>Ga0070734_10000011_pt1 | contig 658267 bp, 567 predicted proteins | sample Coa_R1_8_FD_66444 | JGI IMG/M metagenome (GOLD analysis project Ga0070734, IMG submission 66444) | Surface soil microbial communities from Centralia Pennsylvania, which are recovering from an underground coalmine fire - Coalmine... | ecosystem: Environmental > Terrestrial > Soil >...
TCTAGCCACTGCTTTTCGCGGCTATCCAACACGCGTACGTCCGGCAATACCAGAGTCTTGCCGGCAAACTGCTCCAGCGTCCGCGGAGTCACGATCTGAAACTCAAGATGCTGTTGCATCAAGAGAATCAGGATGCCGCGGTACGAGTTCAGGAATTCATCCGCATAGAAATTCCTCGTGTCCGGAGAAAAGTAAACACCGATGGGATCGATCGGGGAGCGCGGCAGATAAAACGTTTTTTCGTGTGCCGCAATCCATGAAAAGATTTTCTTTCGGGTGGGCAGATCATTCGACCCTGCCATCGAATGCCCGGGCGCGTCCCAGAAATTCGCTCCCACCATGACCTGCGACATTGCCAGGTTCATCATGGCCTCACGCGCATCCACTTTCTTGTCGCCATCCCAGGAGTAATTCAGGATCCACGTTGGCTTGCCTTGGGCGAAGGCGCGAAACGAATGCATCCCCACCTGGTAGCGGAACCAATCCAGAGGCGTGCGCGACGATGCCATGTGGTCGCCTTCCCCGAATTCATACTCGTGCGCAATCGCGTCCACCACGGCGTACAGGCTGTAGACATCGGCTCCCACTCGCACCGCTTCTTCTTCAATGCCCGGATAAATTTCAGGAATGGTTTTGATCTCAGGATTGACCGACTTCGCGGTGCGATCAATTTCGCTCATGAAGTCGGTGAACGTTTGAATCCGGAACTCAACCCACTTGCGAAAGGCTGGATCGGCAAAGTCCCCGAGTTTGAGATCCTTCTTGGCGTCAAGCCCTGTCTGTTGCCTGAAGGCGGCCACTGTGTAGTCGTCGAAGCTGGCCCAGGTATTTTCCCAGCCTTCGAAATGAGTCATCCAATACGGAATGTCCACATAAATGCCGTCAATGCCCGTTCCAGCAATCTGGCGCACACGCTCCATGTAGATTTTTCGCCACTCGGTGGCGTAAGGGCTCACCCACACATCTTCGTCACCGGCTCGGATCCAGAATGCTGTTCCACCGCCAAACATGGCGGGTTCACCGCTGATTTTTCGCTGCAGCCAATCCGGATGTTCCTTGGCCATCGTGTGCGGAGTCTGATCGGCGTGAGCTGTGATGCACTCCGTCCCGGCGATGTACACAAAGGCATGATTGCCGACCTTATGAGCCTCGCTGGCCACATCGTGAATGGCTTTCAGCTTTTCTTCGGGATGCACGAAACTCTCATATCGGCCAGGGATGTCGTTGTCGACTTCGATGCCAAACACGCCACTCTCTTGCGCCTTGCGCACAATTTCGACCGCATCTCCGCCCTTCAGGCCGTAGGCCCCAATGCGAACGTAATTTTCCCAGCCCTGTTTGTCCGGATAAGTGGCAGCTTCCAATCCCAGCGCCAGGATGCACAAGACCAAAGCAGCAAACCATTTGCGAAAGTTCATTGCAGAGATTTCTCCTGTGCCAAGGTGCAAGATGTCCCTTCGTGCGCCTTCATGCCTTGGCGGTTCAAGGTTTTCAACTGCTGAGGCTTGGAAGGGCCAGATCGGGAAATGTCATGGGGTGCCATCTTCCTGTCCAAGCCCCGCGGTCGTTCGTAAGGTCAGACTGCCATCTTCATTTAACTTCTGCCGGCAGGCCCAACGTACTGGATATCGCTGCCCCTTCACTTCAATCTCGCCCTTAAGTCGCAGGCCTTTCCACTTCGTTCCTTTGGGCAGCGCGAATTTCGCTTGCCGCACTTTTCCCGGTAACGGATATCCCGCGTCGAGGCAGCCGCCGACATTCACCTTCCCGTCCTCGCTGGCAACGGAGACGCGAAGCACGCCCGGAACACCGGCGACGCCATCATTGACGAATCCGAGAATCAACCCTGGATATCCACCCTCCTCGTAGGTCCACACCCACGAAGGCCGCACCCGGTAACCGATTTTCCGTGCCAGGCCGTCAATTGCGTCAGGAAACTGGTGATAGTAGTTGAGGATGCGGTCGGCCTGGATGCGATGCCAGTTCCACAGCGAAAAGTAACAAGGAGCAGCATCCTGAGCGTGATGGATAGCATTGTCCGTGTAGGTGATTCCTTCGTCGAACCGCAGGCTCTTCGGCGATCCGTCGGACATTCCCACTTCGATTGCGACGGCGGTCCACGGAGGCCGATTGCTCAGTTCTTCGATCTGCTCGTTCTCAATAAAAATCGTGTCGGTACGCAGCCAGTTGCCGCTCCGTACGGTGCGCTCCACCAGTTCCGAATTGCCCACCTTGCTGAAGTCCGGCTGTGTATTCGTGACCAGCGGTGTCTTCTTCCATCGTTGCAGTTGGTGTTGGAACATATCCACAAAAGTGTTTTCGGCAGTCACATTGTCAGGAAAGGGGTTTGTCTCAAATGGCCAGGTGTGGCCTTCGCCCCAGAATCCGTACATGAAGGTGTCCACGTACTCGACGTCGGGATGACCGTCATAGGTGTCCGCTAAAAGATCGACCAACTCGCGATAGGCAGCCTGGAATGCCGGATCGTCGTAGCGGGGCTCATACCGTGTACGCTTCTGCCAATCGCCCATTTTCACCATCGGAATCTTGTCGCGCAGGAATTCGGGCAACGGGGAATCGGGAATGTCCGGATTGCTCATCATCACGCGAAACCCGATGCGCTTCTGATATTGCCGCGCCAGATCGAAGGTGAGTTTCCAATGCTCGCAAAGATCGAGTTTTCCTGGCCGTTGCTGTACGTCTTTCCAGTTGACGCGGATGTACAGCTTCGTGCCCAGGGACAGCTTTACGAGGTTCTCGATCGATTGTGCCTGAGTTTCGCCGTCTTTCTTCCCGGGCCCAACCTCGTCGCAGATGTACGTGATGAGGCCCATCCCGTAATTTGGTACCACTTCATGAGACGGCGTCAGGCCCATTACCACATTCCAGCTCGGGTAGTCGTCGGCCGAGAACGGTCCTTGATAAAGCCGGTCGGATACGGGAGGTCCAGATCCGAAATCGTAGCGGTCGAAATTATGCGGTGGAATGCGTGCCAACAGCGGCTTGGCGCCAATACTCGCTAGAGTAAGGGCGCCGCCTGCTTTCAAGAATGATCTTCTCTGCATCTTCCTCTCCAGGACTGCAGCAGACACGATCTCCGGGACAAAAATCCAGAGTTTTCCAGCGGGAATTTCTAATGTTTCTTAGAACTCAAAACGCACTCCAAACTGGAAGAAGCGCGCCGTTTCGCCGATCGCATCACTGGTAATGGTGCCGAAAAAAGGATCACCCACTCCCGAATTCGGTTGCCCGAAACGCGGATGGTTGGTGGCATTGAATATTTCCGCTCGCACTTCCAGTCGGGTGCCTTCTTTCGGCACGAACGACTTGTAGAGGTTCACGTCCATGTTGTGGATGCCATCGACGCGCAGTCCCGGAAAGTAGCGGGGAGCATTGCCGGGATTCTGGTCGCCGGGGTCGGCGAAGCAGTTTGCGTTAAGAAAAGCCGGCGTGTTTCCGCCGTTGCCTACGTTTTGCCAGTTCAGGGCCACCGTGTGCATGCTGATTCCGGTCTTCAGTTGCGGGCAGACCACATTTGGACGCTGATTGCCACTGGCCAGCCTGGCGGTTGCCATTCCGATGGCCATCGGCTGGCCGGACTGTTCGGTGATCAGAGTCGAAATGGACCAGCCTCCAATTACGGCATCGACCGCGCGGTTCATATTGCCGCCGATCCACTGTTTGCGACCGATCGGCAGATCGACGACTACGGCACCCGCCAGGCGTTGCGGCGTGTCATTGGCGCCAATGCTGTGCTCGGCATTTAAGCGGTCAAGTTGCTGCGGCAGGCCAAGGCCTAAAGCTCCCACCCAGTTGTTTCTGCCGGCCGAAGAATAGTCGGTTTCCTTCGAGATCGTGTAACTGCCCTCAAAGCTGACATGATGCGTGGTGCGTTTCTGGAAGCGGATCTGCAGTGCGTTGTACCAGGAACTTGCCCCTTCGACCATGAGACCTTCGAAGTCCTGGGCAAATTGCGGATATGTACTCAGCAAATAGCTCAGTGGAAGCGTCGAATTGCCGTAGTTCGAATTGGGTTCGTTGAAGCAGGGATTCGACGCCGAAGGTGTGCAAGGCGCATTGAAGAGCGGATAAAACGGGTTGCCCACAAAAGTCTGCAGGAAGTTGCTGACGCAGCTGTCGAATTGGCATGTCGAATCTGTTGGCGTCTCTGCCGCTGAAATCTGTGACAACAATGCAGACGGAATGAAGTCACGGTTGTTCGTCCCTGACCATGGCAAATGTGTGCTTCGATTGGCGGAATAGTCGACGCCCAGCACAATCTGGCTCGGCAGCAGCCGCTGGATGCCCAGGTTCCACTGATAAAGTTCAGCATCTCGTGCCGCGCTCGTGCCCAGATCGTTTGGATTCTGATAGCCCCAGTTTGCAAACTGTCCATACTGCCTGCCTTGCGGTGGGGTAAATCCACCCGGGAAGGGGTTCTCGAGCGTCGCCGATTGCGTCGCAAAGTCGTCGTTCGTAAAAAACAGGTTCGCCGTTTTGCGGAATGCGGTTCCCGGATATTGGAAGTTCGTCGCCGGGCTCATGCCGAAGTAGATGCCGGCTCCACCGCGTACAACTGTTTGCGAATTAAGTTGGTAGGAAAATCCCAGGCGCGGTCCAATATCCTTGCGGTACGTCGGAATTGTCCTGTTGCTCGAAGTGGCGAACTGCGTGGTGCCCAGCAGTTCCTGGGACGAAGGGTAACTCAAACCAATCGACTGTAAAGCTCCCTGCGTACTCAGCGTGCCGATAGGCGCGGTTGCGGGAACGGTGTTCAAAGGAATATTCACGCCGCTGTCGGCCGTGAAATTGCTGAACTCGATCTGATTGTTCCGCGATGTGTAGGGCGAACTCCACTGGTATCGCAAGCCCAGATTCAGCGTTAATTTCGAATTAACCTTCCAGTCATCCTGAACATAGAAGCCGGTTTCGAGAGACCGGTTTGCAACCGACGGGGTCACGACGAGCTGATTCGTCGCGTTGATATTGTCGCCGTATCCAAATGCCAGGCTGGCAAACGGGTTTCCTGAAGTATTCCCGGATGGATCGAAGTTGCTGTTTGGATTCGGAGAAGTGACGTCATCCGTAAAGGTCAGCGATCCGGTCGGATAATTCGGCTGCCAGAAGTTGTTATAGAAAATCCTCTGCTCCCCGCCGATCTTAATCAGGTGCGACCCGTGGGAAATCACGACCTGAGACGAGTAGCTTACCAGCGTGTGCCCGAAACTCGTGTTGATACAGCACTGGTCATAGAGATTGGTCCATGGCAGGTTTCCTTGCATCTGGAATGTGGGCATCTTGTCGATGCCGTTGGCCTGTTCAAATACAGCGGGCAATCCCTGTACGCCGGTTGGTAATGAGGCGTTGAAGCTGGAAATCGTAGGAATGCCCGGAACGGAAAGTTCGTGCACGCGGTCGAGCCCGATGCGGCTGGTCCAGACGATTCTCGGATTGACGGTCCAAGTGTACTCAAGCGAACCGTTTTGTGCTACGGTCACTCCGCTCTTGATTCCGTCATTGTCGAAGCCGTCGCCCAGGTTCAGCGGAGTGGTGAAGTTGTACCAGCCCCGGCTGTAGCGCGCGCTCAGGCGGTGCTTGTCGTTGAGTTGGTGGTCCACCTTAATGTCGAACTGATAATCCGGAGCATTTGTCGTGGTCGTCCAGTTGAAGTTGTTGAATTCCGGGTTGGCGTTGTTCGGCTTTGGATAGAGATTAAGGACAGCCAGCCCGATCGGGTCGATCTCACTCGGCGGAATCACGTTCAGTTGACCGTTGTACTGCACTTGCGGCCTGTTTACGCACGGCACTCCGCAACCTTGCGGCGTCGGGTCATAGATGTTTTGGGGCAGACCTGTATCGGGATTCATGTCTGCGGAGAAATCTCCCTGGCGCTCTGCCAGAGTGGGTACTGTAGCTACGCCGCTCTGCGCGCTCGAGCTCCGCACCTTCTCGAAGTCCACAAAAAAGAATGTGCGGTCCTTCTTGATCGGTCCACCGAGCGAGAATCCTCCCTGATCGCGTCGGCTGTTGGGCTTGGGATTGGGAATTGGGTTACCCGTAATATATTTCGGATTAAAGAAATCCCGAGCGTCCATCTGCGGCCGTTGCAGGAAATACCAGCCGCTGCCATGAAAGGCATTGGTTCCGCTCTTCATCACCATGTTCACGACCGTGCCGCCGTTATTGCCGAACTCGGCCGAAAAGCTGTTGTTCTGCACCTTCATCTCTTGCAGGCCTTCGACAATCGGCTCGTAGTAAACGTTGGAGTTTCCTCCTTCGCCCTGCTCCGGAGCGCTCAGCAACGATCCGTCGAGCCGGATCTCGGCCGTCGCGTTCCGTTGCCCGTTCGAAGTGAAATTCGTGCCCGATGGATAGTTGTCGCTGGTCCCAGATCCCGAAACCTCGGTCACGCCCGCCGCGAGAAAAGTGAGCCCGAAGAAACTGCGATTGATGAGAGGCAATTCCTTGATCGCTTCGTTGGTGATCTCGGTTCCCAAGGTCGCACTTTCCGTGTCGAGCAGAGGTGCGGTCTCAGTCACTTCCATCGTTTCGCTCACCGCCAGCGGATGAAGCACAAAGTCCACGGTGGTCTGCTGATCGACTTGCAGCACGACATCTTTCTTCTCAGCTACTCGGAATCCTTTGACCTCTGCCCGGATGTTGTAAACGGCGGGCCGCAGGCCTATCAGAAAGTACTGGCCTTTTTCATCCGTCTCCGTTTTCTGAGAGATCCCGGTCGCGTCGTTCATGATTGTGACCGTGGCGTGCACGATCACAGCGTTGCTTTGATCGGTGACGATGCCTCGAACCTGCGCCTGGTAGCTCGCCTGCCCCAAAGCTGTCACGGCAATGCTGCATAGGACCAGGAACGTCAGTACCAGATGGGTTGCCAGACGGAAAGTTCGAGTGCAGACAGGCATGGGGGCCTCCAACGGAATGACTTTCATATCATTACGACTGACAACTATCACTTTCGATTATGGGCGAAGTCAAGACAAATCGGAGGTCGGAGCAACCCTGTTCTCCCGTGAGATTTCCACACTTTCGGCACGTTTGGCGGCTTGGAGGTCAGATTATCCCGCAGCTTTCTCTTTATTACGGCTACTTTCGGAATGCGTTCCTTTTTGTCCAAAACTCTGGAACCGGTGAGCGCGCCTCTGGTTCTGAATCTGGCATCATAAGCCTGAGCGTGGACACTTATGAAAGCCGCTGTCCTTTCCTCGCCGCTGCCGATTGCCCAAAGTCCACTCCAGATTCTTGAGGTCGCCGATCCACGGGTTCGCTCCGGGCATGTTCTGCTCCGCGTACGTGCCTGTGGCGTGTGCCGCACCGACCTGCACATCGTTGAAGGGGAGTTGCCGCCGCAGCAGTTGCGTATGATTCCGGGTCATCAGATCGTGGGCGAAGTCATCGATGGTGGCACGGACGGCATCCCGGTCGGATCGCGCGTCGGCGTTTCTTGGCTGGGCGGAACCGACGGTACCTGTCCTTACTGCAAGCGCGGCGAGGAGAATCTTTGCGATTCGCCGACATTCACCGGCTATTCCGTCGCCGGCGGATATGCCCAATACGCATTTGCGCGCTCTGATTTCGTCTATCCTCTCCCTGCCGAGCTCGATGACCTTCACGCCGCGCCTTTGCTCTGCGCGGGAATTATCGGTTTCCGCAGCCTGCGCGTCGCGGGCGTGCAGCCTGGTGAGCGCGTCGGGCTGTTCGGTTTTGGAGCGTCCGCCCATCTGGCCATTTCTGTTTTGCAGGCTTGGAAGTGCGAAATTTATGTATCTACGCGCGGAGAATCGCACCGCAAACTGGCGGAATCGCTGGGCGCGGCCTGGGTTGGATCCGAAACGCAAAAGCCGCCGGTGGACCTCGATCGCGTCGTCACGTTTGCTCCCAGCGGAGACGTCGTCGTCGCCGCCCTTGCCAGCCTGCGCAAGGGCGGTGTGGTCGCCATCAACGCCATTCATCTCGACCGCATTCCGCAATTCGACTATGACCGCTTGCTGTGGGGAGAGCGGCAGTTGCGCAGTGTCGCCAACATGACCCGAGCGGACGCTCGCGATTTTCTCGCGCTGGCTGGGGAGATCGGCTTGCGCCCGAAAGTAACTGTGTTCCAGTTGGATCAAGCGAATGAGGCCCTTCTGGCAGTCAAGAACGACGCGGTGGATGGAGCCGCTGTTATCGTGCCTTGATTGGAACAAGATTCCTGAGGGTGCCCCACTTCTGTCCGGGGTGGCCAGAAGTGGGGATTTTGCGGCATCCATGCTGAGGGAAGCTAGCGGGCGGTTTCTACCGCGCTAGTGTGTACGTCGCGATGAACAGTACGCAGAACGCAGCTGCGTGCTTGACTTCATTCCATCCCAGCCGCCGAACGACAAGCGGTGCCGGTTCCTGGATAAAGTAAAACCATCCTCGGAATAAAAGAGGAGAGAACGCCACGGAGACAATTGCCGGCATCAAGCGGCTCATGCAGGCGATCGTGAGCACGCCTGTCATCAAGGCCTGTCCTGCGGCGAAGGCCCAGCCTTTGGCGAGCTTCGCCCGGAAGCCTTCGACATTCGTGGTGTGAATGCGTAATTGCACGTAATGGATCTGGTCGCCCGTGAAAAGGATGTTCGCCAGCCACAGCATCCAGGCGGTGTTATTGAAATTCCCGGTGATCACGTAGTACGCGGCAGGAGCGGCGGCGGTCAGCCCGATGGTGCCCACGATCTCGGAGAGCATTCGCGCACGCCGGCCCAGCCTTTTCAATAGTGCTTGCCCTCCGAATGCGGCGAGAACCGCAGCGCCCAAGGGCCACAACGCAGCGTTCCTACCCGCCCAAAGCAATGCTCCGAGAGTCAACGCGGCCACTGCGCCCAATCCCAGGACAAACGACTTGACTGCTCGGTACTCTTCGTTCGACCGAGCCCGCATGACCGAGGTGCCAAGCAGGCTTTCCACCGGCGTTCTCAGCCAGAAGAGCGACAACGCGGCGGCAGACAGAAGAATGAGGGGAAAGATGTGGCTGCACTCGCGAAACGCGACGCCCGCTCCCGTGATAATTGGAACAAGCAACAAGCCCCAGGCCCCATGTTCGCGGGGGACAATCAATGCCCGCCGTCGCTCCCGGCGTGCTCTCTCGCTTCCCACGTCCGAAGATCCGATATGAATATGATCCGCGACTTGTGTAAGGACTGACATCAACGCCACCCCGCCATATGAATATGCTGCATTCCCTTGACCGCCCGCATATATTGCGCCCGCTCAAACGCTCCCGGATCCGGGCAACGCAATTGGCTCATGCTTCCTTGCATCTGGGCCACTGATTCGTACTCGTGCCTTTCCATCCAATCCCGCAGTTCGCGCTCGACATGCCGGATGTGGTTGACCCCATGCCGCATCAGCGCCGAGCACATCATGGTGACGCTCGCACCCACCATGAGCAGTTTGACCGCGTCCTCCGCGCTGTGAACTCCGCCGGTCGCGGCCAGCCCAGCTTTCACCCGGCCGTAAAGAATTCCGATCCAGGTGAGAGGTAAGCGCAGCGCCTGCGGTGTGCTCAAAAGAACGTTTGGGCGGATTTCCAGTTCCTCGAGATCGATGTCCGGTTGATAGAAGCGGTTGAACAGAACCAGGCCATCCGCACCGGCTTCGTCCAGCCGGTGAGCCATGTTCGCCATATTGCTGAAGAATGGGCTCAGCTTCACGGCGACCGGGATCGTCACCGCCGCTTTCACCGCCTGCAGAATTTCGAGATATGTCTTTTCGACACTCTCCGCGTTCAATTTCGGATCGGTTGGAATGTAGTACACATTGCATTCGATCGCGTCGGCGCCCGCCCGCTCGATTTCGGCCGCAAACTTTGTCCAACCACCAAGGGTCGAGCCATTCAGGCTGCCAATAATTGGGATGCTCGACGCAGCCTTTGCCTTTCGGATGTGATTCAGATAGCCATCAGGTCCGGTCTGGAATTCGCTCGGCTGCGGGAAGTATGTGAGAGACTCAGCGAAACTCTCGGTGCCCGCGGCCATGTGATATTCCAGGTCCATCTCCTCCTGCCTCAATTGCTCTTCAAACAACGAGTACAAGACGACCGCGGAGGCGCCGGCTTCTTCCAGGCGGCGAATGCCTTCCACATCGCGAGACAGAGGCGATGCCGAAACCACCAGCGGCGACCGGAGCCTCATTCCCAGATAGGTCGTGCCGAGATCAACCATGTATTCCTCCCCGCGCGCTTAGCGCGTCGCTCCTGCAGGCGCCGGCTTCTCGGCGGCTGCAGCTTTCTCAGAGGGCTCTTTCGGGCCTGCTGGGATTTCAGTCTTGCGGCTCGCCATGTACTCATACATGCGATAGCGCCGCTCCACATCTTGCTGCGCTAGCTTCCACAGGCGCTCCGCGTCTTCCGGCTTGCTCTTGGTGAGCATCTTGAAGCGGGTCTGTTGCAGGAGATATTCCTGAACCTTGCGCGTCGGTGCACGAGAGTCGAGCATCAGCGGATTCTCGCCCGCCTCCGCCCGTTCAGGATGGTAGCGATAGAGCAGCCACTGCCCGGACTCGATCGCAACCTTCTGATCGGTCATTGCGGTGGTCATATCGACGCCATGCGCGATGCACGACGAGTAAGCGATGATGATGCTGGGGCCGTCATAGGCTTCCGCTTCGAGGAAGGCCTTCAATGTGTGCTCGTCCTTCGCACCCATCGCTACGCTTGCCACGTAAACGTTGCCGTAGGTCATCGCCATGAGACCGAGATCCTTCTTTGGCCCCGGCTTGCCGCCGGCGGCGAACTTTGCCACCGCCCCGCGCGGGGTTGATTTCGAAGCCTGGCCGCCGGTGTTCGAGTAAACTTCCGTATCCAGAACCAACACATTCACGTTGCGGCCGCTGGCGAGAACGTGATCGAGCCCGCCATAGCCGATGTCGTAGGCCCAGCCATCGCCTCCGACGATCCAGACGCTCTTCTTCACCAGCATGTCGGCCACCGCGAGTAACTGCCGAGCCTCGCTGGTATCGAGCTGGCGCAACCTCTCTTTCAGGATGTCGACGCGCTGACGCTGTTCGAAAATGTCTGCCTCGTCTTTTTGTTGCGCATGGAGCAGAGAAGCCGTCAGCTCGTCACCAACTTTTTCGCCGAGGCTGAGCAAGAGTTCCCGGGCAAACTCGGTCTGCTTGTCGATCGAAACCCGGAAGCCGAGCCCGAATTCGGCATTGTCTTCGAACAATGAATTCGACCATGCCGGCCCGCGACCGTCGGCATTTTTCGCCCACGGAGTTGTCGGCAGGTTGCCGCCGTAGATCGAGGAGCAGCCGGTAGCATTAGCCACGACGGCGCGATCGCCAAAGAGTTGCGAGACCAGCTTCACATACGGTGTCTCGCCACAACCGGAGCAGGCGCCCGAAAATTCAAACAGAGGTTCCTGCACTTGTTGCTGCCGGATCGTCCCAACTTTGATCTTCCTGCGGTCAAGGTCGGGAATCTTCAGAAAGAAGTTCCAGTTCTCGCTTTCGGGCGCGCGCAGCGGCGGTTGCGGCACCATGTTGATTGCCTTTAGGCGCGCCTCGCTCTTGTTCTTCACGGGGCAGACATCGACGCACACGCCACAGCCGGTGCAATCTTCCGGAGCCACTTGAATGGTGTACTTCATTCCAGCCCATTCCTTGTCGCGGGCTTCGCATGATTTGAAAGTCGCGGGAGCGCCTTCCAGATGCTTGCTGTCATAGACCTTGATCCGGATGACCGCGTGTGGGCATACCATCGCGCACTTGCCGCACTGAATGCAGATTTTCGAATCCCACGCGGGGATTTCCAGAGCCAGGTTTCGTTTCTCCCACTGCGAGGTAGCGGTCGGAAATGTGCCGTCGCAGGAGAACGCGCTTACCGGCAGTTCGTCCCCTTTCCCTGCATAGATGGCGCCCAGTACGTCATGCTCGAATTTCGGAGCGCCCGGAAACACTTCCGGAATCTCGATTTTGCTGCTCGAGGACGCGGGAACCTTTACTTCGAACAAGTGCGCCAGCGTCTCGTCGACGGCGCGCATGTTCTTTTGCACAACCTCTTCGCCTTTCTTGCCGTAGGTGTGCCGGATCGACTCGCGGATCGCCTCAATCGCTTCTTCTCCCGGCAGCACTTTTGAAATCGCGAAGAAGCAAACCTGCATGATGACGTTCATGCGCGAGCCCATGCCTGCGTCCCGCGCAACCTGGTAAGCGTCGATGGCATAGAACTTCGCTTTCTTGTCAATCAATTGCTGCTGCACCTGGCGCGGCAGATGGTCCCATACCTCTTCTTTGCCGAACGGACTGTTCAGCAGGAACACGCCGCCCTCAACCAGCGAGCTCAGCATGTCGTAGCGCTCTAGGAAGATCCACTGGTGGCAGGCCACAAAGTTCGCCTTTGAGACCAGGTAGCTCGAGCGAATTGGCTGCGGGCCGAAGCGCAGGTGCGAGACTGTCATTGCGCCCGACTTCTTAGAGTCGTACACAAAGTAGCCTTGCGCGTAGTTATCGGTATTTTCGCCAATGATCTTGATTGAGTTCTTGTTCGCACCAACCGTGCCATCCGCACCGAGCCCGTAGAACATGGCGCGGATCACACTGTCAGGCTCGGTTGAAAACGACGCATCGTAGTCGAGGCTTGTGTACGTAACGTCGTCATGGATGCCGATCGTGAAGTGATCTTTCGGTTCGGTCTTCTCGAGGTTTTCGTATACCGCTTTCACCATCGCCGGAGTGAATTCTTTGGATGACAAGCCATAACGTCCACCAACGATCGTGGAGCGGCGCGCGGCGCCATCCGCCGGGCCGCGAACAAAAGCGACAGGCACTGCGTAGCCCTTGTTCTTTCCCTCGTGGAGGGCGTTGATGACGTCCACATACAACGGTTCGCCGATGGCTCCGGACTCTTTCGTACGGTCGAGAACCGCGATTTGTCGAACGGTGGCAGGGAGCGCATCCAGGAACGATTTCACGCAGAAGGGGCGGTACAACCGGACTTTCAGCAAGCCAACTTTTTCTCCGCGCGCATTCAGGTGCTCGACGGTTTCGTGGGCGACCTCCGCGCCTGAGCCCATCATCACGATCACGCGCTCGGCGTCGGGAGCCCCGACGTAATCAAACAGCCGATACGACCGGCCGACAACCTCGGCGAACTTGTTCATGACAGCCTGGACTTTGGCTGGAGCTTCGTCATAGAAGCGATTCGCCGTCTCGCGGATCTGGAAGAACACGTCAGGATTCTGCGCCGTACCGCGCAATACCGGATGATCCGGCGACAATGCACGCTGCCGATGTTCGATCACCCGATCCATATTGACTAACGAGCGAATATCGTCATCGTTCAGCATTTCAATCTTGTTCACTTCGTGTGAGGTGCGGAATCCGTCGAAGAAGTGAAGGAACGGTATCCGGGTCTCGAGAGAAGCGGCGTGCGCGACCAGGGCCAAGTCCATCGCTTCCTGGACCGAATTCGAACAAAGCATGGCCCATCCCGTCGTCCGGCAGAACATCACGTCGGAGTGATCGCCGAAGATCGAAAGCGCGTGCGTTGCCACCGTGCGAGCGGTGACGTGAAAAGCGGCCGGCGTAAGCTCGCCGGCGATCTTGTTCATATTCGGGATCATCAACAGCAGACCCTGTGAAGCCGTAAATGTTGTCGCCAGCGATCCGGTCTGTAGGGCACCGTGTACAGCCCCGGCGGCCCCGCCTTCGCTCTGCATCTCGATCACGTGAGGCACGCTCCCCCAGGCGTTCGGGACCGTTTCCGAAGCCCACTGGTCCGCCCACTCTCCCATCGGCGACGATGGCGTGATGGGGTAAATGGCGATGACTTCACTCGCGCGATATGCGACGTGAGCCACCGCCTCATTGGCGTCCATGGTCTTGAATTTGCGCTTCATTGACTTCCCCCGTTCCAGATTGTGGACCGCTGCCACCGGAGTGGCCCTGAGATGAATTCAGAATGCAGGAAAAGCGGCAGAGCTGTCGGGATGTGGATTCACATGTCGATGTGATCGAAATCACAATTTTGCCGCATGGTCCTTGTTTTCAGATGTCTAGCGGAGTTGCGAAATGGGCAAGGAATTGCGCTTCCCTCGGTTGGATCGCTTGCAGGCGGCTGGGACCGACCTGAAGAAAGCATTGTGGTGGCACGGTGTCTGCGTCCGAAGTAGCATCTTCGTAACTTGTTCCTCCCATCTGAACATCGCAAGATTGTCGAATGGAGCTAAGCACGGTCTTCCTCGGCTTTCTGCAACGAGTCGCGATGGGGGCGGGAAGCGTCTTTGCCATGATCCTGATTGCCCGCATCAGAATGCCGCGCCGATCGGCCATAGTCGTTGGCCGGCGAGGTTAAGCTCGCAGAACTGCCGGTCCGGCCTTTCGATCGCTTATCCCGCGGTTTCATCCCTCCGATTCTTTCGTTCTTGACTTCCACGAATTCTGAACTTCGATTTGACCGGATTCGAGTCGAGGTGAGATAGTGATTCGCTCTACCGACACTTTTTGGAATCAGGCTTTTTGCTCTCATAATCGCCCGAGATGGTCCGTCTTATTCCCAGAGATGACAGTTTCTTCGACATGTTCGCGGCCATGTCGGCAAATGTCATTGCCGGCGCCAGGGCATTGGTAGACCTGTTTGCGGACTACAGCGACGTGGAGCGAAAAATTGAGCGAATCCGCCATATCGAACGTGAAGGCGACGAATTGACGCACACCGTTCTGACCAAGCTGAACCAGACCTTCATCACGCCATTCGATCGCGAAGATATACACCAGTTAGCCTCGAAGCTTGACGACGTACTCGATTTCATCAACGCCGCGTGCTCACGCATCAACATGTACCGAATCACAAATCCCCCGGCCGCAGCGGGAGCCCTTGCCAGGATCATCCTGCTACAAAGCCAGGAGATGCAGAAGGCAGTCTCGCTCATGCACAAAAACGGCAATATCCTGGTGCATTGTGTGGAGATCAACCGCCTGGAGAATGAGGCCGATCAGGTCGCTGAACAAGGTATTGCCAAGCTGTTTGAGTGCGAGAAAGATCCCATCAATCTGATCAAGAATAAGGAACTGATCGAATTTCTGGAGCGTGCCACAGACAAGGCCGAAGATGTGGCGAACGTACTCGAAACCGTAGTGTTGAAGAATACCTGAGCTCGCTCGCCGACAGGAATCCCTGGTGAAACCTGACCTGCTTTTGCTGATTGTCACAGTTCTGGTCGCGCTGACATTCGATTTCCTCAACGGATTTCACGACGCCGCTAACAGTATTGCGACCGTAGTCTCCACCCGTGTGCTATCGCCAAAATTGGCCGTCGTGTGGGCGGCGTTCTTCAACTTCGTCGCGGCTTTTCTTCTGGGAACGGCCGTCGCGAAGACCATCGGTGCGGGGATGATCCGCATTGATTCGGTAACTCAATACGTCGTTATCACGGGACTTTTTGGCGCCATTGTGTGGGACTTGCTGACTTGGTGGTGGGGGCTTCCTACATCCTCGTCCCACGCACTCATCGGGGGTTATGCGGGTGCCGCAGTCATGCGGTCGGGATGGCATGTCATCATCGCCGACGGTTGGTATAAAACGCTCACCTTTATCGTTGTCGCCCCGCTAATCGGCCTGATTCTAGCCCTCGTTTTCATGATCTCCGTGTTCTGGATGCTTCGCGACAAGCCACCACAACGAATCGACAAGTGGTTTCGCAAGCTGCAACTGGTTTCGGCCGGCGCCTACAGCCTGGGACACGGCGGTAACGACGCTCAGAAAACTATGGGGATCGTCGCGAGTGCGCTCTATGGTGCCCATTTCTTGAGTTCGGCGGAACTACGCGGCAATTGGGGGAAATTTCATTGGCCTATCATTCTCGCCGCCCATGCGTCGATTGCGATGGGAACCTATTTCGGCGGATGGCGAATCGTCCACACCATGGGGTCCAGAATCACAAAATTGAAGCCGGTGGGAGGCTTTTGTGCGGAAGCCGCGGGAGCGATCACGCTCTTTTCGACAGCGCTGGCTGGCATTCCGGTGAGTACTACGCACACGATCACCGGCGCAATCGTTGGCGTGGGCGCTACCCAGCGCCTCTCCGCCGTGCGATGGGGAGTCGCGGCGCGCATCGTGTGGGCCTGGGTCCTCACCATCCCAGCTTCCGCTCTGGTGGCCGCCGCCGCCTTCGCAATCGTGCGCTGGCTTCACCCGGCGGCGTAACTTTTTTCCGTCGCAAAATGGGAGTTTTAGCGCTGGCGTAATCACCTATCATAGAAGGCGAATGTGCCACTTGCTGGAAGCCCTCGTTCCCTCTACTCTTGACGAGCCGAAACATTGAGGGCCCAGCTTCCCCTGATACGAAGATACGAGCAGGGTTCCTCCGGAAAACCTAGCCCAAGAGGAGAAAGTGGATGAGCGATCACTATCATGACCCTGCCGACTTGCGACTTTTAAAGGAGATGGGCAAGCTTGCCCCCACGGAGTTCAACGCCTGGTTGAACCTCGACAAGATCGTTGCGCGCGAAGATGGCGCGATTCCGCGAAAGTACCGCGAACTGATTGCACTGGCGGTTGCCTGCACAACGCAGTGCCCGTACTGCATCGAAGTTCACACCAAGGCGGCCAAGGTTGCGGGCGCCTCGCGCGAAGAGATCACCGAAAGTTCGTTACTGGCCGCGGCTTTGCGCGCTGGTGGCGCGGCGACGCACGGAGCCATGGCGTTGAAGTTTTACGACAAAGCCTAAACTCGGCGTGGAGCGGGTGGGTCCGTTTATGGGCCCACTCCTCCGGTGTGGCAGTCCGAGCAGTTGACCTGAGTCAGATCCCCGATATCAACCGGATGCTGGAAAGCAGGAAGTTGCGTGGCGGCGACGTTCGTCGTTCCCTCGGTTTCCGCCATCAACGTGTGGCACTGGTTGCAGTCTTTGCTGATGACCCTTCCATCGGCGCTGACGTGTTGTCCGTCGTGGCAGCGGAAACATCCGTTGAAGTAATAGTGCCCGAGGTTGTTGGGATGCGTCTGCCAGTTCAACTTCATCTCTGGGAAGGTTGTTCGTTTGAAAATCTGCTGAACCTCGGTCACCGCGTTGCGAATCTCCAGTTGCTTCGTTTTCGCGATCTCGGGATACTTCTTCTCGTAAAAGTCCTGCAATCCGGCAGCGATAGCCTGAGTGGCAGCATCGGTTGTCGTGTAGGTTCCCGTTAAAACCGTAACCGCTTGCTGTTTGATGAAGGGAAGAGAGGCGTCAATCCGTCTGGCCAGCAGCGACTGATCGACCGCCTGGTCGGGCGAGACATAGATATGCGTGGGGCGGTTATGGCAGTCCACGCAATCCATGTGATGGCGGGAAGCCTTGGCAATCTGGTCTTTGCTGAGCGTCGAATCTTTGGCGTAGTACTCGGTAACGCGTCCCTGAAGGTCCTCGACATGGACGTAGGGAATGGTCTGGTGTTTCTCGTCGGCCGCGACGTACTCGATCTTGTTGGCGATGTTCATGTGCCAGTGGATCCCCTCGGGCGCACCCGTCGCGGGATCACCACCGCCCGTTTTAATGAGCATGCGAACCTGGCGGAGGGTATTCTTTTCGTCGTTCGCATAATGTGTGAATACCTTCAACTGCCCCCCGTAAAACTTCTTCGGCCAGTGGCACTGCTCGCAGGTGTCCTGCGCCGGTCGCAAGTTGTGAACTGGCGTCGGGATCGGCCTTGGGAAGGTGTTGAAAGTGGCGGCATAGACCTGGCGTGCACCCGAGAGCTTGGACTTCACATACCACGTTGCCCCGGAGCCGACATGGCAATCAACGCAGGCCACGCGTGCGTGTGGGGATAGCTGATATGCAGTGAACTCCGGGTTCATCACGGTGTGGCAAAGTTGCCCGCAGAACTGCACCGAATCCGTGTATTCGTATGCTTTGTAACTCCCTCCCGCGCTAACAACCACGAACACTACAAGAAAGCCGACGAAGGAAATCACGGCACTGCGCTGCGCATGGTCATTGAGATCGACCACCGGATAAAACGCTGTGGCCGTCACTTTTTTCCGCCGCTCGATCAGTACCCCGACCAGGACCAGAACCAATCCAAGGATCAGGAATCCCGGCGAGACCATGTAGGCGAGGATGCCGATGTACGGACTTGGCTTCGTTGCAATGACGTCAATCAGGACGAAAAGAAATATGTTCGCAAGGCTGACCAGCACCAGCGCAATTCCAGCCAGACTGATGGGACTGCGCAGCAGCATACGCAGGCCGTGTCTGGCCTCGACGGTGCCGTTGGGGGATTTCTCATCGTCCATGTTTAGTCTCCGCGACTTCTTTTTCGTCCTCGGATTCGGCCTCCCGGAGGGCGCGGTGTGCTTCGTCCAGTGCCTTCCGGTCCAATCCGTGTTCCTCCTCGTAGTGGTGCAATGGCATTTTTCCGTCCCACCAGGCCCAGTTCATCGGGTAAACATCGGGATCCAGAAATACCTGGTAAAAGTGCCACACTACGATCGCCAGCGTCGCCAGTACAGCTTCGTAATAATGAATCGCGGTTGCTACATCCAGCCACCACCGCGGCAGATGATTGCCGACGCTCACTTTGGCCCACAGCGCTACGCCGGTTACGCCCATCACGATCATGCCCCAGACCAGAGCCCAGTATTCCGCTTTTTCTGCATAGTTAAAGCGGGTGAACTCTGGCTTTTGCGAGCTCAATCCTACGTAGTAGGCGAGATTCTGCCACGCGCCGCGGATATCATCCACTGTTGGGAGCAGATCGATCACCAAGCGCCTGCCTTCCCGGGTCAGGATTGCGTCGAAGATGTGATAAAAGCTGACACTGATTAGCACTACGGCCGCGATCCGATGTATCACGCGCCGCATATGTTCGCCAAGCGACATCATGGACGCGAACCAGGAATCGGGGAATTTCAACGCGAATCCGGTCAGAACGAGAACAATGAAACTGGTCAGCAGCGCCGCATGCTGCCATCGAAAACGCGCAGGCATGCGCACGACGAAGTGCTGCTCGGTCTTACGCATCGCCACGACCTTCGCACGCCAGATGATGAAATTGTGCAGCAACATTCCGCCGATGACAGCAAAGATCATGCCCAGGTAAAAACGGCGGATCCAGCGCACGGCTTTGCTGCCAATGTCAGCCGAGAGTGGAGCATCGACGTGCACCTTGGCTGAAGTGAACTTCTCGTTCACCCCTGGATGGCATTGTCCGCAGGTATGCGCGAGGTTGGCGGGATTGATCGTCGACCTTGGGTCGCTCGAGGGCAGAATGTTGTGTACACCGTGGCAACTGGCGCAGTTGGCTACAACCTGCGACCCCAGCCGCGCCGCCAACCCGTGATAACTAGCCAGGTAAGTGGTCGTGCGGCGGCCTTCGACTCCGAATTCCTGCGATAACCGGACGCCTTCATGGCATCGGGCACAGGTCACCTGTGCCAAATTTTTCGCGGCAACTGGTGAATTTGGGTCAAGGTGCGACTTGATGGAGTGAATTCCGTGGCAGTCCGTGCAAACCGGTGCCTGCCAGTTTCCCTTCGCAATCGACTGTCCGTGAATACTCTGCTGAAAGTCTTTTGAGATCGTGTCGTGGCAGTGGCCGCACGTCAGCGGCACATTGAACTTGAAGATCGGAGACTTCGCGTCTTTGGCATCGAGAATTTCGTGTGTGCCATGGCAGTCGGTGCAGACTGCTGCCTTCTCCGAACCGGCTGCAACCGCATGTCCGTGGACGCTTTCCTGGTACGAGGCGACCATCTGTGCGCTCTGTCCGCCATCTTCCATCACGAATTTCTGGCTATGGCATGATCCGCAGGTTGCCGGGATGTTGGTGTGATGCACTCGTGACTTGGGATCGCTCGCCGGAAGTAGTTCGTGCGCACTGCCATGGCAATCAACGCAGGTGGCCGCGTGGCTGTTTCCGCCGGCAACCGCCTTGGCGTGAAAACTTTTCTCGTATGCGGACTGCTCATCGCCGTGGCAGGTCGCACAGCTTACCTTCTGCGGAGTGCTCTCGTGCGCGGCGCTCTCGATATCAGCATGGCAGTCGACGCAGGTGAACATGCTGCCATGGATCGAATCCTTGAATGTCTGGGGATTGACGTAAAGGCTGACCGGCTTGCCATTCACTTCGTGCGTCAGGGTAGCGTCACCATGGCATGCGAGACACTCCTCAGCGGTTGGTTTTACTGGTTCCTTACCCTTGGCATAACCGGTGCTCAGCCCAAGAAACAGGAAGAAGATCACTTCCGAGACAAAAAAATATCGTGTTGTTCGCGTGGACATACTGCCCACCCGCCAATCTGTTCAGAATCGAACGATTTTTCAGTGCCGCGCCCGAGCGGCTTCTTGCTCAGCTACTTCTTGCCAAGACTTCGGACGTAGGCGACCAGATCCTTGATCTCCGTGTCCTTCAGCTTGCCTTCGTAGGCGGGCATTTTTGGAGCTTTGCCCTTGGTGATTGCTTCGCTGAGCTGGGCGTCCGACATGCCTTGCACTTCGGCCGAGGCGAAATCCTTCGTTCCCATTTTTCCGCCTTTGCCATCGGCGCCGTGGCACATGGCGCATTTGGACTTGTAGGTTGCCGCCGCATCTTGCGCCGCTGCTGAAACGCTGCAAAGCGCAATTGCGCCGCACGCCAACAAGATTGCTAGAGTGGTACGAAACGAGAGACGCTTCACGTTGTTTCCTCCTGAGAATCTATCCGCGGCCACTCGGGCCGGCCTTTCCAAGTATCGAGCGCAATTGTAATCCCGCTCGCACTTTCAATTCCTGTTCTCGACTCGCAGCCGTAGATTCGCATGTCATGCTAGTCAGACCTATGGCAGAAGTCACTCCGGGGTGTGATGCTAATCACAAGCCCTTGCCGATGTGTGAGTTGGAACGGAAAGCTGCCTCGAACAAAATCGTATCTCATGCTTCGCATGTGATTTGGATCACATCTTTTTGTGGGGTCAATCACGTCGACTCGCCCGCTTCAACCTAAGAAATAGACGGAAATCACGCATGGCTAATACATGCAGGGTTGGTGCGTGTGATGCCAATCACTAAAGCGAGTGACCGAATGCACGGAGTTTGCGGCCAACCTCTGCCATCCTAGCGGCCAATCGAGGTGAGCCTATGACTCAAGATGACCGTGACATTCTCGATGTACTGAGGTTCGAGTTGAGTTTCCTGGAAGACGGCGGATATGGCCGTTCTCCACAAACACCGTGGCGAGCCCCAGCGGTTTTTGAGGATTCCCCGATTTGTCCAAATTTCTGTGACCCGGCACGCCCGCATTCTTGCCAGACTTGCCTGCTTGAACAATTCGTTCCGCAGGACCGGCGTGAAGAAGCCATCCCTTGCCGATTCATTGAACTGACTTCCGAAGGCCAGACCGTAGAGGATTTTTATCGCCTGGGCAGCCAAAAAGAGATGGAAGAGGCACTTGCCCGTTGGCTTCGCGCTCAGATTAAGAAGATCGAGGCTGAGCGTGCCCTGGCAGCAAAGCCCACCGTTGCTTGACATACGTTTCTGCACCGCACTTGCCAATTCAAGATTGGCGTCAATTCGAAGTTGGGGGTTTTTCGATGAGTTTGCAGGCTTGTTCCAAGGAGATGCAACCAGACATGAGTGAAGAGCACGCTTACCGTGTCTCGGCATGGTGGACCTCGGGGCGGACCGGGTTGGCGAAGTCCGACTCCGCGCCCAACGCAATCCATTTCACAGCGCCCACCGAATTTGGCGGGCTCGAAGGTCGTTGGACCCCGGAAGAGCTTCTGCTGGCGGCGATCGCCGGTTGCTACACCACGACCTTGCGGGCTATCGCGGGCGCGGCGCAATTCAATTTCACAGACTTACAGGTGGAAGCGAGCGGCACTGTGCGCAAGGCTGACTCCGGCTACAGCTTCAGCCAGATTGTGCTTCGACCCAACCTGAAGATCACGACTGCCGACGAAAGAGACAAGGCTCTCGACCTTCTGCGCCGGGCTGAGAAACTTTGCCTGGTTTCGCGTGCTATCGGTACCATGTTGAAGTTTGAGCCGCAGTTGGAAATTACCCGGCCAGCGATCCTGTGAAATCCGGGGACACTTCGTTCTCCGACAACACGAGCGACGCCGAGACAGAGGATGGATCTTCCATCGGGTGAAGGTTGAATCCGGCTTTCTTGAAGATCGCCTGAGTCGCCAGATTGTCTCGCAAAATCTCGCCGGACAGTTTCTTGAACTTCTCTTCGCGCGCGACACTCGCTACCGTCGACAGTAACTCAGTTCCCAAACCCCGGCCTTGCCAGTGATCCGAAACCAGTACAGCCGCTTCGGCCTCGGCCCCACTGATGGCGCTGAATCGGCCGACCCCCAAAATCTGGTGCCGGCCGGTGTGTGCATTGGTGTGGTCCGCGACTAACGCGAATCCACGATCGTAACTGGCGAAGCAAATTCGCACCAGGCGCTCGTGCTCAACCCGTGTACTCAGACTCAAGGCGCAAAAGTACCGTAGATAGACGCTGCGCTCCGAGAGCGTTCCATGGAACTCCACCATCAGTGGTTCGTCCTCGGGACGAATAGGACGGATGGTGACGGGCGTCCCATCTTTGAGCTTCCATTCCCTTACATACTGCGACGGATAAGGCCGAATTGAAGGTTGCGGCAATCGCCCAGCCTCGACGTCGGAATCGTGGAGCACGACTCGCGCATCGAGAGCCATCACGGAATCCGCCGTCGCCAGTAACGGATTGATATCGATTTCCTTGATCAGCGGTTGCTCGACGACTAGTTGACTGAACAGCACCAGCAGTTCCTCGAGTTTCGACAGGTCAACGCCCCTGCGCCCGCGAATTCCCTTTAAGGCCGCGAAAATGCGCGTTTGCTCGATCAATCGTTGCGCCAGAGTTGTATTTAATGGCGGGAGAGCCACGGCGCGGTCGCGGTACACCTCGACCATCACTCCGCCCGTGCCAAACAGGATCACTGGGCCGAATTGCGCATCGATGGAACTGCCTAGAATGAGTTCGTAGCCGTCCCGCTGGATCATTGGCTGGACAGTAACGCCCAGAAAATGCTCTGTGCCCGCCTTTTGAAAGACTGCGGCCTGGATTTCGCGGAATGCACTGCGCACCTCACCGGCGTTCTGCAGTCGCAGCCGCACTCCGTCCACGTCGGTTTTGTGCGCGATCGTGTTCGACAGTAGTTTCACCACGACTGGAAAGCCAATCTGGGCGGCGACCGCCGCTGCTTCTTCCTCGCTCTGCGCAAGAAGGGTTTCCACCACCGGGATGCCGTAATCCGAAAGCAGTTGCTTGGACTCAAACTCGTTCAGTAATGTGCGATTGCTTGCGCGTGCAGACCGGATTGACTCACTGACTCTGCTGCGCCGGTCACGAAGGCCGGGAGGAGCTTCAACGAGGGCGGGAGTTTCGTAGAGACCGCGCAGGTTGTAGGTGTAGCGCCACATGTACGTGAATGCGCGCGCGGCCGTGTCGGGATAAGAAAACGTCGGTATGCCGGCGGTGTTCAGGATCCCTTTTCCCTCCACCACACCCTCTCCCCCCATCCAGCATGCGAGCAAGGGCTTGCCAGAGCTGTGCGCGAGGAGCTTCATGCGCTCGGCCACCTGCCTTGGATCGGCCAATCCTTGGGGAGCAATGATCGCCAGCAGTCCGTCGCTGTTCGGATCCTTGGAGACAACTTCGACAGCTTGCACGTAACGCTCCGCGTTTGCATCCGCTAAAACGTCGACTGGATTGGCATGACTCCAGTGGTCACTCAGAAATGAGTCCATTTCGCGCAGAGATTCTGGCGATAACGAAGCTAACTCGCCTCCGGTGGCAATCAGAGCGTCAGTCGCCAGGACTCCAGGTCCGCCGGCGTTTGTCACAATGGAAAGCCGGGGACCACGAGGGCGCGGCTGCTTGCTCAGGGCCTCTGCCATATAGAACAGGTCAGCGATGTTCTGCACGCGCAACACGCCGCAACGGCGAAAGGCGGCGTCAAGCACTTCATCGCTACCGGTCAGAGCTCCCGTGTGCGAAGCGGCGGCGCGGGACGCAGCCTCTGACCGCCCTGCCTTCATCACGATAATTGGCTTGCTGAGTGAAATCTCGCGTGCGGCGGAGAGAAATGACCGCGCATCTCCCACGGATTCCATGTACAGCAAAATGATTTTGGTGTGGGGATCGTCGCCGAAGTGATAGATGAGGTCGCCCCAATCGACATCGAGCATGGATCCAGTGGAGACAATTCCACTGAATCCGACGCGCTCAGTTTTGCTCCAGTCCAGGATTGCGGTTTGCAGGGCGCCGCTCTGGCTGAGAAAGGCAACGCCTCCTTTTTGCGGTAACGACCGGGCGAACGTCGCGTTGAGACCGATCGTGGGATTCATGAACCCCATGCAATTCGGACCGATCAGCCGCAGCGATCCCCGACGGAGATGCTGCCGAATCTGCTCTTCGAGAGCCGCTCCCTCGGTCCCTTGCTCGCGGAAACCGGCGGAAATTACCACAGCCGATTTCACGCCGGCATCCACACACTCGCCGATGATACCGGGAACGATCTCTGCAGGGGTGACGATGACCGCCAGATCGACGCCTCCGGGAATCTCCCCGACATGCGCATAGGTTGTCAGCCCCATGACCTGCGCATGTGCGGGATTGACAGCAAATACACGGATAGGCGCCTTGCTCTCGATGACATTCGCCAGCAATGTGTGCCCGACAGAGTCCGTGCGCTCTGTAGCTCCAATCACAGCCAGCGATTTTGGAAAAAAAATTGGATTCAGAGAAATTCGCGTGAGCGCACCCATTTTGTTGATTTTGGAGAAGGGTGGCAGCGAACGCGCCGGTACTTCGGTCACGCGAAATCCCTCATGAATACTGGAGTTTCTTGACGTCGATAATTTTCTCTAAATCGTGAGATTACTTCGTTCGACACTTCCACCATCATGGCACAGTTTTCATCGTGCGTCTGTGTTCGCATATGCTCCCGATCACGAGGGCTCGTGACCGTGATCACAAGCAAAAATGCGATGCTACAATTCACCACAGGGAGGACGCTTCGATGCGCGCTCCATACGGACTCAATATTCTTGATAACTGTCTTACGTGCGCGGTAAGGGAAGAACATCTATTCTGCAATCTCTCCATTCACGCTGGACAACGCCTTAACGAAATCAAATCCACAGCTGTTTATCCCAAGGGCGCAATGCTGTTCATCGAAGGACAACAACCCCGTGGGGTTTTTGTTCTTTGTGCGGGAAAAGCCAAGCTGTCAACCTCTTCGCGCGAAGGGAAAACCATTATCACCAAGCTCTCGGAATCTGGCGATGTTCTTGGTTTGAATGCCGTGGTTTCCAATCGTCCCTATGAGGTGACCGCGGAGATGATGGAACCCGGCCAGGCCAATTTCATTCCCCGTGAGTCTCTGCTGCAATTCCTGAAAGAGCATGGGGAAGTCGCATTGCGAGTTGCGGAACAACTGAGCCGGAACTATTACACCGCTTACGATGAGATCCGGACACTTGGCCTGGCGACGTCACCTTCGGAGAAGTTTGCCAAGCTGCTGCTTTCCTGGTCGACGAAGTCATCGCCGACCGATGAGGCTGCGCAGTTCAAGCTCACTCTCACCCATGAGGAGATCGCTGAGATTATCGGCACGACCCGCGAAACCGTCAGCAGGCTGTTTTCCGAGTTTAAGAAGAAACAGTTGCTGCAGTTAAAGGGCTCGACGCTGGTGATCCGGAATCGTCATGCACTAGAAAAGATCGTTCAGTCATAAAAGGGATGCGATCATTTGAGCGTGTCGCTTTGACATCGGCGATGCGCTCTTTTTTGTTTAAGGCTGCAGGTGAAAGACCAGCGTGTGGGGGGCACGCTACAATCAACAAGCGGCGACGAAAAAAATCTGACTCGGCTCTTCCTCCTTACTCCCAGACACGATGACGCGAATCGATTGTTCCGCACTTCTTTTCGACCTCGACGGAGTCCTCATCAACTCAACGCCGGCTGTGGCCAGAGTTTGGAGCCAATGGGCGATCGAGCACGGATTTTCATCGGAAGAGGTTGTTGGCTACGCACAGGGTCGCCCGAGTATCGCAACCATCCGCCATTTTCTTCCCGACACCGACCATCAAGCCAAGAACAGGGAAGTCGAGCGGCGGGAGATGGAAGACCTCGACGGAGTCATCCCGTTGCCGGGGGCGCTGGAGTTGTTGGCCAGCCTTCCTGAAGATCGCTGGACCATTGCTACTTCCTGCACCCGCCTCCTGGCGGAGGTCCGCATCAAGGCAGCTGGGCTTCCTTTGCCACGCAAGCTGGTAAGTTCGAATGACGTGTTGCGCGGCAAGCCCGATCCGGAGCCATATCTGAAAGGTGCCGCTGCGTTAGGATTCCCCACCGCCAATTGTGTGGTGTTCGAAGATGTTCCTGCCGGAATCCGTGCGGGGAAGGCCGCCGGAGCAAAAGTCATCGCGTTTACGACGACATTTCCAGGCTCCGGTCTCCTCGAGGCCGGGGCAGACTGGATCCTGAAGAGCTGCGCAGACGTGCAATTAGTCTCGGCGACAGAGAGCGGTCTGACCTTGAAGCTTTCTACTTCTTCTAAGCCAATCTCCCTACCCGCCACTTAGGGGTTTCGCGGTACATCCATCTCTCCTGGTCGGGAGTACACTGCTTGCGGGCCGAGTTTGAAATCGAACGAAAAAAACGGAGGTTGCTATGAAACGTCTGCAGATCTTCGTAGTGATTCTGCTTAGTCTTAGCCTGCTCGGTGTCGCGCAGGACGCTCAAAAAGAAACTTCGCCTCGCGCTCAGGAGCGCATAGCCCGCGAGGTGCGCCATGAGTTGCTGATGCTTCCCTATTTTGGCGTGTTCGACTTCATCGCCTTCAAAGTGGACGGATCTACCGTGACCTTGATGGGCCAAGTCGTGAGGCCAACTTTACGTTCCGATGCCGAAAACGCGATCAAGCACATTGAAGGCGTGGAAAAGGTTGACAACCAGATCGAGGTTCTCCCGCCGTCGCCCATGGACGATCAGCTTCGCCTCCGCTTGTTCCATGCGATTTACGGCGACCCCGGACTCCAGAGATATGAGCTTGGTGTCCAGAAACCCATCCGCATCATTGTCAAGAGCGGCCGGGTGACGTTAGAAGGAGTCGTCGATAACGAAGCCGACAAAAACCTGGCCGGGATCCGAGCCAATGGTGTCTCGGGTGTCTTTTCAGTGACCAACAATCTTCAGGTGGAAAAGCCGTAAGCCACCTTCTCGCGCCTGGAATCCAAGTTAACGATGTCCTTCGTTGCTTTTGGCCCATTCGTCTGTCACATCGAACGAACGGATGACGATGAAGCAACGAAGGACTTCTTTTTCCGCGTATCGGTACAAACCTGACTGCAGGCACCTAAACGGTTTTGTAGGCGCGTATAATGCTCCCGACTTAATCTCCAGAGTCGGAGGAATCTATTTTCATGAGTCTTCCTAGCATGAACCGCCGTAGATTTCTGCAAACCGCATCAGTCGCGGGCGCCGCCACATTGTTCGCAACCAGATTGGGTTGGGCCGCCGCCGAGCACAAGATCAACAAGGTCGGATTACAGCTCTATACGGTTCGCGATTTGATGAAGAATGATTTCGAAGGGACGATCGCGAAGGTCGCGGCAATCGGTTACAAGGAAGTCGAGTTCGCTGGTTACTTTGGACGCACCCCGCAGCAGGTGCGTGATGTAGTGCAGAAGAATGGCTTGTCCGCTCCTGCCACCCACGTACAGTACGACGAACTCGACGACAAATTTCCGTCCGTGGTCGACGCTTCCAAGACCATCGGTCTGGACTATGTCGTTTGTCCATGGATTCCGGAAGAACTGCGGAAGTCGCCCGACATTTGGAAACAAGCATCGGAAAAATTCAACAAATGCGGTGAACAGTGCAAGAAGGCGGGCCTGCAGTTCGCATATCACAACCATTGGTTTGAATTCCTGCCCACCAATGGAAAACTTCCCTACGACGAACTGCTGACCGAGTGCGACGCCAACCTCGTCAAGATGGAGCTTGATCTCTGCTGGATCACCACAGCTGGCGGCGATCCGCTCGTGTATTTCAAGAAATATCCGGGACGCTTCCCGCTGGTTCACGTCAAGGACATCAAGACCATGCCGAAAGTGACGACGGGTGGATCGCAGAGTTTCGGCGATTCCGTCGATCTGACCTCTGTCGGCAGCGGCATCATTGACTGGAAGAGGATCTTCGCGAAATCCGACGAAGCCGGAATCAAGCATTACATCGTGGAGCACGACCGCCCGACGGACCCGATACAGAGCATCACGGCAAGTTATCAGTACCTGCAGAAGTTGCGGTTCTAGAAAGAATCGAAAGCTGCAGGGCGACTCATAGATCAGCGGCGATTTTGGAAAGGTCTCACTCAGGGAGATCATGCAGGTTACCCGTTCGCCCAAAACTTACGATGTCTGCATCATCGGCTCCGGTGCAGCGGGAGGCACCGCTGCCAAGGTTCTCACGGACGGCGGCTTGAGCGTAGCGTTGCTCGAAGCAGGCCCCGCGCTTGTCCCCGAGCGCGACTACAAGGAGCATGTTTGGCCTTACGACCTGCCACACCGCGGCGCGGGCGAAGGAGCGCGGCTGCGCCGCGCCATCGGAGATGAATTCATGGCGCCGAATGGCGCATGGGAGATTGAAGGGGAGCCTTACGTCTCGGCTCCCGGATCCAGTTTCCGCTGGTTTCGGTCGCGCATCGTCGGCGGGCGGACGAATCATTGGGGACGAATTGCCCTGCGCATGGCGCCGGTGGATTTCAAGGTGCGCACGCACGATGGAATGGGGGACGATTGGCCGATCAGTTATGAGGACGTCGCTCCCTACTATGACAAAGTCGAATCGTACATCGGCGTCTTTGGCACCAAGGAAAACATTCCGAGCGCACCCGATGGAATCTTTCTGCCTCCGCCCAAACCGCGCTGTACAGAGACGATTGTCAAGAAAGCGTGTGACAAGCTCGGCGTTCTCTGCATTCCCTCGCGCCTCGCGATTCTGACCAAGCCGCACAATGGCCGGGCCGCATGTCACTACTGCGCGCAGTGCGGACGTGGCTGCATCACCGCGTCCAATTTCAGTTCCAGCCAGGTCATGATTCCCCCCGCCGAGAAAACCGGCCGCTTCGCGCTCATCACTGGCGCAATGGCGCGCGAGTTGGTGGTCGGCAAAGACGGGAAAGTTGCGGCCGTTTCGTACATTGATAAAGCCACCAAGACCGAGAGACGCATTCACGCGCGAGCATTCATTGTCGCTGCCAGCACTTGCGAGTCGGCGCGGCTGCTCCTCAATTCGAAGTCCACTCTTTTCCCCGATGGACTCGCCAATACCTCCGGCGCCGTAGGCAGAAATCTGATGGATACGGTAGGCAGCAGTGGCGTTGGCTATTTCCCGCAGCTCGAGAGGATGCCTGCCCATAATCACGATGGCGTCGGCGGGATGCACATGTATCTGCCATGGTGGAAGTTCGATCGCAAGAACGAGTTCCTCCGCGGCTATCACACCGAGTTCGGTGGCGGGCGCGGGATGCCCGGCACTGGCGAGTTCGACCGGCTGTGTGATGATTTCGAAGGGTACGGCTCTGCGCTGAAGCAGGAGTGCAAAAAGAAGTATGGGACCTACATCGGTTTCGCCGGCCGCGGCGAAATGATTCCCAACGAAAATTGTTACTGCGAAATCGATCCCTCCGCGGTTGATCAGTGGGGAATTCCTGTTTTGCGTTTTCACTGGAAGTGGGGCGAGAACGAAATCAAGATGGCGAAGGATATGCAAGAGACCTATCGCGCCATCACAGAAGCCGCCGGCGGGACCTACGTTACGTCAAAGGAGCCGGATGGTTCCCATCCTTACGGAATTTCGGACGGAGGAGTCATCATTCACGAGGTCGGCGCAGTACGCATGGGCGATCATCCGGCGACTTCGGTTTTGAACGGGTACTGCCAGGCCCACGACGTCAAGAACCTGTTTGTGACCGATGGAGCCTGTTTCGTCACGAACGCCGACAAGAATCCCACGCTCACGATCATGGCCCTTACCTGGCGCGCTTCTGAGTACCTTCTCGATCAGGCCAAGAAAGGGAATCTCGGCGCATGACGGTTTCGAGGCGCGACATTCTCAAATCGCTCACACTCACGGCAGTGACGGGGTCGGTGCTGCGCGTGATTCCCCTGGAAGCGGCCGAGTACGCCCACCGAATGGTGCGGGAAGAGAAGGCCGCAGCCCAAGGCCAAATCTATGCCCCAAAATTTTTCTCGGCTCATTTCTACAAGACGCTGCAGAGTTTGTGCCAGAGCATCATCCCGTCTGATGCCGATGCCAAAGGGGCGATCGAAGCCGGTGCACCGGAGTTCATCGACCTGATCACTAGCGAGAACAAGGAATATCAACTCGCACTCGGTGGGGGCCTGATGTGGCTCGACAACACTTGCCTCGACCGGTATGGCAAGACCTACATCGATTGCCCCGCAGAGCAGCAGAAAGAGATTCTTGATCTCATTGCCTACCGGAAAAACGCGAAGATGGATTCCAGCCTCGGTCCGGGTGTGGATTTCTTCGCGCTTCTCCGCAAATTCACCGCCGACGGATATTTCACCAGCGAAATCGGGATCGCCTACCTCGGCTATATCGGCAATACCTATCTTCAGGAATTCCCGGGTTGTCCGCCGGTGCCAGAGGACAAGGCCTGACGTAACGAGCGTTTGGTCCTTTATTTGTGGCACTTTGAGTGGGTGGGGAGATTTGACGAAAAAGGGTACGTCGACTTCGACGCGGGGCGGGAGGGTTATATCCACCGCCCGAACAATTTCGTTCCCGTCGTCGAGATGCCGAAGACGCGCAAGCCACCCAGTCGGGGCGGCTTTCTCAGCATTCGAGGCGAAGAACGGCTCGGCAGCCTTTTAGCCGCGGCCGGCACGATCTGGATGGTCTACGTTGCCACTGTCGATTACAACAATTTGTGGCGTATGCAAATCATGCCTCCCGGTCCCCTCGAGGTTTGTGTGTTAGGAGTTCTCGCCTGGCTGCACGCAAAGTGGCGGCGTTCCATCAAAGGCTGATCTCTTCGGTTCCTGCTCTCACTCCCATCGATTTTTCTTTTACTGTTCAAGCGTGTCCGAATGGGTCTTCGAGGGACGGACTCTGTGGCGTGAACAACTCGGCTCCATCTTCGGTGACATGCATGTCATCTTCGAGGCGGATGCCGAACTCGCCCTTCAGGTAGATTCCAGGCTCATTGCTCGTCGTGACATTCGCTCCCAGCTTTGCCCGATTTCCCCGCACAAGATAGGGCCACTCGTGCCCGTCCATCCCCAAACCATGTCCCAGGCGATGAGTGAAGTATTTGTAGTCAGGACCGTATCCGGCTTGCGTCACAACCTTGCGTGCGGCATCGTCGATCGCGCCGCATTCGATGCCAGGCCTCGCCGCCGCCAAGGCAGCCGACTGCGCCCGATGCACGGTATCGAAGACCCTCTTCATTTTGTCCGAAGGTTTTCCGAGCACAAACGTGCGCGTAATATCGGACTGGTAGTCTTCGACGGTACACCCGTCATCGATCATCACGATCGATCCTTCGCGAATGGTTTGCGGCGTCCTTGATCCGTGCGGGAAAGCCGTAAGTTCGCCGACCATCACGCTGGCGTCGCCAGGGAATCCCACGCGTTCGTACGCGCGCTCGATCAGGTTGCCGATATCATGTTGCGTCATGCCTTCTCGCAACGCGTGGTAAATAGCCTCATACACGGAAAGCGTTACTTGCGAGGCCAGCCGCATCAAAGCGATCTCGGAAGAACCCTTGACCATGCGGCAACCGGCGGTGACGGGAGTTGCGCTACGGACTTCCGCTTGCGGTGCGGCTTTCGAGATCCCATCCGCGAAAACAAATTTCATGGTCTCTTCTAGTCCAATCTTTCCCGTTGCGATACCTCGATCCTTCAGCCCTTGCGCGATGAGTTCATACGGACTCTCATCTTCTTGCCAGGTTCTGAGGTCTGCGCCGCTTTCGGGAGCATTGGCGATTTGCTCTTGTGCGCGGCCCTCCTCAAATGCAGGACAGACATAGAACGGCTTTCCCTTTGCCGGCAGCATTAAAGCAAACAGTCGCTCGCCACCCCACCAGCGGATTCCGGTAAAGTAGCGCAGCGACGTCCCCTCCGTCATGGCAATCGCATCGAGAGAATTCTCGATCATTAACTGCCGCGCACGCTCGATACGGGACTGGCGCTCTTCACGGGAAATCGGTTTGGCTTCATCTTTGCGCGATGCCAGCTTGGCCACGGAAGGTGGAAGCGCCTGTCCGTCCGGTGTCTCAGCCAGTCCGCCGCACACAAAACTTGAAGCTGCCGTAACGCCACTCAGTGCAAGCAATCGCCGCCGAGAGATCATCCGTCCTCCTGAGAGAGAGCAAGACGGCCATTATAGGAGGAGACCGCATGGTAGAGACGTAGCTCCCCTACGCCTCTGTCTGCAAGCATTTCAGGTCGGCAAGCAAACGTCTCTGCCGCTGCTTACCGTGCTGCCGGAAGAACGGCGGCCTGCATGAGGGCACGGCTTCAGCCGTGCCGGAGCGAGCACAAAATTACGCTGCGGCTTTAGCCTCTGCGATAACCTGTTCATTGTGGAATCGGGCTTTCAATGCGCAGCCTGCGGAGAATGGAACGTCACGTCGGTCGATGAGTCTGCCGGGCGCCGGCAAAGCTACATCGAAGACTGCCAGGTCTGCTGCAAACCGAATGTTCTTCACATTGAGTACGATCTGTCGGCGCAGGAGTTTACCATCGCAGCCGAGCGCGAGTGAGCGGACCACTCTCGGTTAACACGAAACAATTCGTCTCTCCTGCATCCACCGCGTTATATTTGCCACGGCGAAGTTTTCGAGCTTTAGTGGGAGGACAAGGCATGTCGACTGGCTACACTCCGAACAAAATGGTGGCTCATACCATGGTGACCACCCAATTTGAACTCGATGGCTTTCACGTGACTCGAACGTTGGGAGTGGTCCGCGGCATCGTGGTACGTTCGCGTTCGATTTTCGGAACGATCGGTGCTGGATTGCAAACGCTGGTCGGAGGCAACATCACTCTGCTTACGAACCTGTGCGAGAAAACCCGCCAGGAAGCATTCGACCTGATGCTGCAGCACGCCGCAGAACTCGGCGGAAATGCCGTCGTCGGGGCACGCTACGATGCGACCGAGGTGATGCAAGGGGTCACGGAAGTTCTGGCTTACGGGACCGCCGTAGTCGTTGAGCCCGCGAAATAGCTTCCCTTGCCCACGCTTCCAGAAGTTCCAACTGTTCGCGCCGCCCAGTCACTGTTGGCGAAGTACTTCGGCATCACACCGCTGTTACCTGCGCCAAGCCTTTCGGCAGAAGGTTCCCAGGCTTTTCTCAAAGTCGAAACCGGTTTGCCGACCGGCTCATTCAAGCCGCGCGGCGCGTTATATGCGCTGGCGACGAAACTAAAACAATCCAGAATCGAAGAAGTCACGGCGTCGAGCACGGGGAACCATGGCGCGGCCGTAGCGTTCGCAGCCCGGACACTGGGCGTGAAGGCCACAATTTTTCTGCCGGAGGAAGCGAATCCGGTCAAACGCAAGAACATTGAGGACCTTGGCGCCCGTATCGTGTCCCGTGGAAGTGCCGACCTGGCGGGAGCGTTCCAATTGGCGAAAGAGTATTCCAGCCATCCTGAAATCTATTTCCTCAACGATGCCACTGACCCCGATCTGCCAGCCGGACCCGCGACGATCGGTCTAGAAATTCTTGACCAAATGCCCGGAGTGACCGCCCTTTACGTCCCCATGGGCGATACCGCACTGATCCGCGGCGTGGGGGCTGCCATCAAAACCATCGCGCCCTCGGTGAAGATCATTGGAATTCAGGCGGAGCATGCTCCTTCTTACGCGCTGTCGTGGCGGCAAGGAAAGCCTGTGCCAACCGACACCTGCGACACGTGCGCCGATGGGTTGGCAACGCGCACTCCCGAAGACGAGAACGTGGAGGCAATTCGCCGTGTAGTCGATGACGTCGTCCTCGTGAGCGACACACGGATGCTCGATGCGATTCGTCACCTCTATCAGAGCGAGAATGTATTGGCAGAGCCTGCAGGAGCCGCGGCAACTGCGGCCTGGCTCGATCACCCGCTTCCTGGAAGGTCTGTCTTGTTAGTAACTGGAGGGAATATCTCCGAAACCGTGCGACGCCAGGCTGGCATCTGATGTTTTTTGCAGCCAGCACGGCGAGTTGATGGTCGCGCGTCTCTTTTACTCGAGCAGTTGTGGAAGTTTGCTCTGTCTCTCGGCGAACGTCCGTGACATCTGACGGCGCACGAAGAGCGAATCCACGAGCTGCCCGAGGGGCCCAAAACCCACCTCATACTCAATTTGATCCCTCACCGTTGTTCCGTTCGTGCCAGAACGCACTTCAGTAGAGAATTCGTGGCGATGATGCCAATTTTTGAACGGACCCCGATCCTGCACGTCGGCGAAGTGATGGTTCCATTCGAACTCAGTAATGCGTGCGATCCACTTTGACCGGAAGGGAAGTCGCGGGAACACCCGGAACGTCGTCACAATTGTCGTTCCCACTCCAGCAGCTTTTGGAGCTGATGTACCCGTGGGTGAGGGCGGAGCGGGAGCGCGGTTCAGAGCTGACAGTCGGGTCGCGCTGGCAGCGGGCATCAACCTCGGCAGGTTGTCCGGGTCGGAGAAGAACTCAAATACCTTCTCGATCGGCACGGGAACCCATTGCTCAAATTGAAGTCGCGTCGGCAAAAGCACCACTCTGACATGCTCTCGGCAATTCACACCGCATTTTCCACAAGAAATTCCGCGCCAGTGGCCGACGTCAAGAAAAATCGAAGCGAAACAATAGCGAAAGAATCTGGAGCGTAAACCCAATCCCTAGTGGTCACTCGATTGGTTAACTACAAGGGTTCGTGTTTTCCCCGGTGACTGTACTAGTGGAGTGAAGACCTTCAAGTTTCTGCTTGACAATAAACGACTTACGGCTAAGATGTGGGAGAAAGTGGAACCAAGTGGTAGAAGCAGTCGGGTTCGTGGGTGCCAGGAGCTGAAAACGAGGAGCCGGTGGGAAACCGACCCAAAAGCAGCAAAAACAGCCCGGATCGCACGAGATTGACCCGAATTTGTGCAGTTCTGACCTCCCTTAGTGCAGTCGTAAAGCTCAGCCATGTTTCGCGGCAATCATCCAACCCGGGTCGACGACAAGGGCCGTTTGAAGGTCCCGGCGGAATTCAAGCGGGTGATCGACGAGAAATACGGGCAGCAATTCTACATCACGAGTCTGGATGGCAGGGTTGCTCAACTATATCCCTTCGAGGAGTGGGAGCAGATCGAACAGAAATTAGCCGCTCTGCCCACCTTCAATCCGACGAAGAAGAAGTTTCTAAGCACGACAGGGTACTGGGGACAGCAGGTCGAGATGGACGGCCAGGGCCGTCTTCTGCTGCCGCAGTTGTTGCGGGACGCGGCTCAGCTGAAGGGCGATGTGGCTGTCGTCGGTTTCCAGAAATATCTGGAAGTCCGCAACCTGGAGTCGTACCGCAAGCAGATCGAAGAAGACAAGTTCACGCCTGAGGATGAGAAGACGCTCGACGAACTGGGCATCTAGTGGGCGAGGGATCAACAGAAACCCCTCAGGGGGTTGGGCATGGTGGTGGAAGGGAAGCGAGCCATGTTCCGGTTCTTTTACAAGAAGCGATCGACTTTTTAAACGTGCGGCGTGGCGGGACCTATATCGACGCCACGGTGGGCCTTGGCGGGCACAGTTACGAAATCGCAAAACGCCTCGGCGCACCGGGACATTTGATTGGGCTCGATAAGGACCCGGCAGCGCTGGAAATTGCGGGTGCCCGGCTTCGGACGGCCGGCTTCCGGCGGGAAGCGGTTCCGGAAGCCGAAAGCCGAAAGCCGGACTGGCCCGTGATCACTCTGCTGCATCGATCTTTCGCGGAATTGGCCAGTGACCAGCGACCAGCGACGATCGACGGCCTGCTCGCCGATCTTGGCGTCAGCAGCCTGCAATTTGACACGCCGGCACGCGGATTCAGTTTTCAGGCGGATGGGCCCCTCGATATGCGGATGAACCCGCATTCGGACCGGACCGCCGAACAAGTGGTAAACCACCTCGACGAGCGCGAGCTTGCCGATGTGATTTACGAATTCGGAGAGGAAAGGAGGTCGCGGAGAATCGCCAGAGCCATTTGCCGGTCGCGGCCGATACGTACTACCGCACAACTTGCGGATGTGATATCAGCCGCGGCCCGGCCAATGAACCAGGCGGAACGTAAGATTCATCCCGCGACGCGCACCTTTCAGGCTCTTCGAATCTTCGTAAACCGCGAACTGGACGATCTGAAGGCGTTGCTCGAAGCGGCGCCGCGGATCCTAAAGCCAGGAGGACGCGTGGTGGTGATCAGCTTTCATTCGCTGGAAGACCGCATCGTAAAGGATGCCTTTCGAGACGGCGCGATGAAGGACAAGTACTACCGGATCCTGACCAAGAAACCGGTCACCGCATCCGAAGAAGAGATCGATCGCAATCCGCGCTCTCGCAGTGCGAAATTGCGGGCGGCGGAACGACTTTAGATCCGGAAAACCTGCCGGGTCTCCCGGCATTAGCTGTAAGGCAGTGCCGGGTCTGGGATTCAAGGTGAAAAGCGGGCAAAGACCCGCCGGATTAGAAAGCTGACGCTGATAGCTGCTTTAACGGGTTCCGTGGTAGGAATCCATTTTTCGAGGTGCTCGGGTATGTACACGGGAACAGTGATTCAAGACTTGATGGCGATGGTGGATCGGGTCGCACAAAAAGCCGATCAGCGGCGCATCGCCGAAGAGCAAGAACTGCACGAAATCTTCTCGATGCAGATTCCGATCAACGAAGGCACTCGGGTACTCATGGGGGCGGCATAATGGCGGCAGCAGCGGCAGCAGTGCGCAGTGCGGGTCCAGTGGCAAGGCGGCGTCCCTTGTGGACGGGTACCCCGGAGATCTATTTCTCCAAGGCGATCGACAATTCACGCCTCATCAAGTTGGAAGATCCGGGCCGCAACCGCGAGATGAAGCAGTTCGGTACTGCGCTGGCATGCCTGTTCTTGCTGGTATTTACCTATGCATGGCAGCACTTCAAGGCGATCGAATACGGATACAAGATCGAATCCGCCAAGCGCGAGCTCAGCAATATGAATGAGATGAGCGGGGCGCTGCAAACCGAAGTCGCCTCTCTTCGCGATCCGGAACGCATCGATATGTTGGCACGCCGGATGGGCCTGGTTCCTCCCTCGCCCGGCCAAGTGATCCGCATGGATTCTGCAGCTTCCGGCGGCCAAGGTCCGGAGATGGCCAGTGTCGACCCGGTTGTCGCAGTGGCGGGACAGTAAGTTTGTCGAGCGGCGGACGCCTTGTCCGCCCGGCCGGGCAACGCTCGGTTGCTTGAGACGGGCGGCCAGACTTATGCGGGCCGCCATGTTTGTCTGAGCCACAGCTCGCGAGTTCGTCATCCTGAGCGCAGCGAAGGACCTATGCATTCTGCCGATAGCAACAGTCGCAGACTGCATAGCTCCTTCGGCCCGCAAAATGCGCGAGCCTCAGGATGACAATTTATAGAGGCGCGCAAAGATTATGGGCCACTCCGACTCCACTCTCGGCAAGAATTCCCGTCTTTACCTCCTGGGATCCATTCTCGTTCTGTGGTGTCTGGCCATCTGCGGCCGCCTGATTTACTTGCAGATCTTCTGCTATGGCACGTTCGTCAAGCAGGCGGAGCATCAGCAGCAGCGCGCGATTCCTCTAACCGCCAAACGCGGCATCATTTACGATCGGTCGGGCAGAGAGTTGGCCATGTCGGTAATGGTTGACTCCGCTTTTGCCGTCCCCAGCGAAGTCAAAGATCTGCCCACCGTAGTTTCTCTAACCTCACGGATTACCGGCGAAGACGCCAATGTCGTTCTGGCGGATTGCCGGGCGCACAAGACTTTCTGCTGGGTGGCCCGCAAAGCGGATGACGAGACCATCGGCCGCATCAAGTCGCTAAATCTCCAGGGTATTCACTTCCAGAAGGAGCCGAAGCGTTTTTACCCGGCACGCGAGCTAGGGGCGCAGTTTCTCGGTTCCGTGGGAATGGAAGACTCCGGTCAGAGCGGCATTGAGCACGAATTTGATGACGAACTGCGCGGCCGCGCCGGGAAAATGTTTATCTCGGTCGACGCCCGCCGGCAATGGTTCTCCGATATCGAGACCCAGCCCGAGCCGGGCGAGAACCTGGTCCTGACGATTGATAAAAACATCCAGTACATCGCCGAGAAGGAACTCAACCAGGCGATGCACGACACGCAAGCGGTTGCCGGCACGGTGATTGTGGAGAATCCGCATACTGGCGAAATTCTCGCGCTGGCGAACCGCCCCACATTCAACCCGAATTCGCGCCGGCAGATCACGCCTTCGGCACTCACCAATCGAGCCGTCAGCTACATCTACGAACCGGGATCGGCCTTCAAGGTAGTAACGATTTCAGCTGCCCTTGAAGAAAAACTGACGAATCCGAACGAACTAGTCGATTGCCAGATGGGGTCGATCGTCTACAACGGCATGCGCATCCGCGATGCGCACCCCCATGGCGTGCTTCCCGTTTCAGGCGTACTGGCGAAATCGAGTAATGTGGGCACGATCAAGATTGCGCTTCGTCTGGGAGAAGACCGTTACTACCGATATATTCGCGCCTTCGGATTCGGGCAGCAGACCGGCATCGAACTGCCGGGTGAGACGCGCGGCATTACCAAGCCCCCCAGCCGCTGGTCGAAAGTTTCCATCGCCGCCATCTCAATCGGACAGGAAATAGGTGTTTCGCCGATTCAGTTAGCAGGGCTGATTTCCACGATTGCGAACGATGGAGTGCGCGTAGCGCCTCGTATTGTCATGGGAACGGTACCGCCTCAAGGGTCTTTGCAGAACGTTGCGTTTCATCCGGTGGAAGGGCAGCGCGTGATCTCACCGTATACCGCCGCCGAGATGCGCTCGATGATGCAGAAAGTGGTCCTTGAGGGCACTGCACGCAGGGCCATGCTAGAGGGCTACACGGCCGGCGGCAAGACAGGAACCGGGCAGAAGATCGATCCGGCCACCGGTGCGTACTCAAAGACGAAGTACAATGCGACCTTCGCCGGATTCGCTCCGCTGAACAATCCGCAAGTTGTGGTCGCGGTCATTCTCGATTCGCCGGTGGGACCTCACCAGGGCGGAGAAGTTTCCGCGCCTGTGTTTCACCGCGTCGCCCAGCAAGTATTGGAATACCTCCATGTCCCGCACGACCTTCCGCTCACTCCGAAGCACCAGTTGATGATGGCGAACATCAACGACAAAGACCTGGTTGACGAAACGCCGGACCATCCCGGAGAACCGCTGGAAACGGCGGAATCCGGCGCCGATGCCTCGCCCGGCCAAAAGCCTGCCGCAGCGCATATCGCACCTGCCTCCAGGCCTGCTTCAGGAACAGTAGTACAGGCGGCAATACGCCAGCCGATCCCCGCACCGGTTGAGTCCAAGCCTCAGGCAGTGTCTGAAACTCCGGACCCCGCTACACCCACCTTGGTTCCGGCAGGCGGAACGGTTGTGCTCGACGTGGAGCAAGGTGGCATCGAAGTTCCGAACTTCATCGGCAAGACCGTGCGCAGTTCCGTTGAGGCCGCGCAAGATGCAGGCCTCGAGCTAGAAGCGGCAGGCAGCGGCCTGGCGCGCCAGCAAACTCCGGCAGCTGGCTCGCATGTGCCGGCAGGTACTCGAGTCCTGGTCCAGTTCGGCCGCTGACATTTTTCCGCTGCGGCCCCACTCCACTGGGTTGAATTCTCCCCGCAGTTTGACCCACCGAAAAACCGCGTGTTACGGTAAACAGTCACGCCAGCCAAGCCAAACCACTGCATCCGATCGAGGTCGAATTGTCCGCGGTAGAAGCCACGCCGACTGTCCGTAAAACCGCACTGAACGCCGTCCATCGCCAGATGGGCGCGAAGATGGTCGAGTTCAATGGCTGGGATATGCCAGTCGAATATCCTGCATCAATCGGCTGCGGGATCATCAACGAACACATGGCAGTGCGCACGGCAGTCGGAATCTTTGATGTCAGCCACATGGGTGATATCCGCCTCGCCGGTCCGCAGGCGTTGGCGGCCGTACAGCATATCTCCATGAACGATGCCTCACGGCTCGCGATTGGCCAGGCACAGTATTCCGCTCTGCTCTATCCCAAAGGTACGTTTGTCGATGACGTCGTCGTGCATCGACTTGGGGAAGAGGATTATCTTCTCGTCATCAACGCGGGCACGCGCGAGAAAGACTTCAATTGGGTGCGCGATAACACCCGGCAGTTCGATTGCGTCGTCGAGAACCTTTCCGACGATTTCACGCAGATCGCGATTCAAGGTCCCAAGGCGGTAAAACTGCTACAAAAGCTGACCGATGCCGATCTCAGCACCGTGAAGTTCTACTGGGTGACGCGCGGCAAGATGTGCGGCCTCCCGAATATATTGATGGGTCGAACGGGCTATACCGCCGAAGACGGGTTTGAGATCTATATTCCCTCCGATGAAGCCACCAGCGCTCGCGTCTGGTACGAGATTCTCGAGGCAGGAAAGGAATTCGGCGTCTTGCCTTGCGGCCTTGGAGCCCGGAACACGTTGCGCCTTGAAGGCAAGCTGCCGCTTTACGGGCACGAGATTTCCGATACGATTAACGTCTGGGAAGCGGGTTTAGACCGGTTCTGTAAGATGGAAAAGCCGGAGTTTGTTGGCCGAGCCGCCTTGGAACAGGCAAAGGCAGCCGGCGTAAAACGGTCTCTGGTTGGGTTGGAGATGACGGAGCGCGGCATCGCCCGCGACGGCTACAAAGTGCTGGATTCAGACGGGCGAGCGATTGGTTATGTGACCAGCGGATCGCCGGCGCCGTTTCTAAAGAAGAATATTGCTCTGGCCTACGTCCCCACGGAATTGGCCGCAGTAGGTACGCCAGTGAAGGTCGAGATTCGAGGTCAAGGTGCCGGAGCCGTCGTAGTTCCGACGCCGTTTTACAAGCGGCCGAAAAAGTGATCCTGCAGCCGTCAAGACGCAGGTGCGGTGCAACGATTTGCTAGCAGCTAGAAGCCAGGAGCTGGAAGGTTTATGCCCTATCCGACAGACCGTAAATACACCAAGGAACACGAGTGGATTCAAGCGAACGGCAATTCGGCAGCGGTCGGCATCACCGACTACGCGCAGCAGTCATTGGGAGACATCGTCTTCTTTGAGGCACCTAAAGTTGGTTCTGAACTGACTGCCGGCAAGACCTTTGGCACCGTCGAATCCGTGAAGGCCGTCTCGGATCTGTTTGCTCCAGCCTCAGGCACGGTCACTGAGATCAACGGCGACCTTGCCACGTCTCCGGAAAACGTCAACAAGGATCCGCATGGTTCCTGGATGTTGAAGATGACTCTAAAGAATCCCGGCGAACTTGATGCGCTCCTGTCTGCGGCAGACTACGAGAAATTCGTGGCCGAAGAGGCGGGACACTGATTTGCCAACAGCAGCCGCTCCTTCTCAGACTCATGTAATCCCGGTGCCCTACGACTTGGGACGCAGGGATTACCGCATGGGACTCGGGCCGGCGCACTTGGTGAAAAATGCTCTGCCAGCGGACCGTAAGATTTCCCTGGAGCGAGTTGAAGTGCCGGAATCTTCTTTCGAAATTGGGACCACATTCCAGACGCTGCGATCAATTTCTCAATCAGTTCAGTGCGCCATCCAGCGTCAGTGGTTTCCTTTGGTACTCGCTGGGTCTTGCATCAGTTCTGTTGGAACGTTGGCCGGGATGGGGCGAAAACCTGTCACGGTGATATGGTTCGACGCCCATGGCGATTTCAACACTCCCGAGACAACAATTACCGGTTTCCTCGATGGCATGGCCCTTGCCGCGATCACGGGGCGGTGCTGGAGGGCTCTGACTGAAACCGTAGAAGGCTTTGAGCGGGTGTGGGAGCAAGATGTAATCCTCATCGGTGGACGCGACCTCGATCCGGTGGAGCGCGAGCTGCTGGAGGCGTCTGAAATCGCGCATCTCGAAGTAGGGCCGTTGGGAGAGCGCCTGGTTGAACAAGCTCTGGAAAAAACCCTCGACCGGTTGAAGCCAGATCGTATTTACCTACACATCGATTTGGATGTACTCGACGTAGAGGAAGCCACGGTGAACGAGTATTCATCCCCGGGTGGGCTTACGGTGGAAATGCTGCTGAAATGTGTGCGCAAGGTCATCGCGACCGAAGCGGTCGTGGCGGCTGCCATCACGGCGTATGATCCTCTCTGTGACGCCGACGGGAAGGCTCTGCGAGCGGCCTCCAAAGTGATTTCAGAACTCTGCGCCATTGCTGCATCGACGTAAGCTGGAGGGCATCCAACTACAGTTATGCGCTACTTACCCAAATCTCCCGCCGACCGTGAAGCGATGCTAAAGGCGATCGGCTTGCGCTCGGTGGATGACCTGTTCGATCCGATCCCCGCCGAATATCGCCTGAACCGTGACCTCAAGATTCCACGGCAGATGGCGGAATCCGAAATCGTCGACTGGTTTCGGCAACGGTCCCGTGAAAATGGGGACGGATACGCAAGTTTTCTCGGCGCCGGCGCCTACTTTCACTACCGCCCGGTGATTATCGACTCCCTGATCTCACGCGGGGAGTTCTTAACCGCGTACACCCCATACCAGGCCGAAATTTCGCAGGGCACGCTGCAGTCAATCTTCGAGTTCCAGACGATGATCTGCGAACTGACCGGCATGGAGGTCGCTAATGCTTCCATGTATGACGGTTCCACCGCCGCGGCCGAAGCCGTCATGATGGCAGTGCGCCTCACCGGGCGGCGGTCCGTAGTCGTGGCGCGCACTCTGCACCCGGAATATCGGGAAGTGCTCGCGACGTATGCCACCCATCAGGGCATGCCGCTATCACTGGTCGATTTTGCTCAGGATGGCCGCGTCAACTTAAAAGAGCTCGAGACCACGATTACGTCCGAGACCGCGTGTGTTCTGGTCCAATCGCCGAATTTCTTCGGCACAATTGAAGATGTAGACGCCATCGCGGAAATCGCTCACAAGCACGGCGCGATGTTGGTCGTCTCCATCGCCGAGGCCGTTTCGCTTGGAATTGTTGAACCGCCTCGCCATGCCGACATCATCGCGATGGAAGCGCAATCCTTCGGCGTGCCACTTGGCTTTGGGGGGCCATACTGCGGCGTGATCGCAACCCGCGAGAAAAATGTCCGCCAGATGCCAGGTCGTCTCGTCGGCCAGACGGTCGACAAGCAAGGACGCCGCGGATTCGTACTCACCCTCGCCACCCGCGAACAGCACATTCGCCGGGAAAAGGCGACCTCGAATATCTGCACCAACCAGGCACTGGTTGCGCTGATGGTGAACATTTTCATGACCGTTTACGGCAAGGTTGGCTTGAAAGAGCTGGCCAAGCAGAACCTGGCCAAGACGGCTTATGCCGCCGCCACCTTTGCGAAGCACGGAGAGGTCTTGTTCGCCGCTTCTCCCCGATTCAACGAATTTGTCGTCCGGACCAGCGAGACGCCCCAGACCATCAACAGCCGTTTGCTGGGTCACAAAATCGTTGGAGGCCTGCCGCTCACGAAGTTCTATCCGGAGCTCGGCAATGCTGCTCTCTGGTGCTGCACCGAGCTGACTACGCGCAGTGTCATTGATACGGCAGCGGGGCTGATCGCCGAGAGCGAGCGCTCCGTGCGTTCCGCGCGCGAAGAAGTGGAAGAGGTGGCGCGGTGAAGAACAACATTCGCAAAGCGACGCGCCACGTCAATCAGAATGAAGGCTTGATCTTCGAGAAGTCTTCCGCCGGAAAAGCTGCGTGGAAACTGCCGCCGCTCGATGTGCCCGAAGTCGATACAGCCAGGCTTCTCGGATCGTCGGAGCGAAAAGATCTGGGAAACATGCCCGAGGTGAGCGAGATCGAAATCATCCGCCACTTCACGCGGCTTTCGACGTGGAATTACGCCATCGATCTCGGCATGTATCCGCTCGGCTCTTGCACGATGAAATACAACCCGCGCGTCAACGAAGCCGTGGCGCGCGTCGAAGGCATCGCTAACGGGCATCCTTACCAGCCGGACAGAATTTCGCAAGGCGCCCTGCAGGTCATCAAGACTCTCAGTGAGTGCCTGATCGAAATTACGGGCCTCGATGCGATCACGCTGCAACCCGCTGCCGGCGCCCATGGCGAAATGACCGGGCTGCTGATGGTGCGCGCTTATCACCAATCGCTCGGTAACGCCCGCAAGAAAATCCTGATCCCTGACTCCGCGCACGGCACGAATCCGGCAACGGCGGCCATGGTGGGATATGCGGTTGAGAATCTCAAATCGGATTCACGAGGCATGGTCGAAATCGCTGCCCTCCAGGCGCAGATGAACGATGACGTTGCCGCCTTGATGCTGACGAATCCCAACACGCTAGGCGTCTTCGAGCAGGAAATCCATAAGATCGCGGACATCCTTCACGCAAAAGGCGGCCTGCTTTACATGGATGGCGCCAACATGAACGCGCTGGTCGGAAAAGTGCGCCCGGGCGATTTCGGCGTCGACCTGATGCATCTGAACCTGCACAAGACGTTTTCGACGCCACACGGTGGCGGAGGCCCAGGCTCAGGGCCGGTCGCGGTCCGCAAGATTCTCGAGCCATTTCTTCCGAGACCGGTTTTGGTCACGAAACCAGAGGGAACGTTGGCGTTTGATTACAACCGTCCGCAGTCGGTGGGGCGTGTGCGTGCGTTCTATGGAAACTTTGGAATGTTTGTTCGAGCGTTGGCGTACATCCAGGCCAACGGCCCTGACGGACTGCGCCAGACGACGGAAGATGCCGTGTTGAATGCTAACTACATTCGCAAGGGTCTGGAGGGCGTTTACGATTTGCCGTACGCCACGCCGACGATGCACGAGGTCGTGTTCAGCGACAAGGTGCAGGCGAAAAAAGGCGTGCGCACCATGGATATTGCCAAGCGCCTCATCGACTACGGATTCCACCCGTATACAACGGCGTTCCCCCTGATCGTGCCTGGCGCTCTGATGATTGAGCCAACCGAAAGCGAATCCAAAGAGGAAATGGACCTTTTCGTCGATGCGATGAAGTCGATCGCAGAAGAGGTCGAAGAGGAACCGCAGACGGTGCTCGACGCGCCGCACTCGACCAGAGTGTCCCGTCTAGACGAAACGACCGCGGCCCGAAAACCGGTCCTTCGCTGGAAGCCGGCATAGCGGCGCGAACGGACGGCCTCGTTTCCGATTGTTGATTTCTTGATTGTTAATTGAAACCCGGCCGGCAAAAGTGGCCGGGTTTTCAATCAACAATGAACAATCAATCCAAAAAAGTTACTTCGCGCTGATGTCGACGGACGCCCGCGTCGTCTCCCAGTCGATATGCATTGTGCAGCCGTTGGCCCCTTTTTCGTAGGCGATCGTGAAATTCTCCACTGGCGAGGGCAACGTCGAAACCTTCATGTCGACACGGGCCAGTTCATCGCTCTCGTACTTGTAAGGAATGCCCCACTCCCCGGTTTTCTTATTGATGATCAGCGTCCACTTGCCGGAATTCGGCACTGTGAAAATCGTATACTTGCCGGCGGGTACGGCCTTTCCACCGACGACCACATCGCTGGTGGTCACAAACGTGGTTGCTTCGTTCGCACCGGTCCGCCATACCTCGCCAAAGGGCACGAGTCCACCGTAGATCTTGCGTCCCTTCATGCGCGGACTCGAATAGGCCGTAGTGATCGTTTTGCCCCCACCTAAGTCGCATGTAGCGGTGGCTGCTGGGCTGGCTTTTTGGGCGGCGCCGGTCTCAACAAACGCTGCCATCAGAGTCACAAGCGTAAAAAGGACGATTCGTTTTTGCATGATCTCTCCTGTTTTGAGATTGAGAAGGTTGAAGAGTCTTTGACGTACGAAGAAGCATTCTGTCAGCGTCCGACATTATGCTCCTCGCACCGCGCCCGTTACAATCGTCCTATGCCCGTATTTGACGACAAACAGGAAGAGTTAGAGCATTACGAAACCATGATGGGTGTGCCGCGCGGTCGACTCGCCGTCACGATGGACATGATCACCGACGCCATGGCATTGGTCGGCCAGCACGGTGTCTATTGCCAGAGTCAGCGCTGGCCGGGCAAGCCCACCATGGATATCCAGATCATCATGAAGAGCCTCACGGACGCGAAGGAGCTGATCCAAAGCGTGATGGAACAATTAAGAACAAAGCCTTGATCGTTCAACGGAGGTGTTGTTTAAGAAGGCGTTCCTTCGTGGGCCTTCGTTGGTTATCGCTCCTAAGGTTTTACGGTCACCATCACCACGCCATGCGAAGCCACGCGCGCCGAAAACTTCCCAACCATCTTCCCCAACTCTTTGTGCTGCCATAAATCCCGCACAGCCGCGCTGATTGCGTTTGGATAACCGATATCTTCCCAATTCAGCGTGATCTCCTGCTCTGCCGCACCCCGGTTCAGCAAGATGACGGCCCGGCCGCCGTCTTTCAGTTGTTTGGACCAGACCTCGGCATCACCGTTTTTAGCCACGCGCTCGCCCTCGCGTCCCAACGCGTCCTGATCGACCGCGATGACTTCTTTATTTGTCAGGATGTCGCGAATCTCGGGCCGCATGCTCCGCAAATCATTTCCGGCGAGCAAGGGCGCAGCCAGAAGCGCCCACAAGCTGAAGTGAGAACGATACTCGTTATCGGTCATCCCGCCGTTACCAACCTCCAGCATGTCCGGATCGTTCCAGTGCCCCGGCTCCGCATAGGATTGCAGTCCCACCTGCTGATCGAGAATCTCCACCATGCCGTCGGAGCAGCAATTTCCGTCGGGCCATTTTATGCGCCCGCCCCAGCGATCGCTGATGTCCCCTGTCGTACGCCACAGGTTCCCTCCTGCGGCCTTGCCCCACAGCCAGGGCTTATGGTCGCCCCACTCACAGATGCTCAACACGATCGGCCGCCCTGCAGCGTCGAGGGCCGCACGCATGTTGGCATACGAAGCCGGCGCGTCCTGAGTGGACGTATTGCACCAGTCGTACTTCAGGTAGTCCACACCCCAAGACGCATACATCACGGCGTCCTGATACTCATGGCCGAGCCCTCCCGGACGTCCCCCGCAAGTCTTTGTGCCCGCGTCGGAGTACACGCCGAACTTCAGCCCCAGAGAATGGATATAGTCACCCACGGCCTTCATCCCGTGCGGAAAGCGTTGCGGATCGACAACGATATTTGCATTCGCATCCCGGCTCACCTGCCAGCAGTCGTCGATGTTGACGAACGTATATCCGGCGTCCTTCATGCCCGACTTTACTACGGCATCGGCCATGCTCTTGATCATGTCCTCGCTGACGTTGCATCCGAATTTGTTCCACGAATTCCAGCCCATGGGCGGCGTCAGTGCCAGCCCGGCGGAAGGCGAGTGAGTCTCCTGCCCGAAGAGTGCGCTTGCCGATACGATCATGAGAATCATGCAAAGGAAGGACGGCCGAGGTCTTGGTTTCATGCCCCACGTTGTACCAGAACCGTCGGCAGTTTGGTAGAAGAAGAATCCGGAGCCGACAGCCGCAGAACGGATTTACAATGCCGGGTCGGAACCGAGCACTTTGGTTGCGGCGAGATGGAAGCCGTGAACAAACACTCCGGCTGATCGGTCGCACATGAAACAAAAACCCACGCGGAACAACAGGCCCGTGGAAGAGCGCCCTTTAAGGGCCGCGTAAGCGGTAGTAAATGAAATTGGGCCCCTGAGGACGCTTCACTTCGTAACAAATCTTCGGTTTCGTAGGAGGTTTCGTGCGCAGTCATAAAAGTTGGACTCTGATCCTCACGCTCGTCTTCATCTTCGCTGGCCTAGCCGATGCAGCCACCCAGTCAGCAACCGGCGGCCTCTTTGAAAACCACAATGACGTGGGCGCCGTACTCCACGCCGGCTCAGTAAGCTATGACGACGCGAAGCGCACGTACACCGTCACGGGCAGCGGCGAGAACATGTGGTTCGCTACCGATGCCTTCCAGTTCGTGTGGAAAAAGATGACTGGTGATGTGAGCCTGACTGCCGATATCAGTTTCCTCACGAAAACAGGCAACGAGCACAAGAAGGCCGCTCTGATGCTTCGCCAGACCCTTGACACCGATTCTGTCTATGCTGACGTTGCACTTCACGCGAGCGGACTTACTTCCTTGCAATTCCGCGACGAAAAAGGTGCGCTCACCCGCGAAGTTCGGTCCAGTGTTACGGCTCCGAAGCGTCTGCGGATCGTCAAGCGCGGCGACTACGTCTACATGGCTGTCTCCGATGAAGGAGTGGAACCTCACGTGGCGGGCGGATGGCTGCGCATCCCGTTGCATGGGGACTTTTATGTCGGGCTCGCGGTTTGCTCCCACGACAAAGATGTCCTTGAAACAGCTACTTTCTCGAACGTGGAACTAAATCAGCCTGCGGCCGCAACCGGGCAACCTACGCTCTACAGCACGTTAGAAACTGTCCAAATTGATTCCGCCGATCGCAGCGTGGTTTACCTGGCGCCGGGACGCTTCGAAGCCCCGAACTGGACGCACGATAACAAAGCCTTCCTCTTCAACCGTGACGGCCATATCGAGCGCCTGCCTTTGGACGGCGCCGGTGGTCCGGTAAAGATCGATACCGGATTTGCTACGCGCTGCAACAATGATCATGGCATCTCCCCCGACGGCCGGGAGTTGGCAATCAGTGACAATTCACAGGAGACTCATGACTCGCTCGTCTATATCGTTCCGATCAAAGGTGGCACTCCACGCCGCTTGACGCAGAAATCTCCGTCGTACTGGCACGGCTGGTCGCCTGACGGCAAGACGGTCGCCTTTGTCGGCATGCGGAATGGAAACCCGGATATCTACGCAGTTCCCGCGGCAGGCGGGGAAGAAACCCGCTTGACCACCGCGGAAGGCCTGGACGACGGCCCCGAATACTCACCCGACGGCGACTCCATCTATTTCAACTCTGAACGCACCGGGCATATGCAGATCTGGCGCATGAAGCCCGACGGTAGCGGGCAGGAGCAGGTTTTTTCCGACGATCTCAATAACTGGTTTCCGCACATCTCTCCTGACGGCAAGTGGATGGTGTTTCTTACCTACGCTGCCGACGTGAAAGGCCATCCCGAAAACAAAGACGTGATGCTGCGCCTGATGTCGCTTACCGACAAGAAAATCACGGTGCTGGCGAAATTGTTCGGTGGGCAGGGAACCATCAATGTGCCGTCCTGGTCGCCCGACAGCCAACGGCTTGCGTTTGTGAGCTACATGCTCGTACCGCAAGACTGATGGGTCCACGCCGGCGGGTTTATTCGCATCGCAGGCATATTCGAGGAATCTGGCGTCACCGCATTGTGGCGTCGAATGCAGCCCTCCTAAGAAGTTCTGGTAGGAGCACGGTTTCGGGCAGGGAATGGCCTTCAGCCGTGCCATTAAAGCTTTAGCACGATCAGGCTTTCGCCCCTATGCGTGCGCTGGTCGCTTCGCGCGATCTGCAAACTACTCTGGCGCCTGAAATGGCGATGCCGGCAGCCCTTCCCGGTTCACGAGATTGCAGGTCGGATTCGCCGCCCATCCGTAACGAACGGAAACCGGATCTGGCACGGTTGCATTCGACACGACTACGGAAGCTCCTTCGATCTTTGCTTCGGCAGAAACATACTTGCCGTCAGTTCCCGCGATCTCGAATCCGGCCAAAGCGCCCGTCTTGGCCGCGAGTCCATCCGCATGGTCAAACCACACTCGCAGCGCATGATCCTCGTTGGTCAGTTGCCGGTAAAGCGGACCTGACCACTCCAGCTTCTCGCCGTAGGAAATCGCTCCAGCCGCGCGAGCCAGGCGTAAGCCAACATCCAGCTTGTCCTTGGGGTGAATGTCGTTTGCCTCGCCAATATCGATCGTGACGGCCATGCCCGTGTTGCGCAGCGCCAATGCTTGCCGCTGGGCATCCCGCACTTCAGGCCAGCGGGCGTCAGGCGCAGTGTTGAAGTTTGCGATCTGCACAAAGAGAAACGGAAAATCGCCCTCATTCCACGCCCGCCGCCAGTCGCGAATCATGGTCTGGAACACTCGTGCATATAGCGGGGCCCGCTCGCCGTCGTTGGCTTCGCCCTGATACCAGATCGCGCCGCGAATGGCGAACGGCGTGAGTGGCGCAATCATTCCATTGAACAGCGCCGCGGGAGCCCACGCAGCAAAGTCCGGATGCCACGGCCGCCCTGGTGCCGGCGTGCCTGCAGCTCTCGCCTGAGCCAGCGCTTCCTCGTATTCGCGGTCCTCGCGCTTCAGCTGCAAAAGCGTGGTTCCTTGCTGATCCAGGCTCTTAGACCTTGACGCAAACACCGGCATCAGCGCCGCGTCCGCCGAAAGGCTATCCAGGCTCGTCCACGACTCCGCAGGCGTACCTCCCCAATCAGTTTCCAGCAGTCCAATTGGCACATTCAGCTTCTGGTACAGATCGCGCGCGAAATAATATGCGACTGCCGACGACTGGCCCACGCTATCGGGAGTGCACGCCGCCCAAGTCTTCGCTTCGACATCGTCGCGAGGATAATCCGCAGGATGGTGTTCCACGAGAAAGATGCGAATCTTCGGATATTGCGCCGCGGCGATCTCGGCTGCCGGGTTCGCCAGCGCTTTCATCGGGAATTCCATGTTGGATTGGCCCGACGCCACCCAAACGTCTCCCACGAGCACGTCGTTGAACAGGATCGTATTCGCCGCCTTTATCGTCATCGGAAACGGGCCGCCCGCTTCACCCGGAGCCAGATATAAGCTCCATCGTCCCAGGTCATCGGCGTTCGTCGATTTCGTCTCGCCACGAAATGTCACCGAGACGCTCTCATTGGGGTTTGCCATGCCCCAGACGTGCACCGGAATGCCGCGCTGCACGACCATGTGATCTGCCAAGACCGAAGGCAAGTTCACGTCTGCCTTGGATGTCAAACTGAGAAATGAAAAAATGCAAAGCAGAGAAAGAACGCCAGCAATCTTCGTAACCTTCATAACGTTTCCTCAAGCAATCATCGAATCAGGGCTAGTGCCCGACCTTCTCATCAAAAAACTTTGCCATCAATTCGAGAGCCTCCCGGGTCTCCGGAAGCTCGAAGTGATACCAGAACGCGTGCGGCAACGCCTCGAATACCACGAGCTGTGAATCATCTCCTGCCGCGAGCAGAGCACGATGAAAGATCGTCGTTCCGCTCAGCAGGATATCGCGCGTGCTGGTGACAAGCAGGCTCGGTGGCATCCCGTGCAGGTCGGCAAATAGCGGTGACAGTACTGGATCTCGCGGGTCAGTCTTGCCGATGTATTCGCGGTCGTGCGGGTGATGGGGATCTGTCGGCTCCAGCCGTCCGGGCAGCCCGCCTAACGTAAACAGTTGAATCGAATCTCCAGGTCTGCTGAAGTCGGCCAGCCCCGAGAAAATTCCAAGTGCCGCTGGAAGGGGCAGCCCTAGTTGCTTCAGCTTAACGGCAACTTCCGCAGTGAGAATCGCTCCGGCAGACGTGCCGAAGATCCCGATACTGCGCGCCTTATACGTCTTCAGGAGTTCTTTGTATACGGCTATCACGTCATCCACAGCGGCCGGAAAAGGATTCTCAGGTGCGAGCCGGTAATACACCGATACGACTTTGGTCTTGGCCAGATTCGCGATGGGATCGCCTTCGATCAGCGAGCCGGAATCCGAGTTGAATCCGCCGCCGTGCAGATTGATCAGGACGCGACCTCGGTTCGCCTCGGGCATTTCCAGCGCTGTAATGATGTCGGTGCGAACGCCCGCCGTCGTTGTCTCTTCGATATTTACAGGATAGTGCTTGCGCGCTTCCGCCGACCCGAACTTCCGCCACTCGTCGGTGTGCTTGCGCCGTTCTTCCAGAGTCTCGGGACCGCCCGTACTCGTGGAGAGCGAAGCCAGCCACTTCTGCGCCTCTGGGCTGATGGTGATCGGCATCGGTACGACGCGCGTGACATGCGCGGTGCCGTCCGAATCGAACGTGGCCGAGTCCCCGGCGTTAACTTGGGATTGAGCGATGGAACCTTGTGCCAGTGCGAAGACTGCAGCGACGGAGCAGAACAACATCCGGACCTTCATGCGGATAGTTGTATCAGGGTGTGTCAGCCGGAAGAAGTGGAAAAGTCCTTCTCATCCTGAGCGGCGAATTTGTCCCGAAGATCCTGCTCTGGGCTTGCCGAACCGAATGACCTATGAAAATTGCCCGGATCGGCAACCGCACAGGTCCTTCGCTACGCTCGAGGTGACAATTAAATTACGCCAGCGAATACTTTCCACGTTCGATCATGCGCTGTGAAATCTGCTGCCGCAGTTCGACGGTATTAAATGGCTCGTACTTCGCTAGCCGGCGCAGGATCGCCAGTTGCGTGCGCAACATGTCTCCCTCGGCGACCGCCGCGATGACTTTCCGCGCAGCCGACTCGACCTTCTCCATCGCCTGCGAAAGATAGACGCGCGTCATCGCAATCGGCAAAGAAGCGGCGGCCTCGCCTTTGCTTTCAACCATCTTTTGCGTTCGCAGAACGGCCGAATCCATCGCATACGCTTCAATCGTCATATCGGCGATGGCTCCAAGAATCTCCTGCTGCTCCTGGATCGCCTGCATGTATTTCTGTGTTGCCGCCCCGGCCGCAAACAATCCCAGTTTCTTCGCCTGGGCGACGAGCTTGCGCTCCTCCGCCAGCGGGCCTTCAAGATCCTCGCCGATGGAAGGGCCAGACAGGACTTCGTCCATCAACTTCTTGATTGCGCCCATTAGCGGCAGCTGTCCGGTCATGGCGCGCTTCAACAAGAACCCTGTGATGATGAGCCGGTTGATCTCGTTCGTCCCTTCGAAAATGCGGTTGATACGCGCGTCGCGATATGCACGCTCCGCCGGATACTCCTCCACAAACCCGTAGCCGGCGTAAATCTGCAAAGTCTCGTCGACGACGTAGTCGATCATCTCCGAGCCCCAGACTTTGATGATTGAGCACTCGACGGCGTACTCCTCAATCGCTTTGAGCATCTGCTTTGCCGCATCGCCCGCAGATTTATCCACCTCGCTCAGTGCTGCGTCCATCAATGCGACCGTGCGGTAGACCATCGACTCACCGACATAGACCAATGTCGCCATGTTTGCGATCTTTTCCCGCACCAGTCCGAAATCCGCAATGACCTTCCCAAACGCCTTGCGCTGCTTGGCGTAGGCGATCGCATTCTCTAGCGAGACACGCCCACCGCCCAGGCACATGGCTCCCAGCTTGAAGCGGCCGATATTCAGGATGTTGAAGGCAATCAGGTGGCCTTTGCCGATTTCTCCGAGCAGGTTTTCCACCGGAACCTTGCAGTCGTTGAGAATGATCGGGCACGTTGACGAACCGCGAATGCCCATCTTGTGCTCTTCGGCGCCCACAGAGAATCCCGGAAAACTCCTCTCCACAAGGAATGCTGAGAACTTCTCGCCGTCAACCTTTGCGAACACGGTGAATAGGTCGGCGAACCCTGCGTTCGTGATCCACATCTTTTCGCCGTTCAGGACGTAGTGCTTCCCATCCGCCGAAAGTTGCGCCCGCGACCGGCAGTTCAACGCGTCTGACCCCGAAGTGGACTCCGAAAGCGCGTACGCCCCTACGATCTCTCCCGAGGCCAGCCGCGGCAGATACTTCTTCTTCTGCTCCTCGTTGCCGAAGTAAACCAGAGGCAACGTACCGATCCCCGTGTGGCCACCCCATGTCGTGGCAAACCCCGCATATTTTGCGATATGGTCCGCAATCACCGCGGCGGTGACTTTATCCATCTCCAGGCCGCCGTACGCTTCCGGAATCTCGACGGAACTCAGACCCAGTTCGCCCGCCTTCTTGAGCAAGTCGCGCGTGACGGAAAAATCCTTGTGCTCGATCTTCTCGATATTGGGCACGATTTCATTGACGGCGAATTCCTCCGCCGTCTGGCCGATCATCTGGTGCTGTTCTGAGAAATCTTCCGGAGTGAAAATTTCGTCCGGTTGCCGCGACTCTAGCAAGAAGCTCCCGCCTGCGATGCGGGTGCGGGGTACTGCAGTGGTAGCCATACACTTCCCCCAATCAGAGACCTGCGGTGCCCGTCATTCCCGGCACAGCAAAGCCTTTTAGATTTTAATTCGGCAAGAATGGGAATGATAGACGGGGAACACAGGCTTTCACCCGTGTTTCGCCCGTTAGTTTGGAATCAAATCAGCGACCCTGGAGCAGAAAGACGAGTGCGGCAGGCTGCCGGCGCTTCGTTCCACAACGCCATGTATCGGTCGTAGCTGCTCTGTTGCTCCATCTTCAAGTTATTGCACGATTGCCCGCCGGGATCCTGAGTGCATTCCTGTTGCACTTCGCTTTGCAGGCGCCTTAGATCGTTGACGATCGGAATTGCCCGGGCATCGTAACTCGTGCACTCCGTGGCGGGATTAACGCAGCGGCCGCCATCCCAGATTTCGCTGGCGGAACATTGTCCCGGTCTTGCGCAAGCGGCTCCATTCCAGACTTGGCCAGCAGGGCACGTTGAGCTCACAACGCATGAGGAGCCGTTCCAAACCGTCCCTGCGCCGCATGAGGTTTCGACAGTGTCTGCCGCCGTCGTCGTCTTGTTCGCTACGCATCCGTCTTTGCCCATGGTCTGGCCCGCGGGACAGGAACAGGGGCCCGTCAGGCAGACGTGCCGCCGCAGGTCGGATTCTGGTGGCTCTGGTTTTTCTACCGGCTCTTTGCAGTCCTCCCCGAAACACACGTGTCGCCGCAAATCACTCTCGGCTGGTTTGCCCTCTTCCGCTTTCTCCTTTGGCTTTTCTCCAATGCGCGGAGCTCCAACGATTCTGTCCTCCCCCGCGGCCTTTTCTTCCGGAACGATGCGCTGGGAGCCAGTTTCTGCAGTGTGCGACGAAACTGCTTCAGTGTGCGACGAAACTGCTCCAGAGTGATTTCCACTCGCGGACGGGGCCGAAACGTGCCCTGCACTCGAATTGGATGACGGCTCACTGTGATTCATCGAAGCGGACGTACCGCCGCCCGTGTTTTGAGACGCCGTACTTGAAAAACTTGGTGCCGGAGATGGCGAGGGCGCCGGGGCGGAAACATGAGCGGACGGGGCCGCCGCGGGAGGTGGACTTGGCGCTGGAGCGCTCGATGTTGTTGTCGAATGTTGTGCGCAGACGATCGAGGAGAGAACGATGACCACCAAGCAAAGGCTGGAGAGCCGCATACAGCACCTCCTACCTACCCAATCCGGGGTGGGAACCCCCGGGCTGTTGGAAGCTTCGACCCGATAAAAGGATACCCCACCGCCGCGTCAAGGAGCATAGCGATAGGGTAAAGAAGTGTTACTTCCGGTGCCTCAGCGAGTTACGGGCTAGTGCCGGATCTCCGTGCTCTTCAGGTGGACTTGGTTTCCAGGCAGGCACGTGGAAACTCTCACAGGATGAACAGCGTCGGAATCCCGCCTGTCACGCGCGACCTGGTAGCTGCGAATGAAGTAACAAACATTGTCCTCCACTCGCCCTTCTACGTGACCATTTGGGAAAAGGTGGAATGTCAGGTTTTGCGAATTTGGATCGAATTTCATCAACGGAAGCAAGCGCGCAATCCGATCGGCGGAGATTGTTGACGCACTTGGGTCGTTCGAATCCCGCGTCAATGAAAATTCTGCGCCAGGCTTTTGCGCGAAGTTCCATGTTCCCAGCGGCGTGATTTCAGTGGACGCAATCGCACTGCTGTCAGATGGGCTCGCTACAGGCGCGGCCTGAACCTGCGCAAGCGCGAATGCGGAACAGAAAAAGATTGATGCAGCGAGAGCGCGCATGAGCGACATAAGGACCTCCGCTCTTTTGGACGGATTATAGCGCTGGCCGTAACTATACGTTCTCGAAAATTCCCGCCGCTCCCATGCCTCCGCCCACGCACATCGTCACCATGCCGTAGCGGGCATTCCGCCGTTTCATTTCTCGGATCACGCTTGCCGTCAACTTGGCGCCGGTGCATCCCAGCGGATGACCCAACGCGATCGCACCGCCATTGGGGTTCACCTTCTCCGGATCGAGAGCACCCTCTTGGATCACGGCCAGCGACTGGGCCGCGAAAGCCTCATTCAACTCGATCACGCCGACGTCGGAGAGCTGAAGTCCCGCAATCTTCAATGCCTTCGGGATAGCGAACACCGGCCCGAGTCCCATCTCCTCCGGCTTGTATCCCGCCGTTGCGAACGAAACATACCGAACCAACGGCGTGATGCCCAAAGCTTTCGCCCGCTCTACCGACATCACTACGGCCGCCGCGGCGCCATCGGACATCTGCGACGAATTTCCCGCCGTCACCGTGCCCTTGGCGTGGAATGCCGGCTTTAACCCAAGCAAGGCCTCCAGGGAAGTGTCCCCGCGCGGCCCCTCATCCATCTTGAAGACGATTTCCTGCCGCTTCGGCTTCGATCCGTTGGGAGTTGTAAAGCTCACCGGAACGGGAACAATCTCCTCGTCGAATTTCCCCGCTTGAATTGCCGCCAGTGCCTTCTGGTGACTTCGTAGCGAAAATTCATCGGCCGCCTGGCGCGTGATTCCGAACCGCTGCGCCAGCCTTTCGGCCGTCAGTCCCATGGAAAGGTACGCATCGGGATAGTGGTCAACAAGCCAAGGATTCGGCGAAATCTTGTGCCCACCCATCGGAATCATCGTCATCGACTCCGTTCCCCCGGCCACGATGACTTCGGCTCCGCCGCTCATGATGCGCTCGGCAGCCATGGCAATCGCTTGGAGCCCGGAGGAGCAGAATCGGTTGATCGTCAGCGCTGACGTTTCAACCGGCAAGCCCGCCCGCAACGCGGCGATTCGCGCCACGTTCATCCCCTGCTCCGCTTCGGGCATGGCACAACCGAGAATCACATCTTCAATCTCTTTAGGATCGAGTTGCGGCAACCGGCCCAACGCTCCCGTGATCGCAATGGCTGCCAATTCATCGGGACGGGTTGCGCGCAACGTGCCTTTGTACGCCCGGCCAACCGGCGTACGAACCGAGGATGCGATGATGACTTCACGCATGAGCTGCCTCCCAATTTCCCGCGATAGTTCTTAGATGTCGAACCTTGTGCTTCGGCTTCCGCTGGAGCCTACTTCGGTGCGAAGAAGTAATAATCTGCCGTATAGCTGCTTTTGCTTTCCTCGCCCTTGTGCGACTCGTCACAGGCATCGCCGCCCGGTTTGCCTCCGTGCGTGTGCACGCGCTGGATGGTCGTCACTTTCGCCAACGCCCCCTTCCCCGAATTGCTGACTACGTTGATCAGTAACCACGGAACCGAAGTGTCGTCCAGCGCTTCCACGTGTGCGGCAGCTTTGCCCGTCACCTCGCTGCCGTCTTTCAGTTTCCAGGTCGGTCCGACCGTGTGTTCGCCGACGACTTTATCCTTCCGGTCTTTTAACTCCGCATCCGGACCTTTCAGTGTCCACGCGAACTTGCCGTCGGCGCCGGCCTGGCAGGTGTAGATCTGCGACCCCTTGCCGCGTACGAACATCACCGGTTCAAGCCCGGCGGGGACGGCGATCGCATCCGGCACGTCCGGTGCGGATTCCTGCACCGGGGCTTCATTCTTCTGGGCGCTCACCAGCAACGTGCCGAGCAAGATGACGAGCACCAGTTCAACCGAGCACCGCAAAATTCGCATGTTTTCCTCTCCTGCCAACCTCTAGTTCCTCAGCGTCTTTCCTGTCTTTAAGGTGTATTGGATCCGTTCCTGCGTCTTCTTCTCGCCGCACAACGATTTGAATCCCTCTCGCTCCAGATCCAGAATGTACTGCTCGCTAACCGGCGTTCCCGGCGTGACGTTTCCTCCGCAGATGACTTCGGCAATCTTGCCGCCAAGTTTCACCTCGTAGTCGGTGATGTAATCGCCCTGCCGCATCAAGTGCACGCCCATCTTCAAAGCCGCCAGCAGGCTCTCGCCGGGAGCCGGAATGTCGGTGCGAGGCACAGGAGGTTCGTATCCCGCTCGCGCCAGTTCCAGTGCGCGCGCCTTGGCGTCGGAAAGAACGCGCTCCCGGTTCATACTGATGCGATCGGATTCCGACAGAAATCCCAGTTCGCGCGCTTCGTGTGCCGAAGTGGCGACTTTCGCAGTTGCAATGGTCTCGAATGCCTTTTTCATCGCTTCCAGCATTTCCACTGATCCAGCCAACGCCTCGCCCGACGATTTCCCTCGCGAAGACGCGGCACCATCAACCGCCCGGAGCAGCATCTCCTTGCAGCCGCCGCCACCGGGTAACAGGCCGACGCCCACTTCCACCAGGCCGGTATAAAGCTCAGCGTGGGGCTGGCGCGACGCTGCGTGCAGAGAAATTTCCGTTCCTCCCCCTAAACAGAGCCCGAACGGTGCGGAGACAACGGGCTTCGGCGAAAACTTGATTGCCTGCGTCATTCCCTGGAACTGCCGGATGACCAGGTCGACATCATCCCATTCCTGCTCCTGAACGCTCATGAGCAGCAGCATGAGGTTCGCACCCACCGAGAAATTCGTCGCGTCATTAGTGATCACGAACGCGTCGAACGCATCCCCTGGCCCACCCGGCTTGAGCGACTGCGTGATCAGGCTGATGATGTCCGTTCCCAGCGTGTTCATCTTCGAATGAAATTCAATGCACGCCACGCCATCGCCCAAATCCACAAGCGATGCGCCCGAATTTTTCTTCACCACGCCATTCGACTTCTTTGCCGCTGTAACGGACCACACTCCAGCGGGAACCTGGACCTCCGCGAAATCGCTCTTGCCCAGATCGAAATACTTGCGGCCGGACCGTGATTTCGGATCATCGACGTACCACGACTTTTGTCCGGAGTTCAGCAGTTTCTCCACGTTCGCAGCGACCGGCTTGCCCTCCTTCTTCATGCGGCCGACGGTGGCTTCCACCCCGGCCGCATCCCATAATTCGAAGGGTCCAAGTTCCCAATTGAAACCCAGCTTCATGGCGCGATCAATCTCAACAATCGAATCGGAAATTTCCGGCACTCGATTGGCCGCGTAGGTCCATAAATCGGAGAGAGCCTCCCACAAAAACGCGCCCGCTTTGTCGCTTTTCGCCGCGCCACCATCTGTTCCCAGCAGCATTTTGATCCGTGGTCCGGTCTCTTCCACGTTCTTTGCCATATCGAGCGACGCAAACTTTGCCTTCTGTCGCGGATGATATTCCAGCGTCTTCCAGTCAAGAGCCATGCGCTCATCTTCGCTACCTTCGCCGCCCTTGACCTTCTTATAAAAACCGCCCTTCGTCTTGTCGCCCAGCCATTTTCTCTGCAGCATCTCGAGGAAGAATTGCGGCAGGCGAAGATCGCTGCGCTCGTCTTTGACGTTCTGCGTCATATTGCCGACGACGTGCCCGAGAATGTCGAGCCCCACAAGATCAATTGTTCGGAACGTTGCTGACTTCGGCCAGCCAAGCGCCTGGCCTGTCAGCGAATCGACTTCTTCAATCGTCAGGTCCATTTCCTGCATCAATCGCATCACGTTCAGCACGGAAAATGTCCCGATCCGGTTGCCGATAAAGTTCGGAGTGTCCTTGGCAAGGACCACGCCCTTACCCAGCCGCGCGTCGCAAAAGTGCGACACCGCATCCATCAATGTGCGATCCGCGTCACGGGTAGGAATCAATTCGAGCAGGCGCATGTAGCGCGGTGGATTGAAAAAGTGTGTCCCGAACCATGCGCGGCGAAACTCGTCGGAGAATCCCTCGGCGATCTTGCCCACGGGCAAACCGCTGGTATTCGTGGTGATGATCGTGCCCGGTCGCCGCACCGCCTCCACTTTCTTCAGCAGTGTCCGCTTGATTTCCAGATTCTCAACCACGGCCTCGATGATCCAATCCACTTCCCCGAGTTTCCTGAGGTCGTCCTCGAAATTTCCGACCGTCACGAGCCGCGCCAGCGACGCCTCCATGAACGCTGCGGGCTTTGACTTTTTTGCTCCGTCCAGCCCGGCCGCGGCGATTTGGTTTCGCGACCGTGCATCGGCATCCGGCGGCACGATGTCCAGCAAGTAGCTGGGCACTCCAGCATTAGCAAAATGCGCAGCAATACGCGCGCCCATGGTTCCGGCGCCCAGAATGGCCACTTTATTGATGCGTTTCATGAGTCCTTTCTTTCCACATCATTGTTGCCAACGGATCGGCAGCGCCAAGCCGCCTCTTCGTCATGAAGCGGGGAATCGCAGTGCACCAATCAAGATCGTTTAGGTAAAGGCCCTCGTTTGAATTGGGAGCTTTCTCGGCGGAGATGAAATCGCACAGCATGGGAACAGTCTGCATCGAGGTCAAAGCGATGATACCGTACCGGAAGATTGCTCGAGGTTACGGCGAGGCTGCTTCAATTCGATTCTGCTGATTCGGGTTCTTGCCGTTGTGGTAGCTGTGACAAGACTGAAGTCCGCTCCCATACCTGCATCTCGATGAACTGGCTTTGATATCCCGATTGGTCCGAGAGTCCGAAATCACCCACCGGCTCGCCGCGCGCGAACAGCGCAGCGATTTCTTCCAGTTTCCAGACCTTGCGCCCGGATTGCTCCGCCACGCGCATGCTGTCGCCCAGGGTGAAAGTGATGCCATCCGATGGAAGTGAGGCGAGTGGAAGCACAAGGGCTGCCGGGCGCGAGGGATCGGCGAAATAAGAAAAATCTCCCAGGAAGAAGTAAACGGGGCTTTCACGCAAAGGACGTTGCAGCGCGCTCGCCGCCTCTCGCATCAGCCACTCTTCCGCGGCACGCCGCCGCACCAGATAATCCGGCTTCAGGGTCGGCCGTGAGGTCCCCCGCAAAGTCTCTACCACGCGTAAAGCCTCGTCATCAGGGAGCGAGCACAGGTTTAAGCAGGCGCCGCAGAGCGGATCGTAACGGTGGGTGACCACGTCGGGCATCGTACTCACTGGGAACACCTCGCATCAGCAGGCAGCGTGTCCCCCGACATTACCCGCACTGTACTCCGATTTTCAATTAACTAGGAGTGCGCCGCCAACAAAACGCCTAAGGCGCCGGATTTGCGTTCAGGTATTCCAGTGCCTTGCGCGCCATCTGCTTCTCGCCGCGATAGGCCAGAAGTTTGGCGGCCTCGGCAAGGCGTACCCAGCGCGCTCGCCCCACTTCGACTCGCATATCCTCACTGATATCGTCGATCTTCCCCGACTCATACCGCAGGAGATAGAAACTCACGATTTTGAATACCTTTTCTCCGCCGCCCCATGAGCGCACATACATGTACTTAATGTCCGCCAGTTTCGTAATTGCAGTCGCCGTAATCCCGGTCTCTTCTCGCACTTCCCGCAGGGCAGCCTCCAGCGGTTTTTCTCCCGGATCCACTAATCCTTTGGGAAGGCAAAGTACCGGCTTTGCTTTGGGTTTTACAGCTCGGGTGGCGCTTTCTGGCGCACTCGCCTCTTCGGTCGGCAGCTCAATCGCGGCGATCCACCACTCCCCGTCCTGGTTTCGGACCACCACGCCCCCGGCCGAGATCTCGCGGACCATACCTTGGCAACTTAGCAGGAATACAGGAGTTTCGTCACTTCGCCCTTCCAGCGCAGGTAACCATTACCGGCCACCGGACTGGCACGCTCGTGCTCTTACGGCGTCGCGCGCGATTATGGCATCTTACTTAGTAGCTGTGGGTACAGCGATTCCGGCGTTGCGCGCCGGGGATGTGGGGGTCGCTGCGAAGTGAAGAATCTGGAGAAAATCATTCGGTCGGTCCGGGCCTTCGGGAAGGAACTGGCCCGCAAGGCTTCTCCGCCTTCTCCGCATCCTGCCGCCGCCATCGGGCTAGCTCTTGGTGGCGGATTCGCCCGCGGCATCGCGCACATCGGAGTTCTGAAGGTTCTTGAAGAAGAGTCGATTCCGGTCCGCGTCATCACCGGAACCAGCGTCGGAGCATTGATCGGCGCCAATTATTGCAGCGGCCTCACCATCGACGAGATGCAGGAGGTCGCGCACAACACCCGCTTTACCACTTTCGCCCGCTGGACTCTCTCGCGCTACGGCTTCGCCTCGAATGACCGCATGGTTGCCTTCCTGACCCGCACGTTGAAGGTGAAGACTTTCGAAGATTTGCGCATTCCTCTCGGTGTGACTGCGACAGACTTCAACACCGGCGAAGGCGTTGTGTTTCACTCGGGTTCCATCATCGATCCGGTCCGCGCCAGCTGCGCCTATCCTGGAATGTTTTTGCCGGTGAACATTCGCGGCCGTTATCTCGTCGATGGCATGCTTTCGCATCCCGTTCCGACGCGCCCATTGCGCGAAATGGGCGTCGACCGCGTGCTCGCCGTTCATCTCAAAGGCACCTGGGCGCAAGGTGGGGCGCCACGCCATCTCTTCGACGTAATCGGCCAGTCCTTCGCGATCGCACAAGACGCAATGTCAACCATCTGGAGGGAAGCCGCCGACCTCGTTATCGAGCCCGACGTTGCCGGCTTCGCCTACGACGATTTCAAGCGCACCGACGATCTCATCCACGCCGGTGAAGTAGCCATGCGTGCTGCCCTTCCAACCGTCAGGAAATGGCTGGAAACTCCTGCCGAAGCGACCTACCCATCCGTCGAACGTCGACGCGCGCCCCGGGTTTCGCCCATGCCCGCCGACTGAGTTTGCACCCTGGCCTCCGCACATCTTTAGCGATAGCCGCCGGAGACAGCGATCGTCTCCCCGGTAACCCATCGCGAGTCGTCCGACGCCAGGAACACGGCGACTTTCGCAATGTCTTCTGGAGTTCCGGGACGGCCAAGAACCGTACGTGAGACGAAGTATTTCTCCTGCTCGCTTCCCGCGAAGCCTGCAGTTGTCACTCCTTCGGTCAGCGTGAATCCGGGATTGAGCGAGTTGACGCGGATTTTCTTTGGACCAAGCTCAAGGGAAAGAACACGCGTGATCTGGTCGAGCGCAGCCTTGGTCCCGGAGTAGACCGCAGACGTTGGTGTGGGATTGGAACCGGCAACCGAGCCGATGTTGATGATGCTGCCGCCCTCGGGGCCGAAGTATTTGATCGCTTCCTGCGTGGCGAGCAAAGGCCCGAGAACGTTGGTGTTGTACTGGCGGTGGAATTCTTCTTCCTGAATTGATTCGACTGGCTCGAACTTGTAGACGCCGGCATTATTCACGACTACGTCGACGCGGCCGTATGCTTTTTTCGCCTCGGCAAAAAGTCGCTGCACATCAGCCTGCTTCGAAGTGTCGGCTTTCACGGCAGTGGCCTTCCCGCCACCCTTTGTGATCTCCGCCACAACGCGCTCAGCGCCTTCTTTACTGGAGGCGTAGTTCACCACGACTGAGGCCCCTTCGGCCGCGAGTCCTTTAGCGATACCTGCGCCGATCCCTTTAGACGCCCCCGTCACGATCGCGACCTTCCCTGTCAACCTGCCCATCGGATTTCCCCTTTCCAAAATCGTTCGATAATTCGACAAACATCGACATATGAGATGTCGGGACAGGCAATTGGATTCAGCGAGGTCAACGGGAGCTAAATCTTCGCCAGGCGGTCGATGTACGCTCGTAGAACGTCGCGCTGCAGGCTTAGGTTGGCGAACTTACCTTCACGGATAATCTGGATGAGTCCGGCAGTCTCAAGTTCCTTCAGATGATGGGAAAGCGTAGGGTTGCCAACGCGCTGGAGATGACGCAAGCGCGCGCATTGCATAGGTCTGTCACACTCGCCGATCTGACGGAGGATCTGTACTCGTCGTGGTTCGGCCAGCACGCGAGCGATTCGGGCAAATTGCACATCAGTCATCCGCCGATTCTTCGTCGCTGCCATTGATTTCTGAGAGTACGCCGGCTGGAAAGAGGATGTCTAGGTGCCCACGCTCCCTGGCGACCGGGACAGAAAATCGAGAGTTTGACCAGGTTTTTTCGGAAGGCGATCACCCCGGCCAGTGATTCAGATCACACACCGATGTGCGGGAAATAACCCAAACCCGCACCTTCGCGTCCCAAAATGACCCACGCCTATTTTGTCCAACCGTCCGTACTCTACTGATAATAAAGCGAATATAGGAAGTGATCGAAAAGACGCGCTGCCCTCCCAGATTGGTGCTCAGCTTGCCATTTCTAAGGATGCGGGCAGCGCCCAGCAGATCAAGAAAGGCACTGAGGCTGCCCTAGGAGGGTTGGCGATGCGAGCTCCTTACGGTCTGAATATTCTGGACAATTGCGTCTCCTGTCCGCACCGGCAAGAACACTTGCTCTGCAATCTGGGGCTGCAAGCCGCACAACGTCTGAACGAAATTAAGTCGACTGCCGTTTATCCCAAAGGCGCTATGCTCTTCATCGAAGGGCAACAGTCGCGCGGGGTTTTTGTCCTCTGCACCGGCAAGGTCAAGCTGTCGACTACCTCCAGGGAAGGCAAGACGATCATTACCAAGATTTCCGATGCTGGCGACGTCCTCGGCCTAAACGCTGTGGTCTCCGCACAGCCGTACGAAGTCACCGCTGAGATGATGGAGCCGGGGCAAGCGAATTTCATTCCCCGCGAGAGCCTCATGCATTTCATGAAGGAATTTCCCGAAGTTGCGCTGCGCGTCGCCCAGCAACTGAGCCGTAACTACTACACCGCTTACGAAGAGATCAGGACACTCGGCCTCGCGACTTCTCCCTCGGAAAAATTTGCGAAACTGTTGCTGTCCTGGTCGACGACCAGCACGCAGAGCGACGGCTCCAGCCAACTCCGCCTTAATCTCACGCACGAAGAGATCGGAGAGATCATCGGCACGACTCGCGAAACGGTCAGCCGCCTCTTCTCCGAATTCCGGAAGAAACAGTTGGTGCAGATCAAAGGCGCAACGCTGGTGATCCGCAGCCGGCCGGCGCTCGAGAAAATTGTGCAGTCCTGAAAGTGTTCTCACCCTGTGAAACCGCAGTCCGGATCCAACCAGCAGCCCACGGAAAACAAGCCGTGGGCTACTCGTTTGTAGGCTAGACCAATTAATCGAGGCTGGAAGGGGAACATTCGACACGCCGGGACGGCACACTCCTGACCAACGTTTTAACTCGATCCCGGCAGGGATGCTGCTTCTTCCTTGATCCGCTTCCACGCCTGCTCCACGTGCTTCGCCCTCGTATTCGTTTGTCCCACACAAAACCTCAACGTCAATTTCCCGTTCAATTTCGTATGCGTGAGAAACAAGTCGCCGCTCCGATTCAGACGATCCATGATCGCTTGATTCGCCATGTCTCCGCCTTTGTGCCGGAAACAAATCAGATTCAATGGCGCTGGTGCGGCCAACTCGAAGCGGCCATCCTGCCGCACCCACGTTGCGAACTGCTGCGCCAGGCGCACGTGCTCGCGCACATGATGCTGTAAACCCTCCACCCCGTAGTGCCGGATCACGAACCACAACTTCAGGGACCGGAATCGCCGCCCCAGTTGAATATGCCAATCGCGATAATCGATGACTGCCCCTGACTCGGTCGCCTGATTGCGCAGATACTCCGGCAAGATGCTTAACGTCTGGATCAATGCCTTCCGGTCGGCCACCCAGAAGCAGCTGCAATCGAAATTCGTGAACATCCATTTATGCGGATTGAAGTTATAGCTGTCGGCGGCTTCCACGCCGCGCTGCAGATCGCGGAATTCTGGGCAAACCATCGCCGTCCCCGCCATCGCCGCGTCTACATGCATCCACAGGCCATGCCGGCGGCAGATCTCACCGATCGCCGGAAGCGGGTCCACCGCGTTCGACGAAGTCGTCCCCACGGTTGCGCACACAAAACAAGGAGTCAGTCCCGCGCTTTTGTCGGCCTCGATCTGGCGCGCCAGCGCGTCGGGGCGCATCGAAAAATTCTCATCCACCTCGATTGGTCGTAAATTTTCGGTACCGATTCCCGCAATCATCGCCGCTTTTTCCAGCGAGGAGTGTGTCTGCGTCGAAACGTAAGCAATCAGTTTTCCGTTGCCGCCCTTCTTGTTGCTCGAGTAGTTAGTAGCCCGCTCGCGCCCCGCGAGCAGCGCGCACAGCGCGGCGGTAGAAGCGGTGTCCTGGATGACCCCACCGCCGCTCTGTGAAGAGAGAAACTTCTCGGGCAAGCCAAGCATTCCAACGAGCCAGTCCATGACGTGGGTTTCCAGTTCCGTACATGCCGGGCTCGTCGACCACAACATCCCCTGTACGCCCAAACCGGAAGACAGGAGATCCCCTAGGATTCCCGGCCCCGACGCGTTGCAGGGAAAGTAGGCAAAGTAATTCGGCGACTGCCAATGCGTGACGCCCGGCAGAATCACCTGGTCCATATCTTTCAGAAGAGCGTCGAAAGACTCACCTTGCGCCGGGGGATTCGACGGCAGCGCCGCGCGAATCTCTCCAGGCTTCACCTGCGACAGCACCGGAAGCGATTCCACGCGCGATTGATAATCGGCGATCCAGTCCACCACGGCGTGCCCGTAGCGCCGGAACTCGTCCGGCGTCATATGAAATGATTTTTCGTCAGTCATTTCTCCCCGCTAAAAGGCTATGAGCAATCGAAGTAACTTGTCCAAAAGAGTTGAGAAGACGTCCGAAAGCGAAGTGACAGAAAGAGCCAATGCATCCGTCCATGAACTAAGCGAGCCGGCAGTTTGTTGACGGCGGCACTAAGCTTGAGATTCCGTCGCGGCATGAGAAGCCGCTGCGAAGCATCTTCGCAATCCGGCGATAGCACGACGGCAGCAGACTTTCCTGCGGCTTCAGAGAATGCGTGGAGCTGCACACCAAATCCCTTATTGATTCCTTCCGAATATTGCTTTTCGGCATTTTTGCGTGCCGCCTCCGATGCGCGGTCGCGGATCCAGAGCTGTTGCTTCCCCCATACGAGAACCCTTTTTTCGACCCAGAGTATCTCGTCGGGATAGTGATTGCTCCGAAGAAACATGGAGAATCTCTCTGCCGCCTCAGCAAATGACTTTGGTGGTTCCTCAATCATGAATTCTGACGCAACTGCCCAAAATACACGCGCGTGTTGTAATCGAACGAGACTCTTCCATCCCTGGCATGCGCTTCGTAGATTGCTCGCAGCGACTGCAGCATGGCTGCGTGTCGCGGATGCCCCGGCCCCGGCGCATACGAGGACGAAAGCAGCCGTCCCTCGAGCCCGATGTAATCGAATTCCTGCCGCATTGCGAACACGCGTTCCTGAAACGGAGCCGGATCGAAAAAGTCGTTCACAGATTCGGTAGTTCTCTCGTGGCGCACATCCTGATAATCCGTGCCATAGTCGAGCAGCAGTTGCTCATAGTTGCGCAGGAACGGAGTTGAATCCGTGATGCGTTCGTTCCACAGCAGAACCAGCCATCCTCCCGGCCTCATAATCCGGACAAACTCCTGCCGCGCCTTTGCGCGATCGAACCAGTGTGCCGCCTGCGCGGCCGTGACGAAGTCCACGGTGGCGTCCTGCAAGGTTGTCGCCTCCGCCGAACCCTCGACACTTTGGAAGCGCGGAAACTCCGCCAGCAGCCGTTCGCCGGCCTGCCGCATGTCCGCGTTTGGCTCGACGCCGATCACCCGATTTCCATTCTCCAGCAGCATCCGGGTCCAGATTCCCGTGCCGGAAGCGACATCGGCTATCACGTGCGCCGCCTTCAATCCGCATTCATCTTTCAGGGCCTGAAGAACCTCCGGTGGGTATCCCGGCCGGTACCGGACATAATTCTCCACCCGGTCAGAAAAGCGGCTCGTAGCGTTCGAAGCGGGCATATCCAGAGGGCCTCTTTGCCTTTTCAACTTGCCAAGCAAGTCATTCTAACGGCAGGATAGAAAGTTGTCCTTCCCGCCGGGATGCCGCCTGTTCCCGAATTGAGTGGCAGCACAACACAGCAACGATATTGAGCGCCATCGTAAAACGCATGCGAGTCGTCATTAAAGTCGGCACCAGTCTCATCGCTCCCGGCGGGCAGATCGATGTCCATCTTTTGCGTGGCATGGTCGACCAATTCGATCTTTCGAAGAACGAATACCTGATCGTGACCTCTGGCGCGATTGCTGCCGGCATGTCCGGGCTATCAGTGGGAAAGCGTCCTACCGACGTTCCCCGCATGCAGGCCTGCGCCGCCGTCGGGCAGAGCCGCCTGATGCACACCTACGAGCGGCTGTTTTTCGGCAAGAAAGTTGTTGCACAACTGTTGCTTTCGAGCGATGACTTCACCTCGCCCGTCCGGTACAGAAACCTGCAGAATGCGCTGGCACAGTTGCTTGCCCTTGGCGTCGTCCCGATCGTGAATGAAAACGACAGCGTCTCGGTCCGCGAACTGGAGGGCGCTTTCGGAGACAACGACGAACTCAGTTCGCTGCTGGCCCGGACGGTCAAAGCGGATTGGCTGCTCCTGCTGACCAACGTAGACGGATTCATGGTCCCCAACGGGAGCAAGAAACCGCGCGTGCAAAGAGTGATTCGCAAGGTGACTCCGGCGCTGGAAGCGAAATGCAACGGCAAGAGCAAGCTCGGACGCGGCGGTATGCTTTCGAAGCTGAAGGCGGCGAAACTGGCCAGCGAAGCCGGAGTTCACGTCGTGATCGTAAACGGGCGCGATCCCCGCGCCATTACGCTGGGAATGCAACGAAAGCTTGGCACATACTTCCCGCCCGTCTGGAAGAAAAAAAAGTAGAACCCTATGGTCGCCACTGTCACCACCGGCGCTTCGACCCAGGACAAGCTCCTGCGAGCGCGCGCCGCTGCGTCTGCGCTCGCGCTTCTTTCGACCGAGGCGAAGAATTCGATCCTGGCGGCCATGGCGAACGCTATTGAAGCCCGGGAGAATGAGATCCTGTCTGCCAATCATCAGGACATGGAGAACTCCGGCCTGGAAGGTGCGATGCGCGACCGCCTGCTTCTGACCGGCGTCCGAGTCCGCGAGATCGCCCGCGCCGTGCGCGAAGTTGCCGCGCTGCCCGACCCCATCGGCGAGACACTCGCCCAGTGGACGAAATCCAACGGCCTGCAAATTCGCAAGGTGCGCGTGCCGCTCGGTGTGCTCGGCATTATCTACGAATCCCGCCCCAACGTCACAGTCGATACCGCGGTGCTTGCGCTGAAAACCGGAAACGCGATCGTTCTCCGGGGCGGCAAAGAAGCCGCACAAAGCAATCAGTGCCTGGTCGACATCATGAACTCCATCCCCGGCATTCCGCCTGGAGCTATCGAACTGCTCGACTCGTCCAGTCGGCAATCGGTGCACGAATTGGTCAAAGCCCGCGGGCTTGTGGATGTCATCATTCCGCGGGGCGGCGCCGGGCTGATCAAGTTCGTGACTGAGAATTCCAGCGTGCCGGTCATCGAGACCGGGGCAGGGAATTGCCACATCTTCGTGGACGAATCCGCGGACCTCGACATGGCGGATCGAATCGTGATCAACGCCAAGACGCAGCGGCCGTCGGTGTGCAACGCAGCGGAGAAATTGCTGGTCCACGCCGCGATTGCCGCGGAGTATGTCCCGCGAATCACAAAAAAGCTCATCGAGGCGGGTGTTGAAGTCCGCGGCGACGGCAGGGCCCGCTCCCTTGCCGCAGGCTTGGCAGTAGGATTTGCGACCGAACAGGAATGGTACGAGGAGTATCTCCGCCTTTGTATGGCGATTGCAGTTGTCGCGAATGTAGACGAGGCCATCGCTCACATCAACCGGTATTCCACCAAGCATTCGGACACGATCGTTACCGGCGACGAATCTCGCGCCCGAAAGTTTCTTCGCGAGGTCGATTCCGCCGCCGTTTATTGGAATGCCTCCACTCGTTTCACCGATGGCGGCGAATTCGGATTCGGCGCAGAGATGGGCATCAGCACGCAGAAACTTCACTGCCGCGGCCCCTTCGCCCTCGCGGAACTGACCTCCTCCAAATACGAAGTCATCGGCACCGGGCAGATCCGTTAGCTGCCTGATGGTTCGTTCCGAGCGCCCACCGGTGTGGTACCTTACTACCTTCCGCCCTGGGGTCGCATGAAACTGTTTCCCGCCACGTTCCTTGGATCGGTCGTCTTGTTGTCCGGCTTGACGCCTCCCACGAATCCCCCGGCATCGTCTTCTTCTCCGGCCGTCTTCGGTTTCCGCGATGCTGCGCCCGAAACTTCGCTGGAAGCGCGCTTTCTCTCCGTGCCCGATCCAAAAACCGCCGAAGAAGATCTGCGCATTCTGACCCAGGCCCCTCACATGGCAGGTACCGTGGAGGACAAGGAGACGGCGGAATTCGTGGCGCAGAAGTTTCGAGCGGCCGGGCTCGATACCGAGATCGTGGAATACAAAGTCTGGATGAACTATCCCGCCAGCATCAGCGTCGATATGACCGCGCCCTCCGGTGTGGAGATGCATGGCCCCACACGCGAACACGTGAGCAACGATCCGTTTCAGGATGATCCCCGGGTCGTCATGCCCTTTAGCGGAATGTCTCCCTCTGGCGACGCTGAAGCCGAAGTGGTCTATGCCAACTACGGCACGCCAGAGGATTTTGAAAAACTCGATCGAATGAAGATCGATGTGCGCGGCAAGATCGTTCTGGTGCGCTACGGGCAAAATTTCCGCGGTGTCAAAGTGTTCATCGCGCAGGAGCGGGGAGCGGCTGGGGTCCTGATCTATTCCGATCCCGCGGACGATGGATGGCGCCGTGGCGATAAATATCCCGAGGGGCCGTGGCGCCCCGACACCGGCGTGCAGCGCGGTTCGGTGGGATACATGTTCGAGTTTCCTGGCGACCCTACGACGCCTGGTGTGGCGTCGATTCCGTCCCTGCCAGAGTCGCAGCGGGTTCCGCCGCAGAAGTCGGCGCAGATTCCGAAGATCCCGGTAACGCCGCTTTCCTATCACGATGCGTGGCCGTTGCTGCAGCATCTCGGCGGTCCGGACACACCCCGGGAATGGCAGGGTTCCTTGCCCTTCACCTACCACGTCGGGCCGGGGCCGACGAAAGTGCGAATGCACCTCAAGCAGGACTATCAATTCCGCACGCTCTGGGATGTGGTGGGCCGCGTTCCGGGCGGCGAACTGCCCGGGGAGTGGGTGGTGGCGGGCAATCATCGCGACGCCTGGGTGTACGGAGCGGTGGACCCCAACAGCGGCACCGCGGCGATGCTCGAGGCGGTGCGCGGCATTGGCGAGCTTCTCAAGTCGGGATGGAAGCCCCCGCGCACCCTGATTTTCTGCAGTTGGGATGGCGAAGAGGAAGGCCTGATGGGCTCGACCGAGTGGGCAGAGCAGCATGAGGCGGAGCTCGCGGATGCGCCAGCGTATTTCAACATGGACGTGGCCGTTTCCGGTCCCAAATTCGGCGCGTCCGCGGTGCCCAGCCTGAAGCAGTTCGTGCGTGACATTGCGAAAGCCGTGCCCAGCCCCAAAGGCGATACCGTCTACGATGCCTGGCAGAAAGCGTCGCAGATTCCTCCTCCCTCGACGCAGTCCTCGACGGAATCGGTGGCGGACAGCCACCGCCAGCCGGCAGCTCAGGTGAAGAGCGACGTTGCCGTCGGCGATCTTGGGAGCGGCTCCGACTATTCCGCTTTCATACAGCACCTGGGCGTGCCCTCGACCGACATCAGTTCGAGCGGACCCTACGGCGTCTATCACTCGGCGTTCGATGATTTCGCGTGGTTCAAGAAGTTTGCCGATCCCGATTTCATCTACGAACAGGAGATGGCTCGCGTCTTTGGACTGGAAGCGCTGCGCATGGCCGACGCTGAGGTGCTGCCGTACGATTACGAGGAATACGGCAAGGAGATCGAGGCGTATCTGGATGCGGCTCACAAGCGCTCGGAGGACAAATTCGGAGCGCACGCCATCGATTTTGGGCCGGTCAATGCGGCGGCGCACAGGTTCGTGACGGCGGGTGCGAAGATCCTGGGCAAGCAGAAAAACCCTCCCGCAAGCGCGGCGCGGCTGAACCAGGCCCTGCGCGGCGCCGAGCGCGCCCTGTTGCTGCCCGACGGATTGCCGCATCGTCCGTGGTTCCGCCATTCGATTTATGCTCCGGGAGAGTACACGGGCTACGCCGCAGTGGTAATTCCGGGAGTGAATGAAGCTCTCGACAAGGGCGACAGCGAAGCGGAACGCCAGCAGCTCGCCGCGCTGACCTCGGCTCTCGACCGCGCCGCGAAAACACTCGAGGCCGCGCGATGAACATTGGTAGCGCCCACTCCCTCAGTCACTTCCTGCGTACACTGCCGGCATCGGCGGCAGCGACTTTTCTCGCGCTCTTTCCGATAGTCGATCCATTCGGTGGTATTCCGATTTTCTTCACCATGACCTCTTCCTGGGACGCGCGCGAACGTTACCGCACGGCCTTCAAGAGTGGAATGTGGGTTTTCCTGATCCTGGTGACATTTCTTTTTTTTGGCCGCTTCGTACTGCACTTCTTCGGCATCTCGCTTCCAGTTCTCAAGATTGCCGGAGGATTGATTGTGGCCAACACCGCCTGGGGCATGGTGACGTCGACCGCGCGCATCACGCCGGCGGAGAGTCATGAAGCCGAGAGCAAGGAAGACATCTCGCTGACTCCGCTCGCCATGCCGCTGATGTCGGGGCCGGGCGCGATTGGCGTGGTCATGGCGCTGGCGGCGCACGTAGATAATGCGGCAGCATACGTCGGGATGGTCATCGGCATCGCCGGGATCGCCCTGAGCGTGGTTCTCTTTTTCTGCATGGGAGGGCCGCTGGTGCGGCGCCTCGGTCCGAGTGCCGTTGGGGCGATCAACAAGATCTTCGGTTTTCTCATTCTGGCGATTGCGGTCCAGTTGGTCTGGGATGGCGTCGCCGACTTCGGGTCCTAGAGTTCGGCAGCTGGAAATCGGACGGCGCGTTTGCGCCAGCTCTGTAAGGTCCCTTCAAAATTGCCTTTCACATTCGTGGAACCGACCCGGTTCCGCAACCGTAGAACAGGGCAGGCGATTGTGTGCCGCGGAGGCTTGCCATGCCCGTACGCTCTTTTTTCCCGTTGACCAGATTCTGTGGAGTGCTGATGGTGTGCGCAGCTCTTGTTCCTTTCTGCTTCGCGCACGATTGGAACTATGAAGAGACGCACTCCGACTCGCACGAATTTGCGGCGAGAGGAACCGTGCACGTGAATATCGGCGTGGGCGATCTGCACATCCGGCGCGGCGATGAAGGCAAAATCGTTCTCCGCTATACGATCAAGTCGCATCGCGAAAGCAACCTGAAGAATGCGAACGTGGATTTCGACGTTCACGGCAGCGACGCCTATCTCGGCTTCCATGCCCATTCCGGGGCGAATACGCAATTCGACGTAGAGCTTGAGGTTCCCGCGAATACCAATCTCGATCTGCACCAAAAGGTCGGTGACATCCGCGTGGAAGACGTCGAAGGAGACAAGGATCTGGAGCTGGGAGTCGGAGATATTCGAGTGACGCACGAGCGATCTACCTACAAACTCGTGCGCGCCGAGGCCGGGATTGGAGACGTCAATGGAAGCGCATACGGTGCCACCAGCGGCTGGCTGGGCAAGACGCTCAAGTACCACGGCGAGGGGAAGTACGAGTTGCGCGCGCATGTGGGCGTGGGGGATATCACGTTGGAAGGGAAATAGGGGAGAGCAAATTCCGCGAGAGGCTTGCGAGTAAATTTTTTTTAACCATACTTTCCGATAAGGTCTTGCGCAAGAATGGGTTAGACGATTCAGTGCTGTTTTATCCCCGCAAAGTATTGAGCGCCAAGGGGTTATAGGTAAAGTATTCAAAAATGAGAGTTTAGGTGCGTATCCCTACTGCATTCCTGTATTCCCAGCCTGCATTTTTTTCAGTTTGTCTGGCAGTGCGAAGTGCGCCATGGGCACCCCGATGAATTAAAATCCAACGCCAGCGATGACTACAGCCGAGCGCGATCGCATGAACCTGCTGTCGATGCTTATTCAGTGCGAGCGGGATCAAACGAAATACCTCCAGTACGTCAGGGAAATCAGCGAACTCATGGGCATAAAAGCGATGAGGCTCGCGGAGGCTGCGCCCAAAGCCCCTGATTTGTCGGGAAAGCCAGAGATGCCGTAGCGGGCAAAAGTCTTGGCTCCGGCCCAATCGCGATGCCGGAAAAGGCAGAACACCCCGCAATTTCCTTGATGTTCCTTCTCCTCATAATTTTCTAGTCTGCGCTTTCTATTCCCTCAGTAAAGGTCGTTCGTCACATCAGTCGTATTTTTCGCTGTGGAAAAAAATCCAAGTGCGCGGGTCGATGCTTCGTGATGGATGCCGCGGCCCGCAACAACTCGACGAAGAAGATGCGGTCACATCGCCGGGCCGACAAACTTGGCAAAGCTCAGTGGGAGGGCATATTGCGAAGTTATTCAGCTGGGGTATCGGGATTGAGGAGGCGTAAACAGCTCAGCGGGCCTGAGGCATCTATCCGAAGAGGAGATTCGAATGGCCAGTGACAGACAAAAGTCAGCAGCACGCAAGAACATAAAGAAGGCCGCCAAGGCCGCCCGGAAAAAGAGGACGATCGCGCATCTTCCCAAGTCGGTACGGACCGCCCTGGGAAAACAGGCGGCGAAAGTGGCTAAGCAGAAACGGAAGCGGGCGGCCTGACGGTCGACTCGCGTGCTGCGTTGCAAGGCCACGCACGAGACGGGTTCCTTAGTCTTGTTGGGGCTCAAGCAGAGTCTATAGATCCTTTGCGGCAAACTGCTGCCGGTCAGGATGACAATCCTTGAGCGAATCAGACGGCCAAGCGGGTGCTTGCGAGGTCCAGAAGATCTTTCAGCTCCAGCGCGTTTTTCGGAGCGTAGCCGGACTGGTCGTTGTCGAAGTAGACGAAGATCTGTTTCAGTTCATGCTGCCACGACTCAACTCGTTTTGCCCAGGCCTGCAACGACTTCCTGGGATAGTCGCCGCGGTAGGGGCCATCCGGCCCGTGCAGCCTCACGTATGTGAAATCGGCTGTGATCTCGATTGGCGAATGGAATCCTCCCAGCTCGAAGATGCAATAGGCGACATTGTGGCGCCGGAGGATGTCATAGACCTCAGCAACATTCCACGTGGGGTTGCGAAACTCGCAGGCATATCGACGCCCGGACGGCAGGGCGCTGAGAAATTCCTCCAGCCTCTCGGTATTGACGTGCCAGGCGGGAGGCAGCTGGAAAAGGATGGGGCCAAGGCGGTGCCCGAGCTCACGAGCCTGGAGCATGAATCGCTTCGTGCTCTCGGCCGGTTGCATGAGTTTGCGGTTGTGAGTGATGTAGCGGCTTGCTTTCATCGCGAAATGAAAGTCCGAGGAGGTTTGGTCGCACCAGGATTGAAGCGCCTCCGTACTGGGAAGCCTGTAGAAGCTGTTATTGATTTCGACGGTGTCGAAGTGCTCGGCGTACCAGCGCAGCATTTGATCGGGCCGCAGACCGGCGGGGTAAAAGCTGCCGCGCCAGTGCGGGTAGTGCCATCCCGAGGTGCCGATGCGGACATGGCCAAGGGCGGGATTCGGCCTCATGCCCATTTCGATGATGGAGCGGCGAAATGGGTGGGCACCGGCCTTCGTAAAACTTTCTTTCCGGCAGAGTCGGAGATGAGCCGGAGCGCTCTCTCATTCACGATTACTTCAGGGTGACGAGTTTCTCCACAAGTTCGGAATAGTCCTTTTTCTCGATGCCGTGAACCTGCTTGTTGTACTCGTCGACCTTGGACGAATAGTTCATCGAGCAGAATTTGGGGCCGCACATCGAGCAGAACGCCGCCTCTTTGTAGTAGTCGTCGGGCAAAGTCTCGTCGTGCATGGAGCGGGCGGTTTCAGGATCGAGCGAGAGCGCGAACTGTTTTTCCCAATCGAATTTGTAACGCGCATAGCTGAGGGCGTCGTCGCGGTCACGGGCGCCCGGGCGTCCGCGTGCGATGTCGGCGGCGTGAGCAGAGATCTTGTAGGCGATGATGCCGTCTTTCACGTCTTTCTCGTTGGGCAGGCCCAGGTGTTCTTTCGGGGTCACGTAGCAGAGCATGGCGGCGCCATACCATCCGATCATAGCGGCGCCAATGGCTGACGTGATGTGGTCGTAGCCGGGGGCGATGTCAGTGACGAGCGGTCCGAGTGTATAGAACGGCGCTTCGTAGCAGTATTCGACTTCCTTGTCGACCTGCTCCTTGATCTTGTCCATGGAGACGTGGCCGGGCCCTTCGATCATGACCTGGACGTCGTGCTCCCAGGCTTTCTTCGTGAGTTCGCCGAGAGTTTTGAGTTCGGCGAATTGGGCTTCATCGCTGGCATCGGCAACGCAGCCGGGACGGAGGCCATCGCCGAGGGAAAAGCTCACGTCGTACTTCTTGAAAATTTTGCAGATGTCGTCAAAGCGCTCGTAGAGGAAATTCTGCTTGTGGTTGAAAGCCATCCACTGCGCAAGAATGGCGCCGCCGCGGCTGACGATTCCGGTGATGCGCTTGGAGATCAGCGGCAGGTATTGGATCAGCACGCCCGCGTGAATGGTCATATAGTCCACGCCCTGGGCGGCCTGCTCTTCGATCACTTCGAGCATGACTTCGGCGTTGAGATCCTCGACCCGCTTTACGCGCGCGATGGCCTCATAAATCGGAACAGTGCCGATGGGCACCGGCGAGTGGCGCAGGATCGCTTCCCGGATCTCGTGAATGTTGCCCCCGGTGGAGAGATCCATCACGGTGTCGGCGCCGTAGTGGACCGCGGTGTGAAGCTTCTTCAGCTCTTCCTTGACCTCCGAGGTAACGGCGGAGTTCCCGATATTCGCGTTGATTTTGCACAGCGAGGCGACACCGATCGCCATCGGTTCAAGCTCGGGATGGTTGATGTTGGCCGGAATGATCATGCGTCCGCGGGCAACCTCGTCACGGACCAACTCGGGAGTGATCTTTTCGCGATGCGCGACGTAACGCATTTCCTCGGTGATTGCGCCGAGGCGAGCATAGTGCATCTGGGAAAAGTTGCCGTCACTATTCTCGTGCTTGCGAGCGGCAATCCACCCGGAGCGCGGCGTGGGAACCGAGTAGTCCACTCCATTTCCGTTGCTGTTTGCAGAACTTCTGGAAGTCATGAATCGGTCCGATCCTTGAAAGTCGATGTATCCCGATTATACCTGCCCGGAAGTCCTGGATTTCGACCGCAAACGCAAATGCTTTTTGTGCATCTTAGCTGCGCACGCGACTTTCAACGGTAGTTTTGCAAGGAGGAATTCATGGCTCGATACGGGACATTAGGCGATTACCGATTCGCCGACACAAAGGAAGCCGCCAGCGATATTCGCGGCTCAAAGGTCTATGGGCGCAACGATGAGGAGCTGGGGAAGATCGACGACGTATGGTTTGATCAGCAGACGGGTGGGATTGTTTATCTTGTCGTCGATACAGGCGGCTGGCTTTCGACGAAGAAGTTCCTGGTGCCACCCGAGGAAGTTCGTCCGTCGCTGCAGCACGAGAACGACTTCCTGGTCGATCTGACCAAGCAGCAAATTGAAAGCTTTCCTCCTTACGATGGAGAAAAGCTGAACAGCGAAGAGAGGTGGGCGGACTACGAACGGCGCTATCGGGCGAAGTGGGAAACCGGGCCCGTGATGCACCGGGTGGGAACCGACCGCAATATTACCCCGACCACCAAACAGCAAATCAATGCAGGCTCAGGAACGATTGCGAGCACATCGTCGATGGCGCGGGAAAATGAGCGGCTCGCCGAACTGGACCACGAGACTGAGGTCCGGGCCCTGCATACGGAGAACAGCGCGGAGGTTTCGCCGAACAACCCGGCTTACCGCTGGACGACTTTCGAGGACGTCCTGCGCCGTCGCCGTGAGGACGTTTTGCAGTCTTCCATCGATAACGCGAAGAAAGCGGAGCGGGAAGGCGTGCCTCTAGAAGAACGGCGAAAGGTCAGTTAGGGTCATAATTTAGAACGTTAACCATTTCGGACACGAAGGTGCACGAAGGAAACCGAGCTTGAGTTTCTTCGTGCTGCTTCGTGTCCTTGTCGTTCAGGCTCTTCCTTGCGCTGGTTGATCATCTTCGACGCTCCAGCATAGAATTCTCTGCCGCCGGAAAATCATTTCGGGAGTTCTTTGCATGCGCATGCTTCGCATTTTGCCTGTTCTTCTCTTGTGCCTAAATGTTGCCGCTTTCCCGCAATCGTCTTCCACAAAACCCGGGGCCGAGTTCAGCATCGACAACATCGACAAGAGCATCGATCCCTGCGTCGATTTCTTCCAGTACGCCTGCGGCAACTGGATCAAGAATTCGGAGATTCCGGCCGACCGCGCATCGTGGCAGAGCTTTTCGGAGCTGAACGAGAGCAACCTGCACATCGAGAAGGAGATTCTCGAGAAAGCTCAGTCTGGAGGCGCGGGGCGCAATCCTGTCGATCAGAAGATCGGCGACCTCTATGGTTCGTGCATGGATGAGAAGGCGGCGGACGCAAAGGGAATCACTCCGCTCAAGCCGGAACTGGACCGCATTGCCGCGGTGAAGGACAAGAACGCTTTCATCGACGAGATCGCGCGTTTGCACCTCATCGGCTCCAACGCTCTGTTCAATTTCTATACCAGTTCCGACATGCATAATGCCGACCACGTGATCGCCTTCATTGATCAGGGCGGTCTTTCGATGCCGGATCGCGATTACTACCTGAAAGATGATGCCGACAAGGTCGAGATGCGGAAGCACCTGACTGATTACGCGGCGGAGTTGTTCGCGCTGGCGGGGCAGAGCAAAGAGGAAGCGGCGGCGTCGGCGCAGAAGGTGTTGACGGTCGAGACGCTGCTTGCGGCTGACTCGATGGATCGCACGAAGCGGCGCGATCCGAAGAATCGCGATCACAAGATGACGCGGGATGAGGCGATCGCCCTGGCTCCGGAATTCTCGCTCAACGGTTATTTTGCGGATATCGGCGCACCCAGTTTTGCTGAGATTAATGTGACGAATCCAGACTTTTTCCGGCAGGTGAATGGAGTAGTGGAGTCACTGCCGCTGGAAACGCTCAAGACGTATGCGACGTGGCATCTGCTGCGATCGTCGGCACCGTGGCTCTCGCAGCCATTCGTGGAGGCGAATTTCAAGATGCGCCAGGCGCTGACCGGCCAGAAGGTGATCGAAGACCGGTGGAAGCGCTGCGTGAACCTGGCAGACCGGTCACTCGGCGAGGCGCTTGGGCAACGCTATGTCGAACGGACATTCGGTCCTGAGAGCAAAGCCCGCATGCTGAAGATGGTGGATGCTCTTGAGAAGTCGCTGGATGAAGATATCCAGAACCTTTCCTGGATGACCGATGACACCAAGAAGCAGGCGAAGGTGAAGCTGCAGGCGATCCGGAACAAAATCGGGTATCCGGACCGCTGGCGCGATTACAGTTCGGTGGTCATCAAGCCGAACGACCTGCTGGGCAATGTTGAGCGCGCGGATGAATTCGAGTCCAGGCGGGAGATCGCCAAGATCGACAAGCCGCTCGACCGCAGCGAATGGGGCATGACGCCACCGGAAGTGAATGCCTACTACAGTTCCAACTACAACGAGATCGTCTTCCCGGCGGGCATTCTGCAGCCTCCGTTTTTCGATCCGAAGATGGACGATGCCGTAAATTTCGGCGGCATCGGACTGGTGATCGGCCATGAACTGACGCACGGTTTCGATGACCAGGGCCGCAAATTCGATCCGCAGGGCAACTTCAACGACTGGTGGAAGCCGGAAGACGGAAAGGAATTCGAGAAGCGCGTCAGTTGCATCGCCGACGAGTATTCCGGGTTCACCGTGGTCGATAACATGAAGCTGAATGGACGGCTGACGCTCGGAGAGAACACCGCCGATAATGGTGGAGCGCGCATTGCTTTGGCGGCGCTTGAGCACATGATCGCCGACGACAAGACCGGCAAGGAAGGGCAGAGCATCGACGGGTACACACCGGAGCAACGCTTCTTCCTCGGATTTGGACGGGTTTGGTGCGAGAAACAGCGTCCGGAGTACCTGCGGATGCAGGTCAGCACCAACCCACATTCACCCGGGAAGTACCGCGTGAATGGAGTGGTCCAGAATATGCCGGAGTTTCAGAAGGCCTGGGGCTGCAAGGCAGGGCAACCCATGGTGGCGGAAAATGCGTGCCACGTCTGGTGAGCAAGTTTGATCATCGCGGATAAAGCAAAAGCCCCGTCCTCGCACTCGGCAAGGACGGGGCACTTTTTTGATCAGGCACTGCTTACTTGCTGGCCGTCATGGCGAGAGTTGCGCCCGCTGCGCGGCAGGTATCCATGAAATGCGCAATCTGCGTGAACGGCAGTTGCCCGTCGGCGTGCACTATCACTTTCTTGTCCTTTTGAGTTTGCAAAACAATACTCAAGGCGTTCGGAAAGGCGGAGGCTGGGACTTGTTGGTTGTTGATCCTCATAATCGGATTCGCTCGCGTGGTCTTGATGATTTGCACGGAAACGGCATCCGGATCGTCGGCTGCGCCGACTTGCACTTCGAGTCCCATCGGGGAAACGGCTCCGTTCGAATACGCGGCTCCGGGTTGCGACGTTAAGAGGACCACCGTGTCGAACATGAGTACCCGCGCCTGATCAAGGATTTTTTGGACATTGGCGAACGGGGTCAAAGAATCCGCCTTAATGTAGAACTTCGCATCGCGATTGCGAGGGTGAGCCTTCATCCACTCCAATAGCTCCTCGGGCGTGGTCTGGTTCGCCCGGAAGTACAGTCGCCCCTCACGCGTGATCGTGACGACCCAGGCGTCAGGATTGTCCGCTTCGCGAGCCGGTACCCCATGTTCGGTCTTAGCAAGGTCGACGCTGATGCCTTGCTGCAAGGGCGGCGCAGGCGCCGGATTCTGCGCCCATGCGGCACATACGGTGAGAATTGCTGCTACGAGAAAACCCAGTTTACGAGTCATAAGTCTGCTCCTGACAGTATGGCGTCCTTTGGCAAATCCGATCTTGCGGTAGCACAAAAAGAAAGGACATTCCAGATTCAAAAATTGGGCCACCTCCGCCTTTTTGATCGGTGCAGGCGAAGTGGCTAGGGCTTGGCCCCTCCGATTGCCGCGGTCGCCAGTGTCCCGCCCAGGCCCATGGTTTCCACAGCGGATGAGGGCACGATCACCATCGATCCCCGTTCCTTGATGGCTTCATACAGCATGTTCATGGCGCGCAGATGCAGCGCGATCGGATTGTCCTGATACGTCAGCGCCGCTTGGGCGAATTTGTCGGAGATCTCGGTCTCCGCCTGGCCGAGAATGATGCGCGCCTGGCGCTCGCGTTCGGCTTGCGCCTGGCGTGACATCGCGTCTTCGAGTGCCTGTGGAATTTTCACGTCGCGAATCTCCACCGAATGCACGGTGATTCCCCAGGGATTCGTTTTCTCGTCGAGGATGCGCTGCAGTTCGCGGCCCATCGTTTCGCGCTCCGTGATCATCTGCGCCAGTTCGTGGCGGCCAATCGACTCGCGCAGCGCGGTCTGCGCGCTCATGTTGATGGCGTCGACGAAGTTCTCCACTTCGAGAATGGATTTCTCGGCATTCCAGACCATCCAGAATACGATGGCGTCCACGTTCACCGGAACGGTGTCGCGTGTCAGAGTGGATTCCGCCGAAACACTGGCTACGCGGACGCGCTGATCGACATACGGGCTCAGCGTTTCGAGGATGGGAATGATATGGCACATGCCGGGGCCGCGCAGGCCGACGTATCGGCCGAGCCGCAGCACCGCGACCTTCTCCCACTGGCGCACGACCTTCAGAGCGAAGAGAAGATAGAGGCCCAGGACTGATCCCACGACGGCGGGCGCCGGCTGACGCATCGACTGGGCCAGCGCCATCCCGGTTAGAAAGCAAACTACGAAGCACAACACGGCAACGCCATTGAATTCACGAACCTGAATTTTCGCCATAACGGCTACCTCCTTTGTGCCGGGTACAATTCGCCCAGACGCTCCACCAATTCCTCGACGGTGAACCCCAAGGCTCCCGCGCGAGCCGCGAACTCGCCTGCCAGTTGCGTCAGTTGCCGATCGCGTTCGGCAGACTTCTTCTCCAGTTTCTTGTCGCTAATGAAAGTGCCGGTACCCTGGTGGGTCTCAAGCAGGCCGCCCAATTCCAGTTCGCGGTAAGCGCGCAAGACTGTGTTGGGATTGATTTCCAAGTCCACCGCCAATTGCCGGACGGTCGGCAGCTGGTCGCCGGCGGCCAGGGATCCCGAGGCGAGCCCCGCCCTTACCTGGTCGATCAGCTGCCGGTAGACCGGAACGCCGCTGCGGAGATCAAGGGCGAACTGAAAGCGCTGATCACGGTGGCGGGCCGGGCTGGATTGCGCGGTCATATAAAACAATAGTGTTATAGTTCATTAGTACAATTCTGTCAAGAAAAATTTTGCGGAACGGTCGGCCAGTTTGAATTTCTGAGAGGTGGACCTGGCGAAGGTGATGGAGCCTCGTCCCGGAGTGGATGGATCCGCTTCCATTGCGATGAACGGCCGCGGCCTGACAGGAAATTGACCCGCGATTAACCGATCGGTGACAAATGAGGCGGGTGGAACCTCTAATGTCGAATCAGTTCAGAACCGTTGTGGGGGTGGTGGCTAAACCGACTTGGATCGCCGGGTAAGCGAGGTTCGTGAGCTGTTCGCTATCCGTGCATTCTTGGGCGCGCATGGCTCTCGCGTAAGGGCGGTTTACAAAGCTTTTACAGCAAGTTTGATCGGCCACAAATAGGATCACCCCCGCGGGAGTACTGTGATCGCTATGAAGCCGGGAGAATACCCGGCGGTAGACCAGGTTATGTGGCCAGGCGAGAAGTAGTTAGCACCATCTCGGGCAGGTGCTGTGGTTCAATCTCTTCCGCTGCCGCCATTCCAAAACACGCCCGCTTGATGGCAATACCGGTACGCGAAGCAATCCCTGCCGCGGTGGGCCTCGATGCCTTCCCGTGCGCGTAAGCGGTCTTGGAAAAGCAAGTCCCCTGCTGAGAAACGACAAGAAGTCGACCGCAATTGGCGCGGCCACGCCTGAGTGAAGGTGTGTTCACGGGGCTCGCGCAGCGGACGACGAGGGAGAGATCACTATGTTTAAGCTTGTGAGTGCACTGGCCCTTGTGCTCTGCCTTGGGACCGCGGGTCTGATTGCCGGCAACCCCAAGCCGAACCAGGCGGAAGCGCAACTGGCTGCAGATGGCGCTTTCCGCGACGGACTCTACCAGGGGCGATTGGCCGCTCAGAACGGGCGTTCATCGCAACCCAAGACCGGGCGCTGGTCGACAAAACAAGACCGCGCGTCTTTTGCTGCTGGCTACAGCCGTGGTTATACCGACACCCTCGCCAGCAACAAGACCGAGCAGGCCCGGACCGAGTAGAGAGCTCGACTCCAGTTTGAAGTTCGAGATGTGAGGTGAAGTGTGTCTACACAAAAGGTTCTATCCGCGCTGGCTCTCACGGTGGCCTTATGCGCGTCAGTTCCCCATAAAGTAAAGGCTGGCGGACCGCCGACAACGGGAGCTACGGTTCACGGCATTGTGCATTTTGATGGAAAGATGCCGGCGGCAAAGCCGGTGAGTATGGCGTCCGATCCGGTATGCGCCAAGCAGCATGCAACACCGCTCGTGGCGCAGGAGATCATGGCCGACACGAAAGGCGACTTGCAAAACGTGGTCGTCTTCGTATCCGAGGGTTTGGGCGATCGCACCTTTGATCCGCCAAGCGCTCCGGTGGTCGTCGAGCAGAAGGGGTGCATGTACCAGCCGCACGTGCTTGCGGTGCGTGCCAACCAGCCGTTGCAAGTGGTGAATAACGATCCCACGTCGCACAACATTCATCCAGTGCCCGCCAACAATCGCGAGTGGAACAAGGCGGAGCCGCCGGGAACCAAGATGGAAGAAAGCTTTGCCCGGGAGGAGATTGCGATTCCGGTGAAGTGCAATGTACATCCCTGGATGCGGGGCTACATCGCGGTATTCAAGCATCCCTATTTTGCGGTGACAGGCAAGGATGGGAGCTTCGACCTGAGCAACCTGCCGCCCGGCACGTACACGATCAAGGCCTGGCACGAAAAGCTGGGCACCTCGACGCAGACGGTGACGGTGGGTGCGAATGAGACGAAGGAGATCAGTTTCGTCTTCAAAGGTATGTAGCGCTTTCCTCGTGTTCTTCGGCGAAGTATTGCCGTAAGCGGTGCAATTTGTCGAATCGATCGGGCATGATCTGCAGGGGACATGCCAGACCGGTTTGATCAGGTTGCACCGTATTCTTTTTTGGTGCGTTCCCGAAAATGATGGCGATCCAGCGAACCACCGAGCCGAACAAGTACGCCGTGGCTCTGGCTCATCACAACTACTGATCGCGACCCTCATTTCGACGAGATCGTTCGATTGTGGAGACAGAAATCATTGTCGAAAGATCCTGGTTAAACTCAAATTTCTATCGATTACAATCCCCGACTCCGGGATTGCCCGTTACTCGAGAAGGGTTCCAACATAAAATAGCGCCAGAGGGGTTTGGTTTTCGGAACGCTCGATTGAGGTTACGCGCCTCCGGCCGAGCAATCGGCTGAGAACTTTGCCAATATCTTCGGAATCATTTTTCTGAATTTCAGCTTTTCCAGCAAAGAATCGAAGGGGGATCGAATGGGCATTCACACGCGACGGACGTTTATTGGCAAAATAGCAGCGATGGCAGCTTTTCTAACCGGGCCGAAACTGTTCGCCGACCAGGCTGCTGCATCGGGCAATAGCGCAACCGCGCCCGCGGCCCAAGCTGCCGACAAAGATGCGACTCGCCGCCCGGGTGGCGACCATCACGTACACGAGGGGATCTACTATATCTCGGGTACAGGCGCGAATGACGGCTATCCGAAGGAAGATCACGTGCTGGTGACCGATCCGTTCGAAAAGCACGTCACGCGCACCATGGACGCGCTGAAGCGATCGGTAGAGCGCGGAGGCAGCGATATGGACAATATCCTCCACCTGCAGGTATTTCTCTGCCTGCCGCTGGCGGATGGCGTCTCGACCCCAACTGGCAAGGCCCAGTTTGACGCTCACAAGGCGCAGTACGACGCGCTGAACAAGATCTATGGCACCTATTTTTCTCCCGGGAAGTCGCCATCGCGCGCGTGCATGGCCGTTGAGTGGATACCAGGGGATTCTCTGATTGAAATCGTCGGCAGCGCAAGAGTTGTGAATGCGCCCGGAGCGCCTACGCAAAAATAGTTTTGGTCGAACAGAAGGGAGTCTCCAAATATGAAACTTGGTTGGAGCCGGCGTTCATTTCTTGCCGCGATGGGAGCGGCGGGCAGTTTTTTCACTCCGTCCGGGTTGAAAGCGAGCGGATTCCTCGGGAAGAAGCGCAGCAAGGTGACGGTGCCGTCTGTGGACGGAGCTCCCATTGTGCCCATCACCACCGGCCTGGGTTCGACCGGAGACATTTATGCAGAGTTGGGCGTGACGCCTCTCGTCAATATCAACGGTACGGTGACGGTCATCGGCGGATCGGTCATGCCTGCCGAGGTCATGGAGTTGATACGGCAGGGAAACCAGCACTTCGTTTTGATCGACGAACTTGAAGTCGCGGCTGGGAAATTTATTGCGAAGCTTTGTAAGGCTCCGGCCGGTTACACGGGGCTGGTGACTGCGGGAGCAGCCGCAGGTCTGGTCGTTGGCTACGCCGGGATGATGACAGAAGACCTTGAGCCTCGCATGGTAGCGATTCCTGACGTGCATGATTTCCCGAGAAATGAAGTCATCATTCAGAAGAGCCATCGGTACCCATTCGACCACCAGATCCGTCAGACCGGGGCAAAGTTGGTAGAGGTTGAGACCCGCGAAGAGATGATCGCCGCCATCAACCCGAAAACGGTTGCCATCCACTTCACCAATATTCTCTCTGACCAAGGGAAAGTCAGCGGGCCGGAAACCGTCGCGATCGCCAAGGAGCACAACCTTTATACGTTCAACGATGCCGCGGCGGACGTCCCGCCGGTCGAGCGGTTGTGGGAGTATCCCGCATTAGGGTTCGACTTCGTCGCCTTCAGCGGCGGCAAAGATATTCGAGGTCCCCAGGCGGCCGGACTTTTGATCGGCAGGGAAGAGTTGATCCACTATGCGCTTCTGAACATGAGCCCGCAAGAGGATCGAATCGGGCGCTGCTGCAAAGTCGGCAAGGAAACGATTTTTGGCATGCTCAAGGCGCTCGAGATCTTCGTGCATCAGGATTTTGAGGCCTCTCTGCGTACGTACGATGAACGCGCCCAGGTCATCACCGATGCTGTCAAACGATTTGGAGTGACGGCGCTGCCCCGGCAATTTAATCCCCAGGCGCTTGGGAACGTGACGCCGCGGTATAGCTGGAAGATTGATCGTTCCAAACTGAACATCAGCGGGCATGATGTCATGCAGAAACTCGCGGACACGCGGCCACTCGGAATCGGCAGCATGGGTGCCGGAGCGAGCGGCATGCGCGGCAGGAATCCGGATAAGACTCCCGCAGAGAACCAGGCCAGCCATCACGGCCCGCCGCGGGATCCCGACACCTTCGGTTTTGCGGTTTGGCAGATCAAAGATGGCGAAGACAAGTTGATCGCCGATCGGCTGGTCGAAATTTTCAGCGAAGCACCGAAGGCCTAGGTAGCGATAAAGGTCGATGAGGAAAACGGGAGACACGGTTCTTTTTCGTCGCGCCAAGGACAGGATGTACATAAAAAGGCCCCGACGCGGGGAATTGGAGTTGCACTTTGTCAAATCAGTGAGGATCGATGCCAGCGGTAAGCCCACCGCCGTCCTGGATCATGGGGAAACGAAGTGAGATGAAAACCTCAAATTAACGTTCGGACATGCCGAGATTAACCCTGAACCTTAATTCCGTACCGGGCCAAAACATCTTCGGGCACATCGATTGAGAGAAAGTCGATGGGCTCGCGCGAATTCAAGTCCCAGAGCGCGTCCATGGGACGATTCAGGCCATCGATCAGATCATTACGAACTCCAAAAGCCAGCAGGACTTTCTTGGCTTCATCAATGGAGGGATACATGTGCCACCAGTTGACATTGGTCGCAGGGCGACAGACGGAGAGCTTGGCTCCGCCGCCGGACTCATGGTTAATGCTGATATCGACGAGCACGGGGGAGTATTGTAGCGCAACGGCTGCCGCTTTTGGCGGCTGGCGCAGCATTACTCGACCATCCCAAATCCCGGATTTGACTCCCGAGCATTCTCGTCGGCACGAGGGCGAGTCATCTGTGTACACTCGCCCGCGCGATGCACTTCTCAGGCGATCATGACGACTTTGGGTGGAAGCCCTTGCGGCGTTGTTCGCTGTAGCGGTGGAGCGCGTCGAGAACGATGGGGTATGCCTCCGCCGCCGGGCGGATGTCATCGACTTCGACGGCCTTTCCTTCAAGCTGCTTGTAATCCTGAAAGAAACGCCGCAGCATGATGAGCCGGTGCGACGGCATCTCGGCCGCTTCGTGGTAGGAGTTGAATTCCGGATCCTGCGTGGCAACGGCGATGATCTTGTGATCCCTTTTGCCCGAATCAATCATGGTCATCAGCCCGATCGCGCGCGCATGAATGATCGTGAGCGGCACGACCGTTTCCTGGCAGAGCACCAGCACGTCGAGCGGGTCATCATCTTCGGCCAGCGTCTGGGGAATGAAACCGTAATTCGCCGGATAGTACACTGCGGAGTAGAGAACGCGGTCCAACCGGATCAATCCGCTGGCTTTGTCGAGCTCATACTTCACGCTCGAGCCGAAGGGAATTTCGATCACGCAATCGAATTCGTGAGGGAGCTTGTCGCCGGGAGTGACGTCGTGCCAGGGATGGATCATAGAAAGATTTCTGGGACTCGACCATTCTAACCAACTCACTCGCCCTGACGCTCGGCCTCGGCCCGAATGTGGGTGAGCACGCGCATGTGAATGCGATGAATGATGGCGTCAGACCACAAGCGCCAATATTGGCTGGGCCAGAGTCCGTGGTGATACCAGGTCGTGCCTTCCAGGCGGGTTCCGCCATCGGGTAAGCGGGTGAGGAGAAATTGGCCGCCCTCCGACTCCAGAAATCCGTGCAGGTGCGGAGGTTCGATGTGCCTGTAAGGAGTCCACTCTTCCATCGGTGGGGGATTCGACGTGACGGAGAACTTCAAAAGGTGGGGCTCGTCCCAGACCTGGATCGGTTCGACGAATGCGCCCGTGGAGAAGACGCAGTGGCGTTCGGCTCCGGGGCCGCGCCCGGCAATTTCGGCACGGATCGGGTATGCGATGCCAGCGCGGAACATCCATTCCGTTGGCGCAGGGATCTCAGAGAATGCGACCACCTGGCGCCAGACTTCCTCCGGCGACGCGTGGATATCGATGGACGACCGAACCATAAATAGCGGAGCGGGCCTCGGGGTGACGTGTTCGATCCATTGCGTTCCGGGGACGATGAGGAGCACGAGCGCGAAAAACGCGGGAGTCTCGCCGCGCAGCCAGCGTCTTTGTTGGACGCGATGGGCGCACAGGCCTCCGAAAGCGGCCAGGGGAAGTGCAATTGGCGCGGCCATGATGAGACACACAAGACCCTCAACCGCAACCGCGAGTAGCCCTGCGCCGACAAGACTCACTGAAAGGCACGCCACACCAACGCTCGCCTTCAGGGTGCGCGGCTGGCGGGCTCCATACAAAAGCGCTGCGGTGAAGCCCATTGCGAACGGCAAGGCCACGAAGAGCCCCCAGCCATAATTGGCTAACACCTGTGAGCCCAGGATCGCGAGGCCCACTCCGACCGGCACCGTCACCATCAAGGAGACTGCCGCGCTGCCGAGCGCGCCCTCCGGGAGAGCGCGAACCAGTGCCGGTTCGCGCCGTGTGCCGGGACGGTCCGGCGCGTGCGATGCAGGCACCAGGCAAAGAATGAGAAAGAAAAGCAGGTTGAGAAAGGGAACGAAGAAAAGAAGCGCAAGCTGCGGTGAGAGTCCGGCGCTGCGCAAGCGCTTGATCGTGAGCGTCACGCCAACCCATATGAAGGGAAGCGCCATCGCGACCATCGTCGCGAGGAAGCGGGCCTCATCGCCGCCGAGAGAGGTGATTCGCACGACGTCCCGGACCGGAACCCAGTAGTTGAACAGATCCCATGGACGGTGAAAAGCGTAGGAGGCTACGACGCGATCGAGATTGTGCTTGAGCGCGAACCCGAAAATTCCGATGAGGGCATAGGGGCCGCGGTCGATCGTACCTTGAGGACGCCAAAGATCCGCGAATGAGGTTTTCATGAATGGCCACCCCATACTGGTATTTCTGTACAAACAGAAATTACTGTAATATCCATCATTTGTCAATGAGGAACTCGTGCGAGGTCGGTGATCCGCTTTGCTCCTGGGAGTGAAACCGGAATCGTACCTCTGGAATGTTGCCGGGGGTCTTCCGCGAAGAGTAAAGTTTGAGTGTGGCCTAGCCACACCATGGGGAAGCAATGTCGAACCAGGCGAAAACATATTTGAAATTCGGCGGGGCGACGTTCGCCATCCTGCTGCTGCTGGCCTATCTGGCCTATACCGGCGTGCAGGACAGCAAGAGTTACTACGTCACCATCAAGGAATTACACAAGATGGGCGATGGGGCCTATACCAAGCGCCTGCGCGTGGCGGGGAACGTGCGGCCGGGATCGATCAAGCGCACGGGCGCGCACGTGCAGTTTGTGCTGGTGGAAGAGGACCAGAATCTCTCCGTTGATTACACAGGGACGGAAGCTCCGCCCGACACCTTCAAAGACGATTCCCAGGCACTGGCGGATGGCAGCTTCGGCCGCGACGGAGTATTTCACGCCAAGCAACTCCAGGCGAAGTGCGCCTCAAAGTATGCACCGCAGCAGCCGGGTGCAACCCAGCCTGCGCCTGCGAAGAGCATGACTTAGGAAGATCCTCGAGAAATCTGGCTGGTGTCCGATTCGTATCGTTCGATTCGTATGCACGGAATGCCTTCAGCCGTGCCCTGATACGAATCTTGCGTGGCTTGATACGGAACCTTCCGCGGCTTCTTACGAATCTCTCTGTGTCGCTTCTTCTCTGTTTTCCACGGAAGAGGAATCCAATCCTTCTTTGAGCATCCCCGTAGTCACTAAGCGAACGTGCAGCGGAGCAACCGCTCCATTACACTCGTGCTGAATCGGATTCGACCGTGACCGAAACGGCACGCCCCACCATCACCGTTCAGAACGTCGTCAAGCAGTTCGGGCGATTTGCCGCGCTGCGTGGCGTGAGCGCCGAATTTGCCGCGGGACGATTCCACGCCATCCTCGGCGATAACGGGGCGGGAAAGACGACGCTGTTGCGCGCGCTCGCCGGATTAGCGCAACCGACCAGCGGCGAAATCTCCATCTTTGGCAAGAGCCCGCGCGAGGCCTGCCGCGAGATCGGTTACATGGCGCATCCGTCGCTGCTCTACGACGAGATGAGCGGGATGGAGAACCTGCGTTACTTCGCCGGCCTGTACGGAATCTTCGAAGACAGCGGCTCACAAACGGTGATTCGCGCGGTTGGACTGGATCCGGAGTTGCCGCGCCCGGTAGGACAGTATTCGCAGGGCATGCGGCAACGGATGTCACTGGCGCGCGCTCTCCTGCAGGATCCGAAGGTTCTCCTGCTCGACGAGCCATTCTCGAATGTCGATGTGCATTCGGCGCGCGAGATGGTGGGCCTGCTGCGGGCGATGCGCGATTCCGGCAAAACGATTTTCGTGGTCACGCATCAAGCGGTCTTGCTCGATGGCGTCGCCGATGAATTTGTCTGGATGGAAGCGGGACGGATCGTCGACCGGACCGCGAACGCGGCCCGATCCACCGATCCGAATGAGGTCCTGCGATGACGCCGCCGAGCGCTTCTTTGTGGGCAGTGACGCTGGCGACGTTGAAGAAGGATATACGCCTCGAGTGGCGTTCGAAGGATGCTCTCAACTCGATGCTGTTTTTTTCGCTGCTCGTGGTGGTGATTTTCGCATTTTCCTTCGATCCGCTGGCGGAGGAGTCCCGTCACATCGTCGGCGGGCTGGTGTGGGTGGCGTTTCTTTTCGCGGCAGTGGTTGCGCTGAATCAGACGTGGGCACGTGAACTGCGGAACCAGGTGCTCGACGCGTATCGCGTGTCTCCGGCGCCGGCGACCGCATTATTCCTGGCAAAGTCGATCGGGAATTTTATTTTTGTCAGCGTGCTGGAAGCACTGATGGTCCCGTTGTTCGTGATCTTCTACAACCTCCACGTCCTGGGGCCGGCCTGGCAGTTGATCCCACTGGCTGTATTGGGGACCTGGGCATTGGTGGTGAATGGAACGTTCTTCGCCGCGATGTCGGTGCGCACGCGCAACCGCGAGCTCATGCTGCCGTTATTGCTGTTCCCGATTTCCATTCCGGCCGTGCTCGGAATGGTCGCCGGAACCACAGCAGTGCTGACCGGCGACAACCCGGCACACTTCTACATCGTGTTGCTTCTGACCTACGATGTGGTGTTTACTACAGCTAGTCTGGCCCTGTTCGAAACGATTCTCCACGCCGAGTAAATTAGGATTCACGTTCCAACATGAAACGGATTTTTCCGATTCTCGCTGCTCTTACGGCTGTTTTTCTCGCCTACGCTACCTATCGGAATTTAGTGCTCGCCCCGACCGACGCGCTGCAAGGGGACGTCTACCGCATCATTTACTACCACGTGCCTTCGGCGTGGACGGCGTTTCTGCTGTTTTTCATCAATTTCATCGCCTCGGTGCAGTATCTCGCGAGTGCGAAACCTTCGCGGCAAGCGGTTGCAAAGTGGGTCGTCATCGCTATCGGTGTTGTCGGTGTAGTGGCGACTTTTCTGCCGCAAGTGCAGGGACAACTCAAATCGATTGGAATGCGCCCGAGCGCGATGACGACAACCGTAATCATGATCCCGCTGGCATATTTTCTGATCGGAAAATGGTTTTCACGGGAGCGGTTGGATGTTCTCGCTGTGACCAGCGCCGAGGTCGGGGTCGTCTTTTGCACGATTGTGCTGGTTACGGGACCGATCTGGGCCCGGCCGGTGTGGGGAATCTGGTGGGCACCGGGCGATATCCGGCTGACGTCTACACTGGTCCTCTGGTTGATTTATGTGAGCTATCTCTTGCTGCGTCGATTCTCGAGCAGCGCGCAGACCCAGATGCTGGCGGCCGCGCTAGCGGTATTTGGCGCGCTCGATGTGCCGCTGGTGTATTTCTCGATCTGGTTTTTCCGCACCCAGCATCCGCAGCCGGTGATCGGCGGTAGCGGGTCGATGGATCCCCGGATGCTGCAAACGTTGCTGATCAGTTGGCTGGCGTTTCTCTGTTTTGCATTGCTCGTATGCTGGTCTCGTTTCCGGCTTGAGCTGCTGAAGCGCGAAGTGGAAGAACTTTATGCATTGGAGTCGCTGGGGAGTGCGGCCGAAGTCAAAGCCAGCTTGCCTTTGCAAAGGAGCGCCCGGTGAACGCCATCAAGTTTCTCGTCGCTGCCTATATCGCTACGTGGGCAATTCATTTCTTCTATATGGGCACGCTGGTGACCCGATTCCGCCGTCTGCAGAAACAGCGGAAAGAGTTGGGGAAGGAATAGACACGAACCTTCAATTTGCAGTTTTCCACTCTTTGGGGAGCTGGCTGAGCAGGTCGGCGGTGCCGTTGGTGCGGAGGAACTCGTAATCTTCGATCATGGCGGCTGTGCCGATGCGGAGGGAGGGCAACGGCTTCTCAACCCTTATTACGCGCGCGCGGAAGCGCACACGAACGGCGTCGGTCAGAGTGACGTGTGGAGGAAAGGTCAGGGTGACTTCCAGCGAAGTGCCGGCATCCACTGTGCGATCGAGGTAGAAGTAAACCCCGCGGGCGCTGACGTTCTGGGTTTCGGTGCGGAACTCGCGGCCGCCATCGAGCAGAACGATGGCGGGCAGGCGCATGTCGAAGCGCCGCATCATCCGTCTTTCCTGAGAGTTCCGTTGCATCCTTGAACCTTCGAACAGACTGGGGAATCTGCGCGAAACCACAAGAAGCTCTTGCAGGCCAGAAAAACATCCGACAGAGTGACGCGGTAGCCACAATCTATAGAAACGGCTGACGTTTGCATACTGGAAAATGCAGCAGGGAATTGCGTCAGTTAATCGGCGGGAGCGTGCCGAGCGCTTGCCGAGGTTTTTGAGGGAGGCGCGGCATCTTTCGTTGTATCCACCCGCATCTGACCAATCTTGGAAGGGGAGGGGCGTAGCTGCGCTTGACTTGTCTATCCACTGGATGATTAAGTATTTATTTAATTTTTTCCGCCAGTTCCAGTGACCAGCAAGCCGCGGACGGGCTCGCGCTGCGGAGTGCGCGGGAGCACGTCCCACGAGCGGCTGCACCGCTTCCCATCTCACCACTGATGCGGGCGAAGAACGGGCCGGAAGACCTCGGCTGTACCGAAGAAGCGACAGAAAGAACGACGAAAGGTTTGAAGAGATTGCCTCGGAGGAACGCGTGAACGTAAATCGCCGTTGGTTGGGAGTTTCCAGGGAACGAATCTGGGTTTTAGTTGCCGGAGCGGGGCTGCTCGCGTCCGCCGGTTTCGTCCTTGGGGGCTCGGCCCACGTGCTGTCGCTGGCGTCACGCCGGCCAGTGGATCGCTCTGCCGGTCAATCTCAAGACGTCCAATCGATCGCTGCCACCCTGACGTCCGCTTCTCGCGAATCGAAACAGGCTTCCCTGATGCAGGCGCGCTCGCTTTTCTCCGGACTGCCGTTGATGTTTGAACCGAACCAGGGGCAGGCGAACCTTGATCCTTCGGACCCGCGGGTTCAGTTCATCGCTCGTGGCTCCGGTTACAGCCTTTATCTGGGTTCCGAAGGAGCGATCGTTAATTTCGGGTCTGCTCGCCATGCCGATTCATTCCAGATGAAGCTGACAGGGGCGAATGCTAACTCTGCGGCGAGCGGAGCGGAGCTGCTTCCCGGCAAAACAAACTACCTGATCGGGAACAACCCGGCGAAATGGCGGACCGGCATCCCGCAATTTGCGCGAGTGCGGTACGAAAAGCTGTACCCCGGAATCGACCTGGTTTTTTACGGCAATCAAGGCCGGCTGGAATATGACTTCGAGGTAGCTCCCGGCTCCGATCCGTCTCAGGCGGATTTGGAGTTCGAGGGAGCGAAGAGAGTGACACTCGACGGCGGCGACCTTTTGCTCGAGGGCAAGGGTGGCACCGCCCGTCTTGCCGCTCCGGTGGCCTACCAGGAAATTAATGGCCGCAGGCAGCCGGTGAACGCCAGCTTTGTTCTCCACAACGGCCGTCATGCTCGGTTTGCTGTTGGCCCGTACGATCGCTCCCGCCAGCTCGTCATCGACCCGGTCCTGACGTTTTCCACGTATTTCGGCGGCGCGGGCGACGAGCGCTTCAACTCGATCGCTCTGGATAGCGCTGGCAACATTTATCTCGCCGGATCGACGACATCGAACAACCTGCCGATCCTCGGAGGACTGCCTCCCAACACACTGACGGGGAATCCGAATGTTTATATCGCCAAGATTCAGCCGCCGCAGCTTTCGATTTCAGCATCGCTTATATACGTGACTTATCTTGGCGGCACCGGATCAGATATCCCTGCAGGTGTCGCGGTCGACGGCGCAGGAGATGTGTTCGTTGCCGGAACGACCACGTCAACGGACTTTCCGACGTCGGCGGAGGGCATCGCTTACCAGCATTCCATCGAAAGCCCGAGCACAGGTCCTCAGCATGTGTTCGCCACCGAACTGAATAGCAGCGCGTCGTTGATCAGCTACTCGACATATTTATCGGGCAGCGGGAACGATGTCGCCAGTGGAATGACCATCGACGCGGCCGGGAGCATCTATGTAACCGGAACGACGACCTCGGTCGAGACTTCGCCCACCGACCAGTTTCCCGCCAGCAACCTGCCGAACACATTGCCCTTCCAGACGACCTCGCGGCTACCGGGACAGCTCCAGTTTTTTGTGACCAAGATCAATCCCCAGGCACCGGGCAATTCCAGCGTCCCTTACTCGACTTACTTCGGCGGATCGAATTTCGCGGCGCCGCTGGTTGCGACCGGTGGAGGCATAGCGGTCGATTCAAACAGCAATATCTATTTCACCGGGACGACGAACTTCACCTATACCGGGTGCGCGGGATGCAGCAACACGGATTTTCCGATCCTGAACGCGTACCAGCCTTGCCTGAATCTTCCGACAGTCGGAATTCCGTCGAACCCGCCTTCGTGCACGAACACTGCTGGGGCCAATAGCGACGCGTTTGTTGCGAAGTTGAACCCCAATGCGGTGCAGGGGCAGCAGTTGCAGTGGTCGACTTATCTCGGGGGAACAGGCGTCGATTCCGGAACAGGTGTAGCGGTTGATCTGGGCGCGGCCAATGTCTACCTGACCGGCACGACCAACTCGACGGATTTCACCATCCCGACGACGACTGGTTCTTTCCAGCCGGGGCCGGGCGGAGGCAATGACGCGTTTGTTGCGCGCTTCCCGAATTTGACGCCCTCGTCAGCGCAAATCAATCTGTCGTTGGGATACTTTTCTTATCTCGGCGGGACCGGCGACGAGGCTGGCCTCGCGATCGCAGCCGACAATAACAATGGTGCCCTCGTCACCGGGTGGACTCGGTCGACGAACTTCCCGGTGTTTCCTCCAGCGTCTCAAGGGTGCCTGATTCAGTGCACATTGAATGGTGCTCAGGATGCGTTCGCGGCCCGCATCAACACGGTCGCGGCGACGGGAGCGAGCGGCAATCAGACGGCTTCGTGGGCGACGTACTTCGGCGGCAATAATCTGGATGAAGGCACCAGCATTGCCCTCGATGTAAACCAGAACACCTACTTTGCCGGAGACACGAATTCGACGGCTAATCTGCAGGTTGCCAGCCCGCTTCCCACCACCGAAGGTGGAGGCTACCAGGGCGGCCTCGACGCGTTTGTCACCGAGCTGCGGTCGGCAGCCACCATATCCATCACCGGCACGCCGTCGCTCGGAACGAACCAGGTTTACTTCTGGGCGGGCAATCCTGCGCAGTTCTCCTACACGATCACGAATACCGGCACGGATCTTGCCAGCGGCCTGACGCTTACAGACAATCTGCTCTCCTCGCCGGTTTCGCTGACCAATGCTGCGGGCAGCGTGAGCGGCGGATCGTGCAGCGGCGCTTCGAGCACGACATCGCTGACTTGTCCGATCGGCTCGCTGCAGGCAGGTTCAACCACGACCATCACAATCTCAGTCACGCCCACTGCCAGCAGTGACGGCTCTGCGCGAGCGTTCAACGGCGGCAGCGTGCAGGTGTTCGGTCAAAACAATATCGTTCTGGCCTCGACCTCCGTCCCGGCGAACATGTCGGACTTTAGCATGGTGGTGAACCCGCCAGACAAGAGCGTGCCCGCGGCGGGACAGAGCGCGACTTACCAGGTGCAGCTGACGCCGCATCCGGTTTACGGCACCAACATTTCGCTCTCCTGTTCGGGAAATCCCGCCGGCACAACGTGCGGCTTCAGCCCCAGCTCGGTGACGTTGACCGGCAGCGGCGGCGCAACCGCGACGTTGACAATCAGCACGACCGCCAGGCCGATCACGACCGGCAGCGTTCGAACCATTTTCGGACGTTACTACGCGGTATGGCTTGCGATTCCGGGGTTGGCGCTGATCGGAGCGGGCAGGAAAGGTAACCGCCGCCGGAAAATTCTAGGAGTGATGTTCCTTGGCCTCGTGTTTGCCCAGCTGGTGCCACTACCGGGATGCGGAGGCTCGAATACGCAAACGCCAGCGGCCGGAACTCCTTCAGGCAATTGGCCGGTGACGGTTACGGCGTCTTCCGGCAGCGACTCCAAGAGCCAGGGAATTCACCTGATCGTTCCGTAGAGCGGCAGGCAATCAGAAACGAACAACAGCGTCGAAAAATTTCGGTAGGGAATTAAGCCCCCGCAGAGAGCTTGTGGTGGCTTTTATTCTCTGCGATTCCGTACTGCCGGATTTTGTACAACAGGGCTTTGTAGCTGATCTGCAGGATCGCCGCGGCCTGCTTCCGATTCCAATTCGTCTGTTCAAGCGCGCGCGTGATGGCCTGGGCTTCCGCTTCATCCTTGGCGCTGCGGGCCAGAGATTTCAATCCACCCACATCGGCACCATGCGCCATGGTATCGGCGCGAGTTCCACCGTTTCCATCATTCTTCGGTAGCAGCTCGGCAACGGCGAGGCTTTCGTCTCCCAGGATCAGATAACGCTTCAGGAAGTTATTGAGTTCGCGAAGATTTCCCGGCCAGGTGTGGTCCTGGCAGGCTTGCAGCAGCGCGGGAGATAACGGCAGCGGGGCGCGGGCATAGCGCTCTGCCATGCGCGTCATCGAGTGCTTTAGCAGCACCGGGATCTCTTCCTTGCGGTCGCGCAGCGGCGGCAGAAGCAGGGTGAAGGCGTTGAGACGGTAGTAAAGATCCTCGCGCAAGCGCTTGGTCGCGAGCGCTTCGGGGATGTTGATATTCGTAGCGGCCAGAATGCGCACGTCGACTTTGATCACCGAGCGGCTGCCCAGGCGCGAGAACTGCTGATCCTGCAGGACGTGGAGAAGCTTGGCCTGCAGAAGCGGAGGCATTTCACCGATTTCGTCGAGCAGAATCGTGCCCTTGTTGCAGAGCTCGAACTTGCCGGGCTTGGCGTGAGTGGCACCGGTGAACGCGCCCGGTTCATATCCAAAGAGTTCGCTTTCAAGCAGGTCTGCCGGAACGGCAGCGCAATTCACTTTCAGGAAAGTGCGGTGGGCACGCGGTGACAGCTTGTGGATGAGTCGCGCCAGGACTTCCTTGCCGGTACCACTTTCGCCGAGCAGGAGCACCGGGATATCGACGTTGGCGACCAGAGCCGCCTGCGAGCGAATTTTGCGCATCTGCGCGCTGGCCGCGATAAAGAAGACATCGTTGGCCAGTTCTTCGACTTCTCCGGTGTAAGCGCCCTTTCCCTGGCCAAGGCTCAAATCGATAACCGCGTCGAGCTCTGCTTTCTGAAATGGCTTGGTGAGGTAGTCCAGCGCACCGAGCTTCATTGCGTGAACGACCTTGCGCGTGTCGTTGACGCAGGAAAGCATCACGACTTTCACGCCCGGCTGCATCTGGCGCAACTGCTCGAGCGTTTGCAGGCCGTCGATCCCCGGCATGAGCACATCGAGCAGAACGAGATCAGGCTGAAGACCTTTTTCCACGCGCTGCAGCGCTTCCTCGCCCGTGGTGGCCGTTTCGACCTTGTAGTCGTCCACTTCGAGCAGCGTCTTGATGTACCGCAGCATGCCCGGTTCGTCATCGACCAGCAGAATTTTGGTGCTCGCCTTCATCGGGCTTTCCCCTTCGTGACTGCGGTGGTTATGGGCTTGTAGGGAATCAGAAACGAGAACTTGCAGCCTCCGCCGGGGTCGCTTTCAACCCAGATCTTGCCGCCCATGCCTTGAACGAGGCGTCGGACGATGGCCAATCCCAATCCCATGCCTTCCTGATTTTCGTCGGTGGGAAGGCGAAAGAAATCGTCGAACACTTCCAGGTGAAACTCGGGCGGAATTCCGGGCCCCGTGTCGGCGACAGTGACCTTCACCGAGTTGGGATGATTCAGGTTCTGCCGGCGCCGTTCCGAGGTCGATGGCACCGCAGCCGCACGGCGGTCCCACATGTACGGCTCGACGTGCAGCCACACTGTGCCTCCTTGCGGCGTGTACTTGTAGGCATTTTCCAGCAAGTTCGAAATCACCCGTTCCAGCTTCGGCCCGTCGTACGGAAACTCCGGCAGATCCTCGTTCGCAAGAAAATAAAGTGCGAGCCCTTTTTCCTGGAAGCGATTCGACCAGAGCTTGCAAACTCCTCCCAGACAGGTATTGATGTTGCCGGTCTCGAAGTGCATGCGCAGCCCGCCGGTCTCGAGAGCGCTGAAAGTCAGAAAATCCTGGATGAACTGCTGCAGCCGCTTCCCGCTGGCCTGCATGTCTCCCAGCACCCCGCGCTGACGCTCGCTCAGGGGACCAAGCTTTTCACTCTGTAACAATTCGATGTATCCATTCAAGATTGAGAGCGGAGTTTTTAAATCGTGCGCTGCCGAGCCGAGCGCGTTCGCGGTGCGCTGAAAACGCTCCCGCAACTCCTTGTACTCGCTTAGCAGATTTTCTGGAGTGGGCAGATCCGCGGCGGTTGCAGCCGTTGAGGCAGGCGGACTCGACAGCGCCGCTCCCTGTGCGCCTGGCGCACACGAACTCTTATGGACAGAGGCCATTTGAGATTTCCACAGATCAACGGGGAGGAGGCTGCACCCAAGTCCCGAAGCACGAGAGCTGGTAAAAAAATCGTAGTTCAGCCCCATCGCGGTGTCAACGAAAAAGGACAATGAAATTACCCAAGTGTAGCAAAACTCTGCACTTTCGGGCCATGCCACGGTGGCACTACTAACTTTTTACATCCGAATAAAAAGCGAAGGAATCAGCCGGAATCTCCCCTGTTCGTGCGGGGTTCATGGTGAAGTTGGCCGTGTTCTCACTACGGTTGACCGGTTTTCCGGAGAGGTTGACCGAATTTTGGCCCCCGGGATGCTTAAAAAGGGTGGATATCTGAGGCAGGAGCAGAGGGAATGGACTCGATCAGACCGGGAAGCGAGCGACGAAAGTGGGTTCGTCTGCCGCTTGCCATCCCGGTCTTTGTCCGGAGCCACGACCGGACGGGCAATGAATGTCTTGAGTTTGCGACGGCTCTCAATGTGAGCGCCGGGGGAATGCTGGTCGCGGTGCGCAAGCTCCTGCCAAGGGAAGGGCAGATCCGCCTGGAGATTCCAAGCGCCCCAGTTTCTGCCACAGCGCTGCTTCCGCGTGCATCTCGTGACCTGCCGGCCAAGGCGCTCCGCGCCACGCCGGTCGAGGGCTACTATCTTTTGGGATTGAAGTTTTTGCGGCCTTTGCTGCGGGACGCCGGTTTGAAGCCTGCGCGCAAACGGAAACTTACTTCTGTTGGGTGAAATTGTTTTCCCTGTTAACCCTCCTCCATGCCACCTGTGTGCTATGGCGTCCATTACCAGGGTGTGCTTGAATACGTCTTTGGTAAGTAGCGACAGTTCAATTAGATAGGCTAGACTCGATTCGTGTTTCCCGTTCCTGCGCGCTTTGGCTGCCGGAGTGCACTAGGAAGGGCTCTCCCCTAATGGTAGACACTTTCCATGACAACCAGCAGTCTCAGTACGCTTGCACAGCCCTTGGGAGAGATGCCGCCGGAGAATATCGTCTTCGGGCGCACCGACGCGATGCGCGCGGTTCGCGACCGCCTTCTTAAACTAGCAGGAGCCAATGTTCCGGTCCTGATCCAGGGCGAAAGCGGCACCGGCAAAGACATCGTCGCGCGCATGATCCATCTGGCGTCTCCCTGGCGCAACGGACCATGGGTGAAGGTGAATTGTCCGGCGATTCCCGGAACTCTGCTGGAAAGCGAATTATTCGGATACGAGAAGGGCGCTTTCACGGGTGCCTACGGAGTGAAACCTGGCCGCGTGGAGATGGCGCACCGGGGTACGCTGTTTCTCGACGAGATTTCTGAACTCGATCTGTCGCTGCAGTCAAAGCTCTTGCAATTACTGCAGGACGGGCAGTTCTGCCGTATCGGCGCACAGGAAGACAAGAAGGTCGAAGTTCGCGTCGTTTGCGCGACCAATCGCAAGCTGGAACAGGAAATTGAGAACGGTACTTTCCGCTCCGATCTGTTCTACCGGATCAACGTCGTAAATCTTTACTTGCCGCCGCTGCGCGAACGCGCCGCCGATATCGCGGACCTGGTCACATATTTCCTGGAATTTCATAACCGCAAGTACAACTGCCGCGCTAAACCGCTGTCGAATGAAATGATGACGGTGCTGCGCAAATATCACTGGCCGGGAAATATCCGCGAACTCGAGAATTTGGTCAAGCGCTACGTGATCCTCGGGAATGAAGAAGTGATCTCGTCGGACCTGGCGCCGCGCAGTCCTGATTTCTTCAACGCGGAAATTCCGCTTGATGGACCCATCTCGTTGAAGAAGGTGACGCGCCAGGCGGTGAGGGAACTCGAGCGCAAAATTATTTTGAAGGTACTGCAGAATCACCACTGGAACCGCAAGCAGGCTGCGAAGACCCTGAGCATCAGCTATCGCGCGCTGCTTTACAAGATTCGCGATGCCGGGTTGCCCTCGAACCGCACCGCCAAGCGGGCTGAAACCGACGGTCCCAAGCCCGACGTGGCTGCCGACTAAGCGAAACATCTCCAAGCAAAAATCTTCCTCCTCTAAGTTCGGCTGCAGCTTCATGCGTGCCTACCATCGAAGAGAGCGCCATCGCGGCGTCTCCGCAATGTGATATACAGTTTGCGGGGCGATGGGGGTCCCTCTATGTCTTGGTGTGGGCGTGGTTTCTTTTTTGTCTTCGCCGCTTCGGTTTTCATCGCAGTTTCCAGTTCAGCCCAATCCCAGAATTCCACCGGACCACAGCCAGCGCCGCTGCCTCGTCCGATCCCTGCGCCGGTCGATAAGCCTTACCCGGGAACGCTCTCGCTGAGCGTCGACCTCACCAACGTCAACGACCGCATACTCCCGGTGAGGGAGACGATCCCGGTGAAGCCGGGTGAGATGACGCTGCTCTATCCGCAGTGGCTCCCGGGCACGCACTCCCCTTCGAATGCGATTACAAATCTTGCAGGACTAGTGATCATGGCGGACGGCAAGGAGATCCCCTGGATGCGGGATCGCGTCGACATGTGGGCATTTCATGTCGACGTTCCGGCGGGTGCGAGCCAACTTGACCTCAGCTTTCAGTACCTGGCTCCGGTGCGGCCGCAGCAAGGGAGGATCTCGAACAAATTCGCAGACCTTACGTGGAATAGCGTGCTCCTGTATCCCGCGGGACATTTCTCACGGCGGATTTCGTTTTCCCCCGAGTTGCATTTGCCCGACGGTTGGAAGTTTGCCTGTGCGCTCGATGTGAAATCCCAGAATGGAAGCATCGTCCAGTTCAAGGACACAACGCTGAACACGCTGATCGATTCGCCGCTTTACGCGGGTGTGAATTTCAAGCGGCTCGACTTGTCGACGGGCCCGGACAATCCGGTGTATCTCGACGTATTCGCCGACAAGCCGGAGCAACTTGCCATCACGCCCGAAGAGCTGCAATTCCACAAGAATCTTGTGGTGCAGGCGCAGAAACTTTTCAACTCACGCCATTACGATCACTACGACTTTCTCTTTTCGCTCAGCGACGTTGTCAGCGGCAAGGGTCTGGAGCACCATCAATCCAGTGAGGATGGAACGCGTGCGAACTACTTCACCGACTGGATGGCAGGCGTGAGTGGCCGCGCGCTGCTGGGCCACGAATACACGCACTCCTGGAATGGAAAGTTCCGCCGCCCTGCGGACCTGTGGACGGCGAACTTCAACGAGCCGATGCAGAACGATCTGCTTTGGGTCTATGAAGGACTGACCGACTACTACGGCAACGTGCTAACGGCGCGTTCAGGATTGCGCACACTCGATCAGGCCCGCGATGAGATCGCGCAGATCACGGCCACGTTCGAGATCAGCCCCGGACGCACGTGGCGCTCCCTCGAAGACACGACGAATCAACCCATCGCTTCCTCGCATGGCGCGGTACAACAGAGCTGGCAGAGTTGGCAGCGCGGCTACGACTACTATCCGGAAGCGGACCTGATCTGGCTGGATGCTGATACAAAAATCCGCGAGCTGAGTAAAGGCCAGAAGTCGCTGGATGATTTCGCTCGGATGTTTTTCGGCGTCGAGAACGGCAGCTACGTGACGGTCACGTATACGCTGGACGATCTCGTCAAGGCCATGAACGCCGTGCAGCCTTATGACTGGGCCGGATTTTTTCGGACGCGCGTCTACGACCTGGAGCCGCAGGTGCCGGAAGACGGAATCACTCGTGGCGGCTACCGGCTGATCTATAACGATGTCGAGTCGGATTGGATGAAGCGCGCGGACCGATCGCGCGGAGCGAACTTCGCGACCTCGATCGGACTGGGCGTGAAGGAAGATCACAGCCTCACCGAGGTTACGTGGGACTGTCCTGCATTCAAGGCGGGAGTGACGCCCGACATGCAGCTGGAAGGCGTGAACGATCAGGCATTCAGCGTCGCCGTTTTGCACGATGCCATTCTGGCGGCGGAAAAGAATAATGCGCCAATCAAGCTCCTTCTCAAGCGTGACGGCGAATTTCTGACGTTGAACCTGGACTACCACCGTGGGTTGAGGATTCCGCATCTGGAGAGGGTGGAGTCTACGCCGGACCGGCTGGATGAAATCCTGGCGCCGGTGAAGTGAGGAAACCGGCGCGCGAGGTTCGTATCAGGGCATCGCTTCAGCGGATGCCGTAATCAGCGCAAAAAGAATTCGGGCTTTAGCCGTCGACCCAGCGGCTAAAGCCGGTTCATTTTCCATTTCTATTCCGCACGCCTGAAGGCATACCCTGATACGAATCCAAGTACGACTCCTGATTCACGCCCCGAGCGATCCGGATGTTTTCGACGTGAGTGAAAATCAAGCTTAACGACTGCCGTGAGGACTACCTTCCCACGTTTTCTTTCAGGGTCACTGGAACCTGCTCGACGATCTCGATGCCGAAGCCTTCGAGCGCCGCGACTTTCTTCGGCCGGTTGGTCAGGAGGCGGATGCGCCGAAGGTCAAGATCGGAAAGAATCTGCGCTCCGATGCCTATCTCGCGCTGCACCTGCTTCTCGGCATCGTAGAGCGAAGGGAGCTTCTGGCCGCGATGGAAGCCGAGCGCGTTGCGCTCGCCAACTTTTTCAACCGAAAATCCCTGTGACGTCTGATGCAGGTAGATAAGGGCACCGAGGCCTTCTTCAGAGATGCGCCGCAGAGCGCCCTCCAAAGTTGCATGGCACTCGCAGCCCGTCGCGCCAAAAACGTCACCCATCAGGCAGTGCGCATGCATGCGGACGAGCACGGGCGTCTCGCTGTGCTCGATGTCGCCGCGAATCAGCGCCACATGCGACTCGCCGCCATCGACCTCGCTTTCGTAAGCGATCAGGCGGAACTCGCCAAAGCGAGTGTCGATCAGCGCTTCGCCCACGCGGTGCACATATCGCTCGTGGGACATGCGGTAACGAATAAGTTCCGCAACGGTGAGAATCTTCATCCCGTGCTCGCGGCAGAATTCAATCAGGTCTGGAACCCGCGCCATGCTGCCGTCATCTTTCATGATTTCGCAGATGATGCCGGCCGGAACCATTCCCGCAAGCCGCGCCAGATCCACCGCCGCTTCCGTCTGTCCGGCACGAACCAGCACACCGCCTTTGCGGGCGCGAAGCGGAAAAACGTGGCCCGGGCGGGCCAGGTCGGTGGGCTTGGTGGCAGGATCGATCGCGACTTGAATGGTGCGCGCGCGGTCGTAGGCTGAAATTCCGGTCGAGACGCCTTGCCGGGCGTCGATTGCCTCACAGAATGCGGTGCCGTATTGCGAGGTGTTCTCGGCCGTCATCGGTCCGATGCGCAGATGTTCGAGGCGTTCCTCGGTCATGGCCAGGCACACGAGGCCGCGGCCGAACTTGGCCATGAAATTGATGGCTTCGGGCGTGACTTTTTCGGCGGCGAGCGTGAGATCGCCTTCGTTCTCACGATCTTCGTCGTCGACCACGACGATCATCCGCCCGGCGCGAATGTCTTCGATCGCGTCAGGAACATCGGTGAATGGGGGCTGGAGGGCCATAATTACCGCAATTTTAGCAGTTTCTCAGCCTCTGTCATCCTGAACGAAGCGAAGGACCTATGCGTTGTGCCGGATGCCGGCAGGGTGCATGGGACCTTCGGCGGAAAATCTGTGCCCTAGGATGACAATCTTTCTGTAGGTCGCGCGGTGATGCCCGATTTCGCTAACCAGAACACTTCACATGGACTCCTTCGATAAGATCTCACGATGCCACTCTCGATCGACATCCTGCGCACCTACGCGGTTGGGCGCAGCCTCTTCCCGCCAACCACACTGAAGAGTGCCTTGCATGCAATGGGATTCGTGCAGGCTGATCCAATTCGAGCTCCGGCGCGCGCGCAAGACCTGATTCTGCGGCACCGGGTCAGGAACTATCGTGCGGGCGATCTCGAGCGGCGCTATCACCAGCTCGGCGTCGAGGAAGATTTCTTCATCAATTACGGATTTGTAACCCGCGAGGTGCAAGCGCTCATGCATCCGCGGTTGAAGTCGCGCGCATCTCCGTGGAGCTTTATGACTCCCGGGCGCAGGAAGCGGGCGGAATTGTTGCTCGCATTTATCCGGGAGCGCGGCCGGGTGCATCCGCGTGAGGTGGACCAGCGTTTTGCTCACGGCAAAGTCACCAATTATTGGGGCGGGTCCTCGAACGCGACGACGCGCTTGCTCGACGCGATGCACTATCAGGGCCTGTTGCGCGTAGCGGGCCGGGATTCGGGTATCCGGCTGTATGTCGCGCATGAGCATGGTCCCAGCCCGAAGGACAACGCTGAGCGCGATGCGCGCCTTGACGCACTCGTGGATGTAGCAGTTGGGATCTATGCGCCCCTTCCGGAACGGAGCTTGCGATCTGTCGTGCAGCGGTTGCGCTATGCCACACCGCAATGGGAGCGCGAGATTTTGAAAGCTCTGAAACGGGCGAAAGAGCGCTTGCCGCACCAAGGCGTGGCCGGAGTGGAATGGTACTGGCCGCTGGGAGAAGATCCGACGCGCAGCAAAGTTCCACACCGGGTTCGGCTGCTCACGCCATTCGATCCCGTGGTCTGGGACCGCTATCGCTTTGAACTACTGTGGGGCTGGCAGTACCGCTTCGAAGCTTATACCCCGATCGAAAAACGCGTTCGCGGGTACTATGCGTTGCCATTGCTATGGAGGGATCGCGTGATCGGATGGGCGAATGTTACGACCACGAATAAAGTTCTGCGCGCGGATGTGGGCTATGTAACCAGCGCGCCACGAGATGTGGCGTTCCGGCGGGAGCTGGAAGAGGAACTTGACCGCCTGAAACGTTTCCTGAGACTCGCCGAAACAGAATCCTGACTTACGTCACAGACGAAAGAGCAATGCTTCTGACGTGGATCCAACACCGCAGTCGCAGTTCTTCGGGGATCAGTGGGCAAGTTCGTGTTCGGCACCGCGGAACAATGCCCGCAGCGCACGAATCACCCATCGGGTCAGGATCACGATAATTGCCACAAGAATTCCGGCGAGAACGCCGGCCACGTAGGGATGCCGCGTCGCGAGCCAGGTCAGGCCAATGGCAAACACATCTTCGCCAAGGCTCAAGGTGATGTTGGAGAGCGGTTCCGGCGAGGGGGTTACCGCGGCACGCACTGCCGTCTTCCCGCCGTGAGCCGCGAGAGCAACTCCGGCACCGAGCAGCGTCGCAAGCAGCTGCTTCTCCGGCGAAAGCTGACTGGTGGCCTGGTACGCGAGGAATCCCGCGACCGGGATGCGGACGAAGGTATGCAGAGCGTTCCAGATGAGATCGAAGGCTGGAATCTTGTCGGCAAAGAACTCGACGGCGAAGAGGGCGACGCTCGCCGAGATGACCGCCCAGCTCTCGAGTACCTGCAGGCCAGGGGGCAGCGGCAGGTGCCCGAAGCGCGCCAGCAGCCCAAGGACCGCAACCGTCGCGTAGACGTTCAGGCCGGCCGCAAAGCCAATCGCCGCCAGCAGCGCGAAAAGTTCACTTGGCGGAATTTTCAGGACGTCGAGCATGGTTGCGGTCAGCGAGTACCGAATCGCTTATTCCGAGAGCCAGTCTATCGCAGTCGCGGGCCAGAACTCGCTCTTCTGATCAAAGCGACGACGGAGCGGATACCATCGGGGCTTCACCAACCAAGCCGGGAGCGGGTACAAATAGAAAGGCCGCTCTGATGCAGAGCGGCCCGGAATTCCAATTGGATTTTAGAGCGTCGACTCGATCTCGAAGCCCCACGCTTCCAGCAATGGCTCAGGGATGTACTTGGAGTTCTTATTGCGGCGTGCCCACTCACGAAGCCGCGTCGACCGCAGATACTGGTCAGGCGAGAGCTTGTACTCGCGCACCACCTGCTCAAACTCGGTTACAGTTGGGGTAATCGGCCCGATCGGTTCGGGCTTGCCCCAGTTCGGATTTCCACGTCTCTTCGCCATGAAAGATGCCTTTCCACCTCGGGGGATGAACTGACTTACAGACCTACTAATAAGATTCTCCGGCCTATCGTCGGGATGCAGACTTCCTTTAGCAACGAGAGGTTCAATCACACCAATGCAACCACCCGCGACGGGACCCAAAACTAAGCCAGGAGACCAAGTATGTTAGCGTCATAGCCGGCCGAAGTCAATGAATAATCTCTCATCGGGAATCGCTCCGACATTCCTAAGTGATTGATAAATAGTTAGTTATGTCAATTACGCCGCTAACCATCGGTTAAGCCCTTTCTTGGCGCCGATTACGGCGGTAACCCGCAGCCTGCCCCAAGGCGTTGATCACCCTTCCAGATCGCCTTACAGTTCAATAGAGGAGCCGGCATCCCGGGAGTTTTCTCCGCTGTGGGTCAGGCGGATTCCTTGTCTGGCGGGCGGAGTGCCGATGCCGACTGGAAATTCAAGATGAGTTTGAAGGCTTTGCTGCTGTGTTCGGACGAGAAGATTGTGCGCGTGCTGCGCCGCACGCTCGGCGATCTTGATATCGCGGTCGAGCTTTGCGACAGCTCCGACAAGGCTCTCCGCAAGCTTACCCGCCAGCGCTATGAGGCCATCGTCGTCGATTGCGCCGACGACGGATCGTCTGAGGTCCTGCGCAGCGCCCGAAGTGCTCCATGCAATAAGCAGGCTGTAGCGGTCGCGATCGTCGAGCCCGTGGTGGGTCTCAAGGCAGTTTTTGAGATCGGGGCGCACTTCGTGCTCTACAAACCGGTATCGATGGAGAAGTCTAAATCAAGTTTCCGCGCGGCCCGTGCCCTGATGAAGAGCGAGCGACGCCGAAATGCCCGGGTGTCGGTGCAAATCCCGGTGCTGATGAGAAATCTCTCGGGCGGCCAGAATTTGAAGGTCACGACGACTGACCTGAGCGAGGGAGGACTGGCAATCAGCCTGCCCGCCAAACACCGCTATCCGGCCGGGAAGTGGCAAGTCTTGCTGAACCTTCCCGGCGCCGATCCGGAACTCGAGCTGCCCGCGGAGTTTGCCTGGGAAGGAACTGGGGCACAGGCCGGCCTGCGCTTCCAACAGGTTCCGATCGAAACCATGATGCGCCTGCGCGAGTGGCTAAAGCAGAACTCGCCCGACGCCGAGCAGGATGATCCACCGATGCGAGGTCAGCTCACCGACCTAAGTCTTGGCGGGTGCTATCTCGAAATTTCCTCGCCGTTTCCTCCGTCAAGCCGCGTGACGCTTTCTATGCGAGCGGGTCAGGCTGAAGTGCGTGCCCAGGGCATAGTGCGGATCATGCATCCCGATAAGGGAATGGGCGTCGAGTTCCTGCAGTCGAGCGCGGATCATCGCTCGGCCGTAGAGAAGTTCCTGCAATTGCTGAGCGAAAATCGCACGCTCATGCCTGAGCTTCTCGTTGAACCGGAAGGATTGGAAACCGAATCGAACCGCAAACCGCATCCGAGCGATACGGACGATCCGCTTCTTCAACTTTTCTATAACACTTCGCTCAGCGCCGAAGCGTTCCAGGAAGCGCTGCAGAAACAGCGCCTTTCCCCTCCAGCAGAAACTGACAAAGTCTCAGCAGCGCACGCCTAAACCTTCGCGAATTGCCCAACAACTTCAGACGAAGATGAGGCAGCCACGGTCATGCAGGCTGCCACAATTCGATGGGATTCCCCTCGGGGTCGTGCAGGCGAGTGAAGCGCCCGATATTCTCATAAGTTTCCGGGTCTTTGACCTCAATCCCCGCCGCTCGAAGCTGGGCGACCATCTTGTCCATGTCGTGGACTCGAAAATTCACCATCCATGCCTTGTTGGGGTCCCCGAAATACTTCGTCGTTTCAGGAAATGGACTGAATGAAGTCGGTCCGGCCTCTTGCTGCCAGACGCTTCCGCCCTCGCTGGTCGGTGTAAGTGAGATTCCCAGGTGTTGCTGGTACCAGTTCCCAAGCGCTTTAGGATCACGCGCGCGAAAGAACAACCCTCCGATTCCGGCTACTTTTTCCATTACTGCTCCTTCCGATTTTTTAGGAGTCGCCTGCACAGGCGCAGTAGGACTTGCTGGCTGTGCTGCGTTTTGTGCCGTGATGGCGAATTTGTTCTGGGGCAAAATAAGGCTCGCCCCGAAAGCATAGGACAAAGTTTGAAGTAGTTGGCGCCTTTGCAGGCTCATTCTATCCTCCCGAGAATTCGCGCAAGCTGTATACCTGCAGGGACGGAGGCCTGAAAGTATAAATGGCGCACCGGGCGGGCTGCGCATTTTGTTTATGTTGCACGTGCAACATGGGTATGTTGTAATGGCAACATCGAGGTCTTCTATGAGCACAACCTTGGAAGTGATCTTTCAGCGGAGGGCAGTGAAGGTCTTCGATCCAGTCGAAATCTCTGACGGGATTCGCGAGCAAATCCTCAATGCGGCGCGCCATGCTCCATCCAGTTTCAATGCGCAACCGTACCGGTTCTATTGGATCGCTACCGCGCGAAGTAAGGCCGCCGTGGCGAAACTGTGCATGGGGCAGGCCCCCGCAGAAACTGCCTCGGCCCTGGTCATAGCCGTTGCGGACATCGGATCATTGACAGCGACCTCGCACAGCCAATTGGAGTGGATGCGCGGCAGGAGCGAGTTCAGCGAAGCGAAGATTCGCGACTATGAGCGGACAGCGAAAATTGGCCGGATCCTCTTTATGCCCGGGCCATTCGGAATTTTTGGCGCAATGAAATGGAGCCTGTTCTGGCTGCTGAATTTGTGGAAGGTGATGGGGATGCCGCCATTGTTTCGCCGCGACCTATTCAAATGGGCGACCAAGAGTACATCGCTGGCTTGCGAGAACCTGATGATCGCGGCTGAAGCTCTGGGCATCAACACCTGTCCCATGGAGGGCTTCGATCACCGCAGGCTCTCAAAGTATCTTGAATTGTCCGCTCGCTATCATGAGATTGTGATGGTGATTGCGATGGGAAAGAGATCGCATTCCTATGTGGAATTGCCCCAGTGGCGCAGGCCTCTTGAGGCGACGGTGCGCATCCTATGAACATCATTCCCCGGAAAGTGGTTCCTGAAAAAGTCCTGGAAGATTCCGTCCTGGCCCACATCGCCGCAGCCTATTTTTCGGTGGGGAAGAGGTTGGAGCGAAAAACTCAGTGTTCGGCAACTCGAGGCTTTATCCTCTCAACGCTTCGAGATGGCGCCGCGCTCAACCAGAACCAGATCGCGACGCTCCTCGGCCTCGACCGAACCGTGGTGCACCGCGCCATCAAGTCCATGGCTCAGGAAGGACTTGTTTCGGAGCGGAGGGCAAAATCAGGACGGGCTATTCACGTCCAGTTAACTCGCAAGGGAAAACAGTACAGGGAACAGTTAATCAAGGCCCGGGTTGCCGCTGATGACCACGTGCGGCGTCAACTCTCTTCCGAAGAGCGCGCGTTACTTCTTCGCCTCCTCAAGGTGATCGCCGAATTGGAGTTCTAGAATTCGAGCGCCTTCGTCCAAAAGACAGTGACAGCGGTTGCCTCGTAGACATTCGTTGGTCGAATGTCTACCATCGGTCAAAGAGTGAGGGTAGGATGTCTTCCATGAGTAAGACGCAAGAACGAGCCTCTCTTCTTCAGGGCACTTTGGACATGTTGATCCTGCGAACACTTCTTTATGGACCCGCTCACGGCCATCACATCGGAAAGCACATTCAAAGGACTACTAATGATTTCCTGCAGATGCAGCACGGTTCGTTATATCCCGCCTTGCATCGTCTCGAACGTAAGGGCTGGGTCGTCTCCAAGTGGGAAGCCGCTGATGATCGCAATCGCGAATTCAAGTATTACCGGCTGACCGCGAAAGGCAAGAAGCAGCTCGGGCTCGAACAATCGAGGTGGAAGCAGATGGTCGACGCCGTCGCCCGCGTCCTGTCAGGAGCGCGGCGTCTCTCCCGACGAGGCTCATCACGCCGCCTTACGCGCATTCGGCAATCCCACTCTCATCAGCGAGCAAACTCGCGCAGTCTGGGCCCTGGAACGGGTTGGAGAAGTTTTTCCGCGACGTTAGGATCAGTCTCCGCACTCTGTTTCGCTCGCCCGGGTTTTCACTTCTTGCCATCCTTGTGATGGCGTTGTGCATTGGCGCAGCAACATCGCTGTTTACCGTGATACGCTCGGTTCTGCTCAGGCCGCTGCCTTTCCGCGATCCGGACCGTTTGGTGATGCTCTATGACCACGCTGCCCGAGGCGTTGTTTCGTACCGCCGATCCTGGATACTTCAGCGCTCTGCAGATTCCTCTCCTGAGTGGACGTTTCTTTACCGGCGCCGATCGCGCCGGGCGTCCCAAAACCGTGATCATCAGCGATCAATTGGCGCGGCAATACTTCTCCGGAGAAAATCCGCTGGGTAAGCATCTTCGTTCTACCCGCGTCCATGGCGATTACGAAATCGTCGGGGTCGTGGCTGATACGCGTTATCAGGTCGGGCATCCGGATATCGTGACCGAGTACTTTCCGGTGCTGAACGGAAAGAACAACGAGGCGTTTGCCTTGGCAGTGCGAACCTCTTCCGATCCGCTTCGCATTTCAATCCCAGTCCAGAAAGTGATCGCGGAGCTCGAACCGCAGCTACGGGTGTCCGGCGTGCTTACCTTGCAGCAGATCATTGAACAGTCATTGGGCAACGCCAGCATGAGCGCCAGTTTAGTGCTCGGCTTCGCGGTGATGTCGTTGATCTTGGCTTCCGTAGGTTTGTACGGAGTTCTTTCTTATCTCGCCACGCAGCGCACGGGAGAAGTTGGCGTTCGCATGGCGCTGGGCGCGGAGCGGACTCAGGTCCTGCGGCTAATGATGGGCGAAGGCCTGCGCCCGGCGTTCTATGGGCTCGTGCTCGGGCTCGCAGCCAGTATCGGCGCAGTACGGGTCATTGAGTCGATGCTCTACGGAATCCGGCCGCTCGATCCGGCGATCTTCGCCTGTGTCGCCGCAACCCTGCTAGCCGTGGCCGCGATGGCATGCCTGATACCGGCCTGGAAGGCCTCCCGGATCGATCCCATGCAGGCTTTGCGGACAGAATGAAAAAATGCGGGCCTTCAGGCGGCTGCGGCGCGCCCGTCTATGCGGAAATCGCGGCATGCTCGTAAGCACGAGCGAATTGAAGCACCTCCGTGTGGACGGAGCCTCTACAGTCTCTACCGTTACATTCATCATGTGCTTGTCGAGATGCGTAGTGGACCAATTGCACCCGCAAACAAGGGCGTTGTACCCTTGAATTCCCAGCAGCCGGGATGGCGAAATTGGCAGACGCAGCGGACTTAAAATCCGCAGGGCTCAAAAGGCCTGTGGGGGTTCGATTCCCCCTCCCGGCACCAGCACTTTAGTTGTCAGCAAGTTACCGACGCAGTAGCAGCTTTCTAGCAATTCTGTATGCCTGAGCCTAGTGCCCCTGACAACTGAGACGTTGGTCGGCGGAGCAACCAGAGCGTTAAATCTGGGCGGCGCTGGCGCTTCCGATATCTTGGAGAAAGTCAAGCGCACCCCAGCCCGGGAACTGCATAAACGCCGTTCTGCATGACGCACTACGCTAGATGCCGGTGCCCTGCAACAGGATAACCTGCTCTTGAGCGAGGGCATTGTCCTTCACTGTGATGTTACCGGATCGAGATCCTTTCGTCGTGGGAGTGAATGTGACATTGATCAAGCAATGCGCTCCAGACGGGAGCGAGCCGCCAATCGCACAGTTTGTTCCAGATGCAAGAGCAAAATCGCCGTTTGCCGCCAAGCTTGCCAGTACTAGCGGCGTCGTGCCTGTATTAGTCAGGGTGATGGTTTGAGCTGCACTCGTAGAACCGACGGGTTGCTGTCCGAAATTCAGAGTGTAACTACTCAACCTCGCTTGGGGATTGATGACTGTCGCGCTGAGTGGCACTGCTTGCGGGCTACCCGGCGCATTGTCGGTTACGCTGAGTACAGCCGTCGGATTGTAATTGTCGCCGTCGGCCCAGAAACCAATGAGAATCTGGCAGCTCTTACCGGCAGCCAGGGTGGCTGGGCACGAGCTGACAGGGATAAAGTCATCACTGTCGTTTCCGTTTGACACTTGGACCTTGCCCACAGACATTGAGGCGTTACCAACATTTGTGAGCGTCACGGTCTGAAGCGCCGGGAACCCGAGATACACATTCCCGAAGTTCACGCTCGCAGGTGTCAAGCGGGCGAGCTGTCCATTCACAACCTGCGAAACCGGGCTCGACACACTGCCGCTGAAATTCAGATCGCCGGAGTAGGTAGCAATCAACGTTCTCGATCCGACGGCGACGAAAGTGAGCGAACAATTGCCGCTGCCGGCAGCAATAGTTCCGGTGCATGTTTCACCGGTGCTCGCGCTCACCGCAACTGTGCCGGAGGGCGAACCACTGCCCGCGACCGTGAAGGCGACTAACACAGTTTGCCCGAGCGCGGCAGGGTTGGGCGTGTTAGAGACAATGGCAGTCGCGCTAGGTGCCTTGGCCGCTGCTGTAGTTTGAGTTGCACTGGCTGCCACATAATTGGTGTCAGCCGCCCAACTGGCGGTAAGAGTGCACGTGCCCGTGCCGCTCGACATCGTCACGGCCATGCTATTAATCGAACACGCACCCGAGGCCGTGATCAGCGCAGTTGTGCTGGCGTTGGTGGTCGTCACGACCTGGAACGTCGAGCCATATACCGCACTCGGCGGAGCGCCAGTGAACGTCACTGAAGGCGTGGCCCGGCTCACGGTCAGGATCACGGTTGCGGTCGCAGTCGTGTAATCCACGCTGTCGGTTGGCTTGAAGGTTACCGCGAGCGTCTGCGTCCCTGCGCCCAATATAGTACCGGCAGCCGGAGTGTAGACGAAGGTTCCCGGCACGCTTGCGGTGGCATTGAGCTGCGCAATGCTCAGAGGCGTGCCGTAACTAATTGCCGCAGGTGTAGCCCAACTGATTGTTGGCGTGGACTGCTGTGCCACGCCGGTCAGTTGCACGGTCTGCGATGGGTTGGAAGCGTTGTCATTCACCGTAAGCGTGCCCGTAACCGGATTCCCAGCCGTAGTAGGAGCAAATACAACACCAAGCATGCAGTCCGCACCGGGCAAGAGCGAGCCTCCGGCCGCGCAATCGTTGCCAACGGTCTGTAGTTGGAAATTGGCGGAAGTCACGAAAGCATTCGTTGACGAGAAATTCAGCGAGGCGTTGCCCACATTCGACACTTGCGCGGCCTGTGGACCGCTGGTCGCGTCCACATTCAATGTTCCGAAAGAAAGCAGGGAGGTGGTTACGTTCACCTTGCGGATTCGGCTGTCGCCATAGTCCGCGACGTAAAGGTCGCCTGTGCCATCTACCGCAACGCTCCAAGGCATAAAGAATGCGCTGGTGGCAGGGCAGCCATCCCCGAAGATGTAGGTCCCAAAAGAACAGCTCGCGCCATTGCTGCCGACTCCCGCAATGGTACTGATGATGCCATTAGCATCCACTTTACGAAGGTAATAGTTATTGGTATCCGCGATGTAGAGGTCGCCCGCGCTGTCGACCGCAACGCCCATGGGCTGGTTTAGTTGCGCTTGCGCGGCTGCAGCCCCGTCACCACTGTAACCCGCAGACCCGTTGCCGGCCACGGTGGTGATGATGCCGCTCGTGTTCACCTTGCGAATGACGTTGTTAAAAGAGTCGGCGATATACAGATTGCCGGCACCGTCAAACGCCAGGGCAGAGGGATACTGCAGTTCAGCGCTTGTTGCCGGACCTCCGTCGCCGCTGTAACCCGCGGTTCCATTACCCGCGAAAGTGGTGATGATGCCGTTCACGTCGATTTTTCGGATACGTGCGTCACCCCAGTCCGCGATGTAAATGTTACCCATCGCATCCACCGCTAGGCCGCTGGGGCCTGATAAATAGGCGCTCGTAGCCGGACAGCCGTCGGCGACATTATCGGTCGCGTTTGCGCAACCGTAGCCGTTGACTGCGCCGGCAATTGTGGTCATGTTTCCATTTACGTCCACTTTGCGAACCAGCATGTTATCGGTATCCGCAACGTAGATGTTCCCCAAGCCGTCAAGTGACACAACTGTCGGATAGTAGAGTTCGGCTGTGATGGCCTTCACGGGACCGTTGCTGGTGCTGGTGTTGCCTGAAGTGCCGTTGCCGACCACGGTGGCAATATTTCCAGGTCCGATGGTCACGCCGGCGACCGTAATCGGCGTCGTCTGCGTATTCACCACGCGAATGCGGCTGTTGCCCTCATCGGCGATGTAGATATTGCCGGCGGCATCCAGCGTCACCCCCGACGGGGCGGCGCTGAGTTCAGCACTGTTAGCTGGACCTCCGTCCCCGCAGGCGGTCGTGCTGTCGGGACAGGCGGTTCCGCTGCCCGCGATAGTGCCGATGATCCCAGGGGTGAAAGCCACGGCGGAACCGATGCCTGTGCCTTCGAGTCCAAAGCTGTAGTTGTTGTTGCTGCTGTCGGTCACCATCAGCGGGACCCACGCCTGCCCCGGCTTCGTAGGAGCGTAGGTTACTGGCACCGCGCAAAGGCTGGCAGCGGAGTAGGTCGCCACGCAGGAGTTCGGGCCGATGGAATAGTCGCCGCCTGCAGTGATGCTGGATATAGTCAGAGCGGTATTGATGTTGAGTGTGACGTTCTGTGTGCTGCTCGCGCCCACGTTCACTTTGCCAAAATTTACCGGGCTGAGATTCGCGGTGACGGCCTGCGTCGGAACGAAAGCCAGTGACGCGGCGAAGACGCCGTCATTGCCATTACGGCTGTCGACGTAGGTGACCAGGTTGCCAAAGACATCGTTCAGGTGCTCGTCATAAGTGGTATTCGTCAACCGGAAGGTATCGCCCTCCACCATGCGATAGGCGAATATTTGCCAATTTCCCAGGACATTCGACTCGTAGACGAGCAGGTCGCCGCTGATGTGAGGGCGCTGGTTCGCTGCGCCGTTACTAGCAATCGTGCGCACGTCGTTGGTGTCAATATTGATGGCATCGATATCGACGGCACTCCCGTTGATTTTGTAAGACTGGTAAGCGATCCACGACCCGGTGGTGGACGGCGCCCGCAAGTTTGCTTGCGCGTCGCTGGCTACACTCAAGCTCTGACCTTTCTGCATGTCATATGCAGCGATGACGTACCTCCCATTGACGTACTGCGACCAGACAACGAAGCGGTCACCGACCACGACGTCAGCGACGGAGGGTGACGGTCCAGCCATGACCACATTCTGCCCAGTCGCGCCCGAGCTAATCTGGTGCATTACAGCCTGCCCGGCGCCGTTCGGCTGAATTTCGATCCAAACCACGTAATCCCCATAGATGCGCGGTTCCCATGCATTCCCTGCTGTCGTAAGAGCGGTCGTCTGTGCGGTGTCGATCTGATAGAGGATGATATTTCCGACTGGGGTGCTCGGGGTTGTCAGCGTGTAAACGATGTTGTCTCCGGAAACATCGTCGAGCCACTGGTTACCTGGCGAGCCCGCCACTGTAATTGGCTGTCCAAACGGCGCCCCGCTGCCGACGCGCTGATAGTAGATGCTGGCATTGCCGGGGACGCCGTTCACAACGGGATAGTCCGAATAGACGATGAGGTCGGTCATGGAATCCATACCGATCATGGGCGTGCTGTGTCCCCCGGAATCGAACGTGACCTGAAATTCGGAGGTCTGAATCTTATAGGCGCTTTGCGCCGAAGCGGTGAACCCAAGGAGGGCCAGAAGGCAAAACAACGCTACCGAAATTCTTGCCGCTCTTGAGAAATGGAATCCGCTTGAAGCAATCATGATTTTGCGGATGGACAGAAGAAGAGAGGACGAAACGCTGCACTGGGACGCGTGGCGCATAAAAACCTCCGATGACGAATCGGCTTAGACGAATCGGCTTATAAGTTCAACGGATCAAATTTCTTAAGATTTGAAACTTTCACCTCTCATAAAACCGGCGAACTTGGGTACTCACGGCTTACCGGGGGCCGGCGGCACAGCCAACCTCCTTGTGTTGCTGATTTGGTCAGCGTGGCACCGGCCCACCGGTTAAGCCCTCCCCCAACTTTCTGCTTTCGCAGGCAGAAACTTCTCCACTGCGCGTATCACAGGTGCGCGACTCGGATTCAACGCAAAAAGTCGCGTGCTCATTCTTGCGGGCTCGCTTTCAGCTAGGGATTGATGGTCACAAACGCAGTTCCCATCGTGGAATTGGACATGCTTGACGCGACGTTGATGATCTCCATCGTGGCGCTCACCGAGCTTGGCGGAGTGAACTCAACGGTATAAACGCCACTGCCCGGAGTGCCAGAAATCGCGCTAAATGAACCGCAGTCGCTGCCGCAGTTCGACGAACTGCTGACGTTGGCGGTTAAAACATCACTTGGATCGTCGTCGGTCACTGCGATATTTAGCGTGACTGGCGTGCCCGCCGATACCGAAACGGTAGGCTGGGTTGGCGAGATGCTGACGACCGGCCCGGCCGCGGCAGTAATCGTGAATGTGTCGGAATCCGACACTCCGTTTACCGTCACGGAGACGGTCACAGAGTTTTGCGTTGGCACGGCTGGCGGAGCCAGGTAGATGCCGGTGTCGTTGCTAAGCACCAAACTACCGGCTCCCTCCAAAGATACGGTGGGTGCCTGTTTGTGGGCATGTTCGATATTGGCCGTGAACGTATAGGTTTGCCCAGCCGGCAGGCTGGTAATCTTGTTAGTGATTTGCACGACCGTGGATTTTCCAGTGGCGCAGCTCGCCAAGGCCAGCAGAAGTCCAATCGCCAGAAACGTGGCGCCGGGCAGCACGATCGACCGTACTGATGGCCGTTTCCATGAGGTATGTATGCAGGTCATATAGCCCCTCCTTCGACGATCCCTTTCTCGCAAAAACGGCGAGAAGTGTGGCACTCAGGGCTGACCGGGGCCGGTCGGCACAACGAACCTCATGCTTTTCGATATGGTTCGGCACCGCCGGCCCGACAGTTAGCCCTCCCCCAAGCTTTCTGGTTTTTGCGGAGTGCTTCCGTTTCTTGTGCCACGAGATTCCGAACCGTTAGCTCCGTCCTTGCGTGTGGAGGAACACACGTGTCCGGACTTGGGGCGTTGTTCTGGCTCCGAGTTCTTGACAAGGTCCGCGCTCAGGCAGGCGCCGCAAATCGGGCAGTGATTTTGAAGATCGACATCCTGGACATTTCCGGATGTGGACTTTTTGATTGAGCGCCGGTAATGAGTCGCAATTAGTTCGCGAGTCTTCTTCATTTCCGCATCTCCGGGAATCCGGTCTGCATTCCCGCAATCCAGACCCCGAGAGGCTATCCCCACTTGCGGGTTGGGAGACCTCCGTGGATCGAGCCGCATAGTGGCAAAAAAGACTGTGAATGTCTTGATAAAGCTGTGATTTAGTTATGACAAATTCGTGCCATTACTGTGCAATGCGATGTGGCTTCCCCTGAAGTCAACCTCGCAGTGCGCGCATGGGGGAAACGGTTGCGTAGCCGGCTTTTCCAGTGACCCCAGTCACAGACGGGTTTGCGCCGGCGCGTTTAATTAAGGTGAGCCGTTACTCCCCCGCTCAGTGTTCCGGCCCATGACGATTCCTGGTGCAACCTACCACTTCGGCAAATTCAGGCTGCAAACGGCCGATCGACGCCTGACGAGTGAAGGGCGTGAGATTTACTTGCGCCCAAAAACTTACGAGACGTTGCTGTATCTGCTCGATCATCACGGTCATCTCGTGAGTAAGGAAGAACTGCTCAATGCGGTGTGGGCGGACGTGGAAGTCACCGAGAATGCGTTAACCCATTGCATCAAGGAAGTACGGGCCGCCCTGGACGATAAAGTCCAGAATCCCGAGTTCATTCGAACCATTCCTCGCTTGGGATACGAGTTTGTTCGCGATGTGGAGGCATCGAACGAAGCGACGAATGAAGAGATCGTTGAAGAGTTCCGAACCGTTCACCTGGTAACCACCGAAGAGGATAGCGATGTCGATGCGAGTGCTCCCACTAGCATCATCGTTGTTCCGGCGCCGGCTGTTGCCCGGCGCCAACTTACCTCGCGAAATGTTGCGTTCGCCGCGGTCGTGCTGCTTGGGTTGTGCGCCGGTGCTTATGAAATATGGAGTTCGCGTGATTCAGAGAGATCGGTGCGAGGTTCGGTTGCGGATGTGTTGTCGTGGTTTGGCTATCGCGCAACTCAGGTCCTGGCACCACGCGATTATGTGTTGATCAGCGATTTTGATAACCAAACTGGCGACCCGGTTTTCGATCGGTCGCTGGCCACGGCCTTGGCTACGAGTCTGGATCAGTCTAGCGCTGCCAATGTGTACTCGCCTGCTCGAGTAAGGGAAACCCTCAGACGCATGCAGAAGCCGAACATCGAACATATCAATGAGGATCTGGCTCTGGAAATTGCGGAGCGCGAGGGCATCAAAGCCATCGTGTTGCCGACGATTACCAGCGTCGGGCAAAGTTACCGGCTTGCAGCATGCATCCGCGCTGTATCTTCCGGCCGCGACATCAAAACCGAAGTTGCGCGTGCTAGCAGCAAAGACAGGGTGCTGGATGCGGTGGACGAGCTGGCTGCAGCTTTGCGGAAAGACCTGGGAGAATCACTGCAAAGAATATCGGAAAGCAAACCGCTGGCAGCCGTGACAACACCCTCGCTGGAGGCGCTCAGGCAGTATGCCTTAGGTGTGGAGAAGCAAAAGGCGGCTGACGTACAGGATGCAAAGACATATTACGAAAATGCGTTGGCTATCGATCCCAATTTTACGATGGCGCGGGCTTCGTTGGGCGTGCTGCACTTGGACTGGGCAGCCGGTGGCATTGCTCACTTCGATGCCAAGGAGGGCAAGCGCTTACTGACAGAGGCCGTTCAGCACACTTCGAATTTGACCGACAAAGAGAAATACCCAATCCTGGCTAGCTACGCTCAGTGGGTGGAGAACGATTCCGATAAAGCCGTCCATTACTACAAAGCGCTGCTTGCCATTTATCCCGACTATCCGGAGGCGTACAACAACCTGGCAAGAATCTACCGTCTCATGGGTAGGCGCGAGGAAGCCATCGCTGCCGCCAAACAGGCTATCCGCATTGACCCGTATCTTTTGATTGCATACGCGAACCTGGCGGCAGTCCAACTTTACGAACAGAGCGACGTGAAATCAGGTTTGGAAACATGTCAACAGGCGCTGCGTGTAGACCCGCACAATGCTTGGTCCTATGACTGCGTAGGATGGGCCTCATTTGGCAAAGGCGATTGGGTGCAGGCACAGGCAGCCTTCGAAAAGGCCGTTTTTTATAATCCACAGTACACGCTCTCCAGATACCGACTGGCGCACGCCTACAGGCTGCAGGGCCATTATCAGCAAGCGCTCCAGACCCTCGAGTCGCTTCTTAGAATCGATCCTTCCGATCCCACTCCGTGGTATGACATGGGCGTTGTTTGCCAGGCAATGGGCGATCAGGACAAGGCGCGCGAATACCTGCAGCATTATCAACGTGAAATGGAAGCTCGACTCCGCAAACGTCCCAACGATGCCGATGCAATCTGGAACCTTGCGGAACTGTTTTCGCGGATGGGTGAAATGGAGCGAGCCTCGTTTTGGACTCGCAAGGGTTTGGCTCTCGATCCCAACCGGCATTTTGAATATGCGCTGGTACTCTCCCTGAACCAACACAAGCCCGCGGCCATCGACGAACTCCGCGTTGCTCTGCAGATGGGATATCCGTATCCCATCTTCATCAAGATCCATCCCGACCTACAGGCACTCCATGGCGAAGCAAACTTTGAGCAGCTACTGGCAAGCGTGATCAAGAATTGAATGTTCGATATGGAAGCACACCCTCAGCGATTCCCAGGGTGATCACGAGCAAAGACAGGCTGGTCGCAAGTCCTTGTTGAGGAAGCCACTGTCGGTTTTCGGCAAGGATGTCCACCAACTAATGTGCCGTCACAATATTCGTGTCTTCCTACCTGGAAGGAAAATGCTTGGTGTTTCCAGTCACGAGGAAGTGCATCTGGCTAGCCTGCGCGCACTCCAAGAACATGTCATCTGTCTGGGTTGGAACGGGTGAAGGTTTGACCCAGAGGGCGTCCTGGCTAACTCTGCGAAGGGCAGCAGAAATCTCGTCTTCCGTCCGCAGGAATCGCGGTTGGCGGATCACTTCTTCGCATTCTGCATAGATAACTTCGCTTACGCAGAGCCGGATATTCTGACTGGCCAGGGCCGTCATGAGTACTTGCGCGGGAGGCCCTTGGAGCTGGAGCAGCGCAGAACGAAGATCGTTATATCGATGACCAATCGCCCGGTTTATACCGTTTTCGGGATTCCTCTCTAAAATTGCGTATGCACGCGATCTCTGAACAACTCTGAACAAAAGATTTAAACACAACAAAATAAACTGATTAACTGTGTTGGCGGTGTTGTGGACTGCTGATTGCATAAAACCTCACAAACGTCTGGAAGCCTTTGCTTTACAAAGTTTTACAAGCGGTCTCCCTCATAACTTCGTAGCGTTGTTTTGTTGGGCCTGTGAGCAGGTTGGGGTTTACAAAAAGCTCTTATTTTTCAATCGCAGCAGAAAGCCAAAATTCCCAAGCCGATCAATTTCGGAAAGGATGGAATGCGAATGTCGACGCGTGTCACTACCCCCCTCGATGCTGCCCGATTTAGTTTGATTGTGGCGGCGATCGTTGCATTGCTCTGTGGAAGCATGCTGGCCCAAAGCACCGTCGGTACCGGCAGTATCGTCGGGACCGTCACAGACCCCTCCGGCGCAGTCGTTTCGAACGCCAAAATCACGATCACGAACCTCGGTACAGCGGCGGCGCAGAGCCTGACGTCCAATTCCGCGGGCGCCTTCAACTCGGGGCCTCTCGCGCCGGGAACCTACAAGGTGCAGATCTCCGGCAAGGGATTCAACACCGTAACCCAGACGGTAACGGTTGAAGTCGGCAATATCGCGAGCGCAAATGCGAAGATGACGCTCGGCCAGGAGAGCACCACCATCGAAGTGCAAGCCTCCGAGCTGCAGGTCAATACCGAACAGGCGACAGTGCAGGGTGTGTTGACTTCCACCCAGATCGATAACCTGCCTGTGAATGGCCGCAACTTCCTCGATCTCGCGCAGCTGGAACCGGGCGTTCAGATCCAGGATGGACAGAACTTCGATCCGACCAAGGCCGGATATTCCTCGATCTCCTTCGGTGGACGTTTCGGACGTACGGCCCGCATCGAAGTCGATGGCGTTGATGTTTCGGATGAGACTGTAGGCACGACGACAACCGACATCCCGGCCAGCGGCATTCAGGAATTCCAGATCGGTCAAGCCAGCCTGGACATGTCAACCGAGTTGACCTCGTCGGGCGCAGTGAACGTGACCACGAAGTCGGGAACGAACGCGTTCCATGGCCAGGCATTTGGCCAGTTCCGAGATGCCTCGGTGGGCGCGGCAAACCTACCTGGTGGCGTGAACCTGCCCTATCAGCGGAGCCAGTACGGCGCCAGCTTGGGCGGCCCAGTCATTAAGGACAAGCTGTTCTTCTTCGGCGATGGCGAGCGTACCAAGCAGGACACGGCGGCGCCTGTTCCGGTCTCCGCGCCATTCCAGCAGTACTCGGGCAGCTTCAGTGATCCTTTCCGCGAGGACAACCTGCTCGGCAAAGTGGACTACCAGCTGGGCAAGAGCGCCCGCCTCTTCTACCGCTATTCGTATTTCAAGAACTTGCTGGGCGCCAGCTTCGGTTACGGCTACTCGGTCTATGACAACAAGGACATCACTCGAAACCATGTTGTCGGCGTGGATTTCAATACTGGACCATTCACCCATTCCATTCGTTTCTCGTATTTGAAATTCCAGAACCAGATTGCGGACGCGACGAGCAACGACTCCGCCCTGCCCTTCTACAACATCGGTGCGGCGGTAATTATGGGTTCTACTGGGCTCGCCATGGGACCAAATCTGTTGGCCCCGCAGAGCACGCCGCAGAGCAATCATCAGTTCAAGTATGACGGCAGCCGGGTGCTGGGCAGCCACATCGTTCGCTTTGGCGTAACGTTCAATCACGTCCAAGGTGGCGGCTTCGCATCATTCTTCAAGAATGGTCCGCTCATCTATTCGTCTGTTTCTGATACGGCCGCGCAAATCAATAGCTTCTGGGATCCGGCTTGCCCAACCCCTGGACCGACCGGCCCTTGCTTCCCGGGGGGCGTATCCAATCCGCTCAACTACACGGCTGACGGCGGATTCACGATCGCGAACGGTCTTGGCTACTCGACTACCAAAGCCGCCTTTGGTTTCCCGGGAGGCGGACTTGGACCTGATAACCGCATCCTGCTGTACCTGGGTGATTCCTGGAAGATCAAGCCGAATCTCACCGTGATGTATGGACTTCGTTACGAGCGCGATACAGGCCGGACCGACAGCCAATACGCTGCGCTTCCAAACCTGAACTCGCTCTTGCCGGGGTTAGGTAATGCAGTTACCCAACCGAACAAGAACTTCGCTCCTGAAGTTGGATTTGCCTGGGATCCGATGAGAAATGGGAAGACCGTGATCCGCGGAGGCATCGGAATCTTCTGGGAGAACGCGATCTGGAATAACGTTTTGTTTGATGGTCCATACCGAGAGCCTACGGGTGCATTTTTGCAATACTTGTCGCCGTGCGCATCTGCTGGCAGCCCGTCTACGATACAAACGGGAAACGGACCCATTACGGCCAGCTCTGCGGTGTGCGGTTCCGGTGGCAGCTACCCGATCATAGGTCTTGCGCTTCCGGCGGTGATCGCATTTCAACAGCAATACCAAGCGGACTCACCTCCAAATCTGCAGGCGGCCAATCCTGCCTATGCAGACCAGTACTTGTCGGATTGCACCGGTGGGACGAACTGCTACTTCCCGCCGGGCAGCAGCATGTTCAACCCCAATTACAGGTCGCCTCGTTCCATCGTGATGAACATCGGAGTTCAGCGCGAGATTCGATCGGGGATGATTGTCAGCGTGGACTACATTCGCAACGTGCAGACGCACTTCCTGCTCGGGGTGGATCAGAATCATGCCGGGGACATCAGCAACTTCAACCTGGCTGGAGCGCAGGCTGCAATTTCGGCAACCAACAATTCCTTCGGTTGCGGAACCGGCATTGACGAAGGGTCGATCGGTTGCGCGATTGGCGCCGGCGCTACCATGGCCGACTATGGGAACAATGGTCTGGGATCCTCTTCGGACATGGGAGGAAACAGTTGCCTTGCAGCTTTGGGTTACAACTGTGCCTTCCCAGGGAAGAATCCTCTGGCTCCTCCGCTTGGATTCCTCTCGCCCGTGGGCCGCTCGCTGTATAACGGCTTGCAGATGAAGTGGACGGAGAATGTGAAGCATCCGTTCCGCGGAGTTCCGACGGTGAACTTCCAGGTGTCTTACTCGCTGTCGCGGTTCGAAAACTCCGGTGGCGGGGTCAATCCTGACAACAACGTAACGGCGTCGAGCGGCGACCAGGACTTCATCGTCCCGGCCCTCGACAATGCCAACGTCAATCGCTACTTCGGTCCATCTACTCTCGACCGGACTCACCAGTTGTCGTTTGGTGGGTATTTTGATCTGCTTGGCGGCTTCCAGTTGGGCATTATGTCCCACTTCTACAGCCCCCTGTCGACGACGCTGACCGTTCCCAACACTGGAAACGGAGCAGGAGAAATCTTCCGTACCGACTTCACCGGCAGCGGCGTCACGCAGGATCCAATTCCGGGAACGAAAGTCGGAAACTTCGATCGCGGGATCAATGCCAGCAACATCAACAACGTGATCACCAACTACAACAACACGGTTGCAGGCAATCCAACTCCTGCCGGCAATGTGCTGATCGCGAATGGGCTCATGACGCAATCGGATCTGGTTGCTTTGGGTGGTGTAGCTCCGACCCTCTCCTTGGCACCGGCTGGCCAAGTCAATTACGGGTGGCTGAAGGCATTCGATACAACCTTTTCCTGGAGCCACACGTTCTTCGAGAAGTTCACGATTAAACCGGGGATTGCATTCTTCAACCTCCCCAATTTTGCCAACTTCGACCTGCCGACCAGCATGATGTCCGGATTGCTTAGCGGCAGCCCGGGAGCGGTTAACGGTACTACGCGTACCGAACACGAAGTCAACCGCGTGGGCGTAGGAACCGGCGTTTACACGCTGGGATCGCCTCGTCAAACCGAGTTCAGCTTGAAGATCATTTTCTAGCCGAACCGAAGTCTTCAAAGGCCACGGATTCGTCCGTGGCCTTATTTTTTGGTCAGTCGGGCGTAAAGGGCTCTCGCCTACGGAGCTTGCAGAAGGCGTTACGATCCCCGAAGCCTGCGCGTGATGCACGCCACGTGTGATCTAAATCACTTCAATTGGCGGCGCTGATTGTGATTACTGTCACGGCCTCCGGTGCGATACCGCACTGCCGCAATCCCTGGATGAACCTAGGCTCGTGAGCATGGCCAATGTACTCACAGAGCCCGCTGCCGGGGCTGTCTTGGGAGATCGGGCGTCTGAGTCTGGTCGATTGCCATCCACCTCCGGCGCTCCAGCGCGTCCTCTGCAGGTGACCTGGGAAATGACGCGAGAGTGTATGTGGAAGGTCTCTCCGACTCGCCTGGCGCGCCTGAAGCGCGACAAACGAGAGTTCTCGACCGCCGAGGCATTTCACCTGGTGGAAGAAGTGGCCGCGCTGCAGGTGCCTTTGTTTGTGCTGACCGGCGGGGACCCGTTGCTGCGCCCGGATTTGTTTCCGATCGTAGAGTTTGCCTCGCGGCATTCGCTGCGCGTGTCGATGACGCTTCCGCCGACTCCATTGCTTTGCGCGGCAACGATCGCTGATCTGAAGGCCTGCGGCCTCATGCGCGCTGCGTTCTGGCTGCACGGCTCGACTCCCGCTCTGCACGATGGATTTACGGGGATTTCCGGCTCGCACAAGCGGACGCTGGAAATGATCGGAGCCTGTCACGAAGAACAGCTGCCGGTGCAGATCAACACGATGATCACGCGCCGCAATTTTCACGACGTCGACGCGCTGATCGAGTTGCTGACGCGGCTGGATGTGATTCTATGGAACGTATTCTTTCTGGTTCCGTCCGATCGGGATCATACAGAAGAATTGCTTAACCCAGCCGAACACGAGCAGGTTTTCAGCAGGCTCTACGAGGGTTCCCAGCGCGTCCAGTTTCAAATCAAGACCTCCGAAGGGCAGCACTATCAGCGCTTTTTGCTGGAGCAGCGCATGCGCGAACTTCATGGCCGGACGCGCAAGTCGGAGGTGATGATGCGCGCCACGCGCGGCGTAAACGACAGCCGCGGCGTGGTGTTTGTCGATCACATTGGAGATGTGTATCCCGGCCGGTATCTGCCGCTCCCGGCGGGGAACGTTACTCGCGAGCCGCTGGCAGATGTTTTTCAGAAGTCAGAGTTGTTTGCTTCCTTGCGTGACTCATCGCGGCTGAAAGGGAAGTGCGGGCGCTGCCCGGTTCGCACGGTCTGTGGAGGATCACGCGCCCGTGCCTATGCGATGACTGGCGACCTCTTCGCCGAAGAACCTTGCTGCGCTTACGAACCGTAGCTGATGAGCGTCTGCCGGTGTTCCGACCAACCTTCGATTTGTCCTGCGATGCGTCGTCGTCCCCGGGAGAATTGAAACCGGCATTATCCGGATTTGAAGATTTCTTTGCGAGCGCGCGAAGAAACGTGATTTGAATTACGTGCAGACGTGATTCGGATTGCATTCTCGATGCATGACGGCCTTGCGCGAAACCTGATGCGTCGTAGCGAGGACGACGCTCTTCCCGACGAACCATCCACCCTCACAGACTCCCGCCGCTGTCGGGAAAGCCGACTCTCGTGTTGGAAATCCCCACACACATCTAGCTGAAACTCTTCGCAAGTCATTGAAAAAACATAACGGCCCAGCAATTGCCTTTAACAGAGTTGGCCGTGGGTTTCTCACCCGGCTGGGAGGCTCGAATGTTGGAGAAAGATTGGACGTTCTGGCTCATGATGACGAACTACGCTCTGGCCCTGATTACAGCAGCGGCATTGCTGCTTGTAGCCGGTGCCGTGGGATGGGAAATCGTCACGAAACGCGCACTGCGCGCGCGCAATATTGGTAGCGTGGAAGCGGAGTGGCAGGCGATGCAGCATGCCGGGGCGCATGGATTGTCGGTGCCCGGTCTCGGCTTCACCATGGCGGATGGCGGCGAGAAGATTGAGTCGCCCGAGTCGGACGAAAAGGATTCCGGCCAGGAGTGAGCCATGGGCTGCCCATTCCTGAAAGAGGGTCACGCACAATACTGCCACGCGGCGCCGGTCCGCAAGCTGATTCTTGACGGTCCCGGGGTGGCGGGTGGCGGCCGCTGTACCTCTCCGGAATTCGCGAAGTGCCAACTGCTGGGCAAAGACGAGCCACCCGGCGCGCAATGCCCCCACCTCGAGCAGATCCGCGTGCAGTATTGCGGCGTCTCCGCGGTCACCAAGCTCGTTCCGTTCAGCGATTCGCAGCTGTCGAGTTGCAGCAGCAACAGCTATCGCTACTGCGATGCGTTTCTGACGCTGGCGAGGCCGCGTTCGTCTGCGCCCGTGCCAAACCTCCTCTACTCTCCGAATCACTTTTGGCTGGATGCGGAAGAGTCCGGACTGTGCCACATCGGTGTCGATGAATTTCTCACTGATGTGGCCGGGGCGATTGATGGTGTGACCTTCGTGACGCCGCATGGCACACACTGCCCGGCGCTGACGCTCACCATTCATGGCGTGGAGTGGCCAATCAGTTTTCCCAACCCGTTGATGATCCAGAAGGTGAACAGCCGGCTGCGCAGCGATCCATCGAGGATCGCCTTCGATCCGTATGGCGCCGGGTGGCTGTTCGAGGGCTGGGAGGTTCCGGGCCGCACGCGCGCCGGACTGGTTGCAGGGGCACATGCAGCAGCCTGGCAAAACGAGGAGCGGGAGCGGTTATCTCGGGAGATTCACGACAGGCATGCCGCTGGCTGTGATGGCGGAGCGCCGGTGCGGGGAGTGGCGCAATTACTGTCGCGGCAAGAGCTCGTTTGCCTGTTGCAGCATTTCTTTTCCAAGCGCGACTGCTGGATGACGGAGGAATGATGATGTCGCGAAACCAATTCGTCTTCGGATTCGGCCTGGCGGTTTCTCTGTTTGCCGGGTGGGTGCTGTTTCCGCGAGCTCTTTATTCTGCGCGCCCGCAGCCGGTCGAGTTCCGCCACAAGACGCACGCCGAGAAGTCGGGGATAAGCGACTGCTCGCAGTGCCATGCCTTCCGGGACGATGGGTCTTACGCCGGCCTTCCTTCGATAGACACCTGTGCTGGATGCCACTCCGAGCGGATCGGAACCAGCGCGGCAGAAGCGACGCTCGTGGATCACTACATCAAGCCGGGGCAGGAAACTCCGTGGCTTGTCTATTCGCGGCAGCCGGCCAACGTATGGTTCTCGCACGCGGTTCACGTGAAGCGAGGCGGTTTGGCATGTACGGAATGCCACGGGAGCTATGGGGAGTCGGATCAGGCGCGGCTCTATCAAGTGAACCGCATCAGCGGCTATAGCCGCGACATCTGGGGACACTCGATGTCGCGGTTGCGCCGCAAGCCCGGAGACGGAATGAAGATGAGCGACTGCGAGGACTGTCATCGCCGGCACGGTGTGGACGTCGGATGTCTCGGTTGCCATCAGTGAAGGGAGAAGCATGAAGGTAACGCGACGAGATCTGTTTGTATGGGGCGCGGGAGCGGCGGCAGGGTTGGTATTCAGCCCGGTGCCGTGGAAGCTGCTCGATGACACCTCGATCTGGAGCCAGAACTGGCCATGGATTCCACAGCCCGCCCGCAGCCCGGTCGAGGTGAAGCAGTCTTTCTGCAGCTTGTGTCCCCAGGGCTGCGCTCTGAAAGTGCGAATGGCCGGAGGGTGGCCGATTGGAGTCGCAGGAGTCAGTACGAGCCCGGTGACGCGAGGGGCACTTTGTCCGCTGGGGTACGGTGCTCATCAGTTGAACTGGCATCCGCGAAGATTGCAGGCGGTTCGGCACAAGGAGAGCGTTTCTTCCTGGGGCGCAGCACAGACGGCCTTCGCCAAGGCATGCGGCGAGGGTCCGGTCATCGTTATTGATGGTTATCCGGGACGCGCCGCTTCTTCGATCCTGGAGGCATTTGCAGAGAAACGTGGCAGCTATCGAGTGGCGTTGAGCCCTGAATTGGGTGCGTTGGCGCCGTACGAGCGTTGGAGTGGAGTGCCGGCGAACGCGTTGGGCTATGACCTTGAGAACGCGCGAACGATTGTGAGTGGAGCGCCGATGCTCGATGGATGGGGGTCCCCAGGTCGCTTTACGCGGCTTTGGGCGGAAAGCGCAGCTGGAGCCAAAGATCCGCAATTGCGGTTGATCCAAATAGAAGATTCGTTTTCACGGACAGGGTCGAGAGCTTGGCAGTCCGTACGAATTCGCAGCGGCTCGGAGTCGGCTCTGGCAGCGGGTTTGGCGCATGTTCTCCTGGACGAGCGCCTGGTTCCGGCGCGCGGCCCGATTCCTCGACTTACCCTGGCAGACGCGGCCGCTCAGGCCGGTATTTCCGAGGATGCGATTCGTGAACTGGCGCGCACGATGGTTGAAAGGCGTCCGACCCTGGTCATCTCGAACGACGAAAATCCGCAGGTCGCGGCTTTAAACGTGCTTTTGGCAGCCACTGGTGCTCGTGGAGGAATCGTACGCCGGACAAAAGGCACACGCCATCTTCCAGCAGACGCAGTCAACTTGAATGCGCGGGCGATTCTCATCGACGCCAAGGTTCCGTGGAACTTCACGCCTGAAACCGATGCCGAAATCTTTCGTTTCGCGGCATGGGACGACGGAACAAGCAAATCCGACTGGTTGTTGCCGGCGCCTGGATTTCTCGAAGAACTGACTGACATTCCGGCCGCCCCGACGTCGGCAATTGAAACTTATGCGGTGGCGCCTGCGTTGTCGAAGCCGAGATTTGAAGTGCAGAGCGCGGCGCAGTTCCTGGGTAATCTCGATCCAAGCCTTGGCACCACTGAAAAGCTCATCCATGGGCGATGCAACGGTCTGTTCCGCGAACGCAAGGGGACACTCTACGGTGCCGCACGGGTTCCGCTAGAAAAATTCGACTCGGTGCAGAAAGTCGAGGAGCAGCTCTGGAAGGGGGCGATCTGGACGGGTGATCCGCCGTCCGTCGGCGGCTGGAGATGCGAGCTGAAGGAATGGCCGCAGGACCCAGAAAAACTGCGCTCACGCGATTGGGCGTCGGAGTGGCCTGCGGCGGTGTTGCCTCCGCTTGCAGTTAAGCTCTATCAGGAATCCACGCTGCGTGAGGCGCCGGAGAGGAGAAACGCATGAGCGCGCGATACGGCATGGTGATCGATCTGGATCGCTGCACCGGATGCGGATCGTGCATGGTTTCCTGTGCGGCGGAGAACAACGTTCCGGTGCTGCCCAAAGCCTCGGCCCGCACTGGAATTACCCCAATGCTGGTCCGCCGCGTCTCCAACCACATGGCTGGCGCAGACCATCGCGAGGTCTTCTTTCCTATCTTGTGTATGCATTGCGAGCACGAGACGCCGTGCGTGAGGGTGTGTCCGCAGCAAGCGGTCGAAGTGGACCAGGCCACCGGGATTGTGATGCAGATGCCGCAACGCTGCCTGGGATGCCGCTACTGCATGACGGCGTGCCCGTACCATGCGCGCTATTTCAACTGGTGGGATCCCGGCTGGCCATCGGGGATGGAGAAGAGCCTGAATCCGGGAGTCGCGGTGAGAATGCGCGGAGTAGTAGAGAAGTGCAACCTGTGCCACGCGCGCCTGCACGCGGCGAAAGAGAGAGCTGCTGCAGCGGGGAAGAGGGAAATCGATCCAACCGATTACGTCCCAGCTTGTGTTGAAGCTTGCCCGACGCAAGCTATCCGGTTCGGAGATCTTGCGGAAAAGAACGATCCGGTGTCGGAGGAGGCGAAGTCTCCCGACGCGTTCCGCCTGCTGGTCCGCCTGGGGACCGAACCCAAGGTCTACTACAAGTCAAAAGAGAAATGGGTGAGGGCCCTGGCTCAATCCAACGGGGGACGAAGCATGGAGGCAGAACATGTCTAGCGCCGTTCTTACTGACAGTCGTTGGATTGCACGCGGCGCTGAGCGAACGTCGCTCTCGAAATTTCTTTTATGGCTCGCGCCATGGGCGGCCGTGCTGGCCATCGGAATCTATGCGGCTACTCTTTGCCTTTATCGCGGCTTGAATCAGACCAACATGGATAACCGGTTTGCCTTTGGCCTGTGGATCTTTCTCGATCTGGGTATCATCGCGCTGGGCGCCGGAGCGTTCTTCACGGGATTCCTCGTCTATATCCTGAAGCGAGAGGAACTCAGACCGATCCTCAATACCTCGGTGGTGGTCGGGTTCACCTGTTATAGCGGGGCTGTGGCGATCCTGATGATCGATGTAGGACAGCCGTTGCGAGCCTGGTTTACGTTCTGGCATCCGAACACGCACTCGATGCTGGCGGAAGTCACGTTCTGCATCACGTGTTATCTTCTGGTGCTTTGCCTTGAGTATGTGCCGATCCTGTTGCGCAATCGCCAATTGCGGAGAGTGCCGTCATTCCTTGTGTTCGAGCACCAACTGCACAAACTCGTGCCGGTGCTCGCTGGGGTGGGAACTTTGCTCTCGTTCTTTCATCAGGGATCACTCGGCGGGTTGTACGGTGTTTTGCGGGGCCGTCCCTTCGCGTTCCGCGAGGGCATTTTCATATGGCCGTCCACATTCTTCCTTTTTATTCTGTCGGCGATCGCGGCCGGCCCAAGCTTCCTGATGCTGATTACGGCAACCGTTGAGAAAGTGACCGGGCACCGGCTGGTCGTAGACGATGTCTTCCGCCGGTTGGGCTTCATCTCTGGAGTGCTGCTGGGAATCTACGTTGCCGCCAAATCGATTGACACGCTGATCTGGCTGAACTTTACCTCTCCATCCGAAGGCTTCGCTCCGTGGACGTTTTACGTCCACAAGCCATTCGGCACGCCGGTGCTCTTCACTGAGATTGTCGTATTCGGATTGCTGCCGGCTTTCCTGCTGCTCTACCGCAAGACCGCTTCGAACCGCGGGTGGCTGCTCGGCGCCGCTGCGCTGGCGTGTGGGGGCGTGCTGTTAAACCGCTTTGTACTGACAATTCAGACGCTCGCCCTACCCACGCTGCCCTTCGACGAGTTTCTCAGCTACACACCGAGTTGGCAGGAGATGGCGAGCTTTGCTGGCGTGATGGCATATGGGGTCATTGTGTATTCGTTGTCATACCGGTATTTGCCGCTGTTCGCGCAACCGAAAGGAGAAGCTTCCCATGTTTCCGGGCGTTAATGGTTTTCACTGGACCGCCGGCCACGTTATTTTTCTGGTCCTGTTCTTTGCCGTGGCGATCACGATCGCAGCCACCGTGATCTGGGCAGTACGGAGAACGGTTAGCGATTTCCGGTCGCATCATGCGGCAGATCTCTGTTGGCATGCTGATTTTGCGGAACTGCCGATTTCTGACCGGCGATGCCGCCACGAGCTGGCAGGCAGGGTGATCTCGAGAATTTGCGACAATGCGTTTGACTGCCGTCGCTGCGAGAAATATCCGAAGTTCGCGGTGCTGCCTTCGACAGGATTGGCGCGTGACCTCGGGCTGAAATATCCTGGGGACCGGCTCTATCATCGTGGGCACACCTGGGTGAAGGTCGAAGATGACGGATCGGCGACGATCGGTCTTGATGAACTGGCCGAACACTTGATTGGGACCCCCGATGCGGTGAGATTACCGCCGGTGGGAGATGAGCTTGACGTCAACGCCATTGCCTGGCACATGGTGAAGAACGGGCATGACATCGCAGTGCGTGCGCCGATCGAAGGAACTGTTCTAGCGGTCGCTGGTCCTGACCGAGGCTGGTATCTTAAGGTTCAGCCGCGCCTTGACGTAAAGAATCCTGTCACGCTGCGGCATTTATTGTGGGGGCCGGAGGTGCATGGCTGGCTGTCTATGGAACTGGAGAGGTTGCAGGTCCAGTTGCGAGCGCCCGGCAGCGCGCCGAGCTTGGCGGACGGTGGCGTGCTCCTGCCGGGGCTCATGGATGCGATTCCGGATGCAGATTGGAGTGCTGCCCTCGCCGATACGTTTCTTGAAGTGTGAGCAGAGTGTCGCGCGCGGGAAGCAGCTTCACATCACCGGCAAGCTCCGAAACTACTTGTGGGTGATCTCGTAGCGCTTCAGCTTGTCGTATAGCGTGGATCGGTCAATCCCGAGTGCCGCCGAGGCTTCTTTCACGTTTCCTCCCTTTCGTTCGAGTGCTGCGACGATTGCCCGGCGCTCCAGTTCTCCCAGGGAAACATCGGGGACCTCCCAGGGGTGTGCAGAAGATGGAGTGTGCTGGAGCCAGGAAAAATCTTGTTCATCCAGCATGCCGTTGTGGCAGGTCACGATCGCGCGTTCGATTACGTTTTCCAGTTCCCGAACATTGCCGGGCCAGTCGTAGGCGATCAACAACTTCAAGGCGGCGCCGGTGATCCCGGAGATCTCCCGGCCCAATTCCGAAGAAATTCGTTGCACGAAGTGCTCCGCCAGCAGCGGAATGTCTTCGCGGCGGTCGCGGAGGGCAGGCAGGCGAATTTCGATTACATTCAGGCGGTAGTACAAGTCTTCGCGGAAGTTTCCCTGCCGCACCTCCTCGGAGAGATTCCTATTCGTGGCGGCAATCACTCGAACGTCGACTTCCACTTCTTGCGTTCCTCCTACGCGATAAAAGCGACGTTCCTGGAGCACCCGTAGCAAATCGGCCTGCAGTTTGGCGGATATATCTCCAATCTCGTCGAGAAAGATCGTGCCGCCCGCGGCCAGTTCAAATTTGCCTTTGGCTTGACTATTGGCCCCCGTAAACGCTCCCTTTTCATAGCCGAACAATTCGCTCTCCAGCAAAGTTTCCGTGAGAGCGGCACAGCTGACGACGACAAAGGGTTTCTCCGCTCGATTGCCGGAGTAATGCACCGCGCGCGCCACCAATTCTTTTCCGGTTCCGCTTTCGCCGCATATCAGAACGGTGCTTCTGAGGCTTGAGATATCCTGCGTTAAAGCCAGGATCTCCTGCATGCGCGGGTTCTTTGTGATGATGTCGTGATGCCGATATTGACGTGTCAGTTTCTTGCGGAGGATGGCATTCTCGCTTTGGAGTTTCTTGAGTTTTAGAATGCGCGAAACCAACATCGAGATTTCCTGCGGATTGCAGGGCTTGACAATATATTCCTGCGCGCCTTCTTTCATGGCCTGGATCGCCGTATCGACCGTGGCGTAAGCGGTGATGATAATGACCGATGCCTCCGGCCGGATGCGGCGGAGCTCCATCATGGTTTCGATGCCGTCCATGCCGCCCGGCATCTTCAAGTCCACAAAACAGATGGCATAATCAGTCTTTCCGGCGAGACTGAGGGCGCTCTGGCCATCGGAGGCCGTGTCCACGAAGTAGCCATCTTCGCGCAGCCATGCTGCCAGCGACTCGCACATGACGACCTCGTCGTCCACTACCAGGATCGGCCAATTTTTCTTCATACTCCTCCTTCCACCGCAGAGAAACGTTCCACCAGTTGGATCCCGCAGCGAGCGCAGTATCGATCTTCTTTGCTGTCGACCAATGCAACATGAGTGGCCAGGCTCATCGGGCACTTAGGATCGCCGCAGTGGACCAGCCCGAAAGTATGGCCCAATTCGTGAAGTACTTCTTTGATCGTGCGCTCTCGCAACACTTCTTCCTGCATCGGCAGCCCATAAAATTCCTGGCGTAGCCGGCAAAGTGAAACGACCGCGACTGGCCCGTCAAGCTGCGCCTGTCCAAACAGGAAACTGAGCATTGGAATTGAGAGGTCCACGTCAGTGACTCCCAGAATGCGGGCCGCATCCGGCGGTGCCGACCGGGCAAGCAGCTTCAGGAACTCGACCGACTGATATTGCTTCCGCGTGGTCTCGAATGCGTGTTCCGGAATCTGCATGGACGCCAGGCGCCGGATGGGCAATGGATACCAGTCGGTGGCCGCGTGTTCGATCCAATCCATCACATTGGACGGCACGTTCCCGATGGCGACGAGATACAAGGCGTTCACACGGCATGTACCTGCTCTTCTTTGGAGACGTTTTGGCTATTCCGCGACCGCAGCGGCAGCGTGACTTTGAAAGAGGTTCCTTCGTTGCGCTTGCTCACGACTTCTACATCGCCATCGTGTGCCTTCACGATTCCATAAAGAACGGCTAGCCCGAGGCCGACTCCTTTGGCTTCCGACTTGGTCGTGAAGAAGGGGTCGAAAATCTTCGCCAGGTTTTCTGGAGCAATTCCTTCGCCAGTGTCTTGCACCCAGAGTTCCGCATTCTCCGCGTCGGCCAGGCTCGTGCGGATCGTGATTGTGCCTTCGCCGCGAGGCTTGATCGCCTCGGCCGCATTCAACAAGAGGTTCAAAATCACCTGCTGGATTTGCGAGGAATCGCACTCGACCAGAGGAAGGCCTTCCTGCAGGGCGAGGACCACGTTTGCATTCATCAGCCGGAGCTTATGATCAACGAGACCGAGCGTGGTCCGGACCAGCTTGTTCAGGTCCGCAGGAGCATGTTGAGGCTTGGACCGGCGTGAGAACGACAGCAAATCTGAAACGATGCGTCCGACTCGCGATGTTTCTGATGAGATCAGGCCCAGGTACTTGCGGAACTCTGCTTCACGTCCTGGCGGATAGCTTCCACCGGCCATCATCCGCTCCAGCAGCATCGAGAGGTTCAGCACCCCGGAAACCGGGTTATTGATTTCGTGGGCCACGCTTGCGGCAAGCTGGCCCAGCGAAGCGAGGCGGTCTGCCTGCAGCAGTTTCTTCTGCGCGGATTGCAATTGCTGGGTGCGTTCCGCAACTTTCGTTTCGAGCGTCTGCTGCATGTCGTTTAACTCATTGACGGCCAGCTTCAGTCGCTCCCTCATTTTGTTGAAGGAGTCCACCAGTTCGTCGAGTTCCTGGCTTCGGCGCGTGATTTTTATGGCGCGATCGAGTTCCATTGCGCTGACCGCTTTCGTCCCTGCGATGAGCTCCTGAATGGGGGATGCCACAAACTTCCTTGTGAAAAGGATCACGAACGCCGCGCCGATCCCAACCTCCAGAACCATCCAGAGAACCGTCTGTAAAGTGATCGTTCCGGTCTGTTTTTGTACGGGATCGAGACGCAAAGCTATGTCGAGAACTCCGAGAACTTTGGTTGACGCCTGGTGCGCGTGGCAACTGGCATTACTGCACGAGGGCTCGTTGTAGATCGGCGTCACCATGCTGATGGTTTTAACGCCGTCGGGGGAAGTGGAATAACGCACGCGGGAGTCTTCGGTTGGACGGTTCGGGATCGGTCCTTTTGCGTGGCAACTGGCGCAGACCTCGTCGGAGAGGCTGGTGGTTGCGGCGGGCTCCCGCGCATCGGTCGAGAAGACGAGCCGGCCCTCGCGATTGAACATCCGGATGCGATCGACGCCCTGCTTGTCGGCGATGACGCGCATCATCTCGTAAGCGGCCTTGCGGTCATCGTCTAGCATGGCGTGCCAGGTCGCGCTCGTGATGCTGCGGGAGAGCTGATCGGCACCCAGGATCATGGTTTCGACAAGTTGCTTCTTCTGAGTGCGGAGGCTGAGATAGCCGCTGACACTGCTGATCGCAACGATGAGAATCGTGAGCGACAACATCAGCTTGGGGCCGAGTTTGCGCAGCATATGGGCCCGCGTGCGGACGAAGAATTCCGCCGGGAGTATCCCCCTAGGCAGAGGGTAATGTGGCCAGCATCGATGGGAAGTGATCCTCGGCGCGCCCGGGCGTGATTTGGATCACTCGGTCCTAAGAGACTCACAGGACGAGGCTTTCCCAATTCCCAAACAAATCGAAGAGGGACGCGGGCTCTTCGGAAGAACTATTGAACTGCCAGCTGTTTTTGAATCTGCTCCAGCGGAACGCCCTTGGTTTCCGGGACCATCGTCTTCACCCAGATGAGCTGCAGAACCATCATGCCGGTGAAGAACGCAAAGATGTAACCGGGTGGGAAAGCCGACACCATGGCCGGGAAGAACGTCGTGAGTGCTGCGGCGAAGATCCAGTGGGTGAAACTGCCCAGCGTCTGACCTTCGGCGCGATGGCGGTTGGGGAAGATTTCAGAGATGAAGACCCAGATGACGGCGCCCTGGCCGACGGCATGTGCGGCGATGAATCCGAAAATGCAGGCCGGCACGATAGAAAAATGCTGCGTAAAGAAAGCCCATGCCACCAGACCGAGGGAAATGATGTAGCCAAATGAGCCGATGTAGAGAAGCGTGCGGCGACCGAGACGATCAATCAGCCAGAGGCCGACAAAGGTGAAAACGAAATTGGTGATGCCGATGCCCACGGATTGCAGCAATGCGGCCTTCGCGCCCAGGCCGGTGAGTTCAAAGATCCGCGGAGCGAAATACAGAATTGCATTGATGCCGGAGAGTTGATTGAAGAAAGCAATCAGAATGGCTAAGAGAATGGGCTTGCGAAGATTCCTCGTCCAGAACTGGCCGGAAGAAACCTGCTCGGTGGAAGCGGCGGCAATCTCGTTCGCCTCGGCTTCAATTTCCGCAGGTGCCGCGCCGGGTTGCGTCCTTCGCAAAACTTCGAGCGCGGCCGGGCGGTCGCCCTTGCGGCTTAATAGCCAACGGGGGCTCTCCGGCAGGCCGAAGCAAAACAGCGTGTAGAGCACCGAAGGAAAGGCTGCAACACCGAGCATCCAGCGCCAGGCATTTTCTCCGATCCCAGCGAGAAGCGCATTCGAAACGAACGCCACCAGGATGCCGAACACGATATTAAATTGAAACATTCCCGCCAGCCGTCCGCGGTGCTGGGGAGGCGCAATCTCGGAGATGTACATCGGAGCGACCACGGTGGAGATGCCAATGCCCAACCCGCCGATGAAGCGCGACAGGATGAAAATCTCTACGTTTGTCGCCAAACCGGAACCTACCGCACCCACGAAGTAAAGCACGCCGATCCACAGCAGAGTCGCTTTGCGCCCGAAACGGTCGGCCGGCCACCCGCCAATCAGAGAGCCTACGACTGTTCCATAGAGAGCCGAGCCCATGGCGATGCCGTGGACATGGGGCGTCAGTCCCCACAGAGTCTGAATGGTTTTCTCCGCGCCTGAAATGACCACCGTGTCAAAACCGAAGAGAAAGCCTGCCAGTGCCGAGGTAAGCGACCAGAAGAAGATGCGAGCGTTCATAGATGGTAAGCGCGGAGCTTACCACAGAATCAACGGGATGAGGCGGGATTCCACACGCGCGCTGAAGCCAGGGCACGGGGTACTACTCCTTTACCAGCGGGTATCCTTTTTCGCGCCAGCCCCGGATGCCGCCATCCATCGAGATGACATTGGTGTATCCCATTTTTTGCAGGTTGTCGGCCGCCAGCGCGGAACGGAATCCGCCTCCACAATACAGAATCATCTCCGTTCCAAGTTCCGGAACGCGGGCTTCGATATCGCGCTCGATGACGCCCTTTCCCATGTGGACGGCGCCTGGCAAGTGATCTTTGGCGAATTCGCTCTCTTCGCGCACATCCACAAGCATGAATTTGTCTCCGCGATCCATGCGGGTCTTTACCTTATCTACGTCGGTTTCGCGGACGCGCGAGCGCGCATCGTCGACGATCTTCAAGAACCGGGGAGGGTGTTGATGAGCCATGGGGACCTCCTGTTTTTCGTTTTGATTCAATTCTCATCGTATCAAGGACGCTTGGAGTTTGCTGCGGTCGGAAGCCGCTTCAGTTAGCATGAAGCGTGTCTCGACGACCGCTTCGCACGCGCGCTGAACGCCGAGTCGGGCTGGCGCGCGCCCTATCAAAGCTTGGATACTGCTCTCGAGCGCAAGCTACGGAATTGATCCGCGCCGGCCGAGTCGAACTCAATGCGGCGGTGCGACGGAATCCTGAGACGCCGGTGGATTTTGGCCACGACCGCATCGCCGTTGATGGCACGCTTGTTGAAGCCCAGGCGAAGGTCTATCTGATGATGAACAAGCCGCGCGGGATGGTCACAACGGCGTCTGATGAAAAAAGAAGAGAAACGGTGTATTCCATTCTTGAAAAGGGAACCGAAGCTTTGCCGTGGGTTGCTCCTGTGGGGCGACTGGATAAGGCCAGCGAAGGCTTGCTACTGCTGACAAACGATTCGGAATGGAGCGCACGGGTCGCTGCTCCGGAAACGCATCTTGAGAAGACATACCACGTGCAGATTGCAACGGTGGCGAAGCAAGATCTCATGACTCATCTCACGCAAGGAGTGAAGTCCGCCGAAGGAGAAATCTTGCGCGCGCGGCAAGCACGCATTTTGCGCTCCGGAGCGAAGAACTGCTGGCTGGAGATCGTTCTCGATGAAGGCAAGAACCGGCACATTCGCCGCATGCTGGAGTCTTTGAGGATCGAAGTGCTCCGGCTGATTCGCGTGTCGATCGGCCCGCTGCCGCTGGGAGATTTGGCGAAGGGCTCTTTTCGAGTACTCCTCCCGGAAGAGAAAAAGAGGTTGGACGTGGCAATGCGAGCGGCGGCCTCAGGAAGGCACGGTTAGCACATTGACTGACCTGACTTTTCTTTCCGCAGTCGAGATGGCGCGGCGAATCCGCCAGAGGGAACTTTCTCCGGCCGAACTGGTAGAGGTGCATCTGGCGAAAATCGAGCGCCTCAATCCGAAGCTGAACGCGTTTGTGCACGTTGATCCCGAGCGAGTGCGAAGGGCAGCCCGCGAAGCCGAGAACGCGGTTCACGGCGGCCGTGAACTAGGATTGCTGCACGGCGTCCCCATCAGTATCAAGAGTTCCGTGGAAGTCGTAGACTTCCGGTGTGAAGCCGGAACGCTTCTTCGTGCGGGCCTGGTTGCGTCGCAGGATGCGCCGCTCGTTGCGCGTCTGAAGAAGGCGGGCGCCATTGTTCTTGGCGTGACGAATACGCCAGAGTTTTTGATGGCCTGGGAGACCGATAATTTGTTGTACGGAAGAACTAACAGCCCATGGGACCTCACCCGCACTCCTGGCGGTTCCAGTGGCGGAGAGGCGGCGTCGATCTCTGCGGGAATGTCGGCGGGAGGTGTGGGCAGCGACGGTGGCGGATCGATCCGTGTACCCGCCCATTTCAGCGGCATCTGCGGACTTAAACCTACCCCCGGACGCGTTCCCTCCACGGGTCACTTCCCACCCTCGGGAGGACCATTCTCGTTCATCGGGGTGGTTGGTCCGATGGCTCGGACGATCACGGACGTGAAGGCGCTTTTTGAAGCGATGCAAGGACCGGATGATGGCGACAGTTGCGCGGCTCCGGTTCCGCTGCGTTGGCCTTCACCGGAGAATCTTCGGGAGCTGTCGGTCGGATATTTTGAAGACGATGGCCGCACTCCGGTTACCCCAGAAACTCGAGCAGCAGTGCAGACCGCGGCGCAGGCACTGCGCGATGCGGGATTTCGGGTGGAACGGTTTCGTCCCGAGGGGCTGGAAGAGGCACGCCTTCTATGGAAGAAGTTCTTCGTCAAGGTTGCTGGAATGCTGATCGGGCCCGAGTTCGAGGGGCGCGCTGGCGACCAGAGCCCCATCCTACGCGAGTTCCTGGCGTGGTCGGCGGCTGAACCGGATTTAACCGGAAAGTCATTGCTGGAGGCGTGGATCGGCCGCGACGTGCTTCGCGGGCGCTTTCTTGCTCAAATGCGGGAGTATCCGATCCTTTTATGTCCAGCTGCTGCGATTCCCGCTTTCCGGCATGGCGAGCGCTCCTGGAAGATTGAAGGGCAGATCGTCAAATATCTTGATGCCTGGAGCTACACAGAGTGGTTCAATCTGCTGGGAAATCCGGCAGCCGTTGTGCCAGTGAGCCAGTCCGCGGAAGGCTTACCTATCGGCGTGCAGGTTGTGGGACGGCCCTGGGAGGATGAGCAAGCGCTGGGTGTGGCCGAGGTTTTGGAAAGCGCCATTCAGCGCGCGAGGATTCCACCGATCTGCTAGGTAGTACTTTTTAATTATTCCGCACACCTTCCAAGGCAATTTAAGTTTGTGTGCGCGACTCAGCCACCTGTGGGGCTGATCCTCGCCTTTGGGAGCTCCGCTCGCGCATCCGCACGCAATGCAAATTTCTGGGGAATCTTCCGGTCGCGCACTGAGATGGCTGATTTTTCTCCTCGCGGCCTCAGCGGCTTATCTCTACACCTTTCCGCAGCCCAATGTTGTTTACGCGGGTGTTGTCCTCTTACACGCTCTCGGTGGCGTCATTGCCATCGTCCTGCTGGCGCCGAAAATATTTCGCCTGCTGATGATCGGCAGCCTTACCTCGAGGGCCGGATGGCTCCTGTTCGCCGCGGGTGCGGTGATCGGGCTGATCTTGATCAAGACCGGGACTTCACGCCCGGAGTGGAACAAGCTCTACCTTCACATCTTGATATCGCTGGCTGGCTTCGGGTTGCTGATCGCGTCCTGGATTGGCGAGCGTGAATCCGTTCCCTACGGATATCGACCCACCGTGGCCGGATCTGCGATCAGAGCGCTCGTTTGCCTTTTGGTCCTCGCGGGAGTCGGCTATGGGGCGCGATATATCCGTGAGAGCTGGCAAACGCGCAACCGGATCGCGAATCCGATTATGCCGCCCGACACGATGAACGGCGAAGGGGATGGGCCGCAAGGGCCGTTCTTTCCGAGTTCAGCTCAGGTATACGGCGGGCAGAAAATTCCGAGCAAGTTTTTCATGGAGTCCGATTCCTGTAAGCGCTGCCATGAAGATATCTACAACCAGTGGTTCAGTTCGGCGCACCATTTTTCATCATTCAACAACCAGTGGTACCGCAAATCGGTCGAGTACATGCAGGACACGGTCGGCACCAAGCCTTCGAAGTGGTGCGGTGGCTGCCATGATCCGGCTGTGCTCTATGCAGGCATGATGGACACGCCGATCAAGCAGATTGTGCATCGCCCGGAAGCGCAGGCGGGGCTTGGCTGCATGATGTGCCACTCGATCGCCAACGTGAAGAGCACGATGGGTCAAGCGGATTTTTACCTCGAATATCCCAAGTTGCATGAACTTGCGGCGACGCAGAATCCGGTGGCCCGCGCCCTCCATGATTTTTTGATCAAGTTGAATCCCGAGCCCCACCGGCGTGTATTCCTTAAGCCGTTTATGCGCGAGCAGACGGCGGAGTTCTGCTCGTCTTGCCACAAGGTCCATCTCGACGTTCCGGTAAATAGTTATCGCTGGTTCCGTGGATTCAACGAGTACGACAACTGGCAGGCGAGCGGCGTCTCCGGGCAGGGAGCCCGATCGTTTTATTATCCGCCGAAGGCACAGCAATGCGCCGATTGCCACATGCCATCGGAAGCCTCAAAGGATATGGGGAACATCAACGGCTTCGTGCATTCCCATCGGTTTCCAGCGGCGAACACCGCGGTCCCCACCGCGAACGAAGATGCTCATCAACTGAAGCTCACCGAAGACTTCCTGAAAAATGGTGCTCTGACGGTCGACATTTTCGCGATCTCGCCGGCCCAGGCTGCGCTCAAAGCGGGAGTGGCAATGCAGTCGGATCTTTCGACGACTTTTGCCGTTGGGGAGGAGGCCGAGAGCAAGATTAGCGCTGAGGGCGGCGAAGCAGCTCCAATTACAGCGCCTCTGAACAAAATACTGCCGCCGCTGCGGCGCGGCGATACTGTCCGCGTCGATGTTGTTGTGCGCACAAAGAAGGTGGGCCACTTTTTCCCCGGCGGCACCGTTGACGCCTATGACACGTGGCTTGAGCTGAAAGGTACCGACGACAAAGGCCAGACCATTTTCTGGAGCGGCATGGTAGAAGATAACGGACATGGACCGGTTGAGGCTGGCGCTCATTTCTACCGGTCTTTGCAGATCGATGCGCACGGCAATCCGATCAACAAGCGAAATGCCTGGGCAACGCGCGCGGTTGTGTACGTGCGGCTGATTCCTCCCGGAGCGGCCGACACTGTTCATTACCGGCTGCACGTTCCCTCGAATGCGGGAAACAAGATCACGCTGCATGCCCGGCTGTGCTACAGAAAATTCTCGTGGTACGGAACGCAAGAGGCCTTCGCGGGTATGCCAGATCCTTCAGTGGCAAACGCAGTGGCTCCCGATTTTGACGACCGTCCTACGGTATTCACTGCGTCGTTGAGCGGAGTTTCTGCAAAACAGGAGAAGATTCCCGATCTGCCGGTCGTGGCCCTGGCGGAAGATGAAGTTACTTTGCCAGTGATTGCACACAGCGCTCCGGCGGCCGACCCCAAAACCGTCGCTGTGAAGCAGGAGTGGCAGCGCTGGAACGATTACGGCATCGGCCTTTTTCTCCAGGGAGATCTCAAGGGAGCGGCGGCGGCGTTCCAGAAAGTCACCGAAGCGGATCCGAGCAACCCCGACGGCTGGGTAAACATTGGGCGTTGCGCCGTGCAGGAAGGCGACATGGCCCGCGCCCGTACCGTGTTAGAGAAGGCGCTTGCGCTTTCGCCAAACCTCGCGCGGGCCAATTTCTTCTATGCGAAAGTGCTCCGCGCTGATGGCAACTATGCCGGCGCCGATGAGAAGTTGCGTATCGTGTTGGCGCAGTATCCGCGGGACCGCGTTGCGCTGAACGACCTTGGGCGCATTCTCTTTCTGGAACGGAAGTATGACGATGCAGTGAAGGTTCTGCAGTCGGTGCTCGCCATCGATCCAGAAGATTTGCAGGCACATTACAACCTGATGCTGTGCTACAACGGCCTCGGAAACGAGAAACTGGCGAAGGAACATCAGGAATGTTACACGCGCTTCAAAGCGGACGAGTCGGCTCAAGCCATCACCGGTCCATATCGCCAGAAGCATCCTGAAGACAACAACGAGCGGCAGTCTATCCACGAGCACGTGTCGGCACCGCTGCCCAGCCGTGTATCGTCGGACGTCCCCGTGCGCCGAGCCCGGCGAGACGTGCGGAGTTTCGCGGCTGGAGGCTCCCGATAGATGAGCGCTTTGAGAAAGCAATTCAACACAGAGCCACAGAGTCACAGAGCAAGCCTGAAAAAGTTTCTTTTTGCTTTTCTCTGTGCCTCTGTGCCTGTGTGGTGCAATGTGGCGACGACTGCTCAGATCCATTTCCGCGATATCACTGCGCAGGCCGGCGTCCACTTTACGCACAACAATGGCGCATTCGGAAAGAAGTGGCTGCCTGAGACGATGGGTCCCGGCTGCGCATTCATCGATTACGACAACGACGGGTATCCCGACATCCTTCTGATCAATGGCGAGGATTTTCCTGGCCACCCGCATGCGGGTCCAACGACTCTGAAGCTTTACCACAACAATCGTGACGGCACATTTACAGATGTGACGCGCAAAGCCGGGCTTGCAGTGCCGATCTATGGATTCGGCGTTGCGATTGGCGACTATGACAACGACGGCTTTGACGACATATTTATTTCCGCGCTGGGACAAAGCCATCTGTTTCACAACAACGGCAATGGCACGTTTCTTGATGTCACGAAGCAAGCTGGAATGTGGGGGCCGAGCGATTTTTCGACGAGCGCCGCCTGGGTTGATTACGACCGCGACGGCAAACTCGACCTGGTCGTTGCCAACTATGTCCAGTGGAGCGAGCAGGGCGATCTCTATTGCACGCTCGACGGCGCCCACAAATCTTATTGCACTCCGGAATCGTACAAGGGCGCTTCGGTGCGGCTGTGGCACAACGCCGGTGGCGGAAAATTTGAAGATGTCACGCAGAAGTCTGGCCTGGGTGATCCCACGTCCAAGAGCCTGGGTATTGCGATCCTCGATTACAACGGCGATGGATGGCCCGACATCCTGATCGCGAATGACACGCAGCCGAACAAGCTTTATCTCAATAAGAAGGACGGCACGTTTGAGGAGCGCGGCGTCGCTGCTGGGATCGGCTTCAGCGAGGACGGCGTTGCTCGTGCCGGTATGGGTGTCGATGCTGCAGATTACGATCGCAGCGGCCATCCCAGTGTGCTGATCAGCAACTTCGCCAATCAGATGGTTTCGCTCTATCACAATGAGGGAAACGGTCTGTTTGTGGATGAAGCGCCGCAATCGGAAGTGGGACGGGCGACGCTTGTGACCCTGGGCTTCGGTTGTTTCTTTTTTGACTACGACAACGACGGCTGGCCTGACATTTTCGTTGCCGACGGCCACATTGAGAATGAAATTGAGCGAGTACAGAAGCGCGTGAGTTATGCCGAGCCTCCGCATTTGTTCCACAATCTCGGAGGAGGCAAGTTCACGGAAGTCACCGAACAGATGGGAAAGCCTTTTGCCACTCCGAAAGTGGCGCGGAGCGCGGCTTATGCCGACATCAACAACGATGGGTTCCTCGACATCCTGCTGACTACCAACGCCGGTCCAGCCTACCTCTTTCACAACGAAGGAGGGACGAACCACAGCTTGCGGATTAAGCTGGCGGGAACGAAATCGAATCGCGACGGTATCGGAGCGATCGTGCGGGTCGTTTCAGGCACTGACAAGCAATGGAAGATGCTGCGGTCGGGATCGAGCTACCTGGCGCAGAGCGAACTGGTACTGACATTTGGCCTCGGCCAGCAATCGAAAGCCGATGCCATTGAAATTCAATGGCCGAGTGGCCAGGTTGACAAGTTGTCGAATGTGCCCGCGGGCCAGACGATTACCGTGCAGGAAGGGAAGGGAATCACCGCCAATCGGTCCTACGGCCAGAATAAAAACCATGAAGGGCACGAAGTTGCACGAAGGTAAAACAAACCTCAAGTTCCCCGCTTTCCTTCGTGTACGTGAGTGGGCTTTGTGGTTAAATTCCTAACGAAATGAATCTGAAAATTTCTGCTTCCCTCACAGCCGCGCTGATCGTGGCTTGGAGCTTGCTTGCTCCCCGACCGGGGGCATCCGGGACTTCTAATTCCATCGAAGCCGCGCGCCTTAACAATCTGGGCTGCGCTTACATGAACCAGCAGCTTTTCGAGAAGGGGCAGAAGTTTTTCCAGCAGGCGGTGGCTGCCGATCCTCAGCTAACGATCGCGCGATTGAATGAGGGCATCGCCGACATGAATCTGCAGAAGGTCGACGAAGCCAAAGTCGCCTTCGAAGACGCCATCAAGCAGAATCCGAAGCTTCCGACCGCCTGGTACAGCCTGGGCCTGCTGGCGAAGAATGGGGGCGACGCGCAGGGCGCGATTGACGCATTCCGGCACGTTACCGAGATCGATCCGAACGACGCTGACACGTGGTACTTTCTGGGCACGGCGTACACACAGGCCAAGCAATTTCCGCAGGCGATTGAATCCTTCCAGCATGCACTGCAGATCAACTCGCTGCATGCCTCCGCGGAGTTTGGATTGTCGCGCGCGTATCAGCAATCCGCCGACACCGATCACGCCCGCGAGCACCTGAAGAGATTCCAGTACATCACGCAGAACAAGTATGGCTCTCCGATGAGCCTTGCGTATGGCGAGCAGGGCCAATACTCTCGCGCGGTGGACTCGCCGCAAGCGCCGATCAAGCCCCCGGCGCAGATCAAAGTGCAGTTTGTGGATCTGACGAAGGAAGCGGGGATTGTTTCGAAAGCCTCTACCGCGCAGAATGGCATCCTGATCGACCCAGCTCCCGGTGCTTGTTTTCTCGACTACGACAACGACGGAAGGATTGACCTCTTCGTGCCCGACAATGGCGCGCAGGGTGGCATGTCCCTCTACCACAACGTCGGCGGTGGTGGGTTCGAAGATGTCACAAAGCAGGCAGGGCTTGATGGGAGCCTACATGGGGTGGCTTGTACTGCGGGCGATTACGACAACGACGGGTCCACCGATCTAGCTGTTAGCGTCGAGAATAAATTATTGCTGCTGCATAACGAGAAGAACGGCACATTCCGAGACTTAGCAGAACAGGCAGGTATATCCAGCGGTTTTCTCGTTACGGGTCTGACGTTCATCGATTACGACCATGATGGTGACTTGGATTTGTACCTGCTTGGCGGCACGAGAACGGCAATGCCCCTTGGTAAGGACAGGGGGATCACGAGGGTTGAGGTTCACGGCTTGCCACCTGCGAACTTACTGTGGCGCAACGATGGGAACGGGAAATTTACCAACGTTACAGAAATGACTGGTTTGGCTGCGACCGGTTACGACGGAAACGCTGTTGGAACAGATTACAACAACGATCGGGCCATCGACTTCCTAGCGACCGGAAACAATCCGCTGATTTACGAAAACCCAAGGGAGGGACAATTCCACCGGCGGGAGTTTTGGCAGGAATATCTTCCGCACCCCTCGGTAGGACTAGCTGCCCTCGACTTTGATCACGACGGCTGGATGGATTACGCTTTTACGAATTTGGCAGCACCTGCTCTGATACTCTGGCGTAACAACCACGGAAAGTCCTTCGAGCAAGTAAAACTCCCCGAGACCAACTGGGTCCGTGCGTTCAGCGTCGCTGCGTTCGACTACGACAACGATGGATGGGTCGATCTGGTAGCCGTGGGCGAGACCAGGGACGGCAAGGGCGAGGTCAAGCTTTTTCGAAATCTCGGCCCGGACGGATTCAAGGACGTCACCACCGACGTCGGCCTCGACAAGATTCATCTCGAAGCGCCGCGCGCCATCATCACCGGCGATTACGACAACGACGGCGCTACCGATCTGCTCATCACGCAGAATCACGGACCTGCCGTGCTGCTTCGCAATGAGGGCGGCAACAAGAATCACTGGATGCGGCTCGCGCTCAAGGGATTGAACGACACCAAGTCCGCGATTGGGACAAAGGTCGAGATTTTTTCCGGCGGCAACCGCCAGAAATTCGAGATCTACGGATCGAACGGATATCTCGGACAGAATTCGCCGTATCTCACGGTCGGCCTCGGCGAAGCCAAGGAAGCCGACATCGTGCGCATGCTGTGGCCGAGCGGCGTCCTGCAGGACGAAATTAACGTCGCGGGCGACAAACAGCAGGACTATCTCGAACTCGATCGACGGGGCAGTTCTTGTCCCACGCTGTTCGTGTGGAACGGCGAGCATTATGAGTTTGTGGCCGATATGCTCGGTGCCGGTGTCGTCGGGCACTGGGTTGGACCGAACCAACGCGACATCCCGCGCCCTGTGGAATGGATCAAGATTCCAACCGGTTTGATTCGGCCGAAGGAAAATACCCACTTCCGGCAAAACCGGCCAGAAATGGGGCACTCGGCTCAGGATTACCACGCTTTGCCATCGACCGGCGACCGACGGCCAACGGGAGTTTTATCTTTCCGCTTCATGGAGCCGCTCGAGGAAGCGGTTTACCTTGACCAAGTGCGGCTGCTGGCAGTGGACCATCCGGCGAATGTCGACGTGTATCCGAACGAATACTTCGCCTCAAATCCGCCGTATCCGCCCTTCAAAGTTGTCGTGAGCCACGATGCGCACCCGCCAGCCGGTGTTTGGGACGATCATGGGCACGACTTGCTGCCAGACCTGATCGGCCATCGCTATGTCGGAGATTTCGAGGTCACGCATTTCCTTGGATTCGCGAAGCCACACTCGCTGACGCTTGATTTGGGTGAGTCCTACAACGGCGGTCCGCTCTGGCTGTTGCTGCATGGTGAAGTCGAGTACTTCTCCGCTAACAGCATGTATGCGGCATCACAGGCAGGAATTACGGCGATCTCTCCGTATGTAGAGGCACTCGACGCGAGCGGCGCATGGAAGCGCGTCGTCGATGACATGGGATTCCCTGCGGGCGGGCCGCGCACGATGACGGCGGACCTTACGGGCAAGCTTCCGCATGGCACGCGCAAAATTCGCATTACAACGAACCTGCAGGTTTACTGGGACAACATTCTGGTGAGTCGGACTCCGCAGCCCGGTACGCGCGAAATCCGCCGCCCCGCTGGTAACGGCGCGGGGCTTCGGGATGACGCAGGGGGAAGCAGTTCAGAATCGCAGCAATTCCGGCTATCCAACATTCCTCTTGTCGGCGCTGATCTCGAGTACCACGGATATCCGCTGAAGATCGAAGGCATGCCTGCCGGGAACGTGCATTACATCTACGAAAAGGCCAGTGCGACGGGGCCGTACACTCGGCCGCTGGGCAGTTACACACGCTATGGCGACGTGCTGCCGCTGCTCACTGCCAACGACGACAAGCTTGCGGTGTTCGGATCAGGCGACGAGGTGCGTCTCGACTTCGATCCGTCGAAGCTTCCGGCGCTCCCGCCAGGCTGGGTCCGCGACTACTTCTTTGCGGCCAACGGCTACGAGAAAGATATGGATTTCTATGCCGCCGAGGGAAACTTTGTCGCGCCGCTGCCGTTCCTGAGCATGGGGGACTATCCGTACGGTCCGCCCAAGTCATTCCCGCTCGACGATTCGCACGTGAAGTATCTTCTCGAATACAACACTCGGCACATGTCGGGGAACGAGCAGCGGGGATATTGGTTCGACTACGGAGATAAGAAGTAGCACACCTCACGCCTTCAGAAAGAATGCCGAGGTTCTTCGCTTTACTCAGCGGGGCAATGAGTTGTGAGTGAGCGCTACGGAATCGTTTTAATATTGACAATTCCAGCACACCATAATCCAATAGCCGTTTCTCATGGAAACCCCAACTGCTGCCTCGCCCAGCGCTCCCAGCCTGCGCCGCACTCTCACGTTGTCGGATCTCATCCTTTACGGTGTGATCGTGATCCAACCGGTTGCCCCAATGTCAGTTTTCGGAGTGCTCAGCGACCGGGGGCGTGGGCACGTGGTCACGGCCGTCCTGATCGCCATGGTGGCGATGCTGTTTACAGGTATCAGCTATGGGCGCATGGCGCGCGCTTATCCCAGCGCCGGATCGGCCTTCACCTATGTGGCGCAGGAGGTCAACCCGGCCATCGGCTTCGTGACGGGTTGGAGCATGGTGATGGATTACATGCTCAATCCGCTGATCTGCACCGTCTGGTGTGCCGGACAGGCAAATCAGTTTGCCCCCGGAGTTCCGACTTGGATCTGGAAGGTTTTCTTCGCAATCGTTTTCACCCTGCTGAATATTCGCGGCGTCAAGACCTCGGCACGGATTAACGCAGTGATGGCCTTGCTGATGGGGATGGTCGTAGTGGCAATCTTCATAGCGGCGGCCCGCTACGTTTTCGGAGCTCCACAGGGAACAGTGTCGTACCTGACGCCTTTTTACGACCGCAGCACCTTCACGTGGGGCAACCTGTTTGGCTGTACCTCGATTGCGGTTCTCACGTATATCGGGTTTGATGGGATATCTACGCTTTCAGAAGAGGCCGAGAACCCGCGCCGCAACATTCTTTTGGCGACGGTGCTGACTTGCCTGGTAATCGGGGTGCTTTCAGCAGTTGAGGTTTATGTTGCGCAGTTGATCTGGCCGGCCCGAGAGCCGTTCCCTGACATCAACACGGCATACTCCTACGTTGCCGGTCGGGCCTGGAAGCCTCTGTTTCCCGTTGTCGGCTTCACGCTTCTGCTCGCGAACTTTGGTTCAGGATTTGGATCGCAGCTTGGGGCAGCGCGCTTGCTCTTTGGCATGGGCCGCAGCAATGCTTTGCCGAAAAAGTTTTTTGGCGCGGTCGATGCGAAGACGCACGTTCCTCGGAACAGCGTGATTTTTGTTGGCGTCGTCGCTCTGCTGGGCGCGTTCGTGCTGGAGATCGTAGCCGGATACAAGCCCGACTCTTCCATCCCGGTCCTCAGCTCGCAATACATCTCGCATCTGATGAGTGTTTTCAGCCGGCAAAATCTTTCGCAGGTTCTTAACGGCGGCGCCGCTTATGGATTGGGCGCGGAGATGCTGAATTTCGGCGCTCTCATCGCTTTCATGGGAGTGAATGTCGCTGCCCTCTTGCGCTATTTCATTCGCTCCGACGAAAAGAAGCTTGGCTATCTCGTGCCCCCGGTTCTCGGGTTCCTGATCTGCCTCGGCTTGTGGCTGAACCTGAGCAAGCCCGCGATGATTGTAGGGTCGATCTGGATGGCGGCCGGAATCCTCTTTGGAGCGATCCGCACCAAGGGATTCCGGGGCAACCTGATCAATTTCGAACTGCCGCCGGAGGAAAACTGAGCGGCGATTTTTCAATCTCGTTACTTGGTAATCGGGTAATCGGGAGATCTAAACCGCTCGAGGCGGTGTGCCGATTCGGGATTTTCGATCACCAAATGACACGATTTCCCGATTACCGATTTTTCTTCACTCCACATTCCAGCCGCTGACTTCCACGCTTGCCTTGGCGCTGCCTAGTTCCTTTGCCCGATATTTCGCAGTGATCTCACGTTTTTCGCCTGGGAGAAGCGAAATGTAATTGTCCTCCCAGACCACCGGCAGGACCTCTTCGCCTTTCGGGCCTTTATCCACTTTCAGCCGGACGAAAAATGCCAGACTCTTGCTGGGATTCGCCAGCGTGACGTGAGTGGTGGCCTCTTCCCCATGAATTTCGGTGTGACTGCTCTCAGTCAGCTTGACTTTCGGCAATTGGGAAATCGCGGTGAAATCGGCGTACGAAGCAGTGGGCGTCATCCACCAATTGGTTTTTGCCCAATCCATCGTCTCTGGTTTGGTCGAGAGCCAATAGAAATTGGAGCCTACGAGTTTTCCGGCTGAGTCGTGCAAATGCAGCGCCAAGAAATATGTGGGACTTAAGCCTTCGAGGTCGGGAATCGCGAATATTTTCGCAGTGCTGTCGGCAGGAGCATCGAGGGTATTCTCTTGCGAGAACTTCTCGGTCATATCGAGGTTGTAGATCTTCGTGGTAAGTTTCAGCGCCTTCGCATCCTCATACTGGCTGCTGACCACCCAAATGGAATGATCGTCGTATCCGTAGAGTGGGTGCAGCGCTTCCGTCGCGCGCTTGGCGCCGAAATATCCACCTCCCGGACGCAGGTAATAGTCGTAAAGATGCCAGATCATCGAAGGCCAGGCATTATTCAGCATCCACTGGATGACGCCCGTCGCGGCATACTTGTTGCGGCTGTAAGCCTCATACATGGCGCGGACGCCCTCATACGTCTGCATTTGAGATTTTGTGGCGAAGTCCTCAACGTTGTCTGACTTGCCATAACGATTGGCCAATGCATCGCTGAAAACGTTGATGGTTTTAAATTCGCCGCCCCCGGCGTGAAAATTCCAGACATCGTCGATCGGCCACATATGCTCTTTACCGACCATAGCCCGGATGCTTTCAACGGGAGGAACAGCCGGACCCATGCTGGTTTCGGTGTTGAATCCATAACCACCGCCGCAGCCTCCGGGGTTGCACTGCTTGCGGCCAGGCTGGCCCTCGGGCGTGTCAACCTCCCAATAGCTGGGAGCGACATATTCGTACGGACCGGTCATTTTGACGCCGCTATCACCGGTGATGCTCGTTTTCTTTCCGGTCGCTGACGAGACCACGGGATTCGGCCAGAACAGGTCCTTTTCGACATCGAGATACATCTGCTCCACATCCGGCGGAGGTGCGTTGTCGCTGCCGTTCAACCACATCACGAGACTGGGGTGACTGCGCAGGCGGTAAATCTGATCGCGCAAGGATTGCTTTGCGATCTCGAAGTCCTGCGGCTTCCATCTAGGCCAGCGCTCCCAGAAGTCGCAGCAGCACCAGCCGGCCATCACCAGAATCCCCTGCCGATCGGCGATATCGAAGAATTCCTTGGGTTCCAGCTTGCCCTCCAGCCGAACGGTGTTCAGGCCCATGTCTTCCACATAGCGGAACTCGTCCTGAATCCGCTGCGAACTCTCGCGCAGCATCATGTCGGGGGTCCAACCGGCGCCGCGGATCAGGATGTTCTTGCCATTGATGTGAAAGGCGCGGGCGCCGACTGAATTCAGGTCGGAAGTAATTTCACGAATGCCGAATTCCGAAGAATCACGGTCACTGACAGCACCGTTTACCTCGAACTCCATCTTGAGCCCGTAGAGTTCGGGTTTGCCCATCTGTGTCGGCCACCACAGGCGCGGATTCGAGAACACAAGCTGGCTGAACTTGTCTGGGGTAAAGGTCACATCCTTGGCCTCATTTGCCGCCAGTTCCACTTCCTGCTCGAAGCTCACATTCTCGATTGCGCCCTTCAGGACACCCTTCACCGGCTGAGCAGTTCCGTTCTTGACTTGCGCGGTCACGGTGAGCTGTGCGGTGTCGTTCGTCGGCAGATTCAGCTTCGAGACGACAGTCGGATACCGCAACGCGACAGGTCCACTTGTGGCCAGATACACGTCGCGCCATAGGCCCATGTTCTTGTCGGGCGGTGCCGGGTTCCAGTCAACGAAGGTGATGGCCAGATCGTGATCGGTAGGAGAGAAAACCTGAGCCGCGAGCACGTTCTCGGCGCCGGGCTTCGCGGAGTCGCTGATGTTGAATTCGTAGGTGCGCCAGGCGCCTGCGACGTCGTCGGAGGTGGCGATCTGCTTTCCGTTGAGCCACAGGTTCGCCCGATAATTGATGCCGTCGAACTTCAGCCAGATTGTCTTACCCTTGTACGCTGGCGGGATTTCAAATGCCTTGCGGTACCACCACGACACGGCATAGGGGCTGTCGGGCGCCATGGGAATGCCCGAAAAATTCGCGCCGATGGGGTACGTCACCCCTGGAAAGCTGCGCAGATTCATCCCAAAGAAAGGGTCGGGAAGGGTCTTATCGTTCACCAGGGCTGCCACAACCGTGGTAGGCACAGTGACGTGATGCCAGCCCTCAGGCAAGAACTTGCCCGTGGAAATGACTTCGCCCTTTGCCTGGACCTTGGCCGACGTCTGAAGGGTCCAGCCCTCATGCAACAGCAGACGGTTTTCGGCGGGATGACTGGCATGCTGCGCGGCTTCCTTCTTCTGCGCTGGGGATGCTTGCCCTTCGGCGAGCAACGTAGACAAAAGTGCGAGACTGCTAAGAATCACGACGACAACGTCGGGCCGCATCTTTGCGTTCATAGTTCTCCAGATTCGTGAAGATCGAGCAGACTCCATCAACCGCGAGCAGAGTAGCGCTTGCATCAGGCCACCCTTCATTTCATAGAGAGGCGTGACGTCCGCCTTACCATCTTGCTTGCATTTTGTGCTCGGGAACCAGTCACATGGATATCACTTTCTATTAACACGTTTCAATAGCCGTTTTTTTGCGTGCTTGCGCAGTTTAGTTCCCGGGGGTACTCAATTTGCTCCGGCGCACACGAAGGCGACGCCTCTAGCTTATAATCGAGTGTTCGGCTCTCCTCACTGGAGTAAATAACAACATGATCCGATTCTTGCAAAAGTCCGGGCAGACCACGAAGTATGTTCTGGGAGGCCTGCTGCTTATCATTTGCGCGTCCATGGTGATCACGCTGATCCCAGGAGGCTTGACCGGTGATGTGTTCACCGGTGGGCAGCCGCCAAAGGGCGTTGTAGCCCGTGTGGACGGCACCGACGTGACCGCGGACGAGGTTCGCCAGACCGCACGCAACATGCTCCAGCAGCAGATGCCCCAGGGCGGGCCCAATATGGCCATGCTGCTGCCGTTCTTCGCTCAGCGCGCCACCGACCAGTTGATCACGCGCCAGGCGTTGCTCACCGAAGCCAACCGCATGGGGCTGCACGTCACTCCCGAGGAGATCAAAGACGAGATCCAGCATGGCCGTTATGCCGCTTATTTCTTTCCGGGCGGCAATTTTATTGGCCAGCAGGAATACGAAATGCGACTTCAGCAGGCGAATTTGACGCCGGAGAAGTTCGAAACGTCGGTGGGCGACGACATCCTCATCTCGAAGCTTCAGGCCTTGATTTCAGGCACCGCGAACGTCAGCGAGTCTGAAATCCACGATGAATTCATGAAGCAGAACGCGAAAGTGAAGTTCGACTACGCGGTCCTTAAGCAGGACGATATCAAGAAGGGCTTGCATCCGACCGAAGAAGAGCTCAAGGCGTTCTACGACAGCCACAAAGCCAGCTACGCCAACTCGATTCCGGAAAAGCGGAAAGTGAAGTACGCGATTATCGATACGGCAAAGGTGGAGGCTAATGTCCACCTCACGCAGGATGACCTGCGTGCCTACTACGACGCGCATCGCGAACAGTACCGCACACCCGAGCAGGTGAAGGTCAGCCACATCCTGATCAAGACGCCGGTGCCGGGTCCGGACGGTAAGGTCGACGATAAGGGCGTGGCGGAGGCGCAGCACCGCGCCGAGGACCTGCTGAAGCAGTTGAAGGGCGGGGCTAAGTTCGAGGATTTGGCCACGAAGTATTCCGAAGATCCGGGAAGCGCCAAGAACGGCGGATCGTTGGGCTGGATCGGGAAGGGCCAGACAGTTCCGGAATTTGAAAAATCCGCGTTCTCGTTGCCCAAAGGACAGTTAAGCGATCTGGTGAAGAGCAGCTTCGGGTTCCACATCATTCGCGTCGACGACAAACACGATGCGCAGGTCAAGTCACTGGATGAAGTGAAAGGCGAAATTGAGCCGATCCTGAAGCGGCAAAAGGCGCAGCAGATCGCTCAGAAAGAAGCAGAAGATCTGCTGAAACAGGCTCGCTCGCAGGGCTTGGACGCAGCAGCAGCGGCGCACAATTTGCCGGTGATCACGACCGACTTCTTCGGTCGCAAGGATATGTTGCCCGGCCTCGGGCCGGCCCAGCAATTTATGGATGCGGTGTTTACTGAGACGGAAAAGTCTCCGCCGGATGTTGCCTCGGCGTCGCAAGGCATTGCAGTTTTCCAGTTGCTCGCGATCAAGCCTGCGGCCACGCCCACGTTTGAAGAAATCCGCAGCAAGGTGGAAGACGAGTTCAAAACGGAGCGCTCGAACGTGCTGCTGAGCCAGAAGACACAAGAACTCTCGGATCGCGCTAAAGCCGAGCATGATCTCAAGCGCGCGGCCAAGGAACTGGGCGCGACCATGAAGACCAGCGATTACGTTCTGCCGGATGGCCAGGTGCCCGACGTAGGTTCCATGACCGGACAAGCCGCGGTAGCCTTCAATATGAAGCCGGGCGAGATCAGCGGACCGATCACCAGCGGTGCGAATGGCGTGGTTCTGGCTGTTATCGATAATCAGAAACCCTCAGAAGCTGATTACGCGGCGAAGCGCGATCAGATCCGCGACTCGATCCTCCAGGGCAAGCAGCAGGAGTTGTTCGGGCTGTTCATCTCGAGCCTTCGCGATCAGATGGAGAAATCCGGAAAGATCAAGATCAACCAGGATGAGATGAAGACGCTGACTCGCTCCGGACCTGAGCAAGGAATGTAACGGCGCACGACATGTCTTTTCCGCGCGCCGCAGGAATCTTGCTTCATCCCACGTCGCTGCCGTCGCGTGGAGGGATAGGGGACTTCGGTCCGGCGGCATACCGGTTCGTTGATTTCCTCGCCTCCGCACGGCAAGGCGTCTGGCAGGTCCTGCCGCTGGGCCCGCTCGGCTACGGTAACTCTCCCTACTCTTCTACCTCCGCATTTGCCGGAAACCCACTGCTGATCAGCCTCGAGCGCCTGGCCGATTTCGGCTGGATCGACGGCAGGAAACTCGATGCTGCCGCACTGGACGCCGCCGGGCCGGCTCCAGTCGAGTACGAAAAGGTCTTTGCCCAGAAAATGCCCTTGTTGTTTGAGGCCGCACGGAATTTTCTCCGAACTGCTTCAGGGGACGCACGAAATCGGCTGAATCGATTTCGCCGGGAAAATGCCTGGTGGTTGGACGACTTCGTCCTCTTCGACGCAATCCGCGCCTCGCGCAAGCTGGAGAGCTGGTATCAGTGGCCGCGTGAACTGGTCTATCGAGAGGCCTCGGCATTGGACAAAGCTCGCAAGGATCTACAGGATGACATCCAGATCCGAAGCGCTCTGCAATTCGCGTTTTGGGAGCAATGGCGAGCCCTGCGGCGCTATTGCAGCGAGCGCGCCGTCCGAATCGTCGGAGACGTCGCCATTTTCGTCAACCACGACAGCGCCGACGTTTGGACTCACCCCGATTTGTTCCGCCTTGATCGCAATCTTCAACCGGAAGTAGTGGCCGGCGTTCCTCCTGATTTCTTCAGCAAAACCGGGCAGCGTTGGGGAACCCCTCTCTACCGCTGGGACGTGATGAAACAAAGAGGGTATGAGTGGTGGATTCAGCGCTTGCGTTGGGCGACCGAGACTTGCGACTACATCCGGCTCGATCATTTCCGGGGGTTCGACCAGTTCTGGGAGATTCCAGCCAGCGACGATACGGCGATCAATGGTCGTTGGGTCGATGGACCGAGAGACGACTTGTTCGTCAAGCTGCGTGAGGCGCTTGGGGGCTTGCCGTTCTTCGCGGAAGATCTGGGCTACATCACTCCTGAGGTCCATGCTCTGCGCGAGCGCTTACAGATTCCAGGCATGGCCGTGCTGCAGTTCGGGTTTGGGGACGAGGGCGCGCACATGTACCTGCCGCACCGTGCTGCGGGCAAGGTTATGTACACAGGGACGCACGACAATGACACAATCGTCGGCTGGTGGAAGTCCGGGGCCGCGGAACACGAACGCCGAAATGCCGAGACTTATCTGGGTCGCTTCGATGGCGGAGTTCATTGGGAATTCATTCGCGCGGCCGAATGCTCGCCCGCCAGCTTATCGATTATTCCGTTGCAGGACGTCCTCGGCCTGGGAAGCGAGGCCCGCATGAATACGCCGAGCGTACACGGGGGAAACTGGCGCTGGCGCTTCGATGAAAGTTCGCTGAAGCCGGAGGTGGCGGCCAGACTGGCATCGCTTGCTGAAGTCAGTGACCGCCTGCCGCAGCCAGGGCCCCGTCCCCCGGACGACCGCTTTGTGGCTTAATCTTCCGGCGGTTCCCGGTGTGAATAGAGTGTTACAGAGACCGCGCTTTGCGCATGGGCGCAGATCGTGTATAGAGGAACGGGGGTTTGCGCTTGAGCGACGCAATCATTGAGGCGGTTGGACTGGAAAAGTCCTATCCTCAACCGGACGGCACGCGGATCCAGGTGGTCGGCACGACGAACCTCGCGGTCGAGCCCGGAAAGATTATCGCTCTGCTAGGACCCTCCGGTTGCGGGAAATCTACTTTGCTGCGTATGCTGACTGGCCTCTCGCAGCCGACTTCCGGAAGCCTGCTTTGGCATGGAAAGCCACTGGACGGGCAGACGCCGAATGTGGCCATCGTTTTCCAGAGCTTCGCCTTATTCCCCTGGCTCACGGTTCTTGAAAATGTGGAAGCGCCGCTGGAAGCCCGAGGCGTTGAGGCGGTCGAGCGGCGCAAGCGTGCATTACGGGCTCTCGATACGGTTGGCCTCGACGGTTTTGAGACGGCTTATCCCAAGGAACTTTCCGGCGGCATGAAGCAGCGAGTCGGTTTTGCGCGGGCGCTGGTGGTTGAGCCGGAAGTGCTCTTCATGGATGAGCCCTTCTCCGCGCTTGATGTTCTGACTGCCGAAAACCTGCGCAGTGAACTGCTGGAGCTCTGGCTGAGCAAGAAAATGCCGACCAGCGCGATCTTCATCGTGACCCATAACATTGAAGAGGCGGTCATGCTGGCGGACCGCGTGATGGTCCTGGGGCGGAATCCGGCGCGGGTTCGGTCAGATTTCAGCGTGAAGCTGAAGCATCCGCGGGACCGCAAATCGGGGCGGTTCGTAGAGTTGGTGGATTATATCTACAAAGTCATGACCGAGCCCGAGGCGGAGCACTCCCTTCCCGATGCCGAGACGACCGCGGAGATTATTGTGCCGCAGGGCGGGATCAAGGCCGGAAACCTCAAGAAACAAGAGGCTCCGCTTCGAACTGCGCGCTACCAGATGCTGCCGCACGCGCGCGTCGGCGGGATTGCCGGGCTGATCGAGTTATTGCATGATCGCGGCGGACGCGAAGACCTCTTCCGGCTCTCAGAGGAACTGGTCATGGATGTCGAAGATCTTTTGCCGATTCTTGAGGCGTGCGTTCTACTGGGATTTGCATGGCTGAAAGAGGGCGATGTTCAGATTACTCCGCAGGGAGCAGCGTTTGCCGAAGCGGACATCCAGAACCGTAAAATTTTGTTCCGCCAGGCTTGCCTGGAGCATGTCACGATCCTCAAGCAGATCGACAGCATTCTGAAACGCAAGTCGGACCACTCCATCGCAGATGAATTTTTCCACGACATTCTTGACGAGCACTTTGCCGAGGATGAGGTCCAGCGTCAGTTTGAAACGGCTCAGAACTGGGGACGCTACGCCGAGATCTTCGACTACGATCGCGAGAGCGGACAGCTGACGCAAGCCGAGCCGCCAGTGCCGGCAGAATCTCAGCCCATCAATCAAGATTCGACTCCAGCCCAGAAATCCTGAACGGGAATACTGAAAGATGGCTCACCTCAAAAAAAGCGTCAGCCTGCGGGGCTTCTCAGCCTATCGGCTTCTGACGCAAATCCCCACTTTCGAAATCTCGTATTTGCCGGACGTGCTGATGTTCGGGGCCGGCATTGCGCTCTTCTACGGATTGTTGGTCGTGGGACGGACGTGGCTCGGGCCATTCACCCCGGAGGTCGAAATTTCGCGCAGTCCGTGGGCTCTCCCTGCCTATGCGGGATACTCCCTTCTGCGGATCACAGTTGCATACCTGTTGAGCCTCGCGTTCACCCTGGTCTATGGATATGTCGCAGCGTACAACCCACGAGCAGAACGCTTCATGATTCCACTGCTCGATGTGCTGCAGTCGATCCCGGTGCTCAGCTTTCTCCCGGGAGTGATGCTGGCCATGGTTGCGCTTTTTCCGGGACGCCAATTGGGCGTCGAGGCGGGTGCCATTCTGCTGATCTTTACGGGCCAGGTTTGGAACATGGCGTTCAGTTTCTATGCGTCGCTGAAGAGCATTCCCAAGGAAATGCGTGAGGCGGCGAGCATTTATCGGTTCAGCTGGTGGCAGCGTTTTATCCAGATGGAGCTGCCATTCTCCGCCATCGGTTTGGTGTGGAACTCCATGATGTCGGTGGCGGGCGGATGGTTCTTCCTGATGGCGTGCGAGATGTTCGTGCTTGGGTCGCGCGACTTCCGGTTGCCCGGCCTGGGGTCGTACCTGCAAACCGCAGCTAGCAACGGGGACACGCGGTCGATCGTGTGGGGGATCGCGACGATGGTCGCGATCATTGTGCTGCTCGATCAGTTTGTCTGGCGTCCAGTGATCGCGTGGGCCGAGAAATTCAAAGTTGAGCAGGTCGAAAGCACGGACGCGCCGAGCTCATGGGTTCTTAATCTTTTCCGTCATTCCCCTGGCCTGGCCAGCCTGCGAAAGAAGACGTTGAACCCACTGAGCGAGCGGCTGATGATTTACTTCTCTCGCCCTCGCGCGAGTGGCGAAACGGAACAGCACAGCACCGCGAAGATCTGGCTGGCTCGACTTCTTGGGCTGGTTGTTCTGGTGGGCATTGGATATGGCGTGGTGCGCGTTGCCATGATACTCAGCGGCCTGCAGAAAGCGGAGGTGCACGAGGCCGGCATCGGCCTGCTGGCAACTTTCGTGCGCGTCAACGTGGCTTTGCTGATCGGCGCTCTCTGGACGATTCCCGCCGGAGTAGCCATCGGATCGAATCCCAAACTGGCTCGGATCGCGCAACCGCTGGCACAGATTGCCGCGTCGGTTCCCGCGACAGCGCTTTTTCCAGTCGTATTGCTGTTGTTGATCAAAATTGGCGGAGGGCTTGGGCTCGGATCGATTGTGCTTCTTCTGCTCGGCACGCAGTGGTACATCCTGTTCAACGTGATCGCCGGAGCGATCGCCATTCCGACCGATCTGAAAGAATGCTGTTCCGTTTTCCGGCTGGAGGGGCTTCAGCGCTGGAAGAGGCTGATCCTGCCTGGAATTTTTCCCTATCTCGTGACCGGCCTGGTTACGGCATCGGGAGGCGCGTGGAACGCCAGCATCGTGGCCGAGTACTTCCACTTCAAGGGACATACCTACACCACTCCCGGGCTGGGCGCGACGATCTCGCAAGCTACCGATGCCGGTAATTTCGATCTCCTCTTGGCCGCAACCATGATGATGGCGGCGACGGTTGTGACCATCAATCGTCTGGTCTGGCGTCGTCTCTACGCCCTTGCCGAGACCAGATTCCGGCTTGAGAGCTGATCTCACGTGGTTACTTACTGATTACCTGAACCCCAAGAAGATGTGATTTTAATCACCTTTTAACCTGGGTTTCATCCTGCAGAAAAGGGACTACACTAAAAAATAGAAATATGAACCCGCACCGGTCGCATGCGGATGTACCGCAAAGACCAGTGTTGTCGCGTGTCGCTGGTCTTCCCGGACTGCCCGCCAGGTTCACTCCTGTTGGCCGGGCCCGCAATCTTTATCGCCGCGTACAGAAATCTGCCGACGGATTCAAGCTCCAGGCGCTCCTCGAAGAGATGCGAATTCATTTGCGCGTAAATGCCGCGGATGAATCGCGAATTCCGGCGGCAGGCCCGTTGGTCGTGGTGGCCAATCATCCGTACGGAGTGCTTGATGGTGCCATCCTGACCGTCCTGCTGACACGCGTGCGCCCGGACGTAAGGATCCTCACCAACTTTCTGCTCGATGATGTGCCGGAACTCGCAGAGCACTGCATCTTTGTCGATCCCTTTCATACGGACCGCTCGATCGAGTTGAACCGTCGTGCAATGCGCGAAGCTTTGGCTTGGCTGGAAGGCGGAGGCGCCCTCGCAATATTTCCGGCAGGTGAAGTTTCGCATTGGCAGATGCCGCCAGCGCATGTTGCGGATCCGGCCTGGAACGACACGGCCGTCCGATTGATTCGCCGCAGTGGCGCCTCGGCTTTGCCGGTTTATTTTTGCGGACACAATGGGGTCACCTTCCAGATTCTGGGAATGATTCATCCCAAGCTGCGCACGGGCTTCTTGCTGGAGCAGTTTCTGCAGCAGGAAGGAAAGTCGATCGAAGTCCGCATTGGGAGCGAGATTCAGAACGACGAACTGTCTGAGATCGAAGATGATCGGCAGGCGATTGAATACCTGCGCTGGCGGACTTACCTGCTGGGCCGGCGGAAAAAGTCTGAGGTCATTTGGCCAGCTGCATGGCGGGCTAAGCTGGCGTCGAAGATTCAGGAACCGCTCTGTCCGGCAGTGGATCCGGATTTGCTCGCGCGCGAGGTAGCGAGCCTCCCCAAAGAACGTTGTTTGGCTGAGAACGGAGATCTCGCCGTTTATCTGGGAACTGCGAATCTGACCCCTCACTGCCTTGAGGAAATCGGGCGGCTGCGTGAACTCACTTTCCGCCAGGTCGGCGAAGGCACGGGAAAAGCTTCTGACCTCGATACTTTTGACGACTACTACTGGCATTTGCTCCTGTGGAATCGAAAGAAGCAGGAACTGGTTGGGGCCTATCGCGCCGGAAGCACCGCCGAGATTCTCCCGGTGCACGGGGTCGGAGGGTTGTACACCAGTACGCTGTTCCGGTACGACGAGTGCTTGTTCCAGAAACTTGGGTCGGCGCTCGAGTTGGGGCGATCTTTCGTTCGGCCGGAGTATCAGCGCCAATTCGCCCCACTCATGCTGCTCTGGAAGGGAATTGCTCGGTTGGTGGCGAGCCGGCCTGATATCCCGGTGTTGTTCGGTCCAGTCAGCATCAGCAACGATTACTGCAAGGCGTCTCGCGAGATGATCTTTCGGTTTTTCGAAGCGCGCATGCACGAAGACGAACTAGCCGGTATGGTTCAGCCGCGCAACCCGTTCCGACCGGGTCTTCTGCAGAGCTGGGACTGCCATGGAATGTCGCAAGTACTACGCGATCTGGAACAACTCTCGCAGCCCATCACCGATGTCGAGACGGACGGGAAGGGATTGCCGATTCTGCTGCGACAGTACGCGAAAATCGGCGGCCGGTTGCTGGGATTTAACGTCGACCGGAAGTTCTCAAATTGCCTCGATGGGCTGATCGTTGTGGATCTTCGCCGGACCGATCCTTCGGTTCTGGAGCGCTACATGGGGAAAGAATCGGCGACCAGATTTCGTCAACTGCACTCCACACCGCGCTAAGCTACTTCCTGGCTCGCAGCCGGGTTGTTTCGTCGGGAAGCACGCACGCGTTTGGTGCCGCACTCAAAGCTTTCGCGAGGTGCTCCCCCAGGACGAAAAGCTCATCGTGGCTCAGCAACGCCTGCAGGCGTTCAAAGAGCCGGCGCTCTTCCTTGCGAATATGCTCCGAGAGTCGATGGGCAAATGCAGTCAGTGCCTCCGTTGGCATCGAACCCGCATCAGCATCAGCAAAGCTTGCGCGTAATGCCGAGTGGTCGGCGAGCAACTCCTCGATCAATGGCCTCAGTTCAGGATGTTGGCTGGCAACCGGGAAGACGACTTGCTCCTCCGCCCTAAAGTGCACTTCAATTTCATTTCTAAAATGCTGAGAAATTTCCTGCTGCCAAGCCGGGAGATCTTTGTCCAAAATCGGTGAGGCACGATCAATACGGACGCAAAGAGCCAGCGCGCGTTGGTGCTGGTGAGAAAGCGGTATCAGGTTTTTGTTGCGCAGCATGAGTGAACTATCCTGGAGGTGAGCCGCTAAGCCGAAACTATTCTGTCTTCCACATCGTCGCTCGCGGCGCGTAGCGTAAGCCAATCCGTGCGTACGCGCTCCCACTCCTGAATCAACATCCCATTTAACTCAAAGAAGCTGCGGATACGGTATCGCTCCCATCCCGCAACCTCCTCAAGTATGGGGGCCAGCACCGCGAGAGCGCTGCTGCTCAAGACGGTGCGCTTGGCGATCTGCGAGACGTTTCGACTCTCGGATACGGCGATGGTCAGCCCGTCCCGTGCATTGATGTGCAACATGACGTGAATATCGGAGCTGCCATCTCCCGTGTAAATGACGTGATCCGGCCCAGAAACATTCTTTTCCACCAGCGCGTCGAGCACGGTGACTTTTCCGTAGCCCGCGGTTGCGCGGACAATGGTGTCAATCTCGCCGTTGGGCTTGTAGAGAAACTCAGTTCCGTAGATATGGTCGGGAGGGACAATGCCTTCGAGCGCGGAGAGGATCACCTCTCTCGGCCCGGCGGAGATCACGTAGAAATCAAACTCATGCCCATCGATCCCGTTTTTCAAGATTTGATAAAGAAGCTGGATTTCGCCCTTCAGACGGACCCGCTTTCCAGCTTCATGCAGATGTTCCTTGCGAACCTTGCCGCGGAACTCAGGATCGTGCAGGAGTAGATAGGCGAGTTCGGCTCCCTGTTGCACGAGATTGATCTTCGCCATTCCTTTCGCCTTGCGTTCGAATTCGTCAGTCGGGATGCCAACAAGTTCCGCGAGCACATAGCCGGAATCATTGAAGGTCAGCGTCTGATCGAAATCGCTGGCAAAGATATAACGTCGAATTGGTTTGTCTGCCATATCCTTATTCGATTCGCCGCAACTCAAACCGCCCCATAAAAAGAATTGATCTTCACTATATAGGTCAGGGGTTCGCAACGAGCAAAAACACATTGTCTATGGCCTGAAGGAGAACATGCAAGATGGATGAAAATGCGGATCGTTTCATCGTGATCACGGGTGGGCCCGGGTCCGGGAAGACTGCTCTTCTTGATGCATTGCAACGGGAAGGTTACGCGAGGTCGGTCGAAGCCGGCCGGGCCATTATCCAGGGCCAGGTAACGATCGGCGGTCCAGCCCTGCCCTGGAATGATCGGGCGTTATTTTCCGAACTGATGCTGAGCTGGGAGATGCGATCTTATGAGATCGCGAGGAATACCGACGGCTTCGTATTCTTCGATCGCGGCGTTCCCGATGTGATCGGATACCGGAGCTTGTGCGGTTTGCCCGTGCCGGACTATATGCGACGGGCCGCCGCCGTGTTTCGCTACCATCGGCGCGTATTCATTGCTCCTCCATGGCAGGAGATCTTCCGCCAGGATGAAGAGCGCAAGCAAGACTTTGAGGAAGCGGTGCGAACCCACAAGGCATTGGCCGCCAGCTACGCTGAATGCGGATATGAACTTGTAGAACTTCCGCGTCTTTCTGTCATCGAACGCGTCCGCTTCGTCACAGAAAAAATTCGAAGCCGGAACTAGCAAGCCTGAGTTCCTCCTCAGGAAACTTCTGCAGTGAGCATCGTGGCTACCCGGAGTTCTGCTGCCTTCGAGATTTGACACCTTAACCACGAAGGACACTCAGGTAACACGAAAGAAGACTGGCCCCATGGGTGATCGTGGTCACATCTGATGGCGATGAGTCGCGAAATAATTGCAGGTAAAGGAAGGGGCGGCAACCCATGGAGCAATCGAGAACAAGGTATGAGCCGGACTGTCCTTTGGCGCACGATTTTGTGAATCGGCTCGCGGCTTTAATCGGCCGTTGCGATCTGATAAAGGAAGAACTGTCTGGTGACTCCCCGCTGCTGGAGCATCTTCTCGCTGTCCGAAACATCGCCAGCGGAATGGCGAAAGAATTGAACCAGTTTCAATGTGACCTCGTCAATTTGCGAATCTTGAGCGCCAAGAATTCCTCAGTCTAAAGCGCCGAGCACGACATGCTTGGGCTGCCGAGTACGCCTTATGGCTGAAGGTGCGTCAGTCAGCTTTACTTAAACCCTCAGCGCGTCCAAAATAGAAAGTTCGGTTCAGGCTTCGTGATCTGGTGTCGGAGCCGAAAACGATCGTGTCCCCAAACTCTCATAGGAGCCGTCATGGTAGCTACCGGTGAACTGATCCGTTCGATGAATTATGTGGATGACATCACAGCAACACTGCGCCGTATTTGCATAGCGATCCCCAGCATGACGGCCGAAGAGCGGCAGCGTCTTGCGGAGCATTTGCGCGTTGCAGGAACCTCGATCAATGCGGCGATTGCGGACCTGGAAAAGGCAGGCAAGTAGGTGTCCACGGTCGGCACGATTGCCGTGATCGGCGCCGGGATCATGGGACGCGGGATCGCGCACGCTTCAGCGCTGGGCGGTTACCGCACGATTCTGGAAGACCTGATGCCCGGCGCCTTGCGCAAAGCCGAAGGTGAAATCCGCGCCAATCTGGAAAAGGCGGTTGAACTCGGGAAGGTTACAGCTCCCGACGCTGATTCTGCTTTTCGGCGAATCGAGTTCGCCGGATCGGTGGGGGAAGCTGCGCGCGAGGCGGATCTCATCATCGAAGCTGTGCCCGAAGAGATGGAGTCGAAGATCGAAATCTTCACGCTCCTCGATAAGATCTGCCGCCCGACCACGATTCTCGCGTCGAATACGTCGTCGTTGAGTGTGACAGAAATCGCCAGCGTCACGTACCGAGCCAGGAAATGTATCGGCATGCACTTCTTCAATCCCGTGCACAAAATGAAGCTGCTTGAAGTAGTCCGCGCGCTGGAAACCGATGAGGACACGCTAGCGACGGCGGTTGAGGTAGGGAAGCGGATGGGGAAAGAAGTCGTAGTGATACGCGAGTCACCCGGCTTTATTACGAGCCGCATCAATGCCATGATCGGCAACGAAGCGTTTTATATGCTGCAGGAGGGAATTGCCTCCGCGGCCGACATCGACAAAGCTCTGAAGCTGGGCCTCAATCACCCCATGGGACCGTTCGAGATGGTGGACCTTGTTGGGCTGGACACTCGATTGAGCATTCTTGAATACCTGCACAAGTCTCTCGGCGACAAATATCGTCCGGCTCCTTTGCTCGTGCAATATGTGAAGGCTGGACGCCTCGGCCGGAAGTCAGGGCGCGGCGTCTACGAGTACCCGGAAACGAAGCCGACCTCCTAGTCCTTACGCCCAAAACTCAATCCAGCAAGCGACAGAACGCGATCCGCAGGGACGCCCTTAGACGCCACCAAGACGTGAAAGCTCTCGCCCATCCCTGCGGGCGTGACGAGGTGCTTGAGTTGCAGCGCCACTTTGGTTCTTTCCTGAGGCAATCGGCAGTCTTCAAAGGCGTCGGCAAATTGATTTGCCTCCCCAATGCCCATCAAAAACTGCGACTGGGTTACTAACTTCTCCACACGTAGACCGTTTTGTTCGGCCGCAGCCCCCAAGGCCGTAAAGTTCACATCCGCGGTGATGTCCTGCTCCCCAGGCGCGTCATACGGACTCCCGCTCATCGAGTGTTGCCGGATCGCTTTCAACGTACCCCGATGACGCCCTGCAAGCTGCTCGTCGCGGGTATAACCGTAATCGACGATCACCATAAATCCTCGGTCAAACTCTGCAGCCGCGCTCATATGCGCTTGCGATAAGAGCGGGACCTCGACGCGCTCTCCGGTTTCGGGGAGTATAGAAAATCGGTCGAGAAACTCGAGTTCATTAGCAGATGACGGAACCAACTCTTCCACAAATCGTCCGGACCGTGCGTCGACCCGGACGGACCCTTGCGGACCGACAATTTCCACGGGCAAGGAGTCGAAAAATTCATTGGCGAAAATGATGCCAGGGAGATGCTTGAGTCGTGGCTTATCCGCGGGTGCGAGGACGGCCTTCCCGCGTTGCATGTACTTCTCCAGCGTTCGTTCGATCCGCTGCCGCAATGCCTGGGACCTTTCCACCAGAACGTAACGCAGGGCGTGGAAGAATTCCGGAAACTTCTTCTCCGACCAGTCGAGCACATCCTGCGCGAAGAGCCCTCGTCCCGGCCCAAGTTCCTCAATAACCAGTTGCGGAGGTCGATCCAGTGCTCGCCACATCTCGTCAAACTGGCGGGCCAGTAAGCGCCCGAATACCGCATGGACGTCGCTGGAAGTGTAGAAATCTCCCGCCTTGCCGAACTGATCCGCATGGCGCGAATAATATCCAAGCTCGGGATCATAAAGGCAAATCTCCATGTATCGCGAGAACCGGATGGGCCCATCGCGGCGGATCTCCTCTTCAATCTTCTCGCGGAGCGCGCTCACAGTCCTCTTTGGCGCCGGTCAGCGCGGTCCTGGGGCGTTCGGATGAACATCTCAACAAAGTAGTCGTGTAAAGCATCGTAGAGTTGGCGCTGGAAGCCCCATTCGAATTGGGGGTCGTCAAGGTCGCGCGGGTGCAGATCGAAGTAGTAGGTGTGTACCGGAATGCTTCTGTCTTTAAATTGAATCACGACTTCGACGCCTTCGTCCTTCGCACGAGCGGAGAAGTTCAGCAGCGGATGTTCGTAGAGTTTTAGTTGAGAGAGCACGCGCTCGAGACGGCTGCCTTCCGCCATGCTGCCGATTCTAGACGAAGTCTAGATGCGCCACCACGGGAACGCAGCCCCAGACAGCAAAGACAGTCGAGCAGACAAAACTTTGCCCCCACGCCTCCGGGGAAGGAGCGTGGGGGCCCCGGGTAACGTTCAGGCGAGGGGTCTCAATCCCGCCTAACCATCTGATCAGAGATACGCAGCCGGGTCCTTAGAAGTTCCCGCTGTCATGTACTCAATTAGACCGGGAAAGAAGAAAAAAGGTTAGCCGGGCCCAATGAATTCTCGCTCAGCGCTCAGTAGCGATGTTCTGCAAATGAAGTCCAGACACCTGTTGCCGATAGCAAGGTTAGGGGCTGCTTGAGGCCCGGAGGGATCAAGTTGTCAGTCAACGATGCTCCGCAACTCGGAGCGGACCAAACCGGAAGTCTCGCCGGTTTCCAAAAGACAGTGCAATACGACATTTATCCTGAACGGCGGCTGGTTATGGTCCGTTTCGGCGCCAAAGTGAATGCCCACGACATCGCCCGCTATGCTAATCAACTGCGCATGAGCCGAGAATTCCAGCCGACGTTCTCAGAGATTGTCGATCTGAGGCAAGTGGAAAAACTGGAACTGCGCGCGGAAGATTTTCTGGAACTTGCAGATCAGATCGATCCGTTTTCCGTTGACGCAAAGCGGGCGTTCGTCGTCCGCACCTCGGTTCAGAATCATGCGGCCAGGTTGCACAAGATTCTTCACAGGCAGCGCCACTTCGAGATTTTCCGGTCCATGGAAGATGCGGAGGAGTGGGCCGGCAACTAAACCGGTCCGCCGCATCGATTACCTCATGACAGGCTATTCAGAGTGTTCTTTGGGGCGCTCGTATGCCTTTTGCAGATATTTCCTCGCCTCTTCCAAGGCACCGAAGGTGTTGTCATTGGTCTGAAGAGCCTGCCTATATTCGTTGACCGCGCGCTCTCGCTGGCCGGTAATATCGAAAATCTTGCCGAGCTGAACGCGGCTCCAGACTTCGGTCCAGCGCGGATCTCCATCCCCGTTGATCGACTCGCGATAAGCGTTGGCCGAAGACTGGTAGTTGCGCTGCAGGAAAAACACCTCAGCTACCCGGTAATGCGCGAGAGAGCTGTTCTTGTTCAAGTCGAGTGCCTTGTTAAATTCGGTCAGCGCCCCTGATAGATCGCCTTGCTGCTGCAGGGCCTGCCCGCGCAGCACTGCAGACCGGAGCTTCACGTCGCTGGAATTGGTGAGCACATGATGATCTGGGTCGACTGAAATCCGTCGCGGCCGCCCGAACGTTTCGATGACAAAAGGAGAGTTAGTCCCGACGACCTCAATGCGCTTGCTCTCGGTCTTACCATCCGTATCGATCCTGAGATCGACTGGCATACGGAACAAATCAAGATCCTGGGAGATTTCGCCGGTCACGCGGAATCCGGGACTCTTCTCTTCTTTCGGTTGCTGCGCCTTCGCTCCGCCGAGGCGATAGACGGTGTATTTCACCTTGAACTCGGGTGCGCCCGTAGAATCGAGCCACTGGGAGAAGAACCACGTCAGCTGATCGCCGTAGTTCTTCTCGGCGATAGTGCGAAAGTCGTCAGTGGTGGCGGACTTGCCAGCATACTGAGTGGCAAATTCGCGCATGGTCTTGTTGTATTTGTCTTCGCCAAGAACCCACCGCAACATGTGCAGGATCATGGCGCCTTTGTCGGTGGCAAGCGACTGAAACTCGGTCGAGAAGGGATCCAGCTTCCCTATGCTGGAAAGCGGCACGGTGTCGTATGCCAGCGATCCCACGGACATATCCTTGACCGCCTCTTCCAGGCCAGCAGCGCCAGCGGCGCTCTCGACATACATGGCCTCGGAATAGCGCGCAAAGCCATCGCTGATCCACCAGTCGTCTTTCGAAGCAGGACTCACGGAAACTCCCCACCATTGGTGCGATAACGCATCGGCGAGCAGGCGGTAGTTGGTTTTCTCGGTAATCGAGGTTCCGCGGAGGCCGGCAATCTCCGGAGCCCAGGCAAATGGAACTGTGTCATCCGGCAATTCGACGACATTCAGCTTCTGAGATGGAGGCAGCCCGTAGAGCGTGATGTAGTAGGTAAACTCCTGCACTGCGGTGGTCGTATATGCGGGAGCGAGGCTTTGATGCGTTGGCTTGAAATACACGTGCAGATCTATACCGGCCTCGTCGCTCTTGTATTCCTGAAACACACCCGCAACGATCGTTCCCGGGAAGCTGGGTTTCTCCGAGATGAACGTGTAAGTTTTGGTCGGCAGGACGCTGCTATTCGGTTTGCTGGACGCAGCGTGGTCCGCGACGGATTGTTTGCCGCTCCCTATGGCGAGCATGTGTGCGGGGAGGGTGACACTGATGGTCGAAGTGAAGCGATTCAATCCAAAACCGCTGACCGGAAACCAGCGTCCCGCGTACAGCAAATAGGTGGTGTCGTCGCCGATGTAAGCGAGTTTCAGTCCTGGTACTGGGCTGTTATCGGCGTTGTCGAGCGTTCCTTCGTACTCGAAAGTCAGAGTCGTTTGTGCGTCCTTGGAGAGGCCGCTCGGCAATGGCACACGCACGGTCGAGTCCTGGGTGACGCGTTCGGCCGAGAGCTGCTGATTTTTCTCATCCGTCACCCGGGTCACCCGCAGATCGTTGTGCAGCTCAAAGACAGCTACGCTGAGGTCCTGGAGGGCTGTGAACTTTACCTTGGCGCGTGCGCTGATCTGGTGCAGGTGGGGGTCGAGTTGCGCTTCAATCTGGTAATCATCGACTCGCAGCCGGGCCTTTTCGGCCCCCCACGAAGTGGAGGCGAGTGCAATCAGCAGCGTCAGGGTCAGGGAATTGGTGACGACGCGTAGGGCGCGCCTAAGGTCGATGGACATTCAGGAGAATCTCCAGGAAATGATAACCCATTCCCTATGATGAAGATTCTGACGCAAAAGATGCTGGGAGCACAAGGATCAGCGCTTAGGACTCATTTTGGGGGCCGCGGAAAGTCCCGCCAAATCGAGTTGAAGGCTCGGGCGGAGTCAGTTTCCGCTTTTGGACGGTTCGCCTGCATGAGGAGTGAGCCGGCGTGAAAAGAACTCCTGAAACACAGAGGTGAACGCGCTTCCGCCGATCCCAATCAAGGCATTTTCAAAGGTTAATCCCAGTCCATTCCGGTTTTTGGCGGGGTAGTACAGGTTCGAAATGCCCCCGGCTGCAAGCGAACCGAGCACGCTGGAGTAGTTTGGCTGCCACTTTCCGTTGTCGCCCTTGCAGATCACCGCATTTGCCATCGCGTAAAGAAACCGCGATTTTCGAGTTCCTGTGCCCTTATAGAAATAGCGCGGATCCTGCTTGAGCACGCTGGGCAGGATGGCTCCGCCGATCAAGGTCCCCACGAAGAAATCGGCATACGTGGCGCCGAAGCGCTTGGCATACCCCTGCGCGCCCTGGCCGTATCCGGAAAATGCATTGTCGGCCTGCTCGATTCCTGCGATAGCCGCAGCAATGCCGAATGAGTAGGGATTGACGTTGGCCTTCCACGCGAGCTCGAACTTCTGGCGATGGCTCATCGCCACCGCATTGGGATCGTAGCTAACGTAATAATTGGGGAACACTCCCAGCACACGTTGCGTCTCCTCAACGTGAATCTGTTCTTCGGCGACCTCTACCTGGGTCTCGGTGACCTGGACGTTTACTTCGGTAGCCACGACCAGCTGAGTTCGGGGAACGAGGTAGGTCTGTCCCGGTTGCAAAACGTCAGATTTTTTCTGCGGGGCGAAACCGGACGCCACGATTGTCAGTTCGAACGGCCCCGGGCGCACATCGGGGAATGAAAAATAACCGTTGTTGTCGGAAAGAGTACGCCGCGTGTCGGTGCCGCCAGCGGCCTTTGGAGTCGCTAGAGTGATCTCCGCCTTTGTCACGACAGCTCCATCCTTGTCGAGAACGGTGCCGCTGATATTGCCCGGCTGCAGTTCGATGCCCGGCTGCTGTGGGACCGGGGTGTCCGGCAGAGTCTGGTTTGCTGGGGGACTGCCGAGGGATTGAGCTTGTCCGCTGACCGCAAAGAATGGAAGCAGAAGCGCAACAAACAGCAGCACTCTCTTGTAGAGCACAGGTCGCCGGATCAAGGCTCCTTTCATGACTGACAGTATCTTCCCACTCCTGGAGGCATGCTCGGTACTTTAGTGAACGGACGTTTGTCAGCGAGTCGTACAGGCTATCTGCTTAGAGACCAGATTACTAGCGATGAGATGCATGTTCTGCCGCGAGTACGCAAATAATTTGGGCAGCGCGGTCCGCCGGATGCTGGTGGGTGCTGGGGGTGCCGTCAGGCGCCTGAAGGAGGGCACGGACTTGGGCCAGCCCCTGCAACATGCGACTCCGCTTTTCGCCGTCGGGCAAGATCTCGTTCATGCGCCCAACCACGTTTTGCGCTGTAAAGTCATCCTGGACCAATTCGGGTACTACTTCCTCGCCCGCGATGAGATTGACCATGGCAAATCGCGGTACTTTTACCCGGGGCTTGCCGACAAGGTAGGTAAGCGGGGAAACGCGATAGACCATGACAAATGGAGTGCCCATCATCGCAGCCTCGACGGTTGCCGTGCCGCTGGCGATGATTCCCGCGCGAGAGTGGAATAGCGCGGGAAGGGCCTCTGGTACCAGGGTAAGCCTCTGCGGTGCGAGCTCGTTAGCGCGGGTCGCGCTAATCAGGAAGTCTCGGTCGAGAGTTGGGGCGAGTGGAATGACGTATTCGTAGCCATCCCCGAGCATGCCCGCTGCCTCAAGAATTGTTGGAAAGTTCATTCGTACTTCTTTGACACGGCTCCCGGGCATGAGGGTGATCCATGGCTTTGCAGCATCGAGCTGGAATTGTCGCGCATATTCCTCCCGTGTGATGGCCGGTTTCGGAAGGTCAGCGAGGGGATGCCCAACGAACGTGGCATCGACGCCGCGATCGCGGTAGAACTTTTCTTCGAACGGGAAAATGACGAGAGCCTTATCGATGTACTTGCGGAGCAGGCGGACGCGTCCTTGCCGCCAAGCCCAGAACTGCGGGGCCACATAGTACACCGCGGGAATACCGCGCTTTTTCATCTGCCGGGCCACGCGCCAGTTGAAAGCAGGCGAATCGATCACGACCGCAACGTCGGGCCTCCGTCGATCGGCTTCGCGGATCAGGTGCTTATATCTACGCAAGATTCTTGGCAGGTGACTGAGGATTTCTGTGATCCCGACAACCGCGAGATCCTTTGTGTCGAGCACTGTGTCGCAGCCGGCGGCCCGCATGCGATCACCGCCTACTCCGAAAAATGACAAAGAATTCGTTGGAGCATCGACTTCTTTCGCCGGTCCGGGGGAAGGAGGCGCCGGCTGGTATTGGCAGGAGGCGCGCCGCAGTGCCTCAATCAACTGCGCGCCATACATTTCGCCGGACGCTTCACCGGCCGAGACCAGGATAAGCACCGGAGCATTGTACGAGACAACTGCGCCGCACAGGCATTGCGGAACGGGATCGGTTAGTCGTCAGCGCTGACCGTCGACTCGCTGGCATCTGCGGGCGTCGAAGACGCTGCTACTCCAATCTCCTGATCTTTGTACTGCAGTTGATAGAGCTTGTAGTAGATACCACGCTTAGCCAGCAGTTCCTGGTGGGTGCCCATTTCGCGGACTTGTCCCTTATGCATCACGATGATCTTGTCGGCACGCTGCACGGTCGAGAGGCGATGGGCGATGATCAGCGAAGTGCGTCCTTCGACCATTCGGGCGAGCGCGTCGCGCACCCGGAATTCGGTCTCGGTGTCGACGCTCGAAGTGGCCTCATCGAGAATCAGGATCTTGGGATCGTGAGCCAGGGCCCGTGCGAAGGAGATGAGCTGCTTCTGGCCAGTCGAGAGTGTCGAACCTCGCTCACGTACCTCTTCATTGAAACCGTTCGGCAGAGCATTGATGAAATCGGACAAGTTGACATCTTCGGCGGCGCGCTGAATTTGCTCGTCCTGTATACGGTGGGTGCCGAGCCGGATGTTGCCCCCGATCGTCCCGGTGAACAGGAAGGGATCTTGGAGGACCACGCCGAAGCGACCGCGCAAATCCACGAGGTCCATGTCTTTGAGATCGACGCCGTCGATCCGGATCGCGCCCTTCTGAACGTCGTAAAAGCGCAACAGTAGCGAGATCAGAGTCGTTTTGCCTGCTCCGGTATGGCCCACAACGGCAATGGTCTGCCCGGGTTCAATAGCGAAAGAGACATCGCGAAGCACCCAGTCTGGCAATGCGGCGGAGTTTTGCAAGGCAGGAGTTTGACTCGCACTCGCATCACTACTCTCCTTCGAGTCATCCGACGACAACTCCCGATACGCAAACCAGACATGATCAAACTCGATGCGGCCTGGACCATCCGGCTTTTTGGTAGTTGAAGGCGAGACGATGTCTACTGGAGTGTCCAGCAGCTTAAAAATCCGTTCGCTGGCCGCCATCGCCGATTGCAGAATGTTGTATTTCTCGCTGAAATCCATGATCGGCCGGAAGAAGCGCATCGCGTACTGCGTAAACGCGATCAGCACTCCGAGTGATGCCGCGGTAGCGACGAGGTGGAAAGAAATCAGCGTGTGAGGGTTGAATGACAGCGTCAGGCTTTTTGAAACGACGCTACGGATGATGTCCTGTCCCCCGTACCAGATGACGCAAGCGATCGCTACCGCGGAAAAGAGATCGACTACGGGGTAATAGACCGAGTAGGCCAGGATCGCGTCTTTGAACGCGTCCATGTGGGTGCGGTTGATCTCGGAGAAGCGCTGGTAGGCCTTGCGTTCACGATTGAAAAGCTGCAGCACCACCATGCCGCTGACGTGCTCCTGCAAATAGGAGTTGATGCGGGCGATGGCGACCCGAATGCGGCGGTACGAGTCGCGGACCTTGTCGCGGAAAAGCTTGGTGGCGACGACGATAAACGGCAGCACGGCGAATGTGATCAGCGCCAGCTTCCAGTTCATGCACAGCATGATCCCCAGAATGCCGGCCAGCACAAACAGATCTTCGAAGATGGAAACCACGCCTGACGTAAACATTTCGTTCAGAGCGTCGACGTCGGTGGTCACGCGCGTCACCAGCCGCCCGACCGGATTTCTGTCGTAGAACGCCACATGCATACGCTGCAGGTGCCGGAAGATCTGGCTGCGCAGGTCGAACATCACTTTCTGACCTGTCCACTGCATGAAGTAGGTCTGCAAAAATTCAAGGCAGAAAGTGAAGACGAGCAATCCGAAATAGATGGAAGAAATCTGGACAATTCCCGTCAGGGGCCGGGGGCTGAGCCAGCTCCACATGCCGGTCCGCGCACCCGCGACGGGTGCAAGGTAGCGATCGACCGCAACTTTGACGAGGTAGGGGCCCAGCACATCGGCCATCGATTTGAAGATGATGGCGACGATTGCCACCGTCACCTGCCACCGGTACGGGCGCAGGTAGGTGAGCAGCCGCCTCATTAGGCGGCTGTCGTAAGCTTTTCCGAGTATTTCTTCTTCCTGGGCCATTTGCAGGTTTGAAAGGGCGCTTTTTATGCCGATTTCGGGCGCGAACCGGCAGCGAAACAAGCTCTCAACAGGGTACCTCAAATAGATGGCTGAGGAGGCGGCTCGGATGGAAAAGGTTTAGCAATGAAATAATGGGAATAGTGCCCTCGGGGATCTACATTTCCGTGCCCTTCTGCCGTACGAAGTGTACGTACTGCAACTTCGCGTCCGACGTATTTTCGCGAGCCGTCTTCGAGCGCTACGTAGACCGTCTGTGCGCGGATATTGGCGACGCGGTGAACGTTGCCACACAAATGGGCGGCCGGTTTGAGCCCGAGGTTGAGTCGGTTTATCTCGGCGGCGGCACTCCCACCGTGCTCGAGGCGGACCAGCTTCAGCGGACATTTGATGCGGTGCGGCGGTCTTTCTCAATTCGCAAGGATGCGGAAATTACGGTGGAGTGTGCCCCGGGGACGCTGACCTCGTCGATGCTTGACACTCTGATTCGGTGTGGCGTCAACCGGGTCAGCCTGGGAGTGCAATCGTTTGTGGACGCCGAGGCGGCGGCGATCGGCCGGCTGCACAAGCGCCAAACCGTGCATGACGATATCGCCCGGTTGCGCGATGCCGGCATCGTTAACATCAACATCGATTTGATCGCGGGATTGCCACATCAGACCCCTGACAGTTGGCGTGAGTCGCTGGCACAAACAACCGCCGCCGGCGTACCACACGTCAGCGTTTACATGCTGGAGGTTGATGAAGACTCGCGCCTGGGGCGCGAGTTGATGGCCGGCGGCACTCGATATCACGCCCACTTCGTTCCCAACGAGGATGCAATCGCGGACTTCTACGGTTCAGCCTGTGAAACGCTCGAATCAGAGCGCATCGCGCAGTATGAGATCTCTAACTTCGCCCGCGAGGGCTTCCAGTCGCGCCACAACCTGAAGTACTGGACTCGCCAGCCTTACCTGGGGTTCGGAGTGGACGCGCATTCCATGCTGCTTTCGGCCGATGCGAGCCTCGATGCCATTCGATTTTCGACCAGCGATGTTCTTGAAAAATACGTCGCCGGAGCGCCCCTCGCGAGAACACCAGTCTCCGCGGCGACGGCGCTGGAGGAAGCGTTGTTTCTCGGATTACGTTTGAATCGGGGCGTGAACTTGCGGGAGCTGGCGAGCCAGTTTGGCGATGCAGCGGTGGGGAACCTGCACCCAGTATTTGAAGACCTTGTCGCAACCGGCCTGATGCAGCGGTCCGGTGGTCAGATCTCGCTGTCGGAAAGTGGACGGTTGCTGTCGAATGAAGTGTTTCAGAGCTTTGTCACGGTTCCAGACGCGAATTAAAAAAGATTCCGGCGGGCGCATCGGGCAAAGCTGTGTTCAGGAACCACTCGGATGTACGGGACAGCGCTGCTTTCTGTATGATTCATTTCTTGTGAGTCAATTTATCTCAGCTCGCGATCGCGTTGAGGTTGATCGGAGCGCGTTGGAAGCAGCGAAGGTTGTCGTCGCCCAAGTTGACCTCAACCGATACCTGAATCCCCCTGCAGGAACGAGCGTCAAAACAGCCATGTCGGCTGGTAAGCTTGAGGGCGCATGAGATTGCGTCGCGATTTTCGGGTCGTCATTGTCGTTTTGGTCGCTACTGCGATATCCAGCAGCATCTGCGCTTATATCGCAAGGGGATGGTCTGGGCTGCTTGAGGGGGCCGAGGTTTGGTTGACTGCATCGGCTGTAGCAATTCTGGTAAAGCTCTTTTTGCGGAGACTTGAGCCGAAAGCGACTGCTGACCTAAATGAAAGACGGCGGATGCGGTTCCTGAGTGGTATCGCTTGGGGGGTATCGTCTTGTGGTGTCGTGGTGGCAGCCTTTGAGTTTGGCTTGAGGAAGGTAGCCACGGCAGCAATGATCGTTACTGCCACAACCGTCATTGTATTGTTGCTGGTGGCATGGAAACGAATCCTCCCAACTGCAAGTTAGTAACGCTGCGCCCACCTCTTGGGTGAACTATTCGCAGCCGCCCATCCGTACAGTCTTCGTGAGAGATAAGTAGTAGTTCGAGGATTTCTGGAACTACTCAGATTTATGCGTCCGCTCACGACCACCCTTGCAAAAGTGCGCAAGGATGGCGCACCCAGCCTCTGTGGTGGCCACGAAGATCAAGAGTGGGGTGAGGTCTGTTCGGAGATCTCGCTGTTGGCTCAGCTTGCTATGATTGCCGGCTACTTGTTCCTTGCTCCTAGGATTCACAGGCTGCCGAGTTTAGGCGCCCAGTGAGTGCGGAATTTCTTGAGTTCTTGGCTGCCGTAGCTGCTTTCTAGGGAGACGCTGCACCCTAAACGAACCGGTTCGTGCGGAGATTTCCCGTCCTCGGATTCGCCGGTATTCTAGCTAAAACAAACCCATGCGGGAACTTGTACTGCAAATCTTGATACCAGCGCAGATTCGCTCTCGATCCGCGGGTGAGCGGTTTTTGAATCTGTTTGTCCAATATTTTCCTGATTGTTTGCCAGAACGGTTTGGCAATGTCGAGCCGCTAAAGAATCGTTTCCATCTTACCGACCTCGCGCCGGCGCTGAAGGTGTGGGGTGCGCATAGTTTTATCGCTGAGCGACAAAATCCTCGTATTTATTTCATGGTGAACTTTTGGCCAGCCGTAAGTAAAGATCCTCGGCATTCTTGCATAACATTTTTTAACCTAACCGGAGATACGAATGACGTTTCCAGATTCATGAACGACATATGTACCACATTCAACGAGATTATGCGTTCGCCCACCCTCTGACAGAGATAGAACTGGCGGAACGCCTAGATCGAATCGACGAGAACGCTAAGAAAGATTCGACATTCAAAGTTGAATTGTCAGACCGGCTCAAGAAAAAGATCGGGTCCGTCGGATACGCCAGTTTGTCGAGAGATCAACTTATTTCGAACATTAAGAAGGTCACAAAATTAGCGGGAGGAGCCGAGGCGGCGAAACGGCAGATGATGTGATAGAGCAGAGGGTGAAAAGACAAGGCTTTGCGACTGTACTATCGGGCATGATTACTAGGAAAAACACACAGTACACCTACGGAAGCACTTGGAGGATCTGTATTGGGCAAATTTTTTCGGTCGCCCTTATGTTGAGATTTTTGGCCTCGAGCGCCTCGTTTCAACTCCAGCTGCAGACGTGCAGACTTCACGGTGTGGAGTCTCCCTGCGTCTTACGGAGCAAATAGAAGACAATCCGACGTCTTGGGGGGAGTTCAAGACCATACGGCAACGCTGTAAGGACTACCTAAACTCGAACGCCTTTTTTGATCCTGATCGGCCACTCTACCATCTCTACCGCGGGCCGAGATTTCACTTTGACTCGAATCCAAGCGATGAAATCTGAGGGCTCCGAGCAGGCACTGGGCATCGGATTGTGGGATGCACGTGCGTGACAGATCTCTCTTTGATTCCCTTCACTGAGGTCGCAGACCATCCGGTCGGTCGGTTCGTGGATGAAAAGCGACAAATCGTCAGCAATGATGCGGGTTTCAGCAATGCGCATGTCTCTCTCCGAAGGTAACTTCTTTCCGGCAATCAAGCTGTGGTCTAATCAACATTTCGGTCGAAACGTCCCGCCTGGATCAAAGCAGTCAGCCAGTTCGACCCGCCGGAGGAAACTTGGACTTCCAACTCAATGAAGAACAGCTGCACCTGAAGAAGAGCGTCCGCGAGTTCGCCGAGCGCGAAATCAAGCCACACGTCATGGAATGGGACGAGGCGGGGGAATTCCCGCTGGCCACGATCAAGGAACTAGGCAAGCTTGGGCTGCTGGGGACGATTTTTCCGGTCGAGTACGGTGGTGCGGGCATGGGATACGTGGAGTACGTCACTGCCATCGAGGAGTTGTCGCGCGTGGATGGATCGGTGGGCATCATCGTCGCGGCGCATACGTCGCTCTGCTCGAATCACATTTTCCTGGCCGGCAACGAGGCGCAGAAGAAGAGATACGTCAGCAAGCTGGCGACGGGCGAGTTCATCGGGGCGTGGGGATTGACTGAGCCTTCGTCGGGGTCCGACGCAGGCAGCGCGCGCATGACCGCCATACGACGCGGAAACAACTGGGTCCTTAATGGAACCAAAACTTTTTGCACCAACGGTCACTATGCCGATGTCCTGGTCGTGCTGGCGGTAACCGATCGCACGGCGCATACGCATGGCATCTCGGCGTTCCTGGTCGAGAAAGACACAAAAGGATTTCGGCCCGGCAAGAAAGAAAACAAATTGGGGCTGCGGGCCAGCGATACAGCAGAGTTGATCTTTGAAGATTGCGTGATCCCTGCGGAAAACCTGCTAGGCGCCGAGGGGCAAGGGTTTCCCGATGCGATGAGAGTGCTGGATGGTGGCCGTATCTCGATTGCGGCCTTGTCACTGGGAATGGCCGAGGGCGCGTACGAGTGTGCGCTGAAGTATTCAAAGCAGCGGCGCCAATTTGGCAAAGCGATCAGCGATTTCCAGGCGATCCAGTGGAAACTGGCCGACATGGCCACCGAGATCGATGCGGCGATGCTGCTCACCATGCGTGCCGCTTCCATGAAAGACGCTGGCATGAAGACGACGCAGGAGTCGTCGATGGCGAAGCTTTTCGCGAGTGAAGTGGCCGTCCGCTGCGCCAATGAGGGCGTGCAGATTTTTGGCGGCTATGGATTCATCAAGGACTATCCTGCGGAGAAGTTCTATCGCGATGTGAAGTTGTGCACGATTGGCGAGGGGACCAGTGAAATCCAGCGTTTGGTAATCGCCCGCCAGTTGCTGCGGGACTAGCCCGACTTTGTCATCCTGAGCGAATCAGGAACGATGGTGTCTGCCGCTAGCGGCACGTGCATGGCTTCTTCGCTTCGCTCAGTAATGACAACCCTGTGTAGCATCCAACTTCTGCTTTAATCCGCCCTGCTTTACACTGTTCGTTTGAAGCCTTCGACCAGCGCCATCCCAACTCAGATCGACGCCCTGCGCTCGGGCGATCCTCGAGCCTTGGCGCGTGCGATTTCCACGGTTGAGAACCGCGCGCCGGGATGGTCGGACCTGCTGAAGGCGCTCTTTGCCCACACCGGCCACGCACGTGTCATTGGATTGACCGGCGCCCCCGGAGCGGGGAAAAGTACGCTGGTCGATCAACTGGCGCGGATTTATCGCAAGCACGATCGTACGGTTGGAATCATCGCGGTCGATCCGACGAGTCCCTTCACCGGCGGCGCGATTCTTGGCGACCGCATCCGCATGCAGGAGCATTTCGCAGATCCGGGGATTTACATCCGCAGCATGGCCACCCGTGGATCGCTAGGCGGCTTGGCTCGCGCTACAGCCGACGTCACTGCGGTGCTCGATGCTTCCGGGCGCAACCTGGTTCTCGTCGAGACCGTCGGAGTCGGGCAAGACGAGGTGGACATCGTCCGCGTGGCCGATATCACGATCGTGATCCTCGTTCCAGGCATGGGCGATGATGTGCAGTCGATCAAAGCCGGGATCATGGAAATCGCCGACATTTTCGTCATCAACAAAAGCGACCGGGATGGGGCGGAACGGGTTGAACGCGAGATTCGCGCCCTGCAATCGCTCGCAACCCGGCAGGATGGCTGGACACCTCCCATCGTGAAGACCGTTGCGAGTGAGGGAACCGGGGTCTCCGAACTCGTTGACGCAATCTCGGAGTATGAGAATTATCTGCGCGAAGGAAATCGCGCGCTGCGCAAGTGCGTTGAAAACTGGCAGGAGCGGCTCATCGAGATGCTACGCGATACGATGTTGGAAAGAGCGCAGGCAACATTCGCGGACGGCGAGTTGGAGCGCCTGGCGTCCGAGGTCGCCGAGCACAAGCGAGATCCGTACACGCTCATTGAGGAAATTGCGGCAAAGGCAGGAGCCATCGCACCTCGGGCGCCTCTCTCCGCGGCCCGGAAGTAGAATTTGCAGCGAGGATGAATGCATCCGTCACTATGTGACTGGGAAGGATTCGATGTTTCAAATTGACCATCTCGGCATCGCGGTGAAGTCGTTGTCAGCCGCGAAGAGAATTTACGAGACCCTTGGTCTTTCGGTTTCTGCCGAAGAGACCGTTGAGCACGAGCAGGTGCGATTAGTGATGGTGCCCGTGGGTGAGAGCCGGCTGGAATTGCTTGAGGCGACTTCGGACAACTCCACGATTGCGAAATTCATCGCCAAACGTGGGGAAGGGCTTCATCACGTCTGCCTTAAGGTTCCTGACCTGCCCGCAGCGGTGGATCGGCTGAAGAATGATGGCGTAAGGCTGGTCTCCGACGAAATCAAAACCGGCGCCGGAGGTCATCAGTATGTGTTTGTCCACCCATCCAGCACCGGAGGCGTTTTGTTGGAATTGGTCCAAGGGTGAATATCAGACTCCGGTCACACGGAAACTCACTGCAAAATGATGCTTCTGATCACTGACACGTCGGGCAAGAACGGCAGCGTTGCCTTGGCGCGTGTTGAAACCGACGACAAGATCGTGGTCCTCGAATCGGTTCCTCTCGCTGGCGGAACTTTCTCCGCGCAACTGGTGCCGCAGATTGCGGGCCTGCTCGAAAAGCATGGTCTCCGCAAAACCGAGATCGACGCTTTCATCGTAGTTTCCGGACCGGGATCGTTCACGGGGCTGCGCGTAGGTCTATCCGCGATCAAGGCGCTGGCTGAGGTTCTGAAAAAGCCAATTCTGCCGGTTTCCCTATTGGAAGTGATCGCCACAATGAGCGACGTGCGAGGCAAAGTGATTGCCGCACTGGACGCAGGGCGCGGCGAAATTTATACAGGAACGTATAGCCTCGCGGGAGGTACTCAGCTTGAAAGCGAGCAATTGTTAACCGGAGCAGAATTCGCGGATCTCGTACGCGGCAACATTGTCGCATCGCGGGATGCGGGCCTGGCCAAGGCAGCGAATGAGTCGGGCGCTGCGGAGGTTCGCTCAGTGATTCCTGATGCTTCGGGCATCGCGAAATCCGGGTGGAGCAAGTTACGCGCGGGGTTTAGCGTCACTCCCGAGGAATTAGAAGCGAACTATATTCGCCGCTCTGACGCGGAGATTTTTTCGAAGAGCTCATCCTGAGTCCGACGACCTTGAACATTCGACCGGCAGAACCTCGTGATATTCCGAGTCTAGTCGCACTGGAGCGCACATCCGATCGCGCGGCACATTGGAGTGAAGAACACTATACCCAGGCCGTCCGCGCAGAGAGTGACATTGCGGAAAGGCTGTTCCTCGTCGCTGAGGCGACGAGCTCAAATCCGCAAAACGAGACCGCCGGGGTCGCTCGCATCGTCGCTTTTCTCGTGGCGCGACATCTCGCACCGGAGTGGGAATTGGAAAATATCGTAGTTAGCGCCGACACACGCCGAAACGGAATCGGCGCAAAGCTCCTCGCAATGCTCATGGCACGTGCTCGCGAAACAAACAGCACAGCAGTGTTTCTTGAGGTTCGGGAGTCGAATCTTGCGGGAAGAGCGCTTTATGAAAAGGCTGGCTTCCGCGAGAGCGGAAGGCGGAAGTCCTACTACAACAATCCGTTGGAAGACGCTGTCGTCTATACGTGTTCTATCACTCAAGGAGTCTCACTGTGAGACTGCCCATTTTTTGGGCATTGCCCATATGTGAATGCTGTGTTACTTTGGCCCCATAATCCCGGTTTGGAGGTCTGCCTGGATGCTGACTTCGAGAGACCAACTCCTGACCAGTCATGAAGAATTCCGCCGACTGGCTCAGGAGCACTCGCAGTACTCACAACGCCTCGATTCACTCACCCAAAAGCGTTATCTCAGCGAAGACGAAAAACTAGAGGAAGTACGTCTGAAGAAGCTGAAGCTACGCCTCAAAGATCAAATGGAATCGATTGAGCGTGAGTATCGGCAGCAGTACGGCGTTAACGTAGCTTAATCAGTGAAGCTCGACGCAACGCGGCTCCAGCCGCGAAGGTCGTGATGTATCTTCCGCAGGGCGCGATCAAGCGCCTTTTTTTATTTACACTTACAGAATTCTCGGCAGGTCACGTGGCGACTATAATAAAAGTCTTCTATGGTCCGTGACGGTTATTACTATGCGAGTGCCCTCATTGTGGCAGGCATCCTGATCGGATGGCTCGCTCGGCCCGCCTGGGCGATCATTCCGTTTCTCCTGGCCCTGTTTTTCCTCTGGTTCTTCCGTGACCCAGAAAGAGCGATTCCACAGGAACCGGGTGCGGTCGTGTCCCCCGCTGATGGCAAGGTCACGGAAGTATCGATCGTCAGCATTGGAGCGCAAAAACTCACCCGGATCAGCATCTTTTTGAGTGTGTTCGATGTACATGTGAACCGCACTCCGATTGCAGGAGTGATCCGCGAGGTTCGTTATCAGCGTGGCAAATATCTCAATGCCATGGACGCCGCCTCTGCCGAGCACAACGAACAGAACATCGTTACGGTCGAGGGCGAAGAGCAACGGATTGTCTTCAAGCAGATTGCCGGCCTGCTGGCGCGCAGGATTGTGTTTCGTCCGAAAATCGGGGACCGCCTTGAGCGCGGCCAAAGAGTCGGCTTGATTAAGTTTGGGTCGCGTACAGACTTGCTGCTCGATCCATCGGCCCGCGTGCAGGTAAAAATCGGAGACCGTGTGAAGGGCGGTGCCAGCGTGCTCGCCTACGTCGAGCCCCAACAGGAACTGACGGCGGAGAAATCCTCCGATGCCGCAAGGACACATTGATGGACCAGCCTCTCATCAAGCCACGGCGGCGATTGAGCAAGGGCATGTATATCCTGCCGTCGCTGTTCACGACAGGGAACATGGCTGCCGGCTTTTACGCCATACTTGAAGTGATGCACGCCAGTGCGACCGAATACTGGCACTTGGACAACGCGGCGAAAGCGATCGGATTTGCGGTATTGTTCGATGGACTCGATGGGCGCATTGCGCGCATGACCGGGACCAGCAGCGATTTTGGCCGCGAACTCGATTCACTGGCGGATGTGATTACGTTCGGCGTGGCTCCAGCTATCCTCGCATGGACCTGGGGATTCCACCTCATGCCGCCTGTCATGCTGTCGGAATGGCAGTGGCGCATCAAGTTGACGCAGCTAGGCGCGATTGCCTGTTTTCTGTTCCTGATTGCTGGGGCAAGCCGCCTGGCGCGATTTAATATCACCACCAACCCGCAGCCCTCGAACCCGGGGCGTCCGGGCAAGAAATACTTCGTAGGAATGCCAATACCAGCGGGCGCAGGAGTCATCGCGGCGGTTGTGCACTTCGAAGCTGGCGATCCTGTAGTCTCGTCTTACACCGCGATGGCGTGGCTTGCCATGGTCGCAACGGTTGGCTACCTCATGGTGAGCACATGGCGGTTTTATAGTTTCAAGGATATCGATTTCCGCTCCCGGCGGCCGTTTCGCTTGATCTTGTTTATCGCTGCCTTGCTGGCTCTCGTGTGGTTCTTCTCGCGCCCGGTACTGTTTTCGATTGCCCTGCTTTATATGGTGTCCGGGGTTTTTTGGCGGCTGCAATGGATTTTCCGTCGCCGCAGTAGTCCTCCACCCTCCTATAAGGAGGCTTCACAAGCATGAGTGAACCGGTCAAATCAATCCCTCCTGCGCATACGCTGGCGACTCGCGGGAACCTTTATCGCGTCGCTATCGTGGGCGCCGCTTCGCTAAGAGGCAAGGAGATCGCCGAGATGCTGAACGAGCGCAACTTCCCGGCGGTCGATGTGCGCCTGCTCGATGACGATGAGTCTTTGGGTCAGCTCGAGGCGATGGGAGACGAAATCAGTTTCATCCAGAGTGTGCGCGCCGAACAATTTGAGCATGTCGATTTCACATTTTTTGCGGGGGATGCCGAGTGCACCGGCAAGAACTGGAAACGGGCCCGCGACGCCGGCAGCACCATTGTGGATCTTTCGGCGGCCTTGGAAGATGAACCCGGAGCGAGCGTGCGCTCCCTCTGGGTTGAACGGGAGAGAGGGCTGGTAGTGCGCCCGGACCTTCAGCCCGGACCGTGCATCACGGCTCATCCGGTGTCGGTCATGCTTTCGCTACTGTTGCTGCGGGCGCGAAAGGCCGGAGCGATCCGCCGCGTGATTGCTACCGTTTTTGAACCCGCGTCCGAGCACGGCCAACGCGGGATGGACGAATTGCACCAGCAAACGGTCAACCTGCTTTCCTTCCAGCCCTTGCCGAGAGATGTTTTCGATGCCCAAGTGGCATTTAACATGGTGGCCCGCTACGGGCAGAAGGCGCATCCGGCGCTGGATTCGGTGGAGTCCCGCATATTCCGGCATTACCGGAAGATCGCTGGCGACGATGCCGCCCAGCCTTCCCTGATGCTGTTGCAGGCGCCGATTTTTCACGGGCACGCGCTGGCGATGTATCTCGAGATTGACGGATTGGATGCACAGGCTCTTTCGGAGGCATTGGCTGGGGACCACGTCACCGTGACAGCGCCCGAAGACGACTGGCCAACCAATGTGAGCGTGGCAGGCCAGCCGGAAGTGCTCGTTTCGCTGAAGCCGGATCCCCTCCAGCCCAGCGGCATTTGGTTGTGGGCCGTTGCGGACAACCTTCGCGTATCGGCCCTGACAGCGGTGGAGTGTGCCGAGAGCATGACCGCGACTCGCCCCACGGGGAAGATCCAGTGAACTGTGTTGAGGTACCGCGTAGCGCGTACCGAGCACAAGGTGCATCTGGGACTAACGGCGTTTGCCGCCTCGTCTCCCGAACTAGGAACGCGGTACTCGGTGCCAGGTACCGGTCACTGCTTCTAACCACTCTTCTATTGTGCGCCGGCTGCGGATATCACACCGTTGGACATTCCGTGCAGTTGCCCGATACGGTAAAGACGATCGCCATACCGGCTTTTAAGAACGAGACGACCACTTATCGGATTGAGCAGATGCTGACCGCCTCAGTCGTCCGCGAGCTGACCACGCGCACACGATACAGAATTGTTTATGAGGCTGGAGACGATGCCGATGCCACATTGCAAGGCACGGTCATCTCAACGGCAGCCTCGCCCCTCGCCTACGATACGACCAGCGGGCGTGCCGCCAGCGTTCTGGTCGTCGTGAGCATGCGGGTCAAGTTGCAGGATCGCAGCGGGAAAGTGTTGTATCAGAACCCCGCGTATTTATTCCGCGAGCAGTACGAAGTGTCGCAAGATCTGAACAGCTTTTTTGAGGAAGATACGCCTGCCTCGCGCAGACTCGCCCAGGATTTTGCACGCACGCTGGTCTCGAACATTCTGGAGGGGTTCTGAATGCGGCGCAGCATCGTAACGCCCTTTCTCGTGGTGCTGCTGTTGACGACCGCCTGCTATCACGGATCGCGTCCTCGGCGGATTGGGGAGACCGCTCCGGACTTCAGCCTGCAGGATTCCGATCACACTGTTGCGCTCAACCAGTTTCGCGGTCAGGTCGTCATAGTGAATTTCTGGGCCAGTTGGTGTCCGCCCTGCCAGCAGGAATTGCCTTCGTTGATGAGTCTCCAGGATCATGCGCGGACAAAAGGCGTGGTGATTCTTGGCGTTAGTATCGATGTGGATGATGGCGCCTACCATCGGTTCCTGAAGAACCGAGGAGTAAACTTCGTCACCGTGCGCGATCCTGATCAGAAAGTCAGTGAAATTTACGGGACTCATGTCTGGCCTGAGAGCTACATCATCGACCGACAGGGAGTGTTGCGGCGCAAGGTGATCGGCCCGATTGACTGGGACGCCCCAGATGTTCTCGAGTTCCTCACCAAGCTCTAATCCATCTCTAGATAAAGAACGGTTTCCATACGGGTGTACACGCTTCCCGCGGCGAATTCTGCTCCATACCCGGCCCCGCGACGAGTCGAGAGAGCGCCTATTCACGCCGCTGTCACTAGTAGAATTGAGTTGCCGATGGTAGAGTCGGAATCACCCTCTGCATGAGAGCTTTCGCCCAAGCTGAAAGGTTCGTAAGCGAACTGGAGTCGCGCAGGACGCGGGCTGCCTATGTATTTGTAGGCGACGAGGCCTTCTTCCGCAAACGCTTTCGCGATGCGATTCTCGAGCACCTCGTTCCCGCCGAATTGCGTGACTTCAGCCTGTTCGAGTTCGATCTTGGGGAAACAGACCTGGCTGAAATCCTCGACCGGGCTCGCACTCCCTCCCTGATGGCACCGTTCCAGGTGTTCTTCGTGCGTGGCGTCAGGAACCTCTTTGGCCGTGGCTCAAACGAAGAGAAGCTCGCAGCGATTGAAGAGTACTGCAAGAATCCCAATCCGGATGCGTTGCTGATCTTTGTCGCCGACCACATCAGCATTCCAGCCGATGCCCGCAAGATGGAGATGCAGGATAAGGAGCGCTACCAGCGTATCCGCGAAACGATGGGGCAATACTGTGGCATCGTGGAACTTGCCCGCGTCGAAGAGGGCGAAGCCGTGCGCTGGATCGGTGACTATTGCTCCGGGCGCGACGTGAAGGTCGAGCCCGACGGTGCTCGCGAACTGGTCGACGCTCTTGGCGGCGACATGATGATGATCTCGAACGAGCTCGAGAAATTGATTCTCTACGTCGGAGAGAAGAAGCGCATTACGTTGGGCGACGTGGAAACGATGGTGCTTGCGGCCAAGCAGCGCTCGCTGTATGAGCTGACCGACGCTATTTCCAGCAAAGACCGGGTTCGGGCACTGGAAGTCCTTGATGCCATGCTCAGCTCCGGCGAGGGCGAAGAAGCTTCGATCGGGCACATTTACATGCTGGCCAAAACCTTCCGGCAGATGCTGATCATTCTTGAACGCAATGTGCGCGACCAGCGCATGCTGTGGGCGGCGCTGTGGCAAGGGTTCCGCGTGCCTCCGTTCGCGGCAGACGATGTGATCCGGCAGGCGCGGCGCTATAAGAATCGGCGGGAACTCACGCGTGCTATCCGCCTTGTGGCCAAAGCGGATCTCGCGCTGCGGTCAAATCCCGTGAGCAAACGGATGGTCCTGGAGCGGTTGATCATGGACTTGACCACCGAACCCAAGCTCGAAGCTCCAGGATGGATGCAGGAACAGTTGCCGGTCTGAAGAGTTGCGCTCGATCTGGGATCCAGCACTAACGCATGTAGTTAACCCATGACCTTGCACGACTGGATTATCGTTCCGTGGATTGCCTTCGGCGCTTACTGGCTAATCAGCGCTTTGAAGACTCGCGCTACAGTGCGCCGCGAGAGCTTTTTTGCTCGCTACGGTGTAATGCTCGTCGAGGTGATCGGCTTTACTCTTGTTTTTAGTAGCGATCTCGATGGCTCCCCGTTAGGCCGGCACTTCCTGCCTCACACCAGCGGCATCTCAGTCCTCGGAATCGTACTGACCTGGCTGGGCGTGGGCATCGCAATCTGGGCCCGTTATCATCTCGGCCAGTTCTGGAGTGGCCGCATCACCCTTAAGGAAGGCCACCAACTCATCCGGACAGGTCCCTACGCGCGCCTTCGCCATCCCATCTATACGGGCCTGGATCTCGCCGCCATCGGAAGTGCCCTGGTGATCGATCGCTGGCGTTGCGTAGCCGGGGTCTGCGTCATCATGCTGGGATTCATCGTCAAGGCAAAGAGAGAAGAAGCATTGCTCGCCGGCCAATTCGGAGAGGCGTTTGAGGAGCATCGCAAATTGACGGGATTTCTTCTCCCGCGACTCTAGCAGACGAACATTCGAAAAACCTCATCACGGCGAAATCCAATCCCGCCGGGTGTACACTGTTTCGCTCCAACAGATTGCAAGTGCGACGAAACTTCATCCGAAGGGGAAACGACTGTGTGGAATCGCAGAAACTTCCTGAAGGTAGCGGGCTCCGCATCAGCGGCAAGCTTACTGGGCGCTAAAGCGACTGCTCTAACCATCACCGAGCTCGAGTCGTCCGCGCCGGTGAGCGCGAACGACCAGATCCAGATTGCCCTCATCGGGGCCGGCGGCCAAGGCCAATTCGACACTCGCATCGCGGTCGAGGTGCCGGGAGTGAAACTTGTCGCCGCGGCTGATTGCTACGACGGCCGCCTCGAACATTGCAAGGAAATGTGGGGCAGTGACATCTTCACCACCCGCGACTACAGGGAAATTCTGGCGCGCAAGGATATCGACGCCGTAATTGTCGGAACGCCCGACCATTGGCACAAGCAGGTGTCCGTCGACGCCATGAAAGCCGGGAAGGACGTCTATTGCGAGAAGCCGATGGTGCACGTGTACGCCGATGGTCCCGAGATGATCGAGGCTGCTCGCGCGAATAATCGTATTCTTCAGCTGGGAAGCCAGCGCGTAAGTTCCATCATCTACGCCAAGGCGAAAGAGCTCCTCGCAGCGGGAGCCATCGGACAGCTCAATATGGTGAACGCGCACTGGGATCGCAACTCAACCATGGGCGCATGGAGCTATACCGTTCCCCTGGACGCGTCCCCTGAGACTTGCGACTGGGCGCGCTTCCTGGGCACTGCGCCGAAGATACCGTTCAACGCCGAACACTTTTTTCAGTGGCGCAAATGGAAGGCATATGGCACGGGCGTAGCAGGAGACCTCTTCGTGCATCTGTTCAGCGGGACGCATTTCATCACCGGGAGTAACGGGCCTATCCGCGCGATGGCCACCGGCGGCCTGCGTTTCTGGAAGGATGGCCGCGACGCTCTCGACGTTCTGCTGGGATTATTCGACTATCGCGAAGGCTTCAATCTCAGCCTGCGGGTCAATTTCGTCGACGGTGGCGAGGAAAGCGAAGGCCTTAGTTTTATTGGCTCGGAAGGCACGATCGAGATCGAGGGAAACTCCGTCACGGTCAACCGGATGCCCCGGGAAACCGAGCCAGGCTACACGCTAGACAGTTTTGCGGAAGCGATGCAGAAGAAAACGTTGGAGGCCTATCGGCAGAAGTATCCGGTCATGCATCCAGCAGGTCCCCCGGCGGCGGGAACGGAAAAATTCGTGGCTCCGCACGGATACCGGGACAGTTACGATCACTTCAAAAACTTTTTTGCGGCAGTCCGTTCGAGGCAGCCAGTGGTCGAAGATGCAGTTTTCGGTTACCGCGCGGCGGGAGCGGCTCTGCTTAGCAACCTCAGCATCGAACGCGGCGAAGTGGTGAAGTGGGATCCCGATGCCATGAAATTGCTCTGAGGACAGCTGCGCTGTCGACCAATTTCCTGGGCGACTTATTCGCTTTGGGGAGCAGCCGAAGTCATCTGGTGCCCCCAGGTCATCGCCTCGTTGTAGGCGCGGTTCACAAAGGGTAGGGACAGATTGAGTTTTTTTGCGTGCGTGGCTACTTCGCCCCAGTCTCCAGTTTCACGCGCGACCATCAGATGATGTACGGGCGATAGCGGTGTTTCATCGCCCCGTTTTGCCCCAAGGATCTCCTCTTTTGTCTCCGCGTCAAAGGCGAGTCCTTCGACAACCACGCCCATTGGTACATCCAGAATGGCATCCATCAGCGAAAACATTCCGATCAGGAAGAGGTCGGACTTCGCATGAGAAATCTTCGCTCCGATCAATTCGCAGAATCGCGCTCTTACCAGCGACGATAAGACCAGATCCGAACACTTTTCCTGTCCCATCATCAGTGTTGTAGCCATGCGAATCCATCGCACCAGTTCGTACTCGCCTAGTAGCGTCATTCCATGTCGGACCGACTGAACCGGCGAGGGAATGCCGAGCAGCGGAGAGTTCAAATACCGGAGCAGGCGGTAACACAACGAGGCATCGTGTTTGATGAGGTCTTCGATCGCAGTAAGGTTGACCTCCGGAGCGGAAACAGCTTTTAACAGGCGCAACTGGCTCGCGTGATTCGCGGGTATGTGGCGCATTCGCATCCGCTCGGGGTGGCGAAAGAAATATCCCTGAAAAAGCTTGAAACCTTCCGCAGTCGCGGTCAGAAATTGTTGCCGGGTTTCTACCTTGTGGGCGAGCATCGTGCAATGCTGGCTCGGCGGATAGGCCGTGAGCGCTGACCGTTGAGCGGCTGAGAACCTTCGGATGTCGATCTTGATGAAATCCGTATACGGCAGGAACTGCTCCCTCGGGTCTTTGGGGGTGAAGTCATCGAGCGCGATCCGATAGCCTTTTTGCCTCAGTTGCGCGCAGGCACGGATCGCCGTCTCGTCGGCTCTGACTTGTGGCTGGACCTCCACCACCACTTTGTCAAAAGGGAGCAGAAAGAAGAATTCCTTCGCCAGCATCTGATGAGTGCAGTTGATGAATGCCAATCGGCCGTCGCAGATCACATCGAGCCCGAGAACATTCAGGGTATCGATAATGTGGGAAGTTGCGCTCTCCCCATCGGAGGTAAAGTGCCTTTCCTCCTGGTTTTCACGGAAAAGAAGCTCATAGCCGAGCACCTTTTCGTCGTTCGTAAGGATTGGCTGCCGGGCCAGGCAGGGCATTGACGCTGGAGCAGGGAACGCTTGCCTCGGAGCACTCATGGCTTTTCACCATGTTGATCGGCACTCCCCTGGGAAACTTAAGCCGTGAGTCTCTGAAGCGGGAAGTCGTGCATCAGGAATAGAAAAGGCAGCCACCTAACTGGAGCTGCCTCAGTTTCCATTAGAAATGTCTGGGGCGAGACTACTTCATCGCCGTGACGCGCGCACTCAAGCGGGACTTGTATCGGGAAGCCGTGTTCTCGTGCAGCGTACCCTTCTGGATGGCCTTGTCTAGCGCCGAAACCGTCTGGCGGTAGGTCTGTTCGGCGGCCGCCTTGTCACCTTTCGAAATCGCTTCGCGCATGTCCCGCAGCTGCGTGCGGAGGCGTGAGGTATTGGTCCGGTTGCGGGTGGAACGGCGTTCAGTCTGACGGGCGCGCTTTAGCGCCGAAAAATGGTTTGCCATGTCTGCTTCGTTTACCTTTATGTACCTAGAGAGATATTCGGGTAGGTCCGAAACCCTTATTATAGGGGCCTAAGTTGAGGCAGGTCAAACATTTTGCCGGAGCTGATGGCGGTAGACGCGTGAGCGCGGGAGTTGACTTCAGCGGCTTCGGTTCTAGATCCTGAGCGTTCTGTCAGAACGATGGGTTCGGCGGGTGCTTTAAGTGTTGCGTCGTATTGACTCACATTCGAAGCGGGGGTACGCTGTGACTAATGGTAGTTGCTCGCCTTCTGGGCGCCAACATCCCGCTTTTTCCCGTCTCTGAGCAGAATCCTGTTTCCTTTGTGTGGAGCGGCATAAGTGTGAGACCGTGGGCCAGAAAGAAGATCACACCCGTCGCGTTTGCCGCACCGTTTCTCCAGAAAACTGAATGAAGAAGAGCATCGGGATCACCTCCAACATCGAGACCTTATTCGGCACCCGCGACGAAAATGTGCGCTTGCTGGAAGATGGACTGAACGTCACCATCAACCTGCGTTCGAACGCCATCGAACTCGAAGGTGCGGCTCGCGACGTCTCTCGCGCCGAGCAGGTCTTTGCCGATTACGAAAGCTTGCAGCGCTCCGGCTATACATTCAATAACGGCGATCTCAACAGCATGCTGCGCGTGCTCACCTCCGATCCCAATACAACACTGCGAGGATTGGCGGACGCCGGGCGCCAGCGGTCCTTTGGCCGGCGCACGGTGCAGCCAAAGAGCAGCAATCAGCGCCGATATCTCGACGCCATCGAGAAGCACGATATGGTGTTCGGGATCGGTCCCGCCGGCACCGGCAAGACCTATCTTGCAGTGGCCATGGCGATCTCCGCGCTCTTGGCAAAACGCGTGAACCGCATCATTCTGGCGCGTCCGGCGGTCGAAGCCGGAGAGCGGCTGGGATTTCTCCCCGGTACTCTGCAGGACAAGATCGATCCATATCTTCGCCCGCTGTATGACGCTTTATATGACATGCTCGACCCGGAAAAAGTGGATCGGTACCTGGAAAAAAATGTAATCGAAATTGCGCCCATTGCGTTCATGCGCGGGCGAACCCTCAACGATTCCTTCGTGATTCTCGACGAAGCGCAGAACACCACCTCCGAGCAGATGAAGATGTTCGTGACGCGCCTGGGGTTTAACTCCAAAGCCGTGATCACCGGAGATATCACGCAGATCGATTTGCCCAACGCACGCCGCAGCGGTCTGCTCGAAGCGCTTGACGTCTTGAGGAGCGTGGACGGGCTTGCTTTCGTGCACTTCGATGAGGGCGACGTGGTCCGGCATCATCTGGTGCAACGAATTGTTCGCGCCTATGACGAGCACAAGACGCGAATCACCGAGCAGATGTTACTGCTTTCAGGAGAAGCTAAATCCGCTGATGCCTCGAACGAAAGACCGGCCTCTCTCGCGAACGGCGAGAGTGCTGCCGCTTTAGAAAGCAACGAATAAACTCTCGGAACATTCTCAGGAGGGCCGCTTTTGCGAGTCCTCTTTTTTAGTTTCGGTTTCACCCATCGTTCTGATCTGATTTGGAGCCAGTCTTGGTCATTCTGGAAAAACCGGTTGCGGCCTTAAGCCGATCGGCGCTCGAGCGCTTCGTGCGCGAAGCCCGTTCTGCGGCTGGTTTGAAGGATAGGGCCAATGTGCTTCTGACCAGCAGTTCCGCAGTACGGGCTTTGAACCGGAGATTTCGCGGCCACGATAAAGAGACAGATGTGCTGTCGTTCCCGGCTCCCGCTTTGGAGCGCACAAGCCGGCGCAGGCCAGCGCTGGCCGGAGACATCGCCATTTCCGTCGATATCGCCGCGAAAAACGCGGCACGGCTGGGACATTCGCCCGCCCAGGAGGTGAAGGTGCTGGTGTTGCACGGAATCCTCCATCTAGCGGGGTTCGACCATGAGCGCGATAATGGTCGCATGGCGCGGCGGGAAGCTCAGCTTCGACAGGTGCTGCGGTTGCCGGTAGCACTAATCGAACGAGCACACTCCAGCGGGAGAAAAAAGGTGAGCCGGAAACGTACCATGCGGTATAAGGCAGGAGCCAAGGCTGTATGAACTGGGCCGTCGCGGTCGCTCTGCTTTTGTTGCTGGGCCTGCTGACGCTGGTGTCTTATGTCGACCGCGTCTACCAGGAAGCCGGCAAGTTCCTCTCCCGCGACTTTCAGGACAATATTGATTTCTTTGAGCAGAAAGTAGAGCCACGGTTGAAAGTGAGCCGCGCCCGCGCGTCGCTTTCCATGGCGGTGCTGACCCAGTTGACGATGGCGGCGATCGCACTGTTAGTTGGATTTGTCGTATTCAGTGTTCAACTCTGGAGCATCTACGAAATCTTGCAGGCTACGATCAGCCTCATCCTGATTGTGGTGGTGTGCAACCGGTTTCTCCCGTTCTTGTTCTTTTCGCGAACTCAAGGGGCTTGGCTGATTCATTGGACTCTGATCCTGCGAGTGCTGATTTACCTTGCAATGCCGATCACAGTCGCCCTCGGGTTCTTGCAGTCTGTCGTGTCACTGACGCAGGAAAATACGACCGAGCAACCGGAGAGCCCGGCTGAAGCGGTGGATGCCTTGATCGAAGCGGGACAGGAAGAGGGCATCATCCAGGAGGGCGACCGCGACCTGATCCAGTCGGTGGTGGAATTCAGCGGCAAAACGGTCAGGGAAGCGATGCGGCCTCGGCCCGCCATATTTGCCGTGCCGACCAATACTACCGTCGAGCAATTCATCGATATGCTTCGGGCCAAGCACTACTCCCGAGTTCCCGTTTTTGAAGGCAGCATTCACAATATCGTGGGTATCGTTTACTCCCAGGACGTCCTCCAGGTATCAGACGCCGATGCGCGAGTCCGGAAACTCGATTCATTGATGCGCCGCGACGTTTACTTCATCCCTGAAAGCAAGCTTGGCAGCGATCTCCTGCGCGAAATGCAGAAGCAGAATATCCGCATGGCGATCGTCGTCGACGAATACGGCGGAGTTGCGGGCCTCGTCACCATCGAAGACCTAGTGGAGGAGATAGTGGGTGAGATTCGCGATGAGCACGACAAGGCAGAGGTGGTCCGCGAGGGCGAGCGTGCGTTTATTGTTTCCGGCGATGCGGACGTCGATCGCTTGGATGAATTGTTCGGCATGAAGCTTGACGGGAAAGAGTCCGCGACCATCGCGGGGCTTGTCAGTGAACTCGCCGGCCGCATCCCGAGGAAAGGCGAGGTCGTCGAGGAAGACGGCCTGCGTTTCGAAGTGCTCGATTCCACCGATCGAAAGGTTGAGCGCGTGCGCGTCACGCATGTTCAGCCGCAGCAATTGAAACTGATCTAAATAGCTATTGGCTATTAGCTGCCAGCCACTAGCTCGCGGGTTTAGTGCGTGTTCGTTTTGTGCAGTCCAGATTATTGCTCTCGTCAAAAATGAGATAACTAAAGGCTAATCGCTGCCTGCTGGAAGCTATCAGCCGGAAGCTAAAGAGCCAGCAACTTTTTCTATATGCCCTTCCGCTCCGGATTCGTCTGCATCCTTGGCCGGCCCAATGCCGGTAAGTCCACTTTGCTTAACGCGCTGGTGGGCGAGAAACTTGCGATCATTTCGCCCAAGCCACAGACCACCCGCAATCGCATTCAAGGCATCATCCACATTGCCAAGAGCAAAGGCCACGGTGGAGGTCAGGTCGTTCTCATCGATACACCCGGAGTGCACAAGCCGGACAGTTCCCTTGGGCGCAAGATGATGGTCGAAGTTCGTGAAGCGCTCGAAGGATGCGACCTTGTGCTCGTGATGATGGACGTCACGCACAAGCTGGACCGGCGCGATCAGTTCGCTCTCGATCTGGTGAAACAGTCGCGAACGAAAGCATTCCTCCTTCTGAACAAGATCGATCTGATCCGTGACAAAGGAAGCCTTTTGCCGCTCATCGAGGAATACCGCACGCTTTACGATTTCAAGGAAGTGATTCCGATTTCCGCACTGAAACGGAACGGCCTCGACATGCTATTGAAGCTGGTGATCGAAGCGATGCCTACCGGTCCCGCGTATTTCCCGGAAGATCAGTCGACCGACCAACCCACTCGATTTATGGCGGCTGAGATTGTCCGTGAGCAGTTACTGCTCAACACTCAGGAGGAGCTCCCCTATGCCACGACGGTCATTGTCGAGAGCTTCGAGGAAGGCGCCAAGCTGACGCGAATTGCCGCTACCATCTACTGCGAACGCCCGGGACAAAAGGCGATCATCGTCGGTAAGGGTGGCCAGATGCTGAAAAAAATTGGAACCGGCGCCCGACTGCAAATCGAACGGATGCTGGGAACCAAAGTCTACCTCGAGCTTTTTGTGAAGGTACAGCCTGGTTGGCGGGACTCGCGTATTTTTGTAGATGATCTCGATTGGCGGCGCCAATTGGAGCAACGAATGGTCCGGCAGGGCGGGGAATAGGCAAACATTGTTGTGCAGAACAGAATGGCAAGCTGTCTTTGTTATCCCGCGTCGGCGTATTCCGCGAGGAGAAGAGTTTGATTGCCGGATTTCCGGCTTGCCGCTAGAATCCTAACAGCCGCACCCGCCAGTGGGTGGAGGTGAGGCGGCCAGGACGAACGATCCGAATGGAACCCGGGGCTTCCTCCGAGGAACATCTTCAGGAACACGACTTCGATCCCGCCAAACTGCGGCTGCGGGTGCGCGTCACTTTGGCGGCGGACCGCAAGGCCGTCGATCCTGTCGTCGAGCAGGTGATGCAGGCGGTGCGCGAGATCAATTGTGTCAATGGCAAAGCTGACGCGATCGAACTCGCGCTGCAGGAAGCATTGGCCAACGCCGTAGTCCACGGTGCCAAGGAAGATCCCAGCAAGATCGTGGAGTGCCTGGTGGCCTGCGACGAAGAGCGCGGAGTTCTCATTATCGTGCGTGATCCGGGCGAAGGCTTCGACCCCAATGGCATTCCCACCTGCACCGTCGGCGAGAACCTCTACTCCAACCACGGCCGCGGCATTTTCCTGATCAACCAGTTGATGGATGAAGTGAAGTTCCGCAAGAACGGAACCGAGATCCACATGGTGAAGCGGTAAGCGTTCTCCGGCTATTCCTTCGCCGCGATCCCCAGCGCCTTCATCTTCCGATACAGATGGCTCCGTTCGAGCCCGAGCACCTCGGCCGCGCGGGTCACATTTCCATGGTTTTCATCTAGTTTCTTGAGAATGTAATCGCGTTCGTACGCGTCCCGCGCCTGGTGCAGCGTTGAGAACTCTGTCTTCGGCGCCCTGCGGCTCCCATCCCGATAAACCAGCGGCGGAAGATGCTTGCTGTCGAAGCGGGTTGTGGTGGGATTCATAATGACAATGCGCTCAATGACATTTCTTAGCTCGCGGACGTTTCCGGGCCAGGAGTAGCGCATCAACACTTCGACCGCATCGTCGCCGATCTCCCGTGGGCGGCGCCCATACGTTGCCGCCAGCTCTTTCAAAAAATACCGTGTGAATAAGGGAATGTCTTCCTTTCGTTCCCGCAGTGGCGGCACGAAGAATGGAATGACGTTCAGCCGGTAAAAGAGATCCTCGCGAAAATTGCCTCGCGAAATCTCTTCTTCAAGATCCTTATTTGTTGACGCAATCACTCGCACATCGACCGTAATCGTCTCGTCGCTGCCCACCGGAGTGAAATTCTGTTCTTCGAGCGTACGCAACACCTTGGCCTGCGTCTTCAGGCTCATATCCCCCACTTCGTCGAGAAATAGCGTTCCGCCGTGTGCTCGTTGGAACTTGCCCTCCTTGTCGGCACCAGCCCCGGGAAACGATCCCTTGTAGTGCCCGAACAATTCGCTCTCAATCAAGTCTTCCGGGATGGCGGCACAGTTCACTTCAACAAACGTCTGCTCCTTGCGCAGGCTCTGCGAGTGGATGGCATGAGCCACGAGTTCTTTCCCCGTTCCTGACTCTCCATAGATCAGCACGCGTCCGTTGGTAGGCGCCATGAGCGCAATCTGCTGACGCAACGCCTTCATGGGTATACTGTCACCCACAATCACGCTCTTCATCTGGAGCTGTTTTTTCAGCTCAAGATTCTCATGGCGCAGCCGCTTCGACTCGGTCGCATTCTTTATTAGAATGAGCGTCTTTTCGATGGACAGCGGTTTCTCGAGGAAGTCGTAAGCTCCGAGCTTTGTTGTGCGCACCGCGGTCTCAATGGTTCCGTGGCCGGAGATCATGATGACTTCCGGCGGATTCTCGAGCTCGCGAATCCTTTGCAATGTTTCCATGCCATCGATACCCGGGAGCCATATGTCGAGCAGAACGACGTCGAAAGCGTCTTTGCGCAACAGGTCCAGGCAGGCTTCTCCGCTTTCGACTCCAGAGGCAGCGTGGCCCTCGTCCGCAAGAATGCCGGTAAGAGAGTCGCGAATTCCGGCTTCGTCGTCGACGATCAGGATGTTAGACATGTTGGGCAGTGACGGCGGCTGGAGTGGCGTCAAGAACCACCGGCAACTCGATAATAAATCGCGTCCCGACGGGCCGGTTCTCCTCCACGCGGATCGATCCGTGGTGGTCCTCCACAATCCGGCTCACAATCGCGAGCCCTAGCCCGGTGCCGCGTTTTTTCGTCGAAAAATAAGGTAAGAACAGCTTCTCCTTGAGCTCGCGCGTAACGCCATGGCCGGTGTCTGAGACGACTATCTCTACCGCGTCACGGCTCGCAACCAGGGCGGTCGAAATCTCGATTTCCCGGACGATTGAATCACGCAACGCTTCTGCCGCGTTGTCCACAAGATTTGCAACCGCACGTTTCATCGCTTCGCTGTCGGCCATGACTTTGGGCAGATCGGATGCCAGCGACTTGCGCACAATGATGTTTTCCAGCCTGCCTGCGAACAGGGAAAGAGAGTGCTCAACGACATCATTGATGTCAGAAGCTTGCAGCTTCGCCACCGGAAAGCGCGCAAGCGTCGAAAATTCGTCTACCAGGCGGCGAACGGTTTCTACGGCGCCGGCGATCGTATTCGCGCACGCGCGGACTACGCTTTCCGTCGCCGGGTCCGAGGGAGCAGAACGGTCCAGTTGCCGCTGTATCCGCTCTGCTGATAGAGCGATTGGGGTCAGCGGATTCTTGATCTCGTGTGCAACCCGGCGCGCCACTTCGCGCCATGCCGCTTGCTTCTGTCCTTTCAGCAGGTCCGACAGATCTTCGAAGACGATGACATATCCGGAACGCTCCTCGTGATGCCGCAGCGTCGCCAGCGTAACCGCCACATTCAGCGACGTGTGCGGCAATTGCATCTCCATCTGGCTGGTCGTTACGCCCATTCTGTCGGCCCGTCGCAACAACGGGTCGAAGTCTTCCAGAACTTCAGCCGGAAAGACGTCAGCAAGCGTAGCGCCGAGAACGATCTCTCTGAAAGCGTCGTGCCCCGAATCGGGATGAAACATCCGCAGCAGAGCTTGGTTCGCATGCGTTACGCGGCGGTCCGCATCCAGGGAAAGCACACCCGTTGGGATACTTTCGAGAACCGTCTCCATCTGACGGCGCCGCTGATCGAGTTCTGCATTGACCGCGCTCAGATCCCGGCTCGATGCTTCAATCTGCCGCCGGCTGGCCTCCAGGTCCTCAGCCATACGGTTGAACGACCGCACCAGGTCTCCTATTTCGTCCGCTGCACTAACGTCGACACGATAATCGAGGCGTCCGCGGGAAATTTCCTGAGTGGCCTCCGCCAGTGCCGAGAGTGGCCTTGTCACAATCTTTGAAAGGAAAAGGGCCAGCCATGTCGTCACAAACAAGACGATCATCGTCAGCAGCAAGAGCAAGCTCATGTACGTTCGGCGCACGATGCGCCGATCGCGGGCGAGGTCGTAGTAGCGCCGCTGGCTTTCCTCCACCTGGCGTACGGTCTGCGAGAATTCCCGCGGCAGTGGAATCGCGACAAGAATCGCGCCGCCCCCTTCGACGGGCGCACTGCCGAGGGTGTAGTCGATGTCCTGCCATGTGAACTGTGCCGGGCGGTTGGCCACCGCATCGGCGAGCGGAAGCCTCGGCTTTAAAACTGCCCAGGGAGCGGGCGTGTTGTAGCTGGCTTCGACCTTGTCGTCGCGGACGGCCAAGACGAATCCGCCCTGCAGAGTAAGTTGGCGGCTTTGAAATTCATCGACCATCCCGGAAAAACCGTGCCCTGTAAACCCTCGTTCGATCTCCGGAGATGCTGCAATTGCAGTCGCTTCGGCCCGGGCATTCTGCATTCCATAGCTGGCGAGTAGGGTAGCCATGGCGCGGGTGTCAGCCCGGACTTCCTCCACCGGCGCGGAGAACCATTTGTCAATCGAGCGGTTCATCAGGCCATACGCGAACCAGTACATCACCATGACGGGAACAAAAGAGAGCAGCAACGCTCCCGCCACCATCCGTGTGCGGAATTTCGAGCCTAGAACTCCCAACCGGCGCTCTGCAAAAAGCTTTAGCAGATTCCGCATCAGCACGAAGCTCAACGCCACGAATAGCAGAAAAATCAGCGCCGACAGCGCCGCGAACACAACGATGTCTTGATTATTTCCCGGCCGTAGAAACGGCAGGTCGAAAGAGGTCTCAGAGACCAGAACGGCGAGAAGCAAAAAGACGCAGATCGAGAGCAGGATGATGACCTGCTTGCGATACGAGGTCTTTGCCGGACGAATTGGAGTTGCCTGCGCCACCGGAGTCGCGGCCCGGAATCATCGGAAACAGGCCTGAAACGCCATTATAGAGGGCATTTGCAGCGGGCGCGAAAATTCGAGGATCCAGGCCAGTCGTCCGGTGCTGAGCGCACGCAGAATCAGCGTGTAGCGGTTTGTCGGGACATTTCCTGAATCATTGCGTCATAAGCAGGTTTGGTTTGATAGCTGCCATCAAAAGGCAGTGCTGCTCCCCGCATGCCGTGGGTATGCGAGCCGATCCATGAGTATTTATCCGTGAAGCCCCAGGTTTGTACAGCAGTGCAACCCGGGTTTTGCAAACAAACATGCATAACACTGCGGTACAGATTGGCCTGCCCAACCACATCTTCTTTCGTCGGTGTGCCATCCCGTTGTAGAGGCAAAGACACATCCAATTCCGTAATGTGTACCTGAAGCCCCAAAGCCGTCAGCCGGGCGATATTTTGGACGACACCGGAGACATCGTAATCCAGTCTCGAGAGGTGCATTTGCAATCCAACTCCGTCGATTGGAACGCCGCGATGCTTGAACTCCTTCACCATTTCGTAGACGGCGTCAGATTTGCGCGTCATTCCCTCGGCTCCATTGTCGTTATAGAAAAGCAAAGCCTTCGGGTCCGCTTCATGCGCCCATTGGAAAGCCTGCTCTACGTATGCCGCACCGCGGTTTGCGAAACCGATGCCGGGCTGGTTGTACCAGGGAGAATCCTTGAATTGCCCCCGCTCGTCGAGAGCTTCGTTGACGACATCCCAGGCGAAGACCTGCCCTGCGTAGTGTTCCATTACGCGCTTGATGTGCTGTTGCAGCAGTTCGGAGGCCTGCGCTGGGTTGAGTTTTCGCTGCGCCAGCCAATCTGGATTGTTGTGATCCCAAACCAGGCAATGACCGCGTAGCTTCATTCCATGAGCATGGGCGAATGCGGCGATTTCGTCTCCTCCGCGGAAGTCAAAATAGTTCGGGCTCTGGCGGATTACCCACCACTTCATCGCGTCTTCCGGTTCGATCATGTTGAACTCGCGCGCGAGAGTCGCGGAGTAAGCCGCCTCCGTCAATAATCCAGGCCGCACAGCCGTGCCGATCAGAATGCCCGCCCTTTCCGCCGTTTGGCGGAGAGCGACCGGCGCCGCTGCACGACTCGGCAACAACAGCGCGAGAAAAAAGATGGGAATGAACCGCGGCATGTCTAGGCTAGTTAACTACCGGGCAGGAATTGCTGTAAAGGGCATCCGTCACACTTGGGATGTGATTTTCCACAGTAGTGCTTGCCCACCCCAACGATCAGCCCATGCATCTCGTTAAAAATCTGCACGAGAGCGCCGCGCTTAGTTGTGCTCATGGCGGAAGGCGGGTGGCTGGCACCGCGGAACCCAGGTTCTCGCCCCAGAGACAAATCGTAAAAATGGTCGCGATGCAGCTCCGCAAGCGGAGCGAGCGCCCTTTCGAACAATTCGCGGATCTCCTCATATTTGGCCGTCGCGGCCGATATCCGGTGCCGTTCGAGCAGTCGACGCGTGTAGGCGTCCACCACGAAGACCGGATGATTGCCGGCATAAAGCAGGATTGAATCAGCGGTTTCGGGCCCGACTCCATTCAGCTCCAACAATTCTTTGCGGATAGAAGTTGTCGGCTGTGCGAAAAGAGCATCCAGCGACCCGTGATATCGCCGATCCAGGTAAGACACGAATGTTTTGAGACGCGCCACCTTCTGCCGGAAATATCCGGAGGGCCGGATCAGCCGTTCAAGGCGCGGAAGACGCGTTGTTCGGATTCCCTCCACGCTCAAAACATTGGCAGCCCGCAAGTTTGCCAGCGCGCGTTCCACGTTGGTCCATGCCGTGTTCTGGGTGAGATAAGCGCCCACGATCACTTCAAACGGTGTTTCCGCCGGCCACCAGTGCTGTGGGCCCCAGTTCGCAGCCAGCGTGCTGTAATAATCGCGAAGATCTTTTTCGGATTGCGTTCCCGGCAAGAGTTCAACCTCGATTCGAGTCTAACCGAGCATCTGCAAGCTACGCACAGCTCCGACGCAGCAGCCCTTTCCTTACCTTAGTGCATGTACTTGGACGCGGGAATCGTTTCTAAGGCCAGCAAAAAGCGCGAATGACGCGCCTTTTTCTTCAACCGCGCTGTTTTGTTGAAGATGCGCGCAAAGGTCAAGTACCAAAGTAAGTGGTGAAGTAATTCGCTTGCGTTGACAATTTATGTCAACGCGAATGAGCTGCATCTCCCTCCCCGCAAAACGGGCAGCCTTTGCGCTATGCCTGCCGGATTGTCAGGCGTTGTTCGACCCGCGTGGATAGGAGATCGACGTATGTCTCAACGGCTGGGTGACCTTCTCGTCAAAGAGAAGATCATTACCCCAGAGCAGTTGGAACAAGCGAATAAGGTCCAGAAGGAGCAGAGCTGCCGCCTTGGATCGGCGCTGGTGAAGCTCGGCTTCCTCACGGACGAGGATGTCACCAACTTCCTCTCCCGGCAATATGGCGTCCCAGCCATCAATCTGTCCTATTTCGAAATCGATCCCGCAGTCGTCAAGCTGATTCCTTTCGAGACCGCCAAGCGCTACCAGATTCTTCCGCTCAGCCGCGTGGGTGCGTCGCTCACTATCGCGATGGTTGATCCCACGAACGTCTTCGCCATGGACGATATCAAGTTCATGACCGGCTTCAATATTGAGCCAGTTGTGGCTTCGGAAAGCTCGATTCTGGCCGGAATCGACAAAGCCTACGGAGCGACGAAAGAGGAAGATCTCGAAGCGGTCATGCAGTCGATGTCTGAGTTGAGTGATGAAGACGTCGAACTGCAGGCCGAGCAGCAGGAAATCGGGCTTTCGGAGCTGGAAAAGGCTGCCGATGAAGCTCCCGTCGTGAAGCTGGTCAACGTGGTCCTGGGCGACGCGGTCAAGCGCGGTGCCAGCGACATCCACATCGAGCCCTACGAAAAAGAATTCCGCGTTCGCTTCCGCATTGACGGAATACTCCAGTCAATCATGTCTCCGCCGATGAAATTAAAAGACGCGATCACTTCGCGTTTGAAGATCATGTCGAAGCTCGATATCAGCGAGAAGCGACTCCCGCAAGACGGCCGCATCATGCTGAAAATGAATGTTGGGGGACGCAAAAAGCAGCTCGACTTCCGTGTCAGCACGCTGCCTACGCTGTGGGGCGAAAAGATCGTGCTTCGGTTGCTCGATAAAGAGAACTTGCGCCTCGACATGACCAAGCTCGGCTTTGAGCCCGAGTCGCTGGTGAAATTCGAAAAAGCCATTCTTAAGCCCTACGGCATGGTGCTGGTTACGGGGCCGACGGGTTCCGGAAAAACCAATACGTTGTATTCGTCGATCGCACGGCTCAACCAGCCCGACACCAACATCATGACCGCGGAAGACCCGGTCGAGTTCCAGTTGGGCGGTGTGAACCAGGTTCAGATGAAGGAGCAGATCGGCTTGAACTTCGCCGCCGCCCTCCGTTCATTCCTGCGGCAGGATCCCAACATCATTCTGGTGGGCGAGATTCGAGACTTCGAAACCGCAGAAATTGCCATCAAGGCGGCCCTCACGGGACACCTTGTGCTCTCGACTCTGCACACCAACGGCGCCCCGGAAACCATTACCCGTCTGATGAACATGGGTATTGAACCTTTCCTGGTCGCCACCTCGGTGCACCTCATCTGTGCGCAGCGGCTGGTGCGCCGGGTCTGCAAGGACTGCACGGAAACCGTAGAAGTTCCCGTACAGACTCTTATTGAAGAAGGATTCACTCCGGAAGAGGCCAAGACCGTCAAGATTCAAAAAGGCAAGGGCTGCAGCGTCTGCAACAACACGGGATACAAGGGGCGCTGCGGTTTATACGAAGTGATGGAAGTCGACGACGAGATCAGGGAATTGGTCCTGGTCGGAGCCTCCGCCGTCGAGTTGAAAAAGAAGGCGATCGAGCGCGGCATGATCACGCTCCGCCGCAGCGGCCTGATCAAGGTGGCCGCGGGTATGACAACACTCGAAGAAGTCGCGCGCGAGACGATTCATTAGAACCGTCGTTAGCCGGAAGTCGTTCGTCGGTTCGCCAACGACGAATAAAAGCCAACGACGAAAGACGCATTTAAAGATTCGAACGGAAAGGGAAACTTTGCCATGGGTTTGTCGTTAAGCGATCTGCTCAAACGAATGCTGGAGATGAACGGCAGCGATCTGCACATTACCACCAACTCGCCGCCGCAGATTCGTGTGCACGGGCACCTGGTACCGCTCGATCTCCCGCAGATGACGCCGGCCGAGACCAAGCAGCTGGCTTACAGCGTGATGACCGATTCGCAGAAGCACCGCTTTGAAGAAAGTCTGGAACTCGACTTCTCCTTCGGCTTGAAGGGCCTGGCCCGTTTCCGTGCCAACGTCTTCAACCAGCGCGGTGCAACAGCAGCCGTCTTCCGTCTGATTCCCTTCGAGATCAAATCTTTCAATCAGCTCGGCCTTGCGCCCGTGGTGAGCAAGCTTTGCGACAAGCCGCGCGGCCTCGTGCTGGTGACCGGGCCGACCGGCTCCGGCAAGTCGACGACACTCGCGTCCATGATCGACAAGATCAATAGTGAGCGCCACGATCACATCCTGACGATCGAGGACCCGATCGAGTTCGTGCACATGAACAAGAACTGCGTCGTGAACCAGCGCGAACTGCACGCCGATACCAAGAGCTTTACCGACGCGTTGCGCGCCGCGCTCCGTGAAGATCCCGATGTGGTTCTGATCGGCGAAATGCGAGACCTGGAAACCATCGAGTCGGCGCTGCGAATCGCCGAGACTGGCCACTTGACCTTCGGAACGCTCCACACCAACTCGGCCACTTCCACCATCAACCGTATCATTGACGTCTTCCCGGCCCACCAGCAACCGCAGATTCGCGCTCAGCTTTCGCTGGTGCTTGAAGGCATCATGTGTCAATCGTTGCTGCCCCGCATCGATGGCAAGGGCCGCGCCATGATCATGGAAATCCTGGTGCCCAACGCCGCGGTGCGCAACCTGATCCGCGAAGACAAGATTCACCAGATTTACTCCGCCATGCAGTCCGGACAGGAAAAGTTCGGTATGCAGACCTTTAACCAAGCCCTCGCGACCTGTTATTTCCAGAAGCAAATTTCTCTGGAAGTAGCCATGGCGCGTTCCAGCAACGTTGACGAATTACAGGAAATGATTAACCGCGGCGCCAGCCTGCTCAGCCGTCCCACGACGGCCGGAACCACACTGGCGCGGGGGGCGGCTCCGTCGAAACACTAGGACCGCAAATGAATTGGTTGCATGAAAACGGTACGTCAGTGAGGAGAGGCTAAACACCATGCCAGTTTTTACCTATTCGGGCAAGGACGCCGGCGGACAAAAAGTCAGCGGCGAACGGATGGCTCCCAACAAGCAGTCGCTGGCCCAGGCGTTGCGCCGTGAGCGCATCACGCCCGGCTCCATCCGCGAAAAGGGCAAGGAATTCTCGTTGCCGACGTTCGGTTCCGGCAAGGTTGCGGTCAAGGACATCGCCGTTTTCTTCCGGCAGTTCTCGGTCATGATCGATGCCGGCCTGCCGCTGGTGCAGTGTCTCGAGATTCTCGCTGCCAACCAGGAAAACCAGGCCTTCCAGAAGACGCTTACGGGCGTTCGTACCACGGTAGAAGGCGGTGCGACTCTGGCCAACGCCATGCGTCAGTACCCCAACGTTTTCGATGACCTCACGACCAACATGATCGAGGCCGGTGAAACCGGCGGTATTCTCGACATCATCCTGCAGCGTCTCGCCACGTACGTGGAAAAGGCGGTCCGCCTGCGGTCCGCCGTGAAGTCGGCGTTGATCTACCCGGTGGCCGTGGTCAGCATCGCCGTCCTCATCGTTGGCGCGCTGCTCAAATGGGTCGTTCCGATTTTTGCCAACCTGTTCGCTGGACTCGGTGTGAACCTGCCACTCCCGACGCGAATCGTCATGGGACTTAGCGCTTTCGTCCAGACCTTCTGGTGGATCTTCCTGGTCGGCGGCATCGGCCTGTTCTTCGGAGTCAAACAGATCCGCAAGCATCCGCGCGGAAAGTATTACTTTGATAAAGGGCTGCTGCATCTACCCGTGATCGGGTCGCTGTTGCGCAAGATTGCGGTCGGCCGCTTCACCCGTACTCTGGGCACGCTGATCACCTCCGGCGTGCCGATCCTCGAAGGCCTCGCGATTACAGCGCGGACTTCGGGCAACGCTGTCCTGGAAGAAGCCTTGATGAAAGTCCGCAAGGCGATCGAAGAGGGCCGCACCATCGTCGATCCGCTGCGCGAGTGCGGCGTATTCCCGAATATGGTGACGCAGATGATCGGCGTCGGCGAAGCGACCGGCGCAATGGATTCCATGTTGCAAAAGATTGCCGACTTCTACGAAGAAGAAGTCGACGCAGCCACTAAAGATATGCTGGCCATGTTGGAGCCGGCGATCATAGGCACCCTCGGCATAACCATTGGCGGCATCGTGATTTCGCTCTACATGCCGCTGTTCGCCATGATTGCCAAGCTGGCTGGATAAAGCAGGTTTCAACGGTTGACAGGTTTCGAATTCACAAAGGGCTTGGGGAGTTCCGTCAGTTCCCCGAAACCTTGAAACTTTGAAACCTGGAATCTGTAAACCTTGAAACTTTGAACCTTTGAAACTTTGAAGCCTGCCTCCGAGCAGGCCCCCGAGATTGCGCGAAGCGCATGCACTCAACTTTTGACGAGCGGAATTGGCTGATTTGGCTGGTTAAGGTCAGAATCTTCATCCTGACCCTCCTGCTGGCGGTCGAATTGGCGGTCGCGCAGCTTACTCCGGCGCCGCTCCCGATGCGCCTTTTCCTCAGCACAATTTTTTTCTGGTACTGCTTGTCTCTGTTTTATGTACTCCTGCTTTCGTTCTGGCAGGAGCACCGAATTCAGGCTTTGCTCCAGGTTTTGACCGACCTGGTCCTCGTCAGTCTCGTGATTCACGAGACTGGTGGCTGGGATAGTTCCCTCAACTTTCTTTATCCCCTCGTGATCATTGTGGCCAGCGTGCTTTTGCCGCGCGTATGGGCCCAACTGATCTCGGCCCTCGCTTTCATTCTTTATGGGACGGTACTCGATCTGAATTACTACGGCGTCGTCCCGTCGTACTGTACGACCCATCCTGGCCTGAAGGCACTGCAGGCGATCGTTTTCGTCAATCTGTTCGCCTTTCTCGCCGTCGCTTATCTCGCCGGGCTCCTGACCGCGAAACTGCGCCAGGTTGGCGTGCAACTGAAAGATACCAGCGGCGCGCTCGAAAACCTGCAGGCGCTGCACGAGAACATCATTCACTCGGTGAGCAGCGGCCTGATTACCACCGGCCTCGACGGGCGGATCACTCTGGTGAACGCGGCGGCTCAGAAGTTGCTGGAGCGCACCGCTACCGACCTCGTCGGAACCCCCGTCGGGCGGCTGTTCCTTGATCCCTTGCCCACGGTGGAGTCTCAAAACCATCACGCCGAAGTGCGCTTCGATCTGCCCACCCGCTTCCGCAAGACGTTTCGCGTGCGGGTTGCGGCCTTGACCGTCCCGGAGCGAGAGGATTTCGGATATGTCTATGCTTTCGACGACCTCACCGAAATCAGGCGCCTGGAGCGGGAAGTGCGCATGCAGGATCGCTTGGCGGCCGTAGGGCGCCTGGCCGCCGCCATCGCCCACGAGATTCGCAACCCGCTCACCTCAATCGCCGGCTCGGTCAGCATGCTATCCGGAGTGCCGGAGATGAGCGAGGAGCATCGCCATCTGCTCGACATCGTAACCCGCGAGTCCCAGCGTCTGAATGCCATCATCACCGATTTCCTGGCCTACTCCCGCCCGAAGCAGTACCACTTCGGCAAAGCCGACCTGATTCAGTTGGTGGAGGACACGCTCACACTGCTCGATCACCGCCTGGCCGCCGAAGAGACCGGCATCACCATCCGGCGCCAGTTCTCCGTGGGAGAAGCCTGTGTTTTCGGGGACGGCGACCGGATCAAGCAGGTGTTCTGGAATCTTTGCGAAAACGCCGTCCGGGCGATGAAGGGTGGAGGCACACTCACCATCAGTGTTGAATCACTGGGCGACGACTGGCAGGTGGGTGTGAGCGACACCGGTACCGGCATGACTCCGCAACAGATCGAGAAAATTTTCGAGCCCTTTCAATCGAACTTCGAGGGCGGTACTGGCCTCGGGCTGGCCATTGTTTACCAGATCGTGCAGGCGCATGAGGGCAAGGTGTGGGCGCGCTCCAAGCCAGGACAGGGAACTACCTTCGTTCTGCGCTTGCGCCGTATGGACGCTGAGGCCGGTGCTTTGGTCGGGCCCATGGTAGCGGCAAAGGGTGATGTCCTGACTCTGTCGCAGCCTCTGGCGGCCGCGGCAGGAGGGAGGTCCCGTGGCTAACATTCTGGTCTGTGACGACGAGCGCTCCATCTGCGAAATGCTCGATATCTCCTTGCGCCGCGAGGGCCACCGGATCGAGACCGTTCAGAACGGGCAGGCAGCCAAGAACAAGATTGATGGCGCGCTTTACGACGTGATCATTACCGACATCAAGATGCCCAATGTGGATGGCATCGAAGTCCTGCGTCATGCCCATAAGGTTTCGCCCGATTCGGCTGTGATCCTCATTACGGCCGTCGATGATTACGAGGCCGCCGTCGAAGCAGTGAAGGCGGGAGGCGCCTCCGACTATATCCGCAAGAGCCCCGGCTTGGTCGACGAGATCAAACTGGCGCTGAATCGCTCGCTCGAAAAGCTCAATCTCAGCCGTCAGAACTTCGCCCTTCGCCGCGATGCCGCGACCCGCAACTCGCTCGATAACATCATCGGCTCCAGCGCGGCCATGGAAAAGTTGAAGCAGACAGTTCGCACCGTCGCTTCCACGGCCAGCACCGTACTCATCCATGGGGAGAGCGGCACCGGAAAAGAACTCGTCGCCCGGGCCGTGCACGTTTGCTCGCCGCGCGCTACCGAGGCCTTCGTCTCCGTCAATTGCGGAGCGTTCCCCGAAACTCTTCTGGAAAGCGAACTCTTTGGCTATCTCAAAGGCGCATTTACAGGAGCAAGCCAGAACAAGCGCGGACTCTTCGAGGTCGCCGACGGCGGAACCATCTTTCTCGACGAAATCAGCGAAATGACGCTGGCCATGCAGGTCAAGCTGCTGCGTGTACTGCAGGAACGCACGGTACGCCCGGTCGGCAGCACCAGCGAAATCTCGATCGATGTCCGGGTTATCGCCGCCACCAACCGCGAACTCGACAAGGCGGTCACCGAGAACCTTTTCCGCGAGGACCTTTATTACAGGTTGAACGTGATCCCGATTCGCGTGCCTCCGCTGCGCGAACGCCGCGAAGATATTCCGCTACTGGCCAACCATTTCCTGAAAAAATACGCGACCGCCTCCGGGCGCAGCATTCTGCGCGTGCACGCCGGATCACTTTCAGCGCTTTGCGAGTACGACTGGCCGGGCAACGTCCGACAGCTGGAGAACACTGTCGAGCGCGCGGTTGCCCTAGAAACCAGCGAAGAACTGCACGTGGAAATTCCGGCCGAGCGCCCCAAAGCGCGCGCCGCTGCTGCCGCCATGGGCGCCGGCGGCCTGCCGGAGATCGGTTCCGATATGACGATTCCCGACGGCATGCAGATGGAGAATTACGTCGCCGGTATCGAACGATCCCTGCTGCAGAGCGCCCTCAACCAGAGTGGGGGCGTGCAGACCAAAGCCGCCGATGTACTTGGCATCTCCTACCGCTCATTCCGCCATTTGATGAAGAAGTACGGGTTGTAGCTTTCAGCTATAGGCCGTTGGCTCAGTAGTGCTTCCTATTGCAGGGTTTCCGACCATTTTTGCTGACTGAGTGTTTCAACACCGACAGGAGTTAACACTCCTCGATCTTCCGAGGCCCAAAAGCCGAAGGCTGAGAGCTGACAGCTAGCTTTTCTTCAACTGCTGTTTCCACCCCAGCACTCGCGCCTTAGCGCCTTCCGCTTCGGCCTCGGCGATCATTCCCTTTTTCTGGTAGAGAACGGATAAGCTCGTGTGGGCAAGCACATCATCAGGATCGATCTCCGCAATCTTCCGTGCAACTTCAATTGCCTCGTCGAAGCGTTGTAAATCTTGCAAAGCCCGTGCCAGCCCATGCATGGCCTCGGTAAAATCCGGGTCCGCTTCTAACGACTCCTGGTAAGCAACCACTGCTTTCACCAGGTCGCCTTCCGCCATGAGATCTAATGCGGCGTAGTAGCGCTCTTCGGCCTTCTGGCGGGCGTTTTCGTCAGTCATGGAGAGGTATTCCCAGGCGGAGAATGGATTTTAGCATGATGCAGCTACAGTCTCCTGGCTGCACATTCGAGCGAAACCGGAAGGTTTCCTCTGCTCCAAAGAGCCCGAATCATCATGCCGAAAGTACTTCCAAAAGCTCGCTGAATCATAGGCGGGCAACTGGTTTTATGGTAATTATGTGTCACTATGCGCTCCCGTCTACGCTTCCTCTGGAACGCCACCAAGGGACATCGCCTCGCTCCCTGGCGCAGTCCGTATCTACTTTGGCGCATTGAAACCTATACCGGCGTCAAGATGACTCAGATTGGTTTTTTGGAATTCTGGGAGTTTGTGTGGCGAGAGCGCAGCGAGCTGTTGCGGTTTCTGAAGTGGACGGGACAGATGGAGCGGTATGCGCATCCGAGGCCGCGGAATCCCTAGAGTGTTTGGTGGTTTGAAAGAGACCCAGTTACTTGCCCGCTGCCGCCGCCTCGCCTAGTACCACGCTGACTTCCGTGCCTTTTCCCGCCCCCGTGAGTTGTGCGGCGGGCGCCCGATTTGCCGAGATCTCCAGATACCCCATGCTGCCGAGGATGCCGAATACCTCTCCCGGCGCGCCTTCGGCATAGTTTGAGCGGATGGCCGTGATCTCCTTGCTTCCAACCGCGATCTTGAATGCGCCAGGCTTCGCCTTGAACAGCGCTGGAATATCTTGCGGTGTGATATTGGTGATCAGGTTTCCGAAGCGGTCCACCTTCAATACAACTGCGCGTATGCGGTTTTCGCCAGCCGCTTTCGGACGGGGCGCTGCGAAACGCACAAAGTCTTCGATCTCATCTCCGAACTTGTGCGAGTCGACTTGTTTGGCAAGATAAGCCGCGACCGGCGCAAAAACGTCTCGCCCATGAAAAGTGTTGCTAACGGGTTGGTGGAAGTAGTGGTCAGACGTGACATGCCGGACGTGAATTCGCTCTTCCCGCGCGTATACCATCGAGAGCACGCCATTGTCGGGCGCCACAAAATGATATCCATCACTGGAGGCGATAATCGGCCGTCGCGTCGTACCCACCCCTGGATCGACAACTATGAGATGCACCGTCCCAGTCGGAAAATACGAGTAAGTCTGCGAGATCGCGATGGCGCCGTCTAGCACATCAAACGCCTGCACAGCATGCGTGATGTCAACGACGGCCGCTTCCGGCACGATTTCGAGAATAACTCCCTTCATCGCGCCCACAAAATGATCATTGGTCCCAAAATCGGTGGTAAGAGTAATAATCGGACGATGCGCCAAACTGGTTCCTCGCTGGAAGAAGAATAGGAGACGAGATTTTTCCCGATAATCCGAAGTTACTTGCCTGGGAAGCGGGCGTCAAGGCACCGAGGTAATGATTGGAAAAGTGCGGAGTCGTTTCGTGACGAACGAACGGCGATCAGCCAGCCGTTGGCACAACGTGCACACGCGAATGGACGAAGGGGAGTCGAATGATGGTGAGAAGACAGAATGAATTGACGTGGATTTTGAATCTTACGCTCGTACTGATTGCCGCTTCTGCTTTGGCACAGAACCAGCAGATCACGGCACAGCAAGTGGTTTCACAAATCCAGAAGCAGATTGGAATGCAGTGGACGCAGGGCACGGTCGACACCTTCAAGGCCGGGGACCCCAACACGCCTGTAAAGGGCATCGCCGTGACCATGATGGCGACCATGGATGTGCTGGAGCGCGCGTCCAAAAAAGGCTTGAATTTTGTAATTACTCACGAGCCTACTTTCTACGCCCATCTCGATACCCCCGAAGGTATGCCCGCGACCGATCCGGTGTGGGCGGAGAAGAAGGCATTTATAGAAAAGCATGGCATGGTCGTGTGGAGATTCCATGACTATTGGCATCTACGCCATCCCGATGGAATCGAGGCCGGCATGGTCCATGCGCTCGGATGGGAGAAATTTCAGAAGCCGGACAACCAATTCCTATTCGTGGTCCCGCAAACGACAGTCCAAGAATTAGCCGAGGACGTATCCCGGAAACTGGAATCACCCGTGGTGCGCGTAGTCGGGGACTCTGCGATGAAGGTAACCAACCTCGCGTTGAGTCCCGGAGCCGCCGGATTCGAGCATGAGACGCATCTGCTGGAGCGCGACGACGTCCAGGTACTGCTCGTTGGAGAGACTCGCGAGTGGGAGACCGTGGAATATGCCGCCGATGCCGCTACACAAGGCCGGGAGAAAGCTCTCATCGTGATTGGACACATCCCCAGCGAACAAGCGGGGATGGAGGAGTGTACCCGCTGGCTCAAAGAATTTGTGAAGGATGTGCCGGTGGAATTCGTTCCGGCGAAGCAGCCGTTCTGGGCCGTGAAATAAGCGACAGTTTAAAACAGTCGGAGATGAGCAGGCCATGAATCGTCGAGAACTACTGAAGGCAGCGGGAGCGTTAGCGGCCGCCTCATCTGCATCTATGGCGCAGACCAACTCAAACTCACAGCCGCGCAAGAGCAAAATCGTAATCACCGGCGGTCATCCTGGCGACCCGGAGTACGGTTGCGGCGGGACCGTTGCCCGACTCACTTCCCTTGGACACGAAGTCGTGCTGCTGTATCTGAATGACGGTGCGTGGGAGACCTCTGCTTCCGTGAGAATGGCGGAAGCAAAGCGAGCCTGCGAAATCCTCAAGGCACGTCCTGCCTATGCGAACCAGACCAACGGTCACGCGATTGTCGATAACGCGCACTACGATGCGTTCCAGAAGATTTTGGACACCGAGAATCCCGACGCAGTCCTCACCCAATGGCCGATCGACAATCACGCAGACCACCGGGCCATCGCCAATTTGACTTACGAATCATGGAAGCGGGCAAGCCGCCGGTTCGCCCTCTACTACTACGAAGTGTCAGATGGCGAGGACACAACCCAGTTCCCGGCGCCCACGCATTATGTGGACATCACGACCGTCAGTGATACCAAAAAAGCTGCCTGCTACGCGCACGCCAGCCAGACCCCGGACCGCTACTATGATTTGCAGGACACAGTCGCGAAGTTCAGGGGCTTTCAGAATGGCACCCAACGCGCCGAAGCCTATCTCCAACAGATCGGAAGCCCATCCGACATTTTTTCTATTACGGGCCTTTCATCGCGATAATCGCAAGCGGGCCATCAAAAAGAACGATGAATGCTGTAAAGATGTGCGCTTTCTTGCGGTTATTCGTAGCGAAGCGCTTCAATCGGGTTTAGCCGCGAAGCTTTCAGGGCAGGGAAGAAACCGGAGACGATTCCTACCATCGACAGGATGATGAATGAGGCCATCATGACGCCCATGGACGCGTGCAAAAAGATCGCGCCCTCGTGGTCGGTCGTCTTGTAGAACTCGTCATACAGGGGCATCGGAGGGATGACCCACGTCAGGAATTCGGCCACCAGGATCCCGACCATGCCGCCGATAAACGTCAGCACCAGCGCTTCGAGCAGGAACTGCACCAGGATGTGCCGCGGCCGCGCTCCAATGGCTTTCCGCAGCCCGATTTCGCGCGTACGCTCCGTGACCGACACCAGCATGATATTCATCACGCCAATCCCGCCTACCGCTAGCGTGCAGACTCCAATGAGCCCCAGCACAGCCTGCAGACCGTAGGAGAATGCATTGATCATGCTGCGATCTTCGATCGTGTCCCACTCCGGCGTGGCCTTGTCGTCCTTGGGATCGAAGTGATGCCTCCGGGCCAGCACCTCGCGCACCGCCATCAGCGCCTTCTTGTTTAGCTCCGGCGCAGTCGGCTGAATGATGATCTCGTCGGGATCGCGCAGGTTTTTCAAATCGCGCATCAGGGCAAAGGGGATAAAGGCATTCTCGTTATCCGGCCCCTGATACATCGAATCCTGGATCTTGTTGCGCATGGTGCCGATGACTTCGAAATCCATGCCGCCAATTTCGACGTGTTGGCCCACGCCCGGAGCGCCTTGAAATACTTTTTTGGCCGCCTCATATCCCAGAATCACAACGCGGCGATGATCAGAGAAGTCCGTCTCGCTGAAGTAGCGGCCATCGGCCAAATCCAGCTTCCGCATCTGGCCGTACGGCATATCCACGCCGCGGATCATGATCGACACGACTCGCGTCCCGATTTTGAATCCAAAGTCGCGGTCGATCTCGCCGCTAACGGCGCGCACGATCGGAACTTCGTCGCGGATCGCTTCTACGTCTTCGAGTTCATATTTCACGGGCTTGCCCGCGCGCTGGCCGCCGGCCTGCATGCTCGTCTGCCCCGGCCACATCACGATGACATTGTTCCCCATGTTCAGAAACGCGTGGAGCACGCATCCGCCCAGGCCTTGCCCATATGCAAGCAGCAACACAACGGAAGCCAGGCCCCACACGATTCCCAGCATCGTGAGCGCCGACCGCATCCGGTCCCGCATCAGAGCCTGCCAACCCTGCGAAATGAGCTCTTTTAGAAACATAGTCCGAACGTGCGTTGCTTCAGCCTTGCTGATGTTTCGCAGTGGCAAAGTTTCGCAAACTGTCTTCCTCCGAAAACACTGAAACTTTTGAAACGTGGAACGTTGAAGCCTCGATCTCAACTCACTCCACGTGAATATCTCCCGAGCCGGTCCGAACCGTGAGTAGCGGTCCGCCGCCCCGAACCTTCCCGCGGATGTGCTTGTGCGCTTCCTCGACGCGGCCTTGAACGGTCATCTCGACCGGCGCATCCATGTTGATGGAGCCGGAACTGGTGGAAATGTCCGCGTCGAATGCGGCATTCCCCGGCAATCGCACGCGTACGCCGCCCGATCCCGTATGAAGTTCCCACGCGCCAGTCTGCGTTCCTTCCGCAGTAATGTCTCCGCTGCCGGTCTCGCCGTGAAACGCGCCCTGGATGCCCCGGGCATTGATGCCACCCGATCCTGTATGCAAGTCGATGTCACCCGGTCCAGCTTCCTGAACTTCGATGTCTCCGCTGCCCGTGCCACCTCGGACGGCTCCGGAGATCGATCGCGCCCGTACGTCACCCGATCCCGTCTGCAGGCGGACTTCTCCGGTCAAATTTGTCAGGTGTATGTTGCCCGATCCGGTTTGCACTTCGACATTCCCGTGCGTGCCTTCAATTACCTGGTCGCCGGAACCGCTCTTCGTACGAACCGCCGTTTGCGCTGGAACGGTGATTTCGTAATCAACCGAGATGTCCCGCATGTTCACGTAGTCGATATGCACGTTATTCCCGTCCTGCCGGATCGGAGGATTTTGCTCGATGGCGTGCACATCGCCTTCGCGGCTGCCCATCAGCCAGCGATCGCCAACGAAAATCTTCCCGTGAATTTGCACCGATCCGGAAGCGCCCGCACGGACAGTCACATCGCCCGAACGGGTCAAGACCTCGAGATCAACGGGCCCCGTAACCGAAAGTGTTTTGTCGAAGGTGCCGGAAGGTGACGAGGCGAAGGCGGACGCGGTGGTGAACAAAGCAACCAGCACGGCGGGGAGGATCGCCCGGCTGAAGCAAGAGGCGGAACGGACTTGTCGTGAATTATTCATAACGTAGCGACTCCACAGGTGTCATATCGGCCGCGCGCCGGGCCGGATACATGCCCGCCGTCACGGTAATCAGCGAAAGCGTAAGGATTGACGCAATAATTGAGATCGGCGAAACGATCGGATGAGGAACGAAATCGGGCAACGGCAGAGTTTCCAGCGCGAGGCATGTTCCCATGCCAAAAGTCAGGCCCAGCATCCCGCTCCCGATGGTCAACATCGCCGATTCGGCAAAGAACTGCCGCAGAATATCGCGCTTGGTGGCGCCGATGGCTTTGCGGGTTCCGATCTCGCGCGTGCGTTCCGTAACGGAGACCAGCATGATGTTCATCACCCCGATCCCTCCCAGGCACAGCGTCACGATCGCCACGCAGCCGAAGAACAATGTCACGACGCCGAAAATCTTCGCCAGTTGCTTGGCCCCATCCATCGTGTCCCAGATGAAGAGTGCGTCTTTGTCCAGAGGGTCAAAGTGCCGGACGCGCGCGATCGTTCGCCGCACCTGTAGAACCGCTTCTTCATGAGTCTCCGGATCCCCAACTTCAAATACGATATCGTCGAGGTACCCGCGCGTAATGCCGGCTCCCGGTTTGTCCGGTGGAGGGAAATCGCGCGACACCGCCGAGTAAGGTGCGAAGAGGTAATCGTTGTCAGGCCCGCTGTAATTCGAATTCTGCTTCTTCTCTTGCAGAACTCCGACTACGGAGTAAGGCACGCTTTTCACGAGCACGGTGGCGCCGACCGCCGGTTGTCCTGGGAACAGCTGCCGGTACGCCTTTGATCCCAACACGAGGACGCGCCGGCCTTCGCGCTCGTCATCGTCTGTAATCAGGCGGCCTTCGGAAATCTTCAGCGACCGGAACTGCTGGTACGATGGCCACATTCCAACAACACCGCGGTTCGCAGAGTTAAATTGGCTGACTTCCGGAATCGTCCGTCGTAACTCTGGGCTGACGTTCTTCACCAGGTAGCACTCGTCGCGAATCAGCTCGGCGTCATCGACGTTCAGGTGAATCTCGCGTCCCGCCGCGCGTCCGCCTACCTGAGTGCTGGTCCGGCCTCCCCACGTAATGACGAGGTCCTTGCCCAGCGTCTCCATGTGTTTCTTCTGATCGACGACGAAGCCGCGTCCCAGGCCGACCAGCAAGATCACCGACGAAATTCCCCACACGATACCGAACATCGTGAGGAACGTTCGCATCTTGTGTGCTCGGAACGTCGCCACCGCTTGTCGCAATATTTCGGAGAGAGTCATGGGAGCCGCGAGTCCCGAGTCGTGAGTCGCGAGACGAGTCATCGTTTCGGCTCGGGTCTCGGGACTCGCGACTCGAAGCTGAACTTACTGCAGTACGACCTGATCGCCTTCCTTCAGGCCGCTGAGCACTTCGGTCTTCGCTCCATTTGAAATCCCAATGTTGACGGCAACTTTATCTTTGCCGTCTTTTCCTTTGGGATCCGGGATTTCGACCGAAGCCTTCTTATCCTTGTCGTACAGGATGGAGCCTTCCGGAATCTGCAGGACGTTCTTGTGTTCTTCCAGGATGATTTCGGCGTTGGCAGTCATCTCAGCTTTCAATTCGCCGCCCGGATTCTGAATCGAGACTCGGACTTCAAAGGTTGTGACGTTGTCCTTTTCCACGCCCATTGGAGAAATTTTCGTCACCTTGCCGTCAAACGTCTTGTCTTTGAACGACTCGACTTTGATGCGCGCACGCTGTCCGAGGTAAACCTTGCCAATGTCGCTCTCGTCGACTTTGCCCTTCACGTAGACTTCACTCGTGTCGCCCAACGTCATGACCAGCGTCGCCGTGGATCCCAGGACGAGAATCGAACTTACCGCGTCGCCCATCTGCACGTCGCGCGACAGGACGATGCCATCGATCGGAGAAATGATGTCGGTGTAACTCAGCTGTTCTTCCAACTGCTTCAGGTTGGCCTGATCTTCGACGACTTGTGCCTGCGATTGCGCAATCTTCGCTTTCAATACCGCGACCTGCGCCTTGGCGACATTCTGCTTGTTCACCGCCATGGTGTAATTCTTTTCGGCATCATCCAGCGCTGAGGCCGAAACAACACCGTCTTTCGCCATTCCGATCGCACGGTCATACGCGCGCTTCAGCGGAGGAACATCCGGACCCTCCGCGTCAACCTTGGCGCGCTCGAAATCTGCCTGGGAGCTGGCGAGGTTCGCCTCCGCCGCCTCCAGCGCCGCCTTGGACTGCGCCACCTGCGCCTCGATCTCGACCTTGTCGAGCTGGCATAGCAACTGTCCCTTCTTCACCCGGTCTCCGTAATCGACCAGCAGGTTTTTCACAATTCCGCTGGCTTTCGATTTCACTTCGACCTTCGTGATCGGGGTCACCTTGCCGGTCGCAACCACGCTCTTCGCCAGGTCACCGCGTTCCACCTTGGCCAGCTTGGTCGGATCGATCTTCGTGCCGCCACTCTTGGCCACGATCACGCCAACTGCAATGAGCAGCACGATCACTAGCCCAATACCGCCCCAGATGAATAATCCGCGACGCTTTTTCCTATGATTGCCGTTACCGTTCACAACGCCTCCTTGGGGATTTTGCAGCTCTTTCGGAGTGCTTCACCGCTCGCTCCCGCAGAACGGTGGAAATCTGGGTATTGCAGCTTCACTATCTTCTACGTAGCTGAATTTGTTTTGGTTCCTGCTTTTTTCTTCACAGGAGGAATTTTGACGACCTAGCAAAATCTGGCAACTCGATGATCGGCGACCGTGGAACTTTCGGGTTCTGCCAGTTAGACCCGATGTCTTTCAAAAGGATAGCGGATTCCTGTCGCAAATTTTGTGACCCGGCTCACTCGTGAGCCCTTCCTATGCCGCGCCCAACTACTTTGTAATGTTAAAATTAGCCCTCCATGATCGCCTTTGTGCTGCTCCGGGTCTTGCTGATCCTGCTCCTGGTCGCAGCCAATGCCTTCTTCGCCGCTGCCGAGTTTTCCCTCGTGAGCGTGCGCGAGACCCGAATCCAGCAGCTCATCGATTCCGGACGCATCGGTGCCCGGGCCGTTTTGCGCCTCCATCAGCACCTCGATGAAGTCGTAAATGGTGTTCAACTCGGCATCACCATGGTCAGCCTGACCCTCGGCTGGATCGGCGAGCCCATGGTCGCCCGCTTGGTCGAAGGTATGCAGTTCGTGCACCGCGTTCCGCATTCGGCCATCTACGCGCACAGCATCGCCATTGCCATCGCCTTCAGCCTGATCACTTACATGCATGTGATCCTCGGGGAACTGGTCCCCAAGACGCTGGCGTTGCAGCGAGCCGAGCAAATCGCCCTCGCCGTGGCTGCGCCCATGGAAGCCTTCCTGACCATCGGCCGGCCGATTCTGTTCTTCATGCGCCGCTCCGGCGGCCTCGTATTGCGCCTATTTGGAGCCCAGCTCGCCAGGCGGGGCGGCGCCGTTCACTCGCCCGACGAACTGAAACTTATCGTGACCGCCAGCCGCCAGTTCGGCCAGATCCCGGAATCCCAGGAAGAGATGATCCATAGCGCCATTGAACTCGACAGCATCACGGTCCGCGAGGTCATGGTCGCGCGCCCCGATATCTTCTCGCTGCCCTCCGATCTGACGCTCGATGACGCCCTGGTCCGCGTTGTGGAAGGCCAGCACTCGCGGGTTCCTGTCTACGATCCCCAGCGCGGTCCAGAACACATCGTTGGCGTCCTCTATTACAAGGACCTGATGCGTTGGATGCGTCTCCGCCTCAGCAATCTCGGTCAAACCAGCTCCACCCGCATCTCGAAAGTGCAGATCGGGCAGATCATGCATGACGTGCTGGTTGTGCCAGAGACGAAGGTTCTGGACGAATTGCTTGCGGAATTCAAAGAGCGTCGCCGCCATCTCGCCGTCGTGGTTGACGAATTCGGATCGACTGCCGGCGTGATTACCGTGGAAGACATCCTTGAGCAACTCGTGGGAAATATCGAGGATGAGTTCGACGTTTCACCAAGCGAGCCCGCTCTCGAGGACGAATCGGTGCTGGTGCTGGAAGGTTCCGTGAATATACGAGACCTGGAGGCTGAGTACGGCGTAACCCTGCCCCGCGATGCGGGATTCGAAACGCTCGCGGGGTTCATCCTCGCCCGCCTGCAACGCATCCCGATGCTGCGCGATTCCTTCGAGTTCGAAGGCCGCCGCTATACGGTCGAGGAGATGGAAGGTCACCGCATCGCACGGGTACGAATCGAGAAAATGGCCAAGGTGGAAGGCGAAGCTGAAGCCGCCAAGCAAGTCGGAGATTGAGGTGGAAGCAGTAGCGCCGTCGCAGCGGCGAGTGGTCGCGCATCTCGCAAGCAGGATGGATGATGGGGGAAGGCATTCGTGAATCATGAGGAGGAATTGATCAAAGCGTTCTTTCTACCAACGAAGCGTCAGCGCTACCTTGATTTCATTGCCAAGCCGACGACACGGCGCAAATTCTTGCGTGAGCTTGGCCATTTCAAGCACCTTGATCCGCGTTACGCGCGCGAAATCCGTCTCAGCCCGTCTGGGCTGGAGTCTGTGCTGAAAGGGTTGCGAGTGCCCGACTCCTGCTGGGTAATCTCGGAGGATTCGGAGCTTGATGGAAGGTTGATGTTGGTAAGTGATGTTTTGATCGAACTCGGCCGTCATCTCGGTACGTTTCTCTCTTTCGTGCCGGGCAAGCTAGCCTATTTTGAGGATGAAGACGGTGCCTGGATTCTGCAGCGTCCATGAACGATCTGAAAGTTATCCAGTTGAGAACTGACGGTCCGCCCGCGCAAAAGACGCAAAGCAGCAAACGACTAACGGCCAACAACTAACGACGAACCACGAAATACATAACCACTGAAATCCGTCCTCCAACGCGTCCTCTACACCCTCCCGGTCATCTGGCTGGTGGTCAGCATCGTCTTCCTCCTGATTCACCTGGTTCCCGGAGATCCCATCCAGCAGATGCTCGGGGAGGGCGCGCCGCCAGCCGATATCGCTGCCATCCGCCACGCTTACGGTCTCGACTTGCCGCTCAGAGATCAATACCTGCTCTACTGGAAAGGTGTTCTGCACGGCGATCTGGGACGCTCTATCCGCTACAACCAGACCGTGACGCACATGCTGCTCCAGCGCTACCCCTACACGTTTGAGTTAACGGTGGCCGCGCTGTTCATTGCGATCCTTCTATCACTGCCCGCCGGCGTCTATTCCGCCCAGCATCCCAATCGCTGGAAAGATCGTGTCATCTCCGTTGTCAGTCTCTTCGGGCTTTCCTTTCCCAACATCGCGCTCGGCCCCATTCTCATTATTCTGTTCGCCATAAAACTGGGATTGCTGCCGGTTTCCGGCGCCGGAGGCATTGAGCATCTTGTCCTTCCGGCAATCACGATGGGAGGATCGATGGCTGCGATCCTCACGCGCATGGTGCGCACGTCCATGCTCGAAGAACTGAATCAGGACTATATTCGCACCGCCCGCGCCAAAGGTTTGCCGGAGCGCACTGTCGTATATCGTCACGCCCTGCGCAACGCCATGATTCCGGTTCTCACGGTCCTCGGACTGCAATTCGGTGCGCTGCTGGCCGGCGCGATCGTGACTGAGAAAATCTTTTCCTGGCCCGGCATCGGGCGCCTCACCATCGATGCCATCTCCGCCCGCGACTACTACCTGGTGCAGGGCTGCATCCTCGCGATCGGCCTGACCTACGTAGCAGTAAACTTTCTAACCGATGTTCTGTACACGGTGGCGAATCCGAGGATCAGGCAGTAACTAAAGAAGGGCAGCGTCGAGAGCCGCCCTCCCTCTGAAGCAATTTCGATTGCTTACCGCCGCGCGGCCTGCACCGCCATATCCAACTCCCGCTCCGCGGCTCGCAGATGCTCCTCGGCCTTCACGCCATGGCCGTCCATGTCGTAGTGATTGGCCGCACGGGCACGCTCCATTTCACGAATGGCCTCGTTGACGTGCTTGTGAACGCCATCAAGATCATGCCAGTCGCGAACTTGCGCTGACAAGGCTGCACCCGCAACGAAAGACAAGGCAAGAGCTGAAACCGAAAGAACTTTCTTCATCGATTGGTCCTCTTTGGATTAAGTTTTCTCCGGTGCAGGAAACCGGAACGCCATCTTACGCAAATGTGGAACTCCTGCCGTGTTCCGCACGGACGGGGCATACTTCGGCAACTGGCCACTGAATGCAGTGACCTTCGGAACACCATCTTTTCGAGAGTTTGACAGCCCCGTCACGAATTCGAACACACCTTCCCCGCCGAAGTTGCGTGCCATCTCGGGTTCGAAGTTTGGCGCCGAAGGGGTAATATTTGTAACGTGTTACAGACGAACTTCTTTTTCCTCGCGCGGGCTTGCGGACTGCTGGCCATCTTGCTTTCCACCGCGAATTCCCCGGCACAGAGTGCTGATGATTTCTTCAAGAACTACAAGGGCATTCCCTACGAAGACAGCCGCTATCATGGCGGTGCGCAGAAGATTCCGGGAAAAGTCGAATGCGCTTTCTATGACCGCGGCGGTGAGGGAGTCGCCTATCACGACTCCGATTCGAAGAACAGCGGAAGCGGCGCTCTGAATCCTGCCGACGGAAGCTACCTTAACGAATTTCGCAAAAACGAGGGCGTCGATACTTCCTATACGAAGTTTCACGATGAGATCGATAACAGCCCTTACGAAACGCTTCAGCCTCCTGAAAATCAGCTCTATGTCGGATGGACCGAGCCTGGGGAATGGTTCAACCTCACCGTGCAGGTCGCTCACGCAGGAATTTACACCGCGGATCTTCTGTATACGTCGAATCGTGGTGGATCCATTTCACTCGACGTGAACGGAAGCCCGGCGACGCCCGCTCTAGCGATTCATTCCACATTCAACGCCGCCGACCCCATCGCTTGGCGGCAATGGCATCACTGGAATGTCATGCAGAATCTTGCCCGGCTTCGTCTTCCTGCCGGAACCAGCGTGCTCACCATTCACATTGTCGAAGGGGGAAACATGAATCTGGCTTACTTCGACTTCAAAAGCGTTCCGTAACGTTGGCCCGCTGGTAAGATGAGACCGCATGTCGACTGCAGATATTCCCATTCGCGATGCTTCCCGGCGTTCGCTAATGCTGCAAGGAATGGGGCAAGCGGCGCGCCATAACCCGCTCGCTGCTGCCGGCGTCGTGATGGTTCTCATCTTCGTGATCTTTGCGCTATTCGCGCCCTGGATTGCTTCGCAAGATCCGGCCGCCATTCAACTGCCTGCCCGTCTCAGTTCCTCTTCTTCCGCGCACTGGCTCGGCACTGACGAGCTCGGCCGCGACATTCTCTCCCGGGTGGTCTACGGTGCTCGTATCTCGATGCTCGTCGGCACTTGCGTCGTACTCACCTCGCTCGCTCTTGGACTGGTGATCGGCTCAATCGCCGGATACTACGGAGGAGCCATTGACCGCTTCGTCAACATCGTTTTGATGAATGCGTTTCTGTCGTTCCCGGGCATTCTCATCGCCATTGCCTTCGTCGCCTTTCGCGGCCCGGGCATTTTCAATCTCGTGCTGGCACTTTCACTCGGCGGATGGGTTGGATACGCGCGCCTGGTCCGCGGACAAGTCCTGGCCGCGCGCGAACGCGAATTCGTCGAAGCTGCCCGCGCCCTCGGCGCCAGTGATCTCCGCATCATCGTCTTCCACATTCTCCCGAACATCATCCAGCCCGTGATCGTGCAGGCTGCCATCGGCATGGCCGGGGCTATCCTCGCCGAAGCCACCATGAGTTTCCTCGGCCTCGGTGTACCACCGCCAACGGCCAGCTGGGGATCGATGCTCAACGATGGCCGCTCGTATTTATTCAACGCCCCGCACCTCGTGGTCTTTCCCGCGCTCGCGGTCATGCTGGCAGTTCTGAGTTTTAATTTCATCGGCGACGCCCTGCGCGACTATCTCGATCCTCGTTCGCGCATCGAGGCCGGGATCTAGCCTCCACCCGAAAGTATTAAAACCTGCTTCCGGTGCGGTTTTTAGCCTGCAAGTCCCTCAATTTGCTTCCAAAAAATTCGCACAACATTTCTTTACACTCCGTGTTTCTTTCCCATGAGTGGCCACGCAGTATCAAGACTCAATAGATCAGGATGAAAGGGAGAGATCCATGAAGAACCAAGTGAAGATCAGTGTCTTGACCGCGGCGTTGGCTTTGTTGGCGCTGCCGGTCTTCGCGCAAAGCAATTCGCAGCCTGTTACCGGCCAGACCATTCAGGATCGCAAAGAAAATCAGCAGGACCGCATCGCGAATGGTGTTGCCAGCGGACAACTCACCGCCGGCGAAACCTCCAACCTCGAGAAAAAGGAATCGAGTTTGAACCAGGAAGAGCGCGACATGCGCAAGCTCGATAATGGCAAGCTCACCAACGCCGACAAGGCGACGCTGAACCAGCAGCAGAACCAGCTCTCGAAACAGATCTACCAGGACAAGCACAACTCTGCGGTGCAAAACACAAATCCGAAGAGTGAGGTCGGCGAGCGTGCAGAGAATCAGCAAGACCGCATCGCTCAAGGCATCAAGAGCGGTCAACTGACTGCGGGCGAAGCCGCGCACCTGGAAAACAAGGAAGCGAAAATCAACCATGAAGTAAGAAACGATCGAAAAGCCAACGGCGGGAAGCTCACTCCGCAGGAGCGTGCGCAGGTCAATCATCAGCAGAATAAAATGTCGCGCCAGATCTACCGCGACAAGCACAACGGCCGCCGCCAGTAAGTCTGCGAGTAGTGCAAATATGCAACGCCTCCGGATTCGCCCGGGGGCGTTTCTCTTTTAGCGATGAGGAATGCGCAACGAGCAGCGATTATCCATGCTTTGCTTGCTCGAGACTCACAGCTAATCGTTCATGGCGCCCGGCGCTCGCAACGCATTGATCTCCCAGTTTTTACATTTCTTGACACAAATCGCAAATTGCAATATAAATATCTCGATCTGGAATAGGAGCGAACGTGAGGGTTGGCGAGAAAATCCGCTACCTGCGGGAGGTCGAAGGGTCTCTCCGGGGATTGGGACGGCCGATGACCCAACTCGAACTCGTGCGCGCCATTCGCGCCGAGCTGGGCAAGGGACAGAGCATCAGCCAGTCCTATCTCTCGCAGATCGAGAACGGGTCGCGCCCGCACATGACGCAGTCATCGCGGGCGCTCCTCGCCAAGTTCTTCAAGGTGCACCCCGGGTTCCTGGTGGACGACCCGGAGGGCTACCACGCCGAGCTGACTTCGGATTTGCGCACGGTAGAAGGACAGATTGACGTCTGGCTGCTGCAAGGCTCCGAGCGCTTCGCGAGCGATCCCGAGATCAGCCATGTGCTGATCAAGGCCGCTCGCGAGAAAGACACGCGTCGATGCCTGTTGTTGCTGGGCGCCATCCTCGACACACCCGGGCTAGCGGACCGGCTGCTCGAAGCGCTGCGGCCTGAATTGGCCGTGGCCGGGAATCAGAACCGTCGCGGAACGGCGGAAGGGAGGCGAGTGCGATGACCCAATTTGATTGGCCCGATTTCTACTTGATCTGTTTCGCAGTCGGCTTCTGCTTCAGCTTTTTCTCTTTTATTTTCGGAAGCTCACGCTTTGGCCGGCTGCATCTGCCGCACTTTCACGGTCACGCCGGCGGACACGCGCCCCTGGCCCACGCTCCGGTTTCTCATGTGCCGGCGGTTCATGCGGGAGCCAGCCAGGCCGCGGCGCATGGTCCGCTGGCCGCGAAAGTGGCAGGCACTAGAGTCGCGCGCGGCAGCAGCGTGTCGCCGTTTAATCCGCCCTCGCTGGCGGCGTTTCTGGCGTGGTTCGGTGGCACAGGATATCTGTTAACGCGCTTTTCGCCCCTGGGAGTCGGGCTCGGATTGCTGGCTGCGGTGATCAGCGGTCTGGTTGGTGGCGCAATCATTTTCCTGTTCCTCAGCCGCGTCCTGATCTCGGCCGACGAGAACATGGATCCCGCCGACTACGAAATGGTCGGCGTACTGGGCAAGCTTTGCGTCTCCATTCGCGAGGGCGGAACGGGAGAATTGCTCTATTCGCAGATGGGAACGCGGCGCGTCTGTGGGGCCCGCAGCGAGGATGGTGCCGCGATTCCGAAAGGCGCAGAAGTGGTCGTCGAACGTTATGAAAAAGGGATCGCTTATGTTCGCCTCTGGAGCGAAATCTCCGGCGAAGACGAGCTGACGACCGGCAACAAGCTTGAAGCGTAAAGAAAACCGGTGCCCCATTTCTCGCGTGCCGCATGCGCGAGAAGTGGGGAAGTCGGAAGCGGGGAGGAGGCACATGGATCGCAACTGGTTCAAGACGTTGACCTGGATGATGTGGCTGGCTCTGCCCATTACCGCTCTGAATTACTGGAGCGCATGGGATCAGTTGCCGGCGCGCATGGCGGTCCACTTCGATGCGAACTGGCGTCCGAACGGATTTACTTCGCGCGAAGGCGCAATCATGCTGGGCCTCGGCATTATGGGCTTCATGCTGATCGTGTCCACGGTAGGACTCCTGGTGGCTCACGCGTTGAAGCCGCCAGGCACGGCGTGGGCGCTTCTGATCGTTTTTTACGTGACGTTGGCGTTCACGTGGTATGGGAACCACTCGATCATTGAGTTCAATTTGAATGCGCAACCGGCGAATGCAAGGCCGGTCGGCTGGAATCACTTGGCTGGCACCGTTTCGCAGCCAGAGACGTAGCGAGCCGCGTCTCGACCTGAGGGTTGGAGGGGAGGCGTTTTATGTTCAGTGGAATGTCAAACGTGATGGTGATCTGGATCTTCGTCGCACTTGGTGTGATGGTGATCCTGTTCCTGATGAGCGGAATGGCCAGGCTCTATCGCAAAGCTGGGCCGCATGAGGCACTCCTGGTGTATGGCCTTGGCGGAACCCGCGTCGTGAAGGGTGGGGCGCTGGTGTTACCCATGGTGCAGGTTTGTCGCGGACTGTCACTCGAACTGATGTCGTTCGACGTGGCGCCGCAGCAGGATCTCTATACGAAGCAAGGCGTCGCCGTCACCGTCGAAGCAGTGGCTCAGATCAAGGTGAAATCTGATACGGAATCGATTCTCACCGCATCCGAGCAATTCTTGACGAAAAGCGACGAGGAGCGCGAGGGCTTGATCCGCCTCGTCATGGAAGGCCACCTGCGCGGCATCATCGGCCAGTTGACGGTGGAAGAGATCGTCAAGCAGCCGGAGATGGTTTCCGACCGCATGCGTTCCACGTGCGCCGACGACATGAACAAGATGGGCCTGGAAGTGATCTCGTTCACGATCAAGGAAGTGCGTGACAAGAACGAGTACATCACCAACATGGGCCGGCCGGATATCGTCCGCATCAAGCGCGACGCCGATGTAGCCGCGGCCGAAGCCGACCGCGATACGGCAATCAAGCGCGCGGAAGCGCAACGTGAAGCGGCAGTCGCCAAGGCACAGGCAGATCAGGAACGCGTTGCCGCCGAAACCGCATCGTTAGCCAAGCAGGCTGAGGCGCAACGCGACCTCGAAGTAAAGAAGGCGCAGTTCCAGGAGGTCACAAAACGTCAACAGGCGCAGGCTGACAAAGCCTACGACATCCAGACCAACATCATGCAGCAGCAAGTCGTCGCTGAGCAGGTGAAGGTGCAGCAAATCGAGAAGGAGCAGCAGGTCAAGGTGCAGGAAGCCGAAATCAATCGTCGGGAAAAGGAGTTGATCGCAACCGTGCTCAAGCAGGCCGAGATCGAGCGTCAGCGTATTCAGACGCTTGCCGAAGCCGAAAAAGTGCGCCTCATGGCGGAAGCCGAAGGACAAGCCTCCGCGATCCGTCAGCAGGGCGAGGCTGAAGCCGAGATCATCTTCAAGAAAGGTGAGGCGGAAGCCAAAGCCATGAACGTGAAAGGCGAGGCCTACCAGGAATACAACCAGGCGGCCATCGTCGATCGGCTGATCAGCGGGATGCCAGACGTCGTTCGGGCTCTGGCGAGTCCGTTGGCGAATGTCGACAAAATCACGGTCATCTCAACAGGCAACGGTGATTCCGCCGGCATGAGTAAGATCACCGGCGACATCACCAAGATGGCGGCGCAGGTACCCGCGTTGTTCGAAACGCTCTCGGGCATGCCGCTCGGCGACTTGCTGGCCAAGGTCCGGCAGATCGGCGACAAGGCTCCGAAGCCGGAGAACGGTGACAAAGCCTTGACGAAATAGTGGCGAGGGGCCGGGGATGCTCACCAGGGGACGGGCTCGAAGCTCGTCCCTGGGGAGCAAAGCGAGTGAAGATGCGGAGCGAAATTTTATGTCTGGCAATTCGAAATACACAGGATGGGGTCTTGCCCTGGGAGCCGCGTTGGGCGCCGCTTTCGGGGTCGCAGCAGGAAATATCGGTGTTTGGCTCGCAGTCGGAGTTGCGGTGGGAATGGCACTGGGCTACGCAGCCCGCGGCGGCAAGGACGTCAGCTGTCCGCAGTGCGAAGTGCTACACAAGATTCATGAACAAAAACAGGAAGTAAAAAGCTGACGGCTGATAGCTGAGAGCTGAACAGCGAAAAAGGGGATTTCACCATGGCACTACTGGAAAGAGTCGCAACGCTGGTCCGCGCCAACTTGAACGATCTCATCGACAAGGCGGAAGAACCGGAAAAGATGATCAAGCAGGTCATCCTCGACATGCAGAATCAGCTCCTGCAGGTGAAGACGCAGGTCGCCATCGCGATCGCCGATCAGCACCTGCTCGAGAAGAAGCAGAAAGAGAACGAAAGCAAGATTGCCGACTGGATGCGCAAGGCCGAACTCGCCGTCGACAAGAAAGAAGACGACCTGGCGCGCGCCTCGCTGCAGCGGGTCGAAAGCTATCGCGAGCTCAGTGAAAGTTTTGCGCAGCAGGTGACCGATCAAAAAGCGCAGGTCGAGAATCTGAAATCCGCCCTGCGCCAGCTCGAACAGAAACTGACGGAAGCACAGGCAAAGGCCGACGTCCTCATCGCGCAGCATCGCCGTGCTCGCGCCGTGAGCAAGGCAAGCGACGCGCGCATGGCGATTGGTGACAACTCAAAATCCGCCACCTTCGACCGCATGAAACACAAGGTCGCGCGCTCGGAAGCGGTCAGCGAAGCGAAAGCACAACTCGCCGCCGACAACATTGACGATCGCCTGCGAGCGCTCGAGAAAGAAGACCGCATCGAGCAGTTGCTGGTCGAGTTGAAATCAAAGCGCGGCGCGTAGCATCACGAACCAGGCTGCCCCACCCTTCGTGCGGTTCGAAGGGTGGGAGCGTGCCCACAAGAATCCCGGAAGCCAAGAGCGGAGAGCTGAAAGCAAAGCCCAAGCTAATCCAATCACTTACACACCGAAGGCAACAAATCCCCCCTCTCAGTGTTTCTAATCCCTAGCGACAGTTCCTGCGCCTAACTGGCCCGAGCGGCGGAGCTGCTGCGACGCGCCACGTCGCATTTGACAAAGGAGCCGACTATGAGGCGACTCGCCGTTGCGGCGCTGCTCGTGCTGGGACTCGTTTTGGCAGGCTGTGGGTCGAGCAGCAGCAATTCAGGAAATATCAATGGAACGTGGAATGCCACGCTCCTCGATACGAACAACACCACCGTCTTCAGCTTTGGCACATCTCTCGCAGTCAACGGAGACGGTTCGCTGACCATCTCCAACTTTAATTTCACTACCAACTCACCCTGTTTCGTATCCGGTGAAACCGAGAGCGGTTCCTTCACCCTGAGCGGCAATTTCAATGGCAACGTGAGCGGCAGCTTCGGATTCACGGTCGCCTCCGGCAGCCCGTCGGGGAATACCCTCAAGCTCACCGGAACCGCGACTGGTAACACCATTAGCGGCACCTGGACACTGACTGGCGGCACCGGTTGCACCGGTTCCGGCGCCTTCACCATGACAAAGAAATAAGCCGCCTAGCCATCGACTTCTGCTAGTCATCTTCGAAATGGCTTTTTGGGGGGAAACGGCACGGCGTCCAGCCGTGCCGCCTCAAGTCCTTAGCCAAACGAGCTTTAGCCCCTGAGGGTCCTTGCATCCATTGACGTGCCTGCCCGCATCTCTCTATTCTCAGTAGTTAATCCCTGTTCAAGGACGGTCATGAAGAAGCTTGCCTTTCTGATCCTGCTGGCGATCGCTGTCGTGGTTTCGAGCTGCGGCACCCGCACCACGCCGCCCACCACGACTACCACCGCCTCTGGATCGTGGGAGGCCAGCTTGACCGGAGGCTTGGCGCAGGCGACGCAATTGGACTTCGTCGTTCAATTCAACGTGACCAATACGAACAATGCCACGACTGAGCCCCTGACAATTCAGGGCTTCAGCTTCTTCAACGGGAATGCTTGTTTCGTGAGCGGTCAGTCGATCAGCGGTTCCTCCGCTCTGGGCACCAGCAACGCGAATCAGGTAACGGGCACCATGACCTTCACCATAACGTCGGGAGTTCCGGGTGGAAACACGCTGACCATGACCAGTACCGATCTTTCCGGCACCGCGAATAATGGCAACCTGAGTAATGGAGCGGTCACCGGCACGTGGACGCTGACGGGCGGACAGGGTGATCCCAGTTGCTGCCAGGGCTCTTCCAGCTGTCCTGCGGGACAACAGGCTGCCGGGGTCTTCAACCTGTGCCAGGGTGCTGCCCCGACCTGCACCGTCACAAACTAGCGCCTCTCCGGTCCAGTCCTTTTCGCGAACTTTCTTCTGCGCACCTCGCTGCTATACAGTGAGAGCATGAAGCGCTCGCTCGAACAGATTGCGGCGACCCTAGGCGCGCGCGTCATCGGGGACGGCTCCGTCGAACTGACTGGCCTTGCCAGCATCGCGTCGGCTTCATCAGGAGACCTTGTTTTTGTCGAAGATCCCAAGCACCTGGAAGAAGCCCTGAGTTCCCGGGCGACGGCCATCATCGCGGGTGAATTTGCGTCCGCAACTCCTGCCAATCGTCCACTGTTGATCAGCGCACATCCGAAACTCACGTTTGCGCGCGCGTCGGGTCTGTTTCACCAAAGTTCGTCGGACGGCCACTCCTCACCGCACTCCTCCGCCGTGGTTCATCCATCGGCAAAACTTGGGGCCGGTGCCCGCGTGGAAGAACGTGCCGTGATCGGAGAAAACGCGCAAATCGGAGAGCGCACCCGAATCGGCTCCGGAAGCTCCATCGCTGCAGGTGTGAAGATTGGCCGAGAGTGCGAAGTTTATCCGAATGTAACGATCTATCCGGGCACGACACTCGGCGACCGCGTCATCGTCCACGCCGGAGCTGTGCTCGGCAGCGACGGATTCGGCTACGTCCGCGATTATGCCACCGGGCGCTACGAAAAATTCCCGCAGGTCGGGCGCCTCGTTATCGAAGATGACGTCGAGATCGGCGCCAATACCACCATCGACCGCGGCGCGCTCGACGAAACCCGCATCCGCCGAGGCGCCAAGCTCGACAATCTCGTGCACATTGGCCACAACTGCGATATCGGCGAGGACGTCGTGATTGCAGCGCAGACCGGACTTTCAGGCAGCATCGTCATCGAGAAAGGCGCGGTGCTTGGCGGCCAGGTTGGCATTGGGGAGCACGCCCGCATCGGCGAAGGAGTCATGCTCGGAGGCCAAGGCGGAGTCTTACCGAACAAGATTCTCCGCGGCAAGGGCATGGCATTCTGGGGAACCCCGGCGCAGCCGCTGCGCCAGTACCTGAAGCAACTTGCCACCCTGGCGCGCCTCGCGAAAAAGGACTGAACGTGGCCCTCGTCGTCATCGGCGGACACTCGCGCAGCGTAGGAAAAACCAGCGTGGTCGCTGGACTCATTTCAGCCCTGCCCGAATTCACCTGGGTCGCCGCAAAAATCACGCAATATGGCCACGGCGTTTGCTCGGTCAATGGAGCCGCCTGCGATTGCGCCACCGCCGATCACTCCTGGGCGATTTCGGAGGAGCGAGATCGATCCGGCGAGTCGGATACTTCCCGCTTTCTCGCCGCCGGAGCCATCCGCTCTCTCTGGGTACGCACCGAGCAGGGAAGGCTCGCGGAGGCGATGCCGGAACTGCGGCGCCGCATCGCCGGCGCGCAGAACGTGATCATGGAGTCCAACAGCATCCTGAAATTCCTGCGCCCGGATTTGTACCTGACCGTACTCGATCCTGCCACCGCCGACTTCAAGTCGTCGGCCCGCGAATTCCTCGACCAGGCCGACGCGGTCATCCTTCACAGCGCGAACGAAGCCGCTTGGCAGTCGGTCTCGCTAAAGCCAGTGGCGAACCGCCCAACGTTCCGCATCACTCCGCCACTCTACGTGAATTCCGAAATCGCAAATTTCGTCCGCAAGCATCTAGCCACCCTGACCCCTGCCCCCTGACCCCTGCTTTGTTATCCTTTTCCGTGCGCCAAATCCACCCCAGCGCCTGGCTGTTAGTTGTTCTTTCCGCGCTCCTCCAGGTACTCATTTTTCCTCTTCCGAATTTCTACCTGCTCTCATGGTTTGCTGTCGCACCGTTGATCGTAGCCTTATCGCGCGCACGTCCTGCCGGTGCACTCGAAGTTGAGGGCGCCCCGCGATTCCAGCCCGCGACTCCCATGCAAGGTTTTCTTCTCGGATACGCCTGCGGGATCCTCTGGTACGCCGGAAACTGCTATTGGGTCTATGGAACCATGCGCCAGTATGGCGGCCTCAACGCGCCAATGGCGTTCCTTGTACTATTTCTCTTTTGTTGCTACCTGGGCCTCTATCACGGCGCCTTCGGGGCGCTGCTCCCATTGTTCGCGAAGGGTCGGGACTATCGCCGCCCACTGTTTATCGCACCATTCCTCTGGGTTGCTCTGGAACTCGCGCGCACGCGCATCACGGGATTCCCCTGGGACATCCTTGGCACCGCGCAGGTCGACAACGCTCCGCTCTGCCGCATCGCCGTCGCTACCGGCGTCTACGGAATTTCACTCGAAATCATGCTGGTCAACGTCGCACTTGCTGCGGCCTTCCTTGTGCCGCGAGAGAAGCGTGGCTCGATGCTGGCTGCTGCCTTCGCCGCTGCCGCGGTTCTGCAAACAGGAAAGCTGATTGAGGCACCACCCGCCCACGCCGACCGCGCGGCAATCCTGGTCCAGCAAAACATTCCCGTATCCGCCGACTGGTCCCGTCCCGGTTACCTCCAGCAGACACTTAACCAGCTTAAAGATCTCACCGAGCGCGGCGTCGCTGCCCAAGCCGCGGGAAAAGTTGGCATCGTCGTATGGCCCGAATCTCCCGCCCCGTTCTTCACTAACGATCCCCGGTTCCGCGACGCGGTCAGCACAATCGCCCGCGACACTCACACCTGGATGGTGACGGGCGCGATCGGCAGCGACGCGAAACCCTACAGCCCTGATGCTACGGTCTATAACTCCGCAGCGCTCGTCGGTCCCGATGGTCAATGGACAGCCAGGTACGACAAGGTGCATCTCGTTCCCTTCGGCGAGTATCTGCCGTTCCCGAGTTTGTTCGCCTTTGCCGGAGGCCTCACGAAAGAAGTTGGACAGTTCGCCCACGGCGCTTCGCGAACTCCCCTCAACGCCGGCGGCGAGCCCATTGGCGTTTTCATCTGCTACGAGTCAGTGTTTCCCGATGAAGTGCGACAGTTCGCCAATCACGGCGCGCAGGTCCTGGTGAACATCTCCAACGACGGATGGTATGGCGACAGCGGCGCCTATGCTCAACATCTGAACCAGACCCGTATGCGTGCCATCGAGAACAATCGCTGGCTTCTGAGTACGGCTGACACTGGAGTCACAGCGTCGATCGATCCCATCGGCCGCATCGCAGCGCAGGTTCCGCGCAAGCAGATGACCACCCTTCTCGCTCCCTATGCCCTCACCTCCGTAACCACCTTCTATACGCAGCACGGCGACTGGTTCGCTTTCGCCTGTGCGATAATTTCGCTGGGAGCACTCCTTGAGCGCTTCACGTTTTCTAAAACCCGCGAGAAGGCTGACACGTCCTCATGAATCAAGAGTTGGAGCAGGCATACGATAAGTTGAGCAAGAAAGTGCTGGAACTCCGGGAGTATCTTTGACGCGGGAAAGCTCCGCCCGCAGTTAGCCGAAATCGACAAGCAGGCCGCCGATCCCAATCTCTGGTCGAATCCGCAGAGATCGCAACAGGTCATGCGGGAAAAGAAGCGCCTCGAGCACTTGCTCTCTACCGACGCCGATCTCGAGCGCCGCACGGGAGACATTAACGCCTATTTCGATCTCGCCAAGGAAGGCGAGAATGTCGATGCCGACCTGCAGCGCGAGTTCGACTCGCTGCGCGAGTTGGTCGACAAGCTGGAAACCGAAACGCTGCTCTCCGGTGAGAACGATGCGCGCAGCGCGATCGTAACCATTCATCCCGGCGCGGGTGGCACCGAATCCCAGGACTGGGCGGACATGCTCCTCCGCATGTACCTGCGATGGGCCGAGCGCCAGGGCTTCGAAACCGTCCTCTACGACTACCAGCCCGGAGAAGAAGCGGGCCTGAAGTCGGCCACCTTCGCCGTCAACGGTGAGTACGCCTTCGGGCTTCTGGCAAGCGAAATTGGGGTGCATCGGCTCGTCCGCATCTCTCCTTTCGACCAGGCGAAGCGCCGGCATACCTCGTTCGCCAGCGTCTTCGTCTCCCCGGAAATCGACGACAGCATCGAGGTCGTGATCAAGCCGGAAGACATTCGCGTCGATACCTACCGTTCCAGTGGCAAGGGCGGACAGCATGTCAACACCACCGACTCCGCTGTCCGCATCACGCACATTCCCACGGGTCTGGTCGCAAGCTGCCAGAACGAACGCTCGCAGCACAAGAATCGCGAGCGTGCCATGAGCATGCTGCGTTCGAAGCTGTACGAATTCGAGCTGGAGAAGAAGCGCGAAGCCACAAAGAAAATCGAAGATTCCAAGCTCGACATCGATTTCGGCTCCCAGATCCGTTCCTATGTGCTGCAGCCCTACCGCATGATCAAGGATCACCGCACCAAGACTGAAGTCGGCGACGTCGATCGCGTCCTCGACGGAGACTTGCAGCCGTTCATCCGCGCCTACTTGCTGGCGCGCCGCGGAGAAAAGCAGTGACACCGACCGCTAAGAAAAAGACGAAAGCACCAAACGCCCTGAAGAAACCCAAAGTAGTCCCGCTAGGCAAGCGGTTCCTGCGTGCGTTTGAGTTTGCCGCCAAGAAGCATGCCGGTCAGGGGCGCAAGACAACCTCAATTCCTTACATCGCGCATCTGATGGGCGTGACGTCTCTCGTCTTGGAAGCCGGGGGCGACGAAGATCTCGCCATCGCTGCCCTGCTCCACGATGTGGTCGAAGACTGTGGCGGAGCGCCTATGCTCAAGGAAGTTCGGCGGCGCTTCGGAAAGCGCGTCGCGAAAATTGTCGACGGTTGCACCGATGCCGACACCTATCCCAAACCGCCCTGGCGCGACCGCAAGGAGCGCTACATCGCACGCTTGAAGGGCGAGGATTCCGAAACGCGCCTGGTCTCCGCCGCGGACAAGCTCAATAACGTGCGGTCAATTTTGGCCGACTACCGTGCCATGGGCGAGTTCATTTGGCAGCGCTTCAATGGCGGTCGCGAAGGAACTCTCTGGTACTATCGAACGTTGCGTGACGAATTTCTCCGCGAGCCGGGGAACCGTGTCACGCGTGATCTCGACTTGGCCGTCGGGGAACTAGATTCTCTGGTGGAAGCCGCGAGCCGCGAGAGGAATTCGTCCTCCATCGGGGCATGAACCAATGCCAAGCATGATTGATCAGATCCGGGCCTCGAAGTTGCCGTCCAGCATGATGCAATTTGCTGCGCGCGGCGCGCTGCAGGTTTCTCCCGCCGAAAATATCGAGATCCTCGTTCACCTCGCGCTGCACAACAAGGTCTTTGGCGATCTCGCGCGCATGACGCTCGCCGGATGGGACGAGAAGGCCTGCCTCGCCGTCTGCGCCGATCCTCAAACGCCGCGTGAGGTCCTCGACTATTTCAGCGCCTCCGACAACCTGCGCCCGAAATTGTTGCAGGCTCTCCTTCAAAATCCCTCCGTTCCGGAAAGCCAGATCACTAAGCTGGCCGTATCGGCGCTTCACGAGACCATCCAGGCAATGCTCAAGACCGAGCGCGTCCGTTCGATGCCTGGAGTCCTTGCGGCGCTTAAGGCGAATCCTTACCTGAAGAAGGAAGATGCCGACGAGATCAACAAATTGAGCCAGCCGGCGGCACCCCCTGAGCCCGCTCCATCATCGGCCTCCGGGGGCGCTGAGCAGCCGGTTGCAGCCGGGATGGTCGCCACGGACCCGACTGCGGATGCGGAAGAGCCGGCGGAAGCCGCTCAGCCCGCGGATACTGATTCCGACGAGCATACCTCGGCCTACCTCAAGGAGCATGCTCACGAGATCGCCAGCGAAGGCGAAAAAAAATTTCAGGCGATCGGCGGAATTGTCGAGATCCTTGGTCCCGATTACTTCCCTGTCACCAAGGAAGGCGACGTTCCGGAGCCCGCGCCCAGCGCCGCGCCTGCGGCCGGGGCGGCGAAAGCGGCCATTGCCAGCACGCACGCAGCTGGCGCACGTAAGAAGCCTGCCCCGACTGAAGGGAAGCGAGAGAACGCGCTACAGAAGATCAATTCCCTTGACGTCAAGGGAAGAATCCAATTGGCGCTGAAAGGCAATAAAGAAGAACGTTCGCTCCTCATTCGCGATGGGACCAAGGTCGTTGCTCTTGCGGTGCTCGAGGCTCCCAAGCTGTCAGACGGCGAAGTCGAGAAATTCGCCAGCCAGAAAAATGTGCTGGAAGCCGTCCTGCGCCAGATTCCTCTGAAGCGCCGCTTCATGAAGAACTACATTGTCGTGCGGAACCTGGTCGCGAATCCCCGCACCCCGCTCGACCTAGGCCTCGGTCTGATGAAAAATCTGCTGGCGCAGGATCTCAAGAATATTTCCGCCAACAAAGAAGTGTCCGAAACGATCCGCAAGCTCGCGCTCAAGATGTACAAGCAGAAAATGGAAGCCGCAAACAAGAAATAATCTTGGAGGAGAGTTGGCTTCGCTAACGCAATCCGACCCGATCGGCGAACTCCTGAACCGCTCCAAAACTATTGCCGTGGTGGGCTTGTCCCGGAATCCTCTGCGTCCCAGCCATGGCGTGACCGCCTACATGCAGAGTCACGGATACCGCATCATCCCGGTGAATCCCAACATTGAGGAATGCCTGGGAGAAAAAGCTTATCCCTCACTGCTCGATGTCCCCGGACAGATCGATATCGTGAATATCTTCCGCCGTCCGGAATTTGTCGAAGAAATCGTCGATCAGGCGATCCAGCGCAAAGTGCCGGCTATCTGGATGCAGGAAGACATCGTTCACGAAAAAGCAGCGGAAAAGGCGCGAAGGGCGGGAATCTTCGTGGTGATGGACAGTTGCATCCTGAAAGAGCATCAGCTGCGGCGGCGCTGATCTACGCCGTGACGCCGACCAGCACCACGCTGGCATCGTCACGCACCCCAACTCCATTCGCGTACGAACGCACTTCGTCGACAAGGCTCACCGCGGAAGCGCCGGGCATACTCGCATATTCAGAAAGCCGGCACAGCCCATACTCTTCCTCGTTCTCATTCACCGCTTCCGTGATGCCGTCGCTGTAAAACACAAGCTTCGATCCTGCGGTCAGGCGAACCTCGGTTTCTGAATAGTCTCCGCAGGAAAGGCCGAGCGGCAACCCGCGCTCTGTCTCCAGAAATTTCTCGCCCTCATGGTCGATGAACAATGGCTGCAGGTGCCCTGCATTCGCGAAGGTCACCGTTTTCGTCGACGGATCAAGGACGGCATAGACCATGGTGACGAATTTTCCGGCAGGGAAGTCATTGACCAACAATTCGTTCAGGCGCGTCAGCACTTCGCCCGGCGTGCAGCAGGCCTCCGCGAGAGAGCGGAAGATTCCACGCGTTGCCGACATCAACAGCGCCGCCGCGGTTCCCTTGCCGGAAACATCGGCCAGAACGATTCCCCATCGTCCGTCGGGGAAGGCGATGAAGTCGTACCAGTCGCCACCCACCGCTCGCGCGGGCTCGCTGCGTCCGGAAATCACGAAGCCGGGAACATACGGAGAGCTTTTGGGTAACAATGCCTGCTGGATCGCGCGCGCTTCCTGTGCGTCCCGGTCCAGCGCCGCGCGCTCTGCCCGCTCCGTTTGGAAGCGCCTCGCGTTTTCTACCGCGATGGCCACGTGATCGCACAATGCCTGCAGCAGGCGCAATTGCTGCTTCGGAAAAGCGTCCAGTTCCGGATGCGACGCTGTGAACACGCCCACCAATTGCTCGCCGACACGCAGAGGAATCGCAACCTCCGACAGCGTCGCGTGCTTGCACGCGATGTAATAGCTGTCCAGCCGGACGTCCGGCGCATAGTGCATGCGCCCGGTCGATGCGACGTGGCCAACCATCCCTTCCAGTCCAATCTTTACGCGGTGACCCTTGCTCCGGGCCGAACAGCCGTGCACACCCGCTAGAACCAGCTCTTTGCGCTGCTCGTCGTGTATGTACACGCTGGATTCGACGCACCCAAAGGAATGAATGACTTCGTCGAGGACGCTGTCGATGAGAAGATCGAGATCGAGAATAGACGCGATTCTCTGCGCAGCCTTCTGCACCCGCTGCAGGTCCTCCACGATCTCCGAGGCGGCCGCCGCTCGCACGGGAGCCTCGCTGCTATTTATGCTCGGAGTTAACACCATAACCCACCCGCCGGTCAGCACCGGTCCTTGAAATTTAGAATGCCAGCAATGTCGTGACGATTCTTTATTTCGCGCGTCAATTCAGCTTGTGGTACTTTGTCCACGCCAAGGAGACTTGTTTGAGTTCTGATCCTGTTCTGCTGCCGGCCGGGCCCAGCCTGCGATCCCAACCCTCCACTCTCCGCAAGGTGTTTATAGGCCAGGAAGGCCTGCGTGCCGGGTGGAGCTTCCTGATTTTCATCCTCTTATTTGGGGTAGTCGTATCCCTCGGAATCTTTGCATTTCAGAGGCTCCATCTATTCCACCCGCCCACGAAGACAGTCCCTGAGATTTCAATGTCTTTTGGATTTATCAATGAGGGCATTACGGTGTTCGCGGTTTTGTTGGCCACCTGGATCATGTCGAGGATCGAACGTCGTGGTCGCTCCTATGGATATGGCGGCACAAACAAGCTCAAGCTTTTCTTGGCAGGCCTCGCAACCGGAGTAGCCCTCATTTCTCTATTGGTCTTGACACTCTGGAAGAGCGGTGCGCTCGTCTTTGAGACTCGGCTGATCTTCGGTCCGGACGTAGCGCGCTACGCAGTTCTCTGGCTGCTTGCCTTTGTCTTGGTAGGAGTTTCAGAAGAATCGTTGACCCGTGGATTTCTCCTGTATACGCTGACCCGCGGATTGGCCTGGGTCTATCGCTACCTCTTCAAGACTCGCCACAGCGCGACTCTTGGCTTCTGGACCGCGGCCGCAATTATGTCGGTGATCTTCTTCCTCGGTCACACCAACAACCCGGGCGAATCCCCGATCGGCCTTCTATCAGTTTTCGTCGGAGGAATGTTCTTCTGTTACAGCGTCTGGCGCACAGGCTCGCTGTGGTGGGGCATCGGGATGCACGCCGCCTGGGACTGGGGCCAGTCCTTTCTCTACGGAGTCGCCGACAGCGGACTCATGGTGCAACACCGTCTGCTGGCCACGCATCCGCAGGGCAAGCCGTTGCTCAGTGGCGGTACTACCGGTCCGGAGGGCAGCATCCTGATCTTTGCTGTTCTGGCCCTCGGAAGCCTGATCGTCTTTCTTACCCTGCCTCGCGGTCGCTATTACGATCCTCCGCCGCTGCCGGAGAGTTCGCCACCCGAGACCGCCGTCTCTTGATCTCTTCCATCCGCTCGCGGATCCGCTTCTCGATTCCTTCGTTCGTGGGATGGTAATAAACGCGGTCGCGCAGATTATCTGGCAAGCATTGCATGTCCGCGACCTTGTTCCCCAGGTCTTGCGCGTACTGGTAACCGCGCGCGTAGCCAAGGCCCTTCATCAGCGACGTGGGCGCATTCCGCAGATGTAATGGAACGGAATCAGCCGATGTCTGTTCTACATCCTGCTGGACACTTCCGTATGCCGTGTAAAGCGCATTCGACTTTGGCGCGACCGAGAGATACACAACCGCCTGGGCCAGCGCCAGGTTTCCCTCCGGCATTCCGATGAAGTCGACCGCGTCCCTCGCCGCCATGCACAACGAGAGCGCGTTCGGATCGGCCAGTCCGATATCTTCAACTGCCATACGCACAACTCTCCGCGCGACGTACAGCGGATCCTCTCCTGCCTCCAGCATCCTGCCTAGCCAGTACAACGCAGCATCCGGATCGCTATTCCGCACAGATTTATGCAGCGCCGAGATGAGGTTGTAATGCTCTTCGCCGGCTTTGTCATAAAGCAGAATCCGCTTCTGCAAAGCATCTCGCACAATCTCGTCGGTAATCTCGTGTGAAACATCATCCGAAACCGGTGCCCCATTTCTCGCGGCGTTTGCGGGAAGTGGGGCGTTCGTCAATCCCGCCGCAACTTCCAAAACGTTGTAAGCGCTCCGAGCATCCCCACTGGTATAGCTGGCAATCTTTTTTAAGACCTCATCCGAAGCCCTGAGGTGCATCTCGCCCAACCCGCGCTCCCGGTCCTCAAGCGCCCGCCGCAGCAGCCGCACAATCTGTTCTTCAGTCAGAGGCTGAAGCACATATACCCGCGTTCGTGAAAGCAGAGCCGAGTTAATTTCAAACGAAGGATTCTCAGTCGTTGCCCCGATCAGCCGGATATTCCCCTTCTCCACGTGTGGCAGAAACGCATCCTGCTGCGCTTTGTTGAAGCGATGAATTTCGTCGATGAACACGATAGTCCGCGTGCCATATTGCCGGGCGCGTTCCGCATCGGCCATCACCTGCTTGATCTCTTTGATCCCGGCGAGCACTGCGGAGAATTCAATGAACTCCGCCTTCGTCATGTTGGCGATGATTTTCGCAAGCGTCGTCTTGCCCGTACCCGGTGGCCCCCAGAAGATCATCGATCCGGAATCGTCCCGCTCGATCTGCACTCGCAGAGGTTTTCCAGGTCCGATCAAATGCTCTTGCCCGGCATACTCCTCGAGCGTCCGCGGGCGCATCCGGTCCGCCAATGGACGTGTCGAATCGGCGCCGCCTGCGTTCGGAATGGGTTGGAAGAGGCTCATCGGTCTGCTGGACGGATGTCTTGAGATTAAATCATCGCCAGATCCCTTGCTTCCAGGAACAGTATTCTCCGAGGGCCCCTGTATTCGGGAAGCAAACTTGGCTCGTACGAAATCATTGCTCCGCTCGGGGCAGGCGAAACAATCGGCGGGCGAGTCTAGTCGCCGGACACGGCAGCTTCCGTATTGGCAATAAACTTCAGCTTCGGCGGCGTGGGGAGTGCGCCAACTTCTGCGCCATATCGGTAAAACAACTCCAATCCTTCCAGGCATCCCGGATCCAGGTGGTAGTGAATATTCTCGGTGAGATAACTCCGAACTCCCGCTTCGGTAATTCCGATCCTTGGAGCCCACTCGCTCGCGATCCGCTCAAGGCTCTCCGGCGCCAACCCATGATCCCGTGAGGCACGAAAAATTGCCGGCAAATCGAGCATTGGGTCAGCCTCAGCCAGCGCCGCCGCCCGCACCGCCCAGAATGCGAACACAAACGGTTTTCCGGTAAGCCGGATCCACTCGTCTGCCAGATCCAAAGTGTGATATCGGGAACGGTCCACGCGCAACGCCGGATCTCCAATAAGCAGCCCGGCGTCGTGATCGGCCAGCATGACGTCGACATCCGGAGCCATTGAGGTACATGTCCGCGGGCCACCCAGCCACTTCCTGAACAACACCTTCATCAGTGCCACTGAAGTCATCGACGACGTATCCAGCGCGACGCTGCGCACATCCGCAACCGGAACTTTGCTGACCAGCAGAATGGAGCGCACTGCCCGGCGCGACGCAATTGCCACGTCTGGCAATATCATCAGCCCCGGAATTTCGGTATAAGCCGCCGCCGGAATGATTCCGATATCGGCCGTGCCGTCGGCCAACGCACGTGCGCAGGCCGAGGGCACGGTGTAGGAAATCTCAAAGTGACCTCTACACCCGGGCGCGTCGTTTTCTTCTGAAGCCTGGCCTCGGACCCCCGACCCCTGGTTTCCCTGTTCAAAATCCCACATCAGCGGAGCGGTGTTCAGGTAGGAAATCGCAGAAATTCGCAGCTTTTTCATTACTTTCTCAAGATATTAACAGACCAATGTGACACATGACCTTGACACCGCTTTCACGAACTCAGTACAGTCCGCGAGTTCAGGCCATTTTTGGCTCCTCGCATGTCCCAAATTGGAACCCGGGCATGCTCTCGCTCGATCGGAGTTTGCCGTTGTCCACCCTTATCGCTTCACCCTCGGCCACGCATCTGCTGGAATGGCTCGCGATCTCGCTCACCCCGGGCCTTGGCCCCACGAAGGCCAGAAAACTGGTCGAGCATTTCGGTGGTCCCGAAGCCGTCCTCCGTGCTCCACTCACAGAACTAGAAGCAGCCGGAATCCAGGCGGTTTCCGCTCAGTCGCTCGCCATAGGAAAATCTGCAGAATTGGCCCGTGAAGAAATCGCCAAGGCCGCCGGAGCTGACGTCACGCTCGTCTCGATCGACGACTTGTCCTATCCGCCGCGCCTGAAGGAAATCTACGATCCTCCACCCATTCTTTATGTGCGCGGAGACGCGCAGGTTCTCACGCGGCCCGGCATCGCGCTCGTCGGCACTCGCAATCCCACGCCCTACGGATCGGGCATGGCCGAGCGTCTCGCCTGCGATCTCGCCGCTCAAGGATTGCTCATCATCAGTGGGATGGCCCGTGGAGTCGACACTGCCAGCCATCGCGGTGCCATCTCGGCCAAAGGCAAGACTGTGGCTGTCTTCGGCACCGGCGTCGACGTCATTTACCCAAAGGAAAATTCGCGTCTCTCCGAGCAGATTCTCGCGCTCGGGGGCGCGCTGATCTCTGAATTCCCACTCGGCACGTTTGCGGCGCCGCAGAATTTCCCCATCCGCAATCGCATCATCAGCGGAATGTCGGTCGGTGTTCTCGTCATCGAAGCCGCCGAATACTCCGGCACGCGCATCACCGCCCGCTGTGCCCTGGAGCAGAATCGCGACGTTTTCGCCGTGCCCGGCAACGTCACCAACAAGAATTCCTGGGGACCCAACACGCTCATCAAGCAGGGCGCCAAGCTGGTTGCGACCTGGGAAGACGTTTGGGAAGATCTCCCGACAGAAGTGCGACTTGCGTTGACGCCCGCCTCTCCGCGTGAATCCTCCGACGCTTCGTCCGCATCTCTATTTCCGGACGAAGGGCTTCCTCCTCACGAGAAGCGAATCCTGAGCTTGCTGAAAGCCGACGAGTCCACGCACATCGACGAACTCGTCGAGCGCCTCGAATCGGAAATGTCCTCCTCCGAAATCTTCGCCGCCCTCTTCGAACTAGAGCTAACCGGCAAAGTCCGCCAAATGCCGGGAAAGAACTTTGTGAAGAGCTTTTAAGCCGGCAGCGATGCGAATGCGCCTTGAGCGAAGAGCGACGAGCAGCAAGGTCATTCTAAGGAAGTTATGTGAAGAACTACAAAGAACTGGTCGTGTGGAGAAATGCGCACCTGACGAAGCTTCAATCTACGATGCGACTCGAGATTTCCCCAAGGAGAATCATGTGGTTTGACGAGTCAATTGCGTCGCGCCGCAGCCTCCATTGGAGCGAATATTGCGAAAGGATCGGGCAGGCCGTCGATCAATGAGATTTGCCGTTTCCTGCAGATTGCACGAGAATCGGCCGGCGAAACGGAATATCGTCTGCTCCTCGCTCGAGATCTTAAGTTGTTACGAGGAGAGGACTTTCGAGAGCTCTCACGTCGTTCCGACGAGATCCAACGAGTGCTCACAGCGCTAATTTAGAGCCTTCATGCGGGGGAAGAAGCAGGCATCGGCGGTCGAATTGTGACTCGATGCCAGAACAAAGAGTAGACTCATTGCTCGCAGCTCATTGCTCATTGCTTTCTTCCGGTAACTTGTTCCTCGCTTGACATTCATGCTAGCTTCAAAAAACGTACCGGGATTACTGAGGTCACATTGTCGAAAGGTTTAGTCATCGTCGAATCGCCTGCCAAGGCGAAAACCATCCAGAAATATCTGGGTAAGGGATTCACTGTCGAGGCCTCGCTTGGCCACGTGAAAGATCTGCCCAAAAGCACTCTGGGCGTGGATATCTCCAACGACTTCGAGACGGATTACATCGTCATTCCGGGCAAGGAAAAGGTCGTTGCCAAGCTGAAGAAGCTCGCCTTGTCTGCCGACAACATCTATCTCGCGCCTGACCCGGACCGCGAGGGCGAAGCCATTGCCGCGCACCTCGCCGATGAACTCGACGAGAACGGCTCCAAGCGCAAAAAAGCCGCGAAGAAGCCAAAGAAGGGGGAACCCGAGGCGCCGCCTAGAATCCAGCGCGTCACCTTCAACGAAATCACCAAGCGCGCCGTGCAGGCAGCCTTCGAGCGCCCACGCACGATCGATCAGAATTTGGTCGACGCCCAGCAGGCTCGCCGCGTCCTCGACCGCTTAGTCGGATACCAGGTCTCCCCGCTGCTCTGGGATAAAGTGCGCCGCGGCTTGTCCGCCGGCCGCGTTCAAACAGTCGCCCTGCGCCTGATCGTGGAACGTGAACGCGAAATCAAGGCGTTCGAGAAAAAAGAGTACTGGACCATCGACGCCCACCTTTCTGGCCCTAAGCCTCCGGCCTTCGACGCCCGCTTCGTTGGCAAAGGCGAAGAGAAGATTGAAATCCCGAATGGCGAGGAAGCCGAAAAAATCCGGGCGGCCCTGGAAACTGCCGATTGGGTCGTGCGCAGCGTCGATAAAAAAGAGCGCCGCCGCAACGCCGCGCCGCCGTTCACCACCAGCAAGCTTCAGCAGGATTCTTCCCGCAAACTGCGGTTCAGCGTGAAGCGCACCATGATGATCGCCCAGCGCCTCTATGAAGGCGTGGAGCTTGGCGAAGAAGGTTCCGTCGGCCTCATCACCTACATGCGTACCGATTCCACCCGAGTGGCCCCCGAGGCCATTCAGGAAGTCCGCGAGTATGTCGGCAAGGAATACGGCCCCACGTACCTTCCCGAAACGCCCAATACATATAAAGAGAAGAAGGAGGCGCAGGCTGCCCACGAAGCCATCCGCCCCAGCTCGGTCATGCGTCATCCCGACCAGATCAAGCAGTACTTAAAAGAAGATGAGTACAAGGTCTACAAGCTGATCTGGCAGCGCTTCGTCGCTTCGCAAATTAACCCTGCGGTCTTCGACCAGACCACGGTCGACATCGACGCCAAGGCGAAGGCAAACGGGGTTTTCTGGTTCCGCGTCACTGGTTCCGTCCTCAAATTCGATGGCTTCCTCCGCGTCTATGAAGAATCGAAGGACGGCAAGGACGAAGAAGATGAGGAACTGAAGCACAAGCTGCCCGCGCTCGAACCCGGGCAGAAGCTCACACTGAAGGAGTTGAAGCCGGAGCAGCACTTTACCGAGCCACCACCGCGCTACAACGAAGCTTCACTGGTCAAGGAACTGGAGGAACGCGGCATCGGACGGCCCTCCACGTACTCAGCCATCCTGTCCACGATTCAGGAACGGCAATACGTGCAGAAGATCGGCGGCAAGTTCATTCCCACGGAGATCGGACTGGTGGTCACCGATCTGCTGATCGAAAACTTCCGCGACATTTTCGATGTACAGTACACGGCGCGTCTGGAAGAAGAACTCGACGAAATCGAAGAAGGCAAAGAGAAGTGGCAAGACGCCATGGCCGAGTTCTACAAGAAGTTCCAGAAGGACCTGAAGTATGCCGAAAAGCACATGGAGAACATCAAGCGGATGGAGAAGCCCACAGATGAGAAGTGCGAACTCTGTGGTTCGCCGCTGGTGATCAAGTGGGGCAAGCACGGCTCCTTCTACGCCTGCAGCACCTACGATAAAGACGATCCGAACACCTGCAAGTTTACGAAAGAAAATCCCATCAATCTCCCGGATCTCGACTCCGCCGATATCCAGGAAACAGGCGGATCAGAAGAATACTGCGAGAACTGCGGACGGGTGATGGTCCTCAAGCGCGGACGCTTTGGCCAGTTCATGGCCTGCACCGGTTATCCCGACTGCAAGACGACGCGCCGCCTCGATCAGGGCAAGCGAGTTCCTGACATTCCGCTCGACGAACTCTGCCCCAAGTGCGGACGCAACATGATGATCCGCCACGGACGCTTCGGTGAGTTTACCGCGTGCAGCGGATATCCCGAGTGCAAGTACGTGAAGCAGAACTTCATCGGAGTGAAGTGTCCCGACTGCAAAGACGGTGACCTGGTCGAAAAACGTGCCCGCAAGGGCAACACGTTCTACGGATGCAGCAATTACCCGAAGTGCAAGTTCACTTCGGCGAACAAGCCGATTCCCGAGAAGTGCCCCAGTTGCGGTCACGAATACTTGGTCGAAAAGAATCTGAAAGCCGGACCGGTCATCGCCTGCCCCAACAAGGAGTGCGACTACGAACGGCCAGCTCCGCCGCCGCCGCCAAGTTCCGAAACCGCAGCTGGTACCACCGCGTAGAAGATCGAGTTATCGGGCGATTGAAGGCTACATTGTTATCCTGAGTGGAGCGAAGGACCGATGCGGCTGCATGCGCCAGCAAGGTACGTCCTTTGCGGCGGCGAAGCGTTAGCGTAGTCGAAGGATCCGTGTAACTCTGGGATAATCTCCATCGGTCCCACCGAAATGAGTGATCGAACGCCCCTCGATGCTGTGTTTGTCGGGGAGGAACCAACGGGGAGGAACCAGAGAATGGCATTTCCTGAAAATGAGCCCACAATCCAGCGTGGTGACCCCACCATCCAGCTGATCGACTTGTTGGTCGCGCGCCTGGAAGAGTGTCTGGGCGAGGTTCTGCCCCTCGAAACGGATGATCTTTTAAAGGATTATGCGCAGAATGCTCGAAATAGTACAGCATCAGCCATTGAGCAACTGAGACTGGCACGCGCCAGGAAAGAGCAGCAACTTGGAGGCCGCACCAAGTAAAACAGGAAAGAACGGTGCCCACGGTGGAAACTTCGATTGGCGTAACATCTGATTTCACTCATCTTCCCGATGAGCTGAGAGATTTGGACTGCTCACCACGCATCGCTCGTCGCTCATAACTCACCTCTCGCCGCTCATTGCTCACGGCTCCCCCTCCATTTACAATCCACAACTTCCGGAGGAATACATGGCCAAGAAGCCGACCGCTGCTGACGCCCAGCTCATCGCACAACTCTACGACCTTCGCCGTGAAGCCGAAATGCGCAAGGCGCGCTCCTGGTGGTTCGGGGAGTTCTTCCCGCAAAGCGCTGACGATTTCCTGAAGGTAGCTTGGGCCATGAACACGCAGGAAAATAATTGGCTCCGGCAGGTCGGCGGATACTGGGGCATGGTCTGCTCATTCGCCAATCACGGGGCCCTCAATGAACAGCTCTTCCTCGCTCCCGGCTTCAGCGGAGAGCTGTTTCTGATGTATGCCAAGATCCATCCCTTCATCAAAGAACTTCGCCAGAAACTCGAAGACCCGCACGCCTTCAAAGACGTCGAAATCGCCATTACGCGCACCAAGTGGGGAAGAGACCGCCTCCAGTTCATGATCAAGCGTGTAGAGGCCATGCGCCAGAGAATGGCCGAGCGTAAAGCCGCTTCAGGCTCCTGACTTTTAGCTCGAAGCTCACGACTCACTACCAGTCTGTTATCCTAGTCGGCTGTGCGGATGATCTGGTGGTTTCTGATCCTTGGCGTCAGTACGCTGGTAGTCGTGTGTGTGGCGATCGCCCTGTTTGTTCATCTCAGGCGCCACCTGCATAAGGCGCATGATGGCACCACTGACATGGAACGTCAGACGAATCAACTGAAATCCTGATCGCGGCTTACGCCGCTGATCTCGGAGACATGGAATGGCAAAATTGCTGACTCAATCGCAGGGCAGTGCGCAGGAGCATCTGCTGGATTACGCGCGGCAGGCGGCCGTGATCGTCGGTGCAACGCTGTTCGTTGCTCTCTGCGCGCGTATCACCATTCCTCTGTTGCCGCTGACTCCGGTTCCTCTCACCGTGCAGAACATGGCGGTTCTGCTTGTCGGCCTTCTTCTCGGCAGCCGTCGCGGGTTCGCGGCGCTTGCCCTCTATTTGGTGGAAGGTGCTGTCGGACTGCCGGTGTTCAGCCCGGCCGGGCCCGGAGGCTTCGCGCAATTATTCGGATTTACTGGTGGATTTTTGCTGGCTTACCCATTCGTGGCCTTCGTGGCCGGCTACATCTTCGAGCAGGGAAAGAAAAGTTTCGCCCGTGCAGCTGCCGCCGGGATCATCGCCGAATTGTTGCTCTTCGCGGGCGGCCTGTCGTGGCTGTACGTCTTGACGCATTCACTGGCCAGGGCGGCGTATCTCGGACTGTACTGGTTTGTCGCCGCCGAAGTGATGAAGGTAATGTTCGCCGCCGCGATCGCAACACGCTGGCACCGTGGTGCCGCGATTGAGCGATAACTAGCCCAAGCCAAAAAGGGTCGTCACAACATAGGCTAGGGCGGAAGTCCCGGCAAAAGACGAAATAAGAACAGGGTCCCGCAGGGACGGCACCATCCTCAACGGAGTCCGAAAACCATGACCGCAGTTTCCGAAACCACAAAAGCACCGGGCTCTGACTCGTCAACTCATCTCCGCGAAATCACCGTCGCTCACAGCCCCGACTCCGACGACGCCTTCATGTTCTACGGACTTGCCACGCACAAAGTCCGCACGCCCGGTCTGCGCTTTACGCACACTCTCTGCGACATCGAAACGCTGAACCAGAAGGCGCGCGAAGGTGTCTACGACGTGACCGCCATTTCTTTTCACGCCTATCCGTACGTGCAGGACAAGTACGCGTTAATGGCATGCGGCGGCAGTGTCGGTGAAGGCTATGGCCCCATGATTGTTTCGCCTCGCCCTTTTACCGCGAGCGAGGTCAAATCGAAAAAAATCGCTGTCCCCGGCACTTTGACCACCGCCTATCTCGCGCTCAACCTCTTTGCTCCAGGTGTCGAAACAGAAGTCGTTCCGTTTGACCAGATCATCCCTCAGATCCTCGAAGGCAAATACGAAGCTGGACTGATCATCCACGAAGGCCAGATCACATACGACAAGGCTGGCCTGCACCGCATTGTCGATCTCGGGCGCTGGTGGCAGAAAGTGACCGGACTGCCGCTTCCCCTCGGTGGAAACGCCATCCGCCGCGAGCTCGGTCCCACCCTCATGCCCGCTGTCACCGCCGCGTTGCGCGAGAGCATCCAATACGCCCTCGAGCACCGCGAGGAAGCTCTGGCCTATGCCATGCAGTTCGCTCGGGATCTTGATACGAGTTCTGCCGACAAATTTGTCGGCATGTACGTCAACGAACGCACCCTTGATTACGGCCCGGATGGCCGGGAAGCCGTCCGCCGCCTCCTCGACATGGGCCACAAAGCAGGCATCATCGTTCCCGAAGCGAAAGTGGATTGGGTGTGAATCGAAGCTTCTAGCTACTAGCTCCTGGCGACTGACTAGTTAAGCCGGCCGCGATCTTCTGCCGTGATTCGCGCCGAAACCCCTTAACCAACGATCAAATGAGACCTATGATTTTGTTCGCTAGAAGCTAGCAGCCAGGAGCCGGAAGCTTGCCCCCCCAAACTCTTCTCATCGACGCCGACGACACGCTCTGGGAGAACAACATCTACTTCGAGCGCGCCATCGCTCGCTTTGTGTCTTTCCTCAACCATCACGAGTTCTCTCCCGAGCAAGTCCGTGAAGTCTTGAATGATGTCGAGCGCGAGTGCATCGTCAAGCATGGCTATGGCCTGCACAGCTTTTCTCACGCACTCGTGGACACCTTCGAAAAACTCAGCCCCAAGCCCGTCACTCCCGAACTACACGCGCAGATTCAAAGCTTCGCCCACACCATCGAAGGGCATCCCATCGAATTTCTGCCCCAGGTGCAGGAGACGCTGGACTATCTATCGAAGCGACATCGTCTGATTCTGGTTACAAAAGGCGCGCAGGCGGAGCAACTCGGCAAAGTGGAGCGTTCTGGAGTGCGAAAGTTTTTTCCCGACGTACAGGTCGTCGCCGAAAAAGACGTTTCCGCGTATGCCCGAATCGTCAGCCACTTCAGCCTGAACGCCGCTTCCACCTGGATGATCGGGAACAGCCCCAAGTCCGACATCAATCCTGCCATGGCCGCGGGCCTGAATGCCGTTTTCGTTCCTCACGGCGATACTTGGATCCTCGAGCACGAAGAAATTAATTCCGCACCCGCCGGACAAACGCTTTTGATCGTAGGTACCTTCGCCGAACTACGCGAACATTTCTAAAGTAGGCACAACCACCATCGGCTGTGCAGAGACAATGTAGAGGACAGCCGCTTTCGGCTGTCCGACGAGCCACGCACAGCTTGCCACGCCACTTCCGTGCCGGAATCATCTTCGTTACGATGTTTTCATTCTTGTCACGGCAGCACCAAACTAACCAACAATGTCATCAGGTTGTAATGAATTCCGCATGTTACGCTCAAACAGTTTGGGATGCGGTTCCCACTGTGTCTGTGGCGATACAGACTAACAATTTACGGCGGCTCCTTCACACGGTCGAGGCTCTCTCTGAGCTCGGGCCTTCGCTCGCTGCTGAGCAAAATTTCTCCGATTCGTCACGACGCATGCTCGCCGCGGTCCTCGAAGCGGCCGGCGCTCGCGAAGGCACTTTGTTTCTCTTTAATGACAAACCCGCCATGCTCACTTCCGCGGCATCGCAGGGGTTTGTCCTCATGCCTGACCCGGCACTCATTCCGCTCCTCCCCAAGCATGTACACGCGCTCACCGCGGCGCGAGCGCCGATCGTCCTGAATCCGTCGACCTACTCGGTCTTTCTCAGCTCAAACGGAAACGTCGCCCCGGAACTTTTCAAATGTCTCGCTCCTCTGAAAGCGTCTGGACGCCTGGCCGGTGTGATCGCTCTTGGCCGTCGCCACGGCGACACTCTCTACGAAGATAGTGAGCTTGAGGCTCTGGAACTCTTGTGCAGCTACGTCGCGCTCGCGGTTCAGAATCATTCGTTGACCCAAACCATCGCACAGCGCGTCTCTGAAAACCTGCGCCTCATGGCATCGCTGCACGGTTTCTACGACAGCGCACTGGAAGCTTTTGCCACCGCCATTGACGTAAAGCACGTCAATATCCACGGTCACTCCCTCCGTGTTGGCCGCTACGCAGCCGCCATCGGAGAAGCGATGGGCATGCAGGCGAGTGAAATCGCCGCCCTGCGCAGCGCCGGATATCTTCACGACATTGGCAAGGTGGCGGTTGACCGCCGCCTGTTCAGCAAACCGGGAGCGCTTGATCCGGCCGAATTTCAGGAGATGGCGGACCACACTACCGTTGGCCATGAAATCGTGAGCAGCGTTCAGTTTCCCTGGCCAAAAATTCCCGAGATCGTTCGCTGGCATCACGAGCGAAGTGACGCCTCCGGGTACCCCGACCAGCTCGGTGAGGACGACATCTCCATGCCCGTTCGCATCGTCGGAGTCGCTGACACCTTTGATGCGATGACCAGCGCCCGCCCCTACCGCGCCCCACTCTCGATCGGCAACGCTCTGAGCGATCTGGTCCGATTGGCCCCGCAGAAGTTCGATCCTAACGTCGTGCAAGCTCTTCTTATTCAAGTGCGCCGCGATGCCGTGGGCAGCAACCGCGCGCCACTTCTCGAGGGGGTCTCAGTAAATATTGCCGCCGCCGACATCGATCACCTTGCCGCCACTTTGCAGCACAAAGTCTCCCGCGCCAAGGTCTATCTGACGACATAGTCCGCCGCACCGCGTGTCATCCTGAGGGGAAGCGAAGGCCCCATGCACTTTGCCGGTAGGGGCCCCGATCGCGGAGATCGATCTCGCTATTCGCCGCAGCCGCTCCCAAGTCGAGCACAATCAGCGGCTTGCAGCCAATAAATGAATGCTTCGCCAGGCAACTTTTTCCTCCAGCCGGGTTCATAATGAAGAGACTTGGTTCCTTCCGGGAGTCTTCATGAGATTCAGCTTTACCAAGCTGGCGCTCCTTCTACTGCTGTGCCTGTGCCTGGCCTGTGCCGTCCCCGAACTGCTCGCTAAAAAGAAAGAGAAGGAATCCCCGGCTGCGAATGAGCAGCATCGCGCCATTCATGCCCTGAACCGTCTTGCCTTCGGTCCCCGGCCTGGCGACGTCCAACGCGTCACCGAGATGGGTGTCGACAAGTGGATCGACGAGCAACTGCATCCGGAAAAGATCTCCGACTCCGCGCTCGACACCCGCCTCGCTCCCTTCCGCACGCTCCGCATGAGTTCGCATCAGATGGTCGAGGAATTTCCCGATGGGCAGATGATCCGGCAGGTCATGGACGGCAAAAAGTCCATTCCGTCGGATCCCGCGCGCCGCGCCATCTTCCAGGCGCAGATCGGTCGCCAGCAGGAAAAGAAGGAAGAGAAGCAGCAGAAGATCGAGCAACGAAAAGAAGCAAAGGCAGAATTCGCACCGCCGCAACCGGCCGCTTCGACATCGACGATGGCCGAGCCGCCCTCCGCCGTCGATACCGCAAAAACTGCTGAAGAGATTGCCGCCGCCGCTGCGGCCAGCCCCGACACGCCTGCCAATCAGCCACCCTCAGAAAATGCGATGAGCGCCGCGCCTCCCGCGCCTGCGTCCGCTTCGGAAAATACCATGCCGGCGCCCCCCGAACCCATGCCCGTAGACGATGTCCAGGCTCGCAAAATGGAAGATCGTCTTTACGCTGATCTCGAGGTCCAGAAGCTCATCGACCTTCCTCCCGACCAGCGCTACAAGAAAGTGCTCGCCATGTCAGCCGAGCAGCAACTCGCCTTCGCCGACGCTGAGCGCGGTCCCAAAGGGCAGGACTTTCTGAACGGCCTCGACCCCAAACAGAGAGAAGTTCTGCAGGCCATGAACAATCCGCAGAGCGTAATCTCTGACGAGTTGATCCAGGCCAAGCTCCTGCGCGCGATCTACAGCGAGCGCCAGCTCGAGCAGGTGATGACCGACTTCTGGTTCAATCACTTCAATGTCTTTGTTGGCAAAGGCGCCGACCGCATTCTCATCACCAGCTACGAGCAGGACGTAATCCGTCCCCATGCGCTCGGAAAATTCGAAGATCTTCTGGTCGCCACGGCGAAGAGCCCCGCGATGCTTTTTTATCTCGATAATTGGCTCAGCGTCGGACCAAATTCCATGCAGGCCCTCGGCATTCCTCCCGGGCCGCCGCGTTTCGGTCCCTATCGTTATCCGCCGCGTTTTCCGGGACCGGCGCCGAAAAGCAAGAAGCAGAATAGCGGCCTCAACGAGAACTACGGCCGCGAGCTTCTCGAACTGCACACTCTCAGCGTCAATGGCGGCTACTCGCAGCGCGACGTCACCGAAGTCGCCAAGGTCTTCACCGGATGGACTATCGACAAGCCCAACGAGGGTGGAAGTTTCCGCTTTGATCTGCGTCGGCACGAGCCCGGCCCTAAGTTCGTTCTTGGCCATCACATCAAATTCAAAGGTGAAGACGAGGGCAGGGAAGTCCTGCATCTGCTCGCGACCAATCCGCAGACCGCACACTTCATTTCTCTGAAGCTCGCGCAGCGTTTTGTTTCCGACGATCCCCCGCCCGCTCTGGTCGATCGCATGGCGAAGACTTTCCTGAAGAAAAAGGGCGACATCCGCGAAGTACTCGCGACGCTCTTCCACTCGCCCGAATTTTGGGACGAGACCACCTATCGCGCCAAGGTAAAGACGCCGCTCGAATTTGTAGCCTCCGCGGTGCGCGCGACCGGTGCCGAGGTCGACGACGCCATGCCCCTTGCCCGCCAGCTCAACAACATGGGCATGCCGCTCTATGGCGCCCAGCCGCCGACCGGCTACTCGATGAAGGCGGAAACCTGGGTGAGTTCGTCCGCGTTGCTGAATCGCATGAACTTCGCGCTGGCACTGACCTCGGGCAAAGTTCGCGGCGTAAGAGTGGACACAGTGCAACTCGCCGGCGAAAATTCTGCGCCGCCGGATCCCGCCCTCGCGCTCTCGGCAATGGAAGGCAAGTTGCTCGCTGACAATGTCTCTCAGCAGACGCACGACTCGATTGTGGCCCAGCTATCACAGCCTTCGAAAAGCGCAGCTATGCTGCCGGACGATAAGCGCGAGCAGAACAAAAGCAAGCCAGCCGATCAACCGCATCCGCCGGACGTAAACACGATCGCCGGCCTGCTGCTTGGATCACCCGAATTTCAAAGACGCTAGCGGAGCTACAGAGACGTAGCTCGGCGACGTCTCAACACACATGGGGAAAAAGCAAAGTGAAGATTGCCGAGCCGCAGCATGACGAGTTGCGATCGGCTGCAATGAAGGTCGATTGCCGCAGAACTCGAGCCCGAAAGGTCGAACTGGGAAAGGCCGGGGCTAAGCCCTGGGAAAAGCGATAGTAGGAACAGAGTCCCGAAAAGGGGCGCTACCCTACCGCGTCGAACGTTCAAGCTGGCAGCTAGAAGCTAGCAGCTAGGAGCTGTAAATGCCAACCCGTCGCGTATTTCTCCGCAACAGCGCGCTCGCCGTCGTCGGCACGGCCGCCATCCCGAGCTTTCTCGCTCGCGCCGCGTTTGGCGCCGCCGAGGCCGGGATCCGCGCCAAACGCCTCGTCGTGATCTTCCAACGCGGCGCGGCTGACGGCCTCAACATCGTCGTCCCCCACGGAGAGCCGCAGTATTACGCGATGCGTCCCAGCATCAACATCCCGCGCAAATCCGTACTCGATCTCAACGGATTCTTCGGCCTGCATCCGTCGCTCTCTCCATTTCTTCCGCTGTGGCAGCAGAACCATCTCGCCATCGTGCACGCCGCCGGATCTCCCGATTCCACGCGCTCGCACTTCGACGCGCAGGATTTCATGGAAACCGGCACGCCCGGCATCAAGGCCACCGACGACGGATGGTTGAATCGCACTCTGCGCAATCTGCCAGAATCGGGTCAGGCCTCGCCCTTCCGCGCCATTGCACTGGGTCCGTCTCTGCCGCGCATTCTCAGCGGCATCGAGCCCGCCGTCGCCATGAACAACATCAACGATTTTGCCGTCGGAGGTAAGAATCCAAAGGGTTCACTCGCCGCCAATGCCTTCGAAGCGATGTACGATCACTCCTCCGACACGGTTCTTCACGGCACGGGTGAGGAAACTTTCGACGCAGTCAAAATGTTGCGCTCGGCTGATCCCGGCAAGTACACTCCTGCCGCCAACGCGAACTATCCCAAGGGCCGCTTCGGCGACAGCTTGCGTCAGCTCGCTCAGCTCATCAAAGCCAATCTCGGCGTCCAGGTCGCGTTCGCCGACATCGGCGGATGGGATCATCACGTCAACGAAGGCTCAACCGAAGGCCAGCTTGCGAATGTGCTGACCGAATTCTCGCAATCGATCGCCGCATTCTGGAATGATCTCGGCGACCTCGGCGAAGAAACGGTCGTCGTCACGATGTCGGAATTCGGACGCACCGCGCGCGAAAACGGCAATCGCGGCACCGATCACGGCCACGCCAATGTCATGTTCGTTCTCGGCGGCCCGGTTAAGGGCGGTAAAGTCTATGGACGCTGGCCCGGCCTCGATCAATCACAACTCTACGAAGGCCGCGACCTCGCTCTTACCACCGACTTCCGACAGGTGATTGGCGAAGCCGTAGGCCAGCATCTCGGAAACAAAAACCTGGCCGACGTTTTTCCCGGTTACCAAAATCCCACCGGAAAATTCCTGCGCTACTTGGGATAGAGATCTATGTAGGGACAGCCGCCCCCGGCTGTCCGGTCGAGCGAAACTCGTCTGCCTGCGGCCCGTGGTTCCGCGTCCAATCAATCCAGAACTCCCCTACCAGCAGCGTGATTGTGAATCCCAGCCAGAACGCAATCCCAAAGAATTCGTGCGGCGGGAGTCTCCGGAAAGCAAAGAACGTACCCACGATCGGACGCGTCGTAGCCACTCCGAACGCAACCGCAAAGGTGCGAATCATCCATTCCCGGTGCCGCGCGACTTCTTTTCTGCGAATGTGCCAGTAGGCCTTGATCAGCGAAATCAGGAACACAATTGCGAACAACGTAGTAGCCGCCGTCTCATTCGGCCCGCCAATATTCATCTTCAAACTCATGATTAAAGCAGTCGTACCGATGACCAGTCCGTCAGCAACCAGTACGCGCCCGCTCCAGCGGTGAAACTCGAGATGCCTCTCGCGAATACGATGCACAAACTGTAATGGCGCCAGAATCACAAAGAGCGCGCCCGGCAGGATGTGAACAAACGTCAAAGCCTCATGCCTGGAAAATCCCGCATTCAAGGGAGCGGCCGGCGAATTCCTCACGGCAAACCGTACAGGCCACAGCAGGACCAGCGTGCGAAGGGTGACGGCCGCCAGCCCAATCAATGCCAGAACGACTACTCCAGCCCATATGATCCGGGGTGTTTTTGGGGGTACGGATGGAGAATTCATGGTTGTGAACTTCCAATCATTTAACTATACAGGTTGTATGACAAAAGTATCAGGTCCGAGGACGCACATTCTTTGAGCCCCAGGATCTACCGGATGACGCGGCGGAAGGTGGCCGCGAATCGCAATCGGGAGCGGATTCTGCTCGCCGCCCGCGCCCTGCTGCTCTCCCAGGATTTCTCCGAGTTCTCCATGGAGACGGTCGCGCGCCAGGCCGGCGTATCGCGGCTCACGCTCTACTACCAGTTCAAGTCGAAGGCGGGATTGCTCGAGGCGCTCAACGACTTCATCGCGCGCCGGGGCGAGATGGGCGAACTCGCTGAGGCTTTTCGCGCCGGAGACCCCATCAGGACGTTGCACGAATTCATCCGCGTCTTGGCGGGTTTCTGGGACTCAGATCGCGAACTGATTCGCAGGCTGCGCGCAGTGGGGAGCCTCGATTCTGAAGTCGGACGCAGCCTGGCGGAGCGCAACGAGCGACGCCGTCATGGATGCCGCGTGATCATCGAGCGCTACTACCACTGGTATCCCATGCTGCCCGAGCCATGGGCCTCGCGGGCAGTCGACACCCTGCAAATGCTGACCAGCTTCGAAACATTCGATACCCTGGCGGTGAGCGGGAGGAAGTTTGACGAGGTCGTTCAGATTCTGCACAAGCAGGCGTATGCCGTCATAAACTACACGCCCCCGTCAATCTGACGCATAACGCCGAGTGCTGTTGGGAAATTGCAGTTCGCGGGCTCGAAGAACTTCTAGATGTCGATGAAGACGTCGCCGTCTTCGACCTTGACGGCATAGGTCTTGAGTTTCTGATCGGGATGATCGACCGCCGCGCCAGTCTTGGGGTCGTAGCCCCACCCGTGCCAGGGGCAAACCACTTTTCCGTCCTCGATCATGCCTTGCCCCAGCGAGCCGCCCTGGTGCAGGCACTCGTTGTCCATGGCGCTGATCTTGCCCCAAATGTTCGCAACACAGATCTGCTTCCCGTTGCAGGGAAAGTTGCGCGCTTCATTGTTGTGAGGCAGGTGTTCCTGGGGAATCAGTTTGACGAAGGCCATAGTTCGATGCGGTGCTTATTGCACAGCTTAGAACCTTCACCCGGCAGCTGGAATTGCCGACTTGGGTTCTCGTCGAGCGAAGCAAAGGATCTCGCTTATTTCGGCTGCATGGTCTGCGCAATCATGACCTGCCGCTTGAAGTTCTCCACCATGTTCGGATCGAGCCGCACTTCGGTGGGCTTCCTGGCGATGGTCATGGTGTCGATTTTGTCCTGCAGCTTCAGCAGCGCGTAGAACAGGTTTTCTGGACGAGGCGGGCATCCGGTTACGTACACATCCACAGGTACGATTTTGTCGACACCCTGCAGCACAGCATAGGTATTGAAGGGCCCACCCACCGAGGAGCAAGCGCCCATCGAGATCACCCACTTCGGGTCGGGCATCTGGTCATAGATGCGCTTCACCACCGGTGCCATCTTCAGCGTTACCGTGCCGGCGACGATCATCAGATCGCTCTGCCGCGGGCTGGGACGAAAAACTTCTGAGCCGAAGCGCGCAATATCAAAGCGCGAGGTGGAAGACGCGATCATCTCGATCGCGCAGCAGGCCAGGCCAAACGTCATCGGCCAGACAGCGGATTTCCGGGCCCAGTTGAAGACGTAATCGACCGTCGAAATCAGGAAATTCTTTTCAAACTTGTTCTGCAGCCAGCCCATGAGGCGCCCTCGCAGGAAGCGTACTCTGGCAGTCTAGGTAAGCCAGGCAGGGGTGTCAAACAGGGCGGGGGAGAAGGGAAAGAGACCCTTAATCGCGCCCCCCTTGAAGAGATTACTCACGCAGGTGTGGCAATCATTTTTTGGCGGTACGACATCCAATTTCATCCCGCCGAAGTGTCCTATCGAGCTCTTTGGTTTACAGTTAACGGGAGCTCTCCAGCTCAGTGATTTCGCGGAAGTAGCGGTCCAAAAGAGACGGTACACTATCGCTCGGCTGAAGCTTTCTGTCATCTAATACATGCTCGGCTCGTGACTGTTTATTGATTGCGAGGGCGGAGACACTGCCGTGATTCCAAAATGTGATGCTACCAACCGTCGCTATTGTCTCGATCCTGAGTTCCACCTGCCCAAGCACGATGTCGGTTGGCTCCATCGACCTAATCGACGACTCGATGCTTGCTTGTGAGATCTTTGCGGAATGTTTTGAATACCATTGTTCCGCTTGTCGTACGATGGTGAAGGTCATCAAGGTAGCACCTCGATTTCGAACGCTTCAGGCATCTCCACAATGTTGTAGTATTTGGATGCGAAACTGTTCGGACCGAGGATCTTCGCCCAACCATTCGGCGACTGAAAACGAACACTCGAAGATGGCACATCAAACGTTACGAAAATATTATTTCCTCCAGGAGGTGGCGTCCATGCTGTAGGATTTGGAGGAGAAGTGACGCTTGTTACACCATTTAGCCTGCTCTCTACAACTCTTCCGGTGTCCTGCATCTGCTGCAGCTCCTCTGGACTCATCCATCTGCCAACCCTCGTGTATTCCGGGCCCGTGCGACCAACCATTATCGCTCCCGAGTGTGAGGGGGCGTTGCGGGACTCGGCGAGCGAAGTGCGGCTCGCTGGATGTCGACATCTTACTTCACGGCTTCATTTAGCAGTTGAGCAAAGAAGTCGACCACGTCATCAATAAAGTTGTAGGTGAAGGCATGCATCGTTCCCGTCGCAAACTGCATTTGATCGTAGAAAGCAGTATCCCGAAACCCAAATGGTACGATTGTTTCCCTTGTGATGCCGAAACGCCCCAACAGCTTCCTAGCATCGACCAGCGCCATTATCCCAATCTCGCAAACTATCCATTGGCCGTAGAGGTCATCGGGCCCATGTTTTAAGAGGACAAGATTCGCGCTCCTGCCCTTGTCGATACCTATCCAACCCCCACCGATGATTTCTCCACCCCTCACCTTTATTCCGGATTTTCGTGGCTCAAAAAAGGAAACGGTGATGCTCCTCCCGGAAGGTACGCTGTAGATATTGGCCATCCATTCGTTTGTGCGTGTGATCTGGCCATGTTGAAACTGCTGGTTAAATTGTTCAATCAGGGGTTTCACGCTTTCCAGAAGCATTTCGCACGAGTGCGCATACAACTTCACCTGCTTGTCTCGGTCACTCTGCTGTTGCAACGTATCTAGGTGCCTAGCTTCCTCTTGTTGCCTCCGAGCAATCGCGGACTCGACAGCCGCCGATACAGAGGGATGGGCGGCAGTACAGCTGCTACTTGGCTCGCTTAGAATCCTCAGTACGTCGTCCCATGATGGTCGGTCCTGCGGTCTTTTACTGACCATGCGTGACAACAGTTGGGCTACTCCAGGTGGAACGTCTTTCCGCACACTCCGAACGTCTGGACACTGCTCGTAGAGATGGGCCTTCTCCCATTCAAGGAAATTACCCGGGTCTTTGATCCTATCCAGCAGGGGGTGCTTCAGGGTCAGAACTTGGTAATACACTAATCCCACCGAATACACATCAATCTTGAATGTGTTCGCCTGGAAAAGCCACCCTTCCGGGGCCATGTATGCGATGTGCTGACCACCTTTGAACGTCTTGGTGCGCGTACTCTCGTCTACGAACTTTGAAATACCAAAATCTCCGATCTTTAGCTTATTCCCTGAAACTAAAACATTGTCCGGTTTGATATCTCGGTGTATCACCTTTGCATTGATCGCGCGAGTGCCCTGAGCGATGTCTATCATCATTTCAATCGCCGTATCCAAATGGATTGCGGCATTTTCAGCGATCTGCTTGCGCAATAGTTCGGCGAGATTCCCACCGGCAATGTACTCCATGAACACGTACGGACCCACTGGAGACGAGACTCCGTCGTTTACGTGGAGGATGCGAACAACGTTCGGGTGCTCAACTCGCTGCGCCGTTCGTATCTCATTCAATAAGGCGGTCTTGGACTCTTCGGATGGTAGCGTACCTAGGGGAATCAGTTTTACCGCTACCACGGTGCCAGACCTCTCTCCCACTGCGCGATATACTTCACCGAAAGCCCCGTTCCCAAGGAAATCGGCTATCTTGAATGTCTCGTTATCCGCTCCGATCAAAGCTGAACCGATAGTGATGGAAGGCATAAGCACTCGATTTTACAACGCCAATTGCATATGAATCTTGCATGTGAAACCGCCACCAAAAATACGGTCACCAGTCAGATGCCTCGTTAGCCTAGTGCAATCGCTAGGGAATAACCGACCAACTGTGCAAGTCGATGCCAATGCCGTCGATGCGGGCGGCGGCGCCCTTCGCGGATGTCGGCGGCGTGAGGTTCGGGTACTCCAAGCGCCGAAGCGATAGCTGCAATCGTGACTGAGCTAAAGGTGGCGGCTGAATATCGGGGAACCTTGTGCCGAATCGCTGTTAGCCCCGAGCTTGGCGAGCTTCGCCGGACACGAAATGGCCTGACCAGAAACGATATGACACCGGGACAAGTGGCAAAGCCGAGAGAGCGATGTTGAACGCTGATCCCCACGGTTTCTTGTACCGCATTGTTGCGCAAGTGCGGCAAGCAAGTCTCCGAACAAAGTTGGTCGAACTCGCAAAGCTTGGCCGGATTGTTGCGGTAGGCGCTGAGGCACAAAGAAACGCTCTGAGACACAGCGTAGGCGTGAGGCCGCCAAAGCCGCAAACAGCGGGTAACCACAAAAATCTCCAAACCGCCGTGCAACCCGCCCCACCCCTGCAAGGATGCAAGGGTGGGGCACCTCTCTCTCGTCTAGGCGAACGCCCTGCCTTCAGCGCACGACCAGCGGTCGCATCATGTCGTGCTCTTCGTGCTCCAGGATGTGGCAATGCCAAACGTACTCGTGGCCGCCGGTCCTGGGGCTCACGGCGTCACGCATCGCTGCTGTCGGCAATTGCGGCAGGTTGAATTGCATGATCACCGTTGTCACTTCGCCCGGGTTCATCCGAACCGTATCCTTCCACCCTCGTTCATTCGCATCGGGCGGAGTTGGCGGACCGGAGTAGCTCCGGTGATTCGGGTCGCCAGCGAAGGGTTGACGCTGAATCAACTGCACGTTGACCAAGTGGAAGTGGATGGGATGCGTGTCACCGGTGAGGTTCATGATCTGCCAGACCTCAGTGGATCCGGCAGAGGGGTTCTCCGTAGTTGCGTCGATGTATCCTCGTCCCCACGTCGGCATTCCCTGGTTGTTGAAGCCATTCTGGTCGAAAGTGCCGATCGTCTGGATCAGGCGGCCAAACTCGTCGAAGTCTTCATTCAGAGTCAGCATACGGTTGGCAACGCCGTTGAATGGGAACGCCGGCACAGACGGATCGCCGTTGTTGAACAGCAGCCCCGGCTGGTTCCCAGTGAGAAAGTTCGTTTTCAGCTGGGCGTTGATTTGCGTGAGCCAGGTTGAAGTCGGGACGCTATCTTCAGACCCTGCGGTAACCACAATCTTCAGCAGCGTTCGCGTGTTCGGACCCCACCCCGGACGTGTTGTCGGCGCCCCGCCAAAAGGTGTTTGGTCCGGATCGCCGGTGAAGTAGTCATTGCGCGTATCGCCGCCGGGGAATGGCGCCGGCGCATCGTTGTAGAGAATGAACGTAGAACCAGCGGGGACGCCATTGAAGTCGATCACGACATCCGCGCGCTCTGCAGGTGCCAACAACAGGTTGAATGGACCGTCGGGATTGACGTCGTCTTGGGGGCCCGGGATCAACTGAGTCGTATTCGTGTGTATCGCCACCGCGGGCAGGAAGCCGCCCTCAGTTCCAACCTGATAGATGGTGGGACCAGCCGCGCCAATCCTGGCTTCTCCCGGCGTTGAGGGGTCTTCGCTGTAAAGGTTCAAATGATAGAAGCGCGCTTGTGATCCGTTGAGCAGCCGGAAACGAGTACGCTTCGGCGCGACCTCCACTTTCGGATACAGTCCGCCGTTAACCAGAATCGTGTCGAAGAACGCTTCAGGAACCATTGAAACGTCCGGCAGGCGCTCGGTACCGCGAGCCGGGGGATCGACGGTCGGTCCCCAATCCCATCTGCCGTCGGGATTTTCCCTACCGCGGCGAGTGACATTGGCTTCGTACCTGTGCGGATACCATAGATCGCCGGGATCGCCCCATTCCCAGGTTGGGTCCTGCCGCAAAATGTCTCGAGCGACAAAACTCTTATCCTGGATCACGAGCGGAATTCCGATGAGATCGGGCAGAAGCCCGGAACTCACAAGGCGTCGCGGCGGTGTTCACTACTGAAAAGTGGAGCGCCAGCTCAGTCGTACACTTGGTAGTTGGATAAATTTGGAGCCGGCTTCCGAGTGCGGGGCTCAGATATTTGTAATTCAAAGATTTCGCGTCACCGTTCGCAGCCGACCAGACCTGGGTGCTTTTCCGTCCGAGTTGGTCGCCGTCAGGAGCAAAACCGTCGAGCGCGACAAGGTTGATCTTGTCGTGGTTCTTGAGGCCGCGGTCCACATAGTTCGCAATCGCACAACCGCTCGAGTGGCCGACAATATAGATCTGATCTGCGCCGCACGTTCCGATCTGGGTGATCACTGCATCGAATTGATCCTGAGGGAAGTGGCTGAGGGCGCTGTGTGCCGTGTAACTCGCGCCGGCCGGATACGGAATCGCATCGAAGTCTACATCCGAGCACTGCGCTTTGGCGCTGGCCAGCCACGCGTCGACATTGGGTTGAGTGGACTTGTATCCGCCGAAGAAAATTACGTAAATGCCCATCGGCTTACTCCCTTTCAGAGGTGAGCAAAAGGAACGGGTGTGAGGCGTGAGACGATCCCAGCGTTGAGCGGGATCTCCTCTGGCCTTAAGAAGGGCTCATTGTACACCGGGCCTGCGGCTTGATTCCGTCAAATGGGGCCGCATTTTTCAGTGCTCGGCGGATGGCAAGCGTGCGGCGACGATTCGTTCTAGCGTACGTAGGATACCTATCGAAGGGTTGCCGAACATGCCTTCGCCACGAGTCGCCGCCTTTTTATTTCTGCGCCGCGCGTTTCTGGCCTGCATGGCCACCGGTGGTCTGAGTTACCGGGGGCAAGCTAAACTCGCATTCCGTACTTAGCCAACGAGAATCTAGTCGTCGTCAGGATCCGTTCGGGGCGTTGTGTTGTTGATGAAATGCTGCGGACTTATGGGCGCGGTAAACGATTTGAACGGAGGCGGCGTCTGTGTGAAATCGAAGCAATCAGAGAGATCGTCGGCCCGGGCGTCCGCCCAGCCCAGCGAAGGCAGATCGAATACCTGTTCTACGAAATGAAGAATGCTGCCAAAATCGTGGTCGACGTGCGAAATATAAGCGCGCTTGGCGTACGGTGACATCACGATCAGCGGCACGCGGAATCCGTAGATCGATCCCGATCCCCAGCTCACGCCATCGTTCACGACCTGTGGCGCGACGTGATCGTACCAGCCGCCCCAGTCGTCCCAGGTAATGATGATCGCGGTATTCGACCAGTACGGGCTGGCTCCCACGGCATTCACGATGGAAGCGACCCAGGAGGGTCCGGAGCCGTTGTTGTCGCCGGCATGATCCGAAGCGCCGCTGGTCGGCGTTACCCAACTCACGCCCGCCAGTTGCCCATCCGCGATGTCTTCGAGGATGGTCGGAGCGTTGTCGGCGCTGATCATCACGTGCGAGGCCCAATCTGCTCCGGTGCAGGCGGTGGCGTTAGGCGTTGGTACATTGGGTCCACAAATGTGCTGGATCGCATTGGGCGCAGTCCACAGCGATCCGTCGAATTGGGCGTAATAGCGCCAGCTCACTCCAGCGTTCTCGAGCAGGTCGGTGAGAGTCTTGTGTTCGAAGCAGGGAAAGATAAAGGTAGTCTTTCCTGAAATGTCGAGCATGGAAACGCTGGCTCCCGGATTGCCCAGGCACCCGACACCGGCCGTCGCGCTCAGGTTCGAAATATTGCCGGTCGCCATCGCGGTTCCGGTGTCGGAGGCAGCGCCCGTTCCCGCGAGGATGAACTGATGCGCCGGGAAGCTGGGGCCCTCGTTGGTTTGGAACATGCGATCGCCAAACGTGTATTGCTCAGCCATCTGAAAATAAGGCGCCACATCGGAGGGCAACACGTAACGGAATTGCGCGTTCGGGAATGGACAAGTCGGCGCGGTGTAGGTGTAGCAGTTCAGGGGAATCTTGTCGGCGCCATCCATTTTTCCGCCGTCGTACATCAGCAGAAAAGAGTTGTGGCTGTGATTGACGTCGTAGAACTGCGGTGTGGAACCCGTGGTGCCCAGATCGATAGGGGTGAGCGGAACCAGTTGCCCGGAGGAATTCAGGCCACTACTGGCGATGTCGGCTCCACGCGCGATCAGCACCGGATCCTGAAAGAGGTTATCCGGAGTGCGGTTCTCCTGGAAGATGATGATGACGTGCAGAATACTGCTCCATGTTGCGGCCGGCTGGTTGCCGGTCCCAGAGAGCGCGATGCGGGTTGGGCTGCCGGGCGCGCTGTCGGTGATGGTGAGAGTTCCCGCGCGCGTGCCCAACGCGGTCGGCGTGAAGGTAACCTTCACGGTGCATTGCGCCTTCGACTTAACGCTGGCGGTGCAAGTGTTCCCCGCAATTGCGAAGTCGCCGGACGCCGCGACGGAGGAGAAGGTCACGTTGTACGCATAATTGTTGGTCACTGCGATGCTGGCCGCAGTGCTAGTGGTTCCCAGGTTCTCGCTGGGAAAGGTGACGTTCGACGGAGCCGTCGTCACGGCGACCTGGGCGTTTCCCGATAACGTTACAATTTGCGGACTATTCGAGGCGCCATCGATAATGCTCAGCTTTGCACTATTGGCGCCAACAACCGTGGGCTTATACCCGACATTGATGGTGCAACTTTGACCGGCTGCGAGCGGATGCGCCTGCGGACACATAATGCCGAGCGTAAAGTCACCGGGTGCCGGTCCGCCTGCCACAACGATCTTGCTGATCTGCAACGGCACGGCTTGCGTGTTCGTCACCGTCACTGGAACAACGTTGGTGGTCTGTCCAAGGTAATGATTGCCGAATGAGATAGTGGAAGGAGATACGGTCACTTGTGCCGCTGACGGCGCAACGGCGAACACCGCGATCAGCACTATGACGGAAAATCTATTTGACCTGTCCAATTTCCACGGACAGCAGTTCGCAACCAATGACGAACCTCGACCCGAAGATTTCATTTGAATACGCCTTTACTGAGAAGTTAGGCGCGCTCTGCGTGAACAGCGGGCGTCTGTCCCGGAAAGTTGACTGAGCCTGGGGAAAGCGGGACGCATCCGGTTTATGCCCCGGATGGATTGCTGTAAGTGATCTTCCTCACAGTAGCGTGTGACGGAAAAAGCGTCACACTGGCAGGAAAGTATCAATCCTTTACCAGGGCTGCCGTCTTTGCTGGCAACCCAAAGCCGTTGATGAGGTGCCGGCGGTGCTCGAGAATTTGCCGCATCTCATCGGGAGTGCCCCGGACCGGCGGAATCTGCAGGACGGCGTCGTTCAGCATCGCCCAACTCACTTCGGATGCGATCACGCTATCGCGCGCTTGCGGGAACCCGAGATTTTTCCCGGCCAGGATCGATCGACCAAAAACGTCCACCATCACGTCGAGTTTCTTGTCGTTGAATGGCGCCGTTTTCTGCAGGGTTTCGTGAACTCCGTAAATTTCGATCGTGGCCTGGGTGAAGTCGTGCCGCATGCGCGCGACCCCCTTGGTCCCGATCACGTCAACATAGCAGTTGTGTGGCTGCTCTTTCGACAGGTGGCCGTAGATGAATCCCTGGGTGATGTCGAACACGACACCGTTAGCGAACGTACCGTGCGCCTGCACCCACCACGGATCGGGGTGCGCCCACATGCGGATCCCTTGCGCATGCCATGTCTTGTATTCACTCTGCGCATACCAGCGGGCCACGTCGACATAGTGCATGCCGCAGTCATGAAACGGCGGCCCCTCGGGATCATGTCCTTCTAGCGGCATGTGGCCCGGCGTCATGTGGCAGATCCGGATGACGGCGAGTTCGCCAATCTCGCCCGCGGCGATGAAGCGCTGAATGTCCTTGTGATACCAGGCGTTCCGGTTGAAGAGGTTGACGGCAACCATGCGGTCGCTGGCCTCAATCTCGTGGACAAGATGCCATTCGGTCGCGACATCGGCGGCGAGAGGTTTCTCGGCCAGCACATGCTTGCGATGAGCCAGCGCCTGCCGGATCTGCAGCGGCCGCGCGTCAGCCAGAGTGAAGAGCCCCACTGCGTCAATCGATGTGTCCGTTAAGATCGGGTCCGGATAGTCGAGGATAGTTGCGCCCACCACTTGCTGCCGAGCCAACTGGCGGGCGGGAGCGGAGACGTCATAGATCGCTGCGACCTCCCAGATTGCGGACTCCTGCATGGCCGCTACGAACGAACGTCCCATCCGGCCATACCCAAGGATTCCAGCGCGCAGCTTCTTCAGCATCTGATTCTGATGGTATTTGTAAGAGGTGCCGTTCTCTGTGACTGCCATCACAGGCAGCGGTGCGACGGGCACAGATGAAAGAGAGGCCCTTCAGGGCCTCGTAAATGGACGCTTTTGAACAGGCTGTAGCCTGGGTGCTACTGCGTCGTCACGACTGCTACCTTGTTCATGCCGCTGCAAGCTGGATACAAACGAAAATCCGGCGTAGCGACCATGTTCCGCGCGACGCCGCCCGCGAGAATCGGTTCCGATCCATTGCCGCCGGGCTCCGGCCACTCTTTCAGTACCTTTCCCGAAGAAGCGTCGAAGTGCCCAAGATAGCCTCAGGCGTAGTCGGTATAGAAAATCGCCGTCCGGCGGTGCGATGCAGCGCTGGCGAGCTGCAGCATGCAGCAGAGTGTATTCGCGAACGGTCATCGGGCGGGCTCTATTGCTTTCTCCTGACCAGATAGATCAAAGAGAGAGCCTCCTCGCTATGGCCGGCGAGGAATGTCGCGAAGCAGAGGGCGAGGACGGAATGGTCCAGCGAGGCTCCGAAGTACTTCCACAGAGGAGCCTGAGCGCCGGGGTAATTGGACGAGAACAGCAGAGTAACCATGTACAAAAGGCCGAATCCGCTGGCGGGCTTGACCCAGATTCCCGAGACGAGCGCCAGCCCAATCGCCAGCTCGCCATACGCCACAAGAAATGCGATCGCGGTGGCATGCGGCAGCACGATCCGTTCGAGAACCGGCGCCATGAATGGATAGGCGTCCGATTCTTCGAGGAAGAGGTGGATCCACCATTGAAATCCGCCACCCAGCGTGAACTGTGTGCCGAATACTTTGTACTGGGCAAAAATCAGGAACAGGCAACCGACGGCGATGCGTAACCCGGCCAGCGCGACAGCATTTCGATTGGCGGAATCGCTCATAGGCACAACCGGCTCGCGAGCGATTGTAAACGGACGCGGGCTGCCGTGACCGGCCAATCTCTCGCAAGGGCAGGGGGCTTCGTATTGTGCAGACTTCTAAGAACAGGGAAGGGTCACGCACGATCCTCCCCTGTTCCTTTGTGGCTACTTCGAGACGGTGAAGTCTGCTTTCGCTCCGCCCGATACCGTAACCGGCTTGGACTGATTCTTTGCTCCCTCGTGCCACGCGGTCAGGGTGTAGCTGCCGTCGGGAACGCCCGTGATCTTGTAGTTCCCACTGTCGTCCGTCTCCGCGTAGTAAGGAGTCGGGCTCACGATCAGGTATCCGGCCATTTCCGGGTGGACGTTGCACATCAGCGGTACGACGCCCGACTTGTCGAAGGTAAACGCGCGCTTCTCTCCCTTCGGCCAAGTCCCCAGATTGTGTCCCGCATTCTTGTCGGCGCCGACCGCAGGCCAGAAAGCGTTGTGCGCAACGTTGTCGCTGTTCAGGAACTCAACCGTCGTCCCCTTCTGCACTACCATAATATGCGGAGAGAACATGAGCCCTTTCTGATCCATTACCGGATGGTCGGTTGGGGTAGGAAAGGTCTTGCCGGCAATCGTATCTACGTAAACAACAGACTTACCCTTCATGCCGGTCACCCTGCCTTCGATATCTCCCGCCCATGCCGAGCTGCACAGGGCAATTGCCATCGCGGACATAGTTAGTATCCTGGTGCTGATCATTTCATCTCCTTGAACATGACTTAGATATGGTGCACATATCTTAGAAAAGGAACTTTATATCCAGATACACGGTGTTATTCGCGCTGGCATCTCGGCCAGCACCGTCGTAATTGATGTTGCCGCCGTTGAAGCGCGTGTAGCCGGTGTACTGCGCAGCAAGTTGCAGGTTCTGCCACGGCCACACCGAGAAATTGGCCATGTAGCCGGCACCCCTCGGATCTCCATTCAGATTCCCGCTGACCGCGCCGGATGGATAAAGCGCCACATCGGATGTGCCCGTCGTGTTGAACCAGCCGAATGTTCCTGAATACTTGTTTCCAAAGTGGTACTCGGCGTTCGCCAACACCGTATTCAGATGGTGGGGCCCTTGCGCTGCCGCCCCTGCGTCAAGGCTGGCCAGCAGGTCGGAGTTCTCGTGCATGTACGTGGCGCGGAACGAGAGTACGTCTTTTCTGAACAAGGTGCGGTCGACCTGGGTATCAAACGCGTAATCGGTGTAAGAGTCTTCCGGCCCGGTGATTCCGAAAGGCGTCGACCGCATGTGAATTCCATACGTCCCGATCTCGTATTGCGTTTTCGACGTCAGTTGATGCCACGCCGCTCGCCAGTACGGCGCAAGTCCGCGAATATTCACGGCGAACGCGGTCCCATCGCTGGGTAGAGGCGCGCCAACATGGCCTGACCGGTAGGCTGCGAAATCGAGGTAGAGGTGGTTGTCCCACATGGCATACGCCCCGACTCCGCCTACATCTTGTGCCAAGGCACCCTCAATAATCGGTGACGCGTTCGGAGTAAGAGCAACATCACTTGCTACCCAGGGAAAGCCCCATGCCGGCGTAGTGTTCCAAAGATCTTCGACCGTCGGATTGTTGTTGATGTCCAGACCGTAGACAAGTTCCTTACCGCCCAACTTAGTCGAATTCGCATAGCGAATATCGGTGTTGTCCATGCTGAAATGATCATCCTGCGTGGCGTAGGTTACTTGCAGAAAGCTCCCCACATGCGTGGTCCACGCTCCGGACAGGAACAGAGAGATGTCCTGCGGCATTTCAAAACTGCCATTCTGGGTACCCGGCACCGGGGATTTCGTGGAGTTGAAGGAAACATCCATCATCACCGAAAGTGGAAGCGACGCCAGGATGTCGAGTGGAGCGTGGATCTTCGCACCGTCGGCCTTGATCACTTTCGTTTCGTCACCCTTGTCGACATAGCCTGTGAGTTTGAACCTGCGGCCGGCGGGATTCAGTTCGGGCGGGTTGTAGTGACAACCGCTGCAAGGCAGGCCGGTCTGCCGCGCAAAGCTCGGAACAGCCATGACCTCGGGCGGATTCACGGTGGCAAAAAGCAAAACCAGAAGAGGAATTGCTCCGGCTAAAAACACTGTCGCTTTCTTCATTTGAAATATCTCCTTAACGTTTCCTGTTCCACTCTGTCGCCCGGGTCGAAATCTTCTCTCTTTGCAGCGCAACCAAAACATTCGGAATAAAGACACTTATCCACAGGAAGCGTTCACCGGCAATTTGAGACACAAGTCCAGCGTCACGGCACTCGTGCAGTGTGCCAGCGCCAGGTCATCCGCGCAGCACGCACACGAGTGCGAGTCAGCTAGCTTGCGATTACGTCAGGGGAGAAGACCCGAGCAAACAGATAGGGTCAGGGCTCTTATTACACAGTTACTCGACAAGATCAACACGAGTAGTGCGGGAGATTGTAAATAACTTGTAAGATCATGCGCACCGATGCGAATTATGAATCTGAAGTAAATTCTTCGTCGCTCATGTGTCAATAATCATTGAATGCCGAGCCCGCAAATAACAAAATGTTTTCTCAGAGTGTGAACTTGCACGACAGAATGCAATCCTCAATGAAGAGCAGTGACGTGCAAGAAGTCGGCTGGCGAGAAAGAAATTGATCTGGATCGATGATGTGAGGATCGGCTTCATCGAACGCAGCGCTGCCGGAATCGCGAGCGACCGCAAACGCCGCGTGAATGAGCATGACAGAAATGCTCCGATCGTCTTGCGTCATGTTTGCAGCGGATTTACAGAAAATTTACCGCTAGCAAACAAGTTCTTTGCGACAGAGCAAGAAACTGCATTGCAGCTGCGGTAGTTTCCACAGCACGTGCAGCGCGCACGCTCCCTGTACTCATCCCTGCATAAAAGCGCGCTCAAAAGGAATGTTTCCAAGGTGATAAAACGTTTGGCACTCGTCTGCGCGCTCGTGGTTCCGACGTTCGCCCAGTCAAACAACGCCAAGACTGCTCAAGTGACGCCTGTGGCGGGTGACAGCTGGCTTAGCCATCTTCATCGAACGTTCGAAGAAACCAGTATGGGCAAGACCGGACGCTTGGGGCCGGCTCTTCCCGATCCGGAGGACGCAACCTCTGACTGGGGAGAGCTTCACGCGCCTGCTGAGCACACAAAGCAAACTGTGACTCTGCGGGGAGACGATCTCTATCGCTTGAATTGCCGAGGATGTCATGGAGAACTCGGGCTAGGTGCGCCTCCTGAGATCAACTCGGTCATTAATCCAACCAGGGCGATGTCCGCGCAACTGGTCCTGCAGCGCATGAAAGATCGCGGCATGGATATGAGCCGTGCCGATGCCGCTGTGCTCGCCAACCAGTCGAAGGCTGCAATGCTGCAGCGACTGCACAATGGGGGCACGGACATGCCGCCATTTCCACATCTCAGCGAGCCTGAGGTCCGTGCCATTATCTCGTATCTGAAACAACTGGCAGAAGTCCCTGGAGCCGAGAAACAACTGGCGAGCGTGGAAGAGTCACATCTCCGTGTGGGTGAGCATATCGTGAAGTCCACCTGTCACATTTGCCACGGTGCGACCGGTGCGAACCCGGATGCCGAGCAGATTTTCAATGGCGCGATTCCTCCGCTGAGCACATTGACCATGCGTACAAGCCTTCCCGAGTTCGAGCGCAAAATCAAGAGGGGCGCTCCTATCATGATGGGTGCACCGGCATCGTTGTTCCGAGGAAGGATGCCCGTTTTCTATTACTTGAGTGAACAGGAAGTGGCAGACGCGTACATGTATCTCAGGCTCTACCCACCGGTATCGACGACTCCCGATCCGGTCCCGCCAGTCCAGGAGCAGAAACGCGTCCTAGTGAACGCAGCACTTGTCGAAGCGGGCGGCGATTTCCCGACCAGCACCCCGCCCAACAAAGCCCGCGATCCGATCATGATCGTGCTTCCGATCGCTGCCGAAATATTCGTGGGCCTTCTGATTTTAGGAGGCGTGTGGTTCACCGTGCGGGAGATCAGAAATCTGAGAGTGATCAGCGCCACCTACACCGCTGTCATGGTTGTCGACCCCAACATTCTGCAGCACGCGCCTCAGTTGACGACGAGCCATTTACGACGCGGAGGCCATTCATTGACGCATTCTGAGCCTCACGTTCAGATCGACACGGACGTGGCCAACAGCAACGGGAAGGGCGCCTTTGACGAAGACGAATATCGCACCTTCGAGAGCTCATGGCTTGACCGATGGTTTCAGAAAGAGGACGAGGCCGCGTAAAACAACGATTCCCGGCGGAAGGTTGAGAGCTTTGGGGGCCCTCGATGTCGCACGTCGAAGTTCAAGCCCAAAAACTCACGCCCGCACTTCTTCCCGGGCTTCATCGATTCTCCACAACACAAGTCTGTGACGTCGGTCCCATTCATCCACAGCCTCGCCGTGAAATCCTTCCGCTCAAACGCTTTTTTCGGAAGCGGAGCTTTCAAGCGTTGCCGGATGGATGGTCTAATCTCTGCGGATCAACATTCTGCCCGCAAGTGATTGAGCCTCCGAGATTAAATTGCAATTTTGATCTAGATTGCTGATTCCAATAGGTCGGGGGGAGGGATTTTCCCAATTCTGAATTCCAGCTTCGGAAGCCGAGGCGGACATTTGTTGAGGCGATCTCTTCGCTACAATAAGGTCAGGTTCTGTGATCAATCATGACCCTGACCAAAGCGCAAGCCCTGGAGATGTTCGAGTCCGATGACCTCATCGGTATCGGCATGGAAGCCGATGCCATTCGCGGCCAGTTGCATCCGGAGGGCGTCGTCACTTACATCATCGACCGCAACATCAACTACACCAACTTCTGCACCGAGTACTGCACTTTCTGCGCCTTTTACCGCCCGCTGAAAGGGCCTGCGGCGAAAGAAGGGTACATCCTCGACTTCGATACGATCTACGAAAAGATCCGGGAAACGGTGGAGCTCGGCGGGACTGGCGTGCTCATGCAAGGCGGCTTGCATCCCGATCTGAAGATCGATTGGCACGAGAAGATGCTGCGCGGCATCAAGGAACGTTTCCCGAGGGTGCATCTGCACTGCTATTCGGCATCAGAGATCATTGCGATCGCGGAGTATAGCGGCCTCTCGATTCGCGACACGATCCTGCGCCTGCGCGATGCCGGGCTCGATTCGATTCCTGGAGGCGGCGCCGAGATTCTCGACGACGAAGTCCGCTACAAGATCGCGCGCCTGAAGTGCTTAACGGATGACTGGATCAACGTGCATCGCACCGCGCATCAGATCGGCATGCGCACCACGGCGACCATGATGTTCGGCGTGGGCGAAAACTACGAGCACCGCATCAACCACTTGCGGCAGCTCTACGACTTGCAGGAAGAGACGGGCGGATTCACCGCATTCATCCCATGGAGCTTCCAGCCAGCGAACACCGCGCTGGGCGGACGTCACTGGGATGAGGCGACGGCGGTGGAATATTTGAAGGTGCTCGCCATCTCGAGAGTTTTTCTATCGAATTTCCTAAATGTGCAATCCAGCTGGGTGACGCAAGGATTGAAAGTCTGCCAGATGGGACTGCGCTTCGGCGGAAACGACGTGGGCTCAGTGATGCTGGAGGAGAATGTGGTCCGTGCCGCAGGCGTTACGAATTGCACGACGGAAGAAGAACTACGCAGGATTATTCGCGATGCCGGCTTCCGCCCAGCGCAGCGCGACACGTTGTATCGTCAATATTTTTTGAACTAATGATTTCCGTCGCGAACCTGAGTGGTCGAAGATTTTCAACCACAAAGGGCACTAAGGTACGCGAGGGAAAGCAGGGTCAATAAAGTCAATGGCTTATCCGATCAAGAAGTGCGTGGCGTGTGGCGAAGAATTTGAATTGAAGCCGGGAAAACCGGGCTTTGCGAATCGTTGCCCCGATTGCAGCGAAGAAGAATCGGCCGGCTCCGAGTCATCGGGCGACGGATGGAAGGGCGACAAGGGTGCGAACGCTGCTCGCCGCGAAGCGATGAAGAACCTTCTTTACCGCAAGGACAGCTAAGACCTGCGCCCGCACCCGGACCGCCGAGGCGGCTGTCCTACATCTGCATCTAATCCTTCAGGCGATTCAGTTTCAGCAGCAGTGTTGCGCCGCTCTGCGTCCAATTGCCGTCAATCGAGGACAGGTCGGATGCAATCTTACCTTCAAAAATTCCACCAATCGATTTCGCTGTGATTCTCAGCGAAGCCCCGTCGCGCTGAACCGAAGTTGTTGGCATGCCTTTCATGCCTTGGTCTGGACTGTCCATCGTCGCGATGAGGCCGTCTTCGGTGTTCCTGATGTGGAAGACAACGCGCAGCTCAGCCGCCACGGTATCGAGCGAGCCAATCCACGCGCCATCGATATCGGAAGGCTTGGCCGGTTTGTGCTCTGTCTTGATCGGCAAAGTGGCGCGCTTGAATTCGAGCGGCAGATCTTTTCCTTGCGACCAGGTTCCTGAAATGGTTTTTCCGTCTGACGCGATGTCGCCTTGATACGTGCCATGGACCGCGGTTACATCCAGGCTGAGTTTCGAGTTTTTGAGTGTCGCCGAGTTGACGGGAACGTCATTGGCTCCCTGATCGACACTGTCGAGCGTCGCTTTCAGGCTGCCGTCTGCGGCTTTGGAGATGTGCAGCACGAGTCGTAGTTCGCCGACTCCAGTGTTGAGGGTTCCTAGCCAGTCGCCGGCGACATCCTGCGCGCGCAGGAAGCTTGCTGCGACGAGCAGGCTCAGCAGTATGAATACACGTTTCATCTTGATCCGCCTCCTTGGCGGCTGATTTCTGTTGAACTAGAGGATGAGCCGCGTCTTTTAGAGATCACTCGGCGGCGTTGAGTTCGTCGATCATGCGTTGCAGGCAGCCTGCGGCTCGTTGATTCAACTTCCAGATCACGACAAACACCGCGACCATCGCTGCGTCGAAAGCCACGACTCCCATTAACCGAGCAAAATGCGGAAAGGTGAACGCGTACGCAATCGTGAGCATCAGGTAACCGGGAACCAGTGGAGCCAGGTACCACGGCCAAACGTTCCGGATGGCGTCGCGCTGGCGCTCAAGTTCGGCGCGGAAGAAGTGCAGAGAGCTCGATGCTCCCAGGCTGTCAGGCAGGCTCTTGATCGAGCCTTTGCGTTGAAGTTGCACGGCGACCCAGATCATGGCCGCGATGAACAGACCATAAGAGATGCGGAACAGGATGCTCTGCGTGTCGAACAAAAAGTACACGAAGAGCAGGGAAACGATGATGCAGCCCACAGTCTCGCGGCGATTTCTTCCACGAATGCGGTGCTCGAATTTGTTGGCGCGGCGGCGGATTTCTTCCAGCGGCATTTTGACTCCCTCCAATGGCTGCGATTGCCAGAGTTCCTGCACCGGGTTGAGATGTTCAGTCATGGTCGTTCCTCTGGTGAAAGCGGCGCGCCAGTAAATTCTTGATGCGGTGAATCTTGGTCGCGGTATTTCCCGGCGAGAGGCCGGCGATTTCCGCGATCGAGGCCGCGTCCATGCCTTCGAGGTAGGCGAGGATCACGTTGCGGTCCAGCGGTTTTAACTGGTGGATCAACTCCAGCAACCGGTTCAGCATGTGACTGCGGTCGATGGCTTCTTCGCCGCTGTTCGCGTCCGCGAGATTTTCCAGTTCCTCAAGGCCGATCAGGGTTTGCACGCGAGTGCGACGCTGGCGCAGCACGTGCGAAGCGGCAACGTTGTGGGACACGCGGTAGACCCAGGTGCGAAGCGAGCAGCGGCCGTCAAAGTTCTGGAAACTGCGCCACAAAGCAATGTGAATTTCCTGGAGCAGGTCGCGGCGAAGATCAGAATCGGCCTCGTAGGCGCGAGCCAGTCTTTCGAGTGCGGCGCCGTGGTTTGCGGCGGCGTCGCGGTAGAGTTCGTCCTGCGAGGACCCGGCCGCCGGCTTGGTCGCGATTGCGCTCACACCTAGGTAGTCGTCGAGCAGGGAACTTTCTTACAGTCCATTTCACGAATTTCTTGCGCTTACAACGCGGTTTCCTGGCCGTTCAGTTTTCCGTTTCTTTCCAGATGCTTGTAATAAAAGAGCGAGTACAGTACCGGAATGAGGGCAGCGGCGGCGATCAACCCAACAAGTACCCAGAACGGTGCGCCCACGAGGGCGCAGAGCAGTCCCAGAATGCCGCCGGCAAAAAATGTTTTCGCGGCCAGGCGGTGCGTAGCATTCCAGACTTGTTCGTTGGCGATGGTCCAGGGAGTTCGAACGCCCATATAGAAGTTGCGGCGTACCTTTCCGAGGACGTTTCCCACCAGGGCGATCAAGAGCGAAACGCCGCCCATGATCGCGCGGTTCATATTGAGACCGAGCGAAAGACCGGCTGCCAGCAAGAGCATGTGCACGTAAGCAAGCAGGGAGAGGATCACAACCATGACATATAAGTAGGTCGAACGGAAAGAATCCATTTCGAAGTGGCGCGGCGAGAGCCAGGGCAAAACTGTAAACAGAAGGAGAATTCCTCCCATGATCGCAGGATCGATTAGGAACAAAGTCCACTTCGCACCCCAGCCATTGACGTTGCCGTGAGCGTCCCAATGCATGGGAACGACGGACGGAAGCTGCGGGTAGACGGCTGCGGTCACGCCCAGCACGGCGGTGATGAGAAGAATCCCTGCGATGTAATAGTTTTTTCCGGTTTTCACGGCTGTTTGCCTTTCTGTTTCGGCGGCTTCTGGATCTGACCGTTCTGATTGCCCGGGTGATCGCCAATCAGGTCCATGGCCCACGCCATCAGGTCCTGTACTACGGTCGTGTTAAGCCCATACCAGATTTGCTGGCCTTCGCGGCGGCTCGTCAGAAGGTCAGCCTCTTTCAGAACCGCGAAGTGATGCGACATGCTTGGTTTGGTCATGTCGAACCGCTCGGCGAGATCGCCGGCCGTCATTTCGCCGCGCCGCAGAAGATTGAGGATCTCGCGCCGGGTGGGATCGGCGAGAGCTTTGAACGCTTTGTTGGGAGACGCGGCCATGTTTAGATAATCACTTAATTAGATTATTATCTAATTAATCGCATCAGATTTGTCAAGGGTCTTAAATGCAGATGAATCAGATGTTTATGATGGCTCGAATAGGCAATCCGGCAGGAAGATTCCGGTATGAGCAACCGGTGGAAGCGAGATAGAATAGCCCCAGCCGATCCTCACGGCTGCATGAAGGCGATTCCGCACAGCCTCCGATCCCGATTGAATGAAGCATCTTGCTCCATGTTTCCTGTTCTTCTCACTGGTCCTTGGGGCAATGGGCCAAAGTGCGGTGCCTCCAGCAGAGTCTTCGCATCGCGCGACGATTGCCGGAATTGTGACAAAGGATCCTGGTGCCGAACCGGTGAAGAAGGCAGTGATCGAAGTGATCGCCGAGAACCAGCAACAGGGAGGAGACTACACCGCAGTGAGCGCCCCTGACGGCACTTTTCGCATTGAAGGAATTCTGCCCGGCCGCTATCACATGTTTGTCGAGAGGACTGGGCTTCTCGAAGCTGACAAACGTCATGCGAATGCGCAGGGACGCATTCTGACACTGAGCGCAGGGCAGGAACTCAAAGATCTCCAGATTCGTCTGCAAGCGGCAGCGGTGGTGCGCGGACGGGTTACCGATGAAGACGGAGATCCGATGGCGGAAGCGCAAGTCTCCGTGTTACGTCAGACATATGGCACCGGCCGCAGCCGGTGGGAGCCGGCGGGATCGGAGCGCACTAACGATCTGGGCGAGTACCGGATTGCCGGGCTGGCGGCAGGGAGCTACTACGTATCGGTGAATCCGCCACCGGATTTCAAAAGCTTGATTGAGAGCGACGGCCATGCGGATGCGGCAAGCGCGAGCGAAAAGCCGGCGATGTCTTACCAGACGAGCTACTATCCGGGAACGGCAGATCGCGGCCAGGCGAGTCCGATTCAACTGCACGCGGGCGACGATTTTCCCGTGAACTTCTCACTGGTTCCCAGCCCGACTCTTCATGTGCGCGGTGCGGTGGTCAATCTGCCGCCGCGCTCTTCCGCGACAATCATGCTGCAATCGCGGGAATTCAACGTCGTGCTGAATGGAGCGGAGATCCACAAAGATGGCAGCTTCGTGATTCATGACGTAGCGCCAGGGTCGTACACGATACTGGCCACAGTCGAGAATGCTCCTGTGCAGATGATGGCGCGGCAGACGCTGCAAGTTGCAAACAACGTGGAGGGAGTGCGGCTGGCGCCGCTGCCGGGCGCCTCGGTCCGCGGGCGCATGCGAGTGGAAGGCAAGGGAGTGACCGGCCGGGTTGATCTGGGCCAGATGTTTTTGTCGCTGCATCCCAGTGATGGCGATGACGAGAGCGCGAGCATGTTCACGATTGGCGGGGGTTTCTCATACCTTGCGCACGTGGGCGCGGACGGAACGTTCGAATGGAAGAACGTTCCTCCCGGTAGCTACAACGTGCGGCTGGGCGATACGGGAGCGCAGACGGATTGGTTTCTCAAGGCGGTGCAGGCTGGAGGACGCGATGCGAGCGAGGGCCGGCTTACAGTGAATGGCGGTCCGCTCACGCTTGACATTGTTGCCAGCGCGGATGGGGCTCAGATCGAAGGAGTGGTGGTGGACTCCAAGGGAGAGCCGGTTGCCGATGCGGTGGTCGTTGTGGCGCCGGACCGCCTCGCGCGCGGCGATCTCTTTCAGAAAACGGTCTCCGATCAGCGGGGCCGGTTCACGATCCGCGGGATTTCTCCGGGAAAGTATTCGCTGTTCGCGTGGGAGGCCGTGGAGGGCGAGGCTTATTACAATCCGGATTTTCTCAAGAGCTTCGAGGGACATGCGACCTCGCTACAAATGAACGAGGGCGAGCATCGAAGCCTGCAGGTCGAGGTGATCGCGGCGCCGCAAGATTAGGGTTTATCGAATGCCTAAAGGTTCCGGAACTCCTGAGAGATTCGCAGAGTACCCGTAGACAGCTTCGCGAGGTCTACGTGCAAACAAAAAAGCCCGGTTATGAACCGGGCTTTGTTATTTGCGAAAGCTTAGTGCGACATGGAGCCGCCCGTGCTTCCTGCGTTCTTGCAAGTCTTCGAAATGTGTTTCATCGAGCTCACTTCAATGGTCTTCTGACCGCCGGCTCCCATGTCACTGGAACCACCGGTCGCCGAAGCAGAACTTTCCGTGCCGGTCACTCGAATCTCGTGCCCAACATGCTCGGCGAGCTTGGATGTATCACCCGTGAGCTGATAAGCCGTTCCATGCTTGTCGGTGAGTGTATATTGCCCGCCGGAGCCGCTCAGGCACCCTTCCACAGTGTGCGAGCCGCCCGACATCTGGCCTGATCCACTCTGGCTGCCGGTCTGGCTGGACGTCGTCGACCCGGACTGGCCGGACGGCGTGGAATCCTGTGCTACCACCCAGGATGCTCCGAGCAGCAACACCGATAGCATTAGCAATTGCTTCATAACGAACCTCCACGTTGATCTCGGACTGGCTGCATACTCCGTTGCTACGCGGGCGCACACAGGCCATATCCAACCCAGTCTGATTGGCCGCGGTGATCCTCGCAATACAGCCTTCGCCGGAGTTTCCCAAACTGATTCTGAAGGACAATCAATTCGTGTAAGCCTCGGTTTCCCAACAGCTTGGCGACGCATCTCGGGGCTCGCCCTGCTCATCTAATTGGTTAGCTAGTAATAGTGCAGAGAAGACTAGGAGAGGTGACATATATGAAGCTGGCGAGATGGAAAGCAGTGGCCGGAAGTATTTTCCTGGCGACGCTTCTGTCTGTGCCCGCGTGGGGTGACAACTCGCAGGACAGACATACGGCAATGCCGGGAACTTTGAATTATGTGGAGGGACAGGTCTCGATCGCGGATCAAACGCTGAACTCAAAAGACGTTGGCAGCGCGAGCCTGGCAAATGGTCAGACGCTGACCACGGGTAGCGGAAAGACCGAGCTTTTGCTGACGCCGGGCGTGTATCTGCGGCTGAGCGACAACAGTTCGGTGCGCATGGTTTCGAACAGCCTGACCAACACGCAGGTCGCACTGGATCAGGGCGAGGCAATGGTGGAAGTCGACCAGATCTATCCGCAGAACAACATCAGCATCAACCAGCAGGGAGCCAATACGCGGCTCTTGAAGAAGGGCTTGTATGATTTTGATGCCCGCAACGAGAGCGTCCGTGTATTTAACGGCGAGGCGGATGTTTTCGCCGGCGACCGGAAGGTCGCGGTGAAAGGCGGCCACGAGCTCGTGCTGGACACTCCGGGAAAACTGAAGGCGCATGACTTCAACAAGAAGGATGTAGAGAATGGGGATGACTTGTACCGTTGGAGCAGCCTGCGATCTGAGTACTTGTCGGAAGCGAACGTGGATTCCGCTCGATTGTATGTGGCGAATGGTTGGTACGGGCCTGGCTGGTGGGGACCGGGTTGGTACTGGGACCCGTGGTTTTCCGGGTTTACGTTCATCCCGGGCGGAGGATTTTTCTACAACCCGTTTGGATGGGGATTTTATTCTCCGCTGACGGTATACCGGGCTCCCTATCTGGGCGGATTCGGATATCGCCACTTCAACGGATCACGGCCGGTTGCGATCGGCAACGGATTCCATAATCACGCCGTGCGCGGGTTCAGCAGCGGTGGATTCCATGCGAGCGGGATGCGTGGCGGTGGATTCAGCGGCTTCCATGGTGGCGGCGGATTTCACGGCGGCGGCATGGGTGGACACGGACGATAACTTCGTCGATGAATTAGCCTGAAGCGAAATGCCCCGCCCTCCCGCTCCAGATGCGGGAAGGGCGGGGCTTTTCGTTTTTATTCGGTCTAATTTTCTTCCCATCAGCGCTACATCAGCGATTGATGTCATCTTTCGACTGCAACCGCTTCGCGAATTTTTCTAATGCTGACTTGTTCGCGTCTGGAGCGCCGGTGAGGGAAAGATTCACTTCCTTGACTGCATTGTCGAAGTCTCCCTGCGCGCTGTAGACGCGAGCCATTCCCAGGTGAGTGGTCCAGTAATCAGGAAACTTCTTGGCGGTGGAGCGATAAAGCGCGAAGGCTTCATCCTGCTTTTTGTCGGTTTGCAGCTGGCGGGCGTAGACATAGAGCTGCAGCGGGTTGGCGATGTCGAGAGCTCTCGTGCGGACGCTCTTGGCATCGTCTTTGCGACCCATCTCGTCGAGTATGCGCGACTTGCTGATCAGGTTGTCGTAGCGCTCTTCCACCTGGATGGAGTGATTTTCATCCTGCAACGCTTCGTCGAGATTGATCTTGTTAGCGAGCAGGTATCCGGCGGCATCGTCCCAGCTGTCCCAGTAGTACTGGTTGAGTCCGTGCATCTGCTGATGCAGGCTGGCGAGCACGATGTCATTGACCTTCACAGAAACTTTGAAGGGGACGGCGACCTTCTCCCAGCGCATGGTGACGATTGCGGAGTCGGGCTTGACGTCGTCGAAATCATAGGCAAGCGCGTCGTGCGGGTCGCAGGATTGCGATTTTACCTTCACCCGTAGCGCGTCTTCGTCCTGCTTGTAGGTGAAACTGCCCCACGCGGTGGAGTTCTTCGAGAAGATAATCGTCCACTCGCTTTCGGTCGGGATCATATGCAGCCCGTAGGTGCCTTTCTCGAGCGGCTGGCCTTCGATGGTCACCGGATCGGTGAATGTGATTGTGGTGTTTTCATTCGCGCCGGCGCGCCACACCTCTCCGTAGGGAACGATTTTTCCCCAGATCTGGCGGCCCTTGGCAAGGGGGCGATGATAGTTGATGGTGATGTCGGTAATACCGATGCGTTGGCTGATCAGTGCGTGCTGGCTGGCGCGGGGAAGGTTGAGCATGAGCGTCTCGCTGGTCGCGGTTTGCGCCGGGCTGAGCGCCGCGCTGAACAAAACAGCGGAGAACACGGTAAGTAGACGCAGTCTTGGCATGGGGAAACTCCTTTGGGCCGCCGAGGCTCGGCAGTCAATTGCTAAAAAACTAGAATTGAAAGAAACGAATTGGTCCCACAGACATTGCGGTGCTGTTGGGCTTAGACGAGTGGCGGCGAGGGAGGTAAGCAGGCGCGGGCGGATCGTCATCGCGCCTGAAAGGCAGATTGGATGAAGTTCAGAACGTCGTTCTGCCACATTTCGATTCCTGCTTTCGAAGTGGCGAATCCCCAGTGGCCGTCCTGCTCGCTGTGCCCGAATGCCGGATAGATTTCGGCGCGTCCTCCTTTTGTTATGGCGACCTTTCCCAGAACTTTCGCGGGCCCGGTGCTGTAATCGTTTTTGGCTTGCAGGATGAAGACTGGGGCCCTGGCATTTTTCACCGCCTGCTCCAGACGGCTTTGGAGTAGTCCGTTATTCCAGGACTGTGCTGCGGGGGCGAAGGCAATGAATGCGCGGGCACCGAGTCCTTTTTCCGCCGTGAGGAGAGTCTGGATGCCTCCGAACGAACATCCCGAGACGACGATGCGATTGGGATCGACTTGCTTCTGAGTGCGCAGCCAGTTCAGCGCGGCCACCACGTCTTCATTGGCGGTCTGCTGCAATTGCACGGCGACAAAGTTATCGTGGGCACCACGAATTTCGTCCATGATGTAAGGTCCCTGGGATTTGCCTTGCCCGCTGCGGTGCGGCAGAAAAAATACGAATCCATGCGAGGTATAGAAATCGGCCAGATCGGGCTGGGCGCCCGGGAGTTTTTAGCTGCCATGATTCCAGAGCACCGCGGGAAACGGTCCCGGTCCTTGTGGAACATAGAGATAGCCGTGCAACGTCCCGCCAGAACCGGGGAATGAAATAAGTTGAGCGTTCGCCGGAAGCGATTGCTGGGCGCAGAAAACGTGGCGAGCAGGAGCATTGCGGCCATGGCGAACTGTTTCATGGGCAGGAGATTAACGCGTAGGCCAGGGAATGTCATCCAAGGATTGTGGATGCAACTTTCCTTGCTTTACTGAGCCTCTTGACAATCCTTCCGGGGTGAAGCAGAATTCTCCAAGGCGAATAAAAAGCGAAAATCGCTAACCGCCTCCGACGGCTTCTTGCTCGACATCAGCTGCGGCGCTCCCTGAAATTTCTGAGGAATCTTTATGTCTTCCGCGGTGGTTTCCACTTCGGCGGCCTTGAGCCGCCATTTTGTTTTTGAGGATGAAGCTGATGCTGAGGCGAGTTCGTCGCCGGGTATCAGCAGCAGTCGAGCTGCGCTCGACCGGACAGCCCCTTCGGCTTCGCCCAGGGCCGTGGGCAGCGGCCCTTCGATCGCTTCGGTCGCGCATGTTTTGCAATCCACAATCAACAATCAAAAATCGGCAATTTCCCTGGCTCCGGCTTCGCGGCTGGAGATGCGTCCCGTGCCAGCAATGGTGTCGAGCGGCATCGCGGAGCTGGATGCGCTGACCGGCGGCCTGCCCCGAGGGTGCGTCACCGAGATCTGTGGCGCGGCTTCTTCGGGGCGGACGACTTTGCTGCTGGCCTCTCTGATGGCGGCGACGCGGCGCGGGGAATTCTGCGCCGTAGTGGACGCGAGCGATTCGCTGGATGCAAACTCTGCCGCTGCAGCAGGAGTGGAGCTGGAGCGGTTGTTGTGGGTGCGTTGCGGGGATTCTTCTTCGAAGCTTGGTTCACCACAGAGCAAAGACACAGAGAAAAAAAATAAATTGCGAAATACAAACCCAGTGGAACACCGGCTGGAGCAGGTTCTGCGCGCGACCGATCTTCTGCTGGAAAGCGGAGGATTCGGGATGATCGTGCTCGATCTTGCCGAATTGGCGCCGCTGGTGGCGCGGCGGATTCCGTTGACGACGTGGTTCCGTTTCCGGCGCGCGATCGAGCATACGCCGACGATCCTGCTGGCAATCGAGCAGCAGGCGATCGCCGGAAGTTGTTCATCACTGCTGCTGCAGTTGGGCGATGCTGCGCCGTCCCTGCTGGATTCGGTTCCAACTCTTTCGCATGACCAGGGCTTACAGCCCTTCGGGAGGCTCAGGAGTGACACGAATCCGTCCGAAAGCTTTCAGCCTGCTCATACGCAGTTGCTTACGAAACTGAATATCAAGGCGGAATTGGTTCGCTCGCGTCTGGAGCGCAAGCCTGCGCGTTCTGTTGCGGGGTTTGTCAGCAAAACAGCTTGGGCGGGGTAACTGCTTTCCGTCATCGCTGCCAGCTTCGAGACGGACTGTACTGGGGTATTGCATGTTCGCCTGCATCTACATTCCGAATTTTCTAGTAGCTGCGATTTTGCGCGCAGAACCGGAGTTGCGGACGCAGGCCGTCGCTATGTTAGAGGGCAAGCCTCCGCTGGAGAAGATTGTCGCGGTAAATGAAAAGGCGGAGCAGTTGGGCATTACACCGGGGATGACGAAGGCGCAGGCTGAACTTTGCACCGAGCTTACATTACGGCTGCGTTCTTCTCTGCAGGAAACGGCGGCGCACGCGGCATTGCTCGACTGCGCTCAATCATTCTCGCCGTGCGTGGAGGACTCGGCCTGCGACACGGTAGCGCTCGATCTGGCCGGCATGGAGTCCTTGTTTGGATCCGCGCCCGATATTGCGCGTGCGATCGCAAATCGCGCTGCCGCGCTCGGACTGAATGCGAATGTTGCGATCGCTTCCAATTTCGATGCGGCTTTGCTGGCTGCCCGTGGATTCCCCGGCATCACGGTGATTTCCGCAGAGAAAGAAGCGGAGCAGTTGGGTTCGTTGCCCGTGGAGGTTCTATTTGCCGAGCACTCCGGGGATCCTACTCCACGAACATCACGCGAGATGGGGCAACCTGACCAGGAACAAAAGCAAACCAGCCTGCTGGAAACTCTTGACCGCTGGGGCATCCGCAACTTGCGTTCTTTGGCAGCGCTGCCGGAGGTTTCGCTCAGCGAACGGCTTGGTCAGGATGGGGCTCGCTTGCAGCGTTTGGCGCGGGGAGCGGTTTTGCGGAAACTGGTTCCCGTGGAAGCGCCTCTGGTGTTTGAAGAGGCAGTCGAACTCGAGCATCCGATAGTGTTGCTGGAGCCTTTGGCCTTTCTTCTGAACCGGTTGCTTGAGCAATTGTGCGCGCGGCTAGGGTCGCGTGCGCTTGCCACACAGGAGTTGCGACTGACATTGGAGCTTTCGAATCTTACCGGGATCGAAGACGAACTGGAGAATCCTGGCATTCCCAGCGAGAGCGATGGAGATGCCGATGCCTCCGCTTCATCGACAGTTGTTTCCTGCAGACAAACCAGTTTTGTTCGTACATTACGGTTGCCTCTGCCGATGCTCGACGCCAAAGTGTTTCTGAAGTTGCTGCAATTGGATTTGAATGCGCATCCTCCAGGCGCGCCCATCGTGAAGATTCATCTTGCGGCTCAACCGGCGCGGCCTCGATCGGCGCAGGGCGGATTATTTCTACCTCCGTCGCCGGAACCGGAAAAGCTGGAGCTTACCCTGGCGCGCATTGCCGGGATCGTGGGCGAGCACAGGGTCGGGGCTCTGGAGATGCTCGACACGCATCATCCGGAAGGGTTCCGCATGCGGCGTTTTGTGGCCGAGGTCGCGAGGAGAGTTCCGCAGAAGAGAAATCCGGATGCGGAGGAAGCTTCTTCTGTGGTGACGGCGATGCGGCGCTTCCGTCCGCCGCTGCGCGCGAATGTGACTCTCGAAAATGGGCAGCCCGTGCAGGTGGTGTGCCCAAAGAGAAAAGATGTGCAGGGCGATGTGCTCTGGAAAGCCGGTCCATGGCGGTTTTCCGGCGATTGGTGGGAGCGGGAGGCCTGGTCGCGCGACGAGTGGGATGTGGCACTGCAACAGGACGGGTCACTCGCGCTGTACCGACTGGTGCACGACTTGCTCGGCGGCGGATGGTTCATCGAGGGCACATATGATTGAGAAATTCTTTACACAACAGAGGCGCAGAGACCCAGAGGGAATTCCGTTCTTTTGCATTTCTCTGGACCTCGTGTCTCTGTGGTGAGTTCCGCTTTTGCTGGCTACTGAGTACCGGCTTCTGATGTACATCGAACTTCACGCTCGCTCGGCATTCAGCTTTCTTGAAGGCGCTTCGCTACCCGAGGATCTTGTGGCGGCGTGTGCGCAATTGGGCATGCCGGGAATGGCTTTGCTCGACACCGATGGTGTTTATGGCGCGCCGCGGTTTCATCTGGCGGCGAAGAAAATCGGACTGAAGGCGCACATTGGCGCGGAGGTAACGTGTTCGAGATTTCCGAGTGCCGATTTGCGATTGTCAATTGCAAAACCCGACGACGGTGCGGTTCCGTCAACGATCAAAAATCAGAAATCAAAAAATGCTCAAATCGGCAACCGGAAATCGGAGATCGGAAATTCTTTCCGTCTTCCGTTACTGGTTGCTTCCCGGGCTGGCTACCAGAACCTTTGCCGGCTGATCACCAAAATGAAGTTGCGCGCAAAGAAGGGCGAAGGCGCAGTTCTGTCTGAAGAACTTGAGGAACATGCTGGCGGCCTTATTTGTATGACTGGCGGTGCAGAAGGCCCGCTGGCCGCGGCTTTGCGGTCCGGTGGACGTGAAGAAGCGCGTCAGCAAATCGATCGACTCGTTGGAATCTTCGGCCCGGGTAACGTCTACGTCGAACTGCAACGGCATTTTCAGAGGGAAGAAGAAGCGCGCAATCGTGCGGCGGTGGAGATCGCCCGCTCGTTCCGGTTTCCACTGCTCGCTACCAATGGCGCGAACTATGCGATTCCCAAAGCTCGGGAACTTTGCGATGCCTTTACTGCGATCCGGAACCATCGGACCCTTTCGACCGCCGGGCGGCTGCTTTCGCGCAACTCCGAGCGGTTCCTGAAATCTCCGCAAGAGATGCAACAGCTTTTTGCCGACCTGCCGGAAGCTCTCGCCAACACGCTCGAGCTTTCTTCTCGCCTGGAGTTCGCGCTGAACCAATTGGGATATGAATTTCCGCCTTATCCCGTACCCGAAGGCGAAACGATGAATTCTTTCCTGCGCGCGCGGGCGTGGGATGGATTTCGTGAGCGCTACGGCTGCAAGCCGAAGGACCTGCAAGCGCGCGCGCGACGCCAGATCGAAAAAGAGCTGGCACTCATCGAGAAACTGAAGCTCGCCGGATATTTTCTGATCGTTTGGGACATCGTCCGCTTTTGCCGCGAGCAGAACGTTCTTGTTCAAGGGCGCGGATCGGCGGCCAACAGCGCCGTCTGCTATTCGCTGGGCATTACGGCCGTTGACGCGGTCAGCATGGAATTGCTGTTCGAGCGATTTCTGTCGGAAGAACGCGGCGAGTGGCCCGACATCGATCTGGATCTGCCCTCGGGCGATGAGCGCGAAAAAGTCATTCAGTACCTCTACAAAAAATACGGTGAGCGCGGCGCGGCAATGACCGCCAACGTCATCACCTATCGCAACCGCATGGCCGCGCGGGAAATGGGCAAAGCGCTGGGATTCGACGATGAAACGTTGAAGAAAATTTCAGCCGCGGTGGCAACCTGGGAATTTCGCGACGAAAACGATGCGCTCGACCGGCGCTTTCGCGACGCCGGGCTCGATCTCACGCATCCACGGCTGCGCAAATATTACGAACTCTGCATCGCCGTGCAGGACATGCCGCGTCACCTCGGGCAGCACTCGGGCGGCATGGTCATCTGCCAGGGACAACTGGATTCTGTCGTGCCGCTTGAGCCGGCGTCGATGCCGGGCCGCGTGGTTGTGCAGTGGGACAAGGAAGATTGCGCCGACATGGGCATCATCAAGGTGGACCTGCTCGGGCTTGGCATGATGGCTGTGCTCAAGGATTCCATCGAGTTGATCCGCGACCACTATCGCGAGAAAGTCGATCTGGCACAACTTCCGCAGGACGACCAGCAGGTGTACTCCACGCTGCAGCAGGCCGATACCGTTGGAATGTTCCAGGTCGAAAGCCGGGCGCAGATGTCATGCCTGCCGCGCCTGCGACCCGTGCGCTTTTACGACATCGTGGTGCAGGTGGCGATCATTCGCCCCGGCCCGATTGTGGGGCAGATGGTGAATCCGTTTCTGCAGCGACGCCAGGGAAGGGAAGAAGTTACCTATCCGCATCCATCGCTGGAAACGGTGTTGCATCGCACGCTTGGCGTGCCTCTTTTTCAGGAGCAATTACTTCGCATCGCGATGATCGCCGCCAACTTCACCGGAGGCGAGGCTGAGGAACTGCGCCGTGCCATGGGATTCAAGCGCTCGCAGGCGCGGATGAAGGAGATCGAAGCCCGACTGCGAGCGGGCATGACAGCAAATGGAATTTCGCCGAAGGCGCAGGAGGAAATCATCCTGTCCATCACTTCTTTTGCGCTCTATGGATTTCCGGAATCGCATGCGGCCAGCTTTGCCTTGATCGCTTACGCCAGTGCGTATTTGAAGTGTCATTACCTTGCGGCGTTTACGGCGGCGCTGCTGAATAACCAGCCGATGGGGTTTTATTCTCCGGCGACCATCGTAAAGGACGCGCAGCGGCATGGACTGAAGTTGCGACCCATCGATGTTACTTGCTCGGAATGGAATTGCACGTTGGAAACAGAACCCGGTTGCCAATGCCCAGTACCCAGTGCTTCGGTCCCGGGTCGTGAGTCCCGAGTTGCGAGTGAGGGCCGAACAGTACCGAGTTGCGAGCACCGAGTGCCGAGTGAGAGCGAATCAGAATCCAGCTCGGGACTGAATACTAGGGATTCGCAACTTTCTCCCGCGCTCCGCATGGGATTGCGCTATGTGCGCGGGTTGCGGGAAGAGGCAGGGCTGGCACTGGTCCGGGAACGTGCGAAAGCTCCCTTCTTTTCCATCCACGATCTCGCGCGGCGCGTCCCCGAACTTCGTAAAGATGAACTCAACACGCTCGCGGAGATTGGAGCATTAAACGCGGTGGCCAGGGAATTGCCGATTGGAAGTAATACTTCGAGTTGCGTGGAGCAATCAACAATCAAAAATCAACAATCAACGATTCCCCACCTCGGCGATCGGCAATCGGCAATCGCAAATCCTTTTCACCGCCGCGATGCGCTCTGGCAAGTGGAACGCGCCGTTCGCGCCTCCGGGCCGTTGCTGGAACAGCACGCCGAACCCGATTCCCGGTCTCCGCTGGAGCGCATGAGTCATGAAGAGCGGCTAGTCGCCGATTTTCATGGAACCGGGTTGACTGTGGGCCCACACCCGATGGCATATAAGCGTGAATGGCTGAATGCCATGGGTATCCGGCGGGCGAGTGAACTGCGCGACCTTCCCAGCGGCAAGCGTCTGCGCATTGGCGGTTGCGTGATTACCCGCCAGCGCCCGGGAACCGCAAAAGGATTTGTGTTTATTAGCCTGGAAGATGAAACCGGAGTTGCGAATGCGATCATCCGGCCGGACCTTTTCCATCAGAATCGGCTGATGCTGGCGAGCGAACGATTCCTTGCGATCGAAGGCATTTTACAGAACCAGGACAACGTGATTTCCGTGCGGGCCGAACGCGTGCTTCCGTTGTTTGTGACGAAGGCAGAGACGGTCTCGCACGATTTCCACTAGATCGGCACTTTTCTTGACTGAGGCGGGTTCGGAGACTAGATTCTTCTGTGCCCAGCTCTGACCCGTTCGCGAAGAGTGCGCTCAGCACTTCTCCCCCATCGCGTACCTTCGCTGCACGGCTCCCGTCCACAAGAAAGGCGTCTATGTTGAAAGCCCTGCGCTCATTGTGCGTTTCTGTTGTTATCGCCCTATTGCTGCTTATGTTCAGCACACCGGCTAGAGCGGGGGAGGATTGGCCTCCCGTGACTCCGGAGGAGATGAAAATGGCGAGCGAGCCCAAAGCTCCGGGAGCGATGGCGATATACCTCTACCGCCAGCTGGATCGTGACGACATCGAAAACCGCGAATTTCACTTCGACCGTATCAAAATATTTTCGGAAGAAGGCCGTAAGTACGCCGATATTGAAATCCCATTTTTCAAGGGCGCGGGGAACATCAAGAACATCCAGGCGCGCACCATCCACCCTGACGGCACGATCGTCAATTTCGATGGAAAGGTTTACGAGAAGACGGTCGTCAAAGCGAAAGGTGTGAAGTTCTTAGCGAAAACGTTCAGCATGGCCGACGTACAGGCCGGAAGCATCATCGAATACCGCTATACGCGTATCTTGCCGATAGGATTTGTCTATGATTCGCAGTGGCTTTTAAGCGAAGAGCTATTCACCAAACATGCGAAGTTTTCCCTGCACCCCAATCAACGTTATGCACTGCAATGGAGCTGGCCGCGCGGCCTTCCCGCCGGCACCGGACCTCCGCTGATGGATCATCACGTTGTTCGTCTCGAAACCCAGGACATCCCAGCCTTTCAGATCGAAGACTACATGCCGCCCGCGGATGAGATGAAATACCGCGTCGACTTTCGCTACACCCGCAACACCGAGAAAGATCCCGATAAGTTCTGGAAACAACAGGCACAATTCCTATGGCAAGGCGTCGATTTCTTTACCAACCGACCCAAGGCCATGGAGCAGGCGGTCGCCCAAATCGTAGCCCCCGAGGATACTCCAGAGCGGAAGCTGGAGAAGATATATGCCCGTTGCCAGAAAATCCGCAACGTGAGTTTTGAACGCGAAAGGACTGAGCAGGAGAATGACCGCGAGAAGCTCAAAGACATCCAGACAGTCGAGGACGTCTGGAAGCGCGGTTATGGAAACGGGAAGGAGATTACGTGGCTATTTTTTGCTCTCGCCCGCGCCGCCGGTTTCGAAGCGATTCCAGTCATGATCGCAACGAGAAACCAGCATTTCTTCGACGCCAGACTCATGAACCCAGATCGCCTTAATACCAACGTTGTTCTCGTGAAACTTGCCGGAAAGGATATTTACCTCGATCCAGGAGTGGCTTTTGCGTCATTCGGATTCTTGCCATGGGATGAAACGGGCGTTGCGGGCCGGATCCTGGACAAGGATGGCGGAGCTTGGGTGGAGATTCCGCTACCAGATGCTTCGCTCTCGGGCACCCGCAGGGTGGCGTCGCTTCACCTCGATGAAAACGGCGTTGTCGAGGGAAGGGTGACCATCACATATAAGGGCATCTCCGCTTTGGAGCGAAGAATCGATGAGAACCAGGAAGATGACGAGGCACGGAGGAAGTTCCTCGATGACGAGCTGAAATCCTATGTCCCTCTCCCGATCGAGGTTAAATTGACGAACAAGCCTGACTGGGACAGTTCATCGCCTGAGTTGGTGGCCGAATTCCACTTCAAAGTGGACGGCTGGGCATCGACCGCGGGGCGTCGAACGTTTATGCCCGCAGTCTTGTTTGGCGGCGGAGAAAAGCATCTGTTCGAGCGGGAGTCGCGGGTACACCCTGTCGATTTCCAATTTTCATATACGGATGAGGACGAGGTGACTGTAACGCCATCTGCGGGATTGCAGATTTCAAATCTGCCGCAGCCACGTAACGTCGACGTGAAAGCGTGTCTTTACTCCCTCACGACAGAAAAGAAAGACGAGTCGCTACTTATCAAACGTCGCCTAATGGTAAATCTCCATATGGTCGACGCTAAGTATTACGTCTCTCTACGGAACTTCTTCCAGGCGGTGCGAACTGGAGATGAGCAACAAATTGTGCTTTCCTCCGGCGCGCAATAGCTGGTGGAGATTTATTGGCCGGTGTAGACCACCCTCCAGATCGAGTTCGAGCCGTCGTCGCTGACCAGCAGCGAGCCGTCGCTGGCTTCGGTGATGCCGACGGGGCGTCCCCAGACATTTCCATCTGGCAGCACGAAGCCCGTCAGGAAATCTTCATAGTCACCCGATGCTTTTCCTGTTTGGTGGAGTGGTACGCGGATCACTTCGTAGCCGACGCGCACCGCTTTATTCCAGGAACCGTGTTCGGACGCGAAAATGTCTCCCTTGTATTCGGCGGGAAATTTGTCGCCGGTGTAGAAGGTGAATTCCAGCGAGGCGTTGTGCGGCTGCAGCAGCACATCAGGAACGATAACTTTCTGTTTCAACTCGGGGTGCTTGCCTTTGTGGCGCGGATCCTGGTGATCGCCAATATACCACCAGGGCCAGCCGTAGAATCCGCCCTCCTGCACGTGCGTGATGTAGTCGGGAACCAGATTGTCGCCGAGAGCATCGCGCTCGTTGACCGAGCACCATAGTTCTCCGGTCTTGGGATCGATTTTGATTCCACCGCCGGCGTTGCGGATGCCATAGGCGTAAACGCTGAGCTTGCAATCCGCGGGGTCGCATACCAGGATGTCGGCGCGATTTTTCTCTCCCGGATGGGTGTCGGGGTCATCCACGTTTGACCCCGAGCCGACTCCCACGAACAGCTTCTTGCCGTCCGGCGAAAATTCGACCGCGCGAGTCCAGTGACCGCCTGGGCCGGGGAGATCGGCGATGTGCTGCGGCGATCCGGTCGCCTTCAGGTCGCCGTTGTGATAGGGAATCCGCACAAGTTCGGTTTCGTTGCCGATGTAAACCCACTGCGGATCGGGTCCGGGAGGATAAAAAGCGATTCCGTAAGGCTGCTTAAGACCCTCGGCGAAGACGGAATTCTGCTCCGCCTTGCCGTCGCTGGTCATGCCTCGAAATACGCGGATGCGTCCCGGTTCACTTTCTGCGAGGAAGATGTCTCCATTGGGAGCAGTGCGCATCCAGCGCGGATTGTCGAGCCCCGTCGCGTACAACTCCACCTTGAATCCGGGGAGAGCGACGGGCCAGGCGTTTTGTGGGCGCGGAACGACCTCTGCCCCCTTATTCGCCGACGGCGTGGCGTAGGGGGCGGGAAGGTCACTTACGCTAATCTTTCGAGTGGTGCCCGGAGTTTCGAAGCGGAAATCAGTGAAAGGCGCATGAGGTGGCGAATCGGTCAGAGGCGATTTCATCGCCGTAGGCGCCGGAGCAGGAGTTGCGGAGGCGGCAGGGGCACTGGGTTCGGCGCCGGCAGCCAGCGCCTCGACGTAGCTGACGATCTGCCAGCGCTTGTCTTCGGCGAGAAACGCCCATGAGGGCATTCCATTGTCCTTGTCGCCTTGGGTGATGAACCAGAACACTTCTCCCTGCGGTACGCCTTTTAGCTTGCCGCCGACGAGCGAAGGAACGTTACCCGTTCCTTTCCCCAACTTCCCATGGCAGGCGAGGCAATTCCTTGCGTACAAGGTTTTGCCCGCTTCGACCGCATCCGCCTGCCCGGCGAAGGGATTCTTCATACTCTTTGCGGAATCGGGCGCGTCATGAAAGTTCTTGTCGACGGCTGCCAAAGGCAATGCCAAGAGCACGGAAAAAATGACAGCGGCAACTGCACGGCCTGCGTTTGAACGCATGCGTCTCCTCGCAAAAGGCTGTGAAATTTGAATCAGTCCGTTAGGCGAACCTTGTTTCCAGAATTCGATTCTACGAGATTATGAAACGGTTTGCGCTTTTCATGGTGCGGCACACTCATGATAGCCTCGCATCCACCGCGAAGCCGTCGCCGTACAGTAATCACTGTATCCCGTCGGCGTACTGCGGCGTGCGGCGGCAGAGCGCAGTCTCTTACGTTAAGATGCGGAGGCTAGTTTCCGCTAGCAGTACGGATTCCGGAGTTGACCCGATGAAAACCGTTCGAGGACCGGCCATTTTTCTGGCGCAATTTGCCTCTGACAGCGCACCTTTTAATACGATCGACAGCATCTCGCGATGGGCGGCAGGACTGGGCTACAAGGCGGTGCAGATTCCGACGTGGGACCAGCGGCTGTTTGATTTGAAGAAAGCCGCCGAGAGCCAGGCGTATTGCGATGATTTTCGCGCCACGCTGGCAAAGCACAAGCTCGAAGTTTCGGAATTATCGACTCACTTGCAGGGACAGCTGGTCGCGGTGCATCCCGCCTACGACATGGCGTTTGACGCATTCGCTCCCGAGGCGTTGCGCGGTCATTCCAAGGAGCGGCAGAAGTGGGCGGTCGAGCAGGTGCTGCTGGCGGCGAAGGCGTCGGCCAAGATGGGGTTAAAGGCGCATGTGACTTTTTCCGGCGCACTGGCATGGCCTTTTATCTATCCCTGGCCGCCACGGCCTGCCGGGATCATTGAAACTGCTTTCGACGAACTGGCGGCGCGCTGGCAGCCGATTCTGGATGCATTCGATGCGTCGGGGGTCAACCTTTGTTTTGAGATTCATCCTGGTGAAGATTTGCACGATGGCGCGAGTCTTGAAATGTTCCTCGCTCGCGTGCGCAATCATCCGCGGGCGAATATTCTTTTCGATCCGAGCCACTTCGTGCTGCAGCAGTTGGATTACCTTGAGTTCATCGATCTGTATCACGATCGAATCAAGATGTTTCATGTGAAGGATGCGGAGTTTCGGCCGACTGGGCGGCAGGGCGTTTACGGCGGATATCAATCGTGGACGGAACGGGCGGGAAGATTCCGCTCTCCGGGCGACGGGCAGGTCGACTTCCGCGCAATCTTTTCCAAGCTTACGCAATACGGATACGATGGCTGGGCGGTGCTGGAGTGGGAGTGCTGTATCAAGAGCAGCGAGCAGGGAGCGGCGGAGGGGGCGCCGTTCATTGCGCAGCACATCATTCAATCTGTAGATCGCTCGTTTGAGGAGTGGGCTGGCGAAGTACCCGACCCGAAAACGAACCGCAAGATTCTCGGCCTCGATTGAGATTGCGGGTCAAAGAATCTCGGAGAAATCTGGCGGCACGGCTAAACCGTGCCCTTCCCCAAAACGATTTGTAATATGCCACTAACTACTCATCGGAAGGATTTCTAACTTTATGACAATTGGCGGCTCGGCTTCAGGAAACTCGCGCCGGCGGCTTCGTCTCGGGATGGTAGGAGGAGGTCCGGGAGCGTTCATTGGTGCGGTACATCGCATCGCGGCGCGAATGGACGATCGCTATGAGTTGGTAGCGGGAGCCCTGTCGTCCGACCCCGAACGCTCGCGCGCAGGAGCGCAGGAATTGCGCATCGCTCCAGATCGTGCCTATGGGAGTTTTCAGGAGATGGCGTCGGCGGAAGCCAAGCGCTCCGATCGCATTGATGCCGTGGCTGTCGTTACTCCGAATCATCTTCACTACCCGATTGCCAAGGCGTTTCTAGAAGCCGGGATTCATGTGATTTGCGATAAGCCGGTCACGACCACGATCAAGGATGCGGTTGACCTAGGGGCGATCGTGCGGCGGATGAACCTCGTCTTCGGGCTTACGCACAACTACACTGCCACGCCCATGGTGCGGCAGGCGCGGCAGATGATTCGCGCCGGAGAACTTGGCACCATTCGCGTGGTGCAGGTCGAGTACGCACAGGATTGGCTGGTCACGCCGCTGGAGAAGACCGGGCACAAGCAGGCGGCGTGGCGGACCGATCCTGCGCAGACGGGCCAGGGCGGGTGCCTTGGCGACATCGGGACGCATGCGTTCAATCTCGCCGAATTCGTCACAGGATTGCGCTGCGAACAGCTGGCCGCGGAAGTTTGCACGTACGTTCCGGGCCGCAGGGTGGACGATGGTGTGCAGATGCTGCTGCGGTTCAATCAGGGAGTTCGCGGGATGTTATGGGCGTGCCAGGTGGCGACGGGGAATGAGAACAATCTGCGGCTGCGAGTCTATGGCGACAAGGCCGGAGTGGAGTGGAAGCAGGAAGCTCCGAACTATCTGTGGTTCACGCCGCAGGGCAAGGCTCCGGTCCAGTTGAGCCGTTCGGGGCCGGGAGCGACCAGCGACGCGATCCGCGCCAGCCGCGTTCCCATGGGGCATCCGGAAGGATATTTGGAGGCGTTCGCACAGCTCTATACCGACTTGGCTGAGCAGATTTCGGCGAAGATCGAGGGGCGGTCCCCCGATCCGGCTGCGCTGCTTGTGCCTGCCATTGACGAAGGCGTCGCGGAGATGCGCTTTATTGCGGCAGCCGTGGAATCCTCCAAGAAAAACTCAGCCTGGATCTCCTTGGCCGACATGCAATAGCCAGCTCGGACGACGATCGTCTACCATGATCGCGAATCGATTTCTCTGCCAGGTGAAACGAATGCGATCTCTAGTACGCCCTATTTCACGTGCGTCAGTTGTTTTGATTGGTTTGTCTTTCCTTCTTCCCCTCCAAGTTTTCGCGCAGGCCAAGGATCCGAACGCACCAACGGCTTCGCTCAGCCCCGAAGAGATCGACCAGATCTGGCAGAAGGCCAGTTCGAAATACGATGGAGCCCGCGCATCGATACTCAAGCATGTCGATGAGGTGAATGGTTCCGGCAAGTTTCGTGCTGATTGGGAGTCATTGCAACACTATGAAACGCCCGAGTGGTACAAAGACGCCAAGTTCGGCATCTTCATTCACTGGGGCGTTTATTCAGTTCCGGCATTCGGCAGCGAGTGGTATCCGCGCCTGATGTACACACCGGGGTCGGACGAGTTCAAGCATCACATCGCTACGTATGGACCGCAAGACAAGTTCGGCTACAAAGATTTCATTCCGAAATTCAAGGCCGAAAAATTCGATCCAGAGGCGTGGGCACGTCTGTTCAAAGAAGCCGGCGCGAAGTATGTAATCCCGGTATTCGAGCATCATGATGGCTTCACCATGTACGACTGCAGCCTCTCGGATTGGACCGCGGTGAAAATGGGTCCGCATCGCGACCTGATGGGTGATCTCGCGAAGGCGGTCCGTGCGGAAGGGTTGCACCTGGGCGCGTCGTCGCATCGCGTGGAACACAATTTTTTCCTGGAGCACGGGCGTGAATTTGAGTCAGACGTAAACGATCCGCAGTATGCGGCGTTTTACGGTCCAGCGCACCATTGGATGGTGAATCCCGACGGAACGCCCCTGGCGAACGACTGGACTTACGTTTCGCAGGCGTGGACGCACGACTGGCTGGCGCGTTCAGCGGAACTGGTGGAGAAGTACAAGCCCGACGTGCTTTATTTCGACTGGTGGATCGGCCAACCCTACGTTCGCGCGGATCTCGTGCGCTTCGCCGCTTTCTACTACAACATCTCGCTGCAAAATGGCGGGCCGGTGGGGATCATCAACTACAAAGACTGGGCGATGCAGGAGCACTCCGGCGTGACCGATGTGGAGCGGGGCCAGTTGGCCAACATCCATCAGCTTTACTATCAGACCGATACTTCCGTGGGGAATCGCTCCTGGGGATACATTGAAGGCGAGACGTTCAAGACGCCGGAGTTCGTCGTACATCAACTGGCCGATGTGGTCAGCAAAAACGGCAACCTGCTGCTGAATATCGGGCCCAGGGCGGATGGCACGATTCCCGACGAAGTACAGGAGGTACTGCGCGGCGTCGGCGCGTGGCTGAAGGTGAACGGCGCGGGAATCTATGGCACGCGGCCTTGGAGAACTCCCGGCGAAGGGCCGACCAAGGTCGTCGAGGGGGCATTTCATGATACCGACATCCAGCCTTATACGCCCGCTGACTTTCGCTTCACCACAAAGGCCGGAACGATTTATGCAATTGAATTGGCCTGGCCTTTGGATCGGGAGGCTGTGATTCATTCGATCGGTCGGGGAACCGCCGGCGAGCAGAATGTGGCATCGGTGGAGCTACTTGGAGCAGATGCCAAGCTTCCGTTCGAACAGAAGCCGGATGGGCTGCATATTCATGTTCCGGAAACGGCGCCAGGCAAGTACGCCTACGTTTACAAAATTCAATTTGCAAGGTAGTTGAACTCTGACTGCTGAGCTGGACGGACCTTTGGTTGTGGTGCAGGGAGGGTACTGTGAATTTTTCCTTTCTTCGTTTTCCGGTATTCATCTTGTTGGCGATTCCCGGTTGCTTGATGGCACAAACGCCGGCCACAGAGCGCGCGCCCGTGATGCTGCCGACGAGCAAGATGCTAACGGTTCCAGCCCCCGGCAAAATCGGAAGCACGAATGGTTTTGCTGGAGCGATGGTGCTCAGTCCGGACGGCCATTATGTAGCCCTCTTGCATGACGGTTACGGAACGCAGGAGACGAATGCGCATCAGTCGATCTCCGTGATGGATCTGAAGACGAATCAGATTGCAGATTTTCCGGACCAGCGCTTCGGGACTGAAAACCATCAGAGTTATTTTGTTGGACTGGCGTTCAGCAGTGACGGAAAGCATCTTTATGCGTCAGTAGGGTCGCTGACCGATCCGACGGGCGCGACTGCGGGCGACTTGGGTAACGGGATTGCCGTGTATAGCTTTCACGAAGGCAAAGTTGCTTCCGAGCGATTCATTCCGATTGCCCCGCAACCTTTGTCGACTGGAAAGAAGGTTCCTGTCGGCGTGAGGTCGGCTGCTCATAGCGCAATTCCTTACCCGGCGGGAATCGCCGTGATCGCGGATCACGGTCACGACAAGCTGCTTGTCGCCAATAACCTTGCGGACAATGTCGTGCTGCTCGATTCCGCGACCGGCAAGATTTTGCAGACGTTCGACCTGAGCACGGGCGAGTGGATACCGACCTCGTATCCATATACATGCGTCGCCACGAAGGATGGACGGCGGGCTTGGTGCAGCTTGTGGAATGCATCGTCGGTGGCGGAACTGGATCTGACCAGTGGGAAAGTAGAGCAGCGGATCAGTTTGCAAAAACCGAGCGATCCGCTAGCACCGGGTTCTCATCCGACCGCACTGTTATTAAGCCCAGATGAGAAGGCCCTCTATGTCGCGTTATCAAACTCTGACAAGGTTGCTGTCCTCACCGTTCTTGACGGTTCGATCTCCCGCATCATGGAAGCACTTCCTGCGCAGAAATATTCGGGAGCGTTTCCTACGGCTCTGGCCCAATCGGCAGATGGGAAGCGCTTGTTTGTAGCGGATTCCGGGATGGATGCGGTCGCTATTCTTGATACCGGAGAAAAACCGGCGACTCTCGACGAAGGCCGCCAAGGTGTACTCGGCTTTGTGCCTACTGATTGGTATCCCACAGCAATCGTTGTCCATGGTGACGAATTGCTGATTGCATCTTCCAAGGGCGAAGGGGCCCGTCCGAACAATGGCATGGGGAAGACTGACTCGGAGGTGAAGCGGCACAGGCATCCATACATTCCGACGCTGCTTAAGGGATCGATTGCGCGGCTGAACATTCCCGCCACGATCGAAAAACTGCCCGAGCTCACCAGAGTCGTCGAAAACGACAACCTCTTTCACTCCGACCCTGGGACGATTGCATTCCGCAACGGGCAGAATCCCATTAAGCATGTGATTTACGTGATCAAGGAAAACCGTACCTTCGATCAGATTCTCGGCGACCTGAAAGTAGGCGATGGCGATCCTTCGCTCACTATGTATGGAGAAGACATCACCCCCAACGAGCACAAGCTGGCGCGCCAATTCGGGGTGCTCGACAACTTCTACGACAGCGGCGAAGTTTCCGGTGACGGGCACTTGTGGTCCACGGCGGCCGTCACCACGGACTACAACGAGAAGACCTGGCAGATCGCATACCGCGGCAAGGAGCGGACGTATGATTTTCAGGGCCAGGTGGCGGACGAATATCCGCTCGAGCATAAAGTACCGGATATCGACGATCCCTCAACGGGCTTCCTCTGGGACAATCTGGCGCGCAATAACGTGACGTACCGGGATTACGGAGAGTACGTCAACGCGGTCTGGTGCAACGAGCGGCACAAGGCCGCGAATCCGAAGCAGGGAACTCCATCGGGGCAGGAGACGACGTGCCCACGAACGGAACTGCACCAGGGCGACACGCTTCCGCCAAACGTCGGAGATCCGCATGGAGGCACGAGTCCATGGCCATGGCCGGTGCCATTATTCGACGGCGTGAAGCCGACGAAAGCGGTCTTGCGCGATCATTTCGATCCGCTCTATCCGGATTTCAACACCGACTATCCCGACCAGCTTCGCGCGGATGAGTTTCTAAACGAGTTTGGGGCGTTTGTGCGGGCGCGCCAGGAAAATGAGGGGCCACGCTTCGAATTACCACAATTCGTTCTACTGTACTTTCCGGACGATCACACAGGTGGAACGCGACCCGACCGGGCACGCCCGGCGGCGAATGTTGCCGATAACGATTTGGCGTTGGGACGCGTGGTCGATGCCGTGTCACACAGCCCGTACTGGGATGACACAGCGATCTTTGTGCTCGAGGACGATGCTCAAGACGGTGCCGATCACGTGGACGCGCATCGCTCCACAGCATTTGTGATCAGCAAGTATTCGCCGGGATCGAGCGAGCAGCCGTATGTGGAGCATCACTTCTACACGACGGTGAACACGATTCATACGATGGAAACGTTGCTAGGGCTGCCACCGATGAATCAGAACGACGCATACGCTCCGGTGATGGGCCAGATGTTCTCCGGCGCTGGCGATCAACCGCCGTATAAGGCTGACTATCGAAACCTTAAAAATTCACTGATCTATGAGACGAATAAGCATGATGCCCCCGGGGCGAAGATCTCGTTGAAGATGGACTTCTCTCGTCCCGATCAAGCCGGGGCAGCGCGTCTGAACCGTGTGCTATGGCAAGACCAGAAGGGGTCGGCGCCGATGCCGCAGGCGAAACACACCGTATTTGCAGCAGGTAGCGACTAGATTCCCCAAGGCCCGTCGATTTCCTAGGCTTCAGGATTGACGAACCCTGGGGGAACCCTGCGCCGCTTTTATTTGAGGTTCGCCGTTTCTTTGAGTGGCAGGTCTTGCGACGAGCCGCCCACAAGGAATGTGTAGTCTCCCGGGAGCAATTGCCATCCGTTCTTCTCGACGTTGAAGATCGAGAGATATTTCGGGTCAACGGCGACGGTTACATCCTTACTCTCTCCCGCAATCAGCTTGACCTTGCTCCATCCGACCAGGCGTTTTGGAGGTTCCCCCGCCGCCGGCGGAAGGGATGCATATACCTCGCCGATTTCCGCGCCGGCGCGATTGCCGGTGTTGGTGATAGTGAAGCTGACTTTCGGGGAGTTCCCTCCACTGATCCTAAGATTCGAATACGAGAACGTGGTGTACGAAAGCCCATACCCGAAGGGGAAAAGCACCTGCTTGTTCTCAGCGTCGTACCACTTGTAGCCCACTTTCACGCCCTCGTCATAGTGGACCTGAAACGGGGGAAGTCCGGCTGCAATTTTCTTCCAGGCTTCGGTTTCCCCAGCGGTCGTGGATTCGCGCGGGGGCTTGACCACGATCGGATGAGGCAAATCCCCCTCTGTTCTCGGAAAGGTGACGGGCAGCTTTGCGCTTGGATTCACTTCCCCGAAGAGAACATTAGCGACAGCATCGGCTCCACGACTGCCGGCGTACCAGGCTTCCATGACGGCGCTGACCTGGCCGACCCATGGCATGGTGACGGGGCTACCGGTTTCCAGCACAACGATCGTGTGCGGATTGGCCGCAGCGACTTTCGCGATCAGGTCATCCTGATGGTCGGGCAGCGACAGGCTCTCCAGATCCATATCTTCGCTTTCCCACTGGTAAGCGAAAACGATCGCGACATCGGCACTCTTCGCAAGCGCTGCAGCTTTTCCCGGATCCGAGCCAGAATCGAATTGCACATGCGCTGCGGGAGACTTATCGCGGACTGCCTTGAAAGGGGACGTCGGGAACCAAACCGGTTCGAGCCAGCGGGTTTGCCCCTTGCCGGGAGGCATGATGGCATTTCCACCGGGAGGGTCGACTTGCGCGGAACCGCCGCCAGAGATCATTCCGACGTCGGCGTGAGGCCCAATGACAGCGATGCTATGGAGTTTGGCGGCATCGAGCGGAAGCTGTCCGCCATCATTTTTCAGAAGGACGATACTTTGTTCGGCGATCTTCTGTGCAACCTCGAATCCTCCCACTACGTCAACCACGCTCTTCTGTGGCGGATCGTCGATCACGCCAGTCGCGAACATGGAGCGCAGAATCCGGCGGACGTGTTCATTGAACTCTGACTCTGGAACTTTTCCCGACTCCACGGCATTCTTCATGGCATCGCCATAGAAAATCCAGCCCGGTTCTTCGTGATCTAATCCTGCAGCCGAGGCTTTTGCAACACTGTGAGCGCCTCCCCAGTCCGTCAGCACGAAACCCGGAAACTTCCAGGCTCTTTTGAGAACATCGGTGAGCAGATATTTGTTCTCGCACGCATAGTCACCGTTGACGCGGTTATAGGAACACATGACGGCGGCGGGGTTCGATTCCTCGATACCAATTTCGAAAGCGAGCAGATCGCTTTCACGCGCCGCGCGCTGGTCGATGTTCACGTTGACGGCATTGCGTCCACTCTCTTGGTCGTTGAGAGCGTAGTGTTTGATGTCGCCCAGCACATGTTGCGCCTGCACGCCGCGGATGACCGACGCCACCATCTTGCCGGCCAGGACCGGATCTTCGCCCATGTACTCGAACGTGCGTCCATTTCGTGGTTCGCGGGTGAGATTGACGCCGCCGCCGAGCGTCATGTTGTAGCCCTGGGCGCGAAGTTCGCGGCCAATCAAGGCGCCGTACTCGTAGCCCGCGTCGAGATCCCAACTGGCCGCGCCCGCAATGTCAGACGGGAGCGCGGTGGAATACCGGCCATTCTCGCCGCTCATCCGTACGCCGTAAGCAGCGTCTGACATCTGGATCGGTGGAATGCCGAGTCGCGGAATTCCGACCACGTAGCCGGCTCCGCCATTGGAGTCTTTGATCAGAGGACTTATCGGGCTGAGTCCTGCCATTCCGGTGCCGTGGAGCAAGGAAATCTTTTCATCGATGGTCATAGCCTTGACGACCATGGTCGCGCGTTCGTCAGGGGAGAGTTTGGGATTCATCCAGGGCTGAGACTTGTTGCCCGATTGAGCGGGGCAGTGAGTGGAGCAAGCATTTGTTACGAGAATGGTGAGAAAAAACGAATGCCGCAACAGGGCGGTAATACGCATGGGGTCCTCGCTGCTAAAAAGGCGCTACCAAATCGATTATGTTACGCCTTTCCCGGACAATTGTGCCTGGAAAAATCGAGCGGTAAGACAGTGAGACGCGCCAGCATTAGAAATGTCTGCGTCACTTAGTGGCAAGCACCGTGCTTGTTTGTGTCATCTGAGGATGAGAGGCGACTCATCGATCGACCTAGTCTTTCAGCGAAGCGACAAACAATCGGCTTGCGGGAACTTGAAAGCCGCATCGCAGAGCGCACCTTGGCCTCAGGCGTGCAACGAACAATTCCGAATGGTTTCCGCAAGATGTGATTAGACGATCTTCATAGAAAGTTGAGGAAGCAGATGTCGAAGCAGCATGGATTCTCACTTATTGAGTTGTTGATTGTCGTTGCGATTATTCTGATCATCGCCGCGATCGCAATTCCGAACTTGTTGCGCGCGCGCATGGCATCGAATGAATCTTCGGCGGTTGCGTCGATTCGAACGATCAATAGCGGAATGGTCACATACAACTCCGCGTATCCGACCGTGGGTTACGCGACAGCACTGACGAATCTGGGCGGCGTAGCGCCTTGTACGCCTAGTTCCGTCACGGCCTGCCTGATCGATAACGTTTTGTCGGGTGGGACCAAGAGCGGCTACAACTTCGCGGCGACAGCCGGAGGAGGTTCGCCACAGACGCAGTACTATGCGACCGCCGTTCCTATCACTTTGAACCAGACCGGCATTCGGAGCTTTTGCGCCTTCGAGGACGCGGTCGTTCGCGTCGATCCGACGGGCGTTGTGGCCGGCAGCGAAGGGGCTTGCCAAGGGCTTCTGCCGCTGAATCAGTAGAGCCGAACGTCATACCAAGCGCTCGGGGAGCATCGCCGCAAGGCGTTCCGCTCCCCCTTCGCTTTGCTCCGGGGCTGCGCGGCTTTACACTGAAAGCGTGAAGATCGCACTGGGTCAGATCAATCCGACGGTCGGAGATTTCTCCGGGAATGCTCAGAAGATCATCGACTTCTCACACCGCGCGCAGAAGTCGGGTGCGGGACTGATTCTTTTCCCGGAGTTATCCGTCTGCGGATACCCTCCTCGCGATCTGGTGGAGCGTGCGTCGTTTGTGGCGCGGAACCTGGAAACGGTAGAGCGCATTGCGGCCGAGACCCGCGGCATCTCTGTAATCTGTGGGCTGGTGACGCCGGCGCACTCTGATGCCGGCAAAGCGGTCATGAACTCCGCGGCGTGGCTCCAAGACGGCAAGATCGCGCTCATCCAGTCGAAGATGCTGCTTCCTACCTACGACGTCTTCGACGAAATGAGGAACTTCGCACCAGCCAAGAGCCAGCAATTGTTTCCCTTTTGCGGGAACCGGATGGCGCTCACGATCTGCGAAGACGCCTGGAACGACAAGCAATTCTGGCAGAAGCGCCTGTACACGGTGGATCCGGTGGAAACGCTTATTCAGGCGGGGGGAAACTTCGTTTTGAACATCTCGGCATCGCCATTCTGGATCGGTAAACGCGAGTTGCGCCGAGATATGCTCGCCAGCATTGCCCGGCACCATCATGTGCCGGTGGTGTTGGTCAACCAGATTGGCGGCAACGACAGCCTTGTATTCGACGGTTCCAGCCTCGTTCTGAACCGTGACGGAGAGGTAGTGGCGCAAGGGTGCTCGTTCGAGGAGGATCTGATCTACTTCGACTCGGTCAGCCTGACTGGGGAGATGCACGAACAGATCGCCGGCGAGGAAGCTAGCGTTTATTCCGCTCTGGTGCTGGGCACCCGCGATTACATTCAGAAATGCGGTTTCAGGAAAGCCATCGTCGGACTGAGCGGCGGCATTGATTCTGCGTTGACTGCCGTGATCGCCGCTGACGCAGTGGGGCCGGAAAATGTCATCGGAGTGGGCATGCCCGGACCCTACTCATCACAGGGGTCGATCGACGATGCCCGCATGCTGGCCAAAAACTTGAATATCCGGTTCGAACTGCTCTCGATCAACCCTGCGTATCAAGCCTATCGCAAGATTCTCGAGCCCGTTTTTGCAGGACAAAAGGAAGACGTCACGGAAGAGAATTTGCAGTCTCGAGCCCGCGGAATGCTTTTGATGGCGCTTTCGAACAAGTTCGGAGCGATCGTCCTTTCGACCGGAAACAAGAGCGAGTTGGGTGTTGGATATTGCACGCTGTACGGAGACATGGTGGGCGGGCTAGCCGTGATCTCGGACGTTCCCAAGACATTGGTGTATCGACTAAGCGCATACGTGAACTCGCAACGCGCGGTCATTCCGCACGATACCCTGGTGAAGCCGCCCTCCGCTGAGCTGCGCCCCGATCAGAAAGACAGCGATTCGCTGCCACCCTACGAAGTTCTGGATGCGGTCCTGGAAGACTACGTCGAAGACTCGCATGCCCCGGAGAAAATCGCGGCAGACCGAAACATCGACATTGAGACGGTGAAGCGGGTGATCCGCATGGTAGATCGCGCCGAGTACAAGCGGCAGCAGGCCGCCCCAGGAATCAAAATCTCTCCCAAGGCCTTCGGGTATGGCCGGCGCTTTCCCATCGCCGCCCGAAGCGAGGCGTGAGGTGTCGTAAACTATTGTCTCGCCCGATCCGAAGGGTACCGTTCTAAGCCAGCACCACAAACGCGAAAGGAATACATGCGCCGTTACTTAACATTTATTTGTGTCCTGCTGGTCGTTGCAGGTGTGGCGACAGCACAAACATCGAATGCACCCTCCAAGAAACCTGCAAATGATCCGGGCGAGAACCTGCCCTCCGAGACCACCGTTGATTCATTCCTGCAGCAGACGTTTGGCTACGAGAAGGATTTGACCTGGAAGATTTCCAGCATCCGTCCAGTCGGCATCGCCGGACTGGCGGAGGTCACGGTGGTGCTGGCCAGTCCGCAAGGCCAGCAAGTAAGCAAGTTCTACGTCACGCCCGACGGTACCCATGCCATGACGGGCGACATCATTCCATTTGGCGCAAAACCATTTGAGCCCGCCAAGAAATCACTGGAGAAGGGAATCACCGGCCCGGGCCGGGGGCCCAAAGATGCTCCAGTAACGATCGTCGAGTTTGGAGACCTACAATGTCCGGCATGCAAGGCGGCGCAGCCGACGATTGAGTCGCTGGTTGCGGCGGAGCCGACTGCGCGGTTCGTATTTCAGAATTTTCCGCTTGAGATGCATAACTGGGCGGCCAAGGGCGCGGCCTATGCCGACTGTGTGGGACGAGCCTCGAATGACGCATTCTGGAAGTTCGTGTCGAAGACGTACGAGACGCAATCCGACATCACCGCGGAGAATGCGGATGAGAAGCTGACAGCGTTAGCCGACGGCGCCGGCGTGAAGGGATCGGAGATCGCGGCTTGCGCGACCAAGCCCGAGACTAAAGCTCACGTGGATGCGTCGATCGCGCTAGGTAAGTCGGTGGACGTGAACAGCACTCCTACGCTATTCATTAACGGCAGGAAAGTCGGCAGCTTCGACTCTCGCATGCTGGATGTGTACAAGAGCCTGGTCGAATTTGCAGCGAAAGAAAAATAGGAAGTGAGGGGTTTGGCCAGCGGCTTCCGTACGCGGGAGCCGGTTTTATTTTTCGCTGATCCAGATTTCCGGTGTGAGCCAGTTGATGTCGGCCAGGACATGCGGTGTGATGATGATCATCAGCTCATCGTCGTCCTCTTCCTTGGTATTGTTCACCATCGCCTGATTCAGCAGGGGGACTGCGCCGAGCCCTGGAATCCCGCTCATCGAGTAGGTATCGGTACGCGAGACTTCACCCGCAATCACGGCAGGCTCGCCATCGTTGAGGCGAATGCTGCCTTTGTATTCGCGGTTCGAAATGACAGGAACTCCATTCGCCGACTGACCGGTGAGTGACCGTACTTGCATTTCGAGTTGCACGCTGACCGAACTGTCCTGGTGGACGACAGGCTTCGCCTTCACGGTTAGGCCAAGATCTTCATAGCTGACCGAGGGGAACGGCGGTACATAGCTCTGATTCCCGAGAACCTGCGAAATCTGAGGCGAGTTGTAAATGGGCGCATAGCTGGCGTTCAAAATCGGATAACGGGATCCCAGTTTGAAGGTCGCGTCCGATCCCTGGCCGGCCCGCATGGTGACATGCTCCAGATTACGGGCCCAGGATTCATTGACAGAAAGCGCGGCGGCAAACTGATCGAGGCTGAGCCCCATGAAGGTAAGGCCTCCACCAAACGTCGCTAAAGGCTGGTTGAAGATGGAGCTTTGCTGTCCTCCCAACTGGGAGAGCAGGCCGGAGAGTGCCGAACTGCCAGCCTGGTTGATGCCGCCCGAAGAGATCAGTTGATTGATAAGCTGCTGGATGTTTTGTCCTGACCCAAGTCCTGCAAGGCCCGCCAAAGCCGCGGCGGGAATGTTGTACATGTTGAACGTGTTGGGGATGTGAAGCCCGATATTTCTGGTTAGCTGGTGGCTGATTTGAAAGACTTCGACGTCGAACATCACCTGAGGCTTCTCATTATCAAGCTGCCGCAGTAGCTTGTCGCAGGCTTCCAGCATCGCGCCGGGCGCGCGCGCTTCGACAATGCCGGAGGTCTGGCCCGTATTGACATAACGGATGTCGAAAATCGTGCGCAAAATGTTGATGAATTCGGTTGCTTCCTGCTGAGTCGAATGCGCGGGCAGCACGAAAGTTCGCAATGACATGCGGTCGAGTTGTTTGTGGTTTTCTGGGGTGTCGGCGGCGATCAGCATTTGCCGGCCGCTCATGGGGACCCACATCACCTTGCTGACCTTGCCAGCCAACTGCAGCGCGGTGAAAAAGTCCACATTATCGACATTGAATTGCACGTCACGCTTGGTCACCGAGTCGTCAAATTCGGTGGTGATTCCAAATGCAGTCCCGATCTGACTAAAGAGTTCGCGCACGTCGCCGCGGAAGTGGAAGGTCGCCCGGTCATCGCGCGGCTGCAAATGAATCTCGCCCGAATCCACAACGCGCTTGGGCAGATTCCGCGCCAGTGGTGCCCAAGTCATGGTGGATTCCTCCAAACGCTCGCGGGCGAAAAGGTTGTCCGGATCGAGATCGAGCGCGGCGCGGAATTCTCGGGCCGCCTGGGTCATTGCGTCTTCCGTCAATAGCACGTTTCCACGCTGAATATGGTCGAAAACAAGCTGCGCCTTGACCATTTCGCGGGCGGTCAGATATTTCAACTCCTGCGGCACTATGCGGGACGCTTGATCGAATTGGCCGAATGCATCCTCCAGCCGTTTGCGCTCCTGCATTTTCAGTCCACGATTGTAGGCTTCGCGAGCCAGCTTCATCTCCTTGGGAGTTACCGTGCAGTTGATACCACCAGGGATTCCATTGCCACAGGAAACAGGCGGGATCACAGCGGGGTCGTCATTCCCGGCGAAGGAGAAAACGGAGGCGGCCGCGACTAATGCGGCTGCGAGGATGAAGGCTCGACACATCGGGTCAATTCTAACTTGTGCCAGCACTGTTCGGGTCACGCCAATAGGTCCTAGTACCTTCGGGTTCAACTTCGCCAGTGGGATTCGTCAGAACGGTGCTACTCGCAAAACTTGCGACCGAATCGGAATGTGAGTACAACTGTAGGTTCGCCGCGCGAAGTGCGGTGCGGATGGGGACTCGTCGCTGGCTTTGCGTAACATCTTATGAGAATTGGAGCTGTTACCCTGCGCGAAATTCGAATGCCCCTGGTCCACTTTTTCGAGACCAGTTTCGGGCGCACGTACGATCGCCGCATCCTCCTGGTCACGGTCCATTGTGAAGGCGTGGACGGTTGGGGCGAGAGCGTTGTGGGCGAGGATCCCTTCTATAGCAGCGAGTGGATCGAGAGTGCATGGCCGACGCTGACCAAGTACCTGATCCCGGCGGTGCTGGGAAAGACTGTGGCATCGGGCCGCGAGTGTGCTTCTCTGTTTTCGAAGGTGCGGGCACACCGCATGGCGAAGGCAGCCTTGGAAAACGCGCTTTGGGACGCCGAAGCCATTCAGAAGCAGCAACCCCTCTGGAAGTTGTTAGGAGGAACGCGCCGGGAAATCCCCTGCGGAGTTTCAATTGGCATTCAAGATTCGGTGGAGCAACTGTTGGAAAAGATCGAGACCGAACTCGCGGCGGGCTACCGTCGGATCAAGATCAAAGTGAAACCGGGGTGGGATCTCAATGTGCTCGAACGCATCCGGTCGCGGTGGGCGGATATTACTTTGAGTTGCGACGCGAATTCCGCATACACCCTCGACGAGATTGAGCACTTGAGAAAGTTCGACCAGTTCCACTTGCTGATGATCGAACAGCCGCTGTGGGACGACGACATCTATTACCACGCGCGCCTGCAGAGGGAGCTCGAGACCTCAATCTGCCTGGATGAATCGATTGTGAATGCGCGGTCCGCTGCGTTTGCAGTCGAGGGCAAGTCGTGCCGGATCGTGAATATCAAAGTTGGGCGCGTGGGCGGATTCAGCGAAGCGCTGGCTGTGCATGATGTCTGCCAGGCGCTGAGCGTGCCGGTGTGGTGTGGAGGCATGCTGGAGAGCGGCATTGGCCGGGCACACAATATCGCCCTTTCAACGCTGGCGAATTTCAGCTTGCCGGGCGATGTCTCAGCCTCCAAGCGCTACTGGAAAGAGGACATCATTGATCCGGAGGTCACCGTTTCACCGCAGGGTATGATCGCCATCAGCGATCAGCCGGGCACGGGTTATCGCTTGAAGACGGATTTGATTGAAAAGCTGACCGTACGCAAAGAAACGCTACGCGCGTGAAGCTTCCGGGCCTACCTGGGCTGCCGTTCAGGACTGCTCTTGGCGAATTTCTCCTCCTGCGCCTTCAGGAGTTCGACGCCTCGCGAAAAAGTCAGGTCGTCGGGGACGCGCTGAAAATCGGTGAATGTCTCATCCGAGATCATGCTCAGGCTCTTGAAGAGCAGAATCTTTCCCGTAATGCTGAGTTTCATCTGGGTGATTTCCCAGGCTCCGTCGCCGACGTCGGCCTGTTGCACGCGAAAGGTACTGCCTTTGTCGAGATGGCCGACGATGCCCCAGCCAAACGACACTCCTTTAAACAGCGTACCGTCGATGCGGGCAATGCGGTGCGCTTCCGCATCGATGAGCAACGTGCCTTCCATGCCGGTCAATACCTGTTCGACGTGAGAAGGGGGAGAGTAAGACGGATTCGGTTTGAACCTGAGACGAACCAGTGGCCTGCCTGCTCCGCCTGTTTCCGCCGTGCCCGTCTCAGTGCCTTCGTCGGTGTAGTCGAACGCATCGGGAAGCGCCTTCATGATTCGCAAAGTCTGGTCCGCATCCTGCTTCTCGTTGGCACGTTTCCTGCGAAGCGCTTCAGGGTCGCCTTCCAGCCACGAAAGGTGGTTGATTTCCGCCTGTTTCTGCTCCGCGGTTAACGGTTGATCATTCTGGGCAATCAGTATGCCGGCCATGGCCTGAGCAGTTTCCACGTAGATGTGGGTCTGAGTTCCTTTGGGAGTCACTTTGTGCGAATGAAACATGTGCTTAACGGACTGGTGTCCCCCGCTCACCTCGTTATTGACGGTCAAGCGTACAAGCTGCAAAGGCGAAAGCTGGGGAGTTTTGCCAGTTTGCGCGCAGGAGAAGAGAGAAACTGCCAGCAGCGCAAGGGTTACCCTAAAAATGCCCACCAGTTGCACTCGGCGGAAAGGGCTCATTCTCGATTCTTAGTGTAACAACGCTGGCCTTAGGGTTGTCTGCGCTGTTACTGGCGTGCGGCGGTTAGGTTGCAGCGCTTGCCGCCCCGTAGGCCGTTGGGTATAGTCTTTGCAGCGACGGGGCTGTCCGCTACCTGCCTTCCCGCATCTTTGGGTGCAGTATCCCGCTTCCGAAGGAGAACATCGATGAGCGCTCCCTTAACAGCGAATTTGGCGCAGATTGGTAAATCCGTGGTGATCAAAGGCGAATTGTCGGGCAGCGAGGACCTTTACGTAGATGGGCAAGTGGAGGGCAGCATTGCCCTCAAAAACAATAGCCTGACCGTCGGTCCGAACGGGCAAATCAAGGCTTCGGTAGAGGCCAAAGGGATCGTGGTGCAGGGTAAACTGGAAGGGAACGTATTGGCGACCGATCGCGTTGAGTTGCGCAAGTCGGCCATTGTCACGGGTGACATCGTCACGCAGCGAATTTCGATTGAAGAAGGCGCGTATCTGAAGGGGAAGGTGGACATCCAGGGTAAGGCGGAAAAGGCTGCGGGCAAATAGAAGTTGAAATTGGCAGCAAGCCGGTGGATGCGTCGGGCACAAAGAACGTAAATGAAGCTCTTTCGCGGTTCCTCAAGCGGAACTGATGCGGCAACGCCGCAACCAACAGAAAAACTAACTCGCCGCTCCAGTGGACTGGGCGAGCTCGCCCGCCTGTGGGAGAGCGACACTCCGCTTTGCGTGCTTGACGTGGGCTCAACCTCACCTTCCAACATCCGCTTCTTCACAGAACGCTCTCACCGCATTTACAGCGAAGACCTGCTGGTGGCATCGACTGATCCAGCGCTGGTCACCAAAGACGAGGATGGCAACGTCATCCTCGATAGCCGCAAGTTCCTCGCGGAAAACCTCGTTTATCCTGCCGCGCATTTCGATGTCGTGCTCTGCTGGAATCTTCCCGATTATCTGGACGAAAGCCTGGTGCGTCCGGTCATGGGACGGTTGTGGTCTGTATTAAAGCCGGGCGGCATGCTGCTGGCTTTCTTCCATACCAAGGATGCGGGACCAGACTCGCCATGCTTCCGCTTCCATATCGTAGGAAAAGATGTCCTTGAGATGCAGCGGATCGTCCTGAAGCGCGAAACACGCCGCGGTCCAACCGGAGCGGTTCACACGGCGATCAGCGACGGTTTCCGCCTGCAGCGCGTGTTTAACAACCGGCACATCGAAACGCTATTCCGCGATTTCGCGTCGATCAAATTCTTTCTCGCCCGCGATAACGTACGGGAAGTGCTGGTAGTCCGCTAGCCCGAAAATCCTCAAAAGTTGCTCGCTGCCGCGCTCGTGTCGCGATGCAATCCCACGATCTGGTGCACGTTCGTCATGCGCAGGATCTGGTCGACGTGTTCGTTCGCCCCAGCGACACGGAGTTCGCCACCTGCGTGCTTCATCTGCCCGGCGACAGTCACAATGATTCCGATCCCGGTGCTGTCGAGATGTGTCACATTCGTGATGTCGAAAATGACCTTCTTGCGGTTCTCGTTCACCAGTTTCTTGGCGGTCCATTCCACCTGCTGGCAATCGTTCCCCATGGTGATTTTTCCGGTGAGTTCCAGAATGACGATGTCGGGATGCAAGTGCTTGGTCTCAATGCTGAGAGGCATAGGGCTCCTTTCGTCGATCAAAAGTGCGGACTTGTCCCAGAGCCGGCGGCAATCGTTCCTGCTTAGTTGTGAGCCCAGAGGACCAGACGTTTCGGGGGGGATGAGGCGTGCCCGTCTGGCTGCCGCGTATCGGCCTGAAATATTAGGGCTTAAGGGACGGCAAGTCAATTTTCGGGCAGGGAAACCGGTGGAAGCGGTGGGCAACCTAAACCTATTCGAGGTTACACCGCTGTCCGCTTAAGTCTCAACAACGTTACATCGAATCGCCGGCTACTCATGTCGGAGCGCCTGCATGGGATCGATCTTAGTTGCGTGGCGGGCGGGAATGTAGCTGGCGACGAATGTGATCGCCGAGAGGATCGACGCCACCACGATGAGAGTCAGCGGATCGTGCGCTTTCACACCGTATAGAAACCCCGCAAGCAGTGGCGTGGCGGCGAACGAGCCCGCAACCCCGATGATTACTCCGGCAAGCGAGAGCACCATCGCCTGCCGCAATACTAATCCGAGCACCTGCCCCTGCTGTGCTCCCAGGGCCATCCGCAGGCCAAGCTCGTGGTGGCGCTCTCCGATCGAGTACGAAATGACTCCATAGATCCCAATTACGGCAAGCAGCAGTGCGATTCCGGCAAACAGCTCCAATATTTCAGAGAGAAAGCGCCAGTCGGTGGCCGATTGCGAGACCGTTCGCTCGACCGTTGTGATTCCGAAGACGGCGGATTCTGGTGCGAGCTCGGTAATGAGCCGGCGCATGTTCTGCATGAGTGCTTCCGAGTCCGAGTGGGTGCGGATGATGATGCTCTTGTGAAGACGGGACTCGCTGAAGCGGGGATCAATGAGCGATGACAACTGCTGGTACGGAACAAAAGCTTCGGATTCGACGGGATCCACAAGAGAAAACTGCTTGACGTCTTGAACAATGCCAACGATCTGGCGGTACTTCTCGTCGGTCGAGTCATCGAACTTGATCGCCTGCCCGATCGGATCCCGATTCGGCCAATAGCGCTTTGCCATTGCCTGATTGATGACCACCACCCAGGCATTGTTGGCGGTGTCCGTCTCGGTTACGCCACGGCCTCGAATGATCGGAATCCGCATCATAGGGAAGTAGTCCGCGCTGACTCCCTGCCGGAACACATTCGGCTTCTCGGCAGAGGTCGAAGCACTCTGGCCCTCAACCGTGAAGCTGGGTGAGGCGTATCCGGTGCCATCCAGCAAGGGAAGCCAGTCGACCACTGCGACGTCTTCGACTCCTGGAGTGTTGCGGAAGCGTTCAAGGACTCTGTCACAGAATTGTCCGACCGGCGGCAAAATCAAGTTCAAGTCGGGATCCGTCGGCGAAGGCGCTTTGATGTATTTGTCTCCAGCCAGGCGAACTTGCGCGGTCAGCAGGTGCTCGGGCGCAAAACCCGGGGAAGTTCGCAAAATACGAGTGAGCGTGTTGACCATGAGGCCCGTACAAATCAGCAGCACGAAGGCCAGAGCAATCTCGGTGACCACCAGCGCGTTTCGCGTGCGATGACGCGAAACTGTTGCCGTTGTGCGTCCAGTTTCCTGCAGGCATTCCTTTACGTTCGTGGTGACGGCGCGATACGCGGGGATCAGGCCGAAGGCGATTCCCGTCAAGATGCAAGTGCCGAACGTGAAGAGCAAAACGTGAGGATCAACAATCGCCCTGGTTTCGCGGGGAAACCAAACGGGGGCCGAGAGATTGAAAAGTTTGACGCCAAGAAATGCGAGCAGCAGCCCGGCGCATCCTCCGGTTAGCGAAAGCAAAACGCTCTCAGTAAGTAACTGACGGATCAAGCTTCCGCGATTGGCTCCGAGCGCGACTCTTACGCCGACTTCTTTTCGCCGACCGTCGCCGCGAACCAGCAGCAGGTTGGCAACGTTCACGCACGCAATGAGCAGAACGAGGGCGACGATTCCGAAGAGCGTGTAATAGATGTTGGCCCAGCTTCCGAACAGGCGTTTCTGCAAGGGGTCAACGCGAACCCCAACATCCTTGTACGTCTCAGGAAAGATTTTCTCCAGACGGCGTTGACTCACTGTCATCGCCGCTTGAGCCTGCTCCAGAGAAACGCCGTGCTTCAGCCTGCCGACGCCAGTGAGCCACCGGACGTCCTTGATGCCGGACTCGGAGATATTAGGCAGCCCGTCAATTTCATAGATCTCCGGAACACCGGTGCCGAACAGGTCGAAACCGGGTTCGAGAACTGCAATGACGGTCGAGGACCATGTGTCGACGAAGATAGGCTGGCCGAGAATATTCGGATTGCCGTTAAAATGCCGTCGCCAGAATTCATAACTGATCAGCACACCCAGGGATCCGCGCTGCTCGGTAATATCGTCGCTCGGAATGGTGCCGAGAATCGATCTGATGCCGAGAAGCGGCAATAGCTGGGCGGTCAAGTGCTGCACGGCAACGCGCTCGCCCGATCCGGCGCTCGACATGGCTACGACGTCGGGATGGGAAACGAACTCGAGCTGGTCGAAGACCTGGTTATCGGCCCTCCAGTGCGCCACATCGGTGCCTGAGACCATCCCGTACGTGCTGTCGGAACGGGGAAAGACATTCGACACGGCGACGACCCGGTCCACATCCGGGTAGGGAAGCGGGCGCAGGAGAACTCCATTGATGACGCTGAACACCGTAGTGGTGGCGCCAATTCCGACGGCCAGCGTGAGCACTGCCGTAACGGTGAAACCGGGAGTATTGCGCAGTCCGCGCGCGGCGTAACGAAGATCTTGGATCAGGGCTGCAATCGCATTCGTCACGAGGTCACCTCACGGGGTCACTTTGACGATTCGGTAAGTCTACACCGCGATAAAAATTGAGAATCCTTGCCCGACGTCAGATATCGATAGAATTTTCAATGCCGGAGGCTTGCGATGGTTGCAAGGGTTCTCATGATGATTAGTGCGAGCATCGTCTTTACGATCGGTGTTCTTCACCTCGTATAAAGGTTCTAGGGCCCAAAGCTCACACCTCGGGACCCTGCCCTCCGAATCAGCATGAATCAGGTTTCCCGGGTCATCACAAAAGAAACAACAATGTGGCGATGTTGGGTGGAGTTTAATGTCAGCCACAGCATGGGACTTATTTTGTTCGGATTGGTCTTCGCTTTTCTGGCAGTGGCACACGGCCGACTCCTCTTTCAGTCGCCGTTTCTGCTCGTGATTGGACTGGCGAGCTTGGCGGTTTCGTGGTCCTAATGCAAGATGTACTTTTTCAGCGTTCCCTTCGCTGCCATCAGCATTTCTTTGGGCTGTTATATTGCCAGCATCGCTTTATCACGAGTTGCCTGGAAAGTCCTCACCTGCCCAGCTTAAGTTTGTGCCCAGCCTTCACGCCAGCGTTGCCGTCGGGCGATGGATTCCCCCCACTTATCCGCACAGAGCGTTAATCACGGATTACCGGTTCTTCCACACGGTCACGCCCATGCGAAACAGGTAGTGCCGCGAAATTTCGACAGCCCCGGACGGAACGCTTCTTGCCAGCATTTCGCGAATCTCGTTGGGCACATAGGAGCGGCGTACTGATGCCACACCGTCGAAACGGGACACATAGCTACGCATCAGCGGCAGACCGGCGTATACGAGCGCCAGGTGGGCGGGATGGCGAATCAGATCGTTGATGAGCAGAGCCCGCCGGCAGACGCGCAGTGCTTCCCGCACAAAACGTGGAACTTCATCCGGCTGCAAGTGATGAACGAATAGGCTACAGCTGACGAGATCGAAGGACGAATCCGGGAAAGGCATGGCTAGCGCGTCCGCCACCACCGAGTGATCTCCCGGTAACAAGTGCGATCGCGTGCGATCGAGCAATGTCACATCGAGAGAAATATCCTTGTGCGACAGTTGCTGAGCCGCGACTCGAGGTACCTCTCCGTGCCCGGAAGCAACCTCCAACAACGAAAAGTGTCTTTGCGTGGTACTGGCGGCGACATGCTCGATCAGCGTGCGAGTCGTCGCCACACCGCCGAACCAACGGTTGATTCTGGAAAGGTCGCGGAGTGATTTCGTGGCCTCGTGAGGAGGACAGCGGTCCGAGTCGAGGAGTTCTGGAGTGTCGACGCGCTGCATGGCGATCGGAGAAAGTGTAGATAACGTTTGCCTGGGAATTGTCACCAAGAGCGGTTGGCGGCCGTCCCGACATTGTCGCGCTACATCAGACTTCGGCCAACTCTTCTTCGAGCATCTGCTTGTTGTACAGGTCGCTGTAATAGCCGTTCAGGGCAAGGAGTTGGTCGTGGGTTCCGACTTCTACGATGCTCCCGCCGTGAAGAACTGCGATGCGGTCGGCGTTGCGCACCGTCGAGACGCGGTGCGAAATGAAGATCGTCGTCCGCCCGTGCATCACCTCGCGCAGGTGATTCAGGATCTTGTCTTCTGTATGAGTATCGACGCTTGAAAGTGCGTCGTCGAGGATCAGGATCCGCGGATTGCGGATCAGGGCGCGGGCGATTGCAGTACGCTGCTTCTGTCCTCCGGAAAGCGTGATGCCGCGCTCCCCCACAAGTGTTTCGTAGCCTTCGGGGAAGCTTTCGATGTCGGCTGCGATGTTAGCGGCATCAGCGGCATCATGAATCTGCTCGGAGGTCGCTGAATCTACTCCGAGCGCAATGTTCTCGCGAATCCGGTCGCTGAACAGGAACGTTTCCTGCGGGACAAATCCAATGCTACGGCGAAGCGAAGCCATGGAATATCCGCGGATCGGCCGGCCATCAATGAGGACCATGCCCGGGGCGGCATCGTAAATTCGTGGAATAAGGCTGACGAGCGTTGTCTTGCCCGATCCGGTGGGCCCGACGATGGCCAGGCTTGTGCCGGCGGGAATGCGCAGGTTCGCGATGTTGAGTACTTCTTTGCCGTCATAGCTGAAGCGAAGTCCGCGAAACTCGATCTCGCCTTCAATCTCGCGGTCCTGTGCTCCGGCAATGTCCTGGATCTGCGGCTGCTCATGCATGATCTCGTTGATACGCCCCAGAGATGCCGTACCACGCTGGAAAATGTTGATGACCCAGCCGAGAGCGATGATTGGCCACGTCAACTGCATCATGTAGGTGCTGAAGGAAACGAACTGGCCTACCGTCATCGATCCCGACAGAGACAATGTAGTGGTAATACCTGGCCTTGAAATGTCGAGGTGCGTGACCAGCGGCACTGTCAGTTGGCCGATGATTACTTCCCGTCCGCCGAGCCAGAGCACAAGAACGACGGCGCAACCGAGCATCAGTTCCAGCGTCGGCCATAGCATGCCCATGAGCCGAACGAGTTTCAGGCTGCGGCGGATGTACTCTTTGTTTTCTCGTTCAAAGGCTCGGATCTCTGCTTCTTCCTGCACGTAGGCGCGAATCAGTCGGGCGCCAGAGAAATTTTCCTGAGCGCGGGCGGAAATCTCGGAAAACATCGCCTGGATGCGCTCGAATCGATCGTGAATCTGCCGGCCGAAATACTGGATCACGACGCTGACGATGGGCAACGGCAGGAATGTGTAAAAGGTCAGTTTCGGGCTGATGGAAATCATGAACGCCAGGGCGCCGGCTGTGTACACGATCGTGTTGGCCGTATACATGATCGCGGGCCCGAGCAGCATCCGCACCGCGTTCAAGTCATTTGTGGCGCGCGCCATGATGTCGCCGGTGCGGTGGCGCTGGTAGTAGGAGTACGAGAGTCCTTCGAGTTTGGCGAAAAGATCATTGCGGAGATCGAACTCGATATCGCGCGAGACTCCGATCACAATCCACCTGGTCAGGAACTGGAAGATTCCCTTCGTGAGTGCGACGGCAAGCAATAGACCTGCGTAAATCAGCAACTTGCGACGAGTGACGTTACTGAGAAGATCGTCGGAGGCGCGGCCAATGATCAGGGGAAACAGAATCCAGATGCCGTTGGTCAGGAAAACGCACGCAGTTCCGGCCAGGTAGGCCCAGCGATAGCGCTTTATATAGGGCAACAGCGGGCGAAGACTCTTGGGGACCATGCGGCTCTTCAGTAGATGAAATTCTAGCAGCCGGGGTGCAGGAATACGGTATGCGAAAGCGCATCATGGGGAAGCGTGTTTCGCAATTTTCGTTCGGTGCAGATTGAGTCTTGGGATCGGCTCTGGAAAGCTTGTTCCATTCGCACTTCGTTTCGCGCCATTGGGTGCTAATCCTCGCTGTTTCTATGGCTTACATTGACCCGCCACTGAATTTCCGATAGTTTAGAAGTAACGATACCCTAGCGGTAGTGTGCCCAGATTGTACATAATTTGAGTCTTGGCGAGCATCAAGCATTATTCGAGAATACGTGAAGCGGGGTTTCCACTTTGACAGTTACACCAGCTAAACACGAGGGAAAGACCTTACTGTTGCTCAAGCCGCGGGGGTTCTGCGCCGGCGTGGTGCGCGCCATTGACGTGGTTCGCATCGCGCTGGAAGCCTTTGGTCCGCCGATTTATGTGCGCAAGGAGATCGTCCACAACAGTTTTGTGGTGGAGGAGTTGCGCGGGAAAGGCGCGATCTTCGTCGATAGCGAAGACGAAGTCCCCAACGGCGAACGGATTATATACAGCGCGCACGGCGTTTCTCCGGAAGTACGGGAACATAGCGCCCGCCGCGGCCTGCGCGTAATTGATGCGACGTGTCCCCTGGTGACCAAGGTCCATGTGGAAGCGGTGAAATTCGCTAAGGAAGGCTACTCGCTGATCCTGATCGGCCATAAGGATCACGACGAAGTGGTCGGGACGCTTGGTGAGGCGCCGCTGGTCACGCAAGTCGTTGGATCGCCCGAGCAGGTGAATTCGCTCGCCGTACCAGACCCCAACCGCGTGGCGTACCTGACGCAGACCACGTTGAGCCTCGATGAAACGAAGGACATCATTGCGGCCCTGAAAAGAAAGTTCCCGAATATCAAAGGTCCCGCGGCCCAGGACATCTGTTACGCGACCGAAAACCGCCAGGTTGCGGTGAAACAAGTGGCCTCGGAATCAGACCTGCTTCTTGTCGTGGGTTCGGAAAATAGTTCGAACTCGAACCGGCTGGTCGAAGTTGCCCGTAACCTGGGGACAAATGCCCACCTAATCGACAGTTGCAACGACATAGAGGCGGAATGGCTGAAGGGCGTGAAGACGATCGCGCTGACCGCCGGAGCATCGGCCCCGGAATGCCTGGTGGAAGAAACGGTGGAGTTCCTGCGCCGCAAGGGTTTTGACAATATGCAGGAGCTTGAAGTGATGCCGGAAAATGTCCGCTTTGGATTGCCGCCGGAGATTGTGGAAGCCATTGCGGCAGCCCCCGCGAGCGCCGGCGATTGAGTCGTTTGTTATTGGAGATGTGAATGGATACAAACTCCCCCGAGTCCAACGTCGCTTCTGCTCCGATAGGATCCAGCCCGCAACTTCGCTTTGGCAAGATCGAGGATTTATTCCCACGCGTAAGCGCAGCGATCAGCGCTGCGCGCCGCCACCTGTTCGCGCAGCAGCATGAAGACGGCTACTGGTGCGGCGAACTCGAAGCCGATACAACCCTCGAGTCAGATTACATCCTGCTGCATACGCTGCTGGGAACCGGCCATCCGGAGCGCTTTCAGAAAGCGGCCAACTGGATTCTGCGCCATCAGAATGATGACGGGGGGTGGAGTATTTATGTTGGCGGCCCCTCGAATATCAGCGCCTCGGTAAAGGCATACTTCGGACTCAAACTGGCAGGGTATGCGGCCGAGCATCCCGCGATGCAGCGAGCACGCAAGAAGATCCTGGAGCTCGGTGGCGTGACCGAGGTCAATACCTTCACCAAGATTTACCTCTGTTTCTTCGGGCAATACGATTACGACGCGGTTCCGGCAATTCCGCCCGAGATTGTGCTTTTTCCGAAGTGGTTCTGGTTCAACATCTACGAAATCTCGTCGTGGTCGCGCGCCATCCTGGTGCCGCTCTCGATTTGCTACGCGAAGAAGCCATTTAAAAAAATTCCGCGTGAGATGGGAGTCGAAGAGCTATTCGTCGGCGGCATGCAGAAGTCGCGCATGCACCTTCGCTGGGCGAAGAAGCTGTTCTCGTGGCGCAACCTGTTTCTCATGCAGGACCGCATGATTCATTGGTTTGAGCGCGTTCACGTGCGGCCCTTACGGTCGGTGGCGCTGAACAGTGCCGAAAAATGGATGCTGGAGCGGTTCGAGAAAAGCGACGGTTTGGGCGCGATATATCCTTCGATCATGAACTCCATCATTGCCCTGCGCTGCCTGGGTTATTCGCTGGATGATCCGCAGGTCATTCGCGCGCTGGACGAATTCGAGAAGCTCGGCATTGAAGAGGGAGACACCTTCCGCATGCAGCCGTGCATGTCACCGGTGTGGGACACAGCTTACGCATTGTTTGCGCTGGGCGAGTCGGGTGTTCCCGCCGATGATCCGCGCATGGTGAAGTCCGCCGACTGGATTTTGCAGAAGCAGGTTCGGACGGCCGGTGATTGGAAGGTCAAGAACAAGCAGGGACAGCCGGGCGGATGGTATTTCGAGTTTAACAACGAGTTCTATCCCGACGTCGATGACAGCGCGATGGTGTGTCTGGGCCTGAGCCGCGTCGAGCATCCCAACGGGCGTTATCAAAGCGAGTCGGTGCAGCGCGCCATTGACTGGATCCTTTCGATGCAGTGCAAGAACGGCGGATGGGCGTCTTTCGACAAAGACAATGACAAGATGGTGTTCCAGTATGTGCCCTTTGCTGACCACAACGCCATGCTCGATCCGGCGACGGTCGATATCACCGGACGTATTCTGGAGATGCTGGCGACTTACGGGTATGACAAGAATCATCCGGCCGTGAAGCGAGCGGTCGATTTCGTGAAGAAAGAACAGGAACCGGACGGAAGCTGGTTCGGACGCTGGGGCGTGAATTATCTTTACGGGACTGCGCTCGTGCTGCGCGGCCTAGAGGCGATTGGCGTGGACCTGCACGAGCCTTGCGTTCAGCAGGGTGCCGAATGGCTACGCATGGTGCAGAACGCGGATGGCGGATGGGGCGAGTCGGTCGGTTCGTACGACAATCCGAGCTTGCGTGGGCAGGGGGAGAGCACGCCGTCACAAACCGCGTGGGCGATTCTCGGACTGCTCGCGGCGAATGACGTTCGCAGCGATTCTGTCGCGAGGGGGATTGCCTACCTTCTGCGTACACAAAGAGACGACGGCACGTGGGATGAAGCCTACTGCACCGGGACCGGCTTCCCGCGGGTGTTTTACCTCATGTATCACCTCTACCGGGAATACTTCCCGCTACTCGCGCTCACAACCTATGCGAAGGTCATGGAGAAGCAGAGCTAGTTCCCGTTCGCCAGTACTAGTCTTGTCGCTCAGGTGGAGATATCTGTCTGGCGGCTAGACTTGAACTGACAATTCACAACTGGATACCGACTTTGAAGGCTTTCGTCACAGGTGCGACCGGATTCCTGGGTTCCCACGTCGCTCGAGTTCTTATCGAACAGGGCGCTGTGCTGCGCGCGCTGGTCCGTCCCACTAGCAATTTGCGTAACCTCGAGGGCTTGTACGTGGACCTGGTTAGCGGCGATCTGCGCGACCCCAGCTCGCTGGAACGCGGGATGGCGGGTTGCGATACCGTGTTCCACGTCGCTGCGGACTACCGGCTTTGGGTACGCGATCCCAATGAAATGTACCGCTCCAACGTGGATGGGACGCGGGCCATTTTGGAAGCCGCGCGCAAGATCGGCGTGAAGCGGGTCGTGCATACTTCGAGCGTAGCGACCATTGGATTCACCGCAAACGGGCATCCCGCCGATGAAGATTCGCCGGTCTCACTGGCGGATATGATCGGCCACTACAAACGCTCAAAATTTCGGGCCGAGCAGCTTGCGCTCGAAGCAGGGCGCAGCGGCATGCACGTGGTCACGGTGAACCCCACAACGCCGGTGGGCGAGCAGGATGTGAAACCAACTCCGACCGGGCGCATCGTGATCGATTTCCTGAAACGCAAATTTCCGGCTTACGTCGAGACCGGATTGAATCTCGTGGACGTGCGCGAGTGCGCGCGTGGGCATGTGTTGGCTTGGGAGCGGGGGAAAACGGGCGAGAGGTATATTCTCGGGGGAGAAAATCTCACGTTGAAGCAGATTCTCGACCGGCTGGGGAAAATTACAGGATTGCCTTCGCCGACGGTGAAGTTACCCTACATTTTTGCGTTTGCGGCAGGGATAGTCGGAGAGGCGCGCGGCCGCATTTTCAAAAGTGAGCCGCGCGCTACCGTCGACACGGTTCGGATGGGGAAGAAGAAAATGTTCGCCAGTTCCGACAAATCAGAAAGGGAATTGGGTTGGAAGATTGTCGCCGTGGAAGACGCTCTGCGGCGGGCCGTGGAGTGGTTCCGGGCGAATGGGTATGTCTAAAGTCGCCCTCGTTGCGGCGCTCGAGAGAGAGGTGCGCCCGCTCGTACGGCGTTGGGACGTCAAAGAAAGAGATTACGGCGGACGCCGGTTCCGGTTTTTTGAAAGAGGCGATGCGGTCGCCATTTGCGGGGGAATCGGCCAAGAGGCGGCCAGGCGTGCCAGCGAAGCGATCATTGGCCTCTACACGCCTGAGGTGATCTATTCCGTTGGCTTCGCAGGCGCATTAGAACCGCGCCTGAACGTCGGGGCGGTTGTGCGTCCAGTTCGAGTGATTAATGCTGCGGACGGGAGTTCTGTGGTGTTGGATCAGGGAGATGGTGTGTTGTTGAGTTTTGGATCGGTGGCTGGAGCCGAGCAGAAATCGAAGCTGCACGCCGCGTTCTTGGCAGCTGCCGTCGACATGGAGGCGGCCGCAGTCGCTCGCGCGGCGGAGATGAAATCGGTACGGTTCGGAGCGATTAAGGTAATTTCCGATGAAGTGGGTTTTGAAATTCCGGGCATGGAGCGGTTCGTGGACTCACAGGGGAAGTTTCTCGAATTGCGATTTGCTGTTTTTGCGTCGCTGCGTCCATGGTTATGGGTGCGACTATGGCGCCTGATGGGAAACAGTGGCCGTGCGGCGAGAATCTTGTGCGAGCAGCTCGACGCTTTATTAGAGCGATCCGCGGAAACATACTCCCAGGGTGCGGTGACAAGTAGATGAGATGTGGCATCGGGTTGGCATTGGGGATAGTTCTGCTCGTTCCTGCGCTCAGAGCACAGGCTCCGGAGCCGACGATTTATGTGGAGAGCTTTCGCAAAGGTGCGACCCACATTGCGGAAGACAAGTTCGAGGCCCATTTGAGTCCAGCGGACGCAAACTATCGTGAGCGAATCAAGGATGCAGCTGGAAATGATCGCTACGAACTAACGATTTCCCCGCAAGGCCCCGCAGGTGATAACAAGATCACATCCTGGCGGGTGCAGCTGCGCGATCTGCGTCATAACCTCTACAGCAATTTGCTGGTCGCCGACCAGCAGCCCTCTGAGGACGCGAAGGACAATCTTTGGTGGTTGAATCCGAATCCGTTTGGACCCGTCCCGCTTCATGCACGACGGATCGTAAAAGTAGATGGGTTCTATGTGATCTTTCACGTGAAGGATATCCATTTCACTCCCTTAGACTCGCCTTATGTCGATTCCTTGGTGGTGAATTTTGAAGTAACGAACACCGCCCCAAAGATTTCGCATTGAGATTGCCCCGAATCGTGTGGACGCCAAATCCTTTGGCGCTTATGGAAATCGAGCAAGTTCTCGAGGTTCCGGTATGCGGAAAAACAGGTTGCCACATCGGATACGTGAGGAAAAACGCAGACTTCGTTCATCTATAATCAAAGTGGCGTTCTCCAATAACCATCAATGAGTTTTTCCCCTTTTTGTGCCCTGTTTGTCGGCGGCGAAATCGTCGACATGATCTCGAACACCGGAGCGGTGGCTAAGCTTGTCCTGCTGACGCTGCTCTGTTTCAGCCTGGTTTCCTGGGCAATTATCCTAACCAAGTGGAGCCTCCTGCGACGGGCGCGCGCGCAAAGTGGACGATTCGTGCGCGCATTCCGGAAGGCGCAGCGCTTGCAGGACATTGCGGCTGTGGCTGATCAGTTCCGCCCAAGTCCACTGGTAGGCGTATTTGAAGGCGGCTTCGAAGAGGTGAAACGCCAAGCCTCGACCTCAGGAGTGGTGCGCAATCTTACGGCGATCCAGCGCGGCATGCAGATTGGAGCCTCCGAGGAGATCACCCGCCTGGAGAGGAATGTTCCGTGGCTCGCAATCACGGCAGCGGTTACGCCGTTCGTCGGCCTGTTTGGGACGGTATGGGGCATTATTGACGCCTTCCATGGATTAGGGACCGCCGGTGCCGCAACCTTGCGTGCAGTGGCGCCGGGCATCTCGGAAGCGCTGATTACTACGGCTGCGGGCTTGGCTGCGGCCATTCCAGCCGTGGTGGCCTACAACCTGATTGGAGCGTCCATCCGCGAGTTTGCGGCACGCAGCGACGACTTCGCGCTCGAGATCCTGAACGCGGTCGAACACAGCCAGGCGCAGTTACCGGCGCAGGTTGCTGCGGACGTGAGGCGCTGATGGCTTTTACGACTTCCAGCGGGCGCACGCAGACAGCCCTGGCCGACATCAATATCACTCCGCTGGTTGACGTGGTTCTGGTGCTGCTGATCATTTTCATGGTCACGGCGCCGGTGTTGCAGTCCGGGATTGATGTCAGCGTGCCCAAGACCCGCACCGTGAGGGAAATCACCCAGGAACGTTTGGTGATTACCATCAACAAGGATCAGCGGGTGTTTCTCGGGAATGACGCGATCAACATCAATCAGATCGGGCCGACGCTGAAGCAGAAAATTCGCGATCCCCGGAGTCAGTTCATCTTCGTGCGCGCCGATGAGAATGTTCCGTTTGGCGCTTTTGCAACGGTGATGGATGCAGTGAAGCAGGCGGGAATCACCAACGTGAGTATCGTGACTCAACCGCTGGAGCAAAATGGCGGCAAGCGCTGAAATCTTTTTCGAACACGATCGCTGGGGCCGGGCACTTGCATGGTCTTTGGGACTGCACGTGGGAGTCACCGTGGTAGCGCTGCTCTACACCGCGTTTTATCACGGTGGCGGCGGATCCACCTGGGGTTCTGGAGGCGGCGGAGAGGCGATCGGGGCAACGCTGGTCAGCACCGTTCCCTTGCCGGCTAATCCGGCGCAGACGCAGAACGTTCTGGCCAACGAGTCCAAGGGGGTTACTCAGTCCCAGCCGAAGATCGAGCAGAAGGAACCGGACGCGATCGATATTCAGGGCAAGAACGCGAAGATCAAACCGAAGAAGAAACAGGAGACGGCCTCCAAGGACAAAGCTCAACCGGCGCCGGAGGAAGAAACGAATCAGGTCGCGTTTGGAGAGGGCGGTCCGGTCAGCGGGCCCTATGGAATGTTCAGCGCGGGAGGGGCCAAGGGCGGATTTGGCATCACCGGCTCAGGCGGTGATTTTGGCACCAAGTATGCCTGGTATGTGCAGGTGATTCAGCGAAAGGTGGCGGAGAACTGGCTGAGATATGAAGTGGATCCCAAAATTCAAAACGCGCAACGGGTCTACATCACCTTTGACGTCGCGCGGGACGGCCATCCGACGAATGTTCAGATCGAGCAGTCGAGCGGCGTGCCTTCGTTGGATATCTCAGCAGTGCGCGCGATGCAGCGCATCGATACCTTTGGACCATTGCCCTCCGATTATTCGGGCAATAAGATTTCCGTGGAATACTGGTTCGATTACAAGAAGTGAAGCGGTTTCAGGGCGTGTACCAGTGAGTGAAGTGTCGGGATTTGATTTTCGTATTTTCGCAATAAAATGAGCGTAAGTACTTTACTACCAGCAAAATACCGCCATGGGGATGGGGCCTTGTCAAGCAATTCATATCGTTATACGATACATAGTTATCCCGCCAACAGAATGGGCCCAGACCAACGACCGAAATCGTGGTGGTCTTGCAGTACACGGTACACTCTGCCGGTTTTCTTCTTATTCGTGCTCCTACTGAGCGCGTCGTTATTCTCGCCGCTTCTCCAAGCACAAGACTGGGTAAAAACAGGCACAAGTCTTGGGATGGACAAGGTCCGGCTGGCGGTACCAGATTTCAAGCCATCGTCGACTGACGGGCAAAACGCCGCGCTGCTTAAGACCTTCAACGACACCCTCTGGAATGACCTCGATGTGTCGGGAGTCGTTGAACTGGTCTCGAAGAGTTTCTATCCACTGCAGGTTCCGGGACAGCCGCCGGAAGTAAATTTTCTGGCCTGGAATGTGCCTCCACCCAACGCTGCCATGCTGGCGTTCGGCAACCTGGGCGTCAGTTCCGGGCGATTGACCGTTCAAGGATGGCTGTACGACGTCAAGAACACACAGTCACCGCAGGTGCTTGGCAAGCAGTATGCCGATGATGCGCCCAGCGATGCCGCCGTGCGTGTGATGGCGCACAAGTTTGCCGATGAGATTATCTTCCGCCTGGGTGGCGGAATTCAGGGCATCGCCGAGAGCCAGATCTATTTTGTCAGTGACCGCAGCGGCCACAAGGAAATCTGGGCGATGGATTACGACGGTTCGAACCAGCACCAGATCACCCACGTAGGAAGCATCTCTCTTTCGCCGCGCATTTCTCCGGATGGCTCGCGATTAGCATTCAGTTCGTTAACCAAGACCGGCTGGGAACTCATGATGTATTCAATTGATCTAAACCGGTTGCTGAGTTTCCCCAGACTGGGAGGAACGAACTTGTCGCCGGCCTGGTCGGGTGACGGGACGAAACTGGCGTTTTCCTCCTCGCGCGGTGGCGAGCCTGAAATCTACGTGGCAGATGCGTCCGGAGGAAATCTGCATCGGCTGACCGATTCGAAGGGGCCCGATGTTTCCCCGGTCTGGAATCGCAAGACCAATGCGCAGATTGCCTTCGTAAGCGGGCGCACGGGCTTGCCGCAGATCTACACGATGGAGTCAGACGGGACTAACCAGCAGCGGATGACCGACCAGGGATATGCCGTATCGCCGAACTGGTCGCCAAACGGGCAATTCCTGACATTTTCATGGGTGCGAAAGTACGGCCCGGGAGAGCCCGGAGCCTCGGATATCTATCTGATGGATGTGGCCAGCAAACAGTGGGTCCAACTGACTCACGACGGCGGCAGGAATGATTTTCCCAGCTGGTCGCCGGATGGCCGCCACATTGTTTTTCAGTCTAATCGCACTGGAAACCTGGAAATCTGGATGATGCTGGCGGACGGATCGAAGGCCCAGCAGCTGACGTTTTCGGGGCGCAATTCGCAGCCGAACTGGAGTTGGAAGTGAGCAGTATTGCAATAGTAAATACATAGTAAATACGCTTCGTCTGACTTCGAGGCTATGCTTTGAAGTCGCAGGAGGATCAAAGTGAAGCAGAAAAGTACGAAATGGTTATTCCTGATTCTGGCATTGGGCGCGCTTCTGGCTCTGGGCGCCTGCAAAAAGAAGGCGGCGCCGCCGCCACCACCCCCGCCGCCTCCACCGGCAGCGCCGACCGCGTCGATCTCGGTTTCGCCGAACAGCGTGCAAGCCGGACAATCTGCCTCGTTGACGTGGCAGACCTCGAACGCAACCGACGTCTCGATCGACGGAATCGGTGCAGTTCAGGCGAATGGATCACAGACCGTTTCACCAAGCGACTCGACTACATACCATCTGGTCGCGAAGGGTGCGGGCGGCACGCAGGAGGCTACAGCGCGCCTGACGGTGACGCAGGCTCCGCCGCCACCGCCGCCACAGCCGACGGTCACCGATGAGGACCTCTTCAATCAGAGCATCAAGGATGTCTACTTCGACTATGACAAAGCCGACATCCGCGGCGACCAGCAGAGCTCGGTACAGGCCGATGGTCAATTCCTGAACCAGCACAGCAATATCAACGTGACGGTCGAAGGGCATTGCGATGAACGCGGATCTACTGAGTACAACATCGCTCTGGGCGACAAGCGCGCGAGTGCTGTGAAAAACGCTCTGACGGCGAGTGGCATCAGCGCAAGCCGGATTAAAACCATCAGCTACGGCAAGGAAAAGCCGTTCTGCAACGAAAGCAACGAAGCTTGCTGGCAGCAGAACCGCCGCGATCACTTCGTCTATCAGAAGTGATGAAATTACGAGGGGCGCCGGCAAACGGCGTCCCTCCGTTCGCTCCTTGGCATTCGATTCCGCAGCGGCGGAGTTCCACGGCAGCCGCGGGTTGGCGCGAAAGCGCGCTAAATGATTCCTTACAGGTGACCCTTGCTCGGAACCCGTTGAACCTTAGGGTTCCGGGCTCTCCTTTCTTGGGCGAACGGTCTTGCCCTGTGGGACAATCAGCGCATCTAAGAATCACCACGTTCGGGGACTGCTCTATGAGAAGACATCGTAATTTGGGGTACTTCGGGCTCATTTGCGTCTTGTTGCTAGGCGCTCCAGCATGGGGCGTCAGCAAAGAAATGGTGCAATTGCAGACGCAGGTCCAGCAACTGCAGGAACAGATGACGGCGATGCAGCGCAGCTTTGACGAGCGCATGGGCGTCATGAAAAATCTGGTCGAGCAGGATACCGACGCCGTGAACAAAGTGGCGTCGGCGCTCAATGCGCTGCAGTCGACCCTGCAGAAACAGCAAGCCGACTCGGGCGGGAAAACCGATCAGCTTTCCGGCCAAATCCAGGCTCTGAACGACACCATGGATGAACTGAAGGTTCGCCTGGCCAAGGTCAGCAAACAATTGGAGGACATGCAGGCCGCCCAGCAGAGCCTCGCTGCGCAGCAGGCCCAACAGCAGGCCCAGCAACAGGCACAGGCGCAGGCCCCTCCGCCGGATGTTCTCTATAACAATGGTGTGCGGGACTACAACGGAGGCAAGAACGACCTGGCGATCCAGGAATTTTCGGATTATGTGAAGTTCTATCCCAACACCGACCTGGCCGGAAACTGCTATTTCTATCTCGGCGAGATCCAGTTCAAGCAGGGAAACTACCAGCAGGCGGCGCAAAGCTACGATCAGGTCCTGCAGAATTTTCCCAGCGGAAACAAAGCGGCCTCGGCTCAACTGAAAAAAGGGTTCTCTCTGATCGAACTAGGCAAGCAAGACGAAGGTGCTGCCGAGTTGAAACATTTGATTCAACGCTATCCACATTCTCCAGAGGCATTGCAGGCCCGGGATCGCCTGCGAAAGCTGGGGGTCGCGAGCCGCTGAGGGCCCCTCAGTATTTCCCCGGATGTCCCCAGGAACGTCGGGTGCTAGAGTAGTTCCTCGCAGGGCACGGAGCCAGCTTCCGAGAATTGCTGCCCAGTTTCTTACAAACGAGGTGGACTTATGCCAAATCCGAAAGTTGATCAAGACACCGCTAAAGGTGCAGCCGAAACGGAAAATCACAACATTCCTGGCAATATCGGGCTGCAGGAGCAGCTCGGGCATCGCGATCAGGATCCGATTCTGAAAAGCGCGGACACAGACTTCCCGGAGCCCGGAGAGAGTCCGGAGCACACCGGCGAGTCGAAGCGCAAGACCGCTTAGTTACCAGAGCCCTGACGTAATAAAAAGGCCCTCTCTCAGAGAGGGCCTTTTCGTTTCCGTGAAACCGGCTGACGCCTAGCGCAACTCTTCCATCACCGCATCGAGAACTTCTTTTCCCGGGCGGGTCATCGAGTCCGGGAGCGTTGCCAGCGGCTGGTCTACGACATTTAGCATGTCGATGAAGGTCGGAGCCTCCGGGTTCACGTAGAAGACGCCGGTCAACACTTCGCCCTTGTCGTGCGCTTCGGTGAGACGGGTAATGGCGCGAATCTTGTTGGTCGGATCGTAATCCTCTTCGAGCTTGCGCAGATGCAAACGGGAACCATCGTGCATCGTGACGGCAATGGTCGATCCGGCATCGTATTCAACATCAATGTCCTCGAAGTGGGGGACAAAGCTGACCTCCTGCAGAACCTCTTCGTGCTCTTTCACGTACTTGTAGGACTTGGTCGAACCCTCATGATCATTGAAGGTAACGCACGGCGAGACGACGTCGAGCATGACGGTGCCCTTATGTGCAATCGCGGCCTTCAGCATGGCGCTGAGCTGCTTTTTGTCTCCTGAAAACGACCGCCCCACAAACGTGGCGCCGAGCTGAATGGCCAAGGTGCAAGTGTCGATCGGCGGCAGGTCGTTGAGCACGCCGGTCTTCAGCTTCGATCCGAGATCGGCAGTCGCCGAGAACTGGCCCTTGGTCAGCCCGTAGACCCCGTTATCTTCGATGATGTAGATAATGGGCAAATTGCGGCGCATGAGATGCACGAACTGTCCGACGCCGATCGAGGCGGTGTCGCCGTCGCCGCTGACGCCGATGCAAATCAGCTTGCGGTTCGCGAGCAGAGCGCCGGTGGCCACGGAAGGCATGCGCCCGTGAACCGCGTTGAAACTGTGGGCGCGGCTCATGAAATACGCGGGCGTCTTCGAAGAGCAGCCGATGCCGCTCGGCTTGATGACGTACTCGGGTTCCACGCCCATCTCGTACATCGCTTCAATGATTCGCTCGGAGATGGCGTTGTGGCCGCAGCCCGCACAGAGGGTGGTCTTGCCGCCCTTGTAATCGATGACAGTGAGTCCAATGCGGTTGGTCTTTGGGCCGGGTGCGGCTGCGCCGGGCTCAACGGTGGTGGTGCCCATTTACTTGCCCTCCATGCTGGTCAGTTCGTCGGTGATCGAGCGCGCGTCAAGCGGCAATCCGGTGATGTGCGAAATGCTGCGCAGTTTTCCGATCAGTTCGGGCTTGAGATCGAGTTTGAGAAGCGTGAGCATCTGCGCGTCCCGGTTCTGTTCGACCACATAGATACGCTCGTGCTGCTCGATGAATTCGTGGACTTCGCGCGTGAACGGGTAGGCCCGCAGGCGGAGATAGTCAGTTTCGATCTTGTACTCGTCTCGAAGTTGATCACGGCTTTCTGTGATGCCCCAGTGCGATGTGCCGTAGCCGATGATGCCGATCTTGGCATTTTGTCCTTTGGTGAGCTCAGGACGCGGAACAAAGGAGCGCGCAGTTTCAAACTTGCGGTTCAGCCGCTCCATGTTATTTTCAAAATCGTCGGCACGTTCGCTGTATTGCGCTTTTTCGTTGTGCCCGCTACCGCGTGCGAAATAGGAAGCCGCTGGATGTGACGTACCGGGAAGTGTGCGATACCCGATTCCATCGCCATCCACATCTTTGTAACGGGCGAATCCGCCCAAACGGTCGAGGTCCTCCTTGCCAAGCACCTTCCCGCGCGTGATTGGCGTCGTTGGATAGGGGAATGGGTCAGACATCCAGTTGTTCATGCCGAGATCCAGATCGGACATCACGAACACAAGCGTCTGAAACTGTTCCGCCAGGTTGAAGGCTTCCGTCGCCATGGTGAAGCACTCTTCCACTGAGCTGGGGATCAACATGATGTGCTTGGTGTCGCCATGGGAGAGGAATGCTGTCGAAAGCAAATCACCTTGTGAAGTGCGCGTAGGTAAACCGGTAGACGGTCCCACACGCTGGATATCCCAAATGACCCCCGGAACTTCAACGTAATAAGCAAGCCCTGCGAATTCGGCCATGAGCGAGATGCCCGGGCCGGCGGTTGCGGTCATGCTGCGCGCTCCAGCCCATCCGGCGCCGATCACCATGCCGATCGCGGCCAGTTCATCCTCGGCCTGGACGATCGCAAACGTCGCTTTACCGTCGGGCCCGATGCGGTATTCCTTCATGTACTCGATCATCGTTTCGACCAGCGAGGACGAGGGCGTGATCGGATACCAGGTGACTACGGTGCATCCCGCGAACATGCAGCCCAGAGCCGCGGCCGAGTTGCCGTCAATGATGATCTTGCCGGCGGTTTCGTTCATGCGCTCGATGTAGAACACGCCGCGCTTTTGCAGATTGGCCTTAGCGTATTCGAAGCCGGCCTGGGCTGCAGCTAAGTTCAGATTGGCGGCCTTGGCCTTCTTCGCAAACTGCTTCCGGATGGCCTTTTCCACCTCAGCCATGTCGATGGTGAGCAGTTGCGCCACAACGCCCACGTACACCATGTTCTTGACGAGTTTCCGCAACTTGGCTTCGGGGCAGACCGAGGCCACAATCTTGTCGTAGGGAACGGAATAGAAGATCAAATCATCGCGCAGCTTATGCAGCGCGAGCGGCTCATCATACAGAACGGATGCCCCGGCTGCGAGCGACATCGTATCTTCCTGCGCGGTTTCGGGATTCATCGCGACAAGGAAGTCGATCTCCTTCTTGCGCCCGATGTAGCCGTTCTTGTTGGCGCGGATCGTATACCAGGTGGGGAGCCCCGCAATATTTGACGGGAACATGTTTTTGCCCGAGACGGGCACGCCCATCTGAAAAATGCTACGCAGCAGAACTGTGTTGGAACTCTGAGAGCCGGAACCGTTCACCGTCGCGACCTGGATGCTCATGTCGTTGACGATGCGTTTTTGACCCGTGCCGCCGCCGGTTTGCTGCGGCACGAAATCCGTCGTTGCCATCCCGATACCTTCCTTCAGTCTAAGAGCGAACCAACCCGCCCGATTTTCGCTTACAGGAGAGAAACCCTATTATACGTGGGTGTTCAGCCCGAATGGCGGCGAATCCCCGCCCTGTGGCGCCATGGAACCTGCGTTTGAACTAGGGGGTTTCAGCCGGACTTACGATTCGGTTCGAAAGAACTGCGCCATCTGTCGGAACTTATTATATCGTGATACGACCAATTCGGCAGGCGCAACCTTCTTCAGTTCGGCGAGATGTTTTTGCAGGCTGGCATCGAGCAGATTGGCAGCCGCTTCGTAGTCTCGATGAGCGCCGCCTTCGGGTTCGGGGACGATGTCATCGATGCAGCCCAGTTCCTGGAGGTCGGTGGCAGTAATACGCATGGCCTCGGCTGCCAGTTCTTTCTTGGTCGCATCGCGCCACATGATGGCCGCGCAACCTTCTGGCGAAATTACAGAGTAGATCGAATTTTCCATCATCAGAACGCGGTCCGCTACCGCAATGGCAAGGGCGCCGCCGCTGCCACCGACGCCGATCACGGTAGCGATGATGGGAACTTCCAGGCGTGTCATCTCGCGCAGGTTGTAGGCGATGGCTTCGGCCTGTCCGCGTTCCTCCGCCTGCACCCCTGGGTAGGCGCCGTCCGTATCCACAAGGGTAAAAATTGGCCGACGGAATTTTTCCGCAATCTGCATGACTCGCAATGCCTTGCGATAGCCCTCCGGATGAGGAGTGCCAAAATTGCGGAAGACGCGCTGTTTCATATCGCGTCCCTTTTGCGTACCGACGATCACAACCTCTTGGCCATGAAAGCGCGCCATGCCGCAAACGACAGCGGCGTCGTCGCCAAATCCACGATCACCATGAATCTCGCTGAAATCGGTGAAGACGCGTTCGATGTAATCGAGAGTCTGCGGGCGCTGCGGATGCCGCGCCAGTTCGGTCTTTTGCCAGGCCGTGGGAGGAGTGTTCAAATCTTTTCTAAGGATCTCAATGCGTTCCTGCAGTCCTTCAATCTGGTGACGCCTGCCTTCATCCGCCTCGCCCGATTCGATCTCGGCGAGTTGGCGCTCGATCTGTTCCAGTTCCTGCTGAGCTTTTTCCGAAGCGGCCATATCCAGGTTGCACGCCGTTGTCCTTCGTGTGACATAAGGCCTTTGTGGTTGACGATCGGTAACCACAAAGGCACAAGGTCCACGAAAGGAAAACTTAGCTGATCACGCGAACGCTACCCCGGCCACAAAGTTGTTCCACGCGGCCAATGAAGTTGCGGTCTGGAACGACATTATAGCCGTCCGCTTCCATGACGACCATGAAATCGCCTTGACGTTCCACGTCGAATAATACCCGGGCATCGCCTTTCCGTTCCAGGAAAAGAGAGTGCAAGGCATCGATGGTCGTTTCGGCGGACGTTTCCAGGGGAATCCGGATCCGGATTGCGCGCGGCAATGGAACCTTGGCCTCTTCGAGCGGAATGATTTCCGCAGCGAGGATCTTCGGGTTCGCTCCCTCTTCAATGCGAACACCGGCTTTGATGAGCACCGGGACTTCAAGTTTTACTTTCTCCCCAATCCGCTTGAAGGCGTCAGGAAAGACGATCATGTCCAGCGATCCCGCCATGTCTTCGAGCATGGCCTGCGCGTAGAAGTCTCCCTTCTTTGACTTAAGCACGCGCACATTGGTGATGATCCCAGCGGTTGTAATCGTCTCGTCCTTGCCGGTCGAGCGGTCCATCCCGGATATTTCTTCCGTGCTCAGAGCGCGCAGGTCAAGAAGCTTGTCGCGGTATTTCTCCAACGGGTGGCCGCTGATGAAGAAACCCAAAATCTCCTTTTCGGCAGAAAGGCGGGTGTGTTCGTCCCAATCTGGCGTGTTGGGAAGCGCATCGTTTCCGTTCGAGTGTTCTTCTTCCTGGAAGATGCCGAACAAGCCATGCTGGCCGGATTCGAGGTCGCGTTGCGTCTTTTGGCCGCGTTCGATCGCCCGATCAAGTACCGCCATGAGCTGAGCCCGGCGGCCAAAAGAGTCCATCGCCCCGCTCTTGATCAACGACTCGAGCACGCGCTTGTTGAGCAAGCGCAGATCGACGTTCTCGCAGAATTCAAAAATGCCCTTAAAGCGATTGAGTTTCTTGCGGGCCGCAACAATGGACTCGATCGCATTGCCGCCGACGTTCTTGACTGCGGCTAGACCGAAGCGGATCGATTCTCCATGGGGCGTGAAGTTGGCGTCGGAGACATTAATGTCCGGCGCTTCAACGGCGATGCCCATCTCGCGGCATTCGTTGATGTACTTGACCACGTCATCGGTCGATCCCGTGACCGAGGTCAGCAGCGCGGCCATAAATTCCACCGGGTAGTGCGTCTTTAAATAGGCGGTGTGATAGGCCAGCAGCGCATAGGCGGCGGAGTGCGATTTATTGAACCCGTACCCGGCGAACTGGGCCATCAAATCGAAAATCTTTTCAATCTTCTTCGCCGGATATTTGCGCTCGGCCGCACCCTTGATGAATCGCTCCCGCTGCTGCGCCATCTCCTCGGGCTTCTTTTTTCCCATGGCGCGACGGAGCAGGTCGGCCTCGCCGAGCGAGTAACCGGCGAGCCGGTTTGCGATCTGCATCACCTGTTCCTGATAGACGATGACGCCGAGCGTCTCCTGCAAGATCTCCTGCAGTTCGGGCAACTCATATTCGACCTTCATGCGACCGTGCTTGCGGTTGACGAAGTCATCGATCATGCCGCCCTGGATCGGGCCGGGACGATAGAGCGCATTCAATGCGGTCAGATCTTCGATCGAGGTCGGCTGGTAACGCCGCAGCACGTCGCGCATGCCGTGCGATTCAAACTGGAAGACCCCGGAGGTCAGCCCTTTGTGGAAGACCTTTTCGTACGTTTCCTGGTCCTCGAGCGGAATCTGCTCCAGCGTGAGCGGTGTCCCGCGGGTCTGTTGAATGAGTTTTAACGTATCGGTGAGAATCGTCAGCGTGGTCAGGCCCAGGAAGTCCATCTTCAGCAGGCCCATCTTCTCGATGGCGACCATGTCGAAGGCAGTGACGATTTCTTCGTTCTTCGTTCGATGCAGCGGGACGAGTTCGGTAAGTGGGCGCGGCGAGATCACGACTCCGGCCGCGTGAACTCCGGAATTTCGCACCAGCCCTTCCAGCTTGCGCGCCGTGTCGAGCAGTTCCTTGACCTGAATGTCTTTTTCGTACGCTTCGTTCAACTGCGGCGATTCTTCGATGGCCTCATCGAGTGTGATATTGAGGGTCGTGGGGACCATCTTGGCAATGCGGTCCACGTCGGCGTAGGGAATATCCATGGCGCGGCCGACATCTTTGATGGCGGCTTTTGCTGCCATCGTACCGAAGGTGATGATCTGGGCTACATTGTCGCGTCCGTATTTTTGCGTGACGTACTGAATCACCTCGCCGCGGCGATTCATGCAGAAGTCAATGTCGATATCCGGCATCGAAACGCGCTCAGGATTCAGGAAGCGCTCGAAGAGCAACTCGTGCTGCAGTGGATCAAGATCGGTGATCCCGAGAGCGTAAGAGACAAGAGATCCGGCAGCCGAGCCGCGCCCGGGACCTACAGGAATATCGCGCTCTTTGGCGTAGCGAATGAAGTCCCAGACGATGAGAAAGTATCCGGAAAACTTCATCTGCTGAATGATGCCGAGCTCACGCTCGAGGCGCTGCTCGTAATCAGCCAGCGAGTGTTTGAGCTTTCCGCGGTCGGAGAGCGGGCGCAGGGCCTCGAGGCGTCGTGCGTAGCCTTCGCGGGTGACGTGTACAAAGTAGCTGTCGATCGTGTAGCCCGGCGGGACATCAAACTGCGGGAAGGGGTTCGAGACTTTTTCCAGCCGCAGGCTGCAGCGTTCCGCAATGTCGAGCGTGCGGGACAGTACCTCGGGCGAATCCTTGAACACGCGGTACATCTCGTCATGGTTCTTGACGAAAAACTGCGTGCCTTCGAACTTCATCCGAGCCGTGTCGCGGATCGACTTGCCGGTCTGGATGCAGACCATCACGTCCTGGGCATGGGCGTCGTCTTCACAGAGGTAGTGGCTGTCGTTGGTCGCCACTAAAGGCAGACCAAGGTCTTTCTCCAGTTGGAAGAGCCCCGCATGGATGCGGTGCTCCATCTCCAGGCCTTGATCTTGGATTTCGAGATAAAAGTTCTGCTTCCCGAAGATGTCGGCAAACTGTCCCGCGGCAGTGCGGGCGGCTTCGTAGTTGCCCTCCACCAGGCGCTCGGCGACTTCGCCTTTCAGGCACCCGGAGAGGCCGATCAGTCCGCGGGAGTGCTCCGCCAGGAATCTCTTGCTGATGCGCGGCTTGTAGTAAAAGCCATGCAGCGACGCCTCCGAGGTGATCCGCACCAGGTTGCGGTAGCCCTCTTCATTTTCCGCGAGAACCAGTAGATGGTTGTACGTGTCCCCTTCCGGAGGCGTGCGTTCGATATTGTGGTCGTCCTTTTTGCAGACGTAAAGTTCGCATCCGACAATCGGCTTGACCCCGTGCTTGTGCGCGGCGTTGACGAAGTGCACCGCGCCGAAAATATTGCCGTGATCGGTCATCGCCACGGCGGGCATGCCAAGTTCCTGCACGCGCTGGCAGAGCTTTTCCACGTCACAAGCGCCATCAAGCAGGGAATAGTCGGTGTGCAGGTGCAGGTGGACGAATTGAGCCATGGGCTACTTTTAGTCTAGCGCAACGGGGGCGGAGGAAGGGTGTGGAGGGTTGTGCGTTTCGGCGGCGAAATCCGACAGTCAGTCGTGCTCCATATGAGATTGTTTTTGGAGGCTTTAAATGCTGTCAAAGCCGCCCATGTGATCGCCGCTGGGCCGCTCGCCTCGGGACAGATATCTATACCCGAAGCCGACTGACGAGTTGGGAATACCCAGAGTCCATGCGATAAGCGCATGCCGCCAGATCTGGAAAAGTATGAACGGCCATCTCATCGCCAGCCATAGCAGCGGTAGCAGGCCGAGGACCTTGAATTCCGAAGCCAGCCGCCCTGCACTGCCGCTGAACATCTCGCTTGAATCGTAGGTCGTCAGCCAATTTCCGGCTCGGGCCAGACCTATCCATAAAATGTCGTCGTCGTGATTCAGCACCGCAAAGGCGGGGCATTGGAAGTGCGATGAAACGTCGAGCGCAAGCGCTTCGAGGTCCCGAACGTCTTGCTCATCGCATATGCGGTCGTAGATGGTCGTACAGTCGTGCGCGGTGGGCGATACGAATCAAGCTCGCCCTAGTGCCTTCATATACTCGATGATTTCCTGCCGAGCTGCACTTCGTAGCGTGATATTCGTGTAGAAGTTGCCCATCGGACGGCAGGCGCCTTAATCCGTTCCCGCACCCGCGGCTTGCGCTTTCGGCAGCAGCTTGCGAGTCTGGGCGATCAGTTCGGCGACTTCGAAGGGTTTGACCAGGCATGGCACATTGTTTGCCTGCAGGTAGGCTCGGGCGTCGCTCTGATCTTTATCCATGCCGTTGGAGAAGGTGAAAAGGACGTGCTCATCCATGCCAGTACAGTTTGCCTTCACCCAGTCGTAGGATTCGCGTGCATTCCATTCGCCGGGCATCTTCGCGCTCATGATTACGGCGTGGAAGGGTTCAGAGAGCAGCCGGGTTTTCACTTCCTCGCTCGAACGTGCCGTAACCACTGAAGCGCCGGCTCCGGTCAGCACGTCTCGTTCGAATTCGAGTACCGCTTCCTCTTCCTCGATCAGGAGGATGCGGCCACTGATCGCGCCGTCGTGCGGTCGGGCCGCCAGCTTCGGTACTTCGGGCTCAGAAACAAGCGCGGCGGCTGCGGGAAGCTTTACTTCGATGACGGCCCCACCCTCCGGGGCATTGAAGGCGGTAATGTCGCCTCCGTGCTCTTTCACGATGCCGTAGCAGATGCTGAGGCCGAGTCCCGTGCCCTTGCCGACACTCTTGGTTGTATAGAAGGGGTCGAAAATGCGTTTTGGATCTTTCAGGCCGGGACCATCGTCTGTAAACCGGGTGCAAACGCTGCCACCTTCGAGAGAAACTGCAATGCGGATTTTCCCGGTTCTTCCGGTTTCCAGGATGGCATCGACGGCATTATTGATGATGTTCAGGAAAACTTGCTCGATCTGGTGAGGATCGGCGACTACCATCACGGCATCGGAGGGCGCTTCCCGCTCGACTGCGATGTTATTGATCTTCAGATCGTAATCGCGGAGCGCCAGGGTCTCGTCGAGCACCTTGCGGATATCGACGTCCTCGCGCTGCGGCTTACGCTGGCGGGCGAAGGAGAGCAGGTTCTGCACGACTCGATGGGTTCGCTGCGCCTGCTTGAAGAGCTTGCTGACGTAGTCGGCAGCGCGGGTGTTCAGACCCTCGCTTTCAAGGAGTTCGGCGTAGCCGAGAATCGCGGTGAGCGGATTGTTCAGCTCGTGAGCCACGCCGGCGATGAGCTGCCCGACCGCCGACATCTTCTCACTCTGCAGCAGTTGCTCTTGCGTCTTCCGCAAGTCTTCGTAGGCACGGCAAGTCTCTTCATAGAGCCGGACTTTTTCGATGGTCGTGGCCAACTGGCGGCTGATCGCGACCAGAAGGTTCTCATCGTTGCCCGAGTATTCGTATCCCAAATGACTGCACAAGCCCATGATGCCTACCGGCGCATCCTTGCCCCAGAATAGAACCCAAATCCAGGACCGGTCGGCGTCGGACTTCAAGAACTCCGCGACCTTCGGGGGTAGATGCGGCAGGTAATCGGGTGTCACCACTTCCGCGCGCGAGCGCAATACGAGTTCTCCAAAGCCATCTTCAAAGCTGATTTCTGCCGGACGGCTGCCATCGCGGCTGCGCGGCCCCCAGGCGGCGCGCCGGCGGAAGGTCGGAGAATCCGTGTCCGAGAGAAACACTGAGCCGCTCTCGGCTCCGAACAGGGTTACGACCTGCCGCATGGTCAGGTTCAAAATCTCGTCAAGATCGAATGACTGGGCGGCGACCACCGCCATCGCATTCAGGGCGTTTAATTCGCGGTTGCGCCGCCGCATCTCCTCTTCCGCGCGGCGCTTCTCGGTCATGTCGAGAACAAATCCCTGGTAACGCTCGATGCTGCCGGCCGAGTCACGCGTGGCAAAGCTGCTCTCGACGGCCAGCAGGATCGTCCCGTCCTTGCGCCGCATGGTGACTTCGAAATTGCGGACGTAATTGTGCGCTTCGATTTCCTTGCGGAAGGCCTCGCGTTGCCGGGCGTCGACGCAGATCTCCGTATCCAGGTTCAACACCATGAGTTCTTCGCGTGTGCCGTAGCCGAGCATGTGCACGAATGCGTCATTACAGTCGAGAAGGCGGCCCTCAGGCGAAGCCACGTAAACGCCTTCCTGCACCTGCTCGAACAGCAGGCGGTATTTTTCTTCTGCTGACCGCCTGGCCGTCACGTCGCGGACGACGTGAATAATTCCTTTTTGCGGGCTCCCTTGCTCCGAATACGACGAGCTGGAAACGACTGAGAATCCTCCAAAACAAGGATCGGCGCCCTCCGTGAACTCCTCGTCGGTGCCGCGGGCGCAGTAAGGACAGCCCGTCCACTCGCCATACGCGTGTGGCAATGCGGCTTCGCAGCTGCTGCCGAGCACGTCGGCCGCGGCCTTGCCCAGGTGTTCCAGCAGAACCTGATTCGCCTTGATGATGCGATAGTCGGCATCGTGCGCCAGGATGACGTCGTGGATCGAGTCAAAAGTATTCATCCACTGGCGCTGCGAGCGGAGTACCTGTTCCAGCAACCGGAAATTCTCCACCCCAACCGCCAGCTGCTTGGCAAATGCCTGCAGGAACGACAATTCTTCTTCCGTCCATTCGCGAACGCTGGTGCTTCCCAGCAGCAGCATCCCGACCGGAGCTTTTCCGCCCACCACCGGCAGCGTAATTACTTGCCTGATCTTTTCAGCTTCCAGAAGCTCGGGAATTTCCGGGGTCGCGTTATCGCGCTTCGTAATGCGCGCATCGGTCTTTTCCAGAAGCTTCGACAGATCCTCGCTGACTTCAGCCAGGCCAGAATCGCGCAGGAAGTCGCCAGAAAGTCCCACGGCATGCGTCGCGACCAGTTGCCCGCCCTCGAGCAGGCGGAACCACGCCGACCGAACGCGCGCGCTCTTTTGCAGCTGTTCGACGCCGCATTGGACGATGTTTCCGTACTGCTGCGCTCCCCCGATGCTCTGGGTCAATGCTTGCATCCCGGCCAGACGCTGCCCCCGCCGGCGGGATTCCGCCAGGACGATCAGCAGCATAGAGGCGCCGAGCGTGATCTCACAGCCGACATACGCAGAAGCCGGGATCGAATCCGTGAAAGGCGACCAGGAAAGATGCAGCAGCGGGAGACATAACGCCACCAGCCACGCCTGCGGTTCCCAGCGGCCGCGGCGGGAACGCAACAGCGCCATCGATCCAGCCAGGAGCAGAATGCGGTAGCTCACTTCCACCGCAAAGCGCAGTGGCAAAGAGTCCGGCATCAGCAACACCCGCGCCCCGCTAAGTCCTACGAGCAGGGGTGTGATGACCGCAAGGGGCAGAACCAGATTTCGGCTGCGGGAGTAGACCAGTACTGCTCCCGTGAGCAATCCCGCGGCGAGCACGAACCCAGCCTGGGCCGCGACCTGCCCGAAGGGTGCCGGCAAGCGGGATGCAAGTGAGTGTTCCGCCACGCCCGAAGCAACCAGAACCGTCCAACCGGCGATCCAGATCTTCAAATACCGCTCGCGAAACGCGAAAAGGACCAGCACAGACGCGGCCAGCAGCAGCAGAAGGGCAAAGTCCGCCGACGGCTTGGCCATTCCAAGCTCGGCAGCCATGCGCCAGATTGAGGAAGCGCTCATCGAGTTCCGGGCGTAAGAATTCCTAGGTTCTGAATATCATGGGGGCTCGGTTTCTCGATGGAGTTTCCGGACCTGGTTGATTACTTTCGGCATCTCGTGTCCGGGTTACAATCGCCGATAGACTTCGGTGCATCTGATGCCAGACCGCATTCTTATTGTTGATGACGAAGAGGCGATCCGCGAAATCGTCGCTTCCATGCTGAGCACCGCGGGATACTCCTGCAAGCAGGCGGGTTCCGGGATGGAGGCACTCGCTCTGCTGACCTCGGGAAACGATTTCGAGCTCATGCTTTCCGACCTGATGATGGCCGACCTGGACGGCATCGGGCTGCTGGAACGCACGAAGGAAAAATTTCCCGACATGCCGGTTGTGATGGTGACCGCTGTCCACGATATCTCGGTCGCACTCGCGGCGATCCGGAATGGCGCCTACGACTATCTCCTGAAGCCCTTTGAGCGCGAGCAACTGCTGAATACGGTTAGCCGCGCGCTCGAGAACCGGCGCCTGAAAGTCGAAAACCGCATCTACCAGACCAATCTGGAATCTCTGGTTGCGGCGCGCACCAACGAACTCAAGTTGGCAATGGACGAACTCCGGCGCTCCTACGACATTACCCTCGAAGTGCTCGGCGAAGCGCTCGACTATAAAGACCGCGAAACTGAGGGCCACTCCAAGCGCGTCACTGCATTCACCATCGCGATCGCAAAGAACATGGGAGTTCCCAAAGAGCAGATCGAGACGATTGCGCGCGGCGCCTTCCTCCACGATATCGGCAAGATGGCCATTCCTGACGTGATCCTGAACAAGCCGGGAAAGCTTACGCCAGACGAAATCACCGTCATGCGTGAACACTGCTACAAGGGCTATAAGCTGGTGCAGAAGATTCCGGTATTACGCGAAGCGGCCGAGATCGTGTATTCGCACCAGGAACGCTTCGACGGGACTGGCTACCCGCGCGGTCTACGTGAGGAAGAAATCCCTTTAGGCGCCCGGATCTTTTCGGTCGCAGATACGCTGGATGCGATCACGTCCGATCGCCCCTACCGGCCGAGACAGTCGATGAAGGCTGCTCGCGATGAAATCCAACGCTGCAGCGGAACCCAGTTCGATCCCGAAGTAGTCGCTATTTTCCAGACGATGCCGGATGAGGTTTTCGAGGAGTTGCGGCGCGCTATCGGTGCGCAGAGCGATCCTCTGGCCTATTCCAGCGGCGCCCGCTAAAGCCCTTCCGCACTGATTCGGTCCAGGCAGCATTTTCCGTCCTACCCCCATCCAATGATCAGCAACCTGCTACTCCACACCCGGGGGAATCCTATGTCCATTGCCATGAGGTACTTGCGGAGCTTCATTGTGCCAGCGATCCTTGCCCTTTCGGTGGTTGCGGTCTATGGGCAGGATGAAGGTTCCGCGCTGCCGAACGTTGCTCCGCAGGGTGCGATGGCGCTGATTCAGCTTAACGACCGCCTGGACACGCACGCCGCCCGGGCCGGCGATCGCTTTCAGGCACGCCTCGCTGAGCCACTCATTGCTCCCAACGGATTCGCCATCGAGGCCGGCCGGAAGATTAAAGGCCATATCAGCGCGGTGGAGTTGGGAGTGCGCCGCAAACTGCTGCTCAGCTTTGATGAGATTGAGACATCCCGCGGGTGGGAGCCGTTCTTCGCCACCGTGACCGGAGTCCCGGGAGAGCATGGCATGAACCAGGTTGGCAAAGAAGGCGAAATTGGCCGTAAGGGTTTGACGAAGGACCAAATCGCGGAAGCCGTGGTTGTAGGCGCTGGCGAAGCAGCGGCTGAGGGTATGCGGAACGGCGGGAAGCGCGCGGCGGCAACGGCTACCGGCAATGGTGCCGCAGATGCTGCCTTGACGGCATTTGAATCATCGCACGATCTGGTGCTCGAAAAGGGAACTGCTCTCGAAGTTCGTCTCGACCGGGACGTGACCATTCCGGCACGTTAGAACAGGCTTCCGTAGATTTGGCGTTCTGCAAAACTCATAATCGCGGACGTTCTTACAAAGGGGAACTGGTTTTGGGAAAATCCCTTCCCGATTCATAATTCTCCTGGAGGTCCGCATGCTGACTCGCATTCTTCTAGTGCTTACGGTTCTGTCTACAGTTGCAGCATTTGCTCAGGAACATCCCGCAGTCACAGCTCAATCCAATTCGGTTTATGTGGGCGCCGACGGAAAATTCGAGGCGCCACCGGATACCGCTGTGATCCAGTTTCACGTCTCCACGCAAGAAGACACATCGCAGGCGGCTTTCGCGGCGGCTTCCAAAGACGTCGAAAAAGTCCGACAAGTCCTGCGCGCCAATGGACTGGATCCCAAAGAGGCAAATATCGGATTCCTCTCGGTGCAGCCGATGTACGACTGGAAGAATCCCAGGCAGAAGGTCGTTGGATACCGCGTCTCCACCGATATCACGCTAAAGCTGAAAGAATTCTCGAAAGTCGCTCCCGTGACCCAGCAACTTGCCGACGCCAATGTCAGCGAAACGCAAACCCTGAGCTACTCACTCGAAAACATGGAGGATGCGAAAAACAAGGCGGTCGAGGACGCTTATCATCGCGCCCACAATTCTGCCGAGACTCTGGCTCGGGCGAGCGGACGCACACTTGGCGACTTATCGTACGCGTCGGTCGATACCTTTGAAGCCGCGCGGCCGGTCATTCCACGGATGGCGCGTTCCATGGCTGCGATGGCGAATGCAGCTCCCCCGGCTCCCAGCGAGGAGTTCACGCCGCAAACCGTTACGGTGACGGCGCACGTTAACGCACTGTTTAACTTGAAGTGACGGAAATTGCTGACAGTCGTTGGCGCCACGAATAGCGAGGTTTAGAGCACAGCCTGAACCGGTTCCGGTGGCGGGCTCGACAGCAGCGGCTCAACCTGCAGCACTAAGCCGTCTACGTTGCGAACTTCGACCATTTGCCCTGCCGGCAACGATGTGCTCGCAATCGCATCCCAGAGTTCTCCGTGAACGAAGACCTTTCCTTTCGGAGAGAGTGCGGTCTGGACCACACCGGTTTCTCCGATCAACCCCTGAGATCCGGTCACGACTTTGTTGCGCCGAGCTTTCAGCGCGATGCTCATCAGGAACACGGTGATGAACCCGAATGGAACGCTGACCGCCAGCGCAGTCAGCAGGTTTACGCGCATTTCCGGGATGGGAGAATCTACCAGCAGCAATCCACCCAGCGTCAGCAGCACGATGCCGCCAACGGTCAAGACGCCGTGGGTCATAAACTTCGCTTCCGCGGCAAACAGTGCGAATGCAGCCAGCATCAGGATCAACGCAGCAAAACGAATCGGCAGCAGGTTCATCGCGAACGCCGCCAGCAAAAGAAACACGATTCCGACGGCTCCGGGAATGACTGCCCCCGGATGGTTGAATTCGAAATAAAGCGCCAAAGCGCCGATCACCAACAACAGCAGCACAGCTTTTCCGTCCATCAAAGTATCGAGGACATGTTCTTTTACCGTCATTTCGAAGGAGACGATCGGCTGCCCTGCGAGCCTTACCGCGTCGGTTGTGCCGTTAAACCGTTTGAACGGCTTACCCTCCATCTGGCGAAACAGGTCTTCCGGCGTGTCGGCGACATAGTCTACGAGATGCTGGGCCAGGGCCTCCTGATCTGTGAATGACTTCGATTCCAGAACGGCGCTTTCCGCGGCTTCGATGTTGCGTCCACGCTTCGAAGTGACTGAGCGCATAAGAGCCGCGGTATCGTTCTCCACTTTGCGCTTCATCTCATCGTCCTCCTTGACCGGCACGGGTCCGATGAGAGAAACGGGATGCGCCGCTCCGGCAGCTGTTCCTGGCGCCATGGCGGCAATGTCTGCGGACTCGAGAATGAAAATGCCGGCCGAACCGGCGTGTCCGCCCGTGGGAGTGACATACACAATCACGGGAACCGGCGACGAGGTGATTTTGTCGATGATTTCGCTGGTAGAGACGAGAAGTCCGCCGGGCGTGTTGAGTTCGATCAGTAAAGCCTGAGCGTTTCGGCGATGCGCCTCATCGATAGCCCGTCGGATGTACTCGGCGCTGATTGGTTGGATTGTGTCATCAACAGTGATCTTTAGAATCTCTGCCCGCGCGGAAGGGACGGCGAGGACACAGAGTGCGAGAAGGAACAACACGCCAAAGCCGATGCTCCACCAACTAACGCGCGCCGAAGCATGCATATTGCCTTCTCCTGGAAGACCACTGCACAGAGGCGTCCTTCGCGCCGGCATGTGCTTCTCTATTGTCGCTCTAATCGGCGGCGCGGGAAGGGAATTCTTGATCGCGGCCTTTGTCCTTCTTCGCTGGGCCATTTGAGGATTCCCAACCCGGCAGGTCGACGCTGCCGGTGATCAGGCGCGCTCCACGCTCGTAGGTGAAATACGACCAGGCCCACTGGATGAACACGAGGATCCTGTTTCGAAAACCGATCAGAAAGAAAATGTGGACAAACAACCACGTCACCCAGGCGATGAACCCCGAAATGTGTATTTTCCCGAGGTCCGCGACCGCGGCGGCGCGGCCAATCGTTGCCAGGTTGCCTTTGTCCCAGTACCGGAAAGCCGTGGTTCCCCGGCGCTCCAGGGAGGGCGCAACTCCACTTTCAGCTTCGCGATGGATTAACTTTGCGACGAACCGGCCCTCCTGGATCGCCACCTGGGCCACTCCGGGAAGCATCTTGCCATGCTCGTCCTTGGCGGCCGCGAGGTCGCCAATCACGAAAACTTCAGAGTGATTCGGGATACTCAGATCGGCGTTGACGATGACTCGCCCGGCCCTGTCATTCGGCGCGCCAAGCTTTTTTCCTAAATCCGACGCCGCTACTCCCGCGGCCCAAAGAATCACCGCTGCTTCCATCCGTGTTTCTTTGAAGTGGACAGCACCGGGCTCGATCCGGTCCACCATGGTCGAGGTCCGAACATCGACGCCAAGATGTTTGAGTTGTTCTTCGGCGCTGCGCGACAGATCTTCGGGATAGGCGGGAAGCACACGCGGCCCACCCTCGATCAGCAGTATGTGCGCCCTCGCCGGATCGATCGAGCGGAACTCATGGGTGAGCGCGTGATGACATATCTCCGCCAGCGTTCCAGCCAGCTCCACTCCGGTCGGCCCGCCACCAACGATGACGAAGTTGAGAGGCAGCGCGGGCTCTCCTGCGAGCGCCTGACGCTCTGCCAGTTCGAACGCCAGTAGAACACGCCGGCGAATTTCAATCGCATCCTCGATGGTCTTCAGGCCAGGGGCGAGCGGCGCCCATTCGTCGTGTCCGAAATAAGCGTGTCCTGCCCCGGCAGCGACAATCAGGTAGTCATATGAAATCTCCGAGTCTGCCAACTGGACGACTCGTCGATCGACGTCAAAGCCGGCTACCTCGGCCATCAGCACTTCCACATTCGGACGGCCGCGCAGAATCGAGCGGATGGGCTCGGCGATTTCCCCGGGCGAGAGCCCTGCCGTCGCGACCTGGTAAAGCAGAGGCTGGAAGGTGTGATAATTTCGGCGATCGATCAGGGTGACCCGTACTGGCGCCTTCGCAAGCGTCTGCGCTGCGGTTAGGCCACCAAAACCTGCGCCGACGATAACAACCCGGGGTCGAGTCTCGCTCGTCATCTTGCCGTTCCTTCCCCTCAACTATAAGATTCACCGGGATGGCAGAGGGTTCGGGAAGTTCGTCGGTCACAACCAGCCCGGTTTGGCTCCGTCTCGCGGCGCCATCCATTGCCGATATTTTTTTCATTGCGCTTTTCGGGACTCTCCTGCTCACGCCTTTAGCCGTGCGACTACTGGGCGATGCCGGCATCGGCTGGCACATCCGCACCGGGCAGCTCATCATCATGGAGCATCGGATCCCCCACACAGATCCCTTCTCATCCAGCGTGGGAGGGAAACCCTGGTACGCGTGGGAATGGCTCTACGATCTCGTCGTTGGCGAATGCGAAGCCCGCCTCGGACTGAACGGTGTGGTCTGGTTCAACGCTGCCGTGACCGCCGCCGCTTTCAGCTGGCTGCTTCGGTGGCTAATCCGTCGCGGTGCCCACCTCTTGGTCGCAACCGCATTGGCGCTTCTTGCGCTTTGCGCTTCGATGATTCACCTGCTGGCGCGGCCACACGTCGTGACTTGGCTCTTCACGATGGCCTGGTTCGTGGTGCTCGAGGGATACGAGCGCCGCTCGGAGGACGTGAAGAGACCCATCGTTGGCAGATCACTGCTTTTGTTTCCGCTTTCAATGCTGCTATGGGTGAATGTGCATGGCGGATTTCTGATGGGGTTCGTGCTACTGGGAATCTTCCTGGCGGCAGCTTTGTGGGAGTGGTCTCATTGGAGATCCGATCGGATTGAGGATGCGCTCCAAGAGGTCGCAGCCCGCCATCGCGCGACGAAATTGGCTGGAGTGGCTTTGCTGTCGGTTCTGGCCAGCTTAGTTAATCCCTACGGGTGGAGGCTCTACCAGCACATCCTCTCGTATCTTTCTAGCCGTTTCTTAATGAATCACATTCAGGAATTCCAGTCGCCGGATTTTCATGGGATCGCGCAAAGATGCTTCCTCGTTCTGCTTTTGATCACTCTGGTTACGCTGGCCTGCAGGGGGCGACAACTACGCGCGAGCGCAATCCTGATTGTGATCTTTGCGGTCTATACCGGCCTTTATGCGTCGAGAAGCATTCCAGTTTCTGCTCTACTGTTGGTGATGGTGATTGGCCCCTTGATCCCCGGATGGTCTCGTGCCGGATTTCTGTCCCGCGCGCATTCCCTGCAGACCCAACTGACCGGTCACCTCTGGCCACTAGCGATGTGCGTAGCGACTTTGCTCATCGCCATCAATGGCGGTCGCATAGGGTCAACGATCTGGATCGACGCGCGTTTCGATCCCACGAAAATGCCGGTGGCCGCCGTTGACTACGTCGCCGCACGGCGAATGAGCCATCCCATTCTCACCCCGGATTCCTGGGGTGGATATCTGATTTATCGTCGCTTTCCTCAAGAACGGGTGGTAGCGGACGACCGCCATGATCTTTATGGGGAAGATTTCTTCAAGTCGTACTTGAAGATGGTTCACGTGGAAGCGGGATGGCAGGAGTTTCTCCGCGATCACGACGTTTCCTGCGTTTTGTTCCCTCGTAACGCGGCCCTAACCAACGTTCTCCTGGAGTCGCCGGGATGGGCGGTCCTCTATCGCGATGACGTCGCAGTTCTGATGGCACGCCAAACACCACAAGCTTCCGGTGAGCGGGGATGCAATTGAGACTGTCAACGGTGAAGATTGCTGTCGGGCCAGCCGCGCGCATGATGGCAAAGCTCGCTGTCGCGGCTTTGCTGGCGGGGCTCTCAGGCTGCTCCGGTTCTCGGCCAGCCTCGACTGCAACGCAGCCTCCGCCTGAAAATCCAATTGGAGCGAACCTGACGAAAATTAGCTCCGACCCCTACACCATCCCGCCAGGTCAGCATGCCACCGAAGTTGAGCCTCATATGCTCGCCAACGGCAATACGCTTGTCGCCGCGTTTCAGGTGGGCCGAATCTCTCCCGGTGGTGGCACCGATATTGGCTGGGCCACTTCCAGCGACGGCGGCACGACGTGGACGCACGGTTTCTTGCCAGGATTAACGAAGGGCGAAGGCACCGGTCCCTACGACGCTGCCAGCGATCCCGCGGTGGCTTACGACGCAAAACACGGCCTTTGGATGATCGCCTCATTGCCGATCAGCAGCGCCTTGCAGACTCCAGCCGTCGTAGTCAGCCGCTCCACGGACGGCGGTGTCATGTGGCAGAGTCCGGTCAGCGTTGACCCTGCGTCGCCAAGCTCAGACAAGAACTGGATCGTCTGCGACAGCTGGGCCAACAGCCCCTACTACGGAAATTGCTACGTACAGTGGGACGTTCCCGCCAATCAGGATCAGATCGCAATGAGCGTGTCGAGCGATGGCGGCCTCACTTGGGGCGCTCCCGTCGCAACGGCGGGCATGGCATTGGGCATCGGCGGCCAACCGCTCGTGCAGCCCAATGGCAATGTCGTGGTCCCGCTGTGGCTAACGTCAAATCAGTCCAATCAGATGGCCGCATTCGTGTCGAATGATGGCGGTATGACTTGGAGCACTCCGGCTGTGATCGCAAGCATGCAATCGCACCACGATGCCGGCGGGATTCGCAGCGGACCGTTGCCTTCAGCAGCCATGGATGGAACTGGAACAGTCTGGGTGGTTTGGGAGGATTGCCGCTTTCGCGGCGGTTGTTCTTCCAACGATCTCGTCTACAGCACTTCGGCAGACGGAGCCAATTGGAGCGCCGTCACGCGCATTCCCATCGACGATGTCACTAGCACGGTCGATCACTTCATCCCGGGGATCGGGATCGATCCCACAACCTCGGGCGGAGGCGCTCACGTCGCCGTTCACTACTACTACTATTCGCAGAGCAATTGCACGGTCTCGACTTGCCAGCTCGTTGTCGGATTCATTTCATCGGCAAGCGGCGGCTCGACCTGGAATCCGCCGGTAACAGTGGCAGGTCCGATTCAGTTGTCATGGCTGCCGGTTTCGCAGAATGGATTGATGGTAGGCGACTACATTGCTACGGCATTTACGAATGGCGTACCACACGGAGCCTTCGCAGTGGCCGCGGCAACATCAGGTGCGACGTTTGACGAAGCCATCTACACGGGGAAGGGTCTCACTGTGAAAGCGACCGCGCGGCAATTCTCATCGGCGGCAGATCGCCCTTTGCACCACTTGTCAGATCCGTTTGAGCAGGAGCATCCGGAAAAAGGCGTGATTCCGCCGTTGCGCAGGGTGAAGCGGCGAGCCGCATTGCGATGATTTTGCTTAAGGGCGATCGTTGGTGTCGATCGCGAAGCCGAGAATGGCTTTCACTTCAATTGGCTGATCGCCTCGAGTTGCAGGCGCGAGCTTCCAACCGCGAAGCGCGGCCAGAAGCTTGGCCGTTGCTTCCGCCGACCACGTTGGCTCGAGAACGCGGAAGTTCCTGAGGTTTCCAGAGGCAGTCACCGTGCATTGCAGGACGATGCGAGCATGCGGTAGGCCATCCGGAAGATCCGTGCGAACTCCTTGAGGTGCGGTGAGATTTCCGGTGCCCACGTTAGTTTCATCCGAAAACTCCATGACCGCGGTGCCTAATGCCGTGGTGATGTAACCGGTGCCTTTCTCGCCATGCAACAGGTTCTTGTAGGGCTCGAATGCTCCGCCGGATGTCGCTGTGGCAACAATAGTTACGTCAAGCTGTTGGCTGTGCTTGGCGGAAGAATGACTTGTGGGAGTCGGATCCGATGACGAGGAGTCCCCGAAGCTCGGCAACGTCACCACGCTCGTTCCTCCGCTGACGGACACGCCCGAAACGGCTGGAGTGCCTGTGGGGGCAGTTCCCGCTCCACCTGGGCCACTGCTAGGGGAAATGCCGCCATGCGCCGCGGGGTCGGATCCACGTCCCGAACCTGTTTTCCCCGCGCCCGAGCTTTCACCGGAGAGGCCGCTGCCGGGTCCCTTTCCAGTCCCAATCCCGTTTCCTCCTCCACTTCCTCCGACTCCAGGTTTGTCGCTGCCCGAAGGCGAAGCGGCGAGTGCGCCCTTTCCTCCTGTCGTCGGCAGTCCAACTTTCGATCCCGGCTGCGCCGAGGCTACTACTCCGCCCCCGGTGCCGCTCCCGCCGCCGTTTGAGGGCGCCAGAACCGTTCCGGCATCCATCGCGCCTCCGAAGCCCGGACCCTTCCGCCCGCTGCCGGAACCTGAGGACGCATTACCGCCTCCGACTGAAGGTGGCGGAGGAACGACGTTGTTGGCAAGAAGCGTTCCGCCGGAAGATCCATTGCCCCCACCATTCGATCCTGTACCGCCCCCAGCTCCAGAGAGCGACGGTGGAGGCGGAACGACGCTGGGTATTCCGATCGAAGGTGCTTTCGAGTCCGCCACCGATCGATTGCCGGTGCCGCCCGCGAGCCCTGAAGAAGGCGGAGGCCCGATCACGTTCGAACCGGCCGATGTTCCACTTGCATTCCGAAAACCGCGCGAGCTGCCTCCGCCAGAAGGATCAACCGATGGCGGAGGAGGCACCACGTTTGACGCAAGCGTGCGATTCGTACCACCGGCCCCATTCAAATTCACCGATGGCGGCGGAGGCACGACTTCGCTCGAGCCGAAGATCTTTCCGATTAAGCTGCTGACCAGCGATCCATTGCCCGTTTGCGATGGAGGTGGAGCGACAACGCTCTTGGAGGGATCCGGCACGCTTCCGCCCGAAACTCGACGCATGTCCTGCGAGATGTCGGACGAGGGAGCCGGCGGAATCACCGAGGGCGCCGGCATATTCAGCTTCGAATCTCTGTTCGTCGCCCGCTCGGGAGCCGATACTGGCGGAGGGACGACCGCCACGTGAGCTGCCTGTATGGGCGCGCTCGACAGTTCGCGGCTGACCGCCGCGGGAGCGGGAGCGATTACGTTGGAAGTGTAAGTGGGTGTTTTGCGGGACGCATCCCGCGTAATCGACGGAGCCGGGGCGACAACCGAAGAATTCAGCGAGGGTGCGGCCTGTACTCGATCACGAGTAACGCTGGGTGCCGGCGCAATGACCGCCGACCCCAATGCGGGGGCGACCAGCGTATGTTCAGTCGACACGGCGGGAGCCGGAGGCACCACGCTGGCGCTCAGATTTGGCGCAGAACGAAACGGATCACGCGCCACAGGCGGTGGCGCGATTACGGCATCAAGTTTTACGCCATTGCGCGTGTAGTCGTGGATCACGTTCGGCGCGGGCGCGACGATGGGCGCGGCGTAAGTCAGAGGCGTTCTTGCCGAGTGCAACCCCTCGGCGGGCGGCGGGCCGGCATCAGGTTTCACGGCCAGCAGGTTCGCCACTGCGTCATGCGAAGAGGGAAGCTTCAGGCTGGGAGCGTCCACCACCTGCGGCGTGAGGGAGTTGCCGCGCGCGATTTTGATCGTTTGCGTGCGATGGTGTGCTTCCTGCCCGCCGGAACGTCCGGTGCTTCCAGATTGCGCTCCGCCTAAATCCTCGGTGCGCGGAAGTTCGTCGCCAGTGTAGTAAATCACGTCGTGGCTGGACAGGCGAGGCACGACGTATGGCCGCATCTGCTCGATTTTTACTCGAATCACGATCACAGCAAAAATGATCAGAGCTTCCGCCGCCAAAACTGGAATCATGCCGCGAAACGGAAAGATTCCATACGGAGCTTCCCCAGCCAGTCGGGATTGCGAACGCGCCAGCGCAGGCCGGATCGAACTCACGAACTCCTGCCACGGCGACGACCACTCGACCAGCAATTTAGGCGGTTCGATGGCCGAAGGCACTATCTCAGCTCTCGTTTCGAGTTGAAGGGTTTCAGTCACTGCCCCAGGCTGCCATCCTTTGGAAAGGTAATCTCAATTTTATCGCCCACAACGGTGCCGGTCTCGGCTGCGGTCCGACACGGTAGTTCCAAGACTGATGTGGCCTGTGTCCGGATCGGCGCGAATCGCCAGGGTTGAAGTTCGCTCTGCACATGCACAACATTCATCATGCGATCGAGATACACGACGTCGATCGGGAATGCCATGCCCAGCGTGTGAACTCCGCGGCACGGGACAATCCACAATCCGTCCCCGTTACCGAAGTTTTCCGTTGTGCGTCCCAGCAGCCCGCGCAGTCGTGTCCAGTGGGTATCCGCCACCGCCATTGCGGTCGCCAGATCCTTTTCGCGGGTCCGATTTAAAGCCCGGCCACGCGTGGATGACACTGCCATCGGGAACAACTCCGTGCGCTTCGAGTTATGCCTAGTGGCCGGCGGTCGGCCCCAACTGCCGGATGAGCGAAATTACTGCCGGGCCGATCGTCACAAAGATGATCGACGGCAGAACGAAGATCACCAGAGGGGGAACCATCTTAATAGTGGTCTTCGCAGCTTGTTCTTCGGCCCGTTGCCGGCGTTCCGTGCGGAGGGAGTCGGAATGCACTCGGAGGGCTTGGGCAACGCTGGTGCCGAACCGGTCTGTCTGAATGAGTGTACCAACAAGGGAGCGAATGTCGTCAACGCCCGTTCGTTCCACCAAATTTCGCAGAGCCTCGGCACGGGGCTTTCCGGCCCGCATCTCGAGATTGACCAGGTGAAATTCGTCGCTCAGATCGGGATGCGCGTGATGCAAATCCTGGCCAACCCGCATCATCGCCTGATCCAGGGCCAGGCCGGCTTCGACGCAAATCACGGTCAGGTCGAGTGCATCCGGAAGCGCCAGGCGAATCCGCTGCTGGCGGGCATTAATCATTCGCTTCAGCAGGAAGCGCGGCAGAAAGAAGCCCAGTCCCGGAATTCCTGCCAGCAGAAAAGGATTGTTCACGCCCGAAAATAGCAGCACCGCGGCAAACCCAACGGCAGCCCCGAAAATCCGGGCTCCGAAGTAATAGTTCACGTGAATCGCTTCCCGGTACCCTGCCTGGATCAGCCAGGCCCGCGTGCGTGAGACATCGGCGGTCGAGAGCGGGACCGCCTTGGTCAGCGGATCGATCACCTGCTCGATGCGCTCTTTTAGCGCCGGCTTCACCTCAGCGCGCTGCATCTGGCCGCCGAGTGCGCGCAGCCGCGCTCCCAGGGTGGATGTGGGCGTCATCGCGGCCGCGATGAAGAAAAACACCACCAGCACCACGGTGACAAATACGACGATGGTAAGAATCAGCGCCAGCATCCCTACACCTGGATCCGGATGATTTTCCGGATTACGAAATATCCGATCGTTTGCAGTGTGATCCCTCCGACCAGCAGCATGTGCCCGATCGGATCCTTGAACAACGGGTTAATGAAGTCTTTATTGAGCGCCAGCATCGTAATCACGATGATCGGGGGCATTCCCATCAGCAACGCCATTGTGAGGCGTCCCTGCGCCGTGTACACACGGACCTGGCGTTGAATCTTGAAACGCTCGCGGATCACGTACGACAGATTGTCGAGGATCTCCGCCAGGTTGCCGCCGGTTTCGCGCTGCAGCATTACGGCGGTGACGAAGAACTTTACGTCGACCGAGGGCACGCGTTGCGTGAGATTCAGCAGGGCATCGCGGACTGGCATGCCGAATTTTTGCTCTTCATAAAGCTGCCGGAACTCCCCGGCCACCGGCTCGTTGATTTCGTTGGTGATCATCTCGAGCGCGGTGGTGAAGGCATGCCCCGCGCGTACTGCGCGTGCCAACGTGTCGATGGCTTCCGGAAATAATTCATCGAATTTCGCGAACCGCTTGTGGCGCTTCATCGAAGCATACGAATACGGCATGAAGAAGCCCAACAGCAGGCCCGCCCAGGCAAACTCGATGTGATTGCTCAACACGTACACCAGGATCGCGGCGGCGATGGCAGACAGGCAGCAGATTCCGAGGAAGTTTCCAGCTCGTGTGGTCAGCCCCGCCTGCTCCAGCATTTTCTGGATTTCGGAAACACGGTTGGAACGGCGCAGCAAGGTATCGAGCGCGGGAATCTTGCTGAGTTGCTCGTCCCGCATCAGCGCCAGTTCTTCTTCCGGCGTGCGTTCGGGAGCCTTGCGTTCGTCCGCGAGTCGTTCGCGGATCAGGCGGGCGCGGGCGCTGCGCTGGTCGAACACCGAACCCATGGCGAAGATGACTGCCGCCACGAGAACGAAAACCACGATCGCGAGAAGAATCGGCGCCATAAAGCCCTAAACCTCTGCCTTCGTCTCAAACAGAGCCGGGCGCAATCGGGCGCCGGCCGTCGCCAGTCGCTCGGCAAACTTCGGACGCTGGCCGGTCGCGCGGAACACGCCACGAACTTTTCCATTCTCGTCGATGCCACTGCGGTCGAACGAGAAGATATCCTGCATGGCCACGCTTTCGCCGTCCATGCCGGTAATCTCCGAAACCGTGATGACCTTGCGCGTGCCATCGGAGAGGCGCGCAATCTGCACCACCGCGTGCACTGCGGACGCAATCTGGTTCCGGATCGCGCGCTCCGGAATATTCAGGTTCGCCATCGAAACCATGTTTTCGATACGGGCCAGTGCATCGCGCGGAGAGTTGGCGTGTACCGTGGTCAGCGACCCCTCGTGGCCCGTGTTCATCGCCTGCAACATGTCAAAAGCCTCTTCGCCGCGCACCTCGCCCACCACGATGCGGTCGGGACGCATACGCAAGCTGTTGATCACCAGTTGCCGCTGCCGCACCGCGCCCTTGCCTTCAATATTGGGCGGACGCGTTTCCAGCCGCACCACGTGCTCCTGCTTCAGTTGCAATTCCGCAGCGTCTTCGATGGTCACGATGCGGTCCGAGTTGGGAATGTACCCGGAAAGCACATTGAGTAAGGTTGTTTTGCCGGCGCCCGTTCCGCCGGAAACAAGAATGTTCAGACGCCCCTTCACCATCGCCGATAGCAACTCCAGCATCGACTCGGTCAGGGTGTGATTTTCGATCATCTGCCGCGCCGTTACCGGGTCCCGCCCGAATCGCCGGATAGACAGGCAGGGACCGTCGATCGCCAGCGGAGGAATGATTGCGTTCACGCGCGATCCGTCCATCAGTCGCGCATCCACCATCGGCGACGACTCGTCCACGCGCCGCCCCACCCGCGAAACGATACGCTCGATGATCTGCATCAGGTGGGTATTGTCTTTGAACGAGAAGGCCGTTAATTCCAGTTTGCCCGCCCGCTCGATGTAGACCCGGTCGAAGCGGTTGACCAGGATGTCGGAAACGGTTGGATCCTTCAGCAACGGTTCGAGAGGACCCAACCCGAAGATCTCGTCAAGAATCTCGCGCGACAGCCGTTCGCGCTCGGCAAAACTGAGCGGAACGACTTCGCTGTTTACCGCGTTGCGGATGATGATCAGGACTTCGTCGCGTGCCGAGTCCCCCGAAGCCTTGCCCAGTTTTTCCAGATCGAGGCGGTCGAGAATTTTCCGGTGAAGGTCCGACTTTACCTGCTGATAATCGGCCCGCTCGAAGGTTTGCAGATTCGCCATAGTGCCCTAGGTCCCTAAACCGACTTGAACAATGACCATGCCTCGCGCTTGACGTTCAGGTCATTGCTCGTCAATTCCTGTGCCAGCCCCGAAAAACAGCGGGCAATCTCGCTGCCGCGCTGATCCATGACCGGCATACCGCGATCAATGGCCGTCGAAATTGCGAAATACTGATTGGGAACGCGCCATAACAGCTTCGCGCCCACTGCTGCTTCCGCATCCGCCTCGCTGAAGCCTGGCACCTTTCGGAAACGATTCAGCACGAGCCGCACTCGCTCCCGGCTTCCGGTTTCTCCCAGGAACTGCTGCACCCGCGCGGCGCTCCATAGCGAAGCCACATCGGTACATGCCACCAGCAGCACGGTCTCCGAGAGATTCGCAATCAGCCGGCTGGCCGCGTCAAATCGCGACGACGCGTCCACCACCACGTACCGGTAGTGCGTCACCAGCATGTCGAACAGGCGCACAAACTCCGCGGTGGAAGGATCAATTGACGCCGGGACGGTCGCTCCCGCCAGCAATTGCAGTCCGCCGCTGTGGCGCGTCATGAAACTTTCCAGCAGCGACGAGTCCATGCGGTGCAGGTTTCGCGTCGCATCGGTCACATTGAACAGCGGCTTCAGGTTCATGTGCAGCGCGGCGTGGCCGAGCGGAGCCAGATCGACCAGGGCCGTCTGGCCATGCGCCGACTGCAAAGCGAGAGCTAGATTCACCGCCACCGTGGTGGCGCCGTTGCCGCCCTTGGCGTTGATCACCGAGAATACTTTTCCCCGAATGCCTTCCTGGCGCACGCGCCGCTGCGCAGTGGTGAGGCGCACAAAGGCTTCGAGAACGTCGGTGGTATTCGTGGGGCGCTCGATGAACTCACGTGCGCCAGCGCGCATGGCGTTGACGATGACCTGCGGCTGATTCAGCGTTCCTACGGCGAAGATGGCAGCCTCCGGCATCTCCTGGTGCAGGAGTTCGATCGCACGTAGCGCCGAGGAGGCGTTATCGGCGGGAATATCGATCAGAGTTACATCGGGATTTGCCGCCCGCACCCGGCGGGCGATCGGATCCGAGGCTGCTACCGGGAAACTCGAACACGTGTGCACGGTCCGCGCCACGCTGGTTCCATCGACCAGCACCTGCAATACGGCGCGTTGCTCGTTGTCGGTAGCGACGATGACGACTGAAAGTTCTGGCATGACCAACCCTGCGGCTGCCCCACTTGCCGCGCTGCGCTTGCCCTTCCGGGCATCCGCACATTATCCCGCATTTCGCTCTTACTTGCTCTTATCGAACTTGTTCTCGTCCAAAAACGGCCTGGCTAGCTTCGGCGTCGGAGGCGGCTCATTCGTGGGCGATACCCGCCGTACCGTGCAAAGCACCATCAACTCCGAATTGCTTTTCTGCGCGCTCTTGCTGCGGAAAAAATTCCCAAGGATCGGAATGTCGCCAAGCCCAGGAATCTTGTTATAGATATCGGTGACCCGGTTATCCATCAACCCGGCAATTACGAAGCTTTGCCCGTCCTGTAACTCAAATTCTGTGTCAGCCTTGCGTGTGCTCAACGCTGGAATCGTAAAGCCGGAAATCGTGAGCGCGTTGGCGAAATCGAGCGTACTCACCTCGGGCGCCACATGCAGGTGAATATTCCCGTTAGGCATGATCGTCGGGGTGAACTGCAGGCGCACGCCGAATTCCTTGAACGAAATCGTGACCGCGGTGAAGCCTTGGCCGGGTTGCACAATGGGGAAAGGGAATTGGCCGCCCGCCAGGAAGCTGGATTCCTTGCCGTTCACGGCAATCAGGTTGGGCTCGGCGAGGATCTGCAGCAGATTCTTGGACTGGAGAGCCTCGACCACAGCCCCAAAATTAATGTCCGGACGGAAAAGAAATAAGTTCAGGACGTTGCTGATACCGACGGAGCCAACAGTCGTTTGATTTACGGGAGTCGTGGTTGTATTTCCATTCTGGCTCGACGTCATCGTCGATTGTGTAGAAATCGAGGGGGCTGTGAAGCCTCCAAATTGCCCGGTCGTGGTCGTTCCAAATGTTCTGCCCGCGCCGGTCGAAACGAAGTTCGCGCCGATCTGCGTCATGGCCGTGCGGTCCACCTCTGCGAACTTCACCTGCAACAGAACTTCCTGCGCGCCTACCGGCCCATACGTCAGCACGTTGACCACTCGCGGAGAGTAAGCCGCGGCCAGATCGGCAGCCTTCTTGGCTACGTCTTCATTCGTCACATGCCCGGAGAGCACAATCGCAGCACGCGACGAAGTCACCGTGATCTGTTCATCCGGAAAGACGCGGTGTTCTTCCTCTGAGCACGCGCTCACATCGACATCCACCCGCAAGTCGAAGCTGCGGTAGCGCTCTAACTCATCCCAAATCAGTAAGGAGACTTCGCCTGGAGTCTTGCCATTCACGAGAACTTGCGTCGGCGTCATCACCTGCACCGAAGCAATATTGCCGTCGGTCACAGTGACCCGGCTCAACTTCTCATTGGTATTGACCAGCAGCGACTTGCCGACCATCACCCGGAGCGGCGCAGGCCCTTGGGGTTGTGCCGACTGTGGCGGAAGTGTGGCTTGCGGGGGGGCATTTTGCTGCGGTGGCGTGGAATCGGGCTGCTGGATACGCTCCGAAAGCGCCGGACGCGCTACGAGCACGGTCATTAAGAAAAGACTGGCAAACCACGTCCTGACTCTCATCTCCCGACTTTCTCCCCCTCAAAGCGCCTTCCCCGGCGACCGAACCTCTAACAACACAAAATCTCTTCGGCTACTTCGTTGAGCCGCAACTGTCTTCCGCGCAATCCACCAGGGTCTTCTTCTCTCCCTGATACACCTCTACGCTGACACCGGTGCGCGTCGGCACGGGAGGCTTCTCGCCTGCCTTTGGATGGTGAACGGCAGGATGCACGGCCGGAGCGGGCGCTGGAGCCACACCTTTATACAGTCCTCTCGCACTGGAGGCTGGGACATCCGAATCCTTGGTATCGAGTGGATTCCGCAAAGCGAGTTGAATGTGGCCCTCTGAACTTGCCAGCGTGAGTTTCTGCGCATCGTCCGGCGAAACCAGCAGGGTAATCACCGGCGTATTCTGGGCTTCGCCCGTGGAACTGCGTTCCAGCGTGTGCCCCGAGGCCAGCACCGCGACATTCTGCAGAACGGTTGTTGTCTGAGACTCGTTCGCGCCGGTAGGTGTTCCGGTCAGCAGCACATCCACTCTCGTTCCGGCGGTCACGAATCCTGCCACTGAAACGACTTCATTGACGCGTACGGAAACGGCTCGCATTCCAGGAGGAATTAGCGCCGGCAAGCCTGCCCCGGCGTTGTCGCCCGCCAGCTTAGTGGAGAGGATGAATTCGCCCTTGGTGATCGGAACGATGACCCCGTGGCCAATTACGTCAGAGCGGCGCCGGGGCGCCCCGTTGGGAAGGTCACTCACCGGGATGCGGATGATCTTGATGTCATGCTCGCCAACCCGTGATCCGACCGAGAGATCATCGGCGGCCACAATCACATCGATGCCCGCCTCCGCCGGAGGCCCGGACTTGGCCTGCAGGTTTTTGTAGACGTAGACGCTCACCAGGAAGCCCAGAGCGAGCGCCAGGACTCCGATCATTAACATCCGCGTGCGGTTCATCGTACTCCCTTGGAAACAAACACTCCTGTGCCGCAACTCGCCGATCGTGCCAGTCTGTCAGAAGGATCGCGGCGGCTATTGGATGGAACTTGCGACATTGGAGAAAACGTTACCGGCATTGCTACCGATCAACCGGATCGTTCCCACGACAATGACCAGAATTACCGCCAACATTACCGCGTATTCGGCGATGTCCTGTCCATCCTCTTCCCACCATAATCTGCGCACGAAATCCATAGAATTTCCCCCGTGTTTCATCTGATTGATTGTCGCGAATGCTTTTGCGGGCGAGGCTGGGACCTCGGCACGCCGCGTGCTGGTTCGCAGATTGCCCTACGCCAACACCCATTACCGCTAATCATACCCCGCAAAATACAGAAAAGGTGGTAATTTTCTGCACACTAGCACGAAAGATTAGTTACCACCGTGCTGAATGCCATGGTTCTCCTGTACGATCCTTGGGTTTCAGTGCAAGGCGCGGTCGGCGCCCGTGTCGAAGGTAACACGGTTGATTGACGGCCCCGAACCTGGACTAGAATCACGCCAGCCTCATGACCGTACGGCCCAGACTTCGCCTTGCCCTCGCCGGCTTCTGCCTGGGTCTGGTCACCCTGCATCTCGCCCTTTACTGGGTCACCCGCAAGACCGCCGCGGGCTTGCAGGATTTTCGGATTTTTTACACCGCCGGCCTCATGCTCCGGCGAGGACAAGGGTCAGTTCTCTACAACAGTTCCCTGCAGTTGCAAACCCAGCGAGAATTTGTGCCCGGGGCGACAGCGAGATACAGTGTGTTGCCCTACATCCATCCACCATTTGAAGCGCTGGTGTATGTGAGGTTGACCTATTTCCCCTATGCTCGCGCATTTTTCCTGTGGGTCCTGTTGAACCTGGGTCTGTTGTCAACAACGGTTTTACTGGTCCGTAGGTGGCTCCCGGCACTCGCATCAACGTTTCCGAGATTCCTCTTTATCGCTCCATTGGCGTTTTTGCCGGTCGCCTTTTCTCTTATGCAAGGGCAGGATTCCGTCGTAACGGCGTGCGTGTACTGCCTGACTTATGGCGCTTTACGTACCCGACGAGATCTGCAGGCTGGTATATGGCTCGGCCTGGGTCTGTTCAAGTTCCACTTGATTCTGCCCTTCGCGGCGATCCTGCTGCTCCATCGTCGCTGGCGCGCGATTCGCGGCATTCTTCTAAGCGCGGGTGTGGAAGTGGCGATTTCGTGGATGGTCGTAGGTTGGAAGGAACTCCTTTATTACCCAATCTACGTAAACTCCATCAATCGCGATCCATCGCTGCACGTAATTCTGCCCCGGGGAATGCCCAACTTGCGGGGCCTGTTCATGGGATGGGCGTGGTCGGCTTCAGCTCGACCATGGGTAGAAGGGTTGTTGCTCGCGGTCTCAGCCGGTTTGTTGATTTGGGCCTCACGCTACTGGCGCCCTCAGGACCTGACCGACCCACAGCGTTGGGATGACGGATTCTGCCTTGCGGTCGTGACTACCTTTGTGGTGGGTTATCACGGTTACAGCCACGACCTGAGCATCGTCTTGCTGCCCATCTTGATTTTGCTGGATCGCGCCCTGCAGTTGAAGGCCGCGAAGTTTGGCGGTGTCCGCAACGTCATCCTGGTGCTGATGTTCTTTAGCCCGCTGCAGCTGGTATTGAATCTCAACTACGATCACCAGAATCTGTTTGCTCTGGTGCTGCTGGCTCTGATGGGTACTCTTGCCCTGTCTTCCGCAGCAGCAACACGACCAGCATGGGAAGATAGAGCCACAACACTGTCCAGCGGCCGACTTGCATGAAGCTATGTGGAGTGTGGTACCAGCGCCAGATTCCAGGCACCCAGCTCAATCCGGCCGTATAGACAATCTGCCGGCGCGTTTTCGGGATCAACCATAAGAAAAAGGGATCATAGAACCAGCGCTGAGGCATACACGCGCCCACCAAAAGAAGCCAGCCGTCGCGATCCCGGTATCGCAGCAGCACAAGCAGCAGGAGCGGACCAGGAAAAATCAGCAGCGGAATGAAATGCTGGTAGTTGCCCGATTGTGCCAGCCACAGCCGCGGCCAATTCGGCATGAAGGCGAAAGTCGCGAGAACCACAGCCGCGGTGACTGCCAATCCTGTGCGGCTCAGGCGCGTGAGAAAGACTGGCAATCCGATCTGCGGCTTTGCGCTGGTGAATGGGAGAAGAATCGGAAAGAACGCGCTTGCGGTAACGGCGGCCGACCACTGCACGGTGAGGAGTCCACTCCAGTAGGGGAAGGCCAGAAAAATAAGCAATCGGTGATAGCCATGGCGCGTCAGTCCGAACGCCAGGAGCCCGGAGCTGAGCCCGTAAAAAACCGCAGCGGCGGCTTCTGCAGAAAAACCCAAAAACGGTAAGGCGAACACACCAGCAGTCAGAGGATATTGTTCTAACGGCGTATCGTAGGGATTCTGTCGGGCCAGGACCCGGTGCGCCAAATGAATGGCCCATTGAAAGTCTGCCGCTCCCTGCTGAAAACGTATCATCAGGAACCAGCATAAGAACCCGCTGGCCAAGCCGATCAAGGTTGAAATCAGCAAACGGGCGCGCATCGCGATTCGGATGAAGTATACGTTGTACCATGGGAAGTCGAACGAGAGACACGTGTCCAACTCTTCCGTCCTTACGCAGCGCCCAGGCGGTCGCGTCTCACCAATCGCTCTGTTGCTGTCGATCGCTGCGGCCGGCTGCATGTGGGCCTACGTCCAGAAAATTCTGATCCCGTATGAGAAGGCGGATGCCCAAGCGAGGAACGCGCCACGCGGAAATCTCTCTGATCTCTATCCGCGCTGGCTGGGCGCACGCGAGCTGCTGCTGCGCGGGCGCAATCCGTACCACGACGAGATCACGCGCGAAATTCAGACCGGATATTACGGACGCCCCATCGATCCAACTCGGCCCAACGATCCCAAGGATCAGCAGGCGTTTGCCTATCCCGCGTACGTGATTTTTCTTCTCGCTCCGACCGTGAAACTGGAATTTTCTTTCGTCCAGAAAGGAACAGTGCTTCTGCTTCTCGCATTGACGATCGTCTCTATTCCTCTCTGGCTGCGGACGCTCGGCTGGAAAATTTCCACCAGCGCCCAGTTGCTCTGGATTGTCCTCACCGTGGGATCTTTCCCCGCAATCCAAGGGCTGAAGCTCCAGCAGCTGACACTGCTCGTAGCCGGTTTACTGGCAGCCTCGCTCAGCGCACTGGCTAGCGGAGCATTTTTTCTCGCCGGCGTCCTGCTCGCGATCGCCAGCATCAAGCCGCAACTTGTGGTTCTGCCAGCCGCGACGCTTTTGATCTGGAGCCTCGGAAATTGGCCTCGCCGCCAACGATTCGTATGGGGATTTGCCGGGACCATGATCCTCCTCGCCGGAGGGGCGGAAATCCTTTTGCCCGGTTGGATCACGGAATTCCGCTCCGCCTCTGCCGCCTACTGGAAGTACACGGGTGGTGGCCGGTCGGTGCTCGATGTCGAATTAACACCGCTTTTGGGTCACGTGGTTTCAGCGGCACTGGTCTTGATTCTTCTGTTCCAGGCCTGGAAGCTCCGTCACTCCGAAACGCGCACGCCGGATTTCAATTGGCTATTAGCACTGACGATGGCGACGACCCTGGCCGTGATCCCGATGTTTGCCCCCTACAATCAGGTGCTGCTGATTCCAGTCTTCATGCTGATCGTTCGCACGATCCGGGAGCAGTGGCGCTCGACCCGCCTCTCGCACTTTTTCGTAGGAATCACTGCCGGCTTCCTGTTCTGGCCCTGGGTCGCCTCGTTCATGCTCTCGATTGGCCTGCTTTTTCTGCCAGCAACTACTGTCCAGAAAGCATGGCTTGCCCCCTTGCTCACGAACTTCCTGATCCCAACCGCCACGCTCGCGCTGGTGCTGATAAATGCAAGGCAGATCAGGGATTCGCGCTCGCCTGCCTAATTCTGCGTTCCTTGCGGCTGCTTGCGATACGGCGCGTGGGCAGAGTACTCTGATGCTGCACAGTTGCGCGCCGGCTTGTGGGAACAGCGTAATTAGACCTGCCGCGCCTTAACTCCACAGCAGCATGGCCCTTAACGCCATCAGTCATAGTTCGGGTTCCGGAGTCTTTCCCGCCCTTGTGTTTGTACAGGGCAGCGAGCAGAAGAACATCGTTCTCAATCGCACTCCGTTCAGCGTTGGCCGCAAGGTCGATAAAGACCTGGTCATCGCCGATCCGCGCGTCTCGCGCGATCACGCCCAGATCATGCAGGAGGGGCAGGATTTCTTTCTCGTCGACCTGGGAAGTAAGCACGGGACTTTCGTCAACGGGGAGCGGATCCAGCGCCAAAAACTGGAGCGCGGAGATCGTCTCGAGTTCGGAGCGCGCGACTCCGCCTACATTCTTTTCAATCCCGCTCATGCCACCTCGAACACGGCGCGCGAGTTCCTTAGCCAGATCTCCGTCATCGGCATCAAGCCGGAAGCGACAGAACTCGAGAAGCTCACACTCTTCCTCGATGCGGCTCGAAAACTGAACACCGCCGGCGTACTCGACGAAATCCTCATCACCATGCTCGACGTCACGCTGCAGCTCACGCGTGCCGAGCGCGGCTACGTTTTCCTGAAAGACGAAGACGGCAGGCTGCGCCTGATGGCGGGCCGGAATTCGAAGAAAGAGCCGCTGCTCGACGACAAGACGATTTCACACTCCATTCTCGAGGAATCTCTGCGTTCGAACTCGGAGTTCCTGCTGACCGATACCAGCCAGTCGCTGGATCTTGCCGGCAGGCAGAGCATCGTCGCCTACGATCTGCGCACGGTGGTTTGTATTCCGCTGCGCAAAATGCAAGTGCAGGCAAAGGCCAGCCGCGAGTCCTTGACGCCATCGCCCTCCGGCAATGTGGCCGAAGCGATGGGAGTGCTCTATGTCGACTCGCGTTTTGCCTCACGCGACATCGGTGGCGTCGACCAGAAGATTCTTCACGTGATCGCAACAGAAGCGGCGTCGCTGATCGAGAACGCGCGCCTCGTTCAAGCGGAGGAAGAGGCTCGTCGCTACCAGCAGGAATTGGGCATTGCCGCCAGCATCCAGCAACGGCTCATGCAGGTGAAGATTCCCGAAGTCCCGTTCGCTCGCCTGCGCGGAAAGAATCTGTCTTGTAAGGAAATCGGCGGAGACTTCTTCGACGCGGTGATCACTAAAGAAGGCCTCGCCGTCGTGCTCGCCGACGTGAGCGGCAAGGGAGTTTCAGCCGCCCTCCTGGCTTCCACGCTGCAGGGGATGATTTATTCGCACCTCATCGCGGGCATGTCGCTGCTCGACGTCGTCACCGCTGTCAACCGCTTCTTCACCGAGAAGATGGGAGGCGAAAAGTATGCGACTGTGCTCCTGGCCCGCCTGCGGCGCGACGGCGAACTCGAATACGTCAACTGCGGGCACGTTCCGCCGTTGCTGGTTTGCCGCGGCGAGGTGATACGGCCGGGACACGGCAACGTTCCTGTCGGACTTCTGAGCGATGCTGCTTTCGAGAGCGCCACCTGTCAGATGAAGTCCGGCGATCGCTTCATTCTCGTCACCGACGGCGTTACCGAAGCGGAAAACGCCATGGGAGATTTCTTCGAGGATTCGCGCCTGGAGATTGCCGCTGCAAAGTCCCCCACGCTGGAAGGAATTTTTGCCGCCGTTTCCGAATTTTGCGCCGGCAATCCGCTGAATGACGACTGCACCGTCGTCGAGTTGTGCTACACGGCAACGGAAAATTAAGCGCTCACCGCCGCGCAAACCTGACCAGGCACCTACCGCACCCCGTTCAGCTCTTAGCCCGCGATTGATACAGTGAAATCCGTTCCTTCCCATCGTTTTTCATTCGGCCAATAAAACGTGAAAACGGCCTGAGCGCCTACGGGAAGAGACGCGGTGGGCAAGTCCAGGGTGTAAATTCCGAGTTCTGTGTCGCGCGCGTCGGTATCGTGAGCCGTAGTCCAGTTGTCGAGGCTCCAGTGCACAAGCGCCGGCGACAACAGAATCAGGCGCAGCGTTTTTCCCCGGGGAATCGTTCGTGTTTTGTTGTTGAATCTCCAGCCAAAGATTTGCCGGCTGCGCTTCTCAACGAGATAACGTTGTACGGTCTGGGGTGGTTGATCGAAGACTTTTCCGTCGCGAATCGAACGGCGTAATTTCACGTACTCCGAATGGGCCCAGACCAAAGGGCATGCCGAGCCTGTCGGCTTGCCTCGAAACAGCTCGAGCGCCGGGATGTCTTCCGAATCCCACACCTGTTCCGGCAGCAGACGGCTCTGTCCGTAGGTGGAATTTTCCATCACGGTCAACAACGCTTCGGCTTCGTCGCGATGTCCGCCGGCCAAACAATAGTGCGCCCGTTCTCCGGCCAACAAGGGCCAGGGTCGCCCCACGCCAGTTCCATCGAACGCGGACCCATCCTTGTGCTCACCGTAACCGTCCCCGTTGTAGCGGTACCAGCACGGCCCTTGTGGAAGCTCCACACTGAGAAGAGCGTCAATGGCGCGGAGCGTGTTCAGAATTCGCGGATCGTCCGGAGCTCGCAGCCCAAAACGTACCAGGGCAAGCGCATCCGGACTGATCACATGGTAGGCGCGCTCTCCGTCCTCGCCCGGAGGACGGTTCTTGATCGGAACAAAGCCCTGCATCGGCGATGCCGCGGCACCATCGATGGCAGGAGGCGCAATGCGCACGTAATACCCTTCGATCCCGAGTTGCTGCGCCAAGTCTGTTCCCGTCGCGTATACCCAGCGCTCGATGTTGTCATTCCATGCGTCCGCCGTGTCACGCATGGTCTGAGCCTGAGCCGGGTGTCCGGCCTGATCAGCGAAATCGGCGGCCGCCAGCAATCCCGAGATTTCCGCCGCCAGTGTGAATGGCGAGTAGCCCGCGTCTTCTTCCCATCGGTCCTGCTGCGTCACCGGACCGTTACGCAGGATGAAGCCAGCCGCCTTGCGCACCATCGGCCACCACCGGTCCAGCTTTCCCAATGAGGCAGGAGCTTCACGGCGCAGAAGATCGATCAGCAGGATGGGGAAGGCGGTTTCGTCCATCTGGATGCCGCCCCAATAAGACCGTCCATCCAGCCACAGATTCTGGGCCCAGTTTCCATCCGCTTCCTGTGTCGCTTCCAGATATCGAAGCACGCGCACCGCGTCCGTGACTGCTCCCGCTGCCAGCAGTGCGCCCGCGGTTTCGACCAGGTCGCGTGGCCACACCAGGTGATATCCCCCGAGATCTTCGTCCCCCTTGTTGAACCCCCACGGGATCGAAAGGCTTGCGATGATCCCGCCCAGGAAATCCTTCGATTCATGAGTGCGCAGGACCGCAGCCGATGCGCGATAGAGATCGTACTGGCGGGCCGGTTCATCCAGGGGCAGAAGCGTCGCCTGCCAGGTTTTCCATTGCGAGGTGTATCGCTGCCGGATTTCCCCGTAGTCCTCGAATAAACTCGAGCGGGCGTGCTGGGCGGCCTCTGTCCAGATACCGCCGAAGCCAAGCGCGAGCACAAACTCGCCGCCGCACGCCAACAGGTCGATCTCTCCCGCAAGAGCGACGTTGCCGTTTTCAGCCCGCTCGTACTCCCATTCCATTTCGAAGTGCTGCGAGAGATCCTGCCATCCGTCGGACGTGCCAACAAATCCTACCGATCGCTTCTTCCATGCAGTCGACAAGGAAAGAGCTAGCGATACGCTCCCGCGCTCGGCCAACAACATTGGCACGCCTTTGTAGTCGCCGACCCATCCGGTATTGCCCGCGCCAAAATTTGCGAGGTGCGGCGACAGGAGTGCGTAAAGGTGATAGTCCGATAGCCTTCCGATCAATGGCTCGAAGCGCACTTTTTGAAGAACGACGTTGCGATAAGGGTCGGTGAGGACCTCCTTGTGAATCCGGTAGCGGCCGCTATTGCACGTATTCCGCATCTCGTAACCGGGGATTCCCGGTTCGAAGGGATGGCTCTCGTAGGTGCAGTTCCGCTTCTCCTCCGAGAAAAAAGCATGGCCGTCGGTCACCAGGAAACCCATGTCCCGGGTACATGCCTGGTCCACACGCGGGAAGTACACTTCATTCAGGATGCCGTGACTCAAGGTGAACCAGACCTTGCTCTGCTGGTTCAGCGCCGTGCCCATTCCGGTCTTCGCACTCGAGGTCCAGCGCGGAGGAATGCCGGGCCAACCGGGCGCATAGCGGATTGAAGTATCACTCATGCACTGCCTTTCATGCCGAAGCGGTCCCGGCGGATTTTACACAACTTTGACAGCCGAGGAATCCCTTGCGTCGCAAAATCACTTCCAAAATTCAGAATGTTAAGAAATCGACACTACAGTGGATCGTGCTACGTCTCTCCGCCACGATTGTTATGACGCGATGCTGGCTACCGGTTTTGCCAAATACGTCATCGAAAGCACGTCCCCGCCGGTGCGTTGGCTTCTGCGCATGGGCGGCCTGCCCCCTGATAAGCAGTCGGGAATCGCCGATCTGCTCACCACCGCCGAGCGCGGATACTATCTCGCTCCCTTCGCGCGCATTTTGCTGGCTATCGCTTACGTTCGCGAGAAAGACACCGGTTGTGCCCTCGAACTCCTCTCTGGACTACGCGCAGAATTTCCCGCCAATCCTCTCTTTTCGAAAGAGATCGGGCGCCTTGAGGAAGCGCATTAAGCTCCAGGTTCAGGATCAGCATCGCACTGCTTCGTTACACTGCATTCACCAGAAATTCACCCGTTTGTAACCATCCTGTAACACGCCGCCGATAGAAGAATTATCTCGGACCAAACATCAAGAGGAGCGATCTAGTGACACGCAAAATCGTGATGCTGTTGGTGTGTGTTCTTCTGGCCTTCCCTGTGCTTGGGCAAACTACTCTGAATGGGGCTGGCGCGACCTTTCCTAATCCGATCTACTCAAAGTGGTTCAGTGAATACAACAAGTTGCATCCCGATGTTCGGATGAACTATCAGCCCATCGGCAGCGGCGGCGGAATCCGGCAGGTCACAGAGGCAACCGTCGACTTTGGCGCCAGCGACATGCCGATGACCGATGACCAGCTCAAAGAGGCCGAAAGCAAGCTCAAGACCAAGGTGCTCAACATCCCGACAGTCCTGGGTGCCGTTGTTCCCGTCTACAACATCCCGGGAGTTTCCGGCGAGCTGAAGTTCACTCCTGACGTTTTGTCCGGAATTTTTCTCGGTCGCATCACCAACTGGAACGATAAAGCGATTGCTGCCGTTAATCCCGGCGTCAACTTCCCCAACCAGGAAATCGTAGTCGTCCACCGCTCCGATGGCAGCGGCACTACTTTCATCTGGACCGACTATCTGTCGAAAGTCAGTCCCGACTGGAAAAGTCAGGTAGGTAGCGGTACTTCCGTGAAGTGGCCGAGGGGTATGGGCGGGAAGGGAAATGAAGGCGTCGCGGGTTCGGTCCGCCTTCTGCCCGGCTCATTGGGCTACGTGGAACTGATCTATGCCGTACAGAACAAGATTCCTTACGGAAGCGTCAGGAACTCATCGGGAGTATTCCTGAAGGCATCGCTCGATGGCGTGACCGCTGCTGCTGCGTCGGCGCCGAAGATGCCGCCTGACTTCCGCGTCTCCATCACCAACGCCCCGGGCAAGGATGCTTACCCGATCTCCAGCTTTACCTGGCTGCTGATTCCGGCTCAGTCCAAGGACGCGGCGAAGGGCAAGATCCTCAATGACTTCCTGAATTGGATGGTGACGGATGGGCAGAAATTGACGAGTTCGCTCGATTACGCGCCACTGCCGGATAGCGTGGCCGCCAAAGTCAAGGACGTGATCAAGCAGGTCAAATAGAACCCGCAGTAGGTGCACTGATTCTTCCATTCGACATGAATTCAAGGAGAAAGCTATGAAGTGCGTTCGGACATTGTGTGTAATTCTGATTCTGGCAAGCGCCTTGGTGGGACAAACCACGACGACGAAGCCAAAAAAATCGGCGCCAATTACAGCGGCCGATGTGCAAGCGCTGAAGGATGCGATCGCCGCTCAACAGAATGCGATTCAGCAACAACAACAGCAGATTCAGCAGTTGATGGAAGAGCTGCACCACAAGGACCAGGCTGTGCAGCAGGCGCAGACGGCGGCGACGGATGCTTCGAGTAAGGCTGACGCTGCCGAAGCGCAAGCCAACCAGCAACAACAGAGCGTAACCGCGCTCAAGAGCGATGTTGCCGATTTGAAGATCAACACCGTCAACACCGTTTCCACGCTTCAGGAAATGCAGAAGACGGTCAAGGAAGGCGCCGAAAGTCCCGCGGCATTGCATTACAAAGGGATCACGATCACACCGGGCGGCTTCGTGGCGGCGGAAACAGTGACCCGCCAGCGTGCAGCCGAATCCAGTATCAACACACCCTTCACCGGTATTCCCTATCAGGGAAATGCGCTCGCTCATATTAACGAAAGCGACTTTACCGCTCGCCAGAGCCGGCTCTCCCTGCTCGCGGAAGGCAAGACCGGGCCCGCGAAATTGACGGGATACTACGAAGCAGATTTCCTGGGAACGGGCGTGACTTCCAACAACCGGCAGAGCAACAGTTACGTGTTGCGCCAGAGGGTTCTCTACGGTCAGGCCGCACTGGACGATGGTCTTACATTCACGGGCGGTCAGCAGTGGTCGTTGCTGACAGAGAACAGGACTGGAATCACGAACCGTACGGAAGTTCTGCCCATGACCATCGACTCGCAATACCAGGTGGGTTTCGGATGGGCTCGTCAGTATGGCTTCCGCATGGTGAAGAACTTCAACAATCGGTTTGCGTTGGGTCTTTCCGTTGAGGGGCCGCAAGCCACGATTGGCGGACGTGGGTTCTCGAGCGTTACTACCACGAACCTGGGAACTGCCGTGGTTTCCACCGTTGGTAATGCTTTCGTGGATGGCCCCGGTTCCGGCGGTGGCTTGCTGAACTTCGCTGACACCACTGGATATTCCTTTAACAAGAGTCCGGACATCATCGTGAAGGCGGCGGCAGACCCCGGATGGGGCCATTATGAGCTGTACGGAATTTACAGCGCCTTCCGCAATCGAGTGTATCCATGCGCGGTGGTGGGCACGAACGCAACCGATACCAATCCTCCCGCAACGCCTGCCACAATCGCTTGCGCCAGCAACGGCTCTACTACACCGAGCTCTGCTGGAGCGTTCAACGACACGCGCTCGGGCGGCGGGTTTGGCGGCAGTTTGCGGCTACCCGTTGGCGGGAAGAAGGCTGAATTGGCCGCGCAAGGAGCGTTCGGCGATGGCATCGGCCGCTACGGCAGCGCGCAGATCGCTGACCTAACCCTGCGTCCCGATGGCACGCAGGCCCTGATCCGCACCGCGCATGCGCTTGGCGAGCTCGTGTTGCACCCCAGTCCAAAGTGGGACATTTACGCTGACTTCGGCGGCGAGTATGGCTGGCGCACCGCATTCACCGGGTACGACAGCATCGCGATCGTGAAGACTCCGGCGATCCCGGCCAACCCAACGGCTGGAATTCCGGCAATCCCCTCGACCACGACTACTACGATCAAAACAACCGGAATCGGTGGATACGGCTCGTTGTTCGCCAATAACTCGGGTTGCAGCTCCGAGAGTGCTCCTACCAACCAGCTGACTCCTTCTGGCGGCGGCACTTGCGCAGGTGATACTCGGCTGATCGTCGAAGGAACGATTGGTTTCTGGAACAAGATCACCCAGGGACCACATGGCGGACTTCGATGGGGTATTCAGTACTCCTACTTCTCGAAGATGGGCTGGTCGGGAAACAATGGCACCACGGGACCCGGCATCTCGCCGAAGGCCGTGGACAACATGATCTGGACCTCGTTCCGCTACTACATACCGTAAATCACGGTTAGGTAACGGTTTAGCGCGCACTCTCAAAGCGGCATCTGGTCAGGTTCTCTGCCAGATGCCGCCTTTTTGTCGATAGCAACTTCCCGCCCAAGCACGCCAGGCTCGATTGTTTTATACTGTGCCCTCTGGAAGTTCCTGGGAAACGCCGATCCCCAAAGTAAAACCGCTGGAGAATCAATCACTGAGGGTACGAGCCGCTCATGGCCCGGATTTCTTTAGATAGCCCCGACTACTTCTTGAACCGCGATACCTCCTGGATGGCGTTCAACCGCCGTGTGCTTGAAGAGGCGGATGACGAAGGCAATCCTCTTCTGGAGCGCCTGAAATTCCTCGCCATCTCCGCCAGCAACCTCGACGAATTTTTCGAGGTGCGCGTGGCCGGAATGATGCAGCAGATTGAAGACGGCTACAACGAAGCCGGTCCGGACGGTTTAACGCTCACCGAGAAGCGCGACATTCTGAACAAGCTGACGCACCGCTTCGTCGACGATCAGTACGATTGCTGGAACACGCGCCTGCGCCCGGCGCTGTTTGAGAACGGAATTCGCGTACTGGGTCTGAACGAACTCGACGCCGAGGCGCGCCGTTTTGTCGACGAATATTGCGAGCGCGAATTAGACCCGCTGCTGACTCCGGTCACGGTCGATCCCGCCCATCCTTTTCCCCGCGTCATCAATAAAGCTCTCTGCGTAGCTTTCCTTTTGCGCCGCCGCCGGCGTTCGGCGTTGACCTATACAGGGGTCGTTTCCGTCCCCCGCGTGTTGCCGCGGCTGGTGCGTTTGCCCTCAGGGAACGCGGATTTTATTTTTCTCGCCGACCTTGTTGCGCATCATGCCGTCCGCATGTATCACGGCTACGACATCGTTTCCTCCGCGCCATTTCGAGTAACCCGTAACAGCAACCTGTACCTCGCGGAGGAAGAAGCGCGCAGCTTGCTGGAGTCGGTCCGCACCGAGCTCCACAACCGGCGCAAAGGCGATGCCGTGCGGCTCGAGATCGAATCCGAGGCCGATCCTGAAATTATCGAGCGCTTGCGCTCGGTGTTCGAACTCGATCCCTGGCAGGTCTTTTCCGTCGATGGCCCGGTCAACCTTCTCCGCCTCTTCAATGTGTATGAACAGGTCGAGCGCCCGGACCTGAAATTCCGCACCTTCGCTCCGCGTGAGTTGCGGCTGACTTCGAAATCCAAAGACCTCTTTGAGGAGCTGCGCTCCCACGATGTCCTCCTCCACCACCCGTACGATTCTTACGATGCGGTGGTTTCGTTCATCGGCTCTGCTGCCGAAGATGAGCGTGTACTCTCCATCAAGCAGACCCTCTACCGCACCAGCGAGCATTCTCATATCGTGCCGCACCTGATCGATGCTGCTTCCGCAGGGAAAGAAGTCACGGCCGTTGTCGAGTTGAAGGCGCGTTTCGACGAAGCCTCAAACATCCGCTGGGCGCGCGATCTCGAAGATGCCGGAGTGCAGGTTTTCCACGGTCTCGTTGGTCTTAAAACGCACTGCAAATTATCATTGCTCGTGCGGCGAGATCCCGACGGCGTGACTCGCAGTTACGTGCATATCGGAACCGGCAACTACAACGCGACGACCGCTCGAATTTATACCGATCTGAGCTTGTTCACCGCCAACCCGGAGATCACCCGCGCCGTCCATGATGTGTTCAGTTTCCTGACCGCATATTCGGAGAATCCGAGCTATCAGCCCCTTCTTGTTGCACCGCTCGACCTCGCTGAGAAGTGCGTGGCGTTGATTGAGCGCGAGGCCGAGCACGCCCGCAATGGCAAGGAAGCCCGCATCATCGCCAAGATGAACGCCCTGCTCGACAAGAAGATCGTGCAGGCGCTCTACCGGGCCTCGCAGGCCGGAGTGCAGATCGACCTGATCGTCCGCGGCATTTGCGCGCTGCGGCCGGGCGTCCGCGGAGTGAGCCACAACATCCGCGTGCGAAGCATTGTCGGGCGATTCCTCGAGCACAGCCGCATCTACTATTTTGCCAACGCCGGTGAAGAGGAGATCTACATCGGAAGCGCCGACTGGATGCCGCGCAATCTCTATGAGCGCGTCGAGGTGCTGGTCCCGTTGCGCGATGAGCTTCTGCGTGAGCGTGTGCACCGGGAGATCCTGGACGCCTACCTCGCCGATAACCGTAAAGCCCGGGTCTTGCTTAGCGATGACAATTACATTCGCGCCTGGCAGCCGGTGCACGGAAAGCGCAATCGTCGCCCACCCGTTGGCGATGCGGCCTTTTCCGCCCAGGATTACCTGATCTCGGTGGCCGAAGGGAAAGCTGTATTGCCCCCGGCGCTGGATCCTGCATCCAAACGGCGAAATCGGTTTTTAGTGGGAAAGGAAAGATAATCGGTGACGATCTTATATTTTTTGCGGCACGCCAGCGCAGGGGAACACGTCGTTAATCCTAAGAAAGATGAAAAGCGCGCACTCGATAAAGAAGGAATCGAGCAGTGTGGCTACATCGGTCGCGCCCTGACGGCGCTTGGCGTGCAAGTCGACACCATCGTATCCAGCCCGCTGAAGCGCTGCACCCAGACTGCGTTCCTGGTCGGGAATGAACTCGGGTATGAAGGCAAGCTGCAACTGGATACCGGTCTTCGCCCCGAAGCTGGCTTCGCCGATTTCCGCAAGCTGTTGGAGAAGTACTCGCGTCAGGAAGCGATCATGGTGGTCGGGCACAACCCGAACCTCAGCCAGTTTCTTGGCTCGATCATTAGCGATTCTGGTTGCGAGGCGTCGCTGGAATTAAAGAAAGGCGCGGTTGCCAAGGTAGAAATGCGCCGCAGTTCCGGTACTCTCCAGTGGTGCTTTACGCCCAAGGTCTTGCGGGCCCTTTACGCCTCCGCTGTAGAAAGTTCCCGGCCGAAAACTTCGCGGAAGTAGTCCCGCTCTTTTTCGATCGCCCACAGCTCGAGATCCACACCCAGGTTTCGCCGCGAGATAAGCGTGAGCTTCACCTCGGCCGAGCGCAAGCCAATGCGTACTCGCCCCACTGCCCGGCTTCGTCCCAGATTCAACGCCCGCGCCAGCCGCAGCAGCAGAATCGCCTTCTGTACGTGTGGCCGGTCGCCGGCATCCACCATTTTCATCGGACCGTCTTCGACTGTAGGGCGCGATTTGCCGAGGTAGCGTGCGATGGCGGCAATGATGCGCCGCTGCTGCGGCGTGTATCCCAGGATTTCGGAATTCGAAATAATGTAGTGCGTATGGCGATGATGGCCGTTGCGGTTCACGTAGTCGCCCACTTCATACAGCATCGCCGCCGCTGACAGCCATTCGCGGTACTCCGGGGGCAGGCGATGCAGCGATCGCAATCCGGCGAATAGCAACATCGCCGATTCGCGCACGTCCAGCACGTGCTTGCGTTCGACGTGATAGTGGTCGAGCGCCTTCAGAATCGATTCCCACCGCTCCGACTCGATTTGCTTTCCCGAGCGCGTGCTGCGGTCGTAGTCGGCTGCAATTTGAGATAGCACTCCGTCTCGCAACCCGAGAGCCGAATAGCGGAATCCCGAGAGGTGCAGACGATCGAGCAGTTCGTGGTACACAGTGGCGCCGGCCACAATAATTTCCGCGCGCCGCGGCCCAATGCCTTCAATCTTGCGCCGTTCGGCTACCGGGAGCCGCGCCAGCCGCTTGGCGATGCGCGTCATCTCGGTCCGCGACACAATCTGGCGCTGCCGACGGCCACCCCGCCGCAGATGAGCCGCGACCGCCGCCAGCGCTGCTGCGGTTCCGGAAGTCGCAATCACGTTTCGGATGCGGGCCGCTCCGATACGACGGGCAATGCGGTTGACTTCACGCGCCACAAAGCCACGCAGGCGTTTCAGTTCGCCCTTCCGCGACGGATCATGGCGCAGAAATTCATCGGTCAGCCGCACTGCGCCCAGCGGCAGGCTCACGGCATCGCGGATGTGACCATGCTGCGATATCGTCAACTCGCAACTGCCGCCCCCGAGGTCGATCATCAGGGTCGGCGACCGGTCTACGCGGGGACCCGACACAAGTCCGAGATGGATCAACCGCGCTTCTTCCACCCCCGACACGATCTCGACCCGCCATCCTGTCGCCGACCGAACCCACTCCAGAAATGCCTGGGAATTGCGCGCGTCGCGCAGGGCACTGGTCGCCACCACCCGGACGTGGTCGGTCACAATCTGCTGGGTAGCGCGATGAAAGCGGCGCAGCACTTTCACCGTTTCCGCCATTGATTCCGGCGTCAGAAACCCGGAGCGGAACACTCCTTCGCCGAGGCGCGTGACCTCGCGGTCTTCGTGAATCGCCCGCAAACGGCCCGCCTGCAGGCGCGCCACCTTCAGGCGAACCGAGTTTGATCCGATGTCAACCGCGGCGAACGTGGGCATGGAGGAAGCTCCACAGTTTACATGCGATGCACCCGAACGTCACCGCGTTTGCGCGCTGTTGTATGCTGTTCTCTCGTTAGGCTCCGGGCGAAATAAGATCCTGTTTTAACACTTTTGTAACAACCCTCTGCTACGGTGAAAGGGAATGGCCAACGCAGCTTTTCCACGGCCTGATATGCACGGTCCACAACCGGTTGCAGCATCGCACGTTAAGCCCTCCGTCGCGCAGCCGGCACGGCCTCTGTTGAATGCCCCCAGCGGCGCTTTTGCCGACCGCATCTTCAGCTATGCCATGACCGCGTGCGGGCTCGCCGTCCTCGGGGTTCTCGTCCTCATCGTCTATGAGTTGATGTTGCGCTCCACGCTCTCCTGGCACGCATTTGGTCTGAAGTTCTTCTTGGCCAACGAATGGGACCCGGTAAACGAGTTATTCGGAGCGCTGCCTTTCATCTATGGGACCCTCGTTTCATCCCTGCTGGCCTTGGTCATCGCCATTCCTCTGTCGGTCGGTGTCGCTGTCTTCACCACCGAGATGTGCCCGAAAGCTTTTCGTGCGCCACTCTCGTTCTTTGTCGAGCTGCTGGCGGCCATCCCCAGCGTGATTTATGGGCTGTGGGCGCTGTTCGTTCTGGTGCCGTTGCTGACGCGCTATGCGCAGCCGGTCTTGTCAAAGACTCTCGGATGGACCGGACTTTTTGAAGGCCCGCTCTTCGGCCTCTCCATGCTGGCTGCGGGCATCATCCTGGCCATCATGATCATCCCCATCATCTGTTCGATCACCCGCGAGGTCCTCGTCGTCGTGCCTCAGCATCAGCGCGAAGCAGTGCTCGCCCTGGGTGCGACGCGTTGGGAGATGATTCGAATTGGTGTTCTGCGCAACGCGCGGGCCGGGATCGTGGGCGGCATTATCCTCGGCCTTGGCCGCGCCCTCGGCGAGACGATGGCCGTCACCATGGTCATCGGAAACCGCCCGGAGATTTCGAAATCACTGTTTGCTCCCGGATACACGATGGCCAGCGTGTTGGCGAACGAATTCAGCGAGGCCACGGGCGACAAGTATCTTTCCGCCCTGGTGGAGATCGGACTGGCATTGTTCTTCGTGACGATTATCGTGAATGCCTTGGCGCGGCTTCTGGTCTGGTCCGTCACGCGCGGGCAACCTGCGAGGGGCAATGTCTGATACCTCGGCCGTGCAGCGCTCAGTTCCACCCATCAGCTTGCGCCGGCGCGTGACCGATCACGCGATGACCGGCGTCGCAGTTCTCACCGTCATCCTGGTGCTTGCCCCCTTAATCGCGGTCTTCGGCTATCTTCTTTATCGCGGCGTCGGGTCCCTGAACTGGGCTTTTTTCACCGCTACCCCTAAGCCAGTTGGAGAAGAAGGTGGCGGCATGGCCAATGCCATCGTCGGCTCAATCCTCATTCTGGGAATTGCCAGCCTGATCGGAGTGCCGTTCGGAGTAGGTGCCGGAATTTACCTGGCGGAGTTCGGCAGGAACCGCCTGGGCAGCGCGATCCGCTTTACTGCCGATGTCCTGAACGGCGTTCCCTCCATCGTCATCGGAATCGTGGCATACGCGATCGTCGTCCTCTATCAGCGCCACTTCTCGGCGCTGGCTGGCGGCGTTGCGCTGGCCATCATGATGGTCCCAACCATCAGCCGCACGACGGAAGAAATGCTACTGCTCGTGCCACAAGCTTTGCGCGAAGCGGCATATGGCCTCGGCGTACCGCGCTGGCGGACCACCCTTTCCATTACGCTTCGTACCGCAACATCCGGCGTCATCACCGGAGTCATGCTGGCATTCGCGCGAGTCGCGGGAGAAACCGCGCCGCTGTTGTTCACGGCATTCGGCAACCAGTTCTGGAATCTGCAGCCGGGCCAGCCAACAGCCGCCCTTCCTCTTCAGATTTATGTCTACGCCAATTCACCCTATGACGATTGGCATCGGCAGGCGTGGGCCGGTTCGCTGGTTCTTATCATCCTTATCGTCGGTGCTATCTCCGCCGTTCGTTACGTCGTGCGGCGCGGCACCTTTGGAGCGGCATAAGCCATGGGCGTTGGAATCCAGGTCGAGAAACTGAATGCCTGGTACGGCAAAGGTCAGGCCCTTTTCGACATCAATCTGCAGGTGGAGGCCAATCACGCCACCGCGCTGATCGGGCCCTCGGGCTGCGGAAAATCCACGTTCATCCGTTGCCTCAACCGGATGCACGAGACCATTCCCGAAGCCCGCGTCGAGGGCAAGGTTCAGATCGGCGAAATCGACGCCTACAACAGCACCTCGGCGACTCAACTGCGCCGGCGCGTGGGTATGGTCTTTCAGAAGCCGAATCCTTTCCCGACCATGTCGATTTACGACAATGTCGCATCGGGCTTGAGGCTCAATGGTTTTCGCGAGAAACGAAAGCTCGATGAGATCGTGGAGCGCTCCCTCGCCGTCTCTGCGCTCTGGGAAGAAGTGAAGGACCACGTCCACAAAAAGTCGGGCGCCAGCCTCTCCGGAGGCCAGCAGCAGCGTTTGTGCATCGCCCGCGCCCTGGCCGTCGAACCTGAGGTCCTTTTGATGGATGAGCCCTGCTCCGCACTGGACCCCATTTCAACCGGTAAAATCGAAGAGTTGATCTTTCAGTTGAAGGAGAGGTATACCATCGTAATTGTGACGCACAACATGCAGCAGGCGGCGCGCGTCGCGGAATTCACCGGCTTCTTTCTCCTTGGCAAGCTTATCGAGTTTGATAAAACGGAGAAGATTTTCACCAAGCCCTCTGACAAGAAGACGGAAGATTACATTACCGGTAGATTCGGGTAGAAGCCGGTTTTCGGTAGAAAGGTCAGAATCAATGCGCACGCGTTTTCAGATGGCGCTCGATGATTTGCGGCAGCGGTTGCTTCGCATGGGTGGACTGGCGGAGCAGGCGGTAGACCGCGCCCGCCAGGCCTTTGTCGATCGCGATCTTACCCGCTGCCAGATGGTGCTCGAAGGCGAAAGCCAGATCAACCAGGCGGAGCGCGAGATCGACGAGGCCGCTTTCGATCTCCTCGCGATGCAGCAACCCATGGCCGTCGACCTTCGCTTCATCCTCGCGGTCACAAAAATCAATGCCGACCTCGAGCGCGTGGGAGATCAGGCGGTCAACATCGCAGAACGTGTCATGGATATGGTCGAACTCCCGGCCGCCGACCTTCCTGTCGACATCGCCCGCATGGGAACCGCGGTCAGCGCAATGGTTCGCCGCGCGCTCGAGTCCTTCATCGAGGGCAAGGTGGAACTGGCTCAGGCCGTTCTCGAAATGGATAACGTCATCGATCGTATGCGCGACGACGCCTTCATCCAGCTCGTCAAGACCATGAACGAGCGCCCGGAAATTGTGCGCCAGTCCCTCGACGCGCTCCTCGTGGCACGCAACCTCGAACGCGTCGCCGACCACGCCACGAACATCGCCGAGGATGTCATCTTCTGGGTACAGGGCTCCGACGTCCGCCACAACGTCAACCCCGACGCGCTCGAAGAGCGCGATGTTCCGAGAGTCTCCAAGGGCTCCGGCGCGTAAGATTGATGCAGAGAGTTGATGAAGTTGAAAGCCGAAGAACGTTCTTCGTGCACCGTAGTGTCCTTCGTGGTTTAAGTTTTCGAACCTACTTCACCAACTCTCCATTGTGAACTTCATACTCGATGCGAAACGGTTTCTGCTTCTTGCGGTCCTGCCAACTTTCTTGCGCGATCACCCGTTGTGCCTGCGCCAGGCGCTCTGACGTCAGCGGATGCGAACGGAAGTATCCTTCCAGGCTCTGAATCGCCAGCTCCGACAACTCTTCTTCCGGGCTCTGCGCATGAATGACATATTCGTTATGCAGCTTGGCAAACTTCTCGAATAACGTGATTGCTCCGTAAGGCGAATAGCCGCTCAGAACGGCAAGATGCATTCCTTCGCGGTCGGCTTCCAGCTCCTCGTCCTTGTTGTAACCCGCTTCCCACACCGCAACCGGAATCTGCACTAGCGCCCCGATCATGCCCAGTTGCAGGTGCCGCAGCCTTGCCTCGATCTGTACTCGCTCGGCGCAATGGTAGTGATCGATATGTTCCACCTCGTGCCCGAGCACGGCAGCAATCTCATCTTCACTCGTCATCAGATCGAGCAGCCCCTCTCCGACAAACACCGGCCCGCCCGGCAAAGAAAATGCATTGATCATCGAAGCATTCGGCACCAAGTGAAACGAGTAGGGGATCCGGCGGTGCACATTCGCCGCAACTGCCGCGCCCACCCGCTGCACATATCTGTCGAGCGCTACTTGTTCCGGACTGAGTTTCGAGTCGTCGAGCGCGTACTGGCGGGCGAGTTCCTTTCCAATCTCGATTTCTTCGCTGTCGGAGAGCCGCGTCAGCCGCATCGGGACTCGTGTCAGATCGCGCTGTGCATCTGCCGCCACGGCGATCACTGCATTCGCCGAGACCGGAGTCGGATCATGTCTTCGCTCGCTGAAGTACAACGCCGACAGCGCGACCAGTAGTACAGCCAGAAAAATGGCGACGTGCTTCATAAGAATTGCCGGATCGCCTCACGATATTTGCTGTACAGGAAAGACACAAGCAGCAAGGCTGCGCCGAGAATAATGAATGTGATGTAACGGTCGCGCGGCGCCAGGCCCCACGCATCACGTAACATGATCTTCGCCACGCACACCAAGAGCAGAAGTAATCCCGTCAGCCGGAAACTCCTCTCGTTCACCGCCAGCGCCAGCAGAATGATCAGCACTCCCTCAATCCCCCAGGCCACGGTAACCATTCCGGCGCGCATCTGCAGTGCAAGCATCAGGGTCAGAAGAATGATAGGCGCGAAGAACATGAACTGCTCCGGATGCCGTACCAGCGCTCCCAGCCAGCGGATCTTCATTTGTACTCCGCGGTTTCGCTCCCGCAACCGGAAGGCAAAGGGAAGGCATGCCAGCAATACCGCCACAGCCGAACCGAGCACAAGAAATCGCCCTGTCCAGTTGCCCTGAAAGAAATAGCTCGCGCCAAAGAGATTGTGAACGATTCCACGCGTGCATGTGCCGATCGTTAGCAGGATTCCCTGGTGCAGGAAGATCGGTCGGTCCAATAACAGTGCGACTCCAAACAGAAGGAAGACCACTACGGCCAACGCCGTCGCCATCCATTCATTCGGATATTGGAAGTACAGCAAGGCCACCACGCTGCCCGCTCCGAGATAGGCCATCAGATCGTCGCAATGCAGGCGGCGATCATCACGTGCTCCGTTGTCTTCACCTTCCAGTTGCGCATAGACGAAGAAATAGATCAGCGCCAGCGGCAACACCGTGTAAATTCGGGGGCCCCAGAATTCCGCGGGATCTCCCGCCGCCAGGTTCGCGAAGAAGATCCGCCCAAATGATGCGCTCAAAGCCACATAAGCCTGGAAGCGGAACTGCCGCGTGTTGCGCAGGAGTCCGTACTCGAACAGCACCAACCCAAATACTGCCCATCCCACCGCCAGGCTGAGCGGTTGCAACTCGTACCACATGAGCACCGACACGAGCGCCGAAGCCGCCCACGAGTAAACGTGGTGGAACTCGCGGGCTCTCCACTGTTCCGGCATTCGGATCACGCGCGCCAGTGCATACATCACGACGGCGACGATGGCGAGCGAGAGCAGCCGCAAACTGATCCCATGCCAGCTCTCATTGATGTAGAGATTCACTCCAGCGCCGCGCACCATTGCCAGTGCAGCCAGCGCATGCGCCTGCCAGCCCAGATCCTCCAGCTCAAATCGGCGATCCACCAGTGCAAGTATCAGCGCGAATACCGCCCACACCGCGGCCAGCCATGCGCCCGGCGCCTCGTACCATGCCAGCCATGCCAGAAGCGCCGTCGCAGCAAAGGTGTGTAAATAAGAAATGAGTCGCGTTCCTGGCGAATCGGATGCCGCCGCGCGCCGCGACAGAAAATAAAGTCCGGCTGCGACCAGCGAAACCGTCGCCAACCGCAGCGAAACTCCCGGCCAGAGCGATCCCTCCAGCTCAAAGTTTGTAGTCGCCGCTCGTGCCACTGCGCACGCCGCCACAACATTGGCCTGCCACGCCAGTTGCTGATACCGGATTCGCCGCATCACCAGCGCAAGGACGATTGCGAACCCGATCCACGCCACAGCAATCCACGGCCGCGGCACGGCTTCATTCAGCACCCATAGCATCACTCCCGTTCCCATCCAGCTATAGGCGATTCGCGCGGCGTTGGCGTGCGCCGGATTCGGTACTCGAATCCTCTTCGCGGTCCAGTAACCTCCGGCGACCACGGGCAATGCCGCGAAAGCGTGAGCCGGGATGCCGTTCCACCGATGGATTGCGGCTTCATCTGCGGTGAGTGCAGCCACCACGGCCAGGGCTGCCATGACGTGACCATGCCACGCCAGCGCGTGATACTTCACCCGGTCGCCAACTTCGACCAGCGCCACTGCAAAAACGATGGCCGCCGTGGGTTGCCACAATTCCGGCACTTCGTAATAGATGAGCGCCAGCATCAGCCCTGTGCCCGCCAGCGCAAATAGCCCGCGCACCGTCCGCTGGTTGGAATCGTCCTCGAGCCGCGCCCACTTGGCCGTCAGGTAGAACGCCGCCGCCAGCGTTGGCAGCGTGAACAGCCGCATCGGAAGATGCGCCGCGGATGGAGCGTCACTGTGCAGGTTGAAGGCAAAGACCCGGTACAAAGCGGCCGCCCCGATCAGCCCATACTGCAACTGCAAGTGCACTGACTTCAGCTTCGAACCCATCGCCGCCAGGGCCAGCATGATGCCGGCGAAGGCGAGCGCGGTCCAATCCTGCGAGCAGAGCGCCCATGCGCCCGACGCCGCCGCGAACGCACCCAAATACGAATGTCCCCACAGCAGCTGAAAATCTGGAGCGATCTCGAAATAATGTTTCCAGCGGTCCCCAATCCAAAGCGAGTTGAGATAAAAAACGCAAGCACACAGGGCGAACATCACGCCTGCCGGCAACACCAGATCTTCCGACGTCCGCCGGACCGCAAGCAGCTGCATGAAGTCCACCGAGAGCAGATGCCACCCCACCAGCAACCCGGTAAGCAGTCCGAGCCGCCGGAATACGATCTCGCTGAACATCACGCCCGCGATCAGCAGCGCCTCGCCGCCGATCAACCAGAGAATTGCGAGATTGTTTCCGGAGTAGCGGAAGGGAAACGCCGCGATCATCAAGGCCGCGCCCATCACGCTGAGCACGACGAACGCTTCGCGCCGCCGCCGAACAATGGGAAGCTGCCCCAGGCCGAACTCCACCGCTCCGATGATCAGCAGCGCCACGAACGCCAGTTCCGGATGCACCGACTGGAACTTCATCGTTCCCAGGAGCAGCAGCGTGTTCAGCAGCGCAGCCGCCGTCGAGATATGCTCCGCTCGCGCATTCGGCACCTTCCGGATCACGTAGGAGATCCGGAACGTCAGCCAGTAGAAAAGCAGCAGCGCCGTCGACGCGTGATACTCAGGAAATGCCCGTCCCTGCGCGCCATTCGGCCCAAGAATTCGGTACAGCCAATACAAGTGATCCAGGAAAGTTGCGAGGATGCCGAACACTTCCAGTTCGAACCATCCCATCTTGATCACAATACTGACCAGCCCAACCGCGAGGATGACGCCGGAAGCCAGGCTGTAAATCGTGTCGTGACTCAAGGAGACAGTGGAATATGCGAGGAGGAATGAGAGCCCTGTCACCACCTGCGACCGGTAGCGCAGCGTATGCACCACCATGGCCAGCGCCACCAGCAACAAAAGGATGAGATCGGCATTCTCCGATTCCATCACGCGCATCGCAGCGACGTGGTTCATCGCATACGTGCTGAAGAAAAGCAGGGCCCATCCCCCACCAATCAACGTGTGTCCGAGAACGCGGTATCGCTCGCGCTTCTCAAACAGCACGCCGCCCGCCAGCAGGGCAACCGAAACCACGAAAGACAGCCCCAGCTTTCCCGCTGGCCCCAGTTGTCCCAGTTCGTAGATACCAAACAGGGCAAGGCCCAGCACGAGGATCGTGATGCCCAGCTTGTTCAGCCAGTTCGTGCCCAGTGTCTCTTCCAGCGCGAACACCGACTTCATGCGCTGCTGTGCGGTTGGCCGCGGGGGTGAAGCGTGCAGTACAGAGAATTGTGGAGGCGGCACTGCCCGAACGCTCGCGGATGAAGTTGGTGGAACCGGCGGAGGAGGCGGCGGTATCCGCGGCGGACCCGCCGGAACAACCGGAGTCGAAGCTCCCGGCGCAGAATGTTCTGGCTGCACCGGAACAACCGGAGGCCGAGGCGGCGCTGGCGCCACCGTTGATGCAGGCTGCGGAGAAGTGGCAGGAACGCTTGTGCTCTCCGGCTTGCTCTCAGCTCCAATTTTTTCCGGAGCTTCATGATCCACCGGCGCAACCGGCGGAGTGGGAAGGGAAGTTCGTGCGGCGACTTTCACATCCTGCGGACTCGCCGGAGCGGGCGTCGGTTCCGTTCGCGGAGTCTCCGCGGGCTGTGCGGCCGGCTTCGCAGTCGGACAATGATCCACTCCTCCCGCGTGCACAGTGCCGCACCATGCGCAGAACGCAGGCAGCGCAGCATGGGCTGGCGAAGGAGGCCTCAGGCCCGGCGTAGGAGCGGGCGTGACTGGAGAAACAGCCGGCGGCACCGGCGTCGGCGGAGCCACGGGAGCAATCGGCTCAATGCGCGGCGTTACTGGTGCGGGCTTTGCTGCGGCCGCAGGAGCGGACGCTTTCGCCGCCTCCTCATGATGCGAGGCCGACGCCGTTGTCGCCGTCTCGGGAAACGCGGCCACCTTCCGCCGCAGTTCCACCAACTCGCGGTGCAACGCGTCGTTCTGCTCCGCCGTGTGCTGCGCAAGCTCTTCCAGTTCGCGGCGGAGCTTGCTCTGCCGCACTACCGCGTAAATGGCCAGAAGCGGAGTGGCTAAGACGAACAGCACTAACAATACGGCAAGAAGCTCCAATCGCTGCCCCCGTACGAATCTAGTTCTGCAAGCCTAAATACTAGAACGGGATCACCGCCAAGTCTTGCATTTTGCTCCCACCTGCTACTCCATCAGTAACTTGAGGCGCTAGCGCACGTCTGAGCCCGCCGAAATCCGAAGCGAAGCGAGGGATCCGAGTCATAGCGGAATTTGGGCAAGCACCGTAGCGTAGTCTTCGAGTTGACCGACGCGGTTAGCGGGGCTCCCGGCCCACCGGGGAATTTAAGTGAAATGGGGATGGTTCAACAGCCACGTGAAGGGCTGTCGCCCTGTCGCACTTCTCGCCCTTCAGTAATGATAGGTTTGTGGTCCAAGTAGGACGACACCGCCGGATCGGCATCGACAATGAAATCGGCTACTGCCCAAATTTCCTCGATCGAGCTGCTCATCTTAGCTTCCTCGCGTGTCATGCCCTTTCCGCCCTTTTCCCAAGGATAAAAGTTGGACTCTTTGGGGTCCCGAATATTCATGTGTATCCCGTCATCCTCCGACCACACCTCGAGATGCACCCACGATCTCTGAGCCGGCTCGGTACCATCCCACCACGGTCCGACACTGAGCGTCAGACCAACCCGAGGCTCTTTTTCAGTGACGTTTAGTAGAGCGTAGTAAATTGCATGGGCATCACCGTGTTTTGAGACGAATCCCCATACGCGGTTTTTGTCCTCACCGCAACATTCGCAGGTGAGACGATAGAGGTACTCGCCAGTCTCTAGACTGTAGACGCTCATTCGGGCGATTCTACGTTACACGTGGAATTTGAGCGGAATGGCCATTTTGCAACAGTGATCCAACTACGAGGTCGCACGAAGGACTCACTTCTCCTTCAACCCTTGCTGCCGAATGATCTCAAGCTGTTTCTGAGTCCACTTCCCGGAATTGTCTCCGTGCTCTCCCAGCATCTGTTGATCGGCATACATCGTCTTGGTCACATCAAAATACTTCAAGTTGGTGTAGTGGCCTGAGTAGTCCCAGCCTTCCCCCGCGTCCGAGTCGCTGTACTTGAACTGAACATTGTCCGCGTTGTGAACGGCATTGCCCCACAAGTCCATGGCCGGCATCGTGAACTGCGGTTTTCCCAATTTGTCTCGCTTGAGCAGCGCCTTCTCCTGCAAGGTCCCGGGGATGTTAACCGCGTACTCAGTTTGGTCGGGCGATTCGTGGAAAGTGATGGGCACAATCTTGACTCGCCTGAACGGGACAGGCGGTTGGTTTGCCAGATCGTTCATATACTCGACGATCCGGGTGAGAGCATCGCTTTGTTCAGGTGTTGCTGCGTTGTCTACGTACAAAGTCGCGAACAGGCGATCCGGTTTTCCGTCGACAAGGTTGCCGACCAGTACCACGTTTAAACCGTCCAGACTGACTTTGCCGTAGCGACCCTTCTTGATGTGAGCGAAATCGCTCGCGTGACACATACCATGCGTTGGTAGTCCGTTTTGTTGGCAGGGACAACCGTAAGCTGGACATTGGCACTGCCAAATCGCGACCCCGTCCAAGCGGAAATCCTCTACGGCTCTTGCGCCGCCCGGGTTCTGCCCCCTCAGGTCCCCAACCACAGCCGACAAAACCAAGGCTGTCAATGCGCGCACGGCCACCTTCCGCATGGATTTCATACTCCTCACCACGATCTGATCTGCGAATTATATCCATATGACCTGCACGGTAGAGTTTGGCTAGAACAGGCCATCGCGCTCATACATCGGATGATGAGCGTGATGGCGATGTTACGTCAATTACCGCTTGCAAGCAGACGCTTTGATTCCTCGAGCCTAGTTGCTCGAAAACAGCTCTGAGAGGCAGTTTTCAATTGCTTTTTCCAACCACCACAATGCGACACGGGCCATTACACGAATCCACCAACCCCACATCAGTTTCCTGAGGACTTGTTCTTTTCAAAGAGGGCAACGTACGCCGCCGTCCAGACTGCGTAGATGATAAGTCCGCCAATGAACTCGATCCAGATCGAGTTTGTGTATCTGATTTCGTAGTGGAAGAAGATTGTGAACAGAGCGCTATACGCGATAACAAGAGGCCATCTAAATTTCATGCTGCTCACAATACACCTATACCTAAACTATGTTGCTTTGTTGGTTGAAACCGGGTCATTACACTCAAGTTCCCCAAGGGGATTTGAGTGCTATGGCGATTTTTCGCCAACTACGGACCGAAGGGTATGATTGTCTCGGTGCATAATAAGCGACCCAACGCGCGGCTCGTACCAACAAGGAATGTGGATGAGGTGCTTCTAACCGGAAAGAGACGCGGTAAGGACCTCACGCTCTTTCAGTCTGTCGGCTTGGCGGTTTTCGGTGTCTGCGTCGTGCTTGGCATCGGAATCCCGATGATTGCCGTCGAATCTGTTCTGCAATCCAGGTTTGAAAGTATCGGGCTGTCGTATCCGAAAGATTTTCGGTCAATACTGTTGGGAATCCTCATGTGCATTCTGGGCACGGCGTGGATGGTCCTGGGTTTCATCGGGGTTGTCAAAACTCGAAAGCGAAGAAGGTCCAACGATGCCTCGGCAAGGCGTCGTCCAGAGTGATTGACGAAACCAAGGCATTACACGTTTTGACCCTGCGGCGGGGAGTTTGAGCGTAAATGGGGGTGTCTCGCCATCTACGGTTTTTCCCACAAAACAGTCGGATGTAATCCGTGGGCCAAGACCCTCACATGATGGTCGACTAAGTCGAGCACCACAACATTGGTCTCCCTATCTTCAATGCCGTCCGCAACAACCTGCGTCGCGTCCGGCGACAGCACAGGAAAGTACAACGAGAGATGTTTATCGACCGCGATGGTCTCAAGACCGCTGCCGTCGGGGTTAACGCGAAATAGAGACGACCTACGCTTGTCTTCGCGTTCCGAAGAGAACACTATGCTTTTCCCATCGGGAAACCACGCCACCTCCAAGACATTCGAGTTGTCGTCGATCACCTTCGCCGCGCCCGTTCCATCTGCGTTTGCGATCCAGATCGAGCCGCTCATTCCGCGCCCTTCCGGGTTACGGCAAAACACCAATCGCTTCCCATCGGGGGACCATCGTGCTCCGTAGCCAGATGTGATTTGCTTGAGATTCCCGCCGTCGATACCCATGACGAAGATTTTGGGCGTCGGAGTACCGTATGCTATTGAAACTATCTTCTCCCCGTCGGGCGACCAATCTGTCGGGCAAGCTCCACCGCGCGAGTGTGTCAGTAATAAACGTCCAGAGCCGTCGGCGTTTATAAGCTGGACCTGCCCGAATCCACGCCCTTCACGGGTGCAAAAGGCCAGCTTTTGTCCATCTGGAGACCACACTGGCATAATCCCCTCGACTAGTCGCTTCGGCTTCGAATTCGGCGAATCGCGTACGAAAATATCGGTTTGAGGTACCGGGAAGCCCCCGTTGCTAACCTCGAACGCGACCTTCCTCATTAGAAAGTTCGCAGTAGGTTGGGGAGTTTGTGATTGGCCGCTCGTCAAGAGGAACAGCACAAAACTGATTAAGCAGATGGCCTTCTGCATGACGTGAATTGTAGCGCGGTCTCTGTCAACTGTCGTTAACGGGCTATTTCACCCAAGTTCCGTCTAAGCCAGAAATGAGTGGAATCCGGATTAACGATAACCATCTCCAATCCGGTCCGTTACAATGCTCGGCAACCCGGATGCCGACCTGTGCCGGAGCGCGTCCTTTTGATTTGCACGCTTCGTCCTGATCGCGACGCCCTTCCTTTGCACGGTTATTGGAGCGTCCAGTGAGGAGGACCGATGTGATGAAAACGAAACGGGCAGCCTTTCTTGCAAGCATCCTGCTGAGTGCGGCCACCGCAATGTTCGCTCAGAACTCGGGCACCGCCGACAAGCCTTCTTCCACCAATGACGTGAAGAAAGGCGCGAAGACCACGGCGCAGGATAGCAAAAAGCTGGCAACCACCACCGGCCACACGGCCAAGACCGGCGCGAAGGTAACGGCCACTGAGTCCAAGGCCGTCGGCAAGCAAACCGCTACCGGCGCCAAGGCCTCGACGAAGGAGACTGCCAAAGGGGGAAAGACCGTCGGGAAAGATAGCAAAGAGCTCGGCAAAGATACAGCCAAGGACGCCAAGTCGGTTGGAAAAGATGTGAAGGACACTTCCAGGAGCGCCGTGAAAGAATCCAAGGATGTTGCCAAGAAGACCGGGAGTGCGATTAAGGAAGGCGTGAAAAATGTGCGCCACAAAATCGCAGGAGACGGAAAGACGGCGGACAAACCCGCAGAGGGTCCGAAGAACTAATCGAACCGGTGGCCTGGAAACTCAAACTTCAGGCACAAAAGACGGGAAGAAAGGCTGATCCTTACGACTCGCTGGACCACCCAAGATGCTTCGATACCTGGACGAGAGATAAAGTCCAACCTACCTGGTAGATCGCGATTCGTAGAAAGGAATCCTGTAAACGACGGAATCGTACTTCGGATTTGTTCGGTTACCTATAATCTCTCCCCCAAGAGTTTCCGCAATACGCCTGCTGGCAGTGTTCTTGACGGCTACCGGATATACAAAACTTTCTTTACCGAGAGTTGCGTGCCCCCACGCAATAAGTGCGGTAACGACTTCGCGGCCAAAACCCTGTCCGCGCACGATTTGCTTGAGCCAAAGTCCCACTTCGGGCGAAACAGAATCCGCGCCTTCAAATGAGGCCATGCCAAGACATTCCCTGTTCTCAAGCCGCCGGATTACGAAAGAAAACATGTTCGGTTCTGCAGCCTGCAGTCGCTTCTCGCATCGTGTCACATATTCGTCCCACGATGGCGGCTCCCATGGCATGAATTTGGCAATGGCGGGTGTAATGCATTCAAACACTTCCTGTGTGTCCACCATCTGGAACTGGCTGAGCTGCAATCTTTGGGACTGGATGACAATCATTGTGTCAGCCTTTCTCTCGCGCGATCTACTCTCCGGATTTCTAACTCTCCCGAAATTGGGGTGATTCGCTTTGATCAGCTTCTTGATCTCGCTGTAACGAAGGCTTCTTGCGAGAATGTTGCCAACCACTGCCATCGATTTTGCGGAAGGGTAGGTCTCTACAGATGGTGCGCATCCATGCGCGCGAGCAGGTTTTCCATCTTCCTTTTTTGATAGGGCTCCGCGTCAGGACGGGAAAAAACCGCGATTGCAGGCTGGATCTTCTGTTTCGCCACGTTTACCTCTCCCCGGCGAAATGCGATCTCGGCCTCGGCGAGGTTCAGGTTCGCTCCCCAGTTGGGATCGCCTGCCAGTTGGGCCACGGCTTTGGGATCGATGTTGCGAATCAACCGGTCGGCTTCGTCGAGCTTGCTCTGGTCAATCAGGCACTCTGCCAGCGAATCTGCCGTGCCTCCGGTCAACCCGGCTTTCTCACCGAACGCCTTCTTCGCGGTCTCGTACGCACTTCGCGCGTTGTTCTCACCTTCCCGGATGTGTCCTCCACGGCATTGCGCCAGTGCCGCATCAGAGAGGGAGGCGACGGCGAAGAATGAGGCCGCTCCCTGTTTTGCAACCGCCAGCTTATGCACATCAAGGTCGTCACGGATCGCATCGTCCCATCGTTCAAGACTGCCCTCGCACTGCGCCCGCGTACTTAGCAACTGCATGGTGATTTCATGATCTGATCCTAGCTTCGCCGCCAGACTGGGATATATCTGGTTGGCTTCTTCCACCGCGTCAGCATTCTTGTTCTGGATCATCAACGCTTGCGCCAGGTTGAGGCGAACCCTGAGAACCTCGGGGCTATCAGCACCACTGGCTTGTGCGTAGGCATCGATCAGGCCACGAAAAAGGCGTTCCGCCTCTGCTCCATCACCAAGACGAATGTAGGCGAAGGCGAGTCTTTGCTGCAGAGCCAGGCGAGAGTTCTGATCGATTGCAGGAACCGTAGAAGCTCGTTCGGTCGCCGCGTAGAAGTTGTCCCTTGCACCTTTGGCATCGTTAGCGATCAGGGCGATCATTCCACGCGCGTTCGAAAGCCAGACTTGCAGGTCGGCGCGTGGTGGATTCAGCCCCGAGATCTTCGCTTCCTGCCGCGCCAAAATCGACTTGGCCGTATCCAGCGTGCCTGCCTCGTAGCTCCTGGCCTCCATCGCTGCATGCTGCAACTGGGCAATGATCGCATCCTGTGACGACGCCCCCTCAGCCTGCGAATACAGAGCAGCGGCGCGATCATATTCCTGCCGCGCATCGGGATAATCCGTACGCAGGTCGAGTGCACGCGCGATCGTGTGGTGCAGGCGCGCGGCAACCAGGGGCTCGCCGGCAAACTGCCGATCAATACCCGGCAACGACTGCTTCACCGCATCGAGGAGAGTTTCCTCCGCCTTGCCGGTCTTGAACGGATTGCTTCGGCCCAACAGGTCGATTGCGAGGAAGCGATTCACGGCAGCCGCAATTTGTTCCTGCCGGGTTGCCCGGTCGCGGGCGCGGGCAGCCTGGCCGTAAAGAACGAGACTGACCGCCAGTCCAATCGCAAGAGTGCTCACCGCGACCAGAATCCACGGCCGTCTTGCCCTCGACTCCGATAGCTTCTTCTCCGCCGCGCGCGCTCTCTCTTCCGAGACTTGTATCCTCTCGCGTTCTTTCCGGCGAGTCTCAATCGTCTCAAGGCGACGGACTAAATCGGCGGCGCTCTTCAACCGGCGTGCCGGGTCTCCGCAGGCGGATTCGGCGATGTCCTCGCGTAGAAGAGGGTCGGAGATTTCGCTTTCCCAACCAGGCGAAAGCGGCTTGCGGAAATCGCCGACCAGAAGTTGGTAAAGAAGGACGCCAAGTGCGTAGACGTCAGCGGAGGCGGTCGGGGATTGTCCCGCCAGAACCTCCGGCGCAAGATAAGCGAGAGTTCCGGTCAGGATCCCGTCCGGAGTGGCGGTCTGCGTAAAGCCCAAATTCGTGATGCCCATCGCTTCCAGCTTGCCCGGTTCCGCGAGCGAGCCGCTGCCGAAGTCAGCCACTTTGACCTGCCAACCCCCATCGGGCGCCGGCGCGATCAACACGTTAGCCGGCTTCAAATCTTTATGCAGTACGCCGAGATCGTGGGCTGCGGCGATGGTTCTCGCGATATCGGTCAATACTCGTAACCGTAACGCCGCCGGAACGTTGGCCAGTCCCCCCTGACTCTCTGCCCAGATCGGCAAACTCTCGCCACCGTATTCGCTCTCCAGGAAAAATGGCGGAGTGTCGAAATTCCACTCCAGGACGCGTACGAAATCAGCGCGTTCCCCCAGGGACTCTCGCAGGAATCTCGCCAAAGTCACTTCCCGCTTCAATCCCTTGAGCTGACCTCCATCGGTGGCGAACTTGAATACCCGCTCTTCGCGGGTTCTGGGATTTTCCCCGAGCCAGACTTCACTTGACCCAGAGAACTCCAGTTGCCGCACTAATCGCCATTGCTGGCGTCCGGGGACCGCGTCCCCCTTGCGAAGCCCCAGTTCTGCCCAGACACCTCCCGCCAGGGCCTTGCTTTGTACTGGAACAATAAGGCGGTAGCCCACTCTCGATAGGGTCTGAATGGCCTGCTGGTCGTCATCGGCGATCACCTTACGCAGCTTGGAGATAGCAGTGGCCAGTGAGCCGTCCACAACAGTCGTTCCAGGCCAGACCCATTCCAGCAGTTCTTCTTTCGTGACGACCTCGCCCGCACGGTGGAGCAGCTGGATCAAGACCTCCAACGGCTTCGGTTCCAACTCGACCAGGGTTCCGCGGACGCGCAATTCGCGGCGTAATTCATCCAGTTCGCAGTCGGCGAACTTCCACAGCCGCGCGGCGACGCCGCGTGTGTCGTTTGGAATCATTGGTTTTAGCTTTCTTTAGAGTTCTTTAGAACTTCGTCAGGACATAACAGGGGAGATCAGGCAGAGTTTGGTCCCGACAATGTACCTACGGGCTGACATTGTCACATGAACCGGCCCGGGCGGGATATAGGAAATCTGGGGGGATTTCCCATTTCCGGCCGGGCCGTTCCAAGGAGACTCCGAAAATGAATTGCATCCGAACTCTGCAGTGGTGGGTTGGAATCGCCGCACTATTAATTGTCGCAGCTTTAGCCAATGCCCAGACATATACCAAGCTCTATGCCTATCCAGAGGATACCCGCAACGATACCGGCATCGGGCTCGCAGGAATCATGACCCAGGGCCGCGATGGCAACCTCTATGGCACGATCGGCGACGATAACACCAATGCCGCCGGCAGCGCCTTCAAGATGACGACGGCGGGGAAATTTACCCGCATCTATGCGTTCTGCGCGATTACGAAGTGCACGGATGGCTCCGGGCCGTGGGGTGGATTGACCTTGGGGAAAGACGGCAACTTTTATGGAGCGACCCAAAGTGGCGGAACATCAGCGGCCGGAACCGTCTTCAAGCTCACGCCGGCCGGCATACTGACGACGGTTTGGAACTTCGACAATCTCGCCGATGGTGCGGCGCCATGGTATCCGCCCGTCCAGGGGCTCGACGGCAATTTTTACGGTGCCAGCAACACCATCTACGCTGGCGACTACGGAGCTCTGTTTAAGCTCGTCCCAACCACGACACTTCCGTACACCGAGTCGGTTCCGGTCGACTTCAATTTCACGAATGGAAGTGAACCCAACGGTCCGGTTCAGGGAACCGATGGAAACTTCTACGGGAGCACGGTGGGCGGCGGCACCAGCAGCCTGGGCGTGGTCTTCAAATCGACTCCGGCAGGGAAGATTACCGTCTTGCATGACTTCACCGGCTACCCCAATGACGGAACCACACCAATCGGAGCGATGGTCCAGGGAAATGATGGGAATTTCTATGGCGTGACTTATCAGGGTGGATCGAAAAATCTCGGCTCAGTTTTCAAGGTTACGGCCGGCGGTACCTACAGCCTGATCCACAGTTTTGCCGGATACCCCAGCGACGGAGCGCATCCTCGATCGGGCTTGATCGTTGGAAGCGATGGCAACCTCTATGGAACGACGCTGCAGGGCGGCGCGAAAAACGACGGCGAGGTTTATAAAATCACTCCCGCCGGAGTAACCACGATTCTCTACAGTTTCTGTTCGGTTACCAGTTGCACTGACGGCTTTTCGCCGGTACAACCCCTGATTCAACATACGAACGGCAAGTTCTACGGAAACACAAGTGGGAATTCACTGGGCGGAAGTTACTTCTACAGCCTTAGCGCCGGACTCGCTCCCTTCGTGCGTCTGGTGAACTGGTCCGGAAAGGTTGGAACCACGGTCGAGATCCTCGGGCAAGGTTTTACGGATACGACTGCCGTGAGCTTTAACGGAGTTGCCGCAACCTTCACGAACTCCTCGGATACGTATATGACGGCGGTTGTCCCTGCGGGCGCGACCACGGGGACGCTGAAGGTGACGACCTTCACCAACAGCATGTCGAGCAACCGCCCGTTCCGAGTGACACCGCAGATCACCGCATTCAGTCCCGCGAGCGGTGTTGTGGGTGCCTCGGTCAAGGTCACTGGTGTGAGCCTGAAGCAGACGTCAGCTGTCACGATTGGCGGCAAGACAGCAACGTTCACCGTAAATTCAGACACGCAAATTACGGCGACGGTTCCAGCCGGAGCGCTCACCGGACAGAAGATTAGTGTCACCACGGCGGGTGGCACCGCGAGCAGCGCCAGCAACTTCGTCGTGGTTCCGTCGATCGCTTCGTTCACGCCCGCCAGCGGCAAAGTCGGAACCTCGGTTGCGATCACCGGGCACAGCTTCACCGGTGCCACCGCAGTGAAGTTCGGTGGAGTCGCGGCGACCAGCCTGCAGGTGATCAACGATACGCAAGTCGACGCGGTTGTTCCCACTGGTGCCGTCACCGGAACCATCACGGTCACAACTCCGGGGGGAACGGGTACGAGCGCAGCGAAGTTCACAGTCTCACCGTAGTTGCTTCGTGCTGCGGTCGACTCGCTTCTGGCAGTTCAGCAAAACGTCGACAACTTGCTGGACTCTCATAGCACGGCGCTTCCGGTCAGGTCCGAGATGACCCGATTGGCCCATTTTCAACTGCCGAAGGTATCCGAAACGAGTAGGCTCGGCCCCCCGGTTGTAGAATTTGGGCAAAACCTGGCCTTGGGAGGCGCCCAAGGTCCGAAATTTGGGCCTGCTCTCGTGTCAATTTAGCCCGGAATCTCATGTCTACAGGGGAAGGAAGCAGAGATCGATGAGCGAAATCAGGATTTCGCAACAACCTACTCGCGCGGCACCTGCCAAAGAATATACTTGTCGTGGCAACGTTTCGTTCAAAGGCCGACATGGTGACGAAGCGGTATGTTGTGATTGGGACAGCATGGTTGCTTCACGCAACTTCATGGTTCCTTCCGGCGATCAAGGGTTTCCTCGGTAGCAGGCTCGACCACAGCCTTCCGGGATGGGAGGTCTTTCTATCTCAAACCTGTGCGCTGCGACCTTGTGGGACTGAAAGTGCCGACCCATGGTACGGTACGGCGATCTCTGCGGCAGGAGTCGTAACAACCGTGTTGTTTGTGCTCGCCTCACCGGGGATTGTGTGGCGCGGATCACGTAGACTCCGCCGTGTTGCAGCTTTCGCGGCAACTGCGGCTTTCGTCGTTAACTGTCTGTGGTACGTGTTCTACGTGCCAGACAGGTCTGATCTCGGAGTTGGATACTTCCTCTGGTGTTCCTCGTTCGGCCTACTTGCGATAGGACTCTTCCTTCTCGCGGGTTCAAACAATGAACTTGAATCTACACGACAGCAATCAGTACTGACCTAAGTCAACCGACGAAATCAGGCGATATCACAAGCGCGCGTTTTTCATTCGCCTTTTTCGAGGTCAACGAGTGCTACCAGGATTTTATGTCAACGTACTGCGCGATGTGTTTCATCGGCGTGAGTAGCCCCATAGCGCCGCTATCACGACTCCAATAGCGGCAACAGTGTTTGCAGCAAGTGCTATTTCCACTTGGAGTCGAATATTAGGACTACGTTTATCGAACTCGGGAAACGATTTCCATGTTCAAGGGTTTAAGCGAGACTCCCCGGGTGCAGGAGTTAAATGGTAGCGCTACCGGGAATCGAACCCGGGTTTGAAGATTGAGAATCTTCCGTCCTAACCCCTAGACGATAGCGCCACGAAGGCCTGTAATCCGATTATAACAAACGATTTTCAGCGATCGAAAAGTGCCGCGCACGCTCCCGCGCATGGCATCTCGTCCACGTTAATTCATTCGTCATTTTCCAATTTGGTACGCTGCATCTTCCCATTACATTTTTTGATCTTAGATTTACACTTCCACAGCCTCGTCCGGTCTATAGTGAAGATAAATAAACCCCTGGACGTGCTTTCGCTATTCATTTCGCGGGACAACGCACATGTTGTTCACGCACACGCGGAAGTTCATCAGTTGGGATTAAGGAGCGCAAAAGGAGTAACGAATTATGGCTAAATCAAAATCATCCAAGAAGAACGCGAACGGAACTGTGAACGGAACAGAGACCACCTCGCCCATGATGCCTCTCGAAACGGCGAGTGCTGTCGCGGCCGAAATTACCACCGCCGAAGTGTCGCCGGCGGAAGCCAGGACCGTGGTCCGGAAATCGACGCGCAAGCCGGAATTGTTGAGAACAGACTCCCGCTCGAATCTGTTTCCCATCAACCTCGAAGATGAGATCCGGCAACTGGCCTACCTGCTTTCGGAGCGCCGTGGCTTCGAGCCCGGACACGAAACCGAAGACTGGCTCAAAGCCGAGCACGAAGTGATGGACCGTTACCACCACCCGGCCACTGCCTGAGCCGTGAGCTGTGCCAGCCTGGCGGCCGTATCCCGGCCGCCGCGTCGTGGCGGAAACGTTTCCGCCTCCAGCAACTTGCCCCCGTCGTGCCTTGAGGGAATCAACACAGAGCGCCGCGATATTTCCCTTGCTCATCCGCATAAATCCGCGGCTTGTCCAGCCATCACTGGCCATCCCGGCGTGTCCTACTGGTACTGGACCGCCGGTTGCCTCCAGCATCGGTTTCTGAAAAAATAACTCCGGGGTCCCCCAAACATGTCAGAACTCGGCAGTTATGCCTTGCTGCTTGCCCTGGCTCTGAGCGTCTATTGCTTTGTTGCCGGAGTGCTTTCGCTTATTTTCCAGACTCCTGTTCCCGTGCCGGGCAGCCAGGGAAAGGGAAAAGCGGCCGATCTCGATTTCTCCCTCGCCGGCATGCTTCGCCGCAACTCTGACCGCCTCGCCGAGACCTCCCGCCGCGCTGGCATTGTCGTGTTCTTCGCCGTGCTGATTGCGGCAACCGTGCTGGTCGTCGCCGCATTCACCAACGATTTCAGCATTGCCTACATCTACCATCACAGCAATCGTGACCTCGACGCGAAATACAAGTTCGCCACCCTTTGGTCCGGGCAGGAAGGCTCGCTGGTTTTCTGGTCGCTTCTGCTTGCCGCATACTCCTTCGTCCTGCGCCTGCGCTACAAGACCGATCCGCGCCTGTTCTCGTATGCCTCGGTCATCCTCGCGGGTGTGCAGATCTTCTTTCTGCTGCTGGTAAATTTTGCGGCGAATCCCTTCGGCTTGCTCTCAGGCCCGCTCCGCGCCGACGGCACCGGTCTCAACCCGCTCCTGCAATATCCGGAGATGGTCATCCATCCGCCGATGCTCTACCTCGGCTACGTGGGAACGACCATCCCGTTCGCCTTCGCCTTCGGCGCCCTGATCATGAAGTATCCCGGCGATAAGTGGATTCACATCACCCGCCGCTGGACCATGGTCACCTGGGGATTTCTTACTTGCGGCATCTTCCTCGGCGCACACTGGGCGTACTCGGTGCTCGGATGGGGCGGCTACTGGGGATGGGATCCCGTCGAAAACGCTTCGCTGATGCCCTGGCTGGTCGGCACCGCCTTCCTGCACTCCGTCATGATGCAGGAGAAACGCGGCATGCTGAAGGTCTGGAACATGTGGCTCGTCTTTTTTTCCTTCTGGCTCGCGATTCTCGGTACATTCCTGACGCGTAGCGGCATCATTGCCTCCGTCCATGCTTTCGCCCAATCCTCGATCGGAAGCTGGTTCGGCTGGTTCCTGATTTTGATCGCGGTCGTATTTGCCATCTTTTACATCCTGAACCACAAGTACCTGCGCAGCGAACATAAGCTCGAATCGCTGGTCTCGCGCGAGTCGAGTTTCCTGTTCAACAATCTGCTCTTCGTGCTCCTCTGCTTCACCGTGCTCTGGGGCACATGGTTCCCCAAGATTTCGGAATTGGTGCAGGGAAACAAAGTCACCGTGGGCGCGCCTTTTTATAACCGCGTCGCGATTCCGGTGGTGCTGCTGCTGCTCATTCTCACCGCCGTGGGTCCGCTGCTCGCATGGCGCAAGACTTCCTTTGAAAGTCTGAAGCGCAATTTCATGTGGCCAACGGTCGCCGCCGTCGTCGTCATGCTCTTCCTGATGGCGACGCCGCCGGGTTGGGGCGGGCCGTTCGGCCTGCGTCCGTGGCAGGACATCTCTTATTTTTATTCGCTGATGGCAATCGGCCTCTGCGTTCTCGTGACCGCGACCGTGGCCAGCGAGTTTTACCGCGGCGGCCGCGTCATCTCCGAGAAAACCGGGCAGGGTATGTTCGCCTCCATGGTCCAGCTCACGCACCGCAACACCCGCCGCTACGGCGGATACATCGTTCACTTCGGCGTGGTTGTGGTCATCATCGGCGTGGCCGGGTACCCATTCAATCAGGACAAGGAACAGGAAATGGGCTACGGCGACAAGATGCAGATCGGAAGCTATACGCTCGTCTGCCGCTCCTTCACTGATGAGGAGTATCCCAACTACGAAGCCGAGTGGGCCGTGCTCGATGTTTTCCAGAAAGGCAAGCAGATCGACACGCTCTACCCCGAGCGCCGCTTCTACAAAGCGAGCCAGCAGGCTTCCACCATGCCGTTCATCCGCTCGACTTTGAAGGAAGACCTTTACCTGACTTATGAAGGGCTCAATCAGGACACGGGTCATCCCATCCTGAAGGCGCACGTGAATCCGCTGGTAATGTGGCTGTGGGTCGGTGTCTGGATCATTATCGGCGGAACGCTTTTGGCGCTTGTGCCCAACGCTCCGTCCTTCAGTCCGGCACGCGTGCCAAGATTCGCCGAGAGCGTGCCAAGAGCGGCTCCCGTCCCGACCGCGGGAGACTGAATTTGTAGGGACAGCCACCCCGGGACTCTCTGCCGCGCAAGCGCGGCCAATAGTTGAGGGGAGAGCGCACCTGGTGCAGTGCGAAAAGGAAAGGGCCCGGCTTCAGCCGTGCCCTGAACGATGGAATCCGATTTGCGGTTTTAGCCGCGGAGGGCCGAACCAAACGACGCATTTGACGATGAAAAAACAATCCTACTTCCGCCGCGCTCTTCACTGTGCTCTCCTCGCCGCGGCGGTCTTCGCCCTCGCTGGGGCCGGCGATCCCGCTTCGCGCTTTCACGATCTTGGCCACCAACTGATGTGCGTCTGTTCCTGCAACCAGATTCTTCTGGAGTGCAACCACGTCGGCTGCCCGGATTCTGATGGCATGCGCAACGAACTGATGGCCGCCATCACCCGTGGCGACAGCGACAGCCTCGTCGAGCAGGCCTTCGTGCAGAAATATGGACCGACGGTTCTCGCTGCTCCGACCGCGCAGGGTTTCGACCGTACTGCATACATCATTCCGTTCGTCGCGCTGGGCTTCGGATTTGCGATGGTGGTGATTGTGGTTCGTAAGTGGAAGAACCGTCCTGCGCCGGCCCCATTCGCAGGCGGACCGTCTGGTGGATCGCTCTCAGCTTCTCCAAAGGAGATCGACAAGTTCCGCGATCAGATTGAAAAGGAGACCGACGTATGAGCTTCTACTTCGCCCTCGGTCTTTTGCTGACGCTGCCGGCGCTCTTCTACATCTTTTATCTGCCAGGACGGCTCTACCTCGGTCCGCGCAAGACGCGCCTCTCCTATTTGCGCGAGCGGAAAGAGGCAACGTACGAGAATCTCCGCGACCTCAATTTTGAATATCGGGCCGGCAAGGTTCCGGATCACGACTATCAACAAATGAAGGGCTCTCTGCAGGATGAAGCCGCCGCCATCCTCGCGGAAATTTCCCGCATCGAGGCCAAAGCCGCCGAAGCCCGCGCCGCCCGTGCCCGAGGATGAGCGGTCGGACGATGAAAAGTGCGATGATGAAAGGAAGACCAACCCTGATGTCGAACCACATTGTCATCCTGAGCAAAGCGGGAAGTGCGCGGAGCGCCGTTGCTGCGCAGTCGAAGGACCCGCTGTTCGCCAGTGCCGAAGCGCTGCCGGTTGCGAACTCTTTTCTCCCCGAAGCGGGCCCATTTCGCCCGATGAGGGACCTGCGTGAGCCGCGCGGAGAGTCGCGGGCGGTGCGATCCAATCCTCGCGCGTCTGGATCGCTTCCTTATTTTCTCGCGACCCGCGCAACGCTGTTGCTCGCAGCGCTCCTCCTCACCGCGCTCGCCTCCGCCCAGACCCTTACCGGCACCGTGAAGAATGCCAGTACCGGTAAGCCCGCTGCTGGAGACGAAGTGGTCCTCCTCAGCCTTGGACAGGGCATGGAAGAAGCCGGACGCACAAAAGCCGACGCCAAGGGCAACTTCTCCTTCAAGCTCGACAAAGAAGGACCGCACCTTGTCCGCGCCATTCACCAGGACGTCACCTATCACCGCATGGCGCCTCCGGGAACGACCTCGGTGGAAGTCGAAGTCTACGATGTTGCGAAGAAAGTCGAGAACGTCGAAGTCGTCGCCGATGTGATGCGCCTCGGAGCCGAGCAGGGCCAGCTTGAAGTCACGCGCATGTTCGCCGTGCAGAACACCTCGAAGCCGCCGCGGACCCAGATGAACGAGCGCAACCTTGAGTTCTACGTTCCCGAGGGTGCGAAGATCGTCGAAGGCTCGGCCATGACACAGAACGGAAACCCGCTGAGCACCATGCCCGTGCCCGTCGACGACAGGAAGACGCGCTACGCTTTCAATTTTCCGCTGCGCCCCGGCACCACGCAGTTCCAGGTTGCCTATCAATTGAATTACGACGGCAGCGCAAACGTCGACCCCAAGAGCGTCTATCCGCTGCAGCACTTCGTTGCCATCATCCCCAAGAGCATGCAGTTCTCTCCCGCGCCGGGAACCAATTTCAAGCAGATGAACGATCCGCAGCAGCCAGATGGCGATGTTCAGGTTGCATCGGGTGCGGAACTCGGACAAACGCTCGCCTTCAAAGTTTCCGGGGAAGGCACGCTCGGTGCGCGCCAGGAGAATGCCGGGCAACCCGGCGATGGTGGCGGCTCTGCGCAGAATGACAACCGCCCCGGCGGTGGACTCGGTCCGCCGATCGATGCTCCCGATCCCCTGCAGAAATACCGTTGGTATATTCTTGGCGCCTTCGCTCTCGCCCTGGTTGTCGGCGGAGTCTACATCGCCTCCCGGCAGCAGGCCGCAGCGCGGGCCGCAGCCTCGGGCCGCAAGCCAGCGAAGGCTCTACCGAAATTCGAAGAATCAGAATTCGATCTCGAGTACGACGAAGCCGAAGTTGTTCCCGCGCCCGCCCCGCGCAATGGAGGCGCAGCAGATGCTGCTCCCGCCCGCCGGGAAGCCCGCTCTAACGGAGGCCGCGCGCCCGAAATTCGGAAACCCGAAGCGCAGGCACCCGAACCTCGCATACAAACGGCGCGAAGCTCATCGTCGTCGATGCTGCTCGAAGGCCTGAAAGAAGAACTCTTCCAGTTAGAGGTCGAACACAAACAAGGCCTGATCTCCGATCAGGAATACGAGCGAACCAAAGCCGCGCTCGACCAGACGCTCCAACGCGCCCTGAAGCGGGAAGCGACAAAACAGTCGTAATCGTAAAGATTAGCGATCAGGAATCGGGCCACCGCGTCTCGCCCGCGCAGTCACGACGAGAAAAAAATGTAGGGACAGCCGCCCCGGCTGTCCATCGAGCGAAGCTCGATTCGCGACCTGCCTCCACACGTCAGGACTGAGGTTTTAGCTTCGATTTTGTTTCAGCGCTCGACTGGAGCGAGCGATCGCGAGGCATAGTCCCGACCAAAGCGATAATCCTGTAAAGATCAAGTAGGTGTCGTGTGTTCGATGATGATAGAGAGGAGTGAGCCCGATCAAGCCTATGAACAGCACGAACATTGATGATATTTCGAGTGTGCTTCGTAAAGGCTTTATCAGCCGCAAGCGATCGGCATAACCCATCATTCCGTCAAGCCACCTTCCAATCACGAACCAAAGCAAGGCGACAAAGGGGATGCACGTATACATCCAGGCAGTATCGCTTGGCGGAAAGAAAACTTCTGCGATCAGAACCGCTGGAAACATCGCTGGAAGGCTGAGTAGCAGTGCGGCTTTGTGAACCGCCGCAAGCGGTCGATGTTCTATTGGCTCCGTCGGTATGCCGCCTCCCTCTTGAAATGAAGTGCGGTGGTACGTCGCGCTGGGGGCAATCGCAGTTGGATAAGGCTGGTTGCCCATCGTAGAGAAAATCAGTAGCAGGTGAACAAGGGTGAACAGAGCTGGCAATAGCCGACGGAACCCAATCCGGCGCATAAGAGAATAGACACCGCAGCCGGGATTTTATGGCTGTCCATCGAGCGAAGCTCGATTCGTTTTTTCCTGGCGCCCGCCGGACTCCGCCTCAGTAAACGCCTGCTTTAACCCTGCCATCCTGGTGCGGAACGTACGCAGAGATCACATCCGGACCGCCCTTCAGCACGTGCGGATATGGGCCGACGGCGACCAGCCTTCCGCGTAACCCTTCCAGCACTTCCTGCGATTCGATATGGCCTTCTCCCGCTTCGTGGCGAAATAACCACTGTTGTGTCGCCATTGGTGGATCTGTTTCGAGAACAAGAAATTTTGAACCCGCTGGAATCAGGCTCAGGCACCTCCCGATAAACTCGTCATCCACACGGCCTCGCACCGGGAGCTGCGGTTTTCGGAATGCCATTACATTCGTTTCCGCTTCCAGTTGAGTTAGCCTCGTTTTCAGCGTAGAGAACGAAGTGAAGAATTCGAAAGACTTCTTTCCCGCAACTCGGGTATAGCGAACGAAGATCATGACCTCCGATTGCCCACGCAGCCAGCCTTCCAGCAGTTTAAGAAATTCCTTGTCGGTCGTTGATGGGAGCTTCCCGGATGCCTTTTCAACCACGCCCATGATCGTTAGCCCGACTCCCACGATCGTCACTACCAGAACAAACGAGTGGCTGGCGTGGAAGTGCCACGCGGCAAACGCCGCATACAAAACATAAGGTCCCAACACGAGCTCCGGAATTTTGTGCCACGGAAACCGACTGACGGGATCAAACCACAACGCGATTACGAGGAGAACTAGAGGTATAAGCGAAACCGCAATCAGGACATCAAGCGTAGTCATTCGCGGAACGTGCGCGGAGTTCAGGCACGTTTTGCTGAGAAATCGTGACGGAACCTGCGATGCCCGCAGAAATCTCGTCCCGATTTCGGCACAGATGTTACCACGCCTCTTACTTTACTTTGCCCCATCATGCAGATGCAGACGGTAGACGAGGCTCGCGGTTAACCGCACATTTCCCTGGGGCCGCACCGCGCCGGTGCCGTCAAAATACGCGGCGTGCTGATAGTCGGCTCCCACACGCACACCGAACGGTCCGGAGAGGCCGCGCTCAACACCTCCGCCAAGCGCGTACGAGAAACGGAACATCCATCCATGCGCGTAGTCGGTCTTACTGATCGGCACCGCTCCATCAACCAGCGCTGCCCCGACCAGCCCGCGAACAAAGACCCGCGTCTTCCCGTGGTACGCCGGATAAATCATCGGCCCACCGAGAAAACTCCACTGATACGCGGGATGTCCGGTGCCGAGAACATCGGCGGTGCGCACATAGCTGGTATCAAGCATCGCGCCCCAGAACGGGTTCAGATCGACGTGTCCGGCAAGATCCAGGCCTCCCATGTTCACGTGCTGTCCACTGGTGAGCATCGTGACATTGGTGTAGCCAACACTCGCGTCGAAAGTCGGGCCTGCGGCGGCAGGTGCGAGGCCCGCCGAGAGGTTTTGCGCCAGAGCGGGTGCAAACAGCGCACACAAGATGCAACCCACCGTCCCTATCCTGCGTATCGCGGTTCTCATTCCATCCTTTCGAGTCGCCGAACTGAACTGCTTCCCGGTTTCAGGCAGATTGGTGATTCCCCGGGTCCTGATGGTGCAATCGCGATGCCATCGGCCAGAGAGGAATCCTCCCGGTTACCACGAACCCATGTGCCACAGCAGCGTTCAGGCCTCGCAAATGACACGAATGAAATTGTTTAGCCCGCCAGTCGGGCCACGGAATCGCGGTGCTCCTCCCGTTCCAGCAGGGCATGATGGTAACGTTCATTGTGGCCTTCCGGTACCGCGCCTGGTAACCAGGCGCAAAGAGCAACAAGGAAGCCAGATGCACATGGGAAAAAAATTTCCCACTGACCTCCGGGGAAATGCTGCTGACATCAAACTATTTTCGCGAAACAACCTTGGATGCGGCGAACCCGGCCAAAAGCTGGATCATTTCAGTCTGATATTTCCGGGGAGAGTCTGGGAAAGTATTTCACGCTTGTGCAAGGCTTTGCATAACGGATCGAATATCCTCGGCAAGATGCACAAAAGAAACCTCCTGCGTGGCAATCAAGTTGCCCCATTGAACCCGCGGACCGCCGGGGGCGGCAAGGCCTCGGCCTGTGCAAAGTTCGCGGATCCATTGAACTACTAGGGAGCGCTTATCGCATGCGAATGAAAGGATTACCGCTGATCCTCGCGTTGTTGGGAACGCTGGGGTTGGTCGGCTGCGGCCAGGTCGCCATTTTTCACGGAACTACTGTGATCGGGAACGGCTGGGTCATTGTGAATAGCGCCTCCGATTCCGGATCCATTACCAACCTCACAATTCCACCCACCGGCCGCGGAAACCTGATTGCCGTCGCGTTGATGTTCAACGGCGCAACGTCCGTTACCAGCGTTTCTGACGACGCCGGGAACTCGTACGTTTCCGCGGGCGCGCGATCGGTAAGTGGCAGCGCGTCGACTGAGATCTGGTACGCCGCGAACTCCAACTCGGGCGCCACCCTGATCACTCCTACCTTCGCCGATGCCACCACGCACGTCGAGATCACCTCCTGGGAAGTAAACGGAATTTCCACCTCGCCTCTCGACGTCGCCAACACTTCGACTGGAACCATGACCTCAGACAATGTGCCCGGACCCGCAGTCACGACCACGCACTCGGGTGACTTCGTCGTGTCCATCATGTTCGCCATCGATACCGGACTCAAAGGCATCTCCAGCGGAAACGAATTCACCGATGATTTCACGACCGACGGAAACGGCTGGGCGCACATCACCAGCGATAAGGCCCCGGCCGGTTCGCATCAGGCGAGTTGGTATACGGCCACGCCCCAGGGTCCCTATTGCGCCAGCACCGCCGCCTTCCTCGCCGCCACTCACTAACCGCTAAACCAGAACCGCAGAACCGCTAAACATAAGGATCACCGGGTGCCCCATTTCTGGCCGCAGTTGCCCGAAGTGGGGACCTTGAATGCAAGGCGCCGCTCCGGCTGGGGCGGCAGGCTGGTCGCGCTGGAAGTTCCGCGCGAAACGCTTCCTGTCGTGTTTCTGCGACGCACGCTCATAGAGCAGCGGGTTGCTTTTCGCGCGGCTTCTTCCGTGATGGTGGACACCGACGCAGACTGGCTGGGACGGAGCTGTCGGCTTCGGGTTTCATGAGTAAGAACTTATTGTCACGGAGGAAGATGAGTATAATCGGGATATTTCAACAGTTGGCAGGGCTGGAGATGTACGATCTGCTGTCTAAACAGATATGGCCTACGATCTTAGCGTGTTGCTGGCAGGTGTGATTCTTCTGCTGCCGATAGTCGTCTTCGGATTGGCATGGGCCACAATCAAGCGATTCTACGAACGCGGAGAAACTCGACGTGAGCAACGCCGTTTTTACATCGCTGCACTCTTCGCAGGTTCACTGAGTACCATCGCATACATCGGATATTGGAGTTGGCGGGTCTGCCAACTTTATCATGCGACTATTCCCTTACCAGTCCTGTTGGCGCTCGACCGCTCGATTTACGCAGCGAGAGCAGCTTCCATTGCCGCCGTCGTATTCCTGCTGATCGGACGAGGACCATATCGCATTCCAGTGTTCCTTGCGACTCTATGGGTAACGTTCCAGCTTTGGGCGCATGGCAGCATCATCCACCGGGCCTGACGTTAGCGGGGGATTTTGAGTGTAATGGGGATTTTTCGCCAACTCACTTGTTGACGCGCCCAACTCCTCGCAGCCAACGACCGAGGAGAACGGCAATCGCCGATGCCATCGCCCATACCACGGCAGTCTGTTCTAGATGGGATATGCCTCCTGTGAAGTAAGCTCGGACGCAGAAGACAACACCCACAACGATCAGAACAGCAATGGTGAACCGGAGGCTGTCGTAAATTGGTCGTCGTAGGTTGAACCGTTTGCTCGCGGCATCTTGCCCCGAACCGTCGCGCAGAATCCCACAACAGACTTCGACACATTCGTCGCAGATGTGCACAGGTTGCGCCGGATTAGGGCCGCTGATAATCCGTCCGACTTCACCAACGGTTCTGTTGCAGAAGGAGCAACGTAAGGCAGTCATATCGCCCTCGCGGTCACATTATCCGCCACGGATGGTCAACTGTCGAGAACAGGCCATTACACCCAAGTTCTCCGGCCAAGGGAAGATGAGTGCAATAGAGATTTTGCAACAACTGCGGGCCAAGTTGGCATATCATCTAGCCCCCATAGTTCAATCTCATTCATGGAAACCTTAACGGTTTTGCTGACGGTTCTATTCGGTATTCTCTTCCTGTTGCTCGGACGGTGGCTCTACCGGAACCCGCGCAGAATGTTTCCCGCCTGGGGATTGTTCAACCCCGAACATCCGGGTGTTCAAAAGCTGGGTAGAGTGTACGGAGTGTTCTTCATCTTTTTTGGGATATTCGCTTCGGTCGCTGTTAGCTTTTCGTTCTTTCTAAGAAGTGTACCGGGACTGGCACTCCTCGCCTTCCCAATCGCTATCGTCGGCGCTTGGTTTCTCCGCCCAAAGATTCCTCAATCTGAGCCGATCATCAATGAAGCGAACCAGCAGCAGCGAAAGCAACTTCTGCGCGGCAAACACTGGAAGCGGTACCTCGCAGCTGCGGCGTGCTTTGCGGTCGTCCTTTTCGTTGGAGTATCGCTAACTCTTGGTGATTCCGAGGTGAGCAAAATGGCGGTTGCGGCGGCAGAATCAAATCCCGTCATCAAGCAACGGCTTGGCGGCCCCATCAAACATGGGTTTTTTACGTCTGGAAGTATTGAAATTGATGGCTCATCAGGTCACGCAGACCTAGAGGTTCCCATCAGAGGTCCAAGAGGTAAGGCTACGATCTATGCAGTCGCGAAAAAAAGTGCAGGCTCCTGGAAGTTCGAGACGCTTGATGTAGCTTTTGATGAAGTAGGCCCACGCTTGAGCCTCCTGCAAGACGGATCGAACACTTCCAAGCCTTGATTCGAACCATTGCCTTAAGATGGTTGACGAAATCAGGCCATTTTACTCATCCTCCCCCACGCTGGGAGTTTGAGTGTAATGGCGATGTTACGCCAACCACCTCGGACCTCTGGCGTCGGACCCTGGGTTACGCTCCGGGTAACTGATGTATAGATACGCCTCCGTGCAGGCAACAAGGAACCCTAGAGCACTAAAGCCAACAAACGGCTAATCGCCAATATCTCCCCAAGTCTCCACCGGGCACGTCTGAACCCCTCTGCCGTCAAAAGCTTACATCATCAACGGTTGAAATCAGCCATTACACTCATCATCCCGTAGTCTCACCGCTGCAACCTTAGAAGCCAGATTAGGACGACGACGGTCACGAACAAATCGACGAGAGTCCACAGCCAGACGGCTGGTCGTTTCCGTTCAGCTTCGGAATCATCTGTCGGAATCAGAGGAAAACGATTCGACCCTCTGGGTTGAATGCGTCCGCCCAAGATTGGGCCTCCGGCCAACAATTGCTTGTTCGCTTGATTCAACAGTTTGACAATGCCCAATACCAAGACCGCAAGGCAGAGTACCAACCCGACCTCTAACGCTTCCTTCATTTGCACACGATTCTAATGGATCGTTGACGAAAACAGGCGATTACACTCAGTTCCCCGCCCAAGGGAAGATGAGTGCAATAGAGATGTTTCGCCAACCATCGCCCCGAGCGTCACTTCTGCGGAGGGTAGTGCGGTGGAAAAGGAACTTCGCCTCGGAACGATTGGTTCCAACTTCCGATGCCGTTCCACAATCCAAAGAACACCATCGATAGCACCAATTGAGTTCCTACGCGAATCCAGCCCTTAAAATGTGGCGTTGCTATCATATTGGCGACAACAATTCCCAGCCCGAAGCCCAGCCCACTGCCCAGCACTCCGAAGACGAGTACGTATCGCAACTTGCCCATTGCGAGAATGTGCTCTTTTCGAGCGGAGCGTTCCTCAGGACCGCGTTTCAGGACTGGGATGCCGAAAGCACGAAGAAAAATTGCCCACAATGACAGCCAAGCGAATGCCACAGCAACCCCGGCCAGGACAGGAAGGATAAAGTCACGCACAACGGGAATTCTACTCCATCTCCTAAAAGGTTCAGTTGGCTGTCGAAATCAGGTCATTACACTCATCTTCCGCGCCCAAGGGAAGATGAGTGAAATGGCGATGTTACGCCAATCGGTGGCCTTGCCTCGGTGGAGGGACGGGGCGATAATTCTCTGAAGACGGCAAGCGAAGGTCCGCATGATGTCCGCCGGGAATAAGACGCTCATTCAGATTCTGGCCGCTAGTTTCGCTCTCTGCGTCACTGCCAGCGCACAATGTCCGCTGAATACCCTCATCGTAAAGGGGCACGTTGTCGAGAATGCGAATGCGCATTCCAAGGTTCGTGTGCAGCTTGTTTACCCGAAGGAGAAGCCGGGTGAAGCGGGAGAAGCGACCGTGGAAGACGGCTCTTTTCAGATTCCCATCGAATTCGTGACCATGCAGAGTTCTATTTTCACCAACCTGCCAAAGAGATGCGGCCGGAAGCCTAAGACCGTAGTCATTACGCTGCTGGAGAACGATCAGCAATCCGATCAGGTTTTTCTGGATTTTCTGAAGAACTTCAAGATGACAGATCCGAGCGCCTACGCTTTACGCTCAGAAGTTGTGTTGAACGGTCCTCATTAACCGATTGCTGGCATCAGAAGCGTGCATCATTCGTCAATGAGTGCTATGGCGATATTACGTCATTCATTCGTCATCATCGTCAGAACCCACATTTTCGGCTTCCTTCGGATGTTTCATAAATTCTCTGATGCTTTCACCAGTCCGCTTACTATCCGGCAGCCATTTGACTTGCCATTCAGTGATGCGCTCACCCTTTTCAGGCACGAAATGACCTTGCTCTGGCCTCACAATCGGCTCGGTGACCTTGTCTATCCCATTCGGCTGGCACTGAAAATCGAGAGGACAGTCAATTGCTGTTAACAGGCGATTTCACTCATCTTCCCGGCAGGGGTGTTTTGAGAGAGATGGCGATGTTTCGCCAACCATCAGCGGCGGAAGACGTATCCGACAGCCCAGTCCGAGTCAAAGACGGCAAACATTAGAGCGGCGCAGAGGACAGCGCACGCGACCAAAACCGACAAGATTTGTTGCTTCGACTTCATTTTTTTGGTGTTTGAATCTTCCAACCAAGCTCTTTCGCCATTCTGCGGACGTAATTCTTCTTCGCCTTGAGCGTCTCAGCGGGATCAATCACCCGTTTCCTGCCGGGTTTGTCGGACGATCCTGTCTCAACTATTGTTACGCTAACTTCGTCTCCGACCTGCAAGGGTTTCTGCCTAACCCAATCTCTGTGCTCTCCGTTGGCCAGACCTCCAACCTGCAAAAACAAGTCTTCGCCACGGTCACCCGCCACCCAGCTAACGATTGCGGATAAGACTCCGCGATTTCCAACTCCCGCGACACACAGTTGCTTTTCATTCAGTGAAACGTTGAAAGCGCGCATAGGACTAGCATTGTATGACGTAACTGTTGCAATCAGGCCATTACACTCATCCTCCCATTGGGAATGGGTCACTGAGTGTGATGGCGAGGTTTCGCCAATTGCCGTGTCGGTGAATGGCCGAGCGGGCAACTATGCGTTCGGCGGATAAGAAATGCCCCCTGAAGTTGGTTGCGCTGCCTGACCAAAGGGGGCGGCGATGGGTGAGAGGGCGAGGGATTCGACACCGGACTCGTAAGACTTGCCACGTCGATGAGTGATATGGGGATCTTGCAGGAATCAAACGGCTGGAATGATCGTCCTAGCGGTGCCGAAGGGGGACGTTTATGCCGCGAACCAAGGCAAGCTCTGCAACTCCCCAGGTCCCGAACGAACGCGAGACCTGGGGATCACTGGTCACTTGCAGTCGTTTTTTAACCAAGGGAACTTGTCACCTAGAGCGTCGTTGTGGGCGTTGCAGGGGACCGCGCTTAGGTAGGTCCAGATGGCGGTAAGCTGATGGTCTGTCATGTGTCTGTATAGAGGCCAGGGCATGACTTGCAGCCGGCCGCCGTTGACGGGTGCGGAATAACAGTTGTCGGTCACATCACCGCCACAATCCAGGTGCAGTCTGTCGAAGTCATGACCGGTCCGCATGATCTGCATGAAGGACTGAAGGTCGTGTCCTCCTTCGGGATTGCCTGTGTGATCGGTGTAAGGTTGCGCGAGATGATGTTTGGGCCGAGACCAGGCCCTGCGTACAACGGGCTTGTTGGGTCCTGGACGATTCCCGGGCCGACCGGACCGAAGTTATTCCCGCCACTCAAATAGGTCGCCTGATTGTACTTCGCAGGGTTATTGATGGGCGGGCGGAAGTAGGGGTTGTTCGTACCCAGATATTCGTTAGCGGGATCCGAGGTATGGCAGCCGTCGCAGTCCGCTTGTGCGTTCACGATGAAACTGCCCAGTCCTACCAGTCTTCGATCCTTGCCGTTGAGGTTGAGGAAATCAGGGGCGATGCTTAGACCAATTCGCACAAGGTCATCCTCGCCTTGGTCCTGTTCATGTGCGTGCACCTTCGCTGAAGGCGCGTCAAGTGCGACGATGGCAAAAATTCCCGCCGCAGAGATGGCTAGTGAAGCTTTAACAATCCGTTCGAGGCCCATTTGGTACCTCCTGAGGCGAGGAATGTTATCTCAAACCCCAAGGTCTGGAAAGCTTTTTGCGATGGGCGTAGGCTACCCCCCCTCGCGTCCTCGAAGGCCAATCAAGTCGCCAGCCGCGATTCCGTACTCCATCGAATGCAGTGAGCTGAACGCTGTACCGTGGAGAGGAGGACCGCAAAAGCGCTCAGAATCTAAGGGCATCTCGTCGATCCCTAGCGGTCTTCATGCAACACGAAGATTACGCTCGAACGCGGAAATTCCACATCGCTGATGAAACCAGGCCAGTACACTCATCTTCCCGGCAGGGGGCATTTTGAGTGCCGGGTCCCCCATTTCTGGCCGCAGTTGCCCGAAGTGGGGACCTTGAATGCAAGGTGCCGCTCCGGCTGGGCGGCAGGCTGGTCGCGCTGGAAATTCCGCGGGACACGCTTCCTGTCGTGTCCCTGCGACGCAGGCTCATAGAGCAGCGGGTTGCTTTTCGCGCGGCTTCTTCCGTGATGGTGGACACGGACGCAGACTGGCTGGGACGGGGCTGTCGGGTTTGATGAGTAAGAACTTTGTCAGGGGGAAAGAAGAGTGTAATCGGGATTTTGCAACAACTACAACTCAAAATCCCAATCGCACATGATGGGTCCTTACCGAATTAGAGGTTTGTAAACCAGACCGATCATCAACCCCGCGAGTACCCACCCAATCGCATTATTACGCCAGGGGAGATTTTGAGCGTCGAGTTTAGCGCGAAAGCAGACTAAAAGGAGTTAATCAGACTCCCTAAATTGCTAGAACAAAACGAATTAGCAGTTAATGGACAATTTGCGCTCAGTTGGTTTGCGAATTCTTCCAGGCCGAAGCAAAGATTGCGGCATAGAGCAGCTGAAACCGCTGGCTAAAGAAATTGCTGACGCGCTCTATGCGGGTGGAACTTATGCTGGGCTGAGAATGGAGAGATGAATGAAAAACAAAGTGTTAGGAGCAGCAATCTTGACTTTCTGCCTAGCGAACGCTACAGGCCAGGCAAAGGTGCTTACGAACGATCCGCTGACGGGCCTCCCGCTGATTCCCGCCACTGTCCTGTTTAAGAATGTGGGCAATGAACCTGACAAGTTGTCCGATGTTCAAGTTTGCAAGAGCAAAGGCCAGGGCAATTTCTATTCTCTTTCTAACATCATGAATCCGGCGAGCGGACTAAAGATGGACGCCGCGGCAGCATGGTATGCGTCTCATCTTTCCGGGTTCAAGAAGGTCCAAGGCTATGAATCTGGGCGCTCGCAAATTGCCTTCTACAACTCGGATAAAACCATTGTGATTTTATTGACAGGACAGCTAGGCGCGGAGGGCGAGAATGCAAATGCATATGGGGTCTCCTATGAACGTTTTCAGCCGGGCATTTCCGAGAAAGCCATCGGGCCTAACACAGGGCAAGTTCATCTGCAATTGATTGGCGCTGAGCGTTGCTGACATGGTCAGAATCGCCCGCAAAGCGCGCAAATGTCTGGATCTTTGGGAGGCATGATGCGACCGTACATTCATTCACGGGGCTCCATACACAAACTCTTGTGGGTAACCGACTGTTCAGTCGGAAAACAAGCACAAAACAGTGTGCCGGCAGATGTGTCCTTTCTTCAGTGGTACTATGTGCTCGCGGCGGACTATTGCGAGACATCTCCGCACCACAAATCGATTTATAAGAACGTGTCGGTCAGCGGGAAGTGCACCGGGCTCGACAGTGATCCTCTGGTGCAGGCGATACTCGCACAGCAAAGGGATTTCGGCCACCCGGTGATCGATGGGAAAGCGAGCGTCGTGCACGGCTCAGGTTTCGTGGATGCCAAAGCCTTTTTTGTGCTGCGGCTCGGCGCGCGTTTTGCGGTCATGTATCCTTCGCTCTGGCCGAGGCTCGATCTCATACCGGGTTGTCCGCCGCTCATCGCAGCATTGAGTCGAGCGGCCATTCCGCAGCGGTCGGAGCTTTAATTGAGGGAGCTTTGAGCGTAATAGGGATCTTGCGCCAACGATTATTGGCCCGGCCCAAAAATGAGCGGGCTGCCGCAACCTACTTGATAGGCTTTCCTCCGGGTTTCGAGGAGAAACTGAAATTCTTCAGCGCAAGCTGGTCAATCGTACCGTGCCATGACTCCGAACTGATTAACCCCGGTCCGACTGGCATCACGCTGGTCTTGTACAGGCCATCGCGCTTCGGAGTTCTGATACCCGCTTCGTAGGTCAACCAATACTTTGTTCGATTCTGAATCGTAAACAACATCAGTCCTTTTTCTTGCCAGAAGCTCAGCACAAGATTTGCTTTCTTAGGATTAGACTCCTCGGTGACGCTCAGGGCTGTTCCGCCTGCGGATCCGTCGAGGTTCAGCCCGATTTTTTCTCCCGGGGACATGAACACGACGTTGTTGGTAATGTGCCCCGTTTCAGAAGGAGGAGCGGTTTGCGATTGAGCCAGCACAGCACAGCAAAGGCCCACAGTGAGCAACGCGATTCCTGCTTTCATGCTGGCGATTTTAGCGAGCAAAGCGGGTGTTTTGCATTTCAAATTCTGTCGTGGCGGCTAAGCCACTGTGCGTGACTGGATGAAATCAGGCGATTACACTCAAAGCCCCGGCAGTGCATGATGAGTGTAATGGCGATTTTTCGCCAAATGAGTCTCGCGGATGGATCTAGGAAACGCGGAGTATTTGGCAAGCGCTCGCCTGTCATTCGCCCAGCGTGCCAGCGTGTTTATTTGCGCCGATTGGCGCAAACTGCGGGATCAGCGCCACGCTTGATAAGGCCGTCGTGCCACTGCGGCGAGTCGCAGGCATCAGCCAGTGTCGTGGTCAACTCCTTTTTGCCAGCTCCCGCGGCCATCAGGCGGTCAACAAGTGGAAAGATGTCCTCCATCGGAGGAGCAGACCACAGAACATGCGCGAGAGCAGAGCGGCCTTTGCTGTCAACAGCGTGAATATCGTGCGGACGACTGAGTGCATCGTCGAGCATCTCCCAGACGCCGGAGGCGGCCGCTCGCATGAGATAGGTCTGGTCCGGCTTACCCTCGTTTTGATAAGTGTCGAAGAATAAGCGCGTCGGGTCGGCTCCGGCGCTGATTAAGGTGCGCGCCACGTCAACGTTGCCGTTTTCCGCCGCGCGGCCTAGCGCGTCCTGCATGCCCGCTTCGTCCTCCCGCACTTCGGCGCTCAGAAGCAGCGCTCTAAAGACCTCATACTGACTCTCGCGATCACGGATGAAGGAGGCGATTGTGAGAAGGCTTCTGTTACCGCCGTTTGCGTTCTTTGTCCTTACGGGTGCCCCGGCGGCGAGCAAGGTCCGTACCGCCTCCGCCTTACCTTCCTTGACGGCATAAAGTAGGATCCCCCCGGCCTCCTGCGAACTCGGCTCGATTCCCGCCTCTCGCATAGCAGCAAGTGTCTGCGGCCCCCCGCTTACCCAGCGGTCGGTACCAGCCGTTTCGTCCACCGCATCCTCGAGTTCGCTGACCGACTCGGGCATGCCGACCCAACTACCCACATAATCGACAATGGTCTTCTTTCTTGGACCGACAGCCAACTGCAAGCAGTACGTTGGGTTGTCGGTTACACCGGCTCTGTACTCGTCCTTGAGTCCAAAGAAGTCTGCCGTTCGGAAGCGTTCGAGAAGTCGCACGGCCGCCTCTGGCTCGATGCGTGCTTCGTGGTCACCAGGAATCGCGACAAAGCTCTTGCCGTGAAAGTCGACTTTACCGTCACCGTGGACTATCACGGAGTAGCTTGGGCAGCTACCGTAGCAGCCTGAGCGAGAAAGTTGGATGGAGAAGCCGGTCGGTTCCGTCGGCGTTGGGAAAGTCGCCCTCCCTCCGGATAATACTGACGTCATAGGCTCGACTCCGACCTGCACCTCATCCTGCACCCACGCCTCTGCGGCCGCACCGTTACGGAAGAAGGGTCGATAAGTGATGTTTCGAACGGCCTCGACGAGCGCCTCAGTCGAATACTTGAGCGGCCATGGTGCATCCGTCTCGAACTCCCGCACTTCGATAACGCTACCCTGAGGGTTGACGTGGACCCAGAAGGTGACGGTCTGCGGGCTGCCTTGGCTCCGAGCGATACGCAGCTCGGGTAATGGCACACGATGCCGTTCCGTCTCGCGAAGCCCAGCCGTTAGCGTCCCTTCGGGCGGCTGGAACTTCTGGCTCTGGCGTGTCTGCGCGGTAGACAAAGGCAGCAGGAAGAAACCGGCACTGACGAAAGCACAGAGCACCGCACAGGTTCTTGACATGACCGCCCTCATATTCACATTAGTCACCGGTCACCCGTCGGTTGTCGAAATCAGGCCGTTTACACTGATCAATAGGCGCGAGTGGCTCCGGCATCGCCACCACCAGCGCAGGTACCTATACCGAGCATGAATCCGAACTCGTACCAACGGCCATTGTTGTTGGTCTCATAGATGCCCACACCATCAACGAACAGACTAATCAGGAACGTGAATGGTGCAATCAGGCCGTGCCACAGGCCACCCCAAAATCCAGCAGGCTTTGCATTTGGCTCTTTGTATTTGGAGTTTGTGCCAGCGACGGAGAGGGCGTTTGCCATAGGTGGCGGAATTATAGAGCACAGTTGTTGAAAACAGGCCATTACACTCATCTTCCGCGCCCAAGGGAAGATGAGTGAAGTCGCGATTTATCAACAACTAACATTCCTTGGCTTCCCGGTTTTGAGTGCGAGGGCTATACTTGGCCGATGATTCCGTTTCCCAAACCGCGCGGTTTCTGGGATTACGCACTTTTTGCGTCGATGATGACTCCCGTTCTGTGGCTCTTGTTTTGGATGGAGGCGAGTGACCGGGTTGGTTGGCCGGACGCGGTGCTTGCATGCGGAGCAGCGGTGCTATTCGTCTTCGCCACAGTTCTTGCTCGTCGAGGAGAGAAGGCTACGTGGATAGCCCATCCAACATGGCAGGCGTACTTATTAGTCTCCCTCGGGACTTTTGCGCTAATCTTCGGTGCTATTTATGCAGACGCCTACCTTCTGCATCGCAGAGACATCACTCCGAATAGAATCTGGCACGACATCACATTCGCCTTAGTTTTGACAGCCGGATTCCAGTGGTCATTCCGAAGACGATTTCGTGCAAATCGTCAGCTGCCGTAAACAGGCGATTACACTCATCTTCCCGGCAGGGGGATTTGAGCGTAATGGCGGTGTTTCACTAACTAGAAATTCGAAGTGTCGAAAAGAAGAACGAAGAAGACTAAGTAAATTTCCTGCCGCATCGTACGCAGACGTACCAGTCGATTCCAACGTTGAAGTAATAGTCTTCGCTGCCGCACGCGGGGCAGGATGTTGCTATCGGTTGGGATGGCCGCCCGCCGCCTTTGGCCGGTTCTTTCGCGATAATCTGTCCCGGTTTCCCGGAAAAAAGGGATGACTTGCGGGCTACTCTCTTGGCCCCACGATTAGGAGCCTACCTGCAACTTCACTACGGCTGCACGCCGGTACCGCTAAGCCAGACTTTTTGTGGACTGTTTGGTGCGTTGTCCGAAATGTTCACGGCCGCCGTTCGGGTACCAGCGGACAACGGCTTGAACTTCACCCAGATTGTGCAACTCGTGTTGGGACCGAGCGATGAACCACAATTGTTGCTCTGACCAAAATTGTAAGGATTCGTCCCACTGAGAGTGATACTGAGGGCAAGGTCGATATTTCCAGTGTTCTTTAGCGTTACAGTTTGAGCGGAGCTCGTGCTCCCGACAGTTTGGTTGCCGAAGGTAAGGCTGGTCTTCGATAGCACCGCGATGGCTCCCTGCACGGTCTGGATCAAGACCTGCGAAGTGCTGGACGGGAAGTTGGCGTTTCCGCTGTAGGTTGCGGTAACGCGGTGCGAGCCCACGGCAAGCTTCGATGTCGTCAGAGTCGCGACTCCGCTGCTGTTAAGAGACGAAACCCCCAACTTCGTCCCCCCACATATGAAAGTAACGGTGCCGGTGGGCGTCGCCCCGCCTTGTGATGGAACCGTCGCGAAGAACGTGACGGCCTGCCCCAAGTTAGAAGGATTCGCGGAGGAGGTTAGCGTGGTTCTGGCTGCGAACCCACTGGTGTTAATGAGCACGCCTACGGTATTGGTCACGGGGTTCGCGACCACAAGATCAGGCTTACCGTTCCCGTTCACATCTGCTACCGCGAGCGAGACGGCATCCTCGCCCGAGGGATAGGTGATCGCTGACTGAAAGGTCCCGTTGCCGTTGCCTAGCAGCACCCCAACCGTCGAAGTGAGGGGACTACAGATGTTAATGGAGAGACCACAATTATTAAGTACCACGGCGTCGAGTTTTCCGTCCCCATTTACGTCTGCTACAGCAAGCGAATAGGAGGTCAGCCCGCCCGAGCCGTACCCCACTGCCGTTTGGAAGGTTCCATTCCCGTTGCCCAGTAGCACATAGACGATACCGCTACCGCAAGCCCCGGTACTATCACACTGGTTCATCACCACAATGTCGGGTTTGCCATCCCCGTTCACATCTGCGACGACCACCGAAGTGGCTAGTTGCCCGCCTGAATCGTAGGTCACCACTGGTTGAAAGGTTCCATCCCCGTTTCCCAGCAAAACCGCCGCCACACTGTCGCCACCACAAGGCGCATTGGGGCACTCATTAATGACTACTATGTCGGGCTTACCGTCCCCATTTAAATCCGCGACCGCCAGCGAAGCAGTGCCAGGGCCACGGCCAGTTCCACCATCGTTATAGGATGTTGCGGCTCCGAAGGTGCCGTCGCCGTTGCCGAATAGAACACCTACGGATCCGTCGCCCTCACAGTGACCGTTCTCGTCCTCTCCGCAAGGGTAAGAGATCACTATGTCGGGTTTGCCGTCACCGTTCATATCCACGATTGCGATTGAATTGGGGTCAGAAGAACCAAACATGTAAGTCACCGCTGCCTGGAAGGTTCCATCACCGTTGCCCAGTAGCACGTCGACTGAACCGTCAAAACAGTCGTTGCTACAGGTTGCGACGACAATGTCGGGCTTCCCGTCTCCATTTAGATCCTTCACAGCTACAACATTTGCAGGGGCAACTCTCGTGATGATACCAATGCCGTAGGTCACAACGGGCTTAAACGTTCCGTCACCGTTACCCAAGAGCACGCCTACCGTCTGGTCAGAATTTGCTACCACGAAGTCCGGCTCGACATCGCCGTTTACATCCGCTACTACGACGGACTGGGTGGCCCCGCCAGAACCAAAACTGACAGGCGATGCAAAAGTTAGCCCGGACGTTTGAGATGAAGCCGACTGTGGCAAAGCGCTCATCAAGAATGTCAACACGCACAGTACACCGAGGGGCCGCATTGGTTTGTCTCCAGACTGCAATGAGGAAGCATATCCCATTCAAAGTGCGGGTCAAGATGAACGACTTTGCACTTCATCGAAATCAACTGACGAAACCAGGCCATAGGCTCAAGTTCCCGGATCGCTGGGGAATTTGAGTGCTATGGCGATTTTTCGTCAACAAGGTCAGGCTTCAACAAATATCGAACGCCGCTGAGTGCCGTATTCCGTGGCCCACTGCAACAGAAAGGATTTCGTCCCCGGTGGAAAGCGTGAGGCAAGAGTCTTCGGAAGCGGATCAAAGCCCACAGTCTTGGACAGGTGCTTGTGGTCACCAGCCCTGAAGAGATACAGCGATGGTGGAGACCAGTCTAGTTGACTCTGAAATTCTTCTTCCGTATCGAACGTCTGCCCAGTTCCGTCGAGCAGCGAAAAGGCGAGAGCAATCTGCACATTCAGTCCGAGATTGCTTTGCAGCATAACCGCGAGTTCGTAGGCAGAGATGCTGGCGGGAATCCAGTTGGTACGTTGCTTCCAATTCTCGTCGATGTGGTCGATGTGTAGATCGTCGAGCCTTTCGATCCCGCCGTTCGATATGGTCGCCAGCATCCATTCTCGAATCTTCGACTCGTGGCGTGAGTCCACGCTCACGATTATCCCTCATGATTGCTGAAATCCGGCCATCACACTCATCTTCCCGGCTGGGGGCATTTTGAGCGTAATCCGGATTCTTCACCAACTTACCTCGGGCAGAGCGGCTCCACCATGTATATAGAGTCGCAAGATTTGCGTCTTTTGTGAGCGTAGTTCGTGGGGAAAATGACCGCTGGTTGGGGGATGCCTTTCTTGTGGAGGACAAAAGCAAGCACATAATCGCCGTCTTGTTTGCCCTCGAAGCAGAATCTCCGTTCTGTTTGCTTGTACGAAGTTTTTGTCCCATCCTGCGTCGCGCCCTGCATCTCACGTGTCTCGACCACAAGTTTCTGCGTGTCGAGAATCGTTCCATTCTTGGCCCGAAGCTCCACGGCGATGTCGTCATCGAGTTCATAGACCGAAGGAGGACCGCAAATATCTCCTGAACAGACTTGGACAGTGCCACAAAGACATGAAACCTTGTGCCGCGAGTATTTCAGAGTCGAACAGTCGGGAGCGTGACCCTGCGTTTGGCAGACCATAACGGGACTGACAAGGAGCAGCAATGCTGCATGAGTGAGCGTGCGGTTCACGGGAGCCACTTTAAACCCGTTTGGAATTGCATCCAATGGCGCCTGTCGCTAACGGGAATTACACTCAAGTTCCCCGCCGAAGGCAGATGAGTGCAATAGAGTTTTTTCACCAACTAGTTGCACGGGCGATTCCGCCACTTGATTTCGAGTACCGTGGGACCAGTTATTGTCACATTGTTCTTCTTGCGAGTCTCCACTGCTGACATGACATGCACGATCACGTTGGCATAGGTGTCGACTCTCGCCTTCGTCGGACCTGAAAATACCTCCAAGCTGGAGAACACGTCTTCCTCCTTCTCGCCACGCTCCGAGGCTGGCACCAGTTGATCCAATAGGGCGTCGATCTGCGCCTGCTCAAGACCGTTCGTAAGATCAACAACGTCTTTCTTAAAATGCGTCTGCTCGACGTACATCTCGCACACAAGACCGTTCGGTGCGTACTGGGCCGACATGACAACGCCGGGTTCTATCTCAAAAACCTCATGGTGACGGAACTTCTGAGCCCAATCAGACGCCGACTGGGTCCAGCCGCAAGGAACCATAAACGCGATAAGGAGAAACACCCAACAGGTTCTAGTCATGCATAGTGCTCCGAAATTATCCGGCCACTCGCGGTCAATGGAATGCAGAGCCCTCGGGAGAGTTGCCCAAGTTGGCAGCCAATGACCGAAAAGGGGCGATTCTAGGTCTAATGGCGATTTTGCAACAGCTACATTCTCGGGACTACAACCCTGCGCGTATGCTGTTTCGAGAGTGGCGAGTAGTTGTTTTTGGTACAGTACTTTCCGCCGTGCTGTCCAACCCATGCGCTGCTGCACCGATAAAAGCGGGACCGATAAAACGACCATGGTTCGTGGACTGCACAAGCGACGAACGTTCCTTGCCAAGTCCATTCCCTCGACCCGTAGCGCTTACGTCGTCGCCCGCCGCCGACCTTTCACACATTATCGTTCCTCCTGAATTTCACAGAGTGAAGCCGAAGACAGCGCGTGCCGCAGCACGCATCTTGCGAATTCCACTTTGGATGCCCCCCGAGGCTCCATCTTGTCGCGCCTTCCCGCCGCTGCCTTACAGCCTGTGAATGCTGAATCTTGCCGCAGGGGGGACTTGAGTGTCATAGGATTTTTCAGCAGTTCCTTAAAGGCTATGGGACAAAGAGCAACGGTTGTGCGTGTTTGACGTACTCGTTGCAGTCATCCTCCCACGGAAATAGTCCTTCCTTGTCTGGCCAGAAACACTGCATTAGCGGAAATGGATCGTCTTCGTAAAACCACAAGGCGTAGCCCACGTATTCCGAATAGTGCGGACGAGCAACCTCTCGAAAGACGCAGCGGTAAGGGGCTTGAAGGATGTCTGTGTATTCACCTTGCGTCCCGTAACGCTTCCCAGCTTTTACCTCTTGTCCGATTACGTTGACGATGCCCATGCACCTCTCGAACGGAAGCCCGAACACTGCTACCTCTGGGTGATCAAAGGAGTGGAAAAGTCCGATCGAAAAGGCCCACTCCGGCCCTCTCTCATTCTTCTGTGCGAATACTCCCGTGACATGCCAACCCACCCTCTGTATGTCGCCGAGAATCTTCGCGTCAGGGGCGGATAGTCCGCGTTTTCTTTTTAGCGATCTCGTCATTTTTCAGGCCGGTCAGAACTCTACGTGGAAGACAAATGAGACACAACTGTAGTAATAAGGCGTCACACTCATCTTCCCGGCAGGGGGCATTTTGAGTGTAATCGCGATTTTTCGTCAACCAGGCTTGAGGAGACTTGAGTGACCCCAATCACTGCCCCAGCAGTGAATCTATGTTCCGATCTCACTTTGCATGTCGCCGCTAAAGAGGTTCCGCTCATGTACAGCACGATCATGCTTGTGTTAATGACTCTCGGAAGTTTGCTCTTCTTGATTGACGGTCTAAGAAACCGAGGAAAACGCCGCGCAGTGTTGGAGATTCTGGGTGGGTTATTCGGTCTGCTCTTCGCGGCACTTGATATGTACAAACACACGGTTGTCGCGTCGTGGCAATCGCGTGGTTTGGTTGCCGCCTACTACGTCGGGTGGCAGTTCTCGGGCGGAGCATGTGCGGGCATGCTGCTCTATGTGGCTGGTCTGATGCGGGCGAGTGTTTTGCTAACGGCATCAACAGTATTTCTCGTTGCGGCAAATGTGTTTCTGATTCCTCGACATGCCATTCGTTTACTCTGCATGGCGGACGGACTCTTCGGTGGCCTCCTGATCGCTTCGCTAATTCTTATTTGGTTCGAGCATCACTACAGACAAGCCCCAAAACTTGAGGGCGGAGGCGCAACAAAATCCGCCTCACTCGAAGCAACCGGTGTCTTGATGACTGACGAGAACAGGCCATAGCGCTCATTGACCTGCGTGTGGACATTCGACAAGCCGCAAGTCTTCTTGCTTCACGAAATATTGGAAATGTGGCTCCCTATCGTCTAGGAAGCGCACACGCCAACGATGTGGCGACTCCTTACGGCCTTTTGAAGTGTATTGGTCGATAGCGTCAACCTCACCCTGTCGCTGTGTTGCGATCTCTTCGACGATGTCCCGATGGTGAAGCATCGCGGCCATTGTAGCGAATAATCCAGTCCTCAATTGTCGAAAACAGGCGATTGCACTCAAGTTCCCCGCCGAAGGAAGATGAGTGTAATGGCGAGTCTTCGCCAATCATGCCCAAGAGAGCGATAATCGGGAATGGCTGACGAAGCGAACCCTCTCCGCGCAAAGTTTCCATTGGGCTCATTCGTGCGAATCAAATCCACCGGGCAGTTGGAAGCCTTCCGCCGCAACGGCACATTGCGCTTCCCACCGGTAGGGAAGCAGATAGCGTACGGGGGGGAGATTGACTCAATCCGACGCATAACCTCCTCGATCCGAGGCGGCGTGCTCTACGGGCTGGAAATAGCTCCAGGCTTTTGGCACGAAGAGTTGCTCCAGAGACTCATTACATACTCCCCTTTGCTCCCCCACGTGGGACAGGCGTTGAAAACCATCGAACCAAGTCGGGATGGGGAAATAGACTATTACCCGTGTCGAGCAGTTCTCAAATCAGGCGAGGTTTTCGATGCCGTTTACATCGTCGCTGAGAAGCTATACGTGAAGCACTTCGGCTTGTACCCCGAAAATCTCCCTGGCAAAAAATGGATTCGGATGGAGGACATAGCGGAGGTACAGGAAAGCCCAACTCGTCTTCCGGCGCAGTTTGCGAACGAAATATATAGAAAGGGTGAGTCGAGAATGGGATACACAACGTTCACCGTCGTATTTGCAGACGGTCTGCGACGGACGTGGGACAGTGCCAATGGCAGCGCTATAGATTTCATTGATTACCCCGTTGGCAAAGGCCCGAGCGACGTTGTTGCTGTAATCCCCCACGAGGCCAGAATAGACGATTTGCGAGTGAGATCTCCCGAATGGTACTGGTGCCTATACTCAGAGAAGCCCCAATGACTCACAGACTGTCGAGAACACGCCATTACACTCAGAGCCCCACGACGGTGGGGCGGGCTGATTTACGGTAGTTCCCGCTCTTTCAAAATCGCGCGCTCAATCATCCCGAATCCCCCTGCGTTGACGCCCATCCGCTGCCCTCGTAACATGAAAAAATCCCACTCATGATCGGCCAAACTGTCTCCCACTACCGCATTGTCGAAAAGCTCGGCGGCGGTGGCATGGGTGTCGTGTACAAGGCCGAAGACATCTCCCTTAAACGCTTTGTTGCGCTCAAGTTCCTTCCCGATGGAGTTGCCCGGGACCCGCAGGCGCTCGCCCGCTTCCAGCGCGAAGCCCAGGCCGCCTCGGCGCTGAACCATCCCAACATCTGTACGATCCACGAAATTGGCGAATACGAAGGCCGTCCCTTCCTCGTGATGGAATTTCTCGACGGCGTGACGCTCAAGCATCGCATCGCCGGACGCCCCGTCGAAACCGATATCCTCCTCGGCCTCGCCATCGAAATCGCCGACGCCCTCGACGCCGCCCACGCCGAAGGCATCGTCCACCGCGATATCAAGCCGGCAAACATTTTCGTCACCAAGCGCGGACACGCCAAGATTCTCGACTTCGGCCTCGCCAAAGTCACCGCCTCCGCGAGAGAGGCTATCGACGCCGGCGGTGCTACGCTGGGCACGTCCCTGACCGAGGACCACCTCACCAGCCCCGGATCTACCCTCGGCACCGTCGCCTACATGTCACCCGAGCAGGTGAGAGCCCGGGATCTCGATGCGCGCAGCGACCTGTTTTCCTTCGGCGTCGTGCTCTACGAGATGGCCTCCGGCACCCTGCCGTTCCGCGGAGAAAGTTCCGGCGTCATCTGCCGCGAGATTCTCGATCGCGATCCCGTCCCCGCCCTCCGCCTCAATCCCGACCTGCCGCCGAAGCTCGAAGACATCATCAACAAGGCGCTCGATAAAGATCTCGACCTGCGCTACCAGCACGCCGCCGACATGCGCGCCGACCTGAAGCGCCTGAAGCGCGAGACCGAGTCGCGCCCGGGCACATCCGGCAGCTCCGGCAAAATTCCTGCAATCGCAGATAGCCCTTCGCGTGTCGATCCTGGCCCGGCTTCTGCATCTTCCAGCGCGCATGCGTCCTCCGGAGCCGTCTCCGGAACCGCCCTGGCGCCACCATCAAAGTCGTCTTACATATTGTTCGCCGCCGTCGCTGCGATTCTGCTCCTCGTGATCGCTGCTATCTTCTGGTATGGGCACCAGCGCACGGCATCGACGAGCGTCACCGCTTCGCAAAAAACTGTCGCAGTGCTCCCGCTGCAGAACCTTGGTGCCGACAAAGACGTCGATTTCCTCCGCCTCGCCCTCGCCGACGAGATTGCCACTGCGCTCAGCTATGCGCGTTCCATCTCCATCCGCCCCTTCGCGACGACCAGCAAGTACGACGGACCCAACCTCGACTTGCAGGAAGCCGGGAAGTCCATGCGCGTCTCCGATATCGTGACCGGCCATTTCCTCAAGCAAGGCGATCAGCTTCAGATCACCCTCGAAGCCATCGATATCGCGGACAACCGCACGCTCTGGCGCGACACCATGACGGTGCCGGTTCCCGACATGCTCGCCATGCGCAGCCAGATCACAACGAAAGTTCGCCAGGGTCTGATTCCCTCATTGGGCGCGGGTGCAGGCGCGACCGACGCCGGCACTCGTCCGAGGAATGAGGAGGCGTACGACCTTTACCTGCGCAGCGTCTCGATGCCGCACGAGCTGCAGTCCAATCGGGACGCTATCGCCATGCTCGAGCGTGCCGTCGGACTCGATCCTAGTTACGCGCCAGCCTGGGCGGCGCTGGGGCAGCGCTACCACTACGAGGCTGCCTACGGTGCTCTGGATCAGACGGAGCAGCGCAAGCCGTTGTTCGACCAATCGAATGCTGCCCTGGAGCGCGCCCTTACGCTCGACCCGAATTACATCTTCCCGGCCGCCTGGTTGATCTCGAACCGCGTCGAGCGCGGCGACGTGGTCAAGGCCTATCAGGATGCCAAGGCGCTCGTCGACCGCCATCCTGACAGCGCCCTCGCGCACTTTACCCTGGCGTACGTGCTTCGCTACGGCGGCGCCACCGACGAGTCCGCCCGCGAATGTGATGCAGCCTATGCGCTCGATCAGGGAGATTACGAGATTCGCTCCTGCTCCCTCACGTTCGAGCATCTCGGAAATATCCCTCGGTCTCGCGACTTCCTGCGCCTCGACGCCGGATCATGGTGGTCGCTCACGAACGGCGCGCGCTACGACATTCGCGAGGGAAAAATATCGCAGGCGCGCGAGAAGCTCTCGCAAATGCAAAATCGCGCCTGGGAAAAATATATGGGCGCCTGCCTGGACTCGCGCCCGGCCGCGGAAATCTCCAGCCTCGGCCACGAGCTTATCGCCAGCTGGCTCGCCGATCCGGATCCCGAGGTGCGTTATGGCGTTTCCGCGGACCCGCTCTTTTGCGGGCAGCGTGACATCGCACTCACGTTGCTAAAGAGCTCGATCATCACCGGCCACTATTGCGCCTACGACGGCCTGAAGAACGATGTCGCCTTCGCCTCAATACGCGGCACCCCGGAGTACAACGAACTCCTCTCCGCCGCCAAACAATGCAAAGAAGATTTCCTGGCTAAACGCTCGCAGAAGTAGCAGCCACGCGGAGGAGCCTCATGTAGGGACAGCCGCCCCCGGCTGTCGTGTCGAGCGAAGCTCGCATGTCGCTACAAGACGGACCGGCCGAAGCGGATGTCTAGCAGGAATCCAGCTTCCAGTATCCCCTTAATTTCTCGTCGATTACAGACGCCGTTCCGCCCCCATGCATCTCCGCGCGCTCCCGTACATCCAATATCATAGAATCTCAAACAACATGGGAAACACCTTCAAAACCGCATTCCTCCTGACCCTGATGACGCTGCTCCTCGTGTTCATCGGGCGCGCCTTTGGAGGCCAGAACGGCATGATCCTCGCCCTGATCTTCGCCGCCGTCATGAACTTCGTCTCGTATTTCTATTCCGACAAGATCGCGCTGGCCATGTACCGCGCCCAGCCGGTCACGCGTGAGGAATTGCCCAAGGCTTACGCCGCGGTCGAGCGCCTGACTCAGCGCATCGGCCTGCCCATGCCGAAGATTTACGTAATCCCGACAGAATCCCCCAACGCCTTCGCTACCGGACGCAATCCGCAGCATGCCTCGGTCGCGGTGACCCATGGCATTCTCGAACTGCTGAATGACGAGGAACTCGAAGGCGTCCTCGCCCACGAGCTTGGCCACGTAAACAATCGCGACATCCTGATCAGTTCCGTGGCCGCGACGATTGCCGGGGCCATCACCATGATCGCCAGCATGGGACGCTGGGCGATGATTTTTGGCGGATACGGCGGCCGCGATCGCGAAGACCGCGGCGGAGGACTCGCCGCCCTCTTCATGCTCATCGTCGCACCCATCGCGGCTTCGCTGATCCAGCTTGCGGTTTCGCGCTCGCGCGAATATCAGGCCGACGCCACCGGAGCGCACTTCACGGGCAATCCCTATGCCCTAGCCAGCGCCCTGCAGAAGCTCGATGCCTATTCCCGCCGCGTGCCGCTGCAGGCCAGCCCATCGACGGCGCACCTGTTCATCATCCAGCCCTTCCTGGGCGTGAATGCCGGAATGTTTGCGAACCTGTTCTCCACGCACCCGCCAATCGCAAAGCGCATCGAGCGGCTCACGGGAAGGCCGGCGGAGTTTACACAGTAAGGGCTATGAGCTCTGAGCGATGAGCGATGAATCTGTTCGCTCAAAGCTCATCGCCCGCTGCTCACCATGACTCCCGTAACTCCATCCCTCCCAAAGCCGGATAGTAGAATCAAAACGATGCCGCCCGAGACCGCCACCGCCCTGTCGCATAAGCCCTTGTTCGAAAAAGCCCGGCACCTCGAACAAGCCCTGCACCGCGTCATTCGCGGCAAAGACGACGTCGTCCGGCTGGCGCTGGTCTCCATTCTCGCGCGCGGCCATCTGCTGATCGAAGGCGTTCCCGGCGTGGGCAAGACCACGCTCGGACAGGCTCTCGCCCGTGCCATCGATTGCGGCTTTCAGCGCGTGCAGTTCACCAGCGACATGCTGCCCTCCGATGTGATCGGAATCTCTGTCTACTCTGCGATGGAGCAGAAATTTGAATTCAAGCGCGGCCCGGTGTTCGCCAATGTCCTGCTCGCCGACGAGATCAACCGCACCACGCCCAAAACGCAATCCGCACTGCTCGAGGCGATGAATGAAGGCCAGGTCACGGTCGACTCGCATTCTTACGAACTGCCGCAACCCTTTCTCGTGATCGCGACCCAGAACCCCGTGGAGCATCACGGAACGTATCCGCTGCCCGAATCGCAGCTCGACCGCTTCCTGCTGCGCGTGCGCATGGGATATCCCGACACGCAGGCGGAGCGCGAAATCCTGCGCTCAGAAGCTGGCGCCACCCGCCTGGAAGAGATACGCCCCGTGCTCACCGCCGCTGACGTTATCGAGATGCAACTGGCGGTAAAAAAAATCCGCGTGGACGAGTCGCTCGAGAGCTACACCCTCGAAATCGTTCGCCGCACCCGCCATTCCGAGTATCTTTCGCTGGGCGTTTCCCCGCGCGGATCGCAGGCGCTCTACCGCGCCGCGCAAGCCATGGCATTTCTCGAAGGCCGCGCCTTCGCCACTCCCGAAGATTTCAAGCCGCTGGTGGTGCCCGTGTTCGCCCATCGCGTCGTGGTCAACGGTCACTTCTCCTCCATGCTCAAAAAGTCCGAGCAATCCGACCAGGTCCTGCGCGAAATCGTTGAGGGCGTCGCGGTCCCCGTCTAATCTCAGCACTGTCATTCTGAGCGAAGCGAAGAACCCATGCATGTTGCCGGGCGGCGGCAGAGTGCATAGGTCCTTCGCTTCGCGAAGCATGACAAACGCTCGCTATAATCTCTACTTCGACCCTCCAATGATTGCGGAGATCATTTGATTGCGGAGATCATTCCTGAAACCTACGACGGGTACGGAACACAGGTTTCCCAGCCATTCCTGAAGCGCAAGGGACCGCATCCAACATTCCCGATGGGGCGCTATGTAAGTCAGCCGCTCACGATTCAGTGTCACACCCTCGAAGAGGTTCGCCGGTTTTTGCGCACGTGTCGTGCTGTCTCTGACGAAGAGCTATTCGGCAAGAGGGACTACTGGCAACCACCAGAAGAATTCGAAAGACGAAGAGCCGGAGATTGCGAGGACTTTTCGCTGTGGACATGGCGGCAACTCCACGCCATGGGATTCGACACGCGAGTAGTTTTCGGACGGCATGGCCGCTACGGAATCGGCCACGCCTGGGTGACTTTCTATCAAAACGGTAAGTGCTTCCTTGTCGAGCCTCAGGCCCGCATGGATCTTCGCTATCCCCGCCTGTCGACACTGCAATATGAACCAAAATTCTCGGTCTCGTGGGACGGTGAAGCACTCAAGTACTTTGCGCACAAGCCACGGCCGGGCCCCAATCTCCACCCGTTTCGGGTGCTGCCATTGATTCCGGAATGGTGTTGGTATTGGCTGCGAATTGCCATACGCCTTCCCTACGCATGGTCCAGAAGGGCCTGGCGCAGTGCCGCAAAGCAAGAGCGCTAAACCATTGACTTCGGCCACGTCTATAATTCCCGCCATGTCCTTCCTCCGCTTTCTCATGCTGCTCTCGCTTGTGGTCTGGATCGGCGGTCTGATCTTCTTCGCGTTTGTGCTGGCCCCCACGGCCTTCCAGGTACTTCCCAACACACATCTTGCCGGGAACGTTGTCGGACGCGCGCTAGGCAAGCTCCACTGGATCGCTATCGTCTCCGGCATCGTCTTCCTGCTCAGTTCGCTGCTCTACAGCCGCGTCACCGACGGAACGGCGCACGTGTTCGCCATGCGCCACATTCTGATCTGCCTGATGCTTGCGCTGACCCTGATCTCACAGTTCTGGATCATCCCCCGCATGGACACGTTACGGGCGCAAGTAGGAGACTTCGCCGCCGTGCCCCTCACCGACCCGGCGCGCGTGCAGTTCGACGCCTTGCACGTCTGGTCGACGCGCGTAGAAAGCGCGGTATTGTTGGTGGGATTAGTAGTGATCTATCTGGCAGGAAGTGCGATAAATCAGCCAATGCGTTAAAAGTGGCCAGTGATCCGTGCGCGGCGGTCGGTAAGAGCCAAGTGATCAGCGATCAGTGGTGAGCAGGACGCAAGGCCTGGGCTTCCAAGGAGCGTCCACTGCCCACCAGCCACCGACCTCCAGCCACTGCCCACTTCATTTCACCACCGGCGAATCCCCATCCGCAGGTTTCGTCTCATCCGCATGGATCTTCCCGTCTTCCTCGGCATAAAACGACCGATGCTGCGCATCCATGTTCCGCGGGGTCATCGTGAGAACGTAGCTGTCTTTCTTCCCCTTGAAGCTGGCGGTGTAATCGCCGCGGTTCGGATCGACCATGCGCTTGGTAAACGATCCCGAATGGACCAATTCGGCGAGCGTCGTCGCATAGTGATCGTATTGCTTGTTGAAATGGCTCTGCGCCCGGATCACCACGCGCATGTAGGCCAGCGCTGCGGCCTCGGAATCCGAGCGCGCCGGGTCGCCCGCGAACTTGGGCTTGTAGCCAGGGGCTGCCTGATCCGGCGAAGCCGGGGCGGACTCCTGGGCCGACATGGACGGCACCAGCAAAACGCAATATGCCAGCAGAAAAGCGCTCATCGCCACCAGCAACTTCATCGATCGTTTCATTGAAATGGGTTTGTCCTCGGAAGGCGGTGCGGGAAGGAAACAGCCTGTGTTCCAATTCACAATTCTTATGTTACTCCCGTAATTTCCCTTCGGTCACCTTCTCTTTGCTTCGTGACCGATTATCAATATGCTGAATGAAAGAATCTATACCCACAGGGACACTTATGAAAGCAGCAGTCGCCAGAAAGCCGGTCATCAGAATTGCAGTCGTGGAAAGCGATCCTTTGCGGTTTGTCGGTTTCCGCGCCTTGTTCGATGCCGAGCCTGAGTTTGAGCTCATCTCTGCCGCGCTGCCTGAAATCAGCGCCCTGCAAAACATCGATCTCATCCTGCTCGGTAACCGTTCCGGGCAAAACTTGTTTGACCTGATGGCCAGCCTGAAGGCCACCCGCCCCGACCTCAAGATCATTGTTACCGGCTCGGGCGTGGATGAGGAAACCATTCTCAAGGCGATCGCCTCGGGCGCGAAGGGATACGTCGATGAAGCCGCTACCCCGGCCGAGTTTGCCCAAGCCATTCGCATCGTGAATCAGGGTTCGGTCTGGGCTCCACGCCGCGTTCTCTCCATGTTCATCGAGCGGGTTTCTTCCGCTCCTGGGCGCATCTTCCCCGCGGGCCGCGTGACCTTCACCGACCGCGAAAAGGAAGTTCTCGAGATGCTGGTAGCCGGACGCTCCAACAAGGAAATCGGCGCACAGCTCGGGATCGAAGAGCGCACGGTTAAGGCGCACGTGGCGAAGCTGATGCGGAAAGTCGGCGTCCAGAACCGGATCGCACTGTCCGTGCACGCCATCACCCATTCGCTGGTCACCACGAAGTAGCCGCGAGTTCAGCGGACAGCGAAGCAGTTCCGAGCCGTGAGCAATGAGCAGTGAGTGTTGAGTCAAATCGAACCTGGTTTACTCATCCCGCATCGCTCATTGCTCACGGCTTCTCACTTTCTCTAATTCTCGTAACTGCCTCGCAGCTTACCTTAGTAATCTTGCTGCAATTTCACCAGCACCGCATACTCGCTTCACCTACCACAGAACCTGGGAGACGGGGTTGAGAGTGGCGATTAGGGTCACTACTTTCAGCCCCGCATTTTTTTGCCCTCCAGAACTTGCCTGATCCCCAACGCTCTCTTTCAACCGCATTGGTACCCCTTTACACTCAACTGCGATGAGGCGTGTCGTTATCCTCGGTCCAGGTGGATCTGGCAAGTCTACGCTCGCATGGTCCCTCGGTGAGATCACCGGTTTGCCCGTTATTGAATTGGACAAAATTTTCTGGCGTGCGGGCCTGACTGCAACTCCACTCGAAGAGTGGATTCAGGCTCAGCAAACTCTCGTCAACCAAAGCCAGTGGATCATGGACGGCGATCTCGGTCCCTACGACGCCGTACAAGTTCGGTTGCAAGCCGCGGACACCATCATTTTCCTGGATTTTTCCCTTTTGCGATGCGCCTGGAGAGCTTTCCGAAGATCGCGCGAGCGCCTCGACTTCTGGCTCTGGCTCCTGCGCTATCGGACGAAGAGCCGTCCACTCCTCATGAGAGTGATCGTCGAGCAAGCCCCGACCGCGAAGCTGTACATGCTGCGAACCCCGAAATCCGTAGCACAATTTCTCGAAACGATCGCTTCTGCTGAACATCCAGCGAAGGAATGATCTTCGAAGAAATCCGCAGGAAAATAATCGGCGGGAAAGCCGTTTACGCCCCTTTGGACGGCGAGGGGGTGTTTACTCGTCGCCATCGCCGCGGCGCTCTCGGGGTGCAATTCATTTACAATTTAACTACTGGAATCCAGTAAATCATTCTGTGGCGAGGGACCATGAAGAAGCTCTCTTTAGTGGCTCTGCTTTTCTTATTCTGCGTGTCTTCATTTGCGGCGGATGAACCGGCGAAAGAAACGAAAGCGACCGACCGCGTGCAAGCGGCCGGGGACGTTCTGAACGAAATCGAATCCGCTCCGGACTCGGGCATTCCCCAGGAAATTCTCGGTTCCGCCGAATGCGTTGCCGTGGTTCCGTCGATGCTGAAGGGCGGTTTCATCGTCGGCGCCAAATACGGCCGCGGCCTGGCCAGCTGCCGCACTGCAAAGGGCTGGAGCGCTCCCGCATTCTTCACGGTGACGGGCGGCAGCTTCGGATTCCAGATCGGGGGTCAGGCCGTCGACCTGGTCATGCTCATCATGAATAAGAATGGAATGCAGCATCTGCTCTCCAGCAAGTTCGCGCTGGGCGCCGACGCTTCCGTTGCCGCCGGCCCGGTCGGCCGTCACGCCGAGGGCAACACCGACTGGAAGATGCGCGCCGAAGTCCTCACCTACTCGCGCGCCCGCGGAGTGTTCGCCGGTGTCAGCCTGAACGGCGCAGTCCTCAAGCAGGACAAAGACACGACCCGCGAATTCTACGGACACATGGTCACCCCCAAGGCATCGCTGATGGGAGAGATCGATCCTCCCGCAGACGCGAATCCGTTCCTCTCCACGCTCTCGAAGTGGGCCCAGGAAGCGGCGAAGTAAAGCAGGGGCGAGAGAGCAGAGGCCACGGGTGAGGGTTCACTGAACTCTGAAGCTGGCGGTTGGCAGATACGGGAAGGGCACGGCTTCAGCCGTGCCGCCATAAGCCCGCGAATAACATGGGCTTCAGCCCACCTGGGGAAAACGGCCCACAAACCCGACCCGCAACCCCCGACCCTGACTAGCCACTGACCCCTCGTTGGTGATACGGTCACGCATTCCGGATGCGGAGACGATTGGAGTACGCGGCGGCCTGGCCATTCATTAAGATCCTGGGCACTCTGCCGCGTCCGCTGTCACGTGCTTTCGCCATCGCACTCGCTCAAACGATTTACCTTCTCCACGGCCGCCTGCGCCGCGTGGGCATGCGCAATCTGCAACTCGCGTTCCCTGAAAAATCTGAAGCCGAGCGCAAGCGCATCCTGCGCGGAGAATTCACCTCGCTCGGCCGCCAGCTCGCCGAAGTCTGCCAGTTTCCCCGGTACACAAAGGAAAACATCGATCAGGTTGTCGTCTATGACGGCCTCGAAAACTACGAGCGCGCCTATGCGAAAGGCAAAGGCGTGCTGTTCCTGACCGCCCACTTCGGCGGATGGGAGCTCTCCGCTTTCGCTCACTCCCTTCACGGGCACTGGTTGAACATCGTGATGCGGCCCATGGACAATCCCTACCTCGACCGCCTGATCCAAAGTTACCGGACCATGCACGGCAACAAGACGTTCGGCAAAGACGACTTTGTCCGCGGCCTCCTGGGTGCGATGAAGGCGGGCGAGACGGTTGGCATCCTGATGGACACGAACATGACTCCGCCGCAAGGCGTCTTCGTGAATTTCTTTGGCATTCCCGCATGCACCGCGAGCGGCCTGGCACGAATCGCGATGCGCACCGATGCCGCCGTGGTTCCCGGATTCACCATCTGGGACGAAGCGGCAGGGAAGTATCGCCTGCGCTTCGATCCTGCCATCGAACTTGTGCGCACGGGCGACCTCGAAGCCGACATCGTCGCCAACACCCAGAAGTTCACCAGCGTGATCGAAGACTATGTAAGGAAGTATCCCGAGCAGTGGCTATGGGTCCACCGCCGCTGGAAAACGCGCCCCGAGGGCGAGAAGGGATTGTATTGACGGGGATCGAAACGCCGAGCGCAAGCGTGCACGGCGCTCCACTCCATTCTTGAATTAAAACGATGGCTTACACCTGGTTCATTCTCTTACTCGCGATCGCCGGAACCGTCGCCGGACTCCTGCTGCTACACGGAACATCGCTCGGCAGGGCGCTGCATGATGGCATTCCCGACCGGCCGCGCCGCCGGCTTTTTGTCGCGTCAGTCAGTTTTTTCCTGACCTTCGCCGGAGTGCGCGCCGTCGTTTACGGAGTGCTGCACCAGATTCCGCCCTTCCACTTTGTCCAGATGGGCGGACGTCACGTTCATCATCTTGTTTTCGGCATTCTTATTTTGCTGCTGGTGGGGTACGGCTGGCTGTGCGAGGTCGGAAACGGTTCGGGCCGCTCTTCAATTTTCGTCGGCCGGTTGATGGCGATTCTCTACGGAGTCGGAGCGGCGCTTACGCTCGACGAGTTCGCCCTCTGGCTGAATCTTCGCGACGTTTACTGGTCTCGCGAAGGCCGCAGCAGCATCGACGCGATTATTCTCTTTGGCGCCCTTCTCTCGGTGGGTGCCTGGGGCGCTCCACTCTGGAAGTGGTGGCGCAAGCGGTAGACGCGCGTCTCAGTTGGTGCCGCCATGCGGCGCGTCCCGCCTGCGGTTTTCCAGATCATCTTTGGTGTCGCGCGGGACATTCGGAGAACTCAACCGGATCACTGCCGCCGCTGCGCTGTACCGAACCTTGGCATTGGTGTCGTGGCAGCGTTCTTCGACTTTTGGAAGCAGCGAGCGGTCTCCCCGCCGTGCAATCGCCTCCACGGCCGCTGCTCGAACAATCCAGTTCTTGTCGCGCGTCGCGTGGACCAGCGCCTTCGCGCTGGCAGGATCAGGGTCGTCAGCCAGATACGTTGCAGCCACCGCCCGCACCGGGTTCGGATCCTTCTTGTGCATGGTTCGATATGCATCCCATCCGATTCCCGCAAACGGTACGTAACCGATTCCTTCAGAGATCCCAATCTTTGCCAGTTCTCTCGGATTCTTCAAAGTCTGCATCTGCTCGGCGATCACGCCGTCTCCCGTCTTGCGCGCCCCCGTCAGCAGGTCGTAATAGACGGCGTACGCAGCTTTGTCGTCCTTGAGTTGCCGCAAAGAGTGGGCCGCGGCCATCACCACCGGGACCTTGGTGTCGAGCAAAGCATTCTCCAGCAGCGGGACCGAAGACATGGCATGCATCTGCCCCAGCGCAGTTGCCGCCGCGGCGCGCACCTCGGGCTTGGGATCGCACAGAGCATCCTCCGCCATCTTCTGCGCACGGCTGTTCCCGAAGAGCAATCCCAATGCGCGGACTGCTTCGGTACGTTGCAGGGTTCGTTTGGATGTAGCCGACGTTTGCAGCAGGCTCCATGCTTTGTGGCTGGAGGTCTCTTGGTCATCGGCCTGCTGCGCCGCGGCGGAGATCAATCCGCCCAGGATGAAGAAGGTCACAAAACGCAAGGTTGTTTTCATGGCCCCGTAAGAAGGACGCGCCTAGGTGAGATGCCGCCCGAGGCCAAGATGTGCACAGCTTCCTCGCTTTTGACGCTGTTTTACAGTTCTTAGCCCAGGCCGCCGCCCGTTTTTCGGTAAAATTAACTCCTCCTATGAACACAATTGCGCAAGCTCCCCCGACCTCTTTGGAATCCATTGCTGAACTTGAGCGCCGATATCTTCTTCATACCTATAGCCGCTACCCCGTAGTCCTCGCTCGCGGGAAGGGTGTATTCCTGTACGACACGGAAGGAAAGAAGTACCTGGATTTTGTCTCAGGGATTGGGGTTAACGCCCTTGGGCACGCCCACCCGCGAATTGTGAAGGCGGTCCGCGAACAGGTCGCCAAGCTGATTCACGTTTCCAACCTCTACTACCACGAGTATCAGGGACCGCTGGCGGAAAAGCTGTGCTCGCTTTCCGGCCTCGACCGCGCCTTCTTCTCGAACAGCGGCACGGAAGCGATTGAAGGATCGATCAAGCTCGCCCGCCTTGCCGGACATCGCGCCGGCGGTGACGCCAAATGCCGCCTCGTGGCGCTCGAGGGCTCCTATCACGGCCGCACATTCGGCGCCCTTTCGCTGACCGGGCAAGACAAGCACCGCAAGGGCTTCGAGCCTCTTCTGGAAGAAGTCACCTTCGTCAAGCAAAACGATCTCGAAGGACTCCGCGCCGCCGTCAACGACAATACCTGCGCCATCGTGCTCGAGCCGATCTTCGGGGAAGGCGGAATTTACGAGTGCTCGGTGGAGTTTCTACAGGAGTGCCGCGCCCTCGCCGATCGGCACAAGGCAGCGCTCATCTTCGACGAGATTCAATGTGGGCTCGGACGCACCGGAACGATTTTCGCTTTCCAGACGTTTGGCGTGACGCCCGACATTGTCGCCATCGCCAAGCCGATCGCAGCCGGATTGCCGCTCGGTGCTTTCATTTCAAAAGAGGAGTTCGCGTCGGCGATCTCTCCCGGACAGCACGGAACCACATTCGGCGGCGGCCCGCTCGCCTGCCGCGTCGCCCTCGAATTTCTCTCCATCGTGGAAGAGGAGAAGCTCCTCGAAAACGTCAACCGGGTCGGCGCCTATCTTCATCAGAAACTCGAGGACCTGGTCGGCAAGCGGTCGGTGGCGGTGGCAGTGCGCGGCCGCGGATTCATACAGGGCATCCAGCTCGAAATCCCGGCGCGTCCGATCGTCGATGCCGGCCTCTCCGAAGGCGTCCTCTTCAACGTCACGCACGACACGGTCGTGCGCTTCCTGCCTCCATTTCTGATGGAAGAAAAGCATGTGGACAAAGGAATCCGCGTGCTGAAGAAGCTGCTCGGCAAAAAGAAGGCATCGTAACCGGTGCCGGAAGCAAAAAAGGGGGGAGCCGAAGCTCCCCAAAGTGAAGCGACAGAGGCGTTATTCTCTTAGATAGAATCCCTCGCCGCGGAAAAAGTTGCTCCCACAAGAGAGAACTTTCCCTCATTTCACGAACACTCCAGTAACCAAAATCGGATGATCGAAGTGTATTCTTCGCAAATGAAGGGCAAAGCCGACTCCTCCGGCACGCCACCTGGACTGACTGGCGGCGCCGAAGAGTGCTGGATGACCATCGATGGCGCCCGCATGCGCTATCTCAAAGCCGGCTCAGGCCCCCCCATCATCCTGCTTCACGGGTTGCTTGGATACTCTTTCTCATGGCGCTTTACAATTCCCGCCCTCGCGCCCTATGCCACGGTTTACGCGCCCGACGTCCTGGGAGCGGGATTCTCTGACCGGCCTGTCGGAATCGACCACTCCATGCGTGGAACGGCTCTGCGGATCCTGCGCTTCGCCGACAATCTCGGGCTCACGTCCTTCGACCTGCTTGGAACCTCCCGCGGCGGGCCGGTGGCGATGGCCGCTACGGTGGAATCGTTGCGCTCCGGCCCGGCCGGCCAACCCCGGGTGCGCCGTCTCATACTCGTTTGCCCCGTCAATCCCTACTCCTCGCATGGCCGCTGGCTCGCTCCGTTCTTCGCATCGCCAATCGGAGCCGCGCTCTTTCGCTTCGGAGTCACGCGGATCCCCTCGTTGTTTCCCTACTGGCACGGGCGCCTCTATGCCGATCGTACGAAGATTCCTCCCGACAGCCTTCCCGGGTACACAGCCCCGCTCGCGGTTCCGGGCCTCTTCGAACACGGACTGAGCATCGTCCGCACTTGGACGTCCGACCTGCGCGCGCTGGAATCGATGTTGCCAATGCTCGCGGCGATTCCGACATTGTTCGTGTGGGGCAGCAAAGACCCGGCAGTGTATGCTTCCTCACTCGGCCCGTTAGCGAAACATTTTCCGGATTCAAAGACGGTCGTGTTCCCGGGAGTCGGGCATCTTCCATATGAAGAATGCCCGGAAGAATTCAACCGCGCGCTGATCGATTTTCTGACCGCGCCGCAGAGTCGAATAAGAAAGAGCGGGGCTGAATAAACGATTTCACAAAACAAAGCTCAGCAAGGGGCAGAACGGGAAGGGCACGGCTTCAGCCGTGCAGTATAGCGGCCAGATGATTCGCGACTTCAGCCGCTGAAGTACACTCCCGGAAATCACGACGAGCGCTCAAAACATTTTTGGAATTCTGGCTTCCGCACGCATTCCTTTCCACTTGATGAATCACTCCATTTCCGAGTTTCTCCGCAACGCCGTCGTGCACTACGGATACTGGGCCGTGGGCGGAACGCTACTGCTGGAAAACGCCGGCATCCCGCTGCCCGGAGAAACGATCCTGCTGCTGGCCAGCTTCCTTGCGTACTCCCAGCGTGAGCTTCAGCTCTCCGGCATCATCCTCGTCGCCACGCTAGCAGCCACGCTCGGCGACAATCTCGGATACGCCCTCGGCCACTACGGCGGCCGCCCCCTATTACGCCGCTACCAATCGCTCTTTCACATTCAGGACAGCGTGCTGCTGCGCGGCGAGGACCTGTTTGCCCGCTACGGCGCGGCCACGGTCTTCGTCGCGCGCTTCGTTTTTGGTATGCGCATCATCACCGGACCGCTCGCCGGGGTGCTTCGCATGCCGTGGAAGAAATTCTTCCTCTTCAACTTTCTCGGCGCCACTCTCTGGGTCTCGGTAATCTCCACCGCGGGATATTTCTTCGGCCGCCACTGGAATCGCCTGGAGCGCGTAATCAAGCGCTTCGACATCGCCTTCGTCATCGTTGCCGTGCTGGTGGTCCTCGTTCTGTGGTTGCGAAACCGGCGCAGCCGTTCTTCCGGAGCATCCAGCCAGTAACACTCGTACCTCCGAATTCAATCGGTTCGTCCCCATCCACAACTTATAATTTCCGCTGTCGCGGAAGTCCGCTTTGGAGCTTGGGGCAATGGGGATCCGTGGCAATCACGAAATCGGCTGCGTCCGAGCCGCAATTCGGACTGGAACACTGGACTAGGAGGAACGCATGAAGAAGATTGGTTTTCTAACCCTGCTGATCCTGGCAACCGTTCTGATGATGCTCTCGTTCACAGCACTGGCGGCGAGCCCAAAGGCGCCCGCAGCCCCGGCTGTGGTGGCAGCCCCGCCCGCACCCGTGCCGGCAGCTTCACCGGAAGAGGAGCATCCGCACATCCACGCCGCTCTGGAAGCGATGCGCGAAGCCAAGCACCAGCTGGAATCGGCTGCGCACGACTACCACGGCCATCGCGTCGAATCGATCAAGCACCTCGACATGGCGATTCACGAAGCCGAAATCTGCGAACACGAGAAATAGTTCTTCGGAGAACCGTTCAGAAACACAAAGGCAGCGCCCGAAAAGCGCTGCCCTTTTCATGCAAGGTAGAACTCGGCGATCCGCTTATTCCGGACCGATCGTGTAACCGATCGACGCTCCTACGCGCAGCAGGTCGTTGCCGCTGAAGTCGACCGTGTTATTGAAGACCCGGTAGTAGTGCGCTTCGGGCCGAACAAACACGTGACCCCACACGTAGTAGCGAAGGCCTCCACCGATATCGACCAGGAAGTGGTTGGAACTCTGGTAGCAGGCGCCCAACTGTTCGCAAGAGAACGTCGGGGTGTATCCGTAGAAGCGGGTGCTCTGCCATCCGATTCCGGCCATCAGGTCTAGGCCGACTTTTTTGCTAATCCGCGGCTGGTAGACGCCATTGAAGTCCCAGATGATCGGGCGGTAGGGAATTCCCAGCCCGCCGTAATTTCCCTGGCTGCCCTTCCACGCGACGTCAAATCCGAAGCCCATACGCCGGTGGAAGATTACGTCCGCGCTGATATTGGGGTAAAGGCCGCCCTTCTCAGGGCAAACGAAATTGCCGGAACTCTGGGTGCCACAGCTCGACGACCCCGGCGAGAGAATGGTCCCAAACCCCAGCATGGCATCTGCCTGCTGCGCGGATGCGAAGCTGGCTACAAACAAGAGCGAAAACAGCGCTGTCAGGAACGCTAACTTTCTCAAAGGAACCTCCTGGTTAGATGACTGATGATGACGATGCTTCCCGGAACCTGTTTGGATGCAAATATATGGCTTCAAGGTTGATCATATTCCGCACGCTCGGTCTATTCCACCGGGACAGTAGCAACCTGGTAAACCCCATGTCCTGTGACATTGTTCTGCCCGTTAAGAGTTCGGATGCGGAGTGATCCTGGCGGCAATAAACCCGGGAACGGGAAATAAGTTGCACTCGCCGGGCAGCCTCGCGGGGAAGCAAGGACTAGCGTCGCGACGAAAACGATCCCCCACCGCGCAGGACATGATCGAGCGCGATCGGCCCCGCGCCCAGGAAAATGAGCGCGAAGGCGATCGCGGCCAGCGAAAAAGGGAACTCGTATCCCGGGCGGTCGGGAGATCCCAGAAGCCCGTTGTGCCAGTGAACTTTCGCGATGGCGACCGCCAGGTTGATGCAGACCAGAAGAGCAGCCGGGCGCGTGAAAAATCCGACGAGGATCAGCAGCCCGCCCAGGAGCTCGGTAAATTCCGAAACATAACCAAGCCAGGCCGGCAGGCCCAGGCTGGCCACAAAGTGCGGGTGATGTTCGAGCCCTCCGAAGACTTTGTGATACCCGTGCACCATCATGATGATGCCGAGAGCCAGGCGCAACACCAGCAGCGCAAGCGGTTGCAGGCGATCGAGGTAGCGCAAGCGATCCTCCGGTGTGATCGATAAGATTATCCCAGCCGCGCGCTTCCGGATAGCGCAAAGAAGGTTCTTGTTTGCAAAGAAAGATTGCACGCGGCAGCAAGATTTGATAACGTTTCCGCCCAGCATTCCGGCGGTAGCAATTGCAACCAGAACGCCGTCTGGGAAGAACCTCGCGGGGCCGAACCTTGGGAAGAACTTTGCTGGACGACGAGGACTCCTGAACTGTTGTTTCGCCGCCTTCCCCCCAGTTTGCAGGTCATTGAAAAATCTCAAAGGTAGGGGTGTTGAATGAACTTCCTGATGTCCAAAGGTTCTCGGAATTGTGCGCTTGCTCTCCTGCTAACTGCCACGCCCGGCTTCCTGTTTGCCCAGCATAAAGGGGGAGGATCGGCCCCACACGTGAGCGCACCGGCGTCTCACGCTTCAGCGCCATCACATCCTTCCACGCCCAGCCGTCCCGCCGGCAATACCGCGAGCCGGCCGGGAGGCAACACCATGAGCCGGCCGGGAGGGAATACGGCGAATCGGCCCGGCGGAAACACCATGAATCGGCCTGGTGGCAACACCATGAACCGGCCCAACAACAGCATGGGAAATCGGCCGAATAACAACATGGGCAACCGCCCCGGCGGAGCGAATACCAATCACGCCAACACCAACATGGGCCATCCCGGAAATAACAACCGTCCGGGGGGAAACAACATGGCCCACGGCAATAACAGCGGGCACCCGGGCGGAAACAATATGGCCCACGGCAATAACGCCGCACACCCGGGCGGCAACGCGCCCCATGGCGCCCCGGGACGGAACGTTTCGCTGCATGGCGGCGGCACGGCCCACATTCGTCCCAATGGACAGATTCGCTCGGTCAATCGCAACGGCATGCACATCGAGCACGGTATGCATGGCGGCCGGACCGTGGTAAGCAATCACAACGGCGTGCGCGTCGTCAGCGTCGGACATCGCGGCGGCTACGTGCAGCGCGCCTATGTCGTGCGCGGCGGGCACTCTTACTACTCGCGCACCTACTACTATCACGGCGTGTACCGCGCGGGCGTCTACCGCGGCTACTACTGGGGCGGACATCCGTACTACGGATACTATCCCGCCTACTACTATCACCCCGTCTATTACGGATGGGCTTACAACCCGTGGCCTGCTCCGGTGTATTACAGCTGGGGATGGGCTCCCACACCGTGGTATGGCTACTACGGTCCGTACTTCGCGCCGTACCCGGTTTATCCTTCCGCCTATTTCTGGCTGACGGATTTCATGGTCGCGGCGAGTTTGCAGGCGGCGTACGAAGCGCAAGCGGCAGCCAATGCCGAGTTGCTCCCTCTGACTCCCGATCCCACTCTTGTTGCCAGCCTCATGCCGCTGGCCGCTCCCGACGCTCCCAAGGCGACGATGAGCGAGGAAGTGAAGAAGGCGATCTCCGAGGAAGTGAAGTCCACACTGGCTGCGGAAAAAACCGAAGCCGAGAAGCCGAAGAGCACTTCCAGCGGCAGTGGTGGCGCGAGCGAATCGAAAGATCCTCCGCCAGCTCTCGACGTCAACTTCAAGTACTTCGTGGTCTCGTCTGATCTGAGCCTCGAAGGGGATGGCGACGAGTGCGCTCTCTCGCAGGGAGACGTGATCCAGCGAACCTCTGAAACGCCCGACGATGACAGCAATATCGCAGTCAAAGTCGTGGCGGCAACCAAGAACGACTGTGCGATCGGCAAGCAGGGCACAGTTTCCATGGACGATCTGCAGGAGATGTACAACAGCTTCCGCGAAAGCCTGAAAGACGGCATGAGCGAGCTCGCGAAGAAGAACGGAACGGGTGGACTTCCGAAAGCTCCGGATACCGGCACCAGCGCCGGTGATGTTCCGCCACCTGATCCGGACAAGAACGCGGAGAAGACTCTGCAGGATCAGCAAGCGGCCGCTGATCAGACCGAGGCAGATGTCAAGAAGGAAGCTTCATCGTCCAGCGGCGGCGTGCAGTAGCATCGGCGCCGATCCTGCGAACCGAACACTGTGAGACCGGGAGCATCCGATACCTCGGATGCTCCCACACCTCCAACCACCTGAGAGGAGATGTCGAGTTATGGGACCGAACTTGGGGAAGATCATTCCGGCAACCGCGGCACTTCTCTGTGCGACTGCGTTGCCCTTGCCGCGCGTCAGCGCACAGTCCGTCTCTTTGGATGAGCAGCTCGCCGCCCAATACAAGCTCGTGAAGATGGGTTCCGATACCAGCGGATACTCCGTGATCGAGCCCGGCACGCTGCTCGCCATCAAGAAGGGCGGCATCCTGGGAGTGCCCTACTCCGATCAAAGCATTCTTTCGACGAAGTACGAGAGCGGCACAGTGAAAACGCCGAGCACGACGCTCTCCAAGGGCATCGGCTTTGCCATGAAAAAATTCGGCAAAGAGCAGAGCACGCACCTCATGCAGGTCGGCGACAAGGTTTATCCCTCGAAGATCGAAGTGAAGCCCGACAAGGACACCGTTTCGATCAGCATCGTCGAGTGTGACAAGTGCAACAATGTCGATCCACCGACTTACAACAAGGCAGTCGTCGTGTTCCAGTTCCCCAAGGGCTCATTGGCCAAGGCCAGCGCGGGTGATGTGGAAGACACCATCGGTCAACTGCTCGCCATCAGCGAAGATAGCGGCGACCAGGGAGGTGGCGATCAGCAGGGCCAGAACAACGGTCAGGGCGGAGGCCAGGGTGGCGGTCAAGGCGGAGGCGGTGGCGGCCAGGCGGGCGGCGGTGGCGGACAAGGCGACCAGCAGCAGCAAGCCGAGCCGCAGACCATCGAAAAGGGACAGACTCCCGACCAGGTGCAGGCTGCTCTCGGCAAGCCCGACAAGATCGTCAATCTTGGAGCCAAGCAACTTTACATTTACAAAGACATGAAAATCACCTTCGTGAACGGAAAGGTGACCGACGTACAGTAACGATCGCCGCAGGGTACCCCACTATCCTTCGAGGCAGCCCGCGCTGAACGTGTGGGCCGAAAAGTCAACCACCGAGGAGCCTATGCGCCGACCATCGCTCACATTGTCGCTGTTTCTCGTTCTGCTTGTTCTCGCCGTCACTTCGCTCGCAAGCGCGCAAGCCGTCTCGCTCCAGGAGCAGCTCAACGCCCAGTACAAGATGGTGCGAATCGCAACCGACGGCAGCCTCGCGGGAGATGCCGGCACTCTGCTCGTGATCCAGCAGGGCGGCATTCTCTCGGTCCCGTGGAAGGCGCTGGCCAAGTGCCCGGCGAAGTTTCACGATAACCAGCTCTATCCCTCCACCGGATTCTGCGCCGGCATGATGAAAAATGTCAGCGGCGTCTTCAAGCGCGGAACGAAAGTTTATCCGGTGAAGATCGAAGTCGACCCCAAGAAAGCGAAGATCACCATGGTGGTGGTGCGTTGCGATAGCTGCTACAACGACAGCGCGCAGAACGCCATGAAGGGCGAAGTCGTCTTCGAGTTCACCAGCGGATATCTCGAGAAAGCCAACGCCGGCGAAGTCGAAGACACGATCGGGCGCGTGTTCAGCATCAGCGACGATCAGTCGGGCGGCAACGATCAGGCCCAGCAACAGGGAGATCAGCAGGGGGATCAGCAGGGCGGCGGACAACAGGGTGGTGGGCAACAGGCGGGCGGACAACAGGGAGGCGGACAACCGCAGGATCAGCAGTCCGAGCCCCAGACCGTTCAGCTGGGAATGAGCCCGGACCAGGTGCAGCAGGCGCTGGGCAAGCCGGACAAGATCTTCAACGTCGGCGCCAAGCAGATCTACGTCTACAAAGATGTGAAGGTGACCTTCATGAACGGCAAAGTCTCCGACGTGCAGTAAGTTCGAATCGTGGGCAGGCGCTCGCCCGCCCGGCAAGTTCGACAGAGTTTCACGATCGCTTTTTCGGTAGCTTCTTTACAGCGAACCGGCTTGGTGCGCGAGTTCCCACCTGCGCCACAGCTTCCAGAAAGTTCCCTCTGTGTCAGGACGCGTTGCGGGCACAGCGATACACAGGAAACGGCGAGGATATAACCGACGTCGCTGGGCAGGCAGGATTTGAGGCTGATCGCGGAAGTGGCGTTTCACGGGCAGCGTTGAGTGGGTCGTATGCCAAGGGTTGCCCGGAAAATCGTTGCGCGAAATTTTGGTGCGGATTGGCGTTTGCTTAAGTCGTCGTTTAGGCAACCAATCTACATGAGCGCGTGTCCCGAATACGACCGGCTGCACGCTGAAGTCGAAAACGTTCTGGCCAATCTTGCACAAGCCACGACCCTGCTGCTGGAGCTGTTTCGCGCCGAGGATTTTGTAGGTGTCCAACGTCTCGACAAGGAACTGGAACTCACCGTGGGCCAAAAGGAACGCTGCCTCGGGGCCTTCCGGCAGCACCTCCGCGAGCACGGCTGCGCGGAGAAAGTGCTGTAACGGGTGTCGATGCGACCACAGACACGCCGGGAGGAGAAGGATTGCGCGCGGCGAACGTGGGCCAGGACTAGAATTCCACGATGCGCCCATCTTCGTTCTCTTCGCTTCGTGTTGCCCTGGCGTGTTTCCTGCTCGCGGGGCTGGCCGTGGCTGAGACGCCAAAACTGGATGCCATCCTCGACATCTGTCTGCGCAAGGGGATCAAGCCGCCGGATTGCCGATTCTGATGTGATTCCCCACTCAAGCCAAAGGAAGGTTTGAATGGGGAACCTGTCTGCTCTCTAGGCGGGCTTGGCGGATGGGAGAGCGGAATTAATCGCGACGGGCGGTCTCTTCGCGACTTCTATCTCACATTGATGGAGGTTGAGTTCATTTGCCATCCGCACGGCGATGTCGCGAATGAGCAGCAGTTTCTGCAGATGTTGTGGGTCTAGTTCGGCCGCGTCTTTGATGAGGTCGCAGCTGCCGACGATCACCGAGAGCTTGTTGACGAGGTCGTGAGCGAGATTGCAGCCGGGCTGATACTTGCTGAGATCGGGCCGATCCACCATACGTCTACCCCCCGCCTTTTCTCCGCACTGGATTGTGTGCAGTGTTGCAGCGTGTGATCGAACTGGATGTGATCTAGATCACAGCAGGTCGTGACGAAGGATTTCTTTTGGGGGGTTGAAGTGGGGTTCCACTCAAGTCAAAAGAGTGCTTGAAACAGGGCCACATTTTTGATGAGGCTTGGCGGCCGCCTTGGGCTGTGGAAATCTTGTCAAGGGGGTTGGGGGCGGTTGGAGGGACTAAGTTGCAGAAGAATCGGGGGAAATAAAGTCTGGAAAATGTCCATTTTGCCCCCTGCAATTTGCTATTCTAAAAGTAGAGAGTAAGTTCAAAAGAGCGCGGCCGACTGGGCTGCGCTTTTCGTGTTTTTGGGCTGATGTATGGCGAAGGGAAAGTGGCAAGGGACAGACGAGGGTGGGAGAGTTAAGTGATTGATTTTGCGCGGACCGATGATACTTCCGTAACGTCTTACGTACTTCGGTTACTCGCCTTCGGGTGACCGGTAAGCCTGACAGCGGTGACCACAACTAATTGTGGTTATAGTGTTCGATATATACAATATATTGAAATTGCCTTCGGGCCGCCTCCGGCCCGATTCCAGAAAAACCGCAAAAAACCCCATAAAACACGGAAATTGGCTCCGAGCCGAGGCTTTTCCGGGCTGATATATGCTCGGGACACCGTAAGCCCTCGGAGCGGAAATATGCCGATAGAGAGGGTGGGGTAGTCTCCCGAAACGCGCGCCAAAAAAACCGGCGCAAACGTGGTGGAGGAAGCAAGGGAACTATGGCCGACTCGCGAGAAGTGATGAACATTCGCCAGGCGTCGCAATATCTGGGCGTGAGTCCGGACACGTTGTACAAGTACGTCGGCGAGCAAAGAATTCCCGCGTTTAAGCTGGGCAACCGATGGCGCTTCAAGAAATCGCGGCTGGACCAGTGGATGGAAGAGAAGTCGAGCGAGATGGAACCGCAGGCGAAACGGAAGCCGAAGGCGTCCGGGAAAGCTGCCGGAACACTGTAATTCAAATCGCCGGCGAAAAGCCGGCGCTACGAAGGTGGGCACATGTTTGGATTGGGATCGAAGTCGATTGTTGGTCTGGACGTTGGCTCCTCGAGCATCAAGGCAGTGGAGCTGAAGAAGAAGGGCGGACAGATTGAAGTCGCGCACCTCGGGCTGGAGCCGCTGGCTTCCGACATCGTGGTCGACTCGATGATCGTCGACTCGGGCACGGTCTCGAGCGCGATCTCGAAGCTGTTCCTCGATAACCAGATCAAGACCAAAGCCGTGGCCACCGCGGTGAGCGGACACTCCGTCATCGTGAAAAAGATCTCGCTGCCCTCGATGAGCGATCAGGAGCTGGCGGAGACGATCGAGAAGGAAGCGTCGCAGCATATTCCTTTCGATCTGGCCGATGTCAGCCTCGACTACCAGATCCTCTCCGATGAAGTGGGCAGCCCGCAGATGGATGTGCTGCTGGTTGCAGTCAAGAAGGACAAGATTCTGAACTACACCAACGTGCTCTCGATGGCGGGGCGTACCCCGGCTATCGTCGACATTGACGCGCTCGCGCTGCAGAACTGCTACGAGTACAACTACCAGCCGGCGCCGGGCCAGGTGGTGGCGTTGCTGAACCTGGGCGCCAGCGTGATGAACATCAACATCGTCAAGGGCACGACGCCGCTGTTCCCGCGCGACGTCTCGGTGGGCGGGCATCAGTACACCGACTCGCTGCAGAAGGAACTGGATCTGAGCTTCGACGATGCCGAAGCGCTCAAGCTGGGCCGCAAGGTGGGCACGGTGAGCGAGGACGCGAAGCAGCCGATTCTGCAGCAGGTGACCGAAATTATCGTGCTCGAGATCCAGAAGACGTTCGACTTCTTCCGCGCCAGCGCGGCGGGCGAGCACATCGAGAAGATCTACCTGGCGGGCGGTTCGTCGAAGGTGCCCGGACTGGTGGAGGCGTTGCGGCAGGAGTTCTCGATGCCGGTGGAATTGTTCAATCCATTCCAGCGAGTGATGCCGCCCACGGAAGGCTTGGGCGCGGAGCTGGTGGAGCAGAACGCGGGCCAGATGGCGGTCGCGGTGGGCTTGGCCCTGAGGAGCTTTGAATCCCTATGATCAAAATCAACCTGCTGGAAACAAACAAGGGGAAGGGCAAACGCGGCAGCGGCGGCGGAGCCTCGATGCCTGCGATCGAGATGGGCGATATGGGATCGCCCAAGCTGAAGGTCCTGGTGGTGGTGGTGATCGCCGGGCTCTTCAATCTTGGGTACTGGTACCGGCTCGACCACTCGGGCAAGGCGATCGCAGCGCAGATGAAAGTTGCGGAGCAGAAAAACCGCGAGCTGGCCGACGTCAAGGCGCGCTTCCTGGAGCGGCAGAACCAGGCCAATGCCTACAAGCGGCGCGTGGATGTGATCGACGGCCTGCGCCAGAACCAGACCGGCCCGGTGAACCTGCTGGCCATGCTGGGCGAGACGGTGAACAACACCGAAGCGGTGTGGCTGAGCAAGATGGACGACACCGGCGCGGTGGTGAAGCTGGAAGGAACGGCGCTCTCGACCGACGCGGTAGCCAATCTGATCGCGAACCTGCAGAAGACCGGCTACTTCAAGACTGTCGAGATCGACGAGACCTACCAGGACGAAGGGGTCAAGGACATGCAGGCGTTTCAGTTCACGCTGAACTGTGAAAAGGGCAGCGACAAAGGCAAGTCGTAAGAGGCAAACCTATGGCGATGAATTTCAGCGAACTTTCGGGCATCAAGCAGTGGGGAGCAGTGATCGCCGGGGGAGCCCTGGTGACGGCGGCGTTGTACTTCGTCGTGTTCAAGGGCCAGAGCGAGAAGAACACGGCGGCGCAGCACGCCCTCGAAGACAAGATCCGGGAGAACAACGAACTCGAATCCTACCGGCCGAAGCTCAAGCAGATCGAGCAGCAACTGGCGGAGCTGAAGCAGCAACTGGAGATCGAGCAGCGCATTGTTCCCGACGAGAAACAGGTCGACGGCTTCATCACGATGATGGACGCCGAGGCGGTGAAGGCGGGAGTGGAACTGCGGCGCTACAAGGCAAGAGACGTGAAGTCGCAGCAGTACTACTCGGAAGTGCCCTTCGAGCTTGACCTGGACGGACCGTACTATTCGATGCTGAATTTCTTCGACCGGGTGAGCAAGCTGGAGCGCATCGTCAACGTCAGCGATTTGCTGGTGGCGACGACGAAGAATCCGCAGGGCGCCAAGGCGAAGCACACGTACCAGTACGCGCCCAACGAGAGTGTGGTGGCGAGCTTCGTTGCGACCACGTATTTCAGTCACGATCAACCTTCCACCACCGGCAAGCCGGCAACGCCGGGGGCGAAGTAGGTACAACTCATGAAGACGGCTATGAAGCTGAGCACAGGCATTCTGGCAATCACGATGACGGCGGGGGCGGCCTTCGGGCAGAACACCGACGCCATCGACAACGCGCGCAGCGTAGCGAAGTCGCTGCAGCAGAAGCAGGAAATTGACACGAACGCGGCGCTGGATGCGGCCGGAGTGGGCACATCGAAGCCCGCGCCGGGCGCGCCCGCACCGGCGGTTCGACCGGCGGTGATTCCGGGATCGGCGCCGACAGCTGCGCCGAAGCCGGCGCCGACCGCGAAGCCTGCGACCGCGTCGAGCGCGGCAAACCAACTGGAGCGCGTGAACGTGATCCAGGGCTCCGGCACGGTGCGCGTCGAGATGGTTTCGAGCGGATCGGTTACGCCGAAGGTGACGAAGCTCGATTCACCCGCCCGCCTGCTGGTGGAATTGCCGGAGACCAGCGACGGCAGCCCGCAGCACCACATTACGTTCGGCAGCGCCGGAGTGAAGGGCGTGCGCATCGGCATGGATGGAAAGAATCCGCCGACGACGAGCGTGGTGGTCGATCTGGAAAAAGCTCTGACGTACGAGTTGACTCCGGGCACGGACGGGAAAAGCGTCCTGACGCTGCACACCGACGTGGTGGCCAGCGCGGTCCCGGCCAGCAAAGCTCCTGCTGCAGCGAAGCCGGCAACCACGGCGGCCAAGAGCTCGGCGCCTGCTCCGGCGAAGGTCGTAGCGACCGCTGCTCCGAAGGCGGCAACGAAGAGCGCTCCGGCGGCGAAGACGGTGGCTGCTGCGAAGGATCAGCCGAAGGCAGCTCCGGCGAAAGCGGCGGAACCAGCGGAAACAATGGCTGCGTTACCCAAGCTGGAAGAGAAGAAAGACGACAAGAAAGCCGAAGACAAGAAGTGGGCGATGAGCGGGAAGCGCGATCCGTTCTTCAGCCCAGTCGTGCAGCAGTCGGGATCGGGCTGCACCACGGGGAAGAAGTGCCTGGAGATTGGCAACATCAACCTGCGGGGCGTGGTGAAGTCGGACAACGGCTTCATCGCAGTCGTGACCAACAACCTGAACAAGGCGTACTTCCTCCGGGAGAACGATCCGGTATTCAACGGCTATGTAGTGAGAATCACGGGTGACTCGGTGGTGTTCCAGGAGACGGTGCAGGACAAGCTGGGCAAGCCGTTCACGCGGGAAGTGGTAAAGCGAATTTTCACGCCGGCAGTTTAGCAAGACGGCCGCCTTCGAGAAGGAGGGGCCGAACAAGTTCCTAGTAGGAAGGACACGCGGGCCTGGCCCGCGGTTGGGGAGAGGCGAAATGCGAAAGCAACAACTGGCACAGTTGGGAACGATGCTGGTCTTAGTAGTAGCGGTGGTGGCCGCGGCCGCCCAGACACCGAGCCAGCTGGAGAAAGTCAACGTCGTCCGGGGTACGGACGACATCCGGGTCGAGATGAGCTCGAGCGGGGCGGTCACGCCCAAGCTGAGCAAGCTCGCGTCGCCCGCCCGTGTGATCGTGGATCTACCCGCGACCGTACCGGCCAGCGGGCAGCGCCAGATCGCCGTGGACGCCGACGGGGTCAAGGACGTGCGCATCGGCACGGATGGCAAAACGCCTCCGACCACGCGCATCGTCGTGGACCTGGAGAAGGCCTGCGCCTACGACCTGACGCCGGGTCCGGAAGGAAAGCTGGTATTGAGCCTGCATGTTGGCGGCGTGGCCAAGACCGCTCCGGCAGCCTCCGCCACAACGACGGCGGCGAACACGCCGGCACCCGCGACGAAGCAGATGTCGCCGTTCTCTCCGCGCGTGATGGATACACGCTCGGTGAGCGCGCCCAAGGGGGGAACTCCTTCGACGAAGCCGACGGCCGACAACGCGGCTCCTCAGGACTTTGTGATGGTCGAGCCTTCTTATCGGGCGAAGGCAGACCAGCCGAAGAGTGACGCGGCACAGACGGAAGCCGTGAAGGCTGACGTCGCGAAGAACGACGAGCCTGCGGCTCGCGCACAGGAAGCGGCGGAACGTTTCGCCGACAAGACCGCGGCGGAACTGCTGCCGGTCAGCTTCCATGCGGCACAGGGACAGAATGCGGCTCCTGCGATTCAGCCGGCGGTGAATCTGGCTGCCGAGCAGAAGGCGCAGACGGGCCAGCAACCGGCCGCCACCGGACCGAAGTACACGGGCGAGCCGATCTCGGTCAACCTGAAAGACGTCGACCTGAAGGATTTCTTCCGCCTCATTCATGAGATCAGCGGCCTGAACGTAGTGCTCGATCCGAACGTTCACGGAACGCTGACCATCGTGCTCGACGACGTGCCGTGGGACCAGGCACTCGACATCGTGCTGAAGAACAACGACCTGGCGCGTGAGCTGGAGGGCAACGTCCTGCGCATCGCCACGGTGGAAACGCTGAAGCATGAAGCCGACGCGCGCCGCGCGCAGATCGAATCGGAAGCCCTGGCGGTCGAGAAAGTTTCGGTCACGCGCTTCCTCAGCTACGCCAAGGCAAAAGACGTCATCATCACCGTGAAGAAGTTCCTCTCGCAGCGCGGCGATGTGGTGGCGGATGACCGCACCAACGCCGTCATCATCAACGACATTCCGAAGGTGATCCCGGTCATCGACCGCCTGCTGACGCAGCTGGACCGCAAGACGCAGGAAGTCGAGATCGAAGCGCGCGTGGTGGCTGCCACACGGCAGTTTGCCCGCGACATCGGAACGCAGCTGGGATTTGCCTGGGGCAACGGGCACAGCGCGGTTGGCGGCAACCAGGCGGCAGGCACTTCGCCGACCTCGGTCAACGGTCTGACACCGGGCTACATCACGGTGCCGGGAACCGGTGCGTCGAGTTCGGGCTCCTCGATTCCGTTGTTCTCGAACCTGGGCAGCACGCAGCCTTCGAGCGGCTTGAGCTTCGTGAACGCGAGTAACACGATCCGGATCGATGCCATCCTGTCGATGGCGGAATCGCGCGGCTTGCTGAAAGTGCTATCGCGTCCGCGAGTGGTCACGCAGAATAACATCCAGGCCTTTGTGAAACAGGGCGTGCGAGTGCCAATCGTAACGCAGGCGCAGTTGGGCGGTCCTCCGACTGTGACCTACGTCGACGCGTTCCTGCGGTTGACGGTCACTCCGCAGATCACGTCGGAGAACACGATCTTCCTGAACGTCGACGTGGAAAACACCACGCCGAACTTCGGACAGGAAGTGCAGGGCAACCCCGAATTGATCACGCAGCAGGCGACGACGCAGGTGCTGGTCACCGACGGTGGCACGGTCGTCATCGGCGGCGTCATCCAGACGCAGAACTCGATCAACGTTTCGCAAGTTCCGCTTCTGGGCAACATTCCTTACCTCGGGAACCTGTTCAAGCACACGCAAGTTCAGACTTCAAACCAGGAGCTGATCTTCTTCATCACTCCGAGGATCATTCAGACCTAGTTAGTCTCAAGTACCGAGTCAAACACGCCGGCCTCGACGAAACTGTCGAGGCCGGTTTTTTTTAAGTTCTCAGTTCTCAGTTATCGTTCTTCGTTCTTCTCAGGTTTCCTTTTTTGGGATTTGGAGTTATTTTTTTCGTCTTGCGCGGGATAGTCACAGACTTGCGTTGCTCTTTGATCGGATGCTCCAGTTTGGAGAGGGTATGGGGCAGTCCTATCAACAGTTGATAGCGTGGCGAAAATGTCTTGGCTCAGCGTGAAATGGAGAAGCGACGTTCTCCGTTAGTGTAGATTCCGCCCCTGCGGGGCGGGGATTTTCAAGGCATGGGGTCTATCGTCCGATGACTTCCTCCCGTCAACGTGCAGCGCGGGAGAATGACCTCCCGCGCTGCTGAGCATCGGCTCGATGAGCCCACCGGGATATCCCTCGGCGTGGTTGCGTCCCAGCAGTGCCCGCTTCCGTTTCGCCCGGCAAGGTAATTGTAGCTCCGCAACGAGCTGCCGTTTCTCAACATCCGGTTGGCCCGTGATTCCACCAAAACCCAGACCGGGCCAGACCCGAATCGTGAGTGTAGTCGTTCTCGACAGCAGCTACCAACCCGCGTAGATTTCACAGTATGGCTCAGAAGAATTTCACCTTCGATTTCGATGATCGGTCGCCTAAGTCGATCGCGTATGAGTGCGATGGTACTGAACGCTTGCGTACCAGCATAGAAGGCGGGGTTCCTTTCGTGTTCGCAAATCGCGCCGGGATGCTAGCATTGGCAAAGCTCCTAGTCAAACTCAGTATGGGCGAATACAAGCAGGGATTTCACATTCATCTCCGTTCCGATTTTAGTGGCGATGCCGCCGAGGCAGACGCCCTGACAATTTTGCTGGATGAGCAGGTTGCGCGAGTCAGTTGATTAAATATCCATATTCACTCATCTACTGTGGGTCAAAATAGCTTTCCCTGGCTGTCCGACATCGCGGTGGCTGGCCATACTTGGAGGCCATTCTTCCGAAGTGCGTGATGCCGATCACGATAGATGATCGTCTCGCAGACAAAAATCCGATCCTCTTCTGGCCATTTCGCGGTGTTGAATTTGGATCAGGAGAATTCGACCAAGGACGGTCGTCCTACTACTGGAAACTGCGTGTCGCATCTTCATGGGGTCCGCTCTTTGGAACCCAAACCAACTTCTTGAACGCGTCTGCTCAGCTTGAGTTCCTGCTCGAACTCAATTCGTACTTCGGCAACAATTCTCTCGGTAATTTTCATCTTCAGAAATTCATCGCAGAGAACGTCTCAGATGTTGTATTTACCTACTCGCCTGATCTGTACAGCGAAGATCTAGAAGCAACATTGCCAATGGCGGAGGTCTTTTACGATGTCTTCAACACCGATCATGCTTTCCCGCTATACCTCGCTGTGGACTCGCGAATGTTCGACCGAGTACTGGCAGATCTGCAACCGACCGCGCGTCTCCAGGTATATCCGACCTTTCTTTTCCACCTCAAGAAATGGCAGTCGGAATACATGCTTCGAGGACTCCGGCGATTCCCGTTCTCCTACACTTGGCCGGGCCGGCTTGAGAAAATTGTGAGCGAATATCGGGAGCATAATCCGCATTCAAAAAGGTGAAACGGCAGTTTAGTTTATCGGGCTAGAGACCGACCAACTTCGCCAACGACTCCCAATGCCGTACATGGGGAACTTTCCTGTGAGTCCGACAGCAAAATGAACCCTCCCTCTAGCGGTAGTAATGGGTACCTATTGCTTTCATCTTCGACCATTTCTTCGAAACGTTTTGAAAAAGGTACGATGAGCCCCAAGTTGATTGGTCTTGACAGCGGGATACAAATTTGGGAACAGTAGTGGGACGCTTGGGTTGAAAATAACGCCAATGGTCATGTTCGTGTTGCTGTTAGCACGTCTGTGCTATTGCGCTGTCGATCGATCGATGTATTATCGCGAAACCTCAAGCAACTGTTAGTGGTCGGACGCGTTTTGAGGGGCAAGATCTCCCATTCGTATTGGAGACCATGTTTGCGCTCTGTCTGCATACTGCTCCCGACTTACCTTCACCAGCTACATCTGCACCCATTGGGCCGCATGGGCCCTTCTCTTCTCCCATTCACAGTACCTTCACCAACTCACCGGCGAGTCGCGTGTGCCATGAGTATCAGGCGCACTCTCCAAGGAGGTCTTTATGACTACGTCGCCAGGCACCCCTGATTTCTTTCGACCATCGCTTACGCAAACACGCCAGATCCTCGCGACCTTTTTAGGATTTGGGGCAGTTCTCCTGATTTTGCTTACGTTCTTTCGGAGCGCGGTGTTCTCTGAGCGCTATATGCCGCATGCGTTCTGTTACCTGGAGAAGCCTGCACTCATCTGGACCCATGTACTCGCCGATCTGTCAATCGGACTGTCCTACACTGCGATTTCGATGTCGTTAGGTTTTTTGCTGTACAAGGGACGCCACGAGATTCCATTCCGGTGGATGTTTGTCGCCTTCGGCGTTTTTATCATCGCTTGTGGAGGAACCCACTTCATTGAGACCGTAACGGTATGGGTGCCGGTCTATGTTTTTGCTGCACTGGTAAAGATCTTTACTGCCTTGGCATCTGTCTGCACCGCTGTTGTTCTTCCCTTCACCATCCCCGACATACTCGATGTACTCCACCAGGCTAAAACTTCAGAGAGCCGGCGCAGAGAGCTGGAGGTGGTTCTCGAAGAACGTAACGAGGCCCAGCTCGCACTGCGTAAATCGAATCGGCAACTGGAAGAGCAGGTGAAAGCTCGCACACTCGAGTTGATGGAGGCAAACTCGGCACTGCAAACGGAATTGTCGGAACGCAAGAGATTGGCGGCTATTGTCGAGTCTTCCGATGACGCCATCATTGGCAAGGATTTGAATGGTGTCATTACGAGCTGGAATCGCGGCGCCGAGAAGCTTTATGGCTATCGCGCTGAGGAGGCGATCGGGCAACACATCGAACTGATCGTGCCCAGCCATCTCCGGCACGAATCCGCCGAGATCATGGACCGGTTGTCCAGAGGGGAGCACCTGGCATACTTCGCGACGGAGAGGGTCACCAAGTCCGGACAGCTGCTTGATGTATCTCTCTCTCTGTCGCCCGTGTTCGATGCTGCCGAAAAAATCGTGGGCGCCTCGGCCATTGCTCGAGACATTACGAATGCGAAACGAACCGAAGATGCACTGCGAGAATCTGAAGCACAATATCGTCTCCTGTTTGATCGAAATCCGTTACCAATGTGGATCTTCGATCGAAAGTCTCTGCAATTTCGAGCAGTGAATCAGGCTGCCGTTCAACATTATGGGTATTCGCGCGATGAGTTTCTTCGTATGACGATCCTTGACATTCGACCTGAGGAAGAAGTCCCTGCTTTATTGAAGGAACTTTCGCGGCCGACAGAGGGTTTGCAGGAAGCAGCGCTGTGGAAGCATCGCAAGAAGGATGGTTCTGTAATCGACGTTGAGATCACAGCTTGCGATTTGAGCATCCCGACTCCAAATTGCCAATTGGTCCTGGTGAACGACGTTACTGAACGATTACGCAACGAGAGAAAATTGCGTCAGTCCGAGGAGAGATTTTCAAAGGCATTCACCTCTAGTCCGATTGCAATCACAATCAGCACTGAGTCTGAGAGCCGATACGTAGATGCCAATCCTGCATTCCTTGCAATGATGGGCTACGAATACTCCGAACTAGTCGGCCGAAAAGGTATCGATCTCGGGGTCTGGTACTACCCAGAGGAGCGGGCGTTGATGCTGGAGCAACTGGATGCTCCCAAGCCCGCCAAGCCTCTGGAGGTATCCTTCCGCACCAAGTCCGGCAAAGTGCGCGTGGTGGAACTGTCGGCTGAACGGATCACTCTCGGGGATCAAGCATGCATTCTGGCGGTTATCCACGATGTCACTGAGCAGAAGCAACTGAAGGAGCAGTTCCTGCAAGCTCAAAAGATGGAGGCGATCGGCCGGTTGGCGGGGGGAGTTGCGCATGACTTCAACAACATGCTCGGCGTCATCATCGGGTACTCCGAACTCGCGATGGAGCGACTTCAGTCCGACGAGGTAACTCGAGGAAAGATCGCAGAGATTCGAAAATCTGCCGACCGAGCGACGGGACTGGTCCGGCAGTTGCTCACCTTCAGCCGTCAGCAGAAGCAGGTACCACGAACGCTCAATCTAAACGCGGTTGTTCAGAATCTGACCAAAATGCTGTCTCACATGATTGGCGAAGACGTGTCTCTGGACTTCCGACCGACTGAACCGCTGGGCAGTGTGCGGGTTGATTTAGGACAGATCGAGCAGGTCCTGATGAATCTGTCCGTCAACGCGCGCGACGCGATGCCCACCGGAGGCAAGCTTCTCATCGAGACTGCGAATGTGGTTTTGGACGACGCTTACATCGGACAGCAGGGACCAGTAAAGCCCGGTTCGTATGTGCTGCTTAGCGTTTCAGATACTGGAACCGGCATGAATCCGGAAACGCTCTCCCGGGCGTTTGAACCGTTCTTTACAACCAAGGAGCGAGGAAAGGGCACCGGGCTCGGACTCGCCACAGTCTGGGGGATCGTCAATCAAAGCGACGGCTACATCTCCGTTTACAGCGATGAAGGGCACGGCACGACGTTCAAGATTTACCTTCCACGAGTGGATCAACCCGCAGAAAGCCTTGTGCCCCCTGAAGTCAAGATCGTGCCTCCGTCAGGCCACGAGACGATTCTCTTGGTCGAGGATGATGAGGCGTTACGAGATCTCACTTTAACGGTGCTGCAGAGCAAGGGATACCGGGTGTTGGCTGCCAGGACAGGCAGGGCGGCCTTAGAGCTGGTTGGACTCTTTACTGGGAAAATCTCCCTCTTGCTGACGGATGTGATCATGCCGGAAATGACCGGACCAGAATTGGCAGCGGAGATGCAGATCCGGAGGCCAGGCATCCGAGTTTTGTACATGTCCGGTTACGCTAAGAACTTTGTTATCGATACAGGCATGCTTGGCGCTTCGTCAGCCATGCTCGTAAAGCCTTTCTCGAGTCTGGAACTCCTGACAAAAGTGCGGGCGGCTCTTGGAGGGGATGAATCGCAAATCGAGAATCCGAACTCCGACTAGATTGCGTTGCCGATTTTGGCATGCAGCCCAAAGGGCGGAGATCTGATGCTCGTCGCCTGGAAGTTTCGGCTTCGCAGTTGACTGCGCGCCGCTGATAAAGCGGTATGGCATCGCGGTTTGCGTGACGTGCAAAAACGTTCACATTGACGACGACGCTGAGCGCGCCGACAATTAAGGCTACGACCCGCAGTGAAACCCTCTCGGGATCCGACGATTCATCCTTCCGGGGTAGCCATCTATGAAATGCTTCACATTTTTTCTCTGCCTCTTGGTTTGCGCGACTCCAATGTTTGGTCAGTCGATCCCAGCAGGCAAGACTGAGAAACTCCTACACCTCGATCCCGGGACCAAAATTGCGGAAGCTTACGGGAAGCTCCCGCTGAGCTTTGAGGCTAACCAGGGTCAAACGGATGCAGCTGTGAAGTTTCTCTCTCGCGGGAGCGGCTACACGCTCTTCCTCACCTCGGATGAAGCTGTCTTCTCGGTCCACGCAGATAAAGCGAAGCGAAGCACTCTCGACCGGCAGCCTTTAGGTGCGCAGTCTGAAATCACCACCAGCGAGGTTGTGCGGATGAAACTCGTGAAAGCCAATCCTGCGGCCAAGGTGACTGGCGCGGAGCAACTTCCCGGCGCGAGCAACTATTTCCTCGGAAACGATCCTGCGAAATGGCGGAGTGATGTTCCGACTTACGCCAAGGTGAAGTACGAAGGAATTTATTCAGGCATCGATCTCGTTTACTACGGCAACCAGCGCCAGCTTGAGTATGACTTTGTGGTAGCGCCTGGTGCAGATCCTCATCGTATTGCGTTCGATTTACGCGGCGCGAAGCATATCCTTCAAAGCGCAAATGGAGATTTGGTCTTAAAAACGAGCGAAGGCGAAATTCGTTGGCTCAAGCCAATTGTGTATCAGGAGAACGATGGACGGCGTCAGGAAATCGCGGCTCACTACGCGATCAGGGATAGGAATCGCGTGGGATTTGAGCTGGCAAAGTATGACCCTGGCAAGCCGCTCTACATCGATCCACTGGTGTACTCGACCTATTTGGGCGGTCAAGGCCATGATTATGCCTATGGCATCGCCATCGACGGATCAGGCAATGCATACATCACCGGGTATACCGACTCAGTCGACTTTCCTGTCACACCAGGTGCGTTCCAGCCGAAATGCGCGGCCATCAGCTGCGCAACGTATGGAGACGTCTTTGTAGCTAAGATCAATGCCTCGGGATCGGCTGTGGTTTATGCCACCTATCTTGGCGGCAGGTCCCGCGACTACGGCTACGGCATTGCGGTGGATAGTACAGGCAACGCTTACATCACCGGACAAACCAATTCAAACAACTTTCCCGTAACGCCAGGGGCCTTTCAGACAGCCAGCAGCGGTGGCGCCTTCGTGACGAAGCTCAACCCCACAGGCTCCGCTCTGGTTTATTCGACCTATCTTGGCGGCAGTGAGAGCGGATCCGGTATTGCTCTGGACAACGCCGGGGACGCTTTTGTCACCGGCTATACCGCTTCAGCGAACTTTCCAACGATGAACCCTCTCCAGCCCTCTAGCGGCGGGGGCACGGACGCTTTTGTCTCCGAACTCAACACCTCAGGCTCAGCTTTGGTTTACTCCACATATCTTGGCGGTAGTGGGGCCGACTATGCGTATGGCATCGTCTTGGATAGCTTGGGCAATGCATATGTCACCGGATCAACAAGTTCAACCAACTTCCCGACTACTTCGGGTGCCTTCCAGACGGCCTGCGATGCTGGGGGGAATTGTGCGGCTGCTGCCTTCGTCACAAAGGTGAATCCAGCGGGCTCGGCTTTAGTTTATTCAACCTATCTCAGTGGCGACGGGGTGGATTACGCCTACGGCATCGCTATCGACAGCTCCGACAACGCGTACATCACGGGAAGAACCACATCGAATAACTTTCCGACAATGAATCCCCTGCAACCATCTAATGCCGGCGGCGACGGAGATGCCTTCGTCAGCAAGCTCAACTCCACGGGCTCTGCTTTGATTTACTCAACGTATCTTGGCGGAACTGGACTGGATCAAGCTCAAGCGATCGCGGTGGACAGTTCGGGCAACGCTTACATCACCGGATATACCGTCTCCACCAAATTTCCCACGCTCAATCCGCTGCAGACCTATGCGGGTAGCTCAGACGCATTCGTGGCGAAGCTGAACCCGGAGGGATCGGCATTTACGTACTCTACTTACCTTGGCGGCAGTTCGGTGGAGCAAGGAATGGCCATCGCTGTGGATAGTGCGGACAATGCTTACGTCGCGGGATACACCGGCTCAACCAACTTTCCAACCGTGACCCCTCTGCAACCAGCGAATGCCGGGGACGTAGACATCATTTTGGTCAAGTTCGGAACGGTTTTTTTTCGGCCAACCAGCTTGGCTTTTGGCAACCAGACCGTGGGCACGACCAGCGCAAAGCAGGTTGCAACGGTCACCAACACCGCCCACTCTGCGCTGGCTATCAAGTCAATTGCTGTCACCGGAGCGAACGCCAGCGATTTTACTGAATCCAACAACTGTCCAACTTCCCTTGCGACAGGGAATAGTTGCACCATCACAGTGACGTTTACTCCGAAAGCGACTGGCGCAAGAAGCGCGACGGTGAGCATCACGGACGGTGCCTCTGGAAGCCCGCAGGCGCTTCCGTTAACCGGCGCAGGAGTGTTGCCTGCGGTCATGTTCTCCCCCTCCAGCTTCAACTTCGGCAATCAGACCGTGAACACAAGCAGCGCTCCACACGTTGCAACCTTGAAGAACACCGGCCTGGGCACGCTCGCCATCAAGTCCATCAGCGTCACGGGAGTGAACAGCGCCGATTATGCTCAAACTCATAACTGCGGCACATCTCTCGCACCAGGCGGAAGTTGCACCATCACGGTGACCTTTAAACCGTCTGCGATTGGCACGCGGACCGCCGCCGTGAGCGTCACCGACAATGCTCCCGCAAGTCCGCAGACGCTTGCATTAACCGGCGTCGGAGTGCTGCCCGCAGTCACCTTTTCTCCAACGAGCCTCACTTTCTCAACACAAGTCGTGTTCACCAGCAGCGCCGCTAAGGTGGTAACGTTGAAAAACACTGGCCTCGGAGTCTTGAGCATCACCGGCATCGCGATAAGTGGAGCTTTCGGCCAGACCCACACCTGCGGTACAACTCTGAGTTCGGGAAGCAGTTGCACCATCAGCGTTACTTTCAGCCCGAAGACGATAGGCACGCTCACCGGAGCCGTGTCCGTCACCGACAATGCTCCGGGCAGTCCTCAGAAAGTGACGTTGCAGGGCACAGGCACCTACGTGCAACTGAGTCCGACAAGCCTGAACTTCGGCAACCAGCCGGTGGGAACCAAGAGCTTGGCGCAGAAGATCACTCTGAGCAACAAGGGAAGCGTCGCCGTGAGTATCAGCTCCATTTCGGTCACTGGAACCAACGCCGCAGATTTTGCCCAGACGAATACTTGTGGCACGAGCGTGGCCGCAGGAGCAAGCTGCTTCATTACAGTTACCTTCAAACCATCTGCGGCTGGGAGCAGAAGCGCAGCGGTTTCCTTCAGCGATAACGGAGGCGGCAGCCCACAGAAGGTTAGCTTGTCAGGGACCGGCACTTAAGCACGAAAATCAAGATGCGAAATCAATCGTTGGCGGACCCCATGGAGGCGGCTGGCGCCCCCTTGCTATCCGAGATTTTCCTGGATGAAGCGGGGACTGAGGTGGACGTCGACTTGCACCAGCGGAGAATCGCCCACGGCCTTGAAGCTGTGCACTTCCCCCGCTTTGATTACGAAGATGTCTCCCGGCTTGCCTTCAAACGTCTTGTCGTTCACCGTCCATACGCCGCGGCCCTCGCGGATGAACTGGATCTCGTCATAAGGATGACGGTGCGGACCCGGCCCTGATCCGGGTTTGCCATGAAAGAGAAATACCGAGACCTTGGTGTCGTGATCCGCCCCAACAAATTCATGGGAACTCCCCACGAAGGGTAAATCTTCTTGCCGGATGTTGTGCATTAGTCGTGCTTCCCTTCCCGAAGTTCACCGCAACTGCTGAGGCTCTTCCCAAAAAACGTTTCCCCAGGAATATCTCTGCGCTGCCCTACCCGGGATAGGGATAAAGCACGTAGGGAGCGGCTTGATTCCAGTCGAGCCACGCGCTGTCGATCCATGGGTAGCCATAAGGCGGCCACGTCCAGAAAGGAGTCCATGCGCCCCAACCCAAGCCCCACCATCCCCAGCCCCAACCGAAGCCTAATCCCCAGCCGGGCCATCCCCAGCCCCAGTTCCAGCCGGGCCAGCCAAAGCCGCCACGCCCCCACGCATTGCCGCGCCAGCCGAATCCGTTTCTCTCGAAGCCGCCACGAAACGATGCGGTACCGATTCGGCTATTCGCTCCAATCGCGCCAGCGCGGGAGGAACCCGCGAACGAATGCCAGTTGCCGTCCGCAACGGCCGCGCGCGACGCCATCAGCGTGTTCGATCGTCCTGCCGCTCCGCTGGAACGGCCCAGTGCATTTCCGCCTGCGGTGCGAGCCGCGCTCGCGCCCGATCCGAACTGATGCCAACCTGGTGAAGTGTTCCGGGTGCCGGCGCTGTGTCCTTCCCACGACCATGGACGCCCGGCATTCGTCCGCCCGCCCGCAGATCCGCCGGGCATGCCTCGATAACCGCCACCGCCTCCAAAAGAACCACCGTGATATCCACCACCGGAAAACCCTCCGCTGCGCGCCCCGCCGCCGAAGCCGCCGCCATGGTATCCGCCGCCGTGGAATCCTCCACCACCGCCGCCCGCGTGGCCGCCCCCACGTTGCGCAAAGGCTGGAGCTGACACGAAGACCAAACCGAAAGAAATGAGACTTGCAAGAAGGGCTTTCGAGGGGGACATCTTCACGGGACACCTTCCCACTGGAACTAGCGCTTGGCGAGCAGCCGTATCCACAATCCTAATCCTTCAGAAGGTTGTTTTGCGTCTCGGAGTTGCACCCGTTTACATTCCGCGGCGGAGAGGAAGAATGGCGGCGCGGTCCAGGGCTTTTTTCACACTCGTACGATGTGACAAGCGTCCTTGTCATCCACAGGCGCAACATCTCATCATGACGAAAGCCGGAAGGCGGGAGAAGCAGATCAGAGCTAGAAGGTGAAATGCTCTAAATGGTTATTTCTCAATACTTTGACTGTAAGATGCCTGAAATGAATACTTTGCGCGGAAATAAACGCCTTGATTCTCGCAAGCCGATGAAAATAAAAGATTTGACGGTTTGTATGAGAAAAAAAATTTCGTTCAGTCTCATTCGAAGATTCCAGTTTTCGATACTCAGATCGTGGGGCGATTAGCCTTCGCGTAACTTCGCGCCCTTGGTGGTTGATGCCTTTTTATTCCGCCGGACCGAGAAGTTTGTCGGCGACTATAACGACTCCAGCAGGAAGTTCGGAAGATGTACACCGAGGCCGCGAGTAGCGGCAGCGGAGACCTGGTTCCTTCGCAGCAATTCGTTGATCTCGCGGTCGAGAATGTGTTGTTGCTCGGGCCGGAGGTTGGTGAAGCGGAAAGGCTGCAGGTATCCGGTAGCGCTCCGCATCGGAAACAGCATTGCAGCGCGGGCCTGAACAACGCCCGCCCCAATGGGAATTTTGAGATCGACCCGAATCCGCTCTTCCAGGTAGACGGCAAGATCGAGCAATCCACCGGTCAGCGAGATGCGTTGCAGCTTGGCGGGAATCTGCCGGTTGTTCTCGAGTTGCACCACCGCAAACACCGTCTCAGGCAAGGTGACGCGCGGAGCGCGCGGCGGGTAGTGGCCCTGCGAGGGACGCGTCATCGCCAACTCCATCCGTGCTTCACGGACTCGTTGACCGCGGCAGCCACGGCGGGTAGAGGATGCAGGCGTCCCGTCTGGCGCATGTCATCCCAGTTGTATTCGTAGGCTGTTCCGCAATCGAGGCAGATCTGGTAGTGACGGCCGCAACCATCGACGCGTGGCCATCCAAAGCGATGCGAGCACGATTGACGCAGAAGGTTTTCCAGGAATTTCATAGTTTCCCCGCATGATTTCGGATCTTCCACTGATCGAGCCAGCGGTGGAAGAAGGGCTTGTCGCGCGCCTCGAGCAGGCCGTTCAGCGCCGTCAGCAGCTTGTTCGGCGGCTGCGACTTGGACAGGAACGTATCGACGGACTTCAGCTTGTTTTCGGGCAGGGGACCGAAAGCGGAGAGCAGCATGATGGGGACATGGGATTTCAGGTCCTTCATTCGCGTGGCGAGCAAACCGCCATCCATGCCCGGCATCTGGTAATCGACCACGACCGCGTCGATCGGGTGAGTCAGGAAGAGTTCGAGGGCCTCATCGCCGCTGCTGGCCCCGAGTACATCGAAACCGCTTTTCTCGAGCAGCATCTTGCGGCCAATGAGACCTTTCCAGTGGTCGTCGATACAGAGAATGGTCGCTTTACGCCTGCGCTTCAACGCTTTGATTGTCCCGTTCGGCCAGAGAAGGTTGGGGTTGAGCAGCCGATTCGGCCAGGAATCGTGCCGCAGGACATCGTGACGAGGCGGGCAAGCTGATTGAACTACTAATGGTCACCACCCACAAATTACGAACGGGCACTTGCGCGGCAGTTACCCCTTTGCCCAGGTGAAAAATGGGCGGAGTGAGATTTCTCGGTCTCCCACAGTATGGCGCCGATCGGCGGAGACCTGCCCGATTGACAGGCCTTCCGGCGGGTTCCTATACTTGCCCGCGCTACGAATTCCCTTCCTGTGGAGGACTCCCAATGACGAAACACACCCTACTGGCCTTGCTGCTTTCCGCCTCCGCAATTTTTTGTGTTGGGCAAGAAGCGGACAAGGTCCACGCTCCGAAGCTGAAAGCGCAGACCAGTGGAACGACACAACTGCTGATTGCCGTCAGCCCCGTGAACTCACGCGTAGTCTGGGCCAGCGGCACTGGCGGGACGTACGTGGTGACAACGGATGGCGGAGAGCACTGGAAAGCCGGAGTCGTCCCCGGCGCCGAGAACGACGAATTCCGCGATGTCCAGGGAGTCAGCGACAAGATCGCATACCTGATGTCGATCGGCAACAACACCACCGACTTCAAGGTCTACAAGACGGTGGACGGCGGCGCGCACTGGACCATCGAGTTCACCAACCAGGTCGCAAATGCCTTCTACGACTGTTTCGCCTTCTGGACTCCGACGCGCGGCATCATGCACAGCGATTCGATGAATGGTGTGTTCCTCGACGAACGCACTACGAATGGAAAGACCTGGCAATCGATTGGTTCGAACCTGCCACCCGCGCTTCCGGGTGAAGCGTCTTTCGCGGCGAGCGGTACCTGCATCGCGGCGCAGGGCAAGAGAAACGCCTGGGCTGTCACCGGCGGAGCGACGATCGCGCGCGTGCTAGCGACGCGCGACGGAGGAAATACCTGGAACGCCTACGACACGCCGCTGGTGAGTAATCCCAGTGCGGGCGCCGTTTCGGTAGCGTTCCGAAATGCCTGGGACGGAATGGTCGCAGGCGGCGATCTCGCCTCCAACACCGCCGCGGACGCGGCCACGTCGCATGACGGCGGCCGCACCTGGAAGCTGACAAAGAAGCCGCCGGTGCAGGGAGCGATCTTCTGCCTGGCCTATGCGAGCGGCAGGTATCACGACGACGACGATCAAGGCGAGGAAGATCACGGCCGCACTGTTGTAGTGACCGCCGAGACCGAACCGAACTACAGCTCAGGATCCGCAGCCTGGACACCCGACGAGGGCGAAACCTGGTACGCGCTGCCGAAGGTGAGCGGTTACTGGGGCGTGGCCTTCGCCGATCCGCATGCAGGATGGTTCGTCGGAAACAACGGCCAGATTCTGAAGATCAGCTTCTAGCCTCTGATTCCGGAATGGACGAGTGCCGCCTTTCGCGCAAGCGGCGCTCGTTCCCCTATACTCTGCTCGATGAAGTCTTCCCTCGCGACGATCGCGGAAGCAAAGATCACCATCGCCATCGCCGGCATCCTGACTCTGACCTCGCTCGTACTGATGTTGGTGTGTGCCTCGCCAGAGTTCAGTTGGGATGAGGCAGATTACGTCTTGAGCGCGAGCAACTCCTGGCACTTTCTCTGGGCTAGTTCCGACTACAACCGCCACGGGCACGGACCGATGGATATCTACCTCGCCAAAGCGAGCGAATCTCTCGTGCCGAAGGGTTGGCCGATCGCATTGCGATTTCGCTTGCTGAACGCGCTGGCCGGGTCGCTCGCGATTGGAATCCTCTACTGGGTCGTCCGCCATGCGTTCGCGGCTTCCCGGGCAGCCGCGCTGGCGAGTTCGTGCCTGTTGTTGTTCAGCGTGATTCGACTGGAGGAGACAAGCGTCGTCGGGCCACATCACCTCATGCTGGTCTGCACTCTCGCTCTGATGGGATTGGGATACCGGTGGCTCGATACTCCCTCGTTGCAGGCAGGCATTGGGCTGGGAGTTGTGCTGGGCCTCGGGGCGCTTTCCATGACGTACGTGATTCCGGCGTCGCTTTGCTGGGGGCTGTCTGTCGCGCTTTGCGGTAGGGAATGGATTCAGTGGAAGCACCGGCCTTTTCGCGTGGCATGGGCGATTCTGGCTGTAGCAGGAGTTGCCTCGCTTGTCGTTCTGCTTCTATGGCCTCCCGGCGTGGTGCGGCATGTCATCGTGAGCAATTTCCGGTGGTATTTGCATTACGCGCACGCGACAACCTTGGTTGGAGGTCTCATCTATGAGGATGCGCCGCGATGGGCATTCCTCTATTGGCTGGTGCGGCTGGAGTCTCCGCTATTGTTTTTCTCGATTTTTGTGATCGGAAGCGCCTATTGGAGCGCTTTCCGGCGGGGCGCCTTATCACGCAGGCACGCATACATTGCAGTCTGGCTCGGGTTCTTCCTGTTCACTGCGTTGGCGGCGCACATTGCAGGAGCGCGGAATCTGCTTCAATTCACGGGCGTGCTGTGTGTCGCAAGCGGAGTTCTGTGGGATGAAGCGTTCGGACAGAATTCGGTGCGAATCCGTCTCGCAATGCTCGCCGTCGTTGCGGCAGCCATTTTTAACCTCGCGTGGCTTCGGGAGAGTCCGGGCTACACTCCGTACCTCGAAACCAACGGCTTCCGCGCCTTCTTCGAAGAAAACGCAAATCGCCTGCAGGATCACGCCAACGCACTGGTCTATAACACCCCAGCGTTCCGCATTTATGAACAAGCCTCGGGAACGTCGGTGCAGTGGGACGTTGCGGAGATTGCGTGGACGCCGCGCGCCAGCGCTCCATTGCCATCAGACACGAAGTACGTGCTGATCCCGGAACTTGTTTACGCGCACATGCCGCCCGAGCAGCCCATGCACCGCATCGTTGCGAATCACTGGAAAGTTATCTGGAGCCACAAGGAAAGGCGCGGGTGGGAGCTGCGGCTGTATGAAAATCCGGAGATGCCAGCGCGCTAAGTCTCTGTTCTGCGGAAAGCCGATGTCGGAGCGACTACTCTTTGAGCGGGACAACCGGGCTGCCGTCGCGGCAGAAGGTCGCAACTCGCTGAAGACCGCCGTTGGCCATGGGCACCGTCATGACCGGACCGTAGCAGTAGACGGCGTGTCCGGTTGCGGCGAAGTACCAGCGTCCGCCTTTCGAATGCTTCGCCATTTGCGTGGCGGGCTGCTTCATCGGCTTCTGCGGCGCCAACGGCAGAACGGGCAAGCTCAACAACAAGGCTAGGGTCAGGGCCTTCATTGGTCTTCTTTCTGACTGCTCACCTACCGGGCTAAACCACCAAATCTATGTCTGCTCTCGCCGATCCTGCCAGGGTCAGATGCGGATCAGTGCGCGGCGATCGTCGGCCATATCGGACGCGGGCCGCGAAGGCATTTCAAACTGCTCTTTCTGCTTCTGATTCTGGTTCTGTGCGCGATTCTGTGGTACCGCCTGGGAAGACGGGGCCTGTGCCTGGGTTGACGGGTTCTGATTCGACTGCGCCTTGCCTGCGGGCGCGGCGTGTTGCGCCTGCGCCGCCTGATTCTGCTTCGCCTTCATCTTGGAAACTGAAAGCTCGGTGCTGTCGCGGAAGAGCTCGCGAATCAGCGCCCTCTGGGATTCGATCGTCGAGCCCTGCTCCACGATGAGCATGGTCATCAGGGCGTACGAGATGCAAAACAGCACGGTCAGGAGCGGCAACCAGCCGAGCTTTTTTCGCGGCGAAGGAGCGTCAATGGGGGCTGCGGTTGAGATTTCCGTGCTGGTGAACAAAGTCGTCAAAATCCACCCCGATCATCTGCCCCTGGCTCGCGGGCTGACAGGGGAAATGCACCCAGGGCACCAATATCGCACTTGTTCGTAAAACGTTGAAATCGCGCTCTTTAGAGTTTGGCTCGAGGGGGTCCACAACCTGCGAAAGTGCAACTCGCTGCACATTATGAGCAAGCGAGATTTCCCCGGAAAAAGGTTATCAACCGGCCAAACCCCTTGTATTGACGGGACTTCTGCCGCGTTCCAGAGGCTTCGCTATGAGCATTCGCAAATCTTCAGGACAGTTACTTCCGGAACTTTCCGGACCGTGATTTAGGTCCTAAGATCATGCCGTAGTCAGCTTGAGCTTACATATCCAACCCCAAGGGACTGCGCACATGCGTCGGTACGTCGTGGCTCTGGCTTTGCTGCTGTTCGCTGGATTTGTGCTCACCAGCAGCGGACAAGTTCAAGAATCGTCGAATGAATCTCGCCGAGTGGTCCAGCGTGTCTCGCCTTTGTACCCCAGCGTGGCGAAGAGAATGAACCTGGCGGGGACAGTGAAACTGGTCGCAGTCGTCGGACCGGACGGCAAAGTGAAAACTGTGGAATCGGTAGGTGGAAGCCCCCTCCTGATTCAGGCAGCGAGAGACGCCGTCACGAAGTGGAAGTATGCTCCGGCCGCCTCCGAATCGCGAGAATCGGTGGAATTCCATTTCAATCCACAAGGCCAAGAATAACCGGCCGCTGGATTCGTTTTACTTTCCCAGAACCAGCTTAGCGATCGTCGCCAGTTGCATGTTCGATGTGCCCTCATAAATCTTCCCAATCTTGGCATCGCGCCAATACTTCTCTACCGGATAGTCCTTGGTGAACCCGTAGCCGCCATAAATTTCAATCGCCAGTGAAGTCACGCGCTCGGCAACCTGGGAGGCGAAGAGCTTGGTCATGGCGGCCTCCTTGACGAAGTTCACGCCGGCATCCTTCATGCGGGCGGCGTTATAGACCATGAGGCGGGCTGCCTCGATGTCAGTCGCCATCTGCGCGATCTGAAACTGGATGCCCTGAAAGTCGGAGATGGGCTTGCCGAACTGCTTGCGTTCGACCGCATACTTGCAGGCAAACTCCCATGCGCCGCGGGCCAGGCCGATCATCTGCGCGCCAATGCCGATGCGGCCCTCGTTCAGAGTTTCGATCGCGATCTTGTAGCCCTTTCCCGGTTCGCCCAAGACGTTCGCCTTTGGTACTCGGCAATCTTCGAGAATCAGTTCGCAAGTGGAAGACGCGCGAATGCCCAGCTTGTCTTCTTTTTTGCCCACGGTGAATCCAGCGAAATCCTTTTCCACGAGAAAAGCGGTGATGCCCTTATAGCCGGCAGCAGGATCGATGGAAGCAAAGAGCACGAAGAGCCCGGCCTCCTTGCTGTTGGTGATCCAAAGCTTGCGGCCGTTAAGGATGTAGTCGGAGCCTTTAAGCTCAGCGCGGGTTTGAAGAGCAAAGGCGTCGGAGCCGGATCCGGCTTCGCTGAGAGCGTAGGCGCCGACGATTTCCGAGGCCATGCGCGGGAGATAGCGTTTCTTCTGGTCATCATTGCCCCAGCGGAGCAAAGCATTGTTGACCAGGGTGTTCTGCACATCGACGATCACGCCGGCGGAAGCGTCTACCCGGGAGAGTTCTTCGACTGCGAGGATAGCTTCGAAGAATTTGGCACCTGCGCCGCCGTATTGCTCGGGAATCTCGATCCCCATGAGCCCCAGCTGGAAGAATTCTTGGATCAGGCTTTTGTCGAAGACGGCTTTTTCGTCCATCTCCTTGACGAGGGGGCGGAGTTTCTCGTCGGCAAACTGACGGATGTTGTCGCGGAATAGAAGTTCGTCTTCAGTTAGCGTGGTCAGGGGGACAGGAGAGATAGCTTGCAGCGAGGCTTCAGACATGCTGACACCTTTCCGTGCGGATGCTTTATGGTAGCACCGGGAAAGGCTTTAACCACGAAGGACACTAAGGTTCACGAAGGAAGATTAAGCGAGATCCAGCCTCTCTTTGTGCCTTTTATGCCTTCGTGATTGTCGGAGTTACTGGCGCTTGTAGACGAGTTTCAGGCTATCGGCCTGAAGGATGCGCTTGATCTGGCTTTGCGCGTGCACCGACCAGGGACCGGTGCTGTCGAGTTTGACGTAGGCTCGCCAATGTTTCAGAGCCTTGCGCGGCTCGCGAGTCTTTTCGTAAGCGAGAGCCAGGTTGTAGTGGGCGTCGGCGTAGGTGGGTGCTAATTGCAGAGCCGTTTTGTAGATCTGAATCGCATCGTGGACGCGGCCGGTCTCGTCAAGCACGTTGCCTAGATCGAAGTAAGCGAGAGCGTAGCGCGGATCGGTTTCGATCGCCTGCCGATAGTGGCTCTCGGCTAGTCCAAACTCCTGGCGGTTGTAGTACAGGGTGCCGAGGTTGATGTGCGCGGCGGCGTGAGCGGGATCGAGCTCGAGAACGCGGTGATACGCAGCGATCGCTTCGCTGTGATTGGATGGATCTTCCTCCAAAGCGATTCCACGCGCGAACCAGGAGGCAACTTCACTCTCGTGCGGGCTCGGATCGGGGCGGGGCACAGGCGTGCTGGTCACGACTTTCTCGCGGGCCGTGAAATCCATCAGAAACTGGCCGGCGATGGGCTCAAGCAGCTTGCCATCGTGGCGGAACGCGACACGATGCTTACCGGTCGACCACGCTGCGGCTTCCAGCAACGGCTTCTCCACGCCAGCGGCCTGCTTGCGCATCGCATCGAGAGATTTCCGGATCACGGTCGGGCGGACGCTCATCGCGATGAGATCGCGAACTTTCTTTATTTGCAGGAGGTCCGCGAAGGAGTAAGTCTCGGCGTAGCTGAGCAGTCCAATGCGTTCCCAGTTGGTCAACTGGCGTTGCGTAATGCGGAGGATCCGGAGTAAATCTTCGCGAGTGTACACAGTTCGTGTGGCGGACCTGGCGCCACGGAAATTCCCGGTTTCATTATCTTCAACTTGAGATCATCTGCGCAACTGCAAACCCTGTGGAGGGCTGTGGAGAACCTGAATGGTTCACAGCTGCACTCACACAGCGACGGTGGCGGCCTGGTACTCCTCGTAGGTGCCCTTGAAGTCGCTGATCTTGTGATCGGATTCGAAGTGCCAGATGCGCGTGGCCACCTCGTCGATCAGGTCATGGTCGTGGGTGACGAGAAAAACCGTGCCCTGGTAGCGCTGCAGCGCGATGTTGAGCGCGTTGATGGATTCGAGATCGAGATGGTTGGTCGGCTCATCGAGAACGAGAACGTTCGGCTTCTGAAGCATCAGCTTGCAGAAGAGGAGGCGCGCGGCTTCCCCACCAGAAAGGACATTGGTGGATTTTGTGGCCTCTTCGCGGGCGAAGAGCATCTGGCCGAGAATGCCGCGAAGTTCTTCGCTGACGGAGGAAGGGTCCCACTGATGCAGCCAGTCGATTGCGGTGGTGCCGTTCTCAATCAGGCTGCGATGATCCTGGGCAAAGTAGCCGATGGAGGCTTCGTGCCCCCAGACAACCTTACCGGAGTCGACGAAGGGTCCGTCGTATCCCGTGGTCCTGCGCAGTTCCGATTCAGGGGTGGTCGGGGAGTTCGCAAGGAGCGCGTTCAATAGCGTGGTTTTGCCTGCTCCGTTGCGTCCCATAAGCGCGATTTTCTCGCCGCGAGAGATGCTGGCGGTGAAGTCCCGGATGACGCGGTTATCGTCATAGGCTTTGCCGAGATGCTCGATCTCGAGGATGTGCTTGCCGGACGGGCGCTTCTGCTCGAACTTGATGAATGGCCGCTGGATGTTCGATTTTGCGAGTTCGGTAACCTGAAGCCGTTCGACCTCCTTGCGCCGCGACTGAACCTGGCTGGAACGCGTACCTGCGGCGAAGCGGGCAATGAATTCGTTCAACTGCGCGATTTTCTTTTCGCGCTGGGCGTTCTGGGATTCAATCTGCGAGCGGATCTGCGTCTTGGCCACCACCATATCGTCGTAGCTGCCGGTATAGGTGATGATGGTCTGATAGTCGATATCGGCGATGTGGGTGCAGATGCTGTTCAGAAAATGCCGGTCGTGCGAAATCGTGATGACAATTCCGTCGTAGTTGATCAGAAACTGTTGCAGCCAGTGGATTGAGTCGAGATCGAGGTGGTTGGTAGGCTCGTCGAGCAGCAGAGCCTGGGGATGTCCGAATAAAGCTTGCGCGAGCAGCACACGAACTTTCTGGCCGCCCTGGAGTTCACCCATCTTCCGGGAGTGCAAGTCTTCGGGGATATCGAGGCCCTGGAGCAGGATGGCGGCATCGCTCTCGGCGGAGTATCCGTCCTCTTCGCCGACAATGCCCTCGAGTTCGCCCAGCTTCATTCCATCTTCGTCGGACATGTCGTGCTTGGCGTAGATGACATCACGCTCCTGTAGAGCGGCCCAGAGGCGACGGTTGCCCATGATGACGGTGTCGAGCACGGAATAGGCATCGAAGGCGAACTGATCCTGGCTGAGGATGCCAAGCTTGCGCGGGCGGACGACGTCGCCTTTTTGGGGATCCAGTTCACCGCTGAGCAGCTTCATGAACGTCGACTTGCCAGCGCCATTGGGGCCAGTGAGGCCATAGCGGCGTCCGGGTGTAAACGCGGTGGAGACCTCTTCGAACAGAATTTTGGCGCCGTAGCGCATCGACACATTACTGACTGAGAGCATGTTTTCTAAGTTTCTTCAGGAACTGCGGGAAATTCCGCCAAGACGGTGCGCAGCTGGTATCCCCAGAATACCACGCGAATAAAGCCTTGAACCACCGGGGAGACGAAGAGACACGAGGAAGCCTGATGTGGCTTCCAAACCCTGTTTAACATCCCGCCGGGAACCTAGTGTCCGCCGGAACTTGCTTGAATCAACTGCTCGACCGGAGTGGCAACCTGAAGTAACAGACCGGCCACGGGCTTCTTTGCCTGGCTGATCACTGCGAGTTGCTGGGTCTTCCAGAGGTCCGGCTCTGCCTGCGACTTGCCGAGGTAATCGAGCGCCTGCAACCCGGCAGAACCGAGCATGGCAAGGTTTTGGGAGATCGGGATATCTTCCTGCAGCAGCGACGAGTTTTCGAGCAGCGGGCGCAATTTCGCATCATTGTCGCGCCAGAGCGTCAGCCAATTTCGGATCTGCGCTTCGGCTGCCTGGTCTTTGTATCCGCTGCCGGCGTATTTCTGAACCAGGCTGGCGAATTCGAGAGCGACGCCGCTTTCAGGATAGGCGGCATCGATAAGCCGGTTCAGCGGCGCGTGGAAGTCGATGGGGCCTTTTGATTCGTCCCAACGGTTGTAATCCTTCACCGGTTCGACAACATCGGCGAGCACCCTCAACGAAGAAATTTCGGAATCTCCGGCCATGCGATGAAGCATGCGCTGGCGGGCGGAGAGGTGCTCCAGGCCAAGCCATTCGAGTTCGAGGCTGACGGCGTTCATCCGTGCATACATGGAGGCGGGATCGGTTACTTGCTGAGGTGACCAGAAGCGTTCAGCGACCACGGCATTGCGGGGCCAGATGTGGGAATCGATATTTTCCGGGGTAACCCATTCCGCCCATTGGCAGGACTCGCCTCCGAGAATGCGTTTCTGCTCTTCGGGAGTGAGGTTGGCGGCATCTCCACTCAACGGCTCCACTGCGTAGTGCCGCGCAGCGGGCCACATCAGGTCCAGATAGTATCCGGAGGAAAGGATGCTGCTGTAACCCTGCTTCGCAGCCTGCGCCAGGGAGGCTGGCCCCCGCCAGGATTGCACGACGATGGTCTTCGGCAGATCGGGGTGGAGAATTTCATCCCAACCCACCATGGTCTTGTGGTTCTTGGCGACAATCTTCTGCAGGCGCTCATTGAAGTAGGCCTGCAGGTCCTGATTGTTCTTCATGCCGTGCGAGTGAATGAATTCCTGAATCTTCGGGTTGGCGTCCCACTCCTTTCCGTCGACTTCATCTCCCCCAATATGGAAATACTCGTCCGGAAAGAGCTTAGCCATCTCGGCAATAAAAGTTTCGAGAAATTTGTAGGTGGACTCACGCGTGGGATCGAGAATGGGATCACCAGTTTCGAGCGTGTAAGGACCGGAACCGCTGGCGAGTTCGGGATACCCGATGACCCAGGAACGGGCGTGGCCCGGCATGTCGAATTCCGGGACGACTCGGATTCCGCGGTCGTGGCAGTAGACGATGAAGTCGCGGATTTCCTCCTGCGTGTAATAGAGATTGTCAGAGCCCTTCTCCTGCAGCTTGGGGAGTTTTTTGCTCTCGACGCGGAAGCCCTGATCGTCGGAAAGATGCCAGTGGAGAACGTTCATTTTCACGGCGGCGAGACCGTCGATATTCTGCTTGAGTACATCGATCGGAATGAAGTGGCGGCTGACGTCGATCATCAGGCCACGCCAGGGAAAGCGCGGCTGGTCTTTAATGGTCACCGCCGGAACGGAGAATCCGGCCGGAGTGATTTGGACGAGTTGCAGGAATGTCTGAAGGCCATGCAAGACGCCGAGTGGAGTCGCCGCATTCAGTTGCGCGCCCGAATCTGCGATGGTGAGGCTGTAGGACTCATCTTCGCCTAGTTTCTGGACTTCTTCGCGGCCGTGGTCCGCATGCACGGTCAGCGTAGCTGGCGAGCCGGGGGTGGGGCGAAAAGGAATGCCGGTCTGGCGCGAGAGTTGCGCCGTAAAGCGCTGCACCGCGCTCTCGAGCCCATGGTCGCGGGACCCGTTGATCGCCACAGAGAATGACTGCGTGATAGCCAATTGCCCAGAACCTTGCTGCACGCTCGCGGGCATGGGCATCAGGTTGAGAGCGGGTTGAGACTGCGCGAATGCAGAAGCACTCATGAAAACGACTAGTGATAACAATTTTTGTCCCATAGCCTTTATGAAATGCTTTTGAAATTTAGAAACGAATGCTTGCCACGGATTATTTCGTGGCAAAAAAATCAAAATTCACTCGCGCGTTATCGCTGCGCACTCCTACCGGACCGTCAAATTGCAGCGCAACCGGGCCGAGATCACCCTCCCACACAGTCCGGTCATCGGCTGCGACCATCAGGTTTGAGCCTTTCATCGAGGCTCTGAGTTTGTGTGGCTGGCCGGGACGAATTGCAGCCACTTGGGCGGAGACGCGCGGCTTGAACTTCGTGATGTAGCCGAGATCAAGACACTGCTCGTGCGTGCTCTCCCCGGGATTGCGCTTCACCGACACGGCGATCTTCGTATCAGGAGCAAAGTGCCACATCACATAAACAATGTTGCAGTTATCCTGCGCGCGAAGCTTGATGCCGAACTGGGTCCGGACTTCGCCGCTGCCGAGCCGCGAGACCTGCGCGGTCGGCCCCTGATACGTAAATTTTACGGTGACGTCCTGGCGGGTCTGATACTTCAGGACGGCACGCATCTCTTTCGTCGAAACGCTGAGCCGGCCCTGCGAATTTTCGATCTTCCCATTAGTAACGTGAAAGTCATCCAAGGAAACCTGCGCGTAAGCGGTCGGGATGAGGGCCAGCGCCCAGACGGAGAGCATGCCTCCGAGCGGCGACCGCAGTCTCGTGACTGTCTTCATCGAAAACTCTCAACCAAAAGCGCCCGGCCAGCGATTGAACTAATGTCCGCCGCCCAGCTCGCGAACGATTGCACCGACGAATTGCTTGGCATCGCCAAAGAGCATCAGCGTCTGATTCAGGTAGTAGAGCGGATTGTCGATACCGGCAAAGCCGGGGCTCATGCCGCGCTTGATGACCATGACAGTATGCGCCTTGTCGACGTCGAGAATCGGCATGCCGAAAATAGGGCTGGACTGGTCGGTGCGCGCGGCCGGGTTGGTCACGTCATTAGCGCCGATGATGAGGGCGACATCGGTCTGCGGAAAATCGCCGTTGATTTCTTCCATCTCAATGAGGCGATCGTAGGGGATGTCGGCTTCGGCGAGCAGTACGTTCATATGGCCGGGCATACGACCCGCGACGGGGTGGATGGCGAAGCGGACATCGACACCCTTTTTGGTGAGCGCATCATAGAGTTCGCGGACTTTGTGTTGAGCCTGAGCCACGGCCATCCCGTAACCGGGAACGATCACCACCTTGTTGGCGGCCGAGAGGATCGACGCGGCTTCCTCAGGATTCGCGCTGCGGACAACTCGTTCTTCTTTCGCACCGGCAGCTGCGGTCTGTACCTGTCCGAACGCTCCAAACATCACGTTGGTGAAGGAGCGATTCATAGCCTTACACATGATGACGGAGAGAATGAAGCCGGAAGATCCGTCGAGCGCGCCAGCAACGACCAGGACTTTACTGTTGAGAACGAATCCAAGCAGGGCAGCCGAGAAGCCCGCATAGGAGTTCAAAAGGGAAATAACAGTCGGCATGTCGGCGCCGCCAATTGGCGTTACAAGCAGAATCCCGAAGATCAACGCTACAACCACCATGATGGGGAACAAGATGGTGTTTGCAGGGTTCACTACCAGCGCGACTGCCAGGGCCAGCGCGGCTCCGAGCACGGAGAGGCTGACGATATTCTGTCCACGATAGACGATGGGCCGCTGCGGCAGGATCTCCTGCAACTTTCCGGCAGCGATGAGGCTTCCGGTGAAAGTCAACGATCCGATAATGACTTCGAGGGCGATCTCCCCCATTTGAAAGCGCGTGACGGGCTCGGTGCCTACGTAGTATTCAGCGATACCGATCATTGCGGCTGACAGCGCACCGAAGGCGTGGCTGAGGGCTGTTCGCTGCGGCACGGCGGTCATGTGCACCATGCCCAGAGGAACACCGACTCCGGCGCCAATAATCAGTGGAATCAGGACCCAGCGGTACGCCGTCACTTCGGGATTGAAAAGGGTGGCGATGACAGCGAGGGCCGCACCGACTTCTCCGGCCAGAACACCCCAGCGGGCAGTGGCCGGCGAACTCAGGAACCTGAGGGAAAGAACAAACAGGACAACCGCGGCGATATAGGCGAAGTCGAGATATTGCTGCAGGTCAGCCGCATTCATGATTGTTTCGACCTGCCGGACTTGAACATACGCAGCATGCGGTCGGTGATCACGAATCCTCCGACCATATTGCTGAACGAGGCGGCCACGGCAATCGCACCCAGAACCACGGTCAGGCGTGTCTCGTGGCGGCCGGCGATGATGATGGCGGCGACGACGACGATCGCATCGAGGGCATTGGTCAACGACATCAGCGGCGTGTGCAGGAGTGGTGAAACACGCTTGATGACCTCAAATCCCACGAAGCCGGCAAGGATAAAGACGTAGAGGTTGGAAATAAAATCCGCTGGCATGAGTTCCCTTTACAGTGGTTACGTGTTTACGACAGTCTGTCGCGAAAGCTAAAGTGCCGTCCCTTCCGGACTTCCTTCGCGACTGCCTTGCTTTCCCGGCACTCCCGTGCCGGGCATTCACATTCCTCCGCTGCGCGTCAGCCCCGATGCAGAGCTCAAAATCACGTTGCATTCGCTAACGCGGGCAGCTTGAAAAATTCGCGGACGCGGGTGTTCACGATCTCTCCACCCTGTGTGATCAGGGTTTCGCGGATGATTTCGTCTTGCATGTTCTGCTGCAGCTTGCCATCTTTCACCATGTAGGTGAGGTATGTCGTGAGGTTGCGCGCATACATCTGGCTGCCGTGATACGGAACGCTGCTCGCCAGGTTAATCGCGCCAATAATGTTGACCCCGAATTCTTTTACAGTCTCGCCGGTGCGGGTCAGTTCGCAGTTGCCGCCGCGTTCGGCGGCAAGGTCTACGATCACCGAGCCGGGCGCCATTCCCTTCACCATATCAGCAGTAATCAATACAGGAGACTTCTTCCCGGGGATAACCGCCGCGGTGATAACGACGTCGCTCTCAGCAACCACCTTGCCGAGAAGTTCGCGCTGGCGGGCGTAGAAGCCCTCGTCCTGAGCGGTGCCGTAGCCACGCGCGTCCTGCGCATTCTTGGCTTCGATCGGCAGTTCAATGAAACGTCCGCCGAGACTTTGCACCTGCTCCTTGGCAGCCGGACGCATGTCGTAGGCGGAAGCGACAGCCCCGAGTCGGCGCGCAGTCGAGATCGCCTGCAATCCGGCGACGCCGGCTCCGATGACGAAGACACGAGCTGGTGTAATCGTGCCGGCGGCGGTGGTCATCATGGGGAAGATACGGAGCGAGGTTTCGGCCGCAAGCAACACGGCTTTGTAGCCGCAGATCGTTCCCATGGAGGAAAGGGCGTCCATGCTCTGGGCGCGCGTGGTGCGCGGCATCAACTCGACCGAAAAAGAGGTGACACCCGCGGCGGCAATCTGCTGGATGACCTCTACGGAACCAAAGGGCCGAAGAAATCCAATCAGTGTCTGCCCCTGGCGCATCAAGGGCAAGTCAGCCTTACCCGTCACATCGTTGGAGCCGTAGCAGAGCACTTGTACAACGATGTCGGCTGTGCGGAAGACTGCGCCGCGATCGGGCACGAGCTTTGCGCCTTTTTCCACGTAGAGAAGGTCGGGGTAGCCCGCTTGCTCGCCAGCGCCAGATTCAATGACAACTTCGAGGCCCGCTTTAATCAGATTCGGGATGACGACTGGAACGAGCGCGACTCTCCGCTCTCCGGGATAACTCTCTTTGGGTACTCCGACGATCACGCGATCTTCATCCTTCCTGCTGCGTTTCGATCATTCGCACCGGATTTCAGTTTGCTGGGATGCCGGTGTGCCGGCATCTTTCCACAGGCAATTCGCGAGTTCCGTGACATGAGTCACACGATCAACAAGAGGCAGACTGGAAACAGTATCAGATTGGCAGGGGGAACTGGAAGTTGCGGTGAATGGGAACCCCAGTTCGACGAGCTAAGAGCTGTCGCGGTCCGCCAGTCCGGACTTGAACCAAAATGGTCCTGCAAACGGACTGTGGCTGGCGAAATCCACTGACCGAAGGTTCTCGCTTAGTTCCTGCATGGGACCTCCTCATCATTTTGGAGAGAACCGATAGTGCCATACGCGGGCCGCACCGATAAGGTTCGTGTCTTCTCCAAGCGATGCCAGAATTATCTTCGTTTTTTCCGCGGGAACGAACCGGCAGCCGGCGCGAATGACATTGCGAATGCCGTCGAGAAACAGCTCCGAGCTCTTCATGACGCTGCCGCTCAGAACGATGGCGTCGGGAGTGAACAGGTTAATGAGATTGGCAAGGCCAAGGCCGAGATAAAAAGCTTCGTGCTCGACGGCCTTTAGCGCGAACGCGTCACCTTGCCTGGCAAGTTCGCAGATTCGTTTCGCCGACATGCCTTCGCGGTGCGGGTAGTCGGGTGCGGCATTCTTCTCGAACCAGGCGAGCATACCGGGTCCGGCGGCGAGTGATTCCCAGCACCCTCGGAATCCGCAGCTACAGGGAGGACCGTTGGGATCGACGACCTGGTGTCCAACTTCAGGATGGGCACCATCGACACCGCGGTAGAGTTGGCCATCGAGGATAATTCCGCCACCGATGCCGGTCCCAACCGTGATGTAGATCAGGCGTTTTCGATCGCGGCCAACACCCCAGCCAGCTTCCGCGAGGGCCGCTGCGTCGCCATCGTTTTCGAGTGCGACGCCGACCTTGAAAATATCGGCCAGATCCCGGACCGGGCTTTTTCCGCGCCAGCCGGGCAGGAAGTCGACATCTCCAAACTCGCCTAGGATGGGATCGACGGGCCCCGTGGAGCCGATTCCGATGCCGGTGAGTTCGGCGCCCGCCTCGCGGTTCGTTTCGCGCAGCATGGCTGCAATCGACTCAATGCCGGATGAGTAGCGGTCGGGGTCGGTTGGAGTTTGCCTGCGCGAGAGAACTTTGCCGTTCTCGTCGACCATGCCTACTGCGATTTTCGTTCCGCCTATGTCGACTGCGCCGATCATCGTGCTGACATCATACTTTGTCGCCGGCGGATGACGCGAAAGGAGCAACCGCGAAAGCCACGAGGGTCCACGAACGAGAATTCTCGGCGTAAATCCTAAATCGCTTGCGCGTCCTGCAGTTCCTTCTTCATCCCTGCCCAACTGGTTCGAGTCGACTTTTCGGGCGTGCCGCCCCCGCTCCAGTGGGTCTCAAGACTGACGGCAAAGTGGTATCCGTCACGCTTGAGGGCTTTGAATTGTCCAGTCCAATCGATGATGCCGCCGCCCATTGGAGCCCACTCGTATCCCTTCGCGTTCCTGACCGCGTCTTTGCAGTGGCAATGGCCGATGCGGTCTTTGGGCAGAAGATTGTAGCCATCAGGATAGGGAACTTCCCCGAGCGTGGCGGCATTGCCGGGGTCCCAATTGAGCATCAGATGCGGCGACTTCACCGCGGCGAGGACCTTGGCTGCTTCCGCACCGGTTGCGGTGTTGCACGCTGGTTCATTTTCGAGGACCAGAGTGATTCCGTGTTCGCCGCACTTGTTTGCGGCCTGCAATAACTTGTCGTTGATCGCGGCACGATAAGGTGCCTGATCCTCGAGGCGCCAGAAATCAAAACAACGAACGCGGTCGGTTGAAAACGACTTTGCCATCGCGATCGCGCGATCGAGAACTTCGTCCTGTTGTTGCAGGCTGAAGTTTGCGCCGAAAGATGTCGCCTCGCTAAATTTCGATTTTGGAGCTCCGGGCCAATCCACCTTGAAGAGCGGGCTGGCGATATCGGTCACTTTGAGCTGGAAGCGGTCGAGGATACGGCGGGCCTCAGTGACCTCGTTCTGATCGAGGCTGACAATGTTCTTCTTCCACATGCTGCGCAGTTCGATCCATTTCATCCCGAATTCGTGAGCGGCGATTTCGCAGGCGTGCTCGAAATCCTGCGAGATCTCGTCATTGATAACGGAAATGCGGAATGGGGATTGGGAGTCAGGCAGCCATGGAAAGCTCTTGGCGAAAGGAAGAGCAGCCACAGCGGCGACCCCGCGTGTGAATTCACGGCGGGAAAAGAGAGTGGGCATGGTTACTCCTTGAGCGGAGTGAGAGGTGTCAAATTTAACATGCGGAGCGCACGGTTCATGCGGAGGGTGAACGGCAGGCCCGCGGAAGGTGAGATTCAGGTTCTCTGTAGGCTTGGACGCTTAGGTAACCTCGGGATGGTTACCCTCGGCGTGCGTTGGTCTTTCCTTCACTTAAAGATTACAACTTGGGAAAATATGGCGGGCCAGGTGGGGATCGGATTTTTGTGCGCAAAACAAAACGCCCCAGACTCAGTTTTGAGTCTTGGGACGTCTGTTGATCAGCCCTCCCCCAAGTGCTGCTCGAGGACAACTCTAATCCCGAGCCCAAACCGGGTAAATGGCTCTAGAGTGCCATATGGAGCACGAACGGGTAGGTGGGCCAAAAAGCCCAAAGCCCGCGCTGGACGGGAGCTACAGGGGACGTTTTGAGCCGGAAATCGTAGCCAGAAGCGCGTCATCGGCCCCATCACTTGCCAGGCGCTTCCGGGCCGCAGCATTCAGGTCAAAACTGACCCCGTAAGTGCTGACCAAGGTCGACATCCGCTTGGGAGTAATACCACCCGTAAGGCCAGCCTCGATCTCGGCCAGCGAAAAGGAGACCGACTTTTGGTCGGAAGGCGCGGGGGTAGACTTTTTCACGGGTTCGGGAGTGCGCCACTCGGCCTCCCTGGTGCTGATCAGGCCCTGGCTCAGCATTTCGGAGAGGTGAGCCTGGGCCTTGGCATTTTGTTGCCGCGCGGCCTTGCGATACCACGCCGCTGCCTGCTGGACGTCTTTCTCGGTCGCGATTCCGTTCTGGTACATGTATCCCAGCGTAGCTTCCGCGCCGACATAGCCCTGGTCAGCAGATTTTCGGAGCCATTTCAATCCCTGGGCGGTATCCTTGGCGACCCCGTTTCCCTCCATGTATACGGCTGCCAGATCATATTGGGATTTGGCATCTCCGGCCTGGGCCTTGCTGATTAGACTCGCAATATCCGGAGACTGGGCGAGCAGGGGCCCGGCGAAGACAACGACCAGGAGCGCCGACGCTGCAGCAAGAAGCCGTTTCATCACATTCACTGGTGGCCGATTCTAAGAACGGTTCAGGGTCGAAGTCAACGAAAATGCCTCCAGCGATTCCACCCACAACGCTCCGATGTCCGCAGTTAATCATGAGCCTACCGCTTGACACGACCGGGTTTCTGCATGAGCATGACCGACAGTGTCCGTGATCTTCGGGCTCCATCCCTGTTGGCGAGCCCGGAACCTGACTCTCAACCGAACGTGATGCAATGAAATATTGCCCCGCCTGCCACCGAACCTATCCCCTGGACTACAACGTGTGCCCGGCGGACCAGTCGGAGCTGCAAAGCGCTCATGAGTTGCAGCCCGGGATGGTGATCCGCAATAAATACGAAATCCTCGAGCGAATCGGAATCGGCGGCATGGGCTTTGTTTACCGGGGAAGGCACACGACATTCAACGAGCTCTGTGCCATCAAGATTGTTAATGATGTCATCGCCAACGACGCGAACTTCCTGCAGAGATTCCAGACTGAAGCGGTAGTAAGCCGTAAGCTGCGGCATCCGAACGCAGTGCGTGTGGATGATTTCGACTACACCGAGGATGGCCGCCCCTTCATCGTGATGGAACTGGTGGAGGGCCAGAACGTCGGCGAGATTCTGCAAAGCGAGGGCGTATTCCCCGTCCCACGCGCGGTGAGCATCACGGTCCAGGTGGCGCGGGCTTTAGGTTACGCCCACAAAATGGGAATCGTTCACCGGGACATCAAGCCGGGAAACATTCTCCTGATGAAGGACGAGCAGGGCCAGGAAGTCGCAAAGGTGCTGGATTTCGGCATCGCGAAGTTGCGAGAGGCGTTTGAAGGCGCAAAACCGGGGATGACCATGACCGGCATGGTCGTGGGCACCCCGTTATACATGTCGCCTGAGCAGTTCATGGGAAAGAAGGCCGGCGAAATCGACGGCCGCACCGATCTTTACTCGCTCGGCGTGGTGCTCTATCAGATGGTGACCGCGTGCCTGCCGTTTGAAGGCGACACGCTGTATTCGATCATGCTCCAACACATGGAGGGAAAGGTCAGGCCTCCGCACGAAGCGAATCCGGATTCGCACATTCCGGAATCTCTTTCGCAGGTGATCCTGAAGGCAATCGACAAGACGCGGGAAGCGCGCTATCAAACCGCAGACGAAATGATCGCCGCGTTGAGCGCAGTCGTCGGCGATGAAATCCCGTCTGCTCCTGCCGCGCACGACATCGCTCCGGTTGCCCCATCGACTGGTGCGGTGAGCGGTCGGGTGCCAGCGGTTCCACCGCCTCCCGCGCCAACCTCGACGTCCCCAAGAAGTACGCAGAGATTAGCACCACCGATTGATGCGGCCCCTTCGTCACAAAGCGCGGGAACTCCGAGCCAGAAAGTCACCCCGGTGCCGACTGTCCCGCGAGTGCCTCCACCACCGGCACCATCAACCGGACGCAGGACGGACACGGTCCCGTTTGAGACGGTTCCGACACCGGTCAAAGCAAGTCCGCCGCCCGCGAAGACTCCCGTCCCGAGCCAGCCTGATTCGCGCTTCGTGAAGAGTGCCGAACAGCATCTTTTCCTGCAGCCTAAGAAAGTCCGCGCCAGGAATCTAGGGATCGTTTTCGTTCTGGTGATTGCGGCTCTTCTCGTCGCCGGCGCGGGCCTCCTGAAGTATCGAGCGATCCGCCGAATTCGCATCGAAAACGCAGTGATCGAGAAACTGAACGCCGCCCCCTCGGCAGCTCTTCATAACGTGAGGGTTTCGGTGTCGGACAAGCACGACGTCACGCTCGACGGCAAGGTCCCGACGTTGGAAGACTTCGCCATGGCCGATGCTGTGGCCGCATCCGTTGACGGCGTTACCTATGTGAATAACCGCCTGATCGTGCCCGCCCCTCCTAAAGTCGAAGGCCAGAAGACGGTGCCGCAGGAATCCGCCGATTCTTTGATTCAGAAGGGGATGGATTTTATGGATGCCGGCGACTATCCCTCGGCAATTGATTGCTTCACCAAGGCCTCTTCTGATGCCACCAGCGGGCCAAAGGCTCAGCAACTGCTGCAACAGGCGCAACGAGCGCAGGCAACCGAAGAAAAATTGATGAAGAATCGGTCTCCAAAATAATTTCCAAAATAAAAAAGCTGCGGCCGGGTGAAGGACCGCAGCTCTCTTCGACTTTTTACAAGATCACGAGCCCTGACTGAACGCTTCCTTCACGACCTGTGCCTCGGTCTGATCGGCAGCCTGCTGCTGGTCTTCCAGGGCCTTGGCGGCGCTGTTATCGGGCGGCGGCGGCGGAACATCAGATGGGGTCGTGTTCGTATCGGGCGCTTTAGGCAAGCCATTTGAACCTTGCTTGGCCGCCAGGTCTTTCATCCCGTTGTCGATTTGCTCCTGGAAGTGGTTGTACATTTCCTGGAGATCGTCAACGCTGACGAGAGCCTGCTTGCCGATACCGCACTCCGATTTCCTGCTGGCAGCGACAGTCACCGTTACATTGTGATCCTGATCCGGCTCGTCAGACATACGGGTGATGACATCTCCCTGTGTGAGCTGGCACTCTTGCCCGTCGACGTTCAGAGTCATGTCGCTGGCGACAACGAATGTCCGGCGAATGGGATCGAGAGCGGGCGGGACTTCATCATTGCTCGACTGCGAAGCCTGACCCTGATCGGACGAGCCCTGGTTGGGCGAACTCTGGTTGGAAGAACCCTGGTTGGATGAGCCCTGGTTCGCGGACGCTTGTTCAGCGGCGATCTGCGCTTTTACTTCGTCCGCAATCGCCTGCTTCACTTCTGGACTCAGGGTTACCTGCTGGGAATTGGAGCCGCTGTCGTTCCCTCCGTTTCCTTGCGCTTGCTGGTCCCCTTGACCGTTCCCGCCACCATTGTCAGCGGTATTGTCGCCGCCATTTCCGCCTCCGTTGTCGCCTCCGCCGGCTGCTCCTGCGGCGGCTTGTGCTCGCGCAGCGTAGGCGGCCTGCAGGTTTGCGGCAATCAAATAGTCCGTCAGCCAGAACGCTGCTGACGGGTATGTCGGGTACGGCGCGAAGTATCCTCCGTAATATCCGTACCAGGGCGCACCGCCCCATCCCCATCCGTAGTAAACGGGAGCGGGCCATGGATTGTACGCCCAGCCGTAGTAGACGGGGTGGTAGTAGAACGCCGGATGATATCCGTAATAGCAGCAATAGCCGTGGTAGGAATACGAGCGATACACGCTGGTATAGGTCACATGGTTCACGACGACGGTGCGCGAAACGTAGGTGCGTCCGCCGCGTGTCACGTAGGCACGCTGCACGTAACCGGAGTGTCTACCCGTGCTCACCACGCGGGCCCCGTTATGCATGCTCTCTATGTGGCGGCTGCCGTTGAGGCCGTGGCTAATCTGCATTCCGTTGCGGTTAATGGAGCGGATTTGCCCATTGGGCCGCAGACTCGCGGTCCCTCCTCCGCGCAGCGAGACTTGCCTGCCTGGAAGCGGGCGGCTACCTGCCCGTCCGAGATTGCCGGTCGTGCGGCCGTTCATGCCCGCGCGGCCACCCATTCCCGGGCGAGAGGTCCCGTTCCGGCCAAGAGTTCCGTTCCCGGGCCGAGAGAAATTGCCATTCCTGTTGCCCATAGTCCCGGGCCGATTGCCTACTCCGGGCCGATTGCCCATTCCAGGCCGATTGGCGGCATTTCCCGCGCCCGGCCGGGCTCCGCCCATATTGTTGGGACGGCCTCCCGTTGGACCTGCGTGATTCGCATTTGACGGATGGCTTGCCTGCGGACGCGCTGCTGGAGCACTTGCATGCGAAGGCGCGCTCACATGTGGGGCGGATGGAGTGCTGGATTTGTGCTGGGCGGCCGCTCCGCCGGCCAACATGAAAACCAGGAGAACGAGAAATACAAGGCGAAGAGCGGTTACGCGGTCTTGCGTGCTAGTCATTGCGGAACTCCTAGGGAGCCGATCCATACTAGTTGTGATACCCCGGAAAGAAACGTTTCAGGCGAACGGGACACAATGCTCCAGTAGGTAGCGCAACCGGTCAGCCGCGCCAGCTGGGGGGACTAGGAGCGGTGCAATTTTGACCCCCTTGAAACTTGCAAGTCAAGAGAAATCCAGCCACTTCCGGCGTTTTCGGTGACTGATGTCACATTACCCGCCCAGATACCAGCGGCTTTGAAAAATCGCCCGCCGAACGCCCCAGCGGTGAATGCCTACACTGGCTGGCAACGACGGAGGGCCGAAATCCCGCCGGATTTCCGAACCTACCAGTTGCTTCCTGCAATCGCCGTCTCTTGGCAGATAGTGGCTCAGAAGCGCGGTATAATCGCCCCGCGTGACTATGCTGTAGCGGCCGTCCGAAGGGGGTGCAGACCGGGCGGGCGCTTCGCAGCCGCGAAGGCGTACCGGTTCGCGGCAGCGCGTCCACAATCAAGGAACTTCGGGAAATGGAATTTTCGGACAAGTACGATCTGCTCGAGTCACTCACCAGCGGCGCCGTAGAAACATTCATCGCCAACGACAAGAGAAGGAACGAGAAGGTGCTGGTTCACATTCTTCATTGTGAGCCACAACGGCCGAATCAGCCGACCGTGCAGTGGGTGCTCGAAGGTTTTCGCAAAGCCGCCCCCGAACCCGCTGGCGTGGTGATGGACACAGGGAAATACAGCGGAACGCTCTACGCTTATCTGGTCACCAGTGTCCCGGAAGCGACGGCACTGCAGAAATGGATCCAGCAGTACAACCTGCGAAGGACTGGCGCACATGAAGTTCCCGCTCCTGCCGCTTCACCCGCTGCTCCTCCGCCCAAGGCGGCACCTGCGGTCGATCAGAACGCGACTGCAGAGATGCCAGTGCCGGATATGGCGCGAGTACCGGTGCAGTTCACTCAGATATTCCGCGAGTTCGGATCGAACTCGATTACCCCTCCCGCCGATATACCAAAGGCGTCCGAAATTCCGCTGCGGGGAGTGCCCAGTCTCGATGACCCCGAGCATCCATCCGGACTGCAGGCCGCGCCATCGTGGGACACGGCGGCATCCGGCAGATATTCTTCTCCGAAGCTGGATTCAACTCCCCCGGCGCCCGCGGCAAAGCCGCCGGATCCTTTCTTCTCTTCGGAATTTTCGGTGAAGAGCTTTTCCAGCGAAACAACGCCTTCGGCGCCGAAGAACAATGCCAAGGCAGGGGAGTTCACCAGTTTCTTCCAGGGGCCGTTCCGGCCCGATGTTCCATCGGATGTTCCTCCGGTCAGCTCGATCCCGAGCGAACCACCCCAAAGATCTGTCGGAGGTTTCACCGAAGTATTCGGCGCAGTGTCAGCGCAGCCGGAGCCAATCGTACCGGCGGAATCAGCGAAGAAATCCGGGTCGGGAACCGGATTCACCGGATGGTTCAGCGATCCTGATATTCTCACGCGCGGTCCTGAATCCCCAGCTTCCGCGGCTCCTCCAGTCAGTTCCGTGAACGACTCGGCATCCGTCTTTCCCTCGCCGTCGAAACCGCCACTGGCGACACCCCCAGCGCCACCGCAGCCGATAGCATCGTCTCCAGCGCCGCCATCTTTTCCAATTCCGACGCCAGTCATCCCGAAACCGCCTGCAATGCCGTCGGTTCCATCCAGTCCGGAAGGGGCAACGCGTGCATTCTCGGCGCCATCGATCGAACCCATCCCACTCCAGTCCACACCACAATTCTCGGGTCCGAGTCCTTATACGCAAGTGATCTCGATGAGACCTCCAGTTTCAATGGATGGAGCGGAAACCGCGACTCAAGAGAAAAGCGCGGGAGGCGCTGGCGCTGGCATGAAGCTTCCGGAGATCAAGCCCCCGCAGATTTCTGCCCCGCCAATGGCGGCGCCCAAGATTACGCCACCCAGAATCGCTGCGCCCAAAATTGCTGCGCCCAAACTCAGCGCGCCGAAATCGGAAGAGGCGAAGCCTCCAGTCTCCTACTGGCCGCTGGTTATCACTCTGACGATCTTGTTCTGCCTGGCAGTTCTGCTGGTGCTGTACTTCGTCTTGAAGCATTAATGGGGAAGGGTCCCCGCGCGGAGTTCGCTCAGTTTGATTGCGGCAGCAGGATCAATAATTCCAAGGTTGGGTTCGGCAGTTCTCCGGGGACATAAGCGGCGAAGTTGCGGGCGCGATTTACCGCTTCCCACGCGGGTCCGGACTGGTTCAGAGCAAAATACTGGTACTTCAGCTTTACCGGAATCGCGCTCGGCGGATTGCTCAAATGTCGAAGCTGGATTCCCGGCAAAGCCTGTTTCACCAGGTGCTCGATGTGCGTCGCTGAACAGACTTTCACCAACTGCGGCACCTTCTGGATGATCGTCTGCTCCGTGGTTTCCGCACTCACGGCGAGGTACATCCGGGTATTGTTCAGATACTTGTCCTGATCGATGGCAGTTCCGTAAATCGAATTCTGAACAAGCCGGAGCGGAAGCGAGACCAGATTGGTGGGCACCACTGTTTCCAGAAGCGCGCGCAGCTTCTCGTCTAATTCGGAAAAGATCGGCCCCAGCGAATCATGCACGTAGAGCGGAAGATCTCGCGGTCTCATTTTCTGCGAGAAGGTCGTGAGCGATCCCGCCAGCGATACCATGGCTGCGTAGAGTTCCTCCGGATGACCCATCTTGCTCTCGAACAGGTGCGAGAACACCGGAAAGTTTGAGTTCACCGTGTACAACAGCCAGAAGTTGGCAATGTCAGACGCGGTGAAATCCGCCAGGCTCTGATTCTTCTGCCGCCGGCCGGCCGAAAGCTGGGTGCTGCGAGCCGAGAGCAGTTCTACCAATCCTCGAAGAAGCCCGACGAGATATTCGCTGGCGCCGATTTCAATTAGTGGCGGAATGAACCGCGGATTTAGCTGGTAAGTCCCAGCCGGAGTGCGCTCGACATTGGCAATACGCAAGACCGAGGCGCCCTCGCGATTCTCCGACTCAGCCAGCAAGCGCATATTCTTTCGCGCCACCTGGATAGGCTTTTCGCCCAGGCCGGTATTCTCATCACGAAACGCCGTCACCTCGGCCAAGTAACGGGTTCCCGCCTCGGTTCCGCCCGAAACGTTCAGACCGCGTTGTCGGTAGTCGGGAATCGCCAGATAGATATCCAGGCTTTTCGTTCCTGGCTCAAAGAATTCTTCCAAAGACTTGGACGGAGGCGGAGGATCCGCATCGGGGATGTCGAACAGAAGACCGTCGGGAAAGATCCCGGCTGCACGCGTGACCGCAAATTGCCCTTCCGTCAGCAGTTCTCCGTTGATCGCCAGATCCCGAAAACCCCAGGGGCAGAACTTGAGGGCTTGCAGGCGGAAATTCAGAGTGTCTTCGAGAAAGCGATCCTGGACCTGCAGATGCTGCGGGGTAAGGAATGTCCCTTTGGTCCAGAGAACTGGCTTCAGTTGCTTCATAGGCGATCAAACGGTCTATCGGAAAACCGCGCCAGAATTGACAGTTCCGTTTTCGACACGGTTGCCCACAATAACAATTCTTGCGGCAGGAAGCAAAGGGCGAATCCAGGCAGGGCGAGCTCTAAGCTGGCAGGAGAGGAAAAACAGGGGCTCAAGCAAAATGCGGGCGATTACTCTTGATCGGAATCAGAACCCCAAAGGCCTTCCATGAACTTCAGCCATTCCCGGGTTCTGCCGCGCAGAATGCGGTGCGTATTGCGGGAAAAAACGGCGAGTCCCAGTTCGCCTCGTGCGCGACGCAGGACCATGCGGATTTCGTCAACGACGTCTTCCGGGATGAGTTTGTTGTCTTCAAGGCTCTCCAACAACTCGAACATGTCAGGGGCGGCGGCAATCAGGCTAGCGTTCGCATTGCCATCGGCCTTCCCCTCAGCAGAAGCGACCGGCACTCCGCCGCGATCGACGACGCGCGTCCATTTCTTGGGATCTATCCGCCACATTCCTGAAGTGACCTTGGCCCTTGACATTTACTACTCCTTAAATCCGGACTTCGAACCTAAGTATCCTATCGTCAATAATCTAAGATGCAGTCACCGGGTTCAAGGTTACTAAGGTTAGACCTCTGTTAACGGCTAAGATACGTCCTGTACGGCATTCTTAAACCGCTGAATCTATGCGGTTTCAGCGAACGTCGTGGAAACGCGCGAGGAGTTTGTCACTCATTGGGCTGGATGCCCAGTCTCTGTGCCTCCTGTTTCATCTTGCTAAGTTCGAGCGTCGCATCTTGAATCTGCTGATCGGTGACGCCGCTGTTCGGATCATTTTTCTGCTCAAGCATCTTCCTTCTGGCCTCCGCTTTGCGGCGGATCAGAAGTTGCATCACTTCAGCAACGCTGTCTAGAGCGGCATTCGCCTTTGGTCGATCGATCCCCAATAACTGAGTCTGGCGAGCGACGCCAATCAAATCAGTAACGGCTTTGGAGAACTGAGCCTCAGAGATGGACCCAGGGGTCCGCTTATCCTGATCGAGAAGGTTTTGCACCGCATCCGCTTTGCGGTCTCCCACAATGCCGATCGCTCTCGCGACCAACTCCATTGCCCCGGTCTTCTGTGATTGATCCGCGCCGAGCAACTGACGTTGCCTCTCAGCGCCGAGCACGCGCTGAACATGGTAGGTAATTTGCTGATCGGGAACTGAATTGGGAGAGCGCTCTTCCTGATCGAGAATTTTTTCAAATGCCTCGTTTCGCATCTCGCCGACCCTGGTAGTCGCCTTGGCAATCTGTTGCATCATCAATGTGACCCTGGGATCGTTGCCATCGCTGAGCTTCGAGACATTACGGGCCTCGTCCAACCCTCGTTGAACACTGACTGTGATTTGATCCTCCGTGGCTGCGGGATCATCCAGAATGGCTCGAACCGCCTCGGTGGCCTCGGTCAAATGATCCGAATCTGTCGATCCAAGCCATTGTTCTTTCTTCTCGTCAGGTTTCTTGTTCGGTTTTGCTGGAGAGGTGGAGTCAGAAGAGCCTGTCGGAGCATGGGGCTTTTGATGATGCGTCTTCGCATGCAGGCCAGGATGCTTCGCCGGAGGCCGCGACCCGGTCCCCACAGGTCCCCGCCGCGGCGGATCGTGGGAAAAAATATAGATGGAATAAGGTTTTCCAGAGCCCGGCGCCGGAAGATCCTTTACTTTCCTCCAACCTGCACCTGGCGGAGGAGAGCCTGCGGGCACAGCGGTGAGATCATCGGTGGGCCGTCGCAGTCCAAGCTTGACAGCTCTCAACATTACGTCTTGCTGTTCGACCTCATCCAGGCCGGGTGGCGCGGCGAGGGTCTCATCTCGAACGATCTTTGTGTCGGGCACGGAACGATCACTCTCCTTCTTGTCAACTCGTCGAACAGAAAGCCCTCATCTGCATCGACACATCAAATAGCACTCAATTTTCAGTTTCTCAACCGTTGCATTCGTAAATGACTTTGCTAGAATGCCCGACAGCGCTGGGGGTTTTGCATATGCCGATGCAAGTTTGCATGGGGGCGACTCTGATGTGCACCATGGGGATGGCTCCAAGCTCGCTGATGGTGCTCCCCACGAACATGGTGCTGACCGACGAAGTGCCCGACGCCAACATCATGGACAACATCCCTTTGGTGAACATCATGCCGTTCGGCATGTGCATGTCGCCGGCGAATCCCGAAGTCGCAGCCGCCACGGCAGCTGCCATGGGCGTTCTTACTCCGATGCCGTGCATTCCAGCGACCGTCGCGCCCTGGGTGCTAGGAGCGCCAACAGTTCTGCTTGCAGATATGCCCACGCTCGACAATACCTCCACGTTGATGTGCATGTGGGCCGGCGTGATCAGCATCATCATGCCGGGCGAGATGACGGTGATGGTCCCATAGAGTTTCGAGTGCCAGATTTGCGTCGTCGTCAATCTCCGCTTCCAAAGGATCCGATCTGCCGCACTGCACTCTGCTCGATGACCGAACGGTCGTAAATGACGGCGTCCATGAGTCGATGATTGGGATGAGGGTGCGGCAAATGAGCCGGTGGACCTTTCGTCTCTTTCTTTTCCCCGGACTCCGCCAACGCATCTCCAGCCTTATCCTGCAGAAGGTTGAGCGCAACCTCGACGGGAATCGCCCATCCTTTTGATTTGCCCAGAACCGCCTTCAGTCCTTCGATGCCGGAGGTCAGCGGCGTTGATCCGACCATCTTGACTGCACCCGAGGACGCCGCTTGTTGCAGGTTCTTTCCTTCGATCAGCCCTTTTGGAACCTCTAGCACCGACTTGGCTTTGGCCCACACGATTGTCATCCCGATTCTGCCGGACAGCGAGCCAATCTCCTCGATCGCCTTACCCGCCTTCAGATCCGCTAGTCCCAATACAAGATTGGTACCGAAGGTGGCGATCGCCTGTCCTTTTTTTCCAGTGTCCTCATAAACGAAGCCCGCTTTCATGCCCGATCCAACGCCCGTGAAGATGATCGTCGCCGTACCGCCGCTGACGTAAGTAGCTCCTACCATCACGAATTCTGCCGAGGCGTCACGAACGATCTTCAGCCCCTTGACCCACGCTTCTCCGGTACTGACCGCGCTGTCGATGTTATCCATCGTCTTGCCTTGAGCTTCGGCCTGCATATCCTGGAAGGCGTCGCGGTCATCGTCAGCCTGCTCCATCATCTGGATGAGCCCGTTGATTTGCGATCGCATCGAGCCTCGCGCTGCGGCGTAAAACCTCCTCAACTCGTTTTCCGTTTGCGTCGTGGTTTCGATCGCAACCTTGTCCCAAGGCACTTCCACTGTGTGCAAATCAGGCAGGCGCAGGCCCAAAGCCCACCAGTCCCGCTCACCTCTTTCAGTCTTGGTCTCCGCCTTCGCTCTCACTGCGGCCGCACGCTTGCAGCTTCGGATGATCCGCGTTAGACCATCCCAATTGATTTCATATATGCCGTCGTTGGATCGAAGTGTTTCCCAGGCCATCGAACCCTCCTTGGCAACTCAGAGGTCACCGGTGCAAGAGCCCCGAGAGGGGTGGTTAATCTTCCGAAGCGCTCGGAAGTCTTAGTTCATCTTCGTGCCCTTGCTACCGTCGTCGGCCGTGTCAGGATCCTCCGGCGCGTCTGGAGAATCGGGGCTGCCCGAGCTGGGGTCGGACGTGCTCGCAGGCGAACTGCCGCTATTGAGGTAGACAAAAGGCGTGCCCGTTACAAACACACCGGCTGGGCCGATATCAATCGAATTCGCTCCCGAACTCAGGGTGATTCCCGCGGGGCATTCGATCACGATGCCCGCTTCCCCGCTCAAATGGATGCTCATCGCGCTCATCGCATAACCCATGGTGATCGAATCGTTCTTGCCTTGCGACACCGATAGCGACACGTTGCCGGTCACGCTCTCTTTCTGATCGCCGGTCACGCTGAGCGACTTGTTGCCCGTCACGCTTTCTTTCTGATCTCCGGTGACATTCAGCGACAGGTTTCCCTCGATCTTTTCGAGGTGATTTCCCTTTACATGCAAATGCTTGTCAGCCTCGATCATCTCCTGCTGGTTCGTCTTGACGATCAGGTGGCGATTGGCGCCGATGTATTCGCGCGAATCGTTCTCCACGCGCAAATCCATATCCTTCTCGGCGTTCATGAAGATCTGTTCCTGACCCTTCAGATCCTCAAAGCGCAGCTCGTTATAGTTATCACCGCTCCCGCCTTTGGAGCTGCGGGACTTGAAGGTACTGCGCGTCTGATAATCCGGGAGTGTGTACGGGGGCATCTGGTTGGCATTGTAGACACGCCCTGTGATCACCGGACGGTCCGGATCGCCCTCAAGAAAACTCACCAGCACTTCCTGACCGATGCGCGGGATCCACATCGCTCCCCAGTTTGCACCCGCCCAGGGCTGGGAGACGCGGATCCAGCAGGAGCTGTTTTCGTTCTGCTGCCCCAGCCGATCCCAATAGAACTGCACGATAACGCGGCCGTACTTGTCGACCCAGATTTCTTCGCCGGACTTTCCGACCACCAGCGCCGGCTGCGGCCCTTGCACGAACGGCTTCGGTGTGACTCGCGCCGGGCGATACGTCACCGAAGCAGGAATGCAGCTCAGATTGTTGGAATAACTTTCATTGCCGGTTGTTCCTGCGGCTCCGTATGTCTGCCCCATCGACACGAAATGGCGGACCTCGGTGACGATATAGTTTGTGTTCTGATCGGAGCGGTAATGGTTCTTGAGCTCAAACGAGTAGCCCGACATCAGGCCCCGGCAGTTACCAGTGGCCGAGATCACGAGGTGACCCGCCTCCTCCTCCTGCATGTGCACTTTAGCGACAGTATCCCCTTCATCCTTGTTCGTATGCAGACCGGGATAGTCGAAGAGTTCCAGTGGCTGGCTTGCCGAAAGATTGACCACGGTCGGATCATTGGCCAGCAGACTCGTTGAAGGAGTGGTGAAGTTGTAATCGGTCACCGTGTACTTTCCGGTGCGCACCTCCTGGCCGATGTGCCAGTGATCGATCGCCTCCGGATCGTCCAGACCGCCAACCTGCGTATCGTAAGAAATCGGCGAACTCGGGCAAGCCGGCAGGGTGCTCGACTGATCGGCCATGACCAGCGTGTGCTGTCCCTCCGTGGAGTGATCGAAGTAGTAGAAAATCCCGAACTCTTCCATCAGACGTGAGACGAAGTTGAAGGACGTCTCGCGATATTGCACGCAATACTCGAGCTGGGGATAGCTGCCCTGCAGGTTGTTCCGGAAATCTTTGAACCCAAAAAGATTGAACACCTTGCTGATGATGTCGGGAACAGCCATGTTCTGAAAGATCCTGCAATCGGACTGGCGCGTGAGAAACCAGAGCCATGGCACAACCTCGGCATGGTAGTGCGTGAAGAAGCGATCGTCGGTTCCACCTTGCGTGAAGCGGCTGACGTATCCACTGATGTAGCGCGGCGTGCCATCCGGCAGGTTGATCCTGATTGAAACCTTCTGTCCAACGATGTCCTTGAACGAAATCGAATCGTTATCGTGAGCCAGCAGGTTCAGGTCGTAATGGAAGAGACGGGAGATCCCCTCATCGCCCGTCAGTTCCTGGAGCAGAAGCACATCCTTGCCCAACGGAGTGTCGATGGCAATGAACCGATTGTTTTGCGTGTAAGTTGTGTCTGGCACGGTTTTGCTCTCTCTGACCACTCACACGGATTGCGCCCGGAGTGGGATTACCCTTGTGATCCGCCCCGCCCACTATTGATAGACAAAGGCGCCGTCGGTTCCAATTCCGACATGAATGCGCTCCATGGCTTCACCCGCGGCCATGCCACCCAAAAGCTGGCGCGAGATATCCGGAAGCAGCGTGTTGGTCAAAATGTTGTCGACATTGCGGGCGCCGCTCTCTACTTCGGTGCAGCGCTTCGCGACCTCGTCCACAAGAGAAGTGTCGTATGACAGTTGGACCTTGTGGTTCTCTTGGATACGGCGCTGAATCTTGGCCAGCTTCAGGCGGATGATCTGCTTCAGGTTCTCGTCGCGGATGGGCATGTAGGGAATGATGACCATTCGCCCGAGGAATGCAGGCTTGAAAATCTTGTTGAGTTCCGGCTTCAGGGCTTTGAGCAGCCCCTCTGGTCCCGGCATTGTTTCAGGATCGGCGCATAATTTCGCCAATGTGTCTGTCCCGGCGTTCGTGGTCAGAATGATGATGGTGTTCTTGAAGTCGATCTCGCGTCCTTCCCCGTCCTCCATGTTCCCCTTGTCGAACACCTGGTAGAACAATTCGAGAACATCCGGATGCGCCTTCTCGACTTCGTCGAGCAGGACAACCGAGTACGGACGGCGCCGGACTGCCTCCGTCAACACACCGCCTTCGCCGTAGCCGACATATCCCGGAGGTGAGCCCTTCAAGGTGGAAACTGTATGAGCTTCCTGAAATTCCGACATGTTAATCGTGATCAGGTTGCGCTCCCCGCCATACAGCAGATCGGACAGGGCAAGGGCTGTTTCGGTCTTCCCTACGCCGCTCGGTCCCACGAGCATGAACACACCGATCGGCTTGTTGGGGTCGTCCAGCCGGGCGCGCGCGGTCGAAATGCGCTGGCTGATGATCTCCAGGGAATGAAGTTGCCCGATCACCCTTTGTCCCAGGAACGAAGGCAGCGACAGAACGGTAGAAATCTCGTCCTTCACCATTTTCCCGACCGGAATTCCCGTCCAAGCGGAGATGACCTCTCCCACGACTTGAGCATCGACGGCTACGCGGATCATCGGTGATTCGCCCTGCAGTGCTGCGAGTTCATTCTCCGCTTGCGCCAGTTGAGAGCGCATCGCAGCCGGATCGACCGGCTTCGGCGCCTCTTCCACCGCGGTGGCGCTCGCTGAGGAAGCAACCGCCGCCGGAGCCGCGGCGACCGGAGACGTTGCATCCGTGGCCACACCCGGGATTTCCGGGGATCCCTCGCCCGCCGACACAAGATTGCCGTTTCCGGAAACCACAGCGCCCTCAAGCTTCGAACGCAGATCGCGGATGGTCAACACGAGCTCGCGTTCCTTCTCGAAGCGAGTGCGCAACGTAGCGAGACGGGTATCGAGTTCCGCGGTCTTGGTCGCGATCTCGGCCAAGCGTTCAGCGTGATCAGTGCCTACCGCAGATTCCCTTTCCAGAATGCGCTTTTGAACTGCGAGGTCATCGAGCTGGCGAACGCTGTCTTCGATCGCGGGCGGGGTCGAGCTCTGACCAAGCGCAAGCCGTGCGCAGGCGGTATCCAGCACGCTGACGGCTTTGTCGGGCAACTGGCGTCCTGCCAGGTACCGGTGCGAAAGCGAAACCGCGGCCGTCAAGCCCTCGTCGAGAATTCGAACTTTGTGGTGCTTCTCCAGGGAAGGAACTATTCCGCGGAGCATCGTCATGCACTGGGATTCGATCGGTTCTTCGACTTTTACGACCTGGAAACGGCGGGCTAATGCCGGATCCTTTTCGAAATACTTCTTGTATTCGGACCACGTGGTAGCAGCAATGGTTCGCAGTTCTCCGCGTGCAAGCGCTGGTTTCAGCAGGTTCGCGGCATCGCCCTGGCCGGCTTGGCCACCAGCGCCGATCATCGTGTGCGCTTCGTCGATGAAGAGAATGATCGGAATCGGAGATGCTTTCACTTCTTCAATCAAACCCTTCAGGCGGTTCTCGAACTCACCCTTAATACCGGCTCCGGCCTGCAAGAGCGCCAGATCCAGAGTTCTGACGATGACGTTCCGCAACGGCGGAGGCACGTCTCCGTGCGCGACGCGCAATGCAAAACCTTCCACCACCGCTGTCTTCCCAACTCCCGCCTCACCGGTAAGGATGGGATTGTTCTGCCGCCGGCGCATCAGAATGTCGACAACCTGGCGGATTTCGAAATCACGACCCAGAACCGGATCGATCTTTCCGGTCTTCGCCTTCTCGGTAAGGTTGATCGTGAACTGATCAAGATTGGCGGTTTTGCTGCCGGTACGCGGTCCGCCGGATGGCGCGCCAGGTGCGGCCGCAGCGCCTGCGACAGCCGCCGCCTGGGCCTCCTCGCTTGACGGCGCGACGATCGACGCAAAGTCTTTTCGCAATGCGTCAGCCTGAATCTTCTGGAACTCACGGCTGATGTCGCGCATAAGGCGCACGAGCTCGTCATGCGTCGCCAACGCGAGCACCGTGAAGCCGCTGCGGACCTGCCCAGCGCCGTAATCGATCGAACCGATCGTCCACGCTTCCAGGAACATGCGCAGCAACGTCGGACTAAGCGCCGGTGTACGCGCATTTCCCGACTTCAGCTTGTCAAGGGCGCGCGCAAGTTCCGCAGAAAACCGAGAGGTATCGACCTCGAAGTGTTTGAAAATCGCGGCCAGGTCGTTATCAGCCGAGTCGAGGAGCTTCGAAAGATAATGCTCCACCTCGATGTCATAGTGCGTTCGAGAAAGACAGAATCCTGCCGCGGCCTCGAGCGCCCCCCGGGTCGTATCGTTAAGCTTGCCAATCAAAGACTTCAGATTCATTTTCGCCCCCTTCTGCGTCTTCCAGGCCCAGCACCGTGTCGTCAGGATCGCGCCGGAACGGCGCCGACTTCACCCAGGAAACCCAACCCAGTTGCGGACCGGAAACGCCTTCGGCTCCTAGCGTGCACGCCGGAACCTGCTCGCGTTCGAGAATCAACTTCACTTCAAAATCCCATTCATCATTGGAAAAAAACTGGACCCAGGATCCGAGTTTCTTGTAGGACTTGCCATCGGGCAGAAACTCGGCATAGCGCTCCAGGCTCAACGGCCCGAGCACGATGCGAACCCGCGACTGCTGATTCCACACCTCATCGCCGACAACCGCTCCGAAACCCAGCTCCTCGCTCTCGCGGAATCCTTCCGACAGCGAACACTGCGTATCCGCCTCCAGGCGGTACCAGCCACCGGCGAATTGCTCGATCTCAACCGGCACTTCGAAGTAATCGGCAAGTATCTGCTTCAATGCCTGCGCCGAGCGCGGCCGTTGCGCCAGCAGACCCGCGTAGTAAATAAGGGCGTCGTCGGAGATCGCCTGCCGGTTCCGCAACCCCTCGGTGCCCAGTCCGATGAAACTCAGCAGATGGCGTGAGAAGCGGTCGTGCTCTCCGTGCTCGTGGGTGACGTCGATCCGGTATTTTCGCCACGCGCGGTAGAACAGCGAGATGATCCGGTGGTTGAAGAGGTTGAAAAAATCGCGCAGCGTATTGTCCGACGCGCGCTCCCTTTCGATCATCAGCGAGGTGTAGGGATTCGGAAGAACACCCTCGGGCCCGTGAAGGCCCATAAAGTTCACCGTCATCTCCGCCGGCCGATCGTTCGGCCACTCCATTTGATGGATTTGGCTGGCGGGAAAAGCCAAGGACGGACGGGCGCCGAACCGTGCCACTTCCGACTCCGGATGAGCGAACTGACCCACCGGATTGCGTTCCGGGAAAAGCCGTTCGAGCAGACGAACGGCCTGGAAGAACTCGAAGGTGTACGGCTCGCGCCGGAGCTTCTCTTCGGTTTCCGCTAAATCAGTATGGCGTGTCCGGCTCTCGGTGCCCATTCTTCCAGAGGCTCCTTGCGTTGGCGGCTGCGCGCCACCAGTTGGCTGAAACTATTCATTGACGTATAGAGGCCGAGAAACTTTTCCAGTACGCTGGCAAACAGATAGACGCCCCCACCGGTGAACTGCTCTTCATCAAATTCAATTTCCACGCGCGTGCCGCGCGCAAAGCCCACTCCATGTTCAGAAATCACACGGCTGAAGTGGCGCTTCGCTTCCACCCCGGTAATTCCCGCAATCTGTTTTTTGATGTCGGGAGAGTCTGAAAAATCGTAGAGCTCGAGAATCTTCTGCAGCGCCTGCTTCCCTTCCTCCACTACTGACAGGTAGTTCAAGGAGAGATGGGAAACGAGCGCCCACAACGTCCGGCCGTCGAGCGGTGGACGCAACGTGCGCGTCGGCTTGTGCAGCGCGACAATCCGCTTGATGGCTGCACTTCCTGTCATCTCGAAGTCTCCGGCCTCGCTACCAAACGGCAATCGAGTGACGAGGTCGCGGTTGGTACAGGTGCAGCGGACCGTCACAGTATCGAAGTCGAGTTGCATCGGACGCGACGAGAGATCCACGAGCGAAAGGAAAACATCGGTGCCTTCGTCGCCTTTGCGGTTCGAGAACGACCGGCTGATATACCAATATGCCGGCGTCGTCCCCTGCACTGCGTGCTTCTCCGAGTAGAGCGGGTGATACGTCACCGTCTCGTGAGTTTCGGTATCGGTGCTTAGGACTTCATCGACGGAGTAAATTTCCATCGCCTGCCGGCGACGCGCGTCAGGAACAATCGGATACTGATAGCGGGTTTGATCGATAAGGATGGGCTCCGCCACCTGTCCGAACAAGTTAATGATCGGTGTGCAGCCCATGCGCAGCGTCTTTTCGTTGACGGCGACTTCAAGGCGCTGATGCCGCCCATCCTGCTCGAAGGGCGAAATCAGGAAAAGGATCTCTGCTTTCTGCGTCAGTCCCGCGCGCCGCAACTCCGACAGACCTCCGAGGCTCAAGAAGAAAAATTTTTCCGGAAATGCGAAGTACTCCTGAAGCAGCCGATAGCCGATGAACGATCGCCGAGGATACGGCAAAACGTCCTCATCTTCTCCGAACCCACCCGGCTTCAAATTGCGCAGCGAAAGTTCCCGCACCGGCGCCTTGGGATTGGCAGGGTCGCGCACCAGGATGCGCGTGCAGTTGCGGCACACAAGTTCGTAGAGCGTGTGGATTACGGAGCTTTCGCCGTTCAGATAAAAACTGAGAGTATCGAGATCCAGTTTCTCGAACGAGACATCGGGAAAGCATTCAAGTTCCACTCGCAACACCGCGGCTTCCGATGACCTCAGCGTCGGACGAAGGCGGTCCGGCGTCATCCATTGGGCTTGCGAGACCTTGCAAGGCCAGAGCGTCGTGTCGTAGGAGGTGCGGAATTTGCAGGGCACCCCTTCCACGGGCCGCGAATACAGGATGGTCCCCCTGGGAATCTTCAGAGCGCTGGTCAGCTTGCCGCCCTCGGGATCGGTGTGAAACTGCGCCACCGACATCGACGGCACCGGGCGAAGGTAATGCGGATAGAGGATGTTAAGCAGAGCCTCGGTGATCTGGGGGAAGTCGTCGTCGATCCGCAGGTGGACGCGTGCCGCAAGAAGGGCGAACCCCTCAAGCAAGCGCTCGACGTGAGGATCTTCGCAGCGGTCGGGCTCGAGCAACAGCCGGGAAGCTATTTTCGGATATTTGTCCGCAAACTCCGCGCCAATCTGGCGCATGAACGTGAGTTCGCTTTCGTAGTAATTCCTCAGCTCATTGCGCAAGGTCGGCCCCCTTCACCTCGTACTCGCCTTTGCCCAATTCGAGGACGGTGTCGAACCGGACCGGTTCCGGAGCCGGGTCCATGCAGAGAAGGCCTTCAATGACGAACTTCAGAGTGCGAAAATCGCCCTCGCCCGCTTCCATGCGGACTCGGGCGCGCTTGAGTCTCGGTTCGAAAATCGTGATGGCAGCTTCCATATCGCGGACCAGATCGCTATGGTCGCGGCTGGAAAGAACCGACTTGGAAGAAATATCGCTAAGACCGTATTGATAGACGGATCGAACCGTCTCGCGGGCAGTTTCCGGAGCTGGCTCGATCGTTCTGCGTGTATTCAGCAGCCATTCCAGATCACGCTTCAACGCCAGCTTTAGTTCGCGCAACGACTGCGCACGAGACAGACCGATCTCGGAACGTGTGTCGGGATCGCGATCGATCAGCCTCTCCAGCACGGAAAGAGTGATGGGACCGGTGGCGTCTCGCTTGGCCATGACTATTTCCCGTCTCCGATCGCTTGAGCGGGATCAAGCCGGCAGATTCGCTCGAAGAGCTTTTGCTGTTGCGCCTTGTCTGCCTGGACCTTTGTGCTCATCTTCATGAGAGTGGACAGCGCACCAGCCACCATGCCGGGATCTTCCCATTCATCCAGCTTGTGGTTTTCGATGGCAGCGGCGAGGTCATCGAGAATGGGCTGCGCGACGTTTGCCTTGTTGATCGACGCACAAATCTCCACCAGCTGCATGCGCCGCCGGAAACGTTCGCGGCCGGAGCGCTTACGGGCGATGTCCTGTTGCAGGATTTCGAATGCTTTGCGTTCTTTGCCTTCACGCAGTGCTTGGAGAGCCGTCACGTACGCGTCGGTGGGCTGCCCAGGCCATCTCGATCCCAGTCCATTCGTCGATGACGCTGCTGCCGCCGGTGCTGCCGCGGCACCGGCCGCCGCAGGCTCGGGAATCGGTTGAGTCAGCGAAACCAGCCACGCCCTCGTTTCCGCATTCGCCGCAGGTGTCTCATCCATCAGCGTGGCATCGAGGAGCTGCGGAATCTCGATGATCAATGCCTTGAGTTCGCCCCGGATGGCCCGCGCGATTCCCTCATAGCCGCCTCCAAGCCCATCGCATGCTTCCACCACGAAGCGTTGCAAGTCCAGCCAGGCCCGGCTGCATGGTAAGCTCATCGTGTTCTCGGCAGCTTCCAGGAGCTCTTCGTATTTCCTGTCGAGCAGAAGCCGCTTCAGATGGCGCCGGAGATCCGTCGGCGGAGCTTCCAGCTTCGTGGGATCCGCCAGGTCAATCGCAGCGCGCAATTCCCCCCAGCGAAGCCCCCGCAGCATGAGATAAGAGGCCGGGCTGTGAGGCTCAAGCTTGCGCAGATACGCAGCTGCCTCAGCAATCTTGCGAATCGCGTCCTTACGCTCAGCAGGTTCCGAGGAACCATCCAGGCTGATCAGTATGCCGGTCCGAACGGGAGCGCCTGGGGCAGCGGCTTCTCCTTCGGCGCCTGCGGCCTGCGCCTCCGGAACTACTTCGACAGGATCCGGTTCTTTCTCCCGTTTCTTCTGCAACAGATTGTGGATCAGGTGCCGCTCGGTCTCGAGCGCCTTCTGCAGTGGTCCGAACGAAGGACCATCGTCGCCAAACTTCTCATCGCACGTCTTCTTGAGCTGCTGAAGAATTTGTAGGGTCGCATCGAGGTCCTGTTCTGCCTGCAGGTAAAACTTTTTCGGCGTGTCCTCGAAAGCCTTGTCAAAAACTTCGGCCGTCAGCTTGCCCTCTTTTATCTGCGCGGCCCTGCTTTTTTTTGCATCGTCTGTTTTCGCCTGATCCTCGTAGCCCAGATCACGAGATTGCTGGTAATTGAGGATGTTGTATCGGAGCTTCTCAACGACGGGCGTTAGCTTCAGCGGGATGTCCAGCTTCGTTCCCACGAAACCCAGCGGCGCGCCGCGCGATTGAGAATCACCGTCTTCCAGCTCCGGGTAAGCGGTATCCCAAAACTTATCCAGCAGCCCCAGGCACAGCGCGAGACCATCCTTCAGCCCGGAAAAACCTCTCTGCTTCAGCGACGCCTCGGTAAACCAGGCCGCCAGTTGCAAGTCTTTACTTTTGTTGGTCAGGAGGTCGGTCGTAAGACGAATGACGAGGCCGTTGTCAGAGACCTTACGGTCCTGTTCCGTCATCCCCGGCGGAGGCTGCGATTCTTCCCGCCGCGCTTCTTTGATTTTGTCGTAAACAGCGTCATAGCGCAGGCTGACGCCGCTGGGATTTTCACCCGGAATCGGATTCAGTAGATCGTCGGGCAGAGGCATGTTAATCAGGCGGCTACGGAAGCTGGATTGAACTCGAGTGCGCGCAACTCAAGAAATGGAATTTCTTCCTCATCGACCATCCACATTTTTTGACCGAAGGGGACCTGGTATTCGTAACCATCGGTTTTCTCCCACACGGTCATCCGGCCCAGCCGCACCGCTTCATCCGGATGCTTCCAAGAAAAAGGAGCCAGCACGGGCAACAATACTTCGCCGAGTTCAGTGCCTTTGAACGCGGGCGTCGTACGCACGGCCGCCGGCGTCCACAACAGATCGCGCAGCCTCTTCGGAGCAGGAATCTGAATCGACGCAACATGCTCCAGCGGCAGCAGCAGATAATTGCCCGCAGCAAAAAGCTCCAGCCGCGCGCCAAGCCTGGGATCGGCATCGGAAAAGAAACTGAAAGCCTTGCTGTTCGCCACTCCGGAACGATCTTCGCCTTCGGACTCCTGCTCTGCCGGAAGTTCCCGGCGCGCGAACAGATCGTGGCGTTGCCGCTCCGCGAATAAAGCGCTCCGATACAGCATCACGCCGAGTTCGCTGTCGGGTCCAGCCTGGCCGAGCACTTCCAGTTGTTTGTCGGCGCGCTCGTACTCTCCGGCGAAACAGAGCAGCTCAAAAAGAAAAATACGCCGCTTCACATCCGTAGGATTGTCACGCAACTCTGCGCCCAACGCTTTGATGGCATCCGTAAGCCGGCCAGCCCGGTATAGCTCTTGTGGATTCATGAGGCACCTGAGAGAAATATTCGCGGACGATGCAGCAGCCAGGTCCCCGAATTGATGGCTAAAAGATTTCGCCCTGAGAACACAATCCGGAGGCACTTCGGGTGTGCGGGTTTCGCATCGTTCCGAAGCGCCTCCAGATTCAAATCGACATCACGCCAATGCCCAGTTAGGACGCGGACTGCGTAGCTGTCGAGATGTTGTACGTCGCGTTGCCCTTGTTCTGGACCGATCCATCCGCGCTGTTCTGGGTGCTGAACGCGTACTGGATCTGCTCATACGCGAAACTCACGCTCTGGGACGGTTTCCCCTGGTTGCCGCCGCCCATGCTGTGGCTGGTGATGTAGCAGTTGGTGAAAGTCACCGTGATGTAGTCATACGGGTTCGCGCCGCCGCCGGATTCCTGCAGCGTGAACGTCGCAGAGTCGATCGGCTTCCCGTTGTAGAGCTGGTTCAGAATCGCGGCGCTGGACGCATCGACTTCGCACGTGAAGCTGAAGTCCGAAAGCGACACCGTGCCACCCGAGAGACCGTTGCTACCAAGGTTCGCCGGGTTCGAAGCGCCGAAAGAATAGCTCTCGACTTCGATGTTTTTCTCTTTGCCCGTCGTCTTTGATTCGCCGTCAATTCCCTTAAACAAGATATATGCAACACCTGGCATTGGAGTTCCTCCTCGTTTAAACCTGTTTTAGAGACCTGGTTTGAGGTCTATTTCTGAAAACTTGGCCGATACCACGAACCGTTACTTTGCCGCCGCCGGCAGATCAGCCACCAGCCGCAACGACACGTTGATTTCATCAAGTTGGAAGTGAGGACGCAGGTAAGCGACGGCTCGATAACATCCCGGCTTACCGGCAACTTCCTCAACATCGACGCGCGCCTCTCGCAAGGGGAACTTGGCCTTGATGGCAGGGGTTGCCTTGTCATCTTGCGTCACGTACTTGCCAATCCAGCGGTTCAGGTAGCGCCAGCAATCGTCGCGCGACATGAAGCCGCCGATCTTGTCCCGCATCATCGCCTTGAGATAGTGCGCGAAACGGCAGGTCGCCATCATGTATGGCAACTGCGCCGACAACCGCGCATTCGCGTTGGCCGAATCACTGTCGTACAGCTTCGGCTTGTTGCAGGATTGAATGCTGAAGAACGCCGCCTTGTCGGTGCCCTTGCAGTGAACCAGCGGGACCAATCCCTGGTCCGCGAGTTCTTTTTCCCGGCGATCGGTGATCGCGATCTCCGTCGGGCACTTCAGAGCAACATCGCCTTCATCGGTGCGGAAGGTATGAGACGGCAATCCTTCCACCAATCCGCCGCCTTCCACGCCGCGGATCGCGACGCACCATCCGTAGGTGGCGAACGCCTGCGTCATCTTCGCCCCCAGCGCAAAAGCGGCGTTGCCCCACAGGTACTTCGTGTGATCGGTGCCATCGACGCCTTCTTCGTAGTTAAATCCGTCGACCGGAACCGTCTCCTTGCCGTAGGGCAGCCGCATCAACACGCGCGGGCAGGTCAGGCACACATAGCGCGAATCTTCGCTCTCACGGAAACCCTTCCACTTGGCGTACTCCGTGCTGTCGAAGATCTTTCCGATGTCGCGAGGCTGATCGAGGTTCGTATAGCTGTCCAGGTTCAGCAATTCAGATGACGCCGCTGAAAGGAACGGCGCATGTGCCGCAGCCGCAACCTGAGAAACTTTCTCCAACAATTCTAGGTCCTCGGGATGCTTGCTGAACTCGTAGTCGCCAATCAGCGCGCCGAACGGCTCGCCGCCGAAGAGTCCGTACTCTTCTTCGTACACTTTCTTAAACGTCGCGCTCTGATCGAACTCGGGCGCTCTCTGCAGATCGCGCAGCAGATCTTTCTTCGAGGCGTTCAAGATGCGGATCTTCAGCTGCGTGCCGGTTTCAGACTGATCCAGCAGATACTTCAGCCCGCGCCAGGTTGACTCCAGTTTCTGGAACTGCGGAGCATGAAGAATCTCGTTCAGCTGAATCGAAATGAGGTGGTCGATCTGTGCGACACGAGCCGAAATCATCTGGTCGGCGTCGCGCCCCAACGTCATCGATCCTTCCAGCACCTGGGCGACGAATTCCTTGACCAGGTTCTTGCCGCGCTCCCGCGCGGAAGGATCCGCAAACCGGCCCTGCTCTACGATCTGGTCGAGAAGGCTGGACTCTGTCGCCTGCTCCACTACTGCCGCGGTTGTACTTTTCTGTGACTCAGGCATTCGGTTCCTCCTTCTGGCCCACTTCGGCCTTCAGCTTGTCCAGTTTGTCGCTCTTGCTGACAGCTTCCAGCAACGCTTCATCCAGCTTCTCGTTAGTCTGCAACGTTCCCTTCAAATCGTTCAGGCGAGTTCGCAGATCGAGCAATTCCTTCATCGGCTTGACTTGGCGCGCGACTTGCTCGGGCTCGAAATCTTCCAGGCTCCGGAACTTCAGGTCGACGCGAAGCTGGCCGGCAGTGGAGTCTTCGCTGAGTTTGTTCTCGACCGAGAAACTCAGGTGCGGCTTCATGCTGTCGAGAACGGAATCAAAATTGTCGGGTGTCACTTCGACGAAACGCCGTTCCTTCAGCTTCGGTAGTGGTTGCTCGGGTTGACCGGTAAAATCGCCGAGAACGCCCACTACGAACGGCAGTTCCTTGATTTCGATTGCGCCTCCGGTCTCGACATCGTAAGTAATCTGAACGCGGGGTGGGCGCACGCGGTCCAATTTGTGCTGTGTGCTTGGTTTAGCCATACAATCTCCATACCTCTTCGGATTTAGTCGAGGAAGCCTAGGTAAAGTATCAGTAACGGTCCTGCAGTTCGACCGTGGGGGCGTACCAGCCAGAGAGGCAATCCGCACATCGGCGAAGAACAGGCTTTTTGCCTCTGACCGTACGGGTCGTGGTGCAACGGTTTATCATAAGCACCCCACCCAGTCAAGCAAGAACCGTGCTGCCTTGTCCCTAAATCCCCGTGCCCGCGTTTCTTACAACTCCCGGAACCCATCTCCCACGTTCACATAGTGGCGACAGACCCGCTAGCGTTACAAACGGCGTTGGATCTGGGTTTGAGCGGGGTAAGAATTTTTCTCGAGCCGGGCAGAGGGCATCACACGCAGACTGATTCTCGCTTATCGCAGCCAACGTCCGGCCAGCGGGCGAGGGGGGCTCGAAAGGGATTGGAACCGTGCAACGCGGATTGCGTCCCGATTCTTGAACGAAACCAGCGGGATCAGCCCGGCGTCGAGAATACTTTCCAGCGCTTCCTGAGTCAGCAATACTTCGGCGCAAGGTTTGGCCTCGGAAGCGCCGTCGCGGCGGTAGATATGCAGGGGAACTCCAGCCAACTCCACTGCGCTGCCGGCACGCATCTCCCAGCCAGCCTGCTCGAACGCCTGGGCCAGCAACAGGGCGACGGCAAATGCAGGATTTCCCCAGAGATAGTCCTCGTGGCTGGCGGAATCGCCGAGCTCCTCAAAATCGAAAGATTCCAGAGACGAAGTGTTCTTCCCGTACGGCAGGCGCAACAGGAACCGGGGAAGAGCCAGGCCGATCGCATCGGCCTCCGGACGCGCGCGCAGCGACAGCCAATCCGGTCCTCCCGCTGCATCCTTCCAGTCGCGCGGATGCGAAGCGGCGGCAATCGACGAACATCCAAGAATCCGCGAACTTGCGTGCGCGAGAAAGGGCGCGCCGGCGCGACGAGCAACCGCTGCGACCCGAGAGAGAACTGCAACATCCTGCTGCCCCGGGCCGAAAGTGAAGTTGCCCACGATCAACGACCAGGGCTCCGCTCCCGGGGTTTCGACGCTTTTTTCCACCAGAAGCCGGTAAAGTCCCGTCTGACGCAGCTCGCGGCCGGAACTCTGGTCCACCGCAAGCTCATCCTTCGAGATATCAAACAGATAAATCTTGAGTTGTGAACCGGTTTCCAATTGCCGGACCAGCAGAAAAGTCGCCCGCCAAAGTGCCTCCAGGGCCTGAAAATCGGGATTGTGCAGGACGGCCCGCATCAAAGCCCCGATCGCCCGGTCCATCACCGACAGGATTTCCGGCTGTCTTGGATCGGGGGAATTCACCAGGCTCTGCTCAGCCACCCGTTTGGCGAAATCGCGTACCGGATCCGCAGTCTTGCGCAGAGGGTCCTGCGGACGCGACTCGGTTTCCTCGATCATGTCATCCAACAGGCTTCCCGAAGCCAGCTTGGCTGGGCTCGGCGCCACTGCGGGAGCAGCATTCGAGGACGGCCTGGCAGCAGCCTGTCCAGACCGCAGCCCCAACTCTTCGGCAGCTTGGCCAAAGCTGGAAGGATCCTCCAGTCGCGTCCGGAGATTGCGAAGCGTCGAAAACGCTTCTACTTGCTCGAAGAGCCGATCCGGGTGGAAATCATCCAGTTCACCAAAACGCAGGTGCAACGATCCGCTATCGCTCAGCTTGAGCTCTAATTCCGGCTTATAGCGCGCCAATACTTCTTCGAAGTTGTCACGATCGACCAGAACGGCCTTACGAGATGCGATATTTTCCGTTTGCCGGATCGTCCGGTTTGCTCGCCCGCTGAAATCGGCCAGGATCGCGATACAGAACGGCGTCTCCTCCAAAGGACGGCCGCCACTTGCGTCGCCGCCCGCATTCAGATTGACGCCGCCGAAGTCGAATGGTTTGGACACGGATTCTCCTGGAAAGGCAGGTCGAAAGTCTCGCTTAGTTGTCGTCTTTCTGAATCAGGTCGATTTTGTGCAAGCCTTCTTTCGCTTCCTGATTTTCAGGCTGCAATTGCAAAATCTTGCGATATGCCGCGCGCGCATCGTCATATCGACCTGCTCCCAAAGCGCTTTGCGCCATCCGACTGAGCTGGGCGATATCGGACTTGGACCATGCCGCGGGCGCATCCGTCGGCGCTGTAGCGCTTTTCACCGGGGGCAGAGGAGGAGTGATCTGCGGTGCTTTTGCCTGAACAGGCTTGGCAACAACCGGAGTAGCCACCTTCTTGTCGACCGCAACTGGCTTCGTCTCTGGCGGTTTCGCCTGCGCCGAAGGCGCGGGTGGCAGGCTCGGCGGTGTGGACTTAGCGGGACCTGTGCTTGGCATACCCGCCACAGGATTGGCACTCACCTTACTCGCGGGCGGATTCGAAGTTCCCGTAGCCGCCCCAGGATTTGCAGTTCCACCTACCGTCTGCTGCGCGCGAGGTGTATGTTTTGACTCCGGCATAGGCCAGTACAACACCGCCACCAGCGCGCCTACGACCGCCAAAGCCAGAACACCTACGATCATCCGAGTGCGAGTCAGGAATGGCGGACTCGCATCAAGATCCTGCAACAAGTCGGTGGTTGTCGCATCGCCCTCTTGCTGCTGGATTGAGAGATCCTTGAGAACCGTTTCCTCCTTCGGCCCTCGATCTCGCACACTCAATGCCGGCGAAGACTGAGCTTCCGTTGTGCCTTCGGGGCTCTCAAACGACAGCGGTACCATCATCGTCGCGCCCATCAACGAGCCTGACGATCTCTGCGGGACAGGATCCGACGGGACCGAGTTTTGCAATCGCTCCAATTCCTCGGCAGTCGTCCACATCAATTCGACCAGGCTGGGCTGTCCAATCCCGGCCGAAGTCATCACCGGAACCGTTCGGAACTCCAACCCTGGAATATCGCTCCAGCGCCTCGCAAGTTCCTCTTCCACGAGAATTTGTCCTGGTTTTAGCAGGGTCAACGTACCGGACACCGTGTCCGCCGAAAGCCCCGCAATCGCGCCCGCAGCAGGATGGATCAAAATGGCCGCAGCCACCGTCTGGCTCGACTGGGCCGACCCGAACTCAAGCAGCGCTGCCTGTATGCGCCGGGCGCACACCAATGCTTGCCCAGGATTCTCGAATTGCGCCGCCATGAGTGAACGGGAATCTTCCGGGCGGCCACCACTGGCGGTCACGAGGTCGGAAAGCAGGAAGACGCAAACGCTGTCAGCCATCCAGGTCACAAACTCGCCGCGATCGCCTTGCAGCCCCCAAAGGCGGATGGCGATGCCGGTGGGATCAGGTATTGCCGCCGGCTGGGAACCGCTCATCCCATCGAGGTTGGCTACTTCAAATTCACGGCTGTCGGTCTTTGGCTCGTACGATGCCATGTTGCGTTGTGATTGGGGGGGACTGCCGGACTGGAGTGGTAGGTTACTGCAAAATTCAGGATCAGGCAAATCAATCAGAAAGAAGGCCAGCCGCCCATTTCGGTTCCTTACGATTTGACTGCAAGGCTTGACTTCGCCTGCACAGTGAGTATGATACGGGGCACTTGCAGCGCCCCTCCGGGCGCCTGCCTTCACCCGGGATCCTATGCCACGACGTTGGAGATTTGCTGCTGAGTTGTGTCTATCGCCTGCGCTCCACAGACTCCGATGGACACTGATTTTTCTTCTAATCGGCTCCGCTATCGTTCAATCGAAAGAAGCTCCCCTGACGGCCATCGCCGTGTTTGATGGCCCGAATGGCGCCTCTGCCGTGCAAGTCACCGAACTGCTGATCAACGGAAAAGCTGAGGTGCGTTCATGCGCCGGCGCCGCGCAGATCAATAAGTCGAATTACGGCAAGCTTCCGAAGATTCTCCTTAACGCCTCGGTCACATCCGTCGAGCGTGATGCGCAAGGAGTCATGAACCTGACCCGCGATTCCGGTTCAGAGTGTGTCGTTCCCTCGAATCTGAAGTTCGACAAGGACGAGTCGCTCACGCCCGCACAGCTCGCTGACCGGGCAGTCCTGCAGGGGCAGGTTGTGGCATCTTCGCCGGCGGGCATCACTGCCGTCCCGGTTTTCAAGCCGACGGTAAAAATCGTCCTGGTCGCAGCGCCCGACACCGAGCTTGCCGAGTACTTGCGTGCAGACCGCGCACAATCGGTCGCCCAGTTCCAGGATTATCTCGGTCGTTATCCAAAGGCCCCCCATAGTGACGCTGCCAAGCAGAGCCTCGCGAGTCTCTTTCTAAAAGATGGCCAGGACCAACTGGCCTCGTACAAGTCCTCGGCCGCTTCGAACTCTCCGTCGTTCGCCAGCCTCAAGAACGCTTTTCAGAGAGCCGCCGATACGCTGGCTCTCGTCCCGTCGAATGACCCTGCGACCAAGCTCCGCGACAACGTGCACTCTGAACTGGTCGCGGTCGCCGAGAAAAGCCGCGCTGAACTTCTGGCTTACAAGCAAGCCTTGGCCGGCGAGAAGCCAGGCTACGTCCATCTGGGAAACGCCCGCCAGTTAATCGACAGCACGCTGGATGTGGACCCGCGCTTCGATCAGGGACTTGCGCTGCAGTCTTCTATCTCCACTGAGTCGCAGAAGGTGAATTCCGCTTTGCAAAGCGCCGAGTCTCTGATCGCGTCGCAGAGATACGACGAGGCTGTGAAAGCAGTCTTCGACTACCGTGCCTTCGCCGGAGAAGAACCGCGGATTGCCGCAGTCATCGACGCCGCGTACAAGAGTCACATCGATCGGGCCAAAGCCGCCGCTGGGGATCAGAAATGGCATGACGCCGTGCAGGAGTATCAAAAGGCAGTCGCCATTAAGTCCACCCCAGAGGCTACGTCTGCACTTAAGAAGGCGCAGGCCGAATTTGAGACCGCATCCAACCGCTCTGCTGCCGACTCAGCGATTCAACAAAGCACGGCCTTCGAAGAAGATAAACGCTACCTCGAGGCCTATGAAGTTCTCGCGGCCCTTCCGGATTCGCAGCGCGCCCTGGTAAGAGACCGGATGGATGCGCTTGAACCGAATTACGTGAAGAGCGCGTCCGACGAAGCCAAGAAACTTCACGATGCCCATATCCCAATTCAGGGGCGCATGGACGAAATCGGCATCGAAAAGGCCCACGAATATTTGCAAAGAGCGAGCACGCTGCAGCCGGACGACCAGGATCTGAAGTTGCGCCTCGCCGTCGTGGATCAAACGCTAAGCGATTACTACGTCGCACAGGCAAAGAAGTATCTGGATAAACCCCTGGGGTCCGGCGTCGGCTTGGCCTGGCTGTACCTCGACGAAGCGCAGCAATATCAATCCAACCGCGACGACGTCCGTGACGAACGCACGAAGTACTCCGCGGTTCATAACATTCGCTCCACTCTTTCGATCAAGGTGGTCTTTCGCGATCAGACATCCCGCCGCGACAGCGCCGGGTTCGCTGATCAGCTTTCCGACGCTATCGCCACCGGTATGGAGACTACTTCCCTGCCGGTCCGAATCATTCGCGCCTCCGACACAACTCCCGTCGACCCCAATTTCCAACTGATCGGCGACGTATTGGAACACCGGGTAGTCGCCAAGCCGACGATTGAGTCGATCGAATCGGAATACCGCGCCTCCGAACGCGAAGTGCCCAATGACGACTGGAACAAGGCCAATCGCGAGTATGAAGCCGCGAAACTAGACCTGGAGAAAGCGCAGAAAATCCTCGAAGGCACTCAGGCCAAGGGCAAAAAGAAGGACATCGCAACCGCGACCGAGACTGTGGAACAGAATCAGAAAAGAGTGGAAGAAGCGCACACCCGGCTGGATGCAATCCCAAGAACCACGCTGAGCGATGTGGTCAAGCCCTACAACTACACCCGCAAGACCATCGACCTGACTGCGATCGTGGAGTTCGGCTTCCGCATCGTCGATTCCAACGGCACGAATATCGGATCGACACCCTCCATCAAGAACTCGAATCAGAAGCAATTCGTCCTGCTCGAAAATGTCAAGCCGGAAGACACGCGGAATGTGAAGCAGAGCGGGAGCCCTCCAGACGAAATCCAGTTCCTTAACGATGTAGAGATTTCCGCCAGGGCCGCCCTGGTGAAAGACGTGAAAGAGAAGGTACAGTCCCTTCCCGCGAAAATTCTCGCGCAGGCACGCAAGCATCTGTCTGACGGGGATACGGACGGCACCGCGGAGTCTTACATTCTTTATCTGAATTCCACTCCGGATGCGGCATCTCCGGAGCGTGAGGAAGCGAAAAAGTTTCTTCGCGATCAGTTCAACATCAACTGGCCCGGCGGACCGGCGTAAAAGGATCCAAATTGTGGCTGGCCGCCCCCGTACAGCGGTAGTAAACTTGTCCGCGGATTTGCTAGGTCAACAAATCCGGCAGCATCCGTGGGTGCCCCCATCGCCTTACGGTAATTTTAGAGTTGCCATCTCGTGACGGCACCGACTATCAAACGCATCGGGAAGTACGAAGTGATCGACCTGCTGGGGCGCGGAGGCATGGGTCTGGTCTATCGCGCCTTCGATCGCCAGCTCAACCGTGAAGTCGCCATCAAGACCGTCACTGAGGGCTTCACCGGCGATCAGGAGATGCTGCAACGCTTCTACCGCGAAGCAGCAAAAACCGGTGCCCTCAAGCATCCCAATATAGTCATCGTCTACGATCTTGGCGAGCAGGATGGTTTTCCCTACATCGTGATGGAGTATCTATCCGGCGATCCGCTGGACCGCGTCATCCAATCGAACCAGTCTCACCCACTGGCCTTCAAGCTGCACATCATCGAGCAGGTCTGCTACGCGCTGGGATACGCGCACCGAAATGACGTCATTCATCGCGATGTAAAGCCGGCCAACGTGATCGTCCAACCGGATGGCGTTGTAAAGCTATTGGATTTTGGCATTGCTCGTCAGGAAAAAACCGACGGCCATCTTACCCGGACCGGCCACGTCATCGGCACGCTGCAATACATGGCCCCGGAACGCTTGAAGAATGCCGCCTTCGACGGGCGTTCCGATATTTTCTCGGTCGGCGTCATGCTGTTCCAGTTGCTGACCGGGCAGCTTCCATTTTCCGGCGATTACAGCATCGTCCAGAAAATTCTGACCGAGAAACATCCGCCGCTTCGCCAGTTTCTTGAGCAATACCCGCCGGCGCTCGACAGCATCATCGACCGCGCCATGGCGAAGAATCCCGATGACCGGTACACCACTGCCGACGAGATGGCGGCCGAAATTGCCACGATCGAGCAGGAACTGAAAAAGGAGCAGGTCAGCGAGTGGATGCAGCGCGCCGAACGCTTGGTGAAAGAAGAGCAGTACACCACCGCGCGAGAAGTATTGCTAAAACTCCTGAAGGTCGAGAGCCAGCATACCGCTGCCCGGCAGCTTATCGCTCAGGTCCAGCACAGTCTGACGATGCGGCAAAAAGCCGAGCAGATCCGCCAACTGCGAACGCTGGCCGAGCAAGCCGTCAACGACAAGCACTACGACGAGGCCATCGATTATCTGCAGCAGGCAAGCGGGCTCGATCCCACGAGCGCCGATCTCCCTGGTCTTTTGGAGAGCGTTCGTCAGAAAAAACGGCGCCGCGAACGCATCGACAGTTACTTACGGGAAGCCGATGTGGCCCGCGATCATGGCGATCTCGATCAGGCTGGCGCGGTTATCGCTAAAGCCATCGAGGTCGATTCCGAGGACTCTCGCGTCCGCGCCGCCCACGTCGCACTGGCGCGGCTTATCGAAGAAGCCAACCGCCAGGCCACCGCCAAGAAATTCCTCGAGAATGCGCGCAAAGACATCAACGCACGCAACTTCACCGCTGCCATCGAAGCTCTTGGAGAAGTAGAGCGCGTAGATCCGTCAAATCCTGAATTGATCTCGCTGCAGGCAACGGCCAAAGCCGGCCGCGAGCAGAATCAGCGCCGCCGGGTTCTCGAACAACTGCAGAACGAGGTTGCGCTCGCATCCACCACCGAGGAATTGAACCGCGTCGGCAAGATGGTAGATGAGGCTCTTGGGCGGATGCCGACCGAGCCGATCCTGATGAAGCTCAAAAGCCACGTTGCCCGGCACCTGCATGAGCAGGAGATCCGCCAACGCGTGGACCAGACGGTTCTGCGCTGTCGTGGCCTGCTGGAAAGCGCTCCCGAGGACGCGCTGAAACTGGTTTCGGACGCCTTGCGGGATGCTCCCGGCAATGAACGCCTTCTCGCGCTTCAGAACACAATCAACACGCACATCGCGGAGCGCCGCCAGGAACAGGCCCGAGCGCAATATCTGACGCGTGCCCACGATGCCTTGACCAACGGCCGTTATACAGACGCGCTACGTTTGCTCGAGGCGTGCCAGAAAGAAGGTCTCTCGTCGCCTGAAATTTCCGAACTGATTGATTTCGCGCGGCAGGAGGCCGACCGCCGGGCGAAGAACGCTCAAATCCAGACCACGCTGCGCCAAGCTCAGGAACTCATGGCCCAGGGATCGTACAAAGCCGTCGTCGATCTGCTCACGCCTCTGCAGGCGGACCAGGGTGCATCCTCGTTGCACTTCATTCTGGAAGATGCACGGAATCGGGTCCGGGCGCTTCAGCTCGACATTGAGTCCGCTCTGAAAGCGGCAGAAGCGCTTCGCCGCCATGAATTGTATGCGGAGGCAATCAAGTTTCTCGAGTCGCAGCCTGCACCGATCCTTCAGTCTGAGCCGGTAAAAAAATTCCTGGCGGGTTTGCGTGCATCCCATGAAGCCGAACGCGCGGGATTGCGCGCAGTCGGCGCGGCCTATGCCGCCCTTGAACGGCTCGACCTGGCCGCCAGCCATTTGCCGGATCCAGGCTCCGGAGAAGCCACTCTCGTCAGCCGTATCTCGCCAGTTTTTCAATCGCGTCGAAAATCGCTGGCCGACCGCCAACTTTCGATGGTCATCTCGCAAGCACAGATCACTCTCGAAGCCGGAAACAAGAAACAAGCTGGCAGAATGCTTCAGGAAGCGGCGGGCCTCACGGAATTCGCAAGCATCGGCCTGCAGAATGAATGGCACGATCTTCAGAAGAAACTGGGGAAAAGCAAGATCTTCGGGAAGTCGGGTTCGAAGTAGAGTCCGGCCGTTTTCGATCTATTCCCTTGCATTGAAAAACACTGATGGAAGAGTGGGGCCCTGAGCTAATAATGTAGACCCCGCGCTTCGGGAATATCTTCCCGATGTGTGGGAGTAGGGTAGAAGCCACCGCTATGAGTTTCGTAATCCAGGCTGCCGGATGCACCGACGTCGGTCTCGTGCGCAAGAACAACGAGGATAATTTTGGCTACGACCTGCGCCACGGCATCTTCGTCGTGTGTGACGGAATGGGCGGCCAGCAGGCCGGAGAAGTCGCCAGCAAGATTGCAGTCGATACGGTGCTCGAGTACTTCCGCCGTCAGGAGAAAAGTGTCGACCCGGTCGGCGGCGCGAAATTCGAAGGCGTCTCAGCCCGTGCCGTCCAGTTGGCTGGAGCCATTCAGCTCGCCAATCAGCAGATTCACGAATCCGGCGCACGGGACATCCAGATTGCCGGGATGGGTTCGACGATCGTGGCAGTCGCCGTAGAAGACAATCTCTTCTCCATCGCCAACGTTGGCGACAGCCGCATTTACCTGATCCGCAACAACGATGTCGTTCAATTGACCCACGACCATTCCTTGGTCATGGAACAAGTCCGTCGCGGCCTGATGACTTTGGAAGAGGCCGAGCACTCCAGGATGCAGAACGTGATCGTGCGCGCGCTCGGAACCGACGACAGCGTTGAGCCCGATCTCGCCGATCACGAGTTCAATCCGGGCGATGTTTTGATGATGTGCAGCGATGGCCTCTCGCGCTACGTCAAGGAAGACAAGATGGCTGAGGCGATCAACCAGGAATCGCTCGAGAAAGCTTGCACGGATCTGATCGAAGCGGCAAAAGCCGGCAACAGCGACGACAACATCACTTGCCTGTTGATTCGCGCGCTGCATCCTTCATGGAAGGACCGCATCTTCGGCCGGTTGGGAGCGCAAGGCACTCAGAAGAGCTCCACCTAACTACCGCCCGCAATCTCTGCGAAATACTCTTCGGCGCGCCTAGCGGCCAACCACTTGCGCCACGCACTTCATTCCCTGCATATCGAAGAACGGATTGGCAGGCCCTGAGACCTGAAGCAGATAGTCGAACGACTTAACCTTTCCATCTGGCAGCAACACGGGATGCCCGTTAATTTCATTCACCCATTCCAGTTTCCCGCCGCCAAGATATTTCGCCGTCGAGACGAACTTGAATACCGCCCACGGCCCCTGGAACGTATATAAGGTATCGCCGCCCTTGGTCACCACTGACACATCTTCAGGAGCACCCGTCCAGGTGAAAGTCTTTGGAGCGGATTCATCGGCGAGAGTTTCACTCCCGATCTTCAATTGCACTCCCTGCAGATTGCTGGGCAACTGCTTAAGTGTGTAAGACAGATGAGGCGTTTGCCCGCCGGCCGGATAGAGTGCTTCGCTGAGCCCTCCGACTCGATTCAGGAAGCGCAAGAACCCGTCGGACGCTTTCGCTTGCGCGGACGGGTTGCGGTCGTATCGCGAACCAACCTTGAGCACAAATGATTTCAGATCGTCATTCAACTTCTTCCACGCGTCGCCGTTCGGGCCAAGAACTGCATAAAGCTGGTCCAAGGAAGCATCCTGCGAAGCATTCGGATCGAACGGATACTTGCTGGCGATCGCTCCAAATTGCGCGCAATACCCTTTCCCGGAACCATTCGCCACATCAATCGGCCCGCGCTTGAGCAAGGCGTCCGCGCCTTTAATGGGCTCCTCCAGGAGGCGCCGAACTTGCTCCTGGTTTCCGAATTGCGCATCAACCGGCACGCTGGTGATGATCGTCGTCACCTCGGTAGCGGCCCCTCCCGCCGATCCCGCCGCGCTGTTCAGTGCAGCCGGATCCGGCGCACCCTGGCTCTGCGCTAAGGCATGGATATCGGACTGCAGTTTGCCAAGCGCTTTGATATACGATTCTGTCGTCGAAGCAATGTACTTGTCCGGAGGCTTGTCCGCAGGCCCCGGGGGCTCGACCTTCTGCACTGGCGCAAATGGCGCTTTCACATCCGGTGGCGCCACGTCGACGTTATGCGATACGAAATAGAAAAGCACCAGTAGCGGAGAAGTCGGGCTCGTGAGCTTCTCCAACTTCTTGTCCGCATCCTGATAGCTTGCGTATCCCGCCACCGACGAGGTTTTCAAAACTTCGTTCCACCCCGCGACGAAATCATTGTTATAACGCTCGCTGAGTTTTTGCCGGACCATGGCCGGGTCCAACTCCTGCGCACCCTTTCCCACCACCCATTCTTCCCCGCTCATGTACAGGCGCGGATCCTTCAACGCATCCTGCACGAATTGAAAACCACCGCGGGTGAACGCCCCCTTCACCTTGTGCTCGCTGACCACGATGCCTTTCGAATCCGGATACTGCTCGTTGAAACTGGCGTCGTGATTATTCTGCGAAGCCTTCCCGAGCAACTGCACGTAATAACGATCGATCCCGGCAAACTGCTGCAGATAGGCGCGCGCTTGATCGATCAGCATTCGTGAACTGCCGTTAGAGAACGGAATTTCCTTGGCCAGGACGACGCTGTAGAAGTCGAATTGCAGCCGCGCGAGATCCTGGCGATCCTTGTCAATATCCCGATCCGCGATCCAGTGTGTCATCAACACGGGCGTCAGAAATTCCTTCGTGCTCTTGTCGTGATCCGTGGGTTCGGTCGTGATGAGATACGCCTTGAGCTCGTTGTATGCCTTTTCGTAGGCGTCATTCGGAGCATTGGCAGCCGACTTATCCTGCAACGCGGAAAGATTCTCTGTAATCCGCTTTAACGTCTCGGCAAACAGAACTCGCTGGAAGCGGTCGAAGTAAACCGGTTTGGCATCCCGATACACGCGATCGCCCGTGTACAAGCCCCATCGCATCGTCAAGGGTGGACCGTTCTCTTCGTATTCCGCAAGCTGAACGAGTTCCGCGCGCAACCGCTCCAGTTTCTGCAAATCGCCCAGCATCGCAGGCTGGCCTGTTGGCGTTTGCATGGTGCTAACATCCGAAACTTCCTGCTGGACTCGGCTCTCCAGCGATCGGTTACGGATGAACGAAACCGTGAACCCGGTCAGAAGAACCAGGCCGATCAGAACCAGGATTCCCAGCAAGAAACGGCGCAGGAAGAAAACGCGCGAACTCGATCCGCTTGCCGCCAGCGCGACCCGGTCTTTTACCAGGATGTCGTTGAACAGGCTGGTCAGGAAAATCCATTGCGGCATGCGCCGAGGCCCGCCGGAACGCGCAGCGACCGCCGGTTGCTGCAGTTGCGCACCGACGCCGCGGAAGATCTGCGTGGCGCCCTGATTCAGGTCGGTCTCGTCAGCCTCAATCGCGACTTGCCGCGCCTGCACAACGTCGTCCACGACAACCGGCCGCACCCCCGTGAAGTAAAACCCGCGCAGAAACGGATTCGTTCCCAGGTGGCTGGGCCGCGCCAGGTCCACTAGAAACTGCACTAGCAATGCCTTCAGCTTATTCAGTTCGCGCGGAAATTCGTAGATCGCCGGCAGCTTCTCGCTCTCATGCTCCCGCGGCAGCAGCTGAATTCTTCGCTCTGCCAGCGAATAGAAAATTTCGTCGAACGACTTCCCCAAACGCCGAGTCTCTTCATCCGCATAAACACCGGCGTTCAACGAACGCAAAGGCAGAGTCGCTCCCAGCACTTCCGCCGCTTCATCTTTGCTCATTTCACGGACGAATTCGGTGAAGAACGAAATCCGGTCAACGCGCGTGAACAAAACATAGACGGGAAAGCTGATGCCCAGCGACTGCGACACTTCCTGCAAACGCACCGAAAGCCTTCTCGCTGCCGAAACGCACGTCTCACTCGCTCCGGGCTGCAGGAAGTTCTCGCAATCGAAGCACACGATCGCCGCCCGAGGCGCCTGCGTCCGTTTCCCAATCGCCGCGGAAAATCGCGCCGGCTGTACCAGCTTGACCAGCCGTTTCCAGCGACTCGACTGACTCATCAGTGATCCAGCCGGATCCACGAAGATCGCTTGCCGCGTATACCAGATGTTCGCCGTCGCCGTCGGCACCACCTCGGTATCGCGATACACCTGTCCCGCCAACAGCTCCGGATCAAGTGCGGAGTGGACTAAAACGGTAGTCTTGGTCGAACCCGAATCGCCCAATAGAAATACGAGCGGCAGCCGGCTGAGATCAGTGCCGCGTCCCAGCGTGGAATTCTTGAGGCGTCGAATCGCCTCGCGAACCAGGGAGTCGACATCATCGGTTCCGCCGGCCTGAGGCTCCTCTTCCCCTGACTCGCGCTTCGCTTTCTTTACGGAGTGCTGATACCACAACGCTACCGAAGCCCCAATCACTCCCAACAGGGCCAGCGCCCCGCGCAGAATCCAAACATCCGATCCGTGCAGCGGCAAGAACATGCCGAGGACCCAAACCAGCACCAGATACACCAACAGCACCAGTATGGTCACCCAGTACATCCAGTTCCCCCTATCGGAGTATTTCAGCTACCAGCGCGGAAAGGGACGAGGCCCCTGACATCAGAATGAACTTGTACACAACCAGCGAGGCCACCAATAGCACAGCCATCACCAGGGCGGTCCGCCCCAGGAACCGGCTCCAGCGGTCCACCTGCACCATTCGAACTGCATCGGCAGGAATCGCTCCGCGCGGAGACAGCGGACCCATCGGCCCGCGGATGCGGCGGATCTTTTCCTGCACCGCCATCATGATTGACCGCAAGTCTCCCCCAGCCGCATAACGTCCCTTGAACCCGAGCAGCAGGCAAAGGTAATAAACCTCCAGCAGATCGGCGGTCTCATGCGAATCGCCACGGGTAAGCGTCTTCTGAAGTTCCTGGAAGAAAACCTCTCCCGCCAGCTGATGCCCAAACAGCTCCGCCTGCAATGGCAGCCGCGGCCAGTTGGCAAACACAGGATTTCCGGAACTCAGTACCGATTCATCCAGGAAGGCCACGACCGCGAACACCACCTGCCGCACGTCTTCCGCGTTGCAACCACGGCTGCGTGCCTCCTGCTCCGCTACCCGCAATCCTTGGCGCACCTGCGCCCGGAACGCGTCCGGATCCTGTACTGCCTGCCGGTTGTAGCGCAGCCGGACCACCGCCGTGAAAACTTCCTGGAACCCCAGCGCAAGATTCCAGCCGCGTCGGTCCAGTGCGGGGCTCGATCCTCGATAACTTCCCAGCGGCGTGATTTGTGTCGATCCCATCTCAGCTCTCGAGCACCACGATCAATTCGATCTCCGGCGTGGGAATCTCTCCCGGAACGTACACGCCCACTTTACTTGTCCTCATAATGTGTTCCCAGCACGGCCCGCTGCGCGTGACCATGAAATACTGGCTGTCCACCTTGGCCGCGATCGACGCAGGCGGAATCTGCATATGATCTAGTGTCAGACCGGGCAGCGCCCGTTTCACCAACTCGGGAACAAATTGCGCGGAGCAGACTTTCACGAACTTCGACACCCTGCCGATCAAATCCCCTTCCCCGATCGGCGAACGCACTCCCAGGATCCATCGCGAGCGCCCCAAACAACGCTGGTCGCGGATATCTCCATCGTAGAAATATCGGGCCGCCGGTTTCAGCGGAATCACGATCGCCTGTGAGGGAACAATAATCTCGAGATGCCGCAGAATGTGCTCTTCCAGCTGCGTGAAGCCGGCTCCAGGATCGTAATGGTTGTAGGCGGGCAAAGACCGGGGATTCGTATCCAAACTAAAGGTACACAACGCTCCCGCCAGCCGCGACATCTCCCGGAAAAGCTCTTCGGGATGCCCATGCTTCGCCAGAAAGATATGACGCAGCGGTGTCAGGCTCGAATTGATCGCATGCAGGAACCAGAACTGCGCCACCTGCCGTGCCGACATTCCCGTCTGAAACTTTCCGCCGGAGAGCTGTTGCTCCTGGGTCACGACCGCGCTCTTTTCCTCCAGAATTTCCACCAGCCGTTTTAGCATGACCGTCAGCCGCTCATTCGAGCTCAGCCGAAGACAGGGAGGAACGTGCGTCGGGTCGTACACAAAATGCCCGGTCTGGTCCCGCATGACCCGGGCAATCGGCAAGGTCAGCAGGTTCTCGTCTTTCTGCGGCAGCACAACCAGCCGGATATTCTTCCGCCCCAGCTGAACCGGCTTGGCATCCTGCCCTGTGGTTTCGTCATGGATCAATTCCGTAGTTCCGGTGTAGCGCGCGGTTTTTCCGGGAAATGGATCGAGGTCGCAATTCTGCTGCCCCGGAACCCACTTCGGAACGGCAAGAGCCACCGTCAGGCTGTCCGTGGCAGGAAGGAAATCGCCGGCAATGTTCTGCGGATCGGGCCGCGGATCGGACTCCGGAATGTCAAACGGTAACCCGTCCTGAAACATCCCACGTGCATTCAGAAGGCTGACGGTCCCATTCCGTAGCGCATCGGCATCCAGCTGGCAGGCCGCCAGTCCGTAAGCGTCCTTCCACAAGCTCGCTGTGGCAAAGTGCACCGCCTCTTCAAAATAGCGGTTTTGCGCCTGAAAATGCTGTGGCGCCAGATACATTCCCTCTGCCCACACTACCCGGGACAGCAACTTCATGCCGCATCACCTGAAACCATGGGAGTTTGCTGCGATAAGCGCTTCGCTGCCGGACGAAACTTGGGGGGTCGCGGCATAGCACGCGTCTAGGCCAGCGATGCTAGGCGGAAGAATGGCGAATGTCAAGAAACACGATCACACAGAACGGAATTCGCCCGCTCTATTGTCTCAATTCTCTGCGGGCAAATCATGACGTGACCCTCACGGTTGTGCAACTTCGGATGCATGAAAGGCGACGACTCGCCATTGTCCGGCCTGTCGGATGTAGGTCTTCGTGAATCGCCAGTCGTCTGAAATTTCCTGCCCGTTCGTGGAGCGAGTTCGTTGCAACCGTCCCGTGACAACAGCGGCATCAGTATAAACGTGAACACTGATGTCTGAGGTTTGGTAGTGAAGGAACTTCATGCGACCGGAACGAGCGAATTTGAGAACGTCACTCTTGGACATCACAGGCATCCTGGGAACGGCGACTTGCATGTCGTCGGCCCAGAGTTTCTCCAATGCGTCTGCATCACCATGCTCGTGGGCGTGGTTCCAAACCGTTTCCAGCCGCTCCAACTCGTGCGTGTCCGCTTCGACAGTCGATTGAGCGAAGAGCCTTACGCTCAGGAAGAGCGCGACAGACATCAAACACAGTGAACGCAGCCTCATAGGACGCCTCGATTCATCGGCATTCTATCGCTGACAAGGGTGGCGTCCAAACGCAGCAGAAGGAAACCGAATCGGGCCGTGCTTTCTGTGGGTGTCGGCACGAGCGGCCTGCCTGTTGACGTGCCGATTGTCTGATTTTATGGGATACAGGATGGGATACGGTCAGCATCCCGGAATCGCTCGGACCTGCATGAATTCTGGAGCCGACGAGCGGACTTGAACCGCTGACCTGCCGATTACGAATCGGCTGCTCTACCAACTGAGCTACGTCGGCTTCCGGTTTACTTTGTTCAGTTTACCAGACCTCTGGACTCTCGCTGCTGCACAACTGCGGCACGGTGGATTTTCCGCTCAAGCTTTTTCGTCGCATCCTTCACATCTTCGCGGGCACTTTTAAAGAATGAGTCTCTCACCAGAGAAATGGGACGAGTCGGAAGCGGGTGTGCACGCAGTATTCCGCATAGCCGGGTAGTTCCTGGCCCAGAACTTTCTCCTCGTTCAGCAGCCGGAGGACGATCAACGGGATAAGCAACAAAAAGGCAGGAAACGTAAAGTATGAGCCGAGCGCCAAGGGCGTGAATAGCCACATCGCACATGCGCCCGAATACATTGGATGGCGAACGATGCGATACGGGCCGCTGGAAATCACTTCCTGACCGGGCTCGACCTGAATCGTCCGAGCAGCGAAACGGTTGACCTTCGCAACCCAGAGTGTCGTCGCGAACCCGCCGAAAACGACGGCTTGTGAAATGATCGTGACCCACAACGGCTGGTGCGACCAACCAAATCGGTGATCGAGACCGGGAAGCACAAAAGCGGCCAGCCAGGCGATGTAGACCAACGTCATGATGCGCTTCTGTTCGCGCACCTTTTCCTTCAATTGCATCCGGCGCTCGATCAGTTGGGGATCGTGTTTGTAGAAATACGTGAAAGCGAAGAAACCGGGGACGAACGAAATAGCTAGATAAGCCCAGCCTTGCCAAAACCTCAAAGAACCAGCGGGAATGAACAACAAAGCTCCCAACACGCCTAGTGCGAGTAAATACCGAAGTGCCAACCTCGATTTGAGAGTCATCGACGCACTGCCGTGGTTCGAATAACGTCCTCAATGAGTGTGCGGGTGATCGTGGGTTTCCAACCTCTGTTTCAAGTCGCGAACTTCCTCTTCCAGTTTCTTTGATCTGCTCTTCGAGTGCCTCGATGCGCTGATCGTAATCTGGATGATAGTCACTTTGCACTGCGTCGGCCATCCATCGCAGTACATATCGGTCTCCGACGCGTGCAATCGATTTCGATTCGCGACCGAAGACGTCTCTTGAACCTCTCGAGCCTCGGAACCGCAAAAACGAAAAGGCCGCCCGGCAACTGGGCGACCTTCTCTTCAAGGGAGAATAGTTCCAACGGAGCTTTGAATTCCGTCAAAACTTTCTGGCGAAATCTTATGAGCCGAAAAACGGGGGTGTCAAGCGATTTTTGATAATTAAATGCCTTTGTTTTCAATAGTTTACAAAAGGCATCAATACGGTCGCGAAGTGTACCAAAATGAGACGATTACGCCCGCGCAACTCGCTAAGCCGATCTTTTCTAGGCACTTACCTTCCAGAGGGGCCCTTTTACGACACCCTCCGGCTCTCTTCCTTCCCACTTTGGGAAGCCCTTTCGATGACTGTTTCGGTCAAATGCAGCGAGATGAATTCCATCTGCTCCGGACGGTCAAAAACCTTCTCCGGGAACCACCTCTTCATCAAAATGCGGAAACCGCCGAACGCCACTCCTGCGACAATCGCCAACCCTCCGAGAATCGCGCACAAGATCACCACGTTGAGAACCAGCATGTATAGATCGTGGACCTCGTGCTGATCCGTAGCCTGATTCCACGTCACGCTGGCTTCGTAATTCACCATGCCCAGCAACGACTTCGCATCGCTCTCCGAGATCGGGCCGGTCGCGATCGCAACAATGGGCCCGGTGCGCTTATCGAAAAACGGTCCGGAACTCTGAATGGTTGAGATGCCGGATTGCGGCTGCGCCAGTTGATGCGCCGTATCGATGCGGCGCAGATGGGCCGCCGCCAGTTGCGGCGTGGGATAGGAAATCAACATCAACGTCGCTTCGCCGCTCGGCGTCGAGTAGCGCCCCAGCGAAACCTCTGCACTCGCTCCAAAATCCACCAGATCGGCGGAAACCGGAGGCGCAAGCGCAGCCAGCGCAGCCGGACCCATCGCGTATTTCTGGGTGTTGGCGACGTATCCTCGATGCGGCATGAACTCAATAAACGATGGCAGGTTCCCGGCATTTCCTGAGGGTTTCGGCAGCACTCCCGCCAACTCACGCAATTCAGCACCCGCCATCGCGGATTCGCTGCTGAACGACACATCGACCAGCACCGAGCCGCGATAGAAAAGGACTCGTTGCCCGAGCGACGCCCCCTGGTCGCCGATCTGCTCCCGCGTCATCTCCGGCTGCAGATAAAACGTGTACGCACCAAACGCTCCCGATGCGTCCGCAAACCGGGCCGCACGAACTTTCAAGGTGCGCCCGTCGTCGCGCGTGTAAACGGCCGACGCGAGATCGGTGAAGCGGTACTCCTCGAGCACCGCTGCATTGGTCGGATCCGCTACCGCCGGGTTGTTGCTCGTCTGGGCCGTTCCCTGCATCTGCCATCCCCCAAACTGCTGGGGCAAAATGGCTGGAACCGCAGGTGACGCCGCAGGCGCAGCCGCGCCCCAGGCAAGCACAGAACTGAAAGCCAGAATAATGGAAAGCCAGAATTGGACAGGACGGGAGAGGTTCATGGACGGCTTCGCCGAAGTTCCCCTTTTCCCCATTAGACCACAGCCTGCCAGCAAAAGTTTCCGCTGCCCCGAAACCTCATGCCTTCAATCACTTGCCCTGGTTACCCCCTGGTTACGGAAGACCTACACGCACGTGCCCCCGCCTACACATCCGAGCCATTCACAATCGCACCGCCTTGGAGGAAACTAGCACTGGGTGAATTGATGAAATCCGGTAGTGAAGATAAGGGCCAGCGCCGGGGTAGCCGCACCAAGGCCGTTTTTCCGGTGAGAATTAAGGGGAAAAACAGCTCTGGCGAGGCATTTGAAGAACTGGCGCACACGCTGGACGTGACAGCAAATGGTGTTCGTCTTGGCGCAATTCGCCAGGAACTTAGCAAGGACGAAGAGATCACCCTGTTTTACCGCCAGCGCAAAATGCAGTACCGCGTGGTGTGGACGAAGAAATTGAAGGGCACTTCCGAGTTTCAGGTAGGCTTGACAGCAGTATCGCAGGATCGGGAAGCGTGGGGGCTCAACCCGGCTGATTTTAAAGCCGAGCCAAATGCCGTTGCGGTTTCTCGGGCCTCGGGGGTTGCTTAAACATATATGGGAGAACAGATGAACCACTCAACCAGTGGATGGCTCAACAAACTTTGGTCGGACGAAGAGGGTCAGGACATCGCGGAATACTCTGTCATGTTGGCTGTCGTCCTTGTCATCGTAGTCGGTACGATCCGGCTCATCGGCTCGAATGCGGGCAACATTTTCTCGCAGGTTGGCAGCTCGATTCAGTAAGCTAACGACTCTTTCGCACTACTGGATTGTGAGCCTCATCTGAACGCCCGGTGCTCCGGCGTGAGGATGAGGTTCTGATTTTGGTGGGTTGATTTACAAAAGGCGATCGGTACAGCCTCAGCCCTACTGCGCGCTTACCTTCTCGATCTTGCTTGCGACTTTCACTCCGCTCAATCCGTTCACATATTTCGCGATTCCCTTGTACAGCGATTCGGCTATACGTTGACGGTATTCGCTCGTCTCCAACCGATGTTCGTCCCCTGGATTGCTCACGAATGAGATCTCGGCCAGGATCGAAGGCATGTTCGCCCCGATCAGCACAATGAACGGAGCCTTCTTCACGCCCCGGTTTCGGATGCCTGAGCTCTTGGCAGCCAATCCGCTGTGTAGCGATTCCTGGACGTCTGAGGCAAACTCGCGCGACTCCTCAATCTTCTCCTTCAGCGCGATCTTCTTGACCAGGTCCTGCAACTCATAGATCGATTTCTCGGAAACTGCGTTCTCGCGCGCCGCAACCTCCAGCGCCTCCGGCGAAGACGTGAAATTCAGGTAATAGGTCTCAACTCCACGCGCCGCCGGATCATGGCTCGAGTTAGCGTGAATCGAAATAAAGAGATCGGCGCGCTGCTGGTTCGCGATCGCGGTTCGTGTCTCGAGCGGGATGAACGTGTCATCCTTCCGCGTGTAGACAACCTCCGCACCTAATCGCGTTTCGAGCAACTTGCCCAGCTTGCGTCCTACCTCGAGAACCAGGTCCTTTTCTTCAAGACCGTTCGGGCCGATCGTTCCCGTATCGTGCCCGCCGTGGCCCGGGTCGATCACGATCTTGCCGATCTTCAATCCCAGCGCTCGGATCAATGACCGGTCTCCGTGGGCGGTCGGACTCGCTTCGCGGATTTCCGCCTCCATCGAGTCGCCTTCGCTGGTCTTCAGTTTCGTACCGGACTTCCCGCGCGTACGACTGCTTGCTGGACGATGGCTCAGTGCCTTCTCGACAACCTGGCTGTCGCCACCCGAATCGAGGTTCGGACCTCCATTCCTGCCTTCGCCATCCGCCCCTGCGCTTGATGTGTCCGCGCTGGAGGCTGTCGTCGGCCGCGATGGCGCAGGCTCGTCATCATCCGCGTCGACAATCACTTTCGTGGGTGCGGGCACCTCTCCTCTTGCTGCCGCCGCTTTCTTGTCATGGGCGGAGGAATTTACTGTCCCGCGGGAATTCTTCTCGACAATCTTGACGTCATCGCCAACATCTTCGCGCGTCACCGGAGCTTTGCCCGCGGCCGCTCGCAAGTTCTCAACTTTGGACTGAGGCGTCACCGACTCGGCCGGCTTCGCACCGGCAGCCGTCGGCGCTGGAGCCGCTTCGCTGAGCAGTCGAGCGGCATCCCGTGTATCCGCAGTTTCGGCCCCGTTCTTGGCAACGTTCTCGGCACTGCCATCGGTCTTTTCTTTCCCGCGAGCGTTCTTGCCGGGAGTTCCCTTCCCGTGAATATCAATGATCAAACGGTAAGGATCCGGCAGCAGGAACGAATCGTAGTCCGATAGATTGTCAACCTCGAGCACTACGCGAGTGCGGCCGGGCTGAAATTGCGCTACCCGGATCTTCTTCAGCAACCCATCGTCGACGTCAAAGCTCTTGCCCACCAGCGTCGAGGCCAGCTTGGTATCGCGCAGATCAAAAAAGATCCGGTCAGGGTTATCGATCCGCTGCGATCCGAACTTTACTCCGCTTTCCAGATCGATGGCGACGCGAGTGTAATCCGGCGTCGACCAGTGGCGGATCCCCGTCACTCGCGGCAGGTGCCCGCCCTGGCTTTCCGCGGCCGAGGCACCGGTCTCAGGAACGGAATCTGCTTTTGTCTGCAGCGCCTTGTCCTTCGAAGAAGACTCCGGAGGCACCGTCGCTTTATCTGCCGCCAGCTTTGTGGTTGCCTTTTCCGCGTCAGCCTTCTTCCCGCTTTGGGCTTGGCGATCAATTTCGCCGATCGCCTGCTGCGCATCTTCCGCCAGGCGGTTGTGTGGGTAGCGCTTCAGAAATTCACGGAAGGCAGCGCTCGCCTGTTGCGGGTTGTCCAGATCGTCTTTGTAGATCTCCCCGATCGTGAACAGCGCGTCGCAACGATACTTGCTTCCGGGATATTCGCGGCGCAGGAACTTGTACTGTCCGATCGCGGAGTTCAGGATCTTGTCATCCTCGAATCGGCGCCCCATCTCTACCAGCGTTTCGGCGACTGCGACCACGCTCGGATCCGCCTTGCTCGACGCAGGCGCGCCGTAATAAACGCTGCGATAGGCATTGATAACGCGCTGGTAATCGTGGCGGCTGCGGTCGGCCGGAGGACGGCCGTTCAAAGCTTCCCGCATGCGCTCCGCATCGGCGAAACGCTGCTTTGCCCAGGTCTCATTGTGATGAGAAGTTCCGCGGTGCGAACGAGCGTAGGCTGGCAGCGCGGGAAGAGCGGCTAGCAGCAGCAGCGCTCCCCAGCGCACACTGCGCTGGCTGGATGTGATCTTCAAAGTCTTCGGCCCGCTTTACTGTCCCGTTGCCGTTTTTGTCGTCATCCTCGCGAGACAGCTTTCATCTCGCAAGGAATCTCGGCGAACCGCACTCTACGTCACGATTTCTCGCTCGACGCAATACTCGTGCGTTTCGTTTCGCTTTCCTAGTGTGGCCCTGAGAGACTGCTTAAAACAGATGCTGCAAAACTAGTCCGTGTTGCTGATGTACAGCACGCCTCTCGCATCCCGTTGAACCTTAACGGGATCGTGAGAAGCGCCGTGGGAACTGAAATCGAATCCCCCGTAATACAGATTCGTAATCCGCCGCACATAGTTCTCGGTTTCGGCGTAGTGCGGAATCCCGGAACTCCGAGCGACTGCGCCCGCGCCCGCGTTGTACGCCGCCAACGTCAGGTTCACATCGCCGCCATAGCTTTCGAGCAGTTGCTTCAAATGGCGCACGCCGGCATCAACGTTCTGCTCCGCATCAAACGGATTCTTCAGGTTCAACTGCTTCGCCGTCGCGGGCATCAACTGCATCAATCCCATCGCACCTTTGCGCGACACCGCATTGGAGTTGAAATTTGACTCGACCTTTACGACCGAGCGCACCAGGTTGGGATCGACATTGTGGCGAGCGGCCGCCATCACGATCGCAGCATCGATCTCCTCCGGCGAAGCCTGCCGCCCGTGCGAATTCGCGGCAACAATCCGCGCATTCGCCGATTGCGCCGATTCGCGCCCAAAGTATTGGCTGACTTCCGCGGCTGCCGAGCGCGCGGCCTGCATGGAAGGTGCATTCGCCGAGGGAACCGGCTTCCAGCGGCTCTCTTTGCTGCTCCAGTACACGAGCGTGGAGCGTTTTGCCTGCGGCGCCGCGGCGTGCCGTGTGGGTTGAGGTATGTCTTCGTTGATGTAGACCTTGCGCCCGTGTTCCTCAGTCGTTGTGATTACCTGGGCAGGGCCATCGCCTTCCGACGCCCACACCCATGCGGAATGCTGAGGAAAGGAGGTCGCAACTGCCGAGATTGTCAGCATCAATGCGATTTTCAGGTGCTTTCGCATATCCGGGCGTGTCCTTGTTCTCCAATTCTTCGCTGCGAAGGTGGTCGCACAGATAGACCTCACCCTTCGCTTGGCTACCCGGAACCTGACGGAGAATCTTCAACCAGAGTAGGTCGATTATAGGGTGGGCCGGAGAGCCCGGCAATCTCTCCGAAGGGAGTAGAACCACCGGAGTAATGCTCGGCAACCGCTTGAAAGCTAAACAGATTAGCGCGATCTAATGACAAACCGGGAAGCCGCAAAGGTAACCACAGCAATGGTTACCTTCGCAGCGCGAAAAAGAAGACCCAGAGTAAGGGAGATTCGATGCAATGCCCGCCCCACGTTTCGTGAAGTTCGAAACCCGAAACGGGTATGACCCGCCGAACGAGGCTCGTAACAATGCCCTCGACGCTGCCCTACTTCTCCACCGCCGCGGCAAACGCATCCAGCGACAATGAACGCAGCAGATTCCGCCGCATTCCTCGCTCAACTTCCGCCAAGCGATCCGACGCTACGGTAATCCACTCGAAATCCGCCGTCTCCGCCAGGCGCCTTAACTCCACACCAATGTCGGTATTCAGAATCAATTCCGAGGCTCCGGAATTGAGAAACATCAAATCTCGCAACAGCGAGTACAACGTCCGCAGCAGTTCCTCGATCTTCTCCCGCCCCTCGGCACCCGGCCGGTACGATTCCGTAATCTTGAACAACTCGCTGTGTTCGCCGCCCCGTAGCGCCGACTTCAAAATCGCCAGTGCGTGATCTCGCGCCACGATGTATCCGGCAAGATCGAATCCCCGCGCGCGCCCCATCGCCCCCTCCGACAATCGCGCTACCAGCGCGCGTTGCGCCGGCTTCCACTCCGGATGGGTTTCGGCCAGGTCCCGTTCGATCTCCTCGGCCGGCAGCGCACACAGGGGGAACACCATCGACCGCGATCGGATCGTTGCGAGCAACTCCCCCGGATTCTCCGTCAGCAGAAAAATCGTCGCGAACTCCGGCGGCTCTTCCAGCACTTTCAGCAGCGAGTTCGCCGCCTCTTTCATAAAAGCCGAATCGGTGAAGATGTACACCCGTTCCCGTCCATCGCCCGGGCGATAGTAAATCGTCTCGATCACCTTCCGTACCTGGTCCACCTTGATCATCATCTGCGGTGGATCGGGAGGGATCACCAGCACATCCGGATGCGTCTGCACGAAAATGCGCGTTTCCTTTTTATCGCTTTCGCGCAGATTTTCCCGCGCCTCGACCGCCTCCGCGAACCGGCCGTCCAGATCCGCCGATTGCGCAATGCGCGTACAATTCGCACATTTGCCGCAGAAATCGGGCAGACCGTCCGTCACCGTGGGAGCAAGACAGTTCAGTGTCTGCGCCAGCATCAATGCCAGCGTGTACTTCCCGCACCCCCGCGCTCCAGCCAGAACCACGGCGTGCGGGAAGCGGTCGTGCGCCAGCATCTCGCGCAACCGCTGAACAGTTTCAGCGTTTCCGTGGAAGTCAGAAAATGGCATGAAGTCCGCTCCAGCAAACGTAACACAAACTCTGCGGGCCCATGCCCATCGCTCGCCCAAGTCAGGTGATCAATTGTGCCGCCGACGGGAACATCCACTAGCTTTTGGCAGTCACGCGGAGAAAGCGGAGAAGTCAGAAAGGAAACCGCGGTCATCCGGCCTGCAACTTGAGCTTTCTCTCCACCAACTCCACGATCAGTCGATGCGTCTGCCCGGGCGTCCCGCGCGCGTCCACTACCGCCACCCGTCCCGGTTCGCGCTTTGCGATCGTCAAGTAGCCCTCGCGCACGCGATGAAAAAACGCCCGCGTCTCCTGCTCAAAACGATTCTCATCATGCCCGCGTCCTGCACTCTTCGACGCCTGCCGGTTGCGTCGACGCGCCCGGCTCACACTCGCATGCGGGTTCGAGTCCAGCAGCAACGTCAAATCCGGCTGCAGATCTCCGCACAGCAGATGATGCAACTCCCGCACTGGGCCGCTTCCCAGTTTGCGGCCGCCGCCCTGATACGCTTCGGTCGAATCGGTAAATCGGTCGCACAACACGATGCTGCCCGACGCCAGCCCCGGCTCAATCACTTCGGAAATATGCTGCGCCCGCGAGGCAAACATGAGCGCCATTTCTGCCCAAGGCGAAAGCGCCGTCGTTCCAGAATCAAGAAGGACCTTGCGTACTTTTTCTCCTGTCGAAGTTCCGCCCGGTTCTCGCGTCTCCACAACTTTGTAACCCGATGCCCGCAGCGCCGTCGCCAGCTTGCGCATCTGGGTGCTCTTGCCCGTCCCATCGAGCCCTTCGAATGTGATGAACTTCCCTCGTCGCGACATTCTGCCGAATCATATCAGCAGGCCGCACGCCACAAGATCGAGCGCACCGCTCGTGCACCCTCTCTCGCGGGCTGCTATATTCATAAATTCCGCTCAATGAAATTCTAAAGCCGGACCACTACCCGAATCGGAGCACTGGAATGAAACTTGCGAAGCTGCTGGGATTCGTTTGCGTTCTGATCTCATCGTTGCTCTGCTGGAGCGCAACTCCTCCTACGGTCACCCTATCGGTCGATGCCACTTCCGCTCCTCGCAAGATCTTCCACGCCTCTTTGCGCATCCCGGCCGCGCCCGGAGACTTGACCCTCTACTACCCGAAGTGGCTCCCCGGTGAGCATGCCCCAACCGGCCCCGTCGTTGATCTTGCCGGTCTCAAGTTCACGGCCGCTGGAAAAACTCTGAAATGGCGCCGCGACACGCTCGACGGCTACACGATTCACGCCGAAGTTCCCGCTGGCACAACGGAAGTTGCCGCCGAGCTCGATCTGCTTTCTCCCGCGACGTACGAAGGCGGGTTCTCCTCCGGCTCCTCCGCCACCGACAAACTTGCCATCATCAGTTGGAACCAGGTTCTCCTCTACCCCAAGGGCTGGAAGGCGGATGAAATCAGCTTCACCGCCAGCCTCAAAATTCCCGCCGGATGGAAGTTCGGCACACCGCTTCCCATCACCAGCCAAAGCGGCGATGAAATTCGCTTCTCCACCGTGCCGTTGACCATGCTCGTCGATTCCCCAGTCATTACAGGGCAATATCTGAAGATCGTTCCTCTAGCCCAGGATCCTCCGACGGAAATGGATATCGCCGCAGACAGCCCCTCGGCCCTCGACGCCCCAGCCGAAACCTGGAACCACTACAAAAGCCTGGTCGAGCAAGCCCAGAAGCTCTTCGGAGCGCATCACTATCGCGATTACCATTTTCTCTACACGCTAAGTGACCACGTCGCGCACTTCGGCCTCGAGCACCACGAATCCGATGACAGCCGCGTCGACGAGCGCTCGCTGGTCGACGACAACGCGCGCAAGCTATCCGCCGGCCTCTTGCCGCACGAGTACGTTCACTCGTGGAATGGAAAATACCGCCGCCCCGCCGATCTGGCCACTCCTGACTATCAACAGCCCATGCAGGATGATCTCTTATGGGTGTACGAAGGCCTGACCAACTACCTCGGCTACGTGCTTACCGCGCGGAGCGGACTTCTCAATCAGGATCAGAGCCGCGACGACCTCGCGCTCACCACCGCCGCCCTGGATCACACTCCCGGGCGTGAATGGCGCAATCTGCAAGACACCGCTGATGCCGCGCCCCAGCTTTACTTCGCTCCCGCCGCATGGGAATCCTGGCGCCGGTCCACCGACTTCTACCCCGAAGGCACTCTCGATTGGTTATGGACCGACGTCATCATCCGCCAGCAAAGCAAGGGACAGAAATCGATTGACGATTTCTGCAAGCTCTTCCACGGCGCTCCCAGCAGCGGTCCGATGGTGAAGACATACACATTCGATGATCTGGTCAGTGCGCTCAACCAGGTCGTAGCTTACGACTGGCGCGGATTTTGGAACGAGCGTCTCACCAACCACGGCCCCGGCGCGCCCCTCGGTGGCATCGAAGGCAGCGGATGGAAAGTCGTTTACGACGAAACGCCCTCCGAGTTGGAGAGCGCGGCCGCCGGCCTCTACCATCCCGCAACCGCAACGTTCTCCCTCGGACTCGAGCTTCGCGACGACGGCGAGATCGTAGACACAACCGAAGGCATGCCGGCAGCCAAAGCCGGTATCGGACCGGGCATGAAGATCATTGCGGTGAACGGGCACCGCTTTTCGAACGAAGTCCTGCACGAGGCGATTCGGGCAGCCAAGAACAGCTCCGAGCCAATCGCACTTCTGGTCGAAAACACCGACTACTTCAAGACCTACAAGATCGACTATCACGGAGGCGAACAGCATCCGCACCTGGTCCGCGAAGAGGCGAAGCCCGACCTGCTGTCCGACATCCTGCGAGCGAAATAATCGCGCCACCAGTGTGCGGCCCCAGGCACGATTGCACCCTTTGTGCACCTTAGTGCCCTTCGTGGTGAAAGCCGTTGAAGCGCGTAAGGAGAGAAACTCTCCGGACTGAGAGTCTGGACTGAGAGAAGGATTAGCCTAAGAAAAAGAGTAGCGACGCTACCGCCCGCGGGTATACCAGATCGATCCAGGCGACTTGTAATCGAACCCCTCGCCCCAAACAGCATGCGTATTTCCCGAGCCGTCGATCGCCATCCCGAAGTAATCGCCAAAAGGAAAACGGAAACCATCGCGGAGAATATAGTCCTCGTATCCGCGCGCGAAGCTCGAGAGTTGCACCTCCGGGCTCCACGTGGCCCCACCGTTAGTCGAACTGCGATAGTAGGTGTTCCACAAATGCTGCCGTGGATGCCCTTCTTCCGTCGTTCTCGCGTCCATCCACGCGATGCGGACATCGCCGGCGGCTCCCGCCACAATGGCTGGAAAACCATGCTCCACGTCGCCGCCCGCCGCCGATACGCTTACGTGCGAGGACCAGGTCGCGCCGCTCGTAGTCGACGAGGAAAAATAAATGCGCTCCGGTCCGCCGTTACTCCGCCCGGCATTCCACGCGGCATAGATGGCGCCAGACGCGTCAGAAGCAAGCGCAATCTGCGCGCCCAGGTAGCCCGCTTCGCAATTCTGCAGTGCACAAGCCGGCGGTGCCCCGGAAAGATCGAGCAACGTAGTAACCCAACTCCGGCCGCTGTCGGTCGATCGGCTTACGTAAATGCTGACCGGCTGCTTCGCCATATCCCGCTTCGCGTACGCCGTCCAGCCAAAGAACACATCCCCTGCCGGATCCACAGTTGCTCCGCCGGCCAGCGACCATCCCGGACCGTCGGTAGGATTCACATTCACCACGTTGAACGTTTGCCCGGCATCATGCGATGCCGCCACGAAAAACCGCTCTTCGTGATTGAACCCCACATATACGTCTGCGCCGCGAACTGCAAGCACGGGTTTATCCGCGTCTTCCTGCCCGCGTTCTGCCACTGAAAAAGACCAGCTACGCCCGAAATCGAGCGATCGCGCCACGATCACGTCGCGTTTGTCATTCTGAAGCCAGGATGCATAAACAGTCTGCCGGTCCTGGGGATCGACCACGATCTGCGGATCAAACTGTCCCGTCGTAAACGGCAGGATGGTGCGGGAAGGCTGCCAGGTCGCTCCATTATCGTCACTCACCAGCAGCGCGATCGTCGGCGCTGTGCAAGCCTTGCAATCTGAGACCGATCCGTATTGTGGATAGAGCACATAAAGATGCCCGCGCGCATCGGCCGCCATGGCTGGTTCCCACTGGTCGCCGTTCTTGTAGCCAAGACGGGCTTGTGGCGCGAATCCAGAGGCTGCCAGAGCAGTTTGGCCGCCGACCACGCCCACGAGCAGAAAGCAGGCGAGTCGCCGCAGGATTGCAGACTTGGCCACCAATCGATTGCTTGGGAAAGCCACGAAACGACGCTCCGGCGGGGGGAAACCCTGAATTCGGAATTTACCTTGATTCATACGGGGCGTCAATTGCCCAGGCCCTGATACGACGAGATTTTTACACTTCCGTCACGTTCCGGAAAACCCGCAATCGCCCACCTGTCACTTCTGGCGTCCGGCGAACATCTAAGATGTATATTCTGGAATCGGTGGACGAACCGACGCGTTCCTTAAAGCGAGGCGAAACTATGGAGAAGGCAACATTTGCGGCTGGGTGCTTCTGGGGAGTGGAAGCGACGTTCCGGCAAATCCCGGGAGTGATCTCAACACGGGTTGGCTACATCGGGGGCAAAACGCAGAACCCTACCTATAAAGAAGTGTGCACCGATGGCACCGGCCACGCCGAAGCAGTTGAGGTGGAATTTGATCCCTCCAAGGTCAACTATTCCGCGCTCCTGAAAGTATTCTGGGAAAATCATGACCCCACGCAACTGAACCGGCAGGGCCCGGATTGGGGCACGCAGTACCGTTCCGCAATTTTCTACCATTCGCCGGAGCAAAAGGCCGAGGCAGAATCATCGAAGCAGGCTCTCGAGCAAGCCCATCGCTACTCGAAGCCTATCGTTACGCAGATCGTCCCCGCCGTCGAGTTCTACCCCGCGGAAGACTATCACCAGCAGTATCTGGAAAAGCGTGGCCTGGCCACCTGCCACATTAAGTAGCCGTCGGTTCCGCCGGCACGTTCGGTCGGAAGAACATCAGCAGTACGAACCCTCCGACGTAGAACAGCAGGCTCTGCTGCAGGCTGGAGCCTCGTAAACGAAGCAGCAATCCGAAGATCGCGAGCGCATCGCACAGGGCATACGTGGCGATGTGCCCGGTCTTCCATTGACTCAGCGTCAACTCTTCTTCGCTCGAGCTACTGAGGCTGGCAGTCGCTGGTAAAACCAGGGTCCGGCGGACCACGAAGATCGTTCCCACGATCCCCACCGCGAGGCTGCTCAAAATGTAGCTCAGGGTCTGGTCAATTCTCGTCGCTCGGGGCGCGATCATCTCCCCCACAACAACGTAAAGGAGAATACTGGCCAGAAGGGCCCACTGAACCGCACGCAAAGTTTTCGAGGCGCGCGACATTCTGCGCCCATTTTCCCGCATTTGCAGGGCAAAGAATGTAAATTTTCATTGCATTCCCGGCCGATGTCCAATCTTTAGTAACCTGCGATGGATGCTGGAATTCAGTGGCCGTGACCGCTCGCCCCTTCCGGACGCAGCCGCAGAAATACCTGAAAAGAGACCGGTTGATCTCCATACGCCGCATCCAACACCGACGGTTTCGAATAACAGGTAATATCGCCGCCGATTCCCAGCCTCCACCGCCGTTCGCGCACCACATCGCGCTCTCCCCCAAAGGTGTATGCGCCGATCCGGTACGCAGGATGCACCGCCGCTTGCGGAAACAGTTCGTCTTTGTCGACGAGCTCGAGCCGCGAAAAGACATAATTCCGGTCGCGAAAATTTAGAGTCGACTCCGCCAGGTAGCTGTTCAGATTCTCATTCGTGGCTATTTTGTGGACCCGTCCCCAGATCAGCGTCGTCGCCCAATTGCCACGCTCGATCGGACGGTTGTATTCGATCGACGCCGATTGCCGCCACTGGCTTCCCGGCTCCAGCGCCTCGGGGTGTTCCAATCGTCCGATCGAGTATTCCGCCGTCCAATTTCGAGTGGGAGCGACCAGCGCTCTTCCCGACCACGAATCCAGCGCCGCCAGTTGAATGCTCCAGCGCTGCTCATTCGGTTCGCGCCCGTTGAACGCGGATGCCTCCAGCTTCACCCGGTCGAGGATGAAACCGGTCGTCACGACACCGAAACTGGTGTGCGTCGAATCCTGCAAGTGATGCGCCAGGGGTGCCATCGGAAGTTCCGACGCCGACGCCCGGTGCAGATACGTCGTTGGTCCCAGTGCGGGCTCGGCCGATGGCCCTCCGTAAAGCTCCCACGTAACTTTTTCTGTCAGCGGCAGCGTGTACAGTGCGGCCAGTTCTGCAAACACGTTGTGCGGATGCTGATGATCGATCAGCGGCTCGCCATGATACGTCTCCCCCGTTTGAAACAACTCGGGAAACCCGGGATGCGGCGAGGTCAACGATTCGGCGGAAAACATCTGCCGGAAAAGAATGGTTCCAGCCCCCAGCTTGTGCTGCTCCATTAACATGCCCCAGTTCACCGACTCCGCTTTCCCTGCCCCGCGCGGACCGCCTTGCTGGTTGTAGTCAATGAAAATCGATCCGTGCGCCATCACCTCCCAACCGCCTCGCATCCACATCCATTCCTTCAGCGGAACCGACGCAGGCTGCCAGCTCGTGCCCGACGAGGCATGAGGCGATGGTAGAAACGAAACGCCCTCACCCATCTGCATGTTGCCCATCTGCATGTCGCCCATCGAGGGCTGCATCTCATCCCCAGAGTGGTGCGCGTCTGCCGGCGGTTTTTGCGATCCGGCATCTTCCTGGGCAAACATTCGCCCTACCCACAGAAGCACTAAAAGAAAAAGAAGGACCGTCGCGATTTTCACCAGAACCTCATCCGCCGCAAAGCAGCGCAGACCACCGTGCAACCGGCGGTATCCAAAAATAGGGCTTCTAGCGCCCGAAGGGACGCAGCATCACAATGTCGGAGGTGACGAAAATCAGATTCGAAGAGGTACTAATCCTGGCGGGCCAATCGAGGAGGAAATCAAACGCGGAACCATGACAATCAATTTCGATGGAAAATCAAGACCGGAGGTACCCTCGCCGCAACTCACCACTCCCGCCCGCACCGAAAATGCCGCGCTCGGATGTGCCACGTCGTGGCTGGTTGCGCAACACTCGTGATTCGCCGGAACTGGCGCAGATGGTGCCTGATCGTGGCACCTCGCCGGATGCGCCGGCTCCGTGACCACAAATCCGCGCGCGAATGGAGTCGCGGCTCCCCACGCCAGCAGCAGCAGAACGCAAACTTGCGCGCCACGGTTCATTCGCTAAGTTCCCGTAATCTTGATCCGGATCTCTTCCGGCAGCCTTTGCCGGATCTCCTCCGGTAAACGGTCGTGCACGCGCCGCGCGCCTTCTTTCGCCGCGTCGAGCACCGTTACTGGCGCCGGCGTAGCCACCGCCACTCCCAGCCAGATCAGCGCCGAAGATGCGAAGCCGGCCAGCGCCGCGATCTCCAGCCAGAACGCATGTCTGGGCCCAAAATGCCGGATCACCCCGAATGCCAGCAGGAAAACCCCCGCTGAAACCGACGCCAGGGCAATCAGGCCCACGTCAATCATGCGATGGATTTTTTGCCGGTCGCGGCACCGCGCGCACGCCGCAAGGTGGCTTTCATAGTCCTCGCGCATCTCCGGCGCCAACCCGGAGATGTCGTATCTCCAGCCCGCCAGAATCTTTCCGACTATCGGGTCGATGCACTGCTGACTCATGAATTTGAGGCGACGTCTGACTACACGCGGATAGGCTGCAGGGGTTCGCTTTGTGATGCCAGAAGCAGGCGGTTCTGAAACAAGTTACCCCGAGCTGCAAGCGCCCTTTCTGCCCCTCTCCGCGCTATTTCCGGGTGATTGTTCTGATCAGAAAGATGCGCTAGCACCACAAACGTTGCATGATTATCATAATCGTTGGTGAAAAAATCGGCGAGCGCCTCGTTCGACAGGTGCCCCACCCGGCTCATCACCCGCTGCTTCACCGACCACGGATACGGCCCTCCACGCAGCATTTCCAGGTCATGGTTCGATTCCATCACCAGCACGTCGCAACCGCGTAAATGGTCACGCACACTCACCGGCAGGTAACCCAGATCCGTCGCGATTCCTACCTTGATGCCTTCGGCGCGGAAGGTAAAGCCCACCGGGTCCGCCGCATCATGCGGAATCGTAAATGGCTGCACCGCGATATCGCCGACCTGGAAGCTGCACCCGGCCTCGAACGGCTCGAGTTTCTCCACCTTCGGCCGCTCTCCGCTCTGGTTTCGGATCGCCCGCGCCCACACCTGGTATGTAGCACCCGTCATGAATACCGGGATCTTCAGCTTCTTGGCCAGCGTTGCCAGCCCGTACACATGATCAGAGTGCTCGTGCGTAATCAGGATCGCGGAAAGCGAGCGAGGATCTTCTCCCAGCAGCTTCATCCGCTTGAATGTCTCGCGCCCCGAGATGCCCGCATCAACCAGGATCCTCGTGCGCGCGCTCGACACCAGCGCGCAATTGCCGCGGCTTCCCGAAGCTAGCATGGAGACACTCACACCCATTGCTCGCAAGGATACGCGTGCTCGCTGTGGAATCGATAGTAACTTTCTGGTTAGCCGATACCCACGTGTAACGTCCGGCGTTCAGCTTCCGGCACCCGGCCCGAATTGAATCGCAAGCCGGGCGCCGGAAGCCTGTAGCCGTTTACTTCAACCCAACTCCGTAGAAATACGTGTAGCTCTGGTTCTGTTGCACCGGCAGCGCGGTCTGGAAACTCGAGAAGATCACCGCGTTCCCCTCGAACGACACATAGACATCCTGCTGCGAATTCGCGCTCGCGCTGCGGAACGTGAACATCCCGTACAGCGGGTCCGGCAGCGTGCTTGCGGTTCCGTCGTAGATGTATGGCGTATCGGCAATTGCCGTCAGCGTGCCCGACGCCATCGTCTGATTCTGGCTGTCGGTAATGGTCACCGCGCCATTCCCGCCGATCACCACCGTCGCCTTGCCCTCGCCCGCCGTACCGCTTTCGAAGTTGTTCGCTCCCATCTGTGCGTTCACCTTCGTGTAGTAGATCGCCGTGTAGGTCCCGGCCTTCGACGCGTCAAAGTCCTTCGACGCAGCCTTGGGTTCACTCAAGATCGTCCCGTTGCCCGTGTCCACCGCAAAAAAGCCATTCTGGGTTCCGAAAACGTATGATTGCCCGCCGCCGCTTTCATCAATGACAAAGAAGTTCCCCGAAGCGTCCTCCACGACGCTCGATGCCGGAAAGTTTCCGCTGTTAAACATGCTCTGCTGCTCGATCACCCCGAACGGCCAGTATCCGGCATGCTGCACATTGCCCTGCGCGTCCACGGTTATGGTTCCAATATCGATGCCGCCAGTCGTCGTGCGCATCTGGACGTAGTTGAAGTTTTTCCCGGCAAACGTGTTGATGTTGGCAGGAGCGCTCTCGATCGCCGTGATCAGCGCGGCCGTGTCCCGGTTTGGCCCCGCGTTTGCCGCTTCCACCATCAGCACAGTTCCCGGCACTTCATATCCGGCGAGAAGGTTCCCGTCTGGATCGCTGATGGCATATGTCCCGTCCGCGTTCACCGTGTACGGCACCGTGCCGCTCTCCCCGTTCGTGTAGTTCTTGTATGTAATCGTCTGCGCTGTGGAGTCGATAGAGATAGTAAGAAAATCTCCCACCGATGCGGTGCCGTTATAAGCGCGCACCGTGTTCGCCGGCGCGCCCAGCTTCGACGCCCCATCGCAACTCACCAGGAAACAGGCAATCCCCAACAACACCAATCTCGCAGTCTTCATCAGAGAAACCCTCCCTGAGAGACAGCAATCGGCGGCGCCCGGGAAAGCTTGATGGTTCCGTGGCGCTGGCGCTTACCGTGGTAATTGGAGATTAGGAGGGGCTCAGGAAAAAGTTTCAAGGTCGCAAAGTTTCAGGTTCCAGGGTCGCAAGGTTTCACGGTGTCTGCCCCTGCAGTCTCCGGAGCGAAGCCTTGAAACTTTAAAACCTTGAAACCTTCCTTCTCACTTTCCCGCCCGCAGGTCATCGACAACGCGGCGCATCACCGCGCCACCATACGCTCCGGCAATCCCAGGCAGGAACGCCAGAAACGATCCGTAAATCTGCGCCCGCGTGGGCTTCACGGTGAGAACGAGATAGGCGACTAACTCGGTGAGCGGAACAAAAGCCCCGACGGCGACGACCCAGCGCCACGGCCAGCGCGCCCGCAGCAGCCCGAGCAACATGCACGATGCCAGGACCAGCAATGCAGTAAACAGCAGATCGTCGATCGCAACATCCGCAATCCCGGTTCCAATGCCGCAGGCGGCAGCCAGGCAGTAGGGCCAAATGTCACTTCGCGTTGCATCCTGACCGCTCATCGGAGAAGGCGCGACCTGCTGAGATGCGTTCATCCCACATTCAACATCGACAATCAGCGAACGGAAATCATCAATACGTATAAAACCCTCGACCGCTCTTCCGCCCCAGCCACCCCGCATCCACCATCTTGATCAGCAACGGGCATGGCCGATACTTGGGGTCTCCCAAACCCGAATGCAGCACGCGCATGATGTCGAGGCACACATCGAGCCCGATAAAATCCGCCAGGGTCAGCGGCCCCATGGGATGCGCCATCCCGAGCTTGAACACTTCATCCACCGCCTCCGGCGTTGCTACGCCTTCCATCACCGCGTACATTGCCTCGTTCAGGAGCGGCATTAACACGCGATTGGACACGAATCCGGGAGCGTCGTTCACCTCCACCGGCGTTTTTTCCAGCTTCACCGACAGGTCGCGCACCGCCGCAAACGTCTCATCCGAAGTCGCCAGCCCGCGAATCACCTCCACCAGTTTCATCACCGGCACGGGATTGAAGAAGTGCATGCCAATCACTTTTTCCGGCCGCTTCGTCAACGCGGCAATTTTCGTGATCGAGATTGAGGACGTATTCGAAGCCAGAATGACCTCGGGGCGTGTGATCCGGTCGAGATCGCGAAAAATCTCTCCCTTGATCTCAAACTTTTCGGTCGCCGCCTCAATCACGAAGTCGCACTCGGCCAACTTCGCCCGGTCCGTCACCGGCTGGATGCGCGCCACCGCCGACGATTTATCTGCGGCGGTGATCTTGTTCTTTCCAACCTCGCGCTCCAGATTCTTGTCGATCGTCTGCAGCGCCCGATCCAGGAAACGCTGCTCCACGTCGCACAGCACGACATTCATTCCTGACCGCGCGAACACATGCGCGATCCCATTCCCCATCGTCCCGGCGCCGATTACTCCCACACGCTGAATCTGCATAAGCTCCCCTGCCCAGAAAACGTCCGAGTCTAACATCCGCGCTCGCTACACCGATGCCGAAGAGCGGCCCTTCAGGGTCACGTTCCGGCGCCCCCACGGAACCGGGCTTCAGCCACGAGGGGCATTTCCCGAACCCGCCGCCACCCTGACTAAAAACGCCCCGCGGTCCGTCCGTGTGGATCAAAACTGCGCTCGATTTCCACAGGAAAAATCTCAACTCGTGTGACGCACAACCTTTACTGAGAATTCCAGAAAGCGAAAATAGAGGGTGCGCTCAAAAACCGCCATCCCGGGAGCGTCTTGGCAAATAACCATGAAGAGCCTTTCCCTAAATCGTCGCGATCTACCGATAACCTGCATGGGGAGGCAAAAATGTAAACGCAAATCCTTTGTTCTCAATACCTTGGCTACAACTTATTTAAATGCAATACTTTGCAAGGATTCATGCCGGGCGAAATCCGCCAACTCCTGGTTCATCAATACTTTGCGCGAATCGATGATGAAAAAAAATTTCGTGCAGACGCGCCGAAGTCAAAACCCCTTCCGTATGTGTGCCAGGAACGGGGCCGCAAAGCTCGCGCTTCGACTGCCCTCGACGCTTGCAGAGATGGCGTCCCTACGAGGTGTAGACTGAATTCAGCCCTAATCTCATTCATTCGCTTCGAAAGGAACTCTCCCATGGCAACGCTTGAAGCCCCCGTCCGGCCGCGTTCCGGACAGCACACCGGCCCGTTCGTCAACGAACCATTCTTCGACTTCCGCAATGAAGAAAATGCGCGCCGCATGCGCGCCGCAATCTCGAAAGTGCGCGCGCAACTCGGCCGCGAGTATGACCTCATCATCGGCGGCAAGCGCGTCAGGACCTCGGACAAGATCAAGTCACTCAATCCTGCCAAGCCGTCGGAGATCGTCGGCGTCCACCAGAAAGCGGGCAAAGAGCACGTCGAGCCCGCGATGAACGCCGCGCTGAAGGCCTTTGAATCCTGGAGCCGCACCTCGGTCGAAGAACGCGCTGGCCTGGTGTTCCGCGCAGCCGACCTCATGCGCCAGCGCAAGATGGAATACATGGCGTGGCTCGTCTTCGAAGTCTCGAAGAATTGGGGCGAAGCCGACGCCGACATTTCCGAAACCATCGATTTCTGCGAGTTCTACGCGCGCGAGGCCCTGCGGCTCTCGAAAGCGCAAACACCGGTGCAGTTGCCCGGCGAGCGCGACACCCTGCGCTACATTCCGTTGGGCGTGGGCGCCGTCATTCCGCCGTGGAATTTCCCCTGCGCCATCATGGCCGGCATGACGCTGGCCTCGATCGTCAGCGGCAACACCGTGATCCTCAAGCCTTCGAGCGACTCACCCACTATTGCCGCCCTGTTTGTCGAGCTTCTCGAAGAGTGTGGCATGCCTGAAGGTGTGGTGAATTTCTGTCCCGGCTCAGGCGCCACCTTCGGTGACGCCATCGTCGCCCATCCCAAGACTCGCTACATCGCCTTCACTGGATCCCGCGAGGTCGGATTGCACATCAACAAATCCGCCGCGGAACAAGGCCCCGGGCAGATCTGGATCAAGCGCACCATCCTCGAGATGGGCGGCAAGGACGCCATCATCGTCGACGCCGACTCTGACATCGATTCCGCCGTGGAAGGCGTTGCCGCTTCCGCTTTCGGATTCCAGGGACAGAAGTGCTCGGCCTGTTCTCGCGCGATTGTTGACGAGCGCATCTACGACAAATTCCTCGAGCAGTTGAAGGCACGCGTCGAAAGAATCCATGTAGGCGATCCCGCCGAGAACGCCAACATGGGCGCTGTCATCAACGAAGGCTCGATAAAAACCATCCTGGGATACATTGAGCAGGGCAAAAAGGATGGACGCCTCATTACCGGCGGCGAGCGCGCCAGCGAAGCCGGCGAAGGCTATTTCCTCCGTCCCACGGTGATCGCCGATATTCCCCCCAGGTCGAAACTCGAGCAGGAAGAAATCTTCGGACCGGTGCTGGCCGTGATCAAGGCCCGCGGCTTCGATCATGCCCTCGAGATCGCCAATGACACGGAATTTGGTTTGACCGGCGCCGTCTATACGAAGTCGCGCGACAAGATCGAGCGGGCTATCCAGGAGTTCCACGTCGGTAACTTGTACATCAATCGCAAGTGCACCGGCGCAATGGTCGGCGCGCATCCTTTCGGCGGCTTCAACATGTCGGGCACGGATTCGAAGGGCGGCGGACCGGATTACCTGTATCTGTTCACGCAGGCCAAGTCGATCGGCGAGAAGGTCTAAAGAACGAGTCGCGGCGCGGACGCGTTCGTCCGCGGCTGATTTGGAAGGGCGCGGCTTTGAGCCGCGCCGTTCGGCATTACACAAAGTTTGACGGGGCTTGAGCCGCTGAGGGAATCTGGCCACCACAACCACAGCAATGGGCATCGCTGCCGCGGCTTCTCTTCTGGTCGCTGCGATGGCTTTTCCGCTGGCCGCCCCCGAAAACCTGAATCCTCTTCTCGAACCGCTCCTCAAGAAATACGACCTGCCCGCGCTCGCCGGATCGATCGTGACCAGCAACGGCCTCGTCGCCGCCGGCGCCGTTGGAGTGCGCAAGTACGGGACCGATACCCCCGTCACCCTCAACGACGAATTTCATCTCGGCTCCGACACCAAGGCGATGACCGCGACTCTTCTCGCCATGCTGGTTGAGGAGGGTAAGCTCTCATGGGACACAACGCTGGAACAAGTCTTCCCTGAGCTAGCGCCGACCATGAACCCTGCGTATCGAAAGGTCACGATCGAGCAGATGCTCGCCCACCGTGCCGGGTTCACCGAAGACAGTTGGCCCAAGGGCATGACTTTTGCAGAGGTTCACACCATTCCGGGTACACCACGCGAACAACGCGCGGCCTACGTCGCGATGGTGCTCCGCGAGGTTCCGGCCTACACGCCGGGCAGCCAGTTCCTTTATTCGAATCGAAGCTACGCGGTCGGTGGTGTGATCGCAGAAAAAATCGCGAATGATTCGTGGGAAAATCTGATGCAGAAGCGGATCTTCGATCCGCTCGGCATGCGAACCTGCGGGTTCGGCGCCATGGGTACTGCCGGCAAGATCGATCAGCCGTGGCAGCACAAGCTGCTGCTGACCTTTCACCGGCCGATCGAACCCGGCCCCAGAGCGGATAACCCTCCAGCGATCGGCCCAGCGGGAACGGTGCACTGCTCGATCGTGGATTGGGGAAAGTTCGTGACCGCGCACCTGCGCGGCGAGAAGGGCGAGCCCGGCATCCTGAAGCCAGAAACATTCAAGCGGCTGCACACGGCACCCTACGGAGACTACGGATTCGGCTGGGTGCCCGCCGACCGTCCCTGGGCCGGCGGCCGCGCGCTCAATCACAACGGGAGCAACACACAGAACTATGCCATCGTGTGGATGGCGCCCTTTAAAGATTTCGCCGTGCTCGTCGCTACCAACCAGGGCGATACGTTCGATGCTTGCGATGCGACGGCGTGGGCGCTGATCCAGCACTTCACGCAGAGCAAGTGACTCGGTCTATTTCGGCGTGGGTGGCGCGGCCGCAGGATTGCGCTCCACAAACCCACGCTGGTGCCAATAAGGATAGATCGGCGCCACATCGCTGGCGAGATCGAGCTTCTTGACCTGCTCGGCGGTCAAGTTCCATTCAGCCGCACCGAGATTCTGCCGCAGCTGCTCTTCATGGCGGGCGCCCATGATCACAGACGATATCGTCGGGCGCTGCAGTAGCCAGTTCAAAGCGATCTGCGGGACGCTCTTCCCCGTCTCTTTTGCGACCTCATCGAGCGCATCGACGACCTTGAACAAGTATTCGTCGGCAGCCTGCGGGCCCATGTCGGCCGTCTTGTGCAGGCGGCTTTCTTTCGGAAGCGGCTGGCCGCGGCGGATTTTCCCCGTGAGACGCCCCCAGCCGAGAGGGCTCCAGACCAGCGCTCCCACGCCCTGATCCACCCCCAGCGGCATGAGTTCCCATTCGTACTCGCGCCCGATCAGCGAGTAGTAGACCTGGTGCGCGACGTAACGTGGCCAGCCGTAACGGTCGGCGACGTCGAGCGACTTCATGAGGTGCCATCCGGAAAAATTCGAGCAGGCGATGTAGCGCACCTTGCCGCTCGTCACCAGGGTGTTGAAGGTGCTCATCACTTCGTCGATCGGCGTAAGGGCATCGAATCCGTGCAGATGGTAGATGTCGATGTAGTCGGTGCCGAGCCGGCGCAGGCTGTCTTCGCAGGCTCGAATCATGCGGTAGCGGGAGGATCCGGCATCGTTTGGGCCAGTACCGAAGCGGAAAGTAGTCTTGGTGGAAATGAGAATCTGGTCACGTCTGCCGGCAATGGCTTTTCCCAGAATGCTCTCGGACAGACCATTGGAATAAATGTCGGCGGTATCGAATAGATTGACGCCCGCTTCGAGGCAGATGTCGACGAGGCGCGTGGCTTCGGCGACATCGCTCGAGCCCCAGGCTTTGAAGAATTCGTTTCCTCCACCAAATGTTCCCGTGCCGAAACTGAGGGCAGGGACTTTCAATCCCGAACGGCCCAGCTGTCGATATTCCATAGGCGATAGATGAGATTGTGCGCGGGAAGATTCTGGAGATTGATGACATCGGGAAAGACGGACTCCGGAGCAGACAAGAAGGCCGCCCTTTTGAGGCGGCCGTTGATCTTGATAACGACTACTGCGCTACGCTCGCCGGGGCTTGCGGTTGCGTACCGGCTGCGGTTGCGGCAGCTGCTTCGTTGAGGATGCGGTGGTGAATCGTGAACAGCGCCAGCTCAAGACGGTCCGACACACCGATCTTGTCATAAACGTTGCGGAGGTAATTCTTGATGACCTGTTCGGTGGTGCCGAGTTGGGTGGCGATTTCCTTGTTTTTATAGCCCTGCACGATGAGCGCCACGATCCGTAGTTCCTTCGCGGTGAGGCGATCGCGGACGCGCAATCCGACCATATCGTTCTCAGTCAGTTCGCTGGGGACGGCGACGTCCTGTACCCAGGATTCGCCGCGAGCGACTTTGCGGACGCAATCGACAAGGGCGGCGCTGGTCACATTGCGATAGACGACACCATGGGCGCCGTTGGACATGTGGCGCTGAGCGCTCTCGCCAGTATCGGCGAGGACGATGACTCGGGTTTTGGCCTTGTTGGCGGCGGTGACTATGGCAGCAAAGTCACCGTGGAATCCAGCGGCCACGACCAGCACTGCCGCGCGGAATTTATCGATCGCCATGAACATCTGTTCCGGCGTTTGTGCCTGGGCAACGATACGCATCTCGTCTTCCACTGCCAGTACTTTCGCAATACCCGCCCGGAAGATAGCCTGGTTATCGGCCAGAATCAGTTTGAGCATGTGTCAGCTCCAAAAAAAGTCTAGGAGTTCCGAACGAACTCGTAAGAGTCGATCACGCACGCGACGCCGCGTCCTTCACCACCAGATCCAGTTTCGTCGGCGCGCACAACGCGGCCCTTACATTGAATGGTCACGTTTTCCGGCCCGCCGGTCATCTCGGGCGGCAACGTGATCTCAAATTCAACGGGGGATCCAATTTCGAGGGACGCATCAGCACGGATGTAAACACCGGCCGCGCTGAGATTTCCCGTCATACCATTGGCATCGGTTTCGCCCTTGTGAATCTTGATCGGCAATTCCAGCGGAAATCTTTTTCCTGTCCGCGCTTCTTCGCCCACGGGGCCTCCTCTAGGCTGGCCTGATCTCTCGTTAGCGAATGAGGTCAACGACGTCAAACCAAGCTCCTGGCGGGCCAAAGCCCGTTTTTCCACTCAGGGAGCGGTTATATCACGAAAGTCCCTCCGGTAAAAGCCTGAGAACCCGCTAGTTACCGGTAGCAACTAGATTCCCCCCCGGTGTCGCAAGGGGAGGAAAGCCTGATAAATCTGCCTGCCGGCGGGGGTGTTTTAGTGGCTGGAGGTCGAAATGTCCCTGTGTGGCGGGACGTGTTTCACGTTGATATTCCGAGAAATTCTCGGTTCGTAAAGGTTCGTAACGGAAGAACGCAGGCGGAAGCAGCCTGCTGGAATTCCGAACTCACGGTAGAGCGAATTCGCCTCCAACCTCCCGGCAAGAGCATCCAAGGATTCACCGGGTGGTCTCTTGGGCACTCCCATACGCACAGATGAAATCTTGACGTGCGTTCTGAGTGTTCGGCGTAGGAGCGGCGCGTCGGTTTACGTGTTAGGTTGATGGAGAAATGCTCGTCCGACGGCTCAGCCGTCGTATGAAAGGTGCGTTCGCATGAGACGTCAAATGAGCACGGTTCGGCATTTTTCCAATGTTGTCGCAATCTTCGCGTCGCTAATGATCGCGTTATCTGTCTCCCTTTGCGGCCAAACTCAACCATCGTCCTCGGCCAAACCGAGCACGTCGACAGCGGGAACGCAGACTGGAAATGCAGCCGCGCCGCAAAAGCCTCCCACGCCCACCCCGGAAGCGAACGCACCAGGCGTGCTCGTACAACTGAATACCGCGCTCGAAAGTCTTGCCCAGAAGGTGTCTCCGGCCGTGGTCCAGATCCTGGTGACGGGGTACGGCCAACTTCACGAGGAAGATCGCTCGCAGACGGCTTTGATCGTTCGCCAGCACGCAGTCGGGTCCGGGGTTATCGTCGATGCCTCCGGGTACGTCATAACCAACGCCCATGTGGTCGAAGGCGCGCAGAGGATTCAAATTGCCTTGCCTCTGTCCGGGGATTCGGGCGTGCAGGTCCCGGTCGGGAAGCGGCGGATTTTCGAGGCCAAGCTGGTGGGACAGCATAAAGAGACCGATCTGGCACTGCTCAAGATTGACGAGGGCGGCCTTCCGACATTGTCCCTCGCCACACAGCAACGTCCACAGGTTGGGGAGTTGGTATTTGCCATCGGCAGCCCTGAAGGATTGCAGAACTCACTGACCATGGGCGTGGTGAGCGCGGTGGCGCGCCAGGCAAACCCGGATAAGCCCCTCACTTATATTCAAACGGACGCTCCAATCAATCCCGGCAACAGCGGAGGACCGCTGGTCGACATGAACGGGAATGTAATTGGTATCAACACGTTTATCCTCTCGCAAGGCGGGGGCAGCGAAGGATTGGGTTTTGCGATCCCGGCGCGAGTCGTGGATTTCGTATATCGCAGCCTGCGCGCCCACGGACATGTGCATCGCGTGGAGATTGGAGCGGTGTCGCAGGAAATTACGCCGACTTTGGCGGACGCGCTGCACCTGGCGCGGCACTGGGGCGTGATCGTCGCCGACGTGAACCCGGAGGGTCCGGCGGCTGCCGCCGGCCTGCAAGTGCAGGACATCATCCTTAGCGCGGACGACCGGCGTATCGAGACACTGCCCTCTCTCTCGGCGGCGCTGTACCTGCATCGGATCGATCAGGTAGTGAAACTTGAAATCTTGCGTGGGACCGAACGCAAGACAATTTTCATTCCGGCGATTGAGCATCGCGACCACATGGATGAACTGCTTGACCAGATCGACTCGTCCAACAGCCTGGTTCCACGCCTGGGGATTCTGGCGATTGATTTAACGGACGATCTGCGTTCGCGGTTGGGAGCGCTACGAATTCCCTCGGGCGCTATCGTGGTTGGACGAGCGGCAGACTTGATTCTGCCGGATACTGGTCTGCAAGCCGGAGACATTGTGCACCAGCTGAATTCTCAGCCGATCGAATCGGTGAGCGCGTTGCGCACAGCAACGGCCGCTCTGAAGGCCGGCGATCCTGTAGCCTTGCAAGTCGAGCGGGACGGTGGATTGATGTATGTAAGCTTTGAAATCGAGTAACGCAGACTAGCTTCCCGATCTGGCTGCCGCGGCTTTTGGAGTCGCAGTCTGAAGCAGCGTTCCTAAACCTGCGCTCAGGACACCCACTACCTGCAAGTCGGTACTTGTGAAGGCGTCGGCGGCGGTGCGATAGAGCGCTAAAACGGCCACCACTCCGTCCTCACCTGCCACAGGTACGGCAAGAGCCGATCGTAGCGTCGTAATTTTTTTCGGATCGTTTAAATAACCGGGCTCGACTGACGGATTTCCATTCAAGATCGGCTTGTTATTCTGCGCCACCCAACCCGACAGTCCTTCACCTAACGGGATCCTGAGAGACATGAGCAAATCCGAGTTCTCGCCGTTGACGAACTCAGGAGCCAGAACGCCATTGTTCAGGCGATAAAGTGCGAGGGCAGAGTTCGGAACTAAACGCTTCAGGCGCACGGACACAAGCGCTCCCAAGTCTTCGGGCGACAAGGAAGTGACGTGCGCGACTCCGGCAATTTCAGCAGCCAGCCGGGCTGCCAATGCGAGCGAACCCATGTCGTTAGTGGCGCGGGAGATGGGGCTCTGAGGCTCGGGAGCTTCGGCAAATCCGGCGTCAGGGGCAAGGCCGCGTTCAATCTTCAAATCGGTAGACAGTTTCGGGGGTGCCTGCATGGGCTGCTCGCGAGCCAATTTTTCCAGCTCGAGAAAGCGCCGCTGCAGCACGGCAACGATGCGCGGGTCGAAGCTCTTGCCCGAATCCATGGCGACCTTCGCCATAGCTTCTTCCAGCGGAAGGGCTTTACGGTACTGGCGATCAGAAGCTAACGCGTCGAGACAATCGACGGCGGCGAGGATGCGGGCTCCAATCGGAATTTCCTCTCCGGAAAGGCCGTTGGGATAACCGCTGCCATCCCATTTCTCGTGGTGCGCCCTCACGATCGGGACCACAGGGTAGGGAAAATTCACCTGCTCGAGAATCTCGGCTCCGACAACCGGATGAATCTTCATCTTCTCGAATTCATCCGGCGTCAGTTTGCCCGGCTTAGAGATAATGTGTTCGGGAACGGCCAACTTTCCAATGTCGTGCAAGACGGAAGCGGCTTTCAAAGCTTCCGTTTCGTCTTCGCTCAGGCCGAGATCTTTGGCCAGCTCGACGGCGTAGACGCGAACGCGCTGCAGGTGCTCGCCCGTCGTTTGATCTTTGGCTTCGATTGCCAGGGCCAGCGCTTCAATGGTGCGAAGGTGAAGACTTGATACCTGTTCGGCGTGCCGTTTTTCCGTTTCAAGCTTTCCGAGATAGAGGCGATACGAGCGATAGAGAAGATAGATTGGCGGAAGAATCAGAAGCGATGACTGCCAGCCAACGTGGGCATTCAGGAGATGAACGAGTCCGGCAGCGGCCGCGCCGACCATGTAATAAGGGAGCGACCAGAGATAGCTGTCGTTCCACACTTTGAGAACAGGTTTCTCTTCGGTCAGCCCGATGATGGTCGACATGGCCAGGGTGTTGCAGCCGAAGTGAGTGACAGCGGCGGCCAGCAGTGCGAGCGGGCCGGCGGCGTGCAAGAGATATACGACGACCAGGCGGTAGGCGCCGAAGGCCATCGCACTGGAAATAGTGACTTGCGACAGATTGAAAATCAGCTGAACGGGCTTGGGCCGGCGGGCCGGCCTCCAATAGAGCTGCGTCAGAGTGCTGGCGAGGCCGATCACGAGGGTCTCGGGCAGGCTCAGTTCAAGAATGCCCAGCAAGGTAAAAAGAAAGTTGACGGAGAGCGTTCCTTCGATGCCGGGCAGGCTGGCTTTCAGCGGTGCCACCAGCAGCGCAGCCAGCAGATAACAGACGAACTTGACCGGGTCGCTAGATTGCCAGTGTGGCAAAGACAACGCAAAGCACGCGCCGGCGGCCAACGCGGACAAGGCGACAAAGCACCACGAACCGATGGAACGACCCCACGACATATCGGAAGATGCTTAAATTTTCATCAATTTAGCGGGGTCTGTCTGTTGAAAATACATCTCTCCGATTACCAAGGTTTTGCGACCAACTCTATTTGTTTCAAATGTTTACATCCTAGACAGAACAAATCCTGACCATCAGGTTGGCGGGACAGGATGTCCCATGTCCCGGTGGATGGGACAAAACGCCCGGAACACCCTGCCTCTGCGTCCCGCAACCCATTGAATACATTGAGGTAACGCCAACCGCTTTGGCGTATTACCTGCAGCATTGAAGGCTACTTGGGGTGCGGTTGCGCCTGTGGGCGCTTATTTTTGTGGGGGAACGATGAAGAAAGTTCTGATCGCTCTGATTCTTTGTGCGGCAACGCTGTCATTCGCGGCCGACACCACCAAGCTTTCGCCGGATATACAGAGCATGAAGTCCGCGAAGGCGCCCGTTCAGGTCGTCATCCAGTACCGGAGTGCGCCGAGTTTGCTAGATCTGAATCTGCTGGGAAGCCTGGGATCGATCCTGAATTCTTTGCCACTGGTAAATGGCATTGTGGCGCAGCTTCCGCTGGCGAATATCCTTTCGCTTTCGAATCAAAGCAATGTGAAGTACATCAGCCTGGACCGCACACTGTCGCCGAGCTTGAGCAACGCGGCGCCGGCCGTAAATGCTTTTGCGGCGTGGCAGAGTGGATATACGGGCGCGGGCGTCGGCGTGGCGCTTGTCGATAGCGGCGTCGCCAGCAATTCGGATCTGAATGGCGGCCTCTTGGGGCTTTCGCGCGTTGTATGGAACCAGAGCTTCGTCCCGGGAAATCCCAGCGCCACGGATCAATTCGGGCATGGAACTCACGTTGCGGGGTTGATTGCGGGGAACGGAGCCAATTCCACAGGGCCGAACTATACGAAGACTTTCGAGGGAATCGCTCCGAAGGCGAACATCATCAACCTGCGGGTTCTCGACCAGAATGGAGCGGGCACCGATAGTGCGGTGATTGCGGCGATCAATACGGCGATCACGTTGAAGCCTCTGTTCAACATCCGCGTACTGAATCTGTCGCTGGGCCGGGCGATCTACGAATCGTACACGCTCGATCCGCTGTGCCAGGCGGTGGAAGCGGCATGGAAGAACGGGATCGTGGTGGTGGTCGCGGCCGGAAACAATGGCCGTTATCAGCCGACGGATGGTTACGCGACGATCACGGCGCCCGGCAACGATCCTTACGTGATTACGGTGGGTGCGATGAAGACGATGGGGACGCCCACACGCGTGGACGACCTGATCGCCAGCTACAGTTCCAAGGGACCAACCGTGATCGACGCGATCGCGAAACCCGATATCGTTGCTCCGGGAAATCTTCTGGTGTCGCTCGAAGCTCCGGGATCGACACTGTACAACGAATATCCCGGAAACCGCGTTCCCTATAACTTTTACGTGCAGGGAGGCAGCAACGCATCGTCGACGAACTACTTCACGCTTAGCGGGACGAGTATGGCTACAGGCGTGGTCAGCGGAGTCGTCGCCGATCTGCTGCAGAAGAGCCCGTCGCTCACTCCGGACCAGGTGAAGGCGCGGCTGATGAAGACGGCGTGGAAGTCGTTCCCGGCGTTCAGCAGCACGACCGATCCGACGACCGGGATCACTTACACCGACCAGTACGACGTATTCACGATCGGCGCCGGGTACGTTGACGTAGAAGCCGCGATCACCAGTACAGACGTAGCCAAGGGCAGCGCGATGTCACCGGTCGCTACGTACAATTCGACGTCGGGCAACGTCTACTTCAATGATTCTGCGAGCGCCGTTTGGAACACGTCGTCCGCTTGGTCGAATGCGGCAGTCTGGGGATCATCGCAGTTTGTGGTTGGTGCGCCGCCCTCGACGATCAATGGCAGCAACGCTCTGTGGGGAAGCAACGCCCTGTGGGGTTCCAATGCGCTGTGGGGCAGCAATGCCTTGTGGGGCTCGAACGCACTGTGGGGTAGCAATGCCCTGTGGGGAAGCAACGCTCTCTGGGGAAGCAGCGTTTCTCAAGGCGAGAAATAGTCCGAATCAGGGGGGAGGCCGCAGTCGAGAGACTGCGGCTTTTTTCTTTGGCAGTCTCTCTCGCCGGGAATTCAACGATAAGCAACTAGCGGGCCAGCGAGGTTCTGGCCAGTGCGGCGCGCAATTCGTCCGGCTTGAAACCGTAGGGGCCGGGATTGCTTTTGTAGACTACGCGTCCCGCGGGATCGATCAGATACATGCGCTCGGGCCAGGCCGTGTAGGCGCTCTCGGTGGAGTTGCCAAATTCGTCGACGACAGCGGGAATCTCAATTCCCAACTTGCGTACGCATGTGCCTGCCACCGCGGTCCGTTCGTCCTCGCTGCGCGGACTCGCGAACAAGACTTTGTCCTTGAGATTGCTTTCAGTCTGCCAGACATCGGTGGGATGCGCTTCTGTGATGTAGACGACGAGGAAAGAAACTCGACTTTCATACTCGTGATAGAGCTTGTTGAGGGCAGGAACCTCCCGCCGGAACGGCGGTCAGGTATAACTTCCGAAGATGAGAACCGCCGGGCGGCCTTGGGCGGAAAAAGAGGAAAGCTGCACCGTGCCAGTCTTGTCCAATTTTTCCAAGGTGAAGTCGGGAGCATGATCTCCAATTTCGAGCTTTCCGGCGCGGGCGTGCCGCCACAGCGTGGAGAAGGGCAGCACGAAGAACGCGTAAGGCTCGGGAACCCGCGCCATCACTCGGCCAAACTGCTCGGGCGGACGGCGCATGATGCCATAAAGTCCCATGCAGGCCACGACCCACAGCAGCGCAACGACACACAATCCCGTGAGAACTGCCTTGAGTGCTGATTTTTGCTTTGGGCTCACCGAAACGTTTTCACCCCACAGACAAGTGCCGCGATTATAGGGATGCGTAGGGGACGATCAATAACAGGAAAATAGTATTTGAGCTGTTGGCAAGTGCAGATCTTCGCTTGCCGAGATCAGAACGCGCCGCCGCCACCGCCACCGAAGCCTCCGCCGGAGAAGCCGCCACCACCGCCAAAACCTCCACCGCCAAAACCGGACCCCGTGGAACTGGCGCGCGGCGCTGAAATGAAGACCTGGTGCATGTCGGTAGCCATGCTGTTCATCGAACTGGAGAAGAAAATCGGATTAAAAGCCGTGCCGGGATAGCCGCCAGGCCCTACGTACCAGGTTGGCGGGTCTTTCACGATTCCGGCGAAGGCCTGAGCCCAGTGATGCTCGACTCCGAGGGCCATAGCGTAGGCAAGATATTTTTCGAAGGTGGTCGGCGGCATGAGCTTGAGACGCTCACCGTCCACGCGGTTCATGAACTCCTGAAATCCAAGGACTGCTATGCGGACGCGGCTGCCTTTGAGAGTCTTGGCGGTCATGACACGCGCGAAGAGCCACCAGATCAGCGCGGCGGTGAGTGCGGAAGCGACGAGCAAGGGAGCGGAGCTGAAGAAATTCGCCCAGCCCAGGTATTGGAAGAGGCCAAATGGAATCAGAATCACGAAGACAGCGACAACGTTGTAGCCGTTGGCCGATTCGGGGTCGAGCAAGTAGATCCCCTTATTTTTGAGGGCGGCCATGATGTCCTGCCGGATGATGGGCACGGCGGTATAGAAGCGGTTTTTCAGGCTCGATAGGCGCGCCTCCTGCCCGCCGGCGAAGACGTTTTCGAGCATGACGCGTTCGTGCGGGACCAGGGTTTGATCCGTGAGAGCGGACAAAGGCTTGAGCAGATGGAATACGTAATCTTTGTGGGTAAAGAGGAGTCCTTTGTCCTCGGTTTCTTCGATCTTGATGTATCCGCGCACCGCAAGGTCGACCATAGTCGAGGTGATGTCGCGGGGATGAATCGTGTCGTCGAGGAGCGTCCCCGCCTCGGCAGGCGAGATACCGGGCGGCGGTTCGTACATAGGAGCTACGGACATGCCGGGATCGGGATCGCGGCCTTTGTACCACCAGAGGGTGAACATCACCGCGAGCGTTACCAGGGGAAGGAACAGAACCGGGTTGCCGCCCACAAACCAGAAGAAACGGGTGATAGCGCCGGGCTCGCGGAGAATTCCTTTTGGAATGTAAACGTCGATGGTCAGCCCACCACGCATGGGGAGAGGATTATTCGTTTCGAAGTTCGCCTCCGGACCCACGATCTTGCTGCTGGCATCGCGCTCAGCAGATCCGTACACGCCGGTAAATGCCTGGGCACTCAGAGAGCCTGTCGCGGAATCGGGAAATCGAACAGCGGCCGTCGCGTGATCGATCGGCACAGGCCAGTCGTTGCCCGTGACGTTCCAGTAAAACTCATCGTGACTTTCGAAAAAGCGCATGCCATTGCGAACTTCGTAAGCGATCTCGACGGTCTTAGTGGTATCCACAGCACCCGGAATGAAGATCTTCAGATTGCGCTCGCCGTGGGAGATCGAAGAATCGTATTTGAGATCGCCGCCCTCTCCGTCACTGACTCGCAGCACATGGAGGTAGAGTTCGTAGTTCGTGCCATTGGGGCCGGGATACTCAATTGGAATCTGGCGGTAGATGCCATGCCACTCGCCGACAAAGGCGACTGAGATGCGTTCGGTAACCACTGCGCTGCCGTCTTGCGCGATATCGATGCTGTCGTGGAAATCGGAGACGCGCCACGATTTCGCCGCCAGGGGCGCAGCCAAGACAAGAATGACCGCAAGTAACTCGGGCAAGCGAAGCTTGCATCGTCGATTTGCGCGGTTCTTGGCGGGCAACGTCTCTACGGCGGAAGTGACGATCATGTTGCTAGAACTTCACTTGAACTGGCTCACGGTCCGCGTCTGTGGTTTCGAAGAACTGGCGCTGGGTGAAGCCGAACATTCCGGCAATGATATTGGTTGGGAACGATTGAATTTTTGTATTGAGATCCCGAACCACCGCGTTGTAATAACGCCGGGAGTTCTGAATGGAATCCTCAGTCTGGCTAAGCGATCCCTGCAGCTGCGTGAACTCTTCGGAAGCTTTCAGCTGAGGATAGTTCTCGGCTACGGCGAATAGAGTCTTCAAAGCGCCCGTCAGCTGGTTCTCGGCAGCGGCCTTGTCGGCCGGAGTCGTGGCCTGCATCGCCTGCGAGCGGAACTTCGCAATATCCTCGAAGGTACCTTTTTCGTGGGCCGCGTACCCTTTGACGGTCTCAACCAGGTTGGGGATCAGGTCATGACGCCGCTTCAGTTGCACGTCAATATCGGACCATGCCGAGTCGCAACGGACCCGGAGCTGCACGAGCCCGTTGTACATGCCGATCAGGACGACGGCAATGATGACCAGAATGATCAGGACGGCGATGATCATGACGACCTCTCAGCTTTTGAGAAAATGAAATTGCGAAATTCAATGGGACGGTAGCACAGCGGAAGTCTTGGCGCAAACCGGATGACGGCGCAATTGATTATTTGCTAGAGAAAACGAGAAAGGTTGAAAGCAAATAGCGGAAAGCTCGATTTACGGCTGCGGCGCGAAGTAGCCTTTGCGGGCCCGGACCTGCAGATCTTTCTTCAGGGAGGAGATCTCGATGCTGCGGTAGCGGCCATCCGCGTCGAAGTCAGCGGGTTTGTAGGAGACGACGTATTGACTGCGCAGTTCGTCCTCGATCGCGGCAAAGGAGTGAGTAATATCCTTCATCTTGAATGGGAAGAAGGCTCGTCCGCCAGTGGCTTCAGCCATCTGCTCGAGAACGCGATCGCCGCGCATGACCAGGCCGCTGTCATCGGTTGAAATCGCATAAATGATGACTTCCGAGCGTTGTGCCATCTCGATGGCTTGGGCCTTCGTCATCTCGCTCTGATTATCTTCGCCATCGCTGACGATGATGATGGCTTTCCGCACCGGATGTTCCGGACGATCTTTCAGGAACTTTTCCTTGCAGGAGCGGTAGACAGCGTCATAGAGGGCGGTGCCGCCGCCATCGTGCAACTTGTGAACGCTCGCCGAAAGAAGTTGCACGTTGTCGGTAAAATCCTGCACCAACTGCATATGGCTGTTAAACCCCTCGACGAATGCCTTATCGAAGCCAACCCGCAGCGTGTGTTGCAGAAAAGAGGTGGCCGCGCCTTGCTCGAAATCGAAACGGCTATTGACCGATCCACTTACGTCGACAAGCAGCCCCAGGTGCAGGGGTAGATCAGTTTCGCGGCGGAAATTGACGATGGCTTGCGGCGGTTTGTGATCGTCAAGAATTGTGAAATCCTTCTGCGTCAGGTCACGAACGAACTTACCGTGCTTGTCGGTAGCGATGAAGAGAACGTTAACTTCGTTCACCTGCGCACGGATCGTGAGCATCGCGTTTTGCGGGTCATTGGAGCCATCAGGCGTGGGGTTTCCGCTATCGAGCGCGCTGAGCGAGTTGGAATCCGAGGCAAACGAAGACTGGGCGGGCGCCTTGACCACCATGGCCAAAGCCGCCAACAGCACCAAACCGCTCAGCGTGAATCCCGTGTACTTCATGCCTTGATATTCCAAAAATTTCACTGGCAGCCCGCTTTCCAAGCCCTTCTGCGCGACTTACCAATACCGCTAAGGTATTGGATGCACGCCAGATGCCGAAATCTTCAGGCGCTCCGGGCCGTTGCATCCCATTGACTTTAGGACGCCTTTCGGCTGGGAGCCAAGTTACAAAAGGAGCACACGCACGGTCATGGCCAGCAAGTTGCAGATTCTACAGCTTGCGCGGTAAGGGATTGACCACCCGGCAGTGGCCCATCGTATTCGGGTTGCCGAACCTGGTGGTGATAAAACACCGCGTATTCCCTAAAATCTCATTCTGGGGGGGCGTTCATGAAGAAATGGCTCTGCTGTGTTCTAACGGTTTTTATCGCAGCTGCGGCATTCGCTGTGGATGATGAGCGGGAGGAAGAGCGGGTTAAAGATGCAGGAACTGTGATGAAGGAGATCCTGAATATTCCCGACGACATTCCCCAGGACCTGCTGGATAAGGCGGAGTGCGTGATCATCCTGCCTTCCGTGAAGAAGGGCGCGTTTGGAATCGGCGGAAGCTATGGACGCGGCGTGATGGTTTGCCGCGGTGGAGAGCACTACAAGGGAAAGTGGGGCGCACCGGCGTTGTATGCGCTCGAAGGTGTCAGCATCGGGTTCCAGTTGGGCGGACAGGCCACCGACTTCGTGTTGCTGGTGATGAATCCCAAGGGTGCAGAATCGCTGCTGTACAGCAAAGTAAAACTGGGCGCCGATGCATCGGCGGCTGCCGGTCCGAAGGGCCGCACTGCGGAGGGAGCGACCGACGTTGTGATGAGCGCCGAAATCCTGTCTTACTCGCGGAGCAAGGGATTGTTTGCCGGCGTTTCGCTGGAAGGATCGACGCTGCGCTCTGATGGCAGCGCCAATGAGAAGCTTTACGGAAAAAAGTTGACCGCGAAGGAAATCATTCGCGAAAACAAGGTTGGCGTTCCTGCTTGCGCGCGTGAGCTCGTGTCGTTGCTCGATTCCAAGTCGCCGGTTAATAAATCGGACCCGAAGTCATTAGAGTAAAGCGCATCACTCCATTTGTTTCGTGCCCTTCGTGGTCTTTTTTGTTCATCGCGTCGCAAGAGAGATCAGGAACCGCGAAGGGCACGCAGGTCCACGAAAGACAGATATGGGACGTTCCGAAAAAATCCGGTGCGCGTGGGCTCGTGGCGACCTCTCCATCCTCTATCACGACCAGGAGTGGGGTGTGCCGGTGCATGATGACCGCACACTCTTTGAGTTTCTGATCCTGGAAGGAGCGCAGGCGGGGCTGAGCTGGAATACGATTCTCAATAAGCGGGAGAATTACCGCAAAGCGTTCGAAGGCTTCCATCCGGAGCGGGTCGCAACATTTGACAAGCGCAAGATCCAGCTCCTGTTGCGCGATCCAGGCATCGTGCGCAATCGATTGAAAATTGTTTCCGCCGTCGAAAATGCGAAAGTGTTTCTGCGAATGCAGCAGGAGTATGGGAGCTTCGATTCGTTTATCTGGCAATTCGTCGGCGGATCAACCCGAGTGAATCATTGGAAATCCATGTCGCGGCTGCCTGCTCGAACCGCCGAGTCCGATGCGATGAGCAAGGAGCTCAAGCGTCAAGGATTCAACTTTGTGGGTTCAACGATTTGCTACGCCTTCATGCAGGCGGTCGGGATGGTCAACGATCACCTGACGGGCTGCTACCGCTACACGGAACTCGGCGGGAAGAAACGCTGAGTGGCGATCATCTTCCGCCCTCATCTCGTCATCCGGTGTTGTGAAGTCCCGCCGCGATTCCATTGATCGTAGCACCGAGCGAGTATTCGAGATCCGCGCTGTGCTGGCCCTGCTGCTTCCGCCGCAATAATTCAACCTGAATCAGGCTCATGGGATCGACGTAAGGGTTGCGCAGCCGGATGGAGCGGGCCAGGACCCGATTGCGGGCGAGCAGTTCGCGCTGTCCGGTCACGCGTAATATCATGCGCCGGGAGCGAAGGAATTCTTCTTCCAGCATGGAGAACACGCGCTTTCCGAGCGCCGCGTCCTTGACCAGTTCGGAGTAGAGACGGGAAATGCCGAGGTCGGCTTTGGCCATACCCAGTTCCACGTTGCGAACGAGGTCGGCGAAGATGGGAAAGCCACGCACAATTTGACGCAACAGCTGCTCATGTCCGGGTCCGCTCTTCGCGAATTTTTCGAGCGCGTATCCGACGCCGAACCAAGCCGGGACCGCATGCCGGCTCTGCATCCACCCGAAGACCCATGGGATGGCACGCAGATCCTCGAGGCGCCTGCCCTTGGTGCGCCGCGAGGGACGAGAACCGATGCGGGCCGAGTCCAGTTCATTCACCGGTGTAGCCTGCTCGAAGTATTCGAGCACTTCGGGATTGTCGGCAATCTCCTTTCGGTAATAACCGTAGGCGTCCTGTGACATCTCTTCGATCGCTTCTTCCCACCGGGGGAGATGCCGCTGGTCGTCGGCTCCCGGCCGAGTCAAAACCTCGAAGCTGGCTGCGATCATCAATTCGAGGTTCCACTCGGCCAACACCGGGTCGGCATATTTCCAGTTGAGGACTTCTCCCTGCTCGGTGATGCGGATCTGTCCCGAAAAGCATCTTGGCGGCTGGGCCAAAATGGCAGAGTGCGTGGGACCTCCGCCGCGGCCGACAGTGCCGCCGCGACCGTGAAAGAGACGCAGCTTGACGCCGCACTCCTCGGCGCCGCGATGCAGTTCACGGTGCGCTTTGTAGAGCTCCCAGGTGCTGGTGAGCATGCCGCCATCTTTGTTGGAGTCCGAGTATCCCAACATGACTTCCTGCCAGCGGTCCCAGGAGTCCAGCAGGACACCGTATTCGGGCTCGGTCCACACGCGCCGCATGACGGCTGCCGCCGTTCGCAGCGAATCGATGGATTCAAACAGTGGAACCGGCATCAGGCCGGGATCGCCCGCCGATGCCTTCATGGATACACCCGATGCTTTCGCAAGACTGATCAGCGAGAGAATGTCGGCGTCGGTTTCCGCGCCGCTGATGACGTAGCGACAGATCGAGTCCGGGGAATACGCGCGCTTGAGTTCGCTGATGACTCGCAAAGTGGCACGTAATTCTTCGACGTCCGCGGAGGCTGCGCTGCTGTTCAAGTCCGGCCCCAGCTCACGCACTGCCTGTGCATGTACGCGGGCATGCTGCCGGATATCAAGCGTGTAGAGACTGAAGCGAAAGGTGCGCACCTTTCTCAGAAGGAAATCGACATAACTGGTGGCAAGCTGGCGGCCATGATGGGAAATCAGGCTATCCCGTAACAACACCAGGTCCGACTCGAATTCATCGGCGGAGGCGTAACCCTGGCCACGAGGAGAATCCTTAGCCTGCAGCAGCTTGTGAAACATGTATGAGAGGAAGCGGCGATAGGTCTCCGAAGTGTTCCCGGGCCCCCATGCCAAATGGATGCTGGTAATGGTTTCTTCATACTGCTTCAGGCGTGACAGCAATATCTTCGACACGCCCACCTGCCGGCGCGAGGAGCTGAGGCGGTCGCTCAGCAATTCCACGTCGTTGAGGTATTCCCGCAAAATCAAGTCGCGGCCCATCTGAAGAGCATCGCGGGTACATTGCGGATTCACCATCGGGTTGCCGTCGCGATCTCCCCCAATCCACGACCCGAACTTTATGACCCCGGGCAGTGCGGACTGCTCTAAGTCGACGCCGTACACCTCGCGAATGGATTCGGCGATTTCGCGATAGATCCGGGGCAGGGCGTCGAAGACGGAGAGACGGAAATACCTCAGTCCCATTCGGATTTCGTCATCGACGGTGGGCTTGGTCAAGCGGACTTCGTCGGTTTGCCAGAGCGATGTCACTTCGGCGCGAATGTTCGCTTCGCAGGTCTCCGCATCCTCGGCGGTAAGAGGGAGCCGATCCAGCCGCTCCAGTTGGCGAGCGATTCGGCGACGCTTCAGGAGAACCGTCTGGCGCGCAACTTCGGTGGGGTGAGCCGTGAATACCGGCATGATCCAGATTTGCCGCAGCGCCTCAAGCGCCTGCTCAGCGGAGATGCCGGCCTCTTTCATCCGCAACAGCGTCCCGCGGAATGAGCCGGGGAGGGTGGGCGATTCGCGGTCCAGCTTCCCGGCGCGGCGGCGGCGTTTGCGATGGTTGGTTTCCGCAAGATTCGTCAGCTCGAAATAGATCGCGAAGGCCTTGGTTACCTGGTACGAACGAGCGAGATCCATCCCGGAGACAATCTGCCGGGCCCGCAGGATTAATTCGCGATCGGACGACGAATCGCCGCGGGCGCTCTCGCGATAACTAATGAGCAGCTTGCGCAGCTCTTCGACGGCTTCGAAGACCTCTTGCCCGGCCTGTTCTGCCAGGACCTGACCAAGCAAAGTACCGAGCGAGCGTACGTCGCGGCGCAGCGGATTGTCTTTGATCGCCTCATCGGAGGGCGCAGTCAGCTCCGCCAGACGGGCGGTCTGATCGTCGGCTTTCCAGAGCGGTTTGTGCGCAAGTTGGGGCATTCCGAGTCAGCGGCAGGAATAAGACAGAATAAACGACGCGGCGGCAGGCTGTGTTTGAAAAGAGGCGGATGCGTCGCTCGGTGGGCAGGAGGCTTGGCCGGGATCGCCTGCTACCGGGGAATTTCGAAGCGGTAGCCGATTCCGCGCAAGGTTTTCAGGTATTGCGGGTGACGGGGATCGGGCTCAATCTTCTCGCGCAGCCGCCGGATATAAACGTCAATGGAACGCGGAGTGACGAACGGCGTTTCCTTCCAGACAGCGTCGAGAAGCTGATCGCGCGTCAAAACCCTGCCGCGATGTGTGGCCAGGTATTCGAGGAGCCTGAATTCCCGAACGGTGGTCAAGACGTTTCGGCCGCGGATCTGCACGGTCATGGAGGAGATGTCGATCTCCAGCTCGCCAAGCCGAAGCACTTCGGTGACCGCCGGCCCTTTGCCTGTGCCTCGCAGTACGCTGCGCACGCGCGCGACCAGTTCCCGCGGACTGAACGGCTTGGTGATGTAATCGTCCCCGCCGAGTTCCAGGCCCTTTACGCGATCTGCCTCGGAAACTTTCGCCGTCAGGAAAATGATCGGGGTCGCGGAAACCGCGGGACTTTGCCGGATATGACGGCACAGCTCAAACCCGTCGGCACCCGGCAACATGATGTCCAGCAGGATGAGCGCGGGCGTTTCGCGAACAGTCTGGGCCAGCACGGTAGCGCCACTCACAAACGTTTGGACCTCAAAACCGGCCGAGCGCAGGTTATGTGAGATTAGGCGGGCAATGTCCACATCGTCTTCGACGACGAAAATCAGCGGCCGCACCGCGGCAGGGGCCGCAGGACCGTCGGAACGCTCGAATGATTCGGCTGGCAATTGCATGTGATCCAAGGTTCCCCACCAGTCGCATCCATTCGAGGGGAAGAGTGAGACTTTAAAAGTATGTTGGTAATGTTGCGCGAATGTTTCCCTTCTGTTAACGATCGATGAATTTGCGAAGGAGGTGCTCGTCTTCGCAATGGCAGAGGGCACAAGGTGGCGGGTGAGCTAGTTGGCAGCTTTCTTTTTTGGGGCGTGACGCAAGCTGCGGCCTTCAATCAGGCTATAGAGTTCCTCTGCGAGATTGGTGGAATGGTCTCCGGCGCGCTCGAGAGCCTGGGCCATGAGTAAAATCTCAAACCCGGAAGTGTCTCCCTGGGGAACATTTTCAGCCAGATGCTCCTGAAACAATCCATGACAGATGCGGTCGATGTCTTTATCCATCTGCAGCACCTTTCGGGCACACTCCAGATCGAGGGTGGTGAACCCCTTGTACATCGTCTCAAGCATCTCGCAGAGCACGGCGGACATTTCGACGAGCCGACGGATATCGGAGGCGGGAATCCTGGTCGTCCTTGCCTGGACGCGCAATGCGACGCTCATCACGAGGTCGCCGATACGCTCCAAATCTGTTGTCGATTTCAGGGTAGAGAGCAATTGCCGCGCGCGAGCTTCATTGACGCGAGTGATGGCGGCCGGCATGGCATCATCGATCTGCCGCTCGATGAGATCCAACTCTTTTTCGCAGTCCTTAATGGCAAGAAACGCCATACGGGATGATTGGGTCAGAAGATCGCGGACGTTGAAGGCGGCATCCCGCGCGATGAGGACTGCCTTCAGCGCGAGTCGGCTTAAGTCATGAGGAGCAACGGCCCGGCGCGTTCCTTGCGCTGCCTGGGCCGACTGACGCACTCCACTACCGAGGCTTCCTGCCTTATCGTTCGGCGTCGATGATGGGCGTTTGGGCATTAGGAAACTTCTCAGGTTATAGCGAAACCAGGCTGGTTGGCGAACTCGCAGTGTATCGCCGGAATGTGAAAGGATGGTTACAACCTGTTGCTTCCGCGCTTGAGGCTGACCGGGGGTTTCGTTTGAACCATTCTGAATATCTGCGCCGACAATTTGCTTACGATGTGTGGGCCAATCAAGCCGTGCTGGCAGCATTGGAGGAACAGGGCGCCGATAGCCGAAGCCTGGAGTTAATGGTTCACATCGTTGCTTCGGAGCAACTCTGGCTGGACCGCCTGATGCAACAGCCGCAAAGCACCGCGGTATGGCCAACGGCGGACCTGCTCGAATGCCGGCTGCGAGCATCGCACATGGAAAGGTCATGGCGAGAGTACATGGACCGAACCACCGAGGACGATCTCGAAACCGTTATCCCATACAAGAACAGCAAAGGCGAAACATGGACGAGCACGGTCCGCGATATTCTGAACCACGTTCTGATGCACTCGACCTATCACCGTGGCCAAATCGCCACCCATATGCGCGAAAAAGGACAAATCCCAGCCTATACAGATTTCATTCACGCCATACGGCAAGGACTGGTGCGGTAGCGGATGGGGGATCGGGTCCGTTGCTCTTTGCCGACCATGGGGCCACGTCGTAATATTTCAGCAATGAAAAAGTGGGTCGTATTCCTGGCTTTCCTGCTGTGCGGGGCGTTCCTGTTCGCAGCCGATCAACCCAAAATTCCTCCCATGCCGGCTGCGGTCGCAAGCAACGCGGTCACCGCGCTCAAGGGCGGCCTTGAAGTCTATTCTTTGATGGGTATTGGCCCCAAAAAGACCTGGGATGACATCACCAACAAGGTCTATGTTTTCCATCTTTCCGGCGCGAAATGGACGGAGGGACGGCCGGTTCCGGGTGTGGCCGGGCGGCTCGGCGCATCGGCAATTGGGGTGAAAGGGCGGATATTCCTGCTGGGCGGGTACATGATCGACGGACAAGGAAATCAGTTTGTGGTGCCCGACGTAAATGCTTACCTGCCAGAAGAGCGGAAGTGGTATCGCGCGGAAGATATGCCGATCGCCGTGGACAGCGCCGTGGTCGGGGTGAATCACGACCGGTATATCTATCTCGTAGGCGGAAGATCGAAGAACGGGCCCGTCAATAATGTCCAGGTGTACGACCTTGAGAGCAATAGCTGGAGCCAGGCGACTCCGTTTCCAGGCAGCCCAGTGTTTGGACACGCTGGTGGACTGGGAGATGACACCATCGTTTTTATCGACGGGGCAAAGAAAAATCCGGGTGCGGGCGCGCCATATGTAGCTTCGGATCAGTGTTGGGTCGGGCGGATTGATAAAAAAGATCCGAACAAGATCGAGTGGAGCAAAATCCCTCCGCATCCAGGCACAGCGAGATTTGGAATCATCGCGGGAGCCAGGGAGAAAGACCGGCACATGGTGTTTACAGGTGGAACCGCGGCCGTTCATGATTTCAAAGGCATGGATGCTGACGGGAAACCAGCGGAGTTTTCCGATACGACGTTTTCGTTTGATGTGCACACCAACCGGTGGGAGCCAATTACGGATGACGCTAATGACCCTCGCAGCGACAGCCGGAGCATGGTGTCGACCCCGATTGGCATGCTGATCGTGGGCGGACTGGTGAAGAATACCGCGGTCACCGCGCGCGTAGTGCTGATCCCGAAGAGATGAGGTCGCCTCTGCCGGAATTCCAGGAACGGGACGGTTCCCGGAATTGAACCATGCAGCATTGGCATCGCTCGGCTGATACCTTGGTGACCTCGGCGCTTGAAATGCATCGCGCTACCATCGTCTTCAGCAACAGCAGACGTCACACCTCCTAAGGATTGGGCGGATGGTTCTCGGAATCATCCGCTTTTTTTGCTTCCGGTCCGTGGTTGGCATAGCCCCGCTCATGCGATAAAATTCCCAAAAGCTCGTTGGTTTTCCTGGGGACAGAGATACTCCGAAACGATTTGCGCTGGGGAAATGCCATGTTTCGACCTCGCTAATTTCGCCCGCTCCTTGACTCGCCTCCCGCGAGTTCCATTGTTCCGAAAGTGTTTTCTTTTGTCGCGTACTGAAATGCGTACGCTTGCGGACTTTCACCGCAGAAGGCGTGGTTTCGATGAATACGGCTACACCAACGCTCGAGCCGCAGCGAACGATCTGGGCATCGCTGGTGGAAGCGGTGCGCGGTTCGCACCAGGACTACACCGCAGGGAGCTTGAATCGCGCCATCCTGTTGCTTGCGGTACCGATGGTGCTCGAAATGGTTCTGGAATCCTTGTTCGCAGTGGTCGATGTGTTCTGGGTGGGGCGGCTCGGAGCTGACGCGGTGGCAACAGTGGGGCTCACCGAGTCGATGCTGAGCCTGGTTTTCGCCGTGGGGATGGGGTTGAGCTTGTCAACCACGGCGATGGTGGCGCGGCGCATTGGCGAGAAAGACCCCGAAGGTGCCGCTGTCTCTGCGGTGCAGGCGATTGCTCTGGGACTTCTGATTTCTGTAGCAGTTGGAGTTCCCTGCCTGATCTTCGCTCCGCAACTGTTGCGGCTGATGGGAGCCACACCGGCGATCGTCAGTGTCGGAAGCGGGTACACGCGGATCTGCCTTGGCGGCAGTTGCGCGGTGCTGTTGCTGTTCCTGAACAATGCGATCTTCCGTGGAGCCGGCGATGCCGCAATCGCCATGCGCTTGCTCTGGGTGTCGAACATCATCAACCTGATTCTCGATCCATGCCTCATCTTTGGCTGGGGACCATTTCCCCGGCTCGGTGTCACGGGGGCGGCCTTGGCTACGTTTCTGGGACGCAGCATCGGCGTGGGTTACCAGTTTTACTGCCTGCTGCGGGGCACCGAGCGGATTCGAATTCTGGCACGGCAGATCCGGATTCAAGGCGACGTGTTGTGGCGGCTGCTGCGCGTCTCATTCACTGGAATTCTGCAGTTCGCGATCGCCCACACGAGCTGGATCGGGCTGGTTCGCATTGTCAGTGTTTTCGGAGCGGCTGCGCTCGCGGGGTATACGATCGCGATTCGGATTGTCATCTTCGTCATCCTGCCATCGTGGGGGCTGAGCAATGCCGCCGCGACACTGGTAGGGCAGAACCTTGGCGCGGGCAAACCAGATCGTGCCGAAAAGGCGGTGTGGCGAACCGGGCTGTATAACTTGATCTTCCTCGGCTCTGTCGGAGTCTTCTTTATCCTGTTTGCCGAACCCGTTGTGCGGCTGTTCACGAGAGATCGAGAGGTGGTGCCGCTCGGTGCTGCGTGCCTGCGAATCGTGAGCTACGGAAACTTGGGATACGCCTACTTCATGGTGATGATGCAGGCGTTCAATGGGGCCGGGGATACCATCACTCCCACGATTGTGAATTTTTTCGGCTTCTGGCTACTCGAGATTCCCCTCGCCTATATGCTGGCGATGCCGCTGCATCTGCGTTCGAATGGAGTCTTTTTCTCAATCGCGATCGCAGAGTCGGCCATGGCTGCTGCTAGCGCAATTCTGTTCCGGCAGGGGAAGTGGAAGAAGCAGAAAATCTAGAAACTTACCTGGCTGAAGAAAGTGGGGCGGGAGGTACGGTATCGAACCGTCATCTCCGGGATGGAGCCCCGGCGCATTGCCGAAGTTTATGCTACTCCCGCGGGTCGGAGAATCATGACGCCGCATAACGTTAGTGAAAGGGACGAATCCTGTCAATATGCAGGGCCGAGAGTGCGTCAGCGAGCGCGAGCAAGCACGAGCGTGACGTCATCGGGCTGTTCCTTATCGCCAATCCAATCATCAACGGCCTGCGTGACAAGCTGGCTGATCTGCGTCAAAGGCAGATCTCGATTGTCGCGGACGAGTTCGATGAGCCGCTGCTCGCCGAACTCTCCAAACTCGTTTTCCGGTTCCGTGACACCGTCGCTGTAGGCGACGAGGATTTCTCCGGGCAGCATGTCGATTGCGCCTTCCTCGTAAGACATCGCATCGAAGAGGCCAACGACGGTACCTCCGGCCTCGAGCCTGCGCAAGGTTCCGTCCCGGCTGATCACGATCGGCGGAAGGTGCCCGCCATTGCTGTAGGTCATCCGGTGGATACGGCCGTCATAGACTCCGAGGAACAGCGTCGCATATTTTTCCGGTGGGGTGCTCTCGTAAAGCTGATGGTTCAGAAGGCTCAGCAGGGCAGAAGGAGAGACTTCAATGCCCTCCGGCCACGCAGCCATGATGCCATCGGACCCCGCGACTGCGCCCACAGCCACCGGCTCACGTAGTTGCGGCAAGCTCTCCACGCTATACGCCCGTACGGCAGAGTGGATGGTGGCCATAAGCAGTGCCGCGGAGATTCCCTTTCCACTGATGTCTCCCACAGCAAGGATCAATTTGTGTGAACTCGCAGCGACGAAGTCGTAGTAATCCCCGCTTACGGTGCGCGCGGGGCGACAGAATCCGTGCACTTCGAGCGATTCCAACTCTGAAACCTGCCGGGGGAATAACTGAGCCTGCACTTCCTGTGCGATGGCCAGTTCGTTCTCCATCCGCTGCTTCTCTTTTTGCTCCTGAATCAGCTTCTCGATGGAAGCGGTCATGGAGTTGAAGGAAAGCGCGAGCAGGGAGAGCTGATCGTGCGATTTGACCGGTATGCGATGGCTGAAATCGGCACGGTCGACGTGCTGGGTAGCTTCGTAAAGTTGCGCCACCGCGGCGGTGACCGTCCGAGTCATGCGCGTGCCGATAATCAGTGCGATGAGTTCTATGATGCCGAAAAAGATTCCGATCACCAGCAGCGCATAGGCGACCAGGTGCACGAACTCGCCGAGTGCCGCGAACAGTTGCCCGTAGAGAACCGATGGCCGCGTTCTAACCGCCGCGCCGGCGGTATTTTCTTTTCCCGTGGCCCAATCCACTACGGAAAGCGGCGTCGCAAAGGTAATTTCGCGGTCGAAACCTCCGCTTGCAGGCGGGACAGAACCTACAGTAAACGAGGGATAGAGACGCTCCGTCGAGCCTTGCTTTCGTGACGCAACGACGATTTCGTCCTTTTTCTGACCGGAACCCGTCACATCGGCGCTGCTGCTGCGATACCGCGCCCCGTCCTTGGCCTCGGGCTTTCTTTCCGCCCCCTCTGCATTCAGAACGGTGATTTCGCCTAGATTCTCGGCGATCTTGCTAACCAATTCCTTATCGAATGGTTCGCTGGTGACGACCTTCAACTGAGTCGCATTCACATTCAGCGAGTCGACGACCCGGAGGTATAGCCCGCCCTGGTCGCGAACGATCTGGCGAAATGATTCCTGCGGGAAACCGGGAATGGTTAGCGAGCTTCCATTGATCTGATCACACGGCATCAACGGCTTTTGCCCATACCATGCGCAAACCTGCCGGCGCGCCCATGACGGATCGCGCTTCCGCAAGCCCGCGAGCGACCCTGCGCTGGGTTTCTCCCCGCGTTCGATCTGAGCCGCGAGTTCATTGCTGAACGCGGCATTTACCGCTTCCAGGCTGCGCAGCTGGGAGTGAATTTCCGAAGTGACGACGAATACGGCAAACTGCCCCGCCAAACCATAAAGCGTGATCATCGCCATCGAAACGAGCAGGACGGCGGGAATCACTCCGATAAAAACGTAGGTGACGATAAGACGGTTGCGCAGCCGCCATAGGAGTCTTCGCCGGGCCCAGCGAAAACCGAGGATGAAGAACAAGACGGCGGCCAGGAACGTGAGGTAGTCGACCCATCCACCGAGGTGGTCTCCCCAGGTGGTAGCAAAGAGCCCAAGCAGCTTTTGCAGCACGAAAAGAAGCGCAGCCAGGCCGGTCAGGTAACACGCCAGACGCGCCATGCGGCCCTCGGGCCAGAGCTCGGCCCGGATCAGCCAGCCGCGAATTTCACGATAAGACCATTGCATGTCTATAGATTGGACGGCTCCGCGAAACTTTCGGATTATACCGCCACCTGTCGGAGGCTCTTATCCGGCATCGCAGCAAAGTCAGATTTCAGGATAGAGGTCGAAAAACGCTTCCAGGCTCGTACGCAGCTGCTTTTCGATCTCTTCCTTGCTGCCTTCGAGCACGTGCATGGTGACGTGTGCTTCGCGTCCGTTTGCCAGTTTAATGAGAGCCTGACCCACCTCGGTCACTTCCTCCGAGGGCAGGAGCCTCATCCCATAAACCAAAGTCAAGTTCGCCATACCGAAATTCTACGCCGTCCATGCGAAGGGCGAGAACAGTACCCCCGCAAAATTTAGGATTCACACCATTCTCGTTTAAAATTCCGGCGTGTCCAGGATCGCGGTTTTCCATCTCGGTATCGTGCTTTGCCTCTCGGCTTTGACGTTTCCGATCGAGGCGCAGGAGCAGCCCACCAACCCACCTTCCAATCAGCCGCAGGTGCAGGTCCACATGCTCAACGTGTGTACACCATCTGCCGAGGAGCAGAAGGAGATCGCATCGGCGCTCTCACGGATTCCCAAGCAACCGCTCTTCGGAACGGACTTCGAGGTATCGCGAGGCAAGTCAACGCTTACGGAAATGCCCGCCATTCTGCAGGCGGGCCAACCGGGCCACGTCGCCGGAGAACCGTCCGTCGCGAGTTATGTCCGCATTCGTCGCGAATACTCTGTGCAGGCCTTGTTTTCGAGCGTGCAATACTCGTTCAGCAACGATGGGCAGAACATGATCGAGACGATGGTTCTGCACGTGCGGGATCCGAAAGATTTGATCCAAGTCTCACTCGAAGACAGCGCATCCGCCGTTACAAGCCCCGAGGCGATGCTTTCGGCGAACACTCCGGTCAACCGCGTGCGGCTGGAGCGTTTCGGGAAGTCGTCGATCGCACTGGCCAGGTGCAATGCAGCCGAAGGAGGCACGCCGCCGGATCAGAGCGCTTACGAACCTCTATTCCGCAGTGCATCCGAGGTGCTCACGAACTATCGCAAGCTGCTAGGCGCCGCGAGCGTGGTACCGGAAGAACTGGCGAAGATCAACGGGGAGACGAAGAAGAAGGCAGTTTCAGCTACAAAGACAAAGCCGGCACCAGTCAACAAATAATGCGATGCCGCGGCATGTGTGTGGCGCAAGTGGTGCTGACGATTGGGGAGTTTGCATCGGAAGTCGTACACAGCCATCTAATCTGCTGCTGAAAAACATCTATGAGCGAAACTCGAAACGTGGTCATTATCGGGTCCGGATGCTCCGGGCACACCGCCGCGTTGTATACAGCACGGGCCAACCTGAAACCGCTGGTCATCGAAGGCCATGAGCCGGGCGGACAACTATCGCTGACCACTTTGGTCGAGAACTTCCCGGGATTTCCCGAGGGCATCATGGGGCCGCAACTGGTGGAGAACATGCGGAAGCAGGCCGAACGCTTCGGGGCCGAGTACCGGATGGCGCATCTGACGAGCGCAGACCTCAGCCATCGGCCTTTCACGCTGCATCTGAGCCATCAGGTTGTTCACACGCAGACGCTGATCATCGCCAGCGGAGCCTCGGCGAGATGGCTGGGCCTACCGCATGAGCAGCAATTGATCGGGCACGGCGTTTCCAGCTGTGCGACCTGCGATGGTTTTTTCTTCTCCGGAAAGGAAATCGTCGTGGTAGGCGGCGGCGATTCGGCGATGGAAGAAGCACTGTTCCTCACCCGTTTCGCGACCAAAGTGACAATCATCCATCGGCGGGACTCCTTCCGCGCTTCGAAGATCATGCTGGAGCGAGCCCAAAAACACGAAAAAATTCATTTCCTTCTGGATACGGTTGTCGAAGACGTGTTGGACTCCCAAAAGCAGGAGGTCACTGCGCTGAAGTTAAAGAATGTCAAGACGGGCAAAGAATGGGAATTCCCTACCAGTGCCCTGTTCCTGGGCATAGGCCACGAGCCAAATGCCAAGATGTTTGCCGGACAACTCGACACCGATGCCGATGGTTATTTGAAGACGCATAATTACGTGTTCACCAAAGTGCACGGAGTGTATGCCTGCGGAGATGTGCAGGATCGTCGATACCGCCAGGCCATCACAGCCGCCGGCTCCGGCTGCATGGCAGCGATCGAGGTCGAGAAATTCCTGGAAGGACACGAAAAATAGCCCGGTTGGCGATGGCCATCATCGAGGCCAGGCTGAAGTTGTTCGGTCGATTTCAGGCGCAGTCAAAGTATGATTTTGCAGTAATTGCCGTCACATTTCGTGTCTTTTGACTGTGATAAAAAATTCTGTGATTCTTACTCGGGCGCCCGGCACTCATCCTCTATTCATACACGCCGCGTGCTTTCTCAAAGGGCAGGTGTTGCATGCTCAGGACGTTCTTCGTCCGTCTATCTGAAAACCGTTCCTTGCGTAACTTCGCGGAACAATCCAGCGTCGGACGTCGCGTCTCCGGGCGCTTCGTGGCAGGAACGGCGATTGCCGATGCGGTTCGCGTAACGCAGGCAGTGAACAGGGCGGGCATGAGTGTAAGCATCGATAACCTCGGAGAGAATGTCACAAATCCTGACGAGGCGAGGCAAAGCGCGGTCTTGTATGACCAGATCCTCGACGCGATCGCGGCGAATCATCTGAACGCCAACATCAGTCTCAAACTCACCCACATGGGGCTCGACGTCGATGAAACATTGGCTCGCAATATTGTGAGCGGCCTGGTTGCGAAGGCTGCGCAGATGAAACCTACTGGATTTGTGCGGGTGGACATGGAAGGGTCTCCGTACACGCAGCGAACACTCGATTTTGTTCGCGAATTGCATCGCATGCCGGGAAACGGCAATTGCGTCGGCACGGTGATCCAGTCCTATCTCAAGCGCTCCGAGAGTGACGTCGAGAAATTGCTTTCGGAGGGCATTCGCATACGCTTATGCAAAGGAGCTTATAAAGAGCCCGCCAGTATTGCGTTTGAAGAGAAGTCCGAGGTGGATGCCAACTATATCAAGCTTATGAAGATCCTGATGAAGAGCGGGATCTATCACGGCCTGGCGACGCATGACGAGCGCATCATCCGCGAAGCAAAAGCCTTCGCAACGCGGGAGAAGATCCCTCCGGATGCATTCGAATTCCAGATGCTTTATGGAATTCGCCGTGATCTGCAGCAGAGCCTGGTTCGCGACGGATGGCGCATGCGCGTCTACATTCCGTTCGGGACGGAATGGTATCCATATTTTATGCGCCGGCTGGGCGAGCGCCCTGCGAACGTCTTCTTTATTGTGCGCAACATGCTACGGTCATAGCCGCTGGTGCCATACGCGATAGCACTTCCGGGCCAATTCTTCAGCCTGTATCCTCTGCTAGCATCGCGATGTGCATTACACTGCCTCACTTGACCTGATTGAAACTTTCTCTCTGTTCGCGGGCCCGGATGTAGAGGACGAGGACATTGATCTTGTGCGCTCCGTGCTCGTTATCGCCCGGAGCGAATACCCGCATCTCGATATTGAAGCCTATTCTTCGCGGGTAGAAAGCATGGCGCGTCGCGTGGCGGCACTCGCGCCGGGTTCGGCGCCGCAGCAAGTCTTTCCCGTTTTGAACCGAGTCCTCTTCGAAGAAACCCATCTACGCGGAAATCGCGAGGATTACTACGATCCGCGCAATTCGTTTCTGAACGACGTGCTCGATCGCGGACTCGGCATTCCGATCACACTGTCGATCGTGTATATGGAGGTTGCGCGTCGAGTGGGAGTGGAGCTATCCGGCGTCGGAATGCCGGGCCACTTCCTGTTGAAACATCACAGCGAAGGTTCAAAGGAAACGCTGATCGACTGCTTCAACCGCGGCGATGTGCTGAGCCGCCAGGATTGCCAGAACCGGTTGGACGAAATCTATTCCGGTGAGATGCGGCTGCGCCCGGAATTCCTGCACCCGATCAGCCGCAGACAGATTCTCACCCGCGTACTCAACAACCTCAAAACGGTTTACCTTTCCACTCGCAACTTCCGTAAAGCGCTTCCGATGGCAGACCTGATTCTCGTCCTCCATCCGCGTTCTCCGGAGGACTTGAAGCAGCGTGCGCTTCTTCGTTACAGCCTGGGAATGCAGCGGTTTGCCGCGGAAGATCTGGATGAATACCTGCAGGTCACTCCGGAGTCATCCGATGCCGAAGAGGTGCGCCAGATGTCACTCTCGATCCGGCGCATGCTGGCGTTGATGAATTAGGAGATGATTCTTATTCCTGTGGAGGGGTCTCTCCGCCTTCGGGGGGAGCAAGAGGAAGACGCGCAGCGCCACGCATCATCTCACGCTCTTGATCTGAAAACATTCCCTTGAAGCGCTCCGAATTGATGATCCGCTCGCGTTGATCGGGCGGCATAGCGCGCAGATCGCGAAGTGCGGTGATGACCTGACGTTGCCGATCAGGGGGCAGCTGCCGCATTTGAGAAAAAATCTGACGCGCCTGCTGCTTTTGATCGGGAGTCAGGTGCTCCCAGGTTTCCATGCGATTCAGCATGCGCAGCTGCTGCTGCGGGGGCAGACTGGAGAAGTGCTGCAAACGCTGGCGAAGCAGCTGTTGCCGTTCCGGCGACAGCCGCTGGAATCCGGGATCGCTTTGCAGGGCGTGCTCCTGCTCGGAAGGTGGCAGATCTTTGTAGCGGCGTAACCAGTCCCCGGCATGACCTTGCTGTCGCGCCCGGCCCTGCTGGTTTTTGGCGGGAGGACGCGGAGGCTGATAGGCCGGCGCCTGGTGCCGTTGCGCTGGATGGAAGGTTCCGGCGCGCTGGGCGGCACACGGGATCACAATAGCCAGTGCCAGAGTCGCACCAGCGCACCATCCCCGAATGTGCTTACCCGGTTTCACCTTCCCGCCTTTCGTGTTTTCTCGAATGCTTTCGCCCAAATTTTTCTTACGGATTGGCCACTACATCCTGTTGGACATCGAGATCGTCGAGCAACTCGAAATCGGAATACAGGTCGTGATTTTTCTCGAGCGATTGCAGATCGCTTACCGCGCTGCCCGGCGGCTCAGGTTCAACAACCGCAGCTTCCTCACCGTGGTAGATGCCGCTTCCCCGCGTAAAGAGCAGCCCTACACCAATTCCCATCAGCACCGTCAGCGCGGCTGCCAGCACGGGACGACGGAACCAGTGCAGCCAGCCGGCTTGCGGCTTTGCCATTTCTTCCCGCAAGCGCGCCTGCAGCCGGACATCGAAGTACGGTGAAGGTTCCGGCGTCCGCCATTCGTCAAGCACCGACATTGTTGCGCGCATGCCGTTCAGCTGTTCGGCACAGGCCGCACAGCTTGCGAAATGCTGGTTTTCGTCTGCCGTCGGCTCACTGAACCCAGCGGCCACATCGGGCATCCGTTCGCGAATTTCCTCGCAATTCATAACTGCTTTCCCCTCAATTTCTCGCCCTTCGCTCACAAAGAAAGTGCTTCCTAAACGTATTCTTTTAACTGTTCCCGCAATGTTTCATAAGCCCGGAAGAGCAGAGATTTCGTAGCCGACTCGCTCTTCTTCAATACTTCGGCAATCTGCTTGTAATCCATCTGCTGATACTTGTGCATGGTCACGGCCAGCCGCTGCAACTCTGGTAAAGCTTCCACCTTGCGGCGAATGGCCAGCAGTCGCTCGCGCTTCACCATTGCCTGTTCCGCCGTCAGACCAGCATCGGCAATCTCGATGGTCGACCCGGTTTCCTCATCCGGCTCGTCCAGACTGACGGTTACTTCGGGCCGTTCGTGTCGCGTGTCGCGCGCATGATTGACGGCCAGATTCGTCGCGATGCGGTAAAGCCACGTCGTAAATTTCGCGCTCGCTTCATAGCTTTCGCGCGAGCGATAAACGCGCAGAAAAACTTCCTGCGCCAGATCTTCGGCCGCCGAGGCGTTTCGCGCCATGCGGTACATAAAGCTCACCATCGGCCGCCGGTACTTCTCGACCAGGTAATCAAAAGCCGATGTGTCTCCGGCTTTCACCCGCAGCATGACCTGTGCATCCGACCCGGCTTCGCCAGCAGCCCCAGAGACCTCGAGAGCCGAAGAAGACTGCGGTGTCGTCGCCATCAGCATGCCCCGGTCGAATGCGGCGGTGCTCACACCTATTTCAACCCCGGCAGGCGCCGAAAGTTGCGCCTCCAAGGGCCCCGAGGCGTCCGCAGAAGAGCTTTGGGATGAATGGTTTACGTGCACCCTCGCAGGCTTGGGGTCAGTTCCCATCGGAAAGTCGCAGGGCGGCCGCAAATGGCTCAGGAAAATGGCACTCCGCCCTCGCAGCGTTAGGCTACCACGCTCTCTACCCCAGAGGCGATTCCCGGCGCCGGAATCTCGGGTAGAAGAGCAGCGCTCGCTTCAAGAAGCCACGACTTGAACAAGGCGCAAGATCGCGACGGCATGACTGCCAACGACGAACTGATCAATGACTTCCTTACCTACCTGCGAGCAGAACGCGGAGTCAGTGAGAACACGTTTGACGGCTATGCCCGCGATGCGCGCGGGTTTTCGGCGTGCCCCAATCGGAAGCTAAAACTCGAAAAGTCAGAGCAGCATGCTTCTATGGCGTCGGAAACGAAAATGCGAAACTGACCGCGAGAGAAGTTCGGCAGATTCGACGGTTGTACAGGCATGACGGAAACACTTGCCGGTCGTTGGCGGAAAAGTTTGGCGTTGGGCGGCAAACCATCCACGACGTGATCGAGCGCGTGATCTGGCGGGGTGGGGCGGTTTAGAAAGTCGGTTATCCATGCCGCAGCTGCTCACACGATCGCCGGCTTGCTGCTCGAGATGGTTTTGTTAATCAGTCCTTACTGATTTGCGCTGCTTGCCGCCAAAGTGGCGAGGAGCGCTCTCCGAAAGATGCGAGAAAAATCTCGCGATTCGTACCCAAACCACCCCGAACCTGTGCATTAGATATGTGTGAACTCAGTTTACTATTCCGCCGCTTGGACTGAGTGCGCGTGTTTCCTGACCTGCGAGGATCGCCACAGCACAGTGGCTGACGCTGCTGCTTGCATTCGCCGCGCCGGTGCCTACGTTGTCGCCGCAGAGGATGGGGTGATGCGGTCCTTGACTGCCCAGGAAGAGGAGGAGTTTCAGTCGGTTATGCATGGCCATCCCAAAGCTCTTGCACCGTCTCCAACTTCGAAACAGCCATCGGCGCTCAATCCGCGGCGCGAAGGGGAAACGCTGATCGAATTTGTATTTCGCGTTCTCCACGACGACGGATTCGACCCGCAGGTAAAAAAGGCTCCCAGTGAAACGAGCGACTTTGAGGGGCGCATAAGAACACAATTAGAGCAAGCCTTCCGTAGCAAGGACAGTCAAAGCTCTGAAGCTGCCTGGAATTGTTCGGAGATCCAAGATGCTGCCCGAGCATAAACAGGGGACGTCAGGTGCCCGCCCTCGTGACCGCCGAATTGACCTAGATAAGCGGAAATTCGTCGCTGAGATGTCATTGGAAGAGATGCGCCTACAGCTACTCACTTCGTCTGTGACGGGCCTGCCGAATCGACGGGCTTTCGAGGAAGCAGGGCCTGCTCCTTTCGTCGCCATTTCCGATTTGGACGGACTCAAAGCGCTCAATGGGTACGGGTATGCTGTTGGTGACGCCGTCCTCAGGGCCAAAGCCGACGCCCTTCATGACGCAGGTCTCGAAGCGTACCACGATAAAGGGGACGAATTTCTGTGCCGAGCCAATGACCCGGAGGATCTGCTAACGCGCCTCGAGCGTGCCAGGAGGATTCTCGCCAAACGGACGATACAGACGGAACAAGGCGATGAAACTGCAGTGCAGGTCTTCGGCGCCGATTTCTCCTATGGGATCGGTCATAACATGCGCGAGGCAGAACAGCGTCTTAGAAACCAGAAGGCCGAACGCGAGGCCCGAGGCGAGCTAGCCCGCGGCCGCCTCTGTCATATCTCCGTAAGAAAAACAGAACAATCCGAAGCAGTCCCAGCTGTTTGTCCTTCTCAAACGGTTACCTCCGTAACGGTCTAGTTGCGCGAAATGCGCCGTGCTGGGCCGCAGCCGGTGCAATAGTCCATTAGAAGTTTCTTAGAACGGAGAAGAAAACAATGGGGTTCTTGCTCTCCTCCCTCGACAATCCACCGTCAACTCAGACCCTGGAACCGCCAGTGTCCTCGATACGAGGCATTGGTGCATCTCCGAAATCTTCTCTGCTGGTCGAAGACGACAATGCTTTGTCAGATTTCTTGAAAAGATGTCTGAAGGCTGAAGGTTACTCCGTCCGGACTGCTTCAAGCGCGGAAGAAGGCCTTCGATTGTATCGTGACTTTAGACCGTTCAACGTGGTGCTCATCAATTACTGTGTGCCGCATAGAGAGGGGCAAATCATAGATCCCTTAGCGCCACAAGAAAACGGCGTCGAACTTGCGAGGGCAATCCGCAACATCGATTCCACCCAGGCAATCCTTTTTGCTGCCTTCGCATTTAGCAACCCCGCCGAAGTGCCACGTCCAACTGCAGTAATGGACATACCTCTGCTCCTCGATTGCACTGCCTCTCGCATAAGGGGCCTGTTAGAGAGGGTCGAGATTGACTTAGCTATCAAGTCTCTGACTCCAGCAGATCTGTTACGGTTACGCACGATAGCCGCGCTACTAGTTCGGGGCATCGGGCGTGCCGCACGGGGCCGAGATTGGCAAGACTTGTTGAACGAAGCCCAGTGCCGGACGCTCATTGGGGCCGGTGACACTCAGAACGGCAGACACTGGAACAGGAAGGTGTCGTTTGTGATGCACCTAGCGGGCGCGATGAAAAGCATCGCAAACCTTTGGAAACGGCAGTTTCGCGAGAAGGAGACCTATCTGATTTCGGAGCTCGTTACTTGCGATCAGGAAGGAGAAGAAAGCTCGCCAGTGGACAATCTGCCCTCAGATTCCGTGCCAGCAGATCGCCGCCTCATTGAGGAAGGCACCGCGGCCGAAGCGTTTGCCTTGTTCAACAGCGATGAGACCGAGGCACTCGTTTTGAGACGCATCACTGATGGATTAGGGAAGAACGAAATCAAACGAGCTTGTGGTCTGAATGAGAAGCAGTATGCGGCAACAATAAGACGACTCAGACACAAACTGCTCACTCAGAGAACTAAGGGGAGCCAATAATGGCACGCCACAGAACCAGCCAGGACGACTTAGAGACAGTCATAAATTACTTGTCCGATTCATTGTTGGAATCTGACAGCGCCTTATCCGCAGAAACCAGGGACCTGGGGCTCGATCCAGAGCAGGAAGGTGAACGGACACGTGACGTTTTGCGTGGTGCTTGTCAGGCTCTGGAATTCGCGAACAGGAGGCTGTGCATCCTTGGGCATGCCGTCGATTCAAACTGGGAGTACAGGCGAGGCGAGTATCACAATACGTGTGCGAACTGTGGTGCGGATGTCAGTTTTTCAGTCGTAACACACGCCTCAAAGGGTGCAGCCCTGCAAACGGGCTGTTCGGCGAGCAGGAGATACACAGCGACTGGACGGGGAGCATCTCGCGGCTAGAGCCGGCATGAAATTCTAAAGACGGTGTGAAAATGTCATCCACGCCAGAGTGGAACAATCAACAAACCAACAAGTACTCGAAGAAGTTTTTCTCAATAAGACGTGCTATGGTTTACGCGGCCGCCGGGCGGTCGCTTCCCGGGGCAGATGAAGGACTGACTGAGGAGGGGCTACCAATGTGGAAGAGCTATCACGAATCCCAGCCGGGGGTGATTCGTTCGACTGGGAAACCCGCAATTTTGAGATTTTGGGAAGCTGCCGACGGCAGTGGCATGTGGCTTCAATCCAACTGTTGGGGGAAATTAGGGACAAGTAACTGGACTTTGGGAGGAGTGGACTACGTGAAAGAACAGGGTGGAGTGGAAGTAGAACCCGGATTTTGGGCCCTTGACGAGCCAGTAACTGCGTTCATCAAGTTCTCAGACATGAGACGCAACTAAAGAACCGTAGGCATCGAATACTCGTAGCGACAATGGACTTCTGAAACAGCAAAGAGTGGCAGGAATTATCCGGCCTGTTGACGACGGCATATCTCCCAGGTCCTACCGTCGGCGGCCAGTACCTCAACCTGCTGAGCGTTCGCACGCCCGATGGCAAAATCGCGCTTGCGGCTGCCGTCTTTGACGATATATATCCGGGCAGCAACTTTATCGAAATAACAGACGAGATGTTGCGGGCGAAGCTAAGAAACATCAAAGGACAGTCCCATAACGTTTCCGGAACCGGTGACTTTCCTGTCTTCTACTACGAATATTTAATGTGTACGGCTGACTTCAAAGTCTTCTCGAAGACTGGGAAACTTCCAGCTGTGACCGAAAGAGAACGTCCTGAAAGAGACCGCTTAGCCGATGAGATCATGAAACTTCTGATCAAGCGCCAAACCAGCCTCGCCGACGGGGTCGATACACTCACCACGATGATGATCAACGTCCTCAAAGACATGTACGAAGGCACAAGGGCGAACGAGTTCAACCTGCTTTGTTCTGATTTCTACGAACAGGTGAGGAGGTTCTCGGAATCGATGAAGAGTGATCGCTTTTGTCTCATTCCCATAAAGGGTTTCGTGGAAGATACGAAGCACGTACTGAGGAAGCGTGATCGAGTTAGTGGGCTTCATTTCGGAGTGAAACACTTCTGGCATCGTATCGGGCAAGCCCTTGGTCAGGGCGGTGCGCCTCCCGAACGGGTCCGCCCTTTATCCATTGAAATAGGCGAGCTTCTGAAGAGGCGCCCGATCTGCCCCCGCGACGCTTTTAATGGGCTCAACACGGTGATGCTCACCGCCATCGAAGCCACACACGGTCGCGAAAAAGCGGACCAGTTCGACATGTTTGTCGCTCGTCTCTGCGAAGAGGCAAGCAGGTTGTCGGGGGGTAAGTAGTCTGGGAGCGCGAGTACGTCATGGTGCGGATGGACGCATGGAAGCTTGGGGCCCATGAAGTCGTTTACCACGAATATACGCATTCGATCCTTCATCGAAATTTTCACTGGATCCCGGTCTGGCTCGATGAAGGGATCGCGGACTTCTATGGCTTTTCTCGCTTCGAAGCCAACAGGATTCTTGTCGGGGCGCCCCCAGAGCGGTATCGAATGGTCTCAGGGCAAGTCCTGATCCCGATCGACACGCTTATATCCGTGGATCGCAGTTCTCCTTATTACCGCGACTGGGATAAGGTTTACCGATTCTATGGGGAATCGTGGGGACTGGTACATTTTCTGATGTTCGACCCGGGTATGGGTCAGGGAAAGAAACTGAATGAATATTTGGCTCGGCTGCAACAGGGAGACGAATCGAAGAAAGCTTTCCAGCAGGTATTTGGTGATTTCAAGACAATCGAATCGCAGTTAGATCTCTACCTTTCTCGGTTTACTTTCCGGGCCGGAGTGTTGCCGAATCCCCCGCAATTTGATGAGAAGAGTTTTTCCGAACGGACTCTGACGATGGCGGAAACAAATGCTGAACTGGCCGGCTTCCATCTATGGACGCATGAGACAGAAGGAGCCCGCCGGCTTGCCGAAGAAGCGCTAAAAACAGATCCGAAGCTTGGCTTCGCCCATGAGGTGATGGGTTTCATCGAGTTCGGAGAAGGTAAAGATGCGGAAGCTCTCAACGACTTCACTCAGGCGTCGAGCCTCGCCCCGGATCTTCCGCTCTCCTTGTTCGCAAAGACGATGATGTCGCCGATCGCGACGTCGAGCGACCCGACCGACGAAAATTCGTTGCACGATGCCCTGATGAAAGTGGTGACCCTGAATCCTCAGTTCGCTCCCGCTTACATACAACTGGCGAAGCTGGCTTTGCGGAGGGGCGATCCACAAACAGCCTTCGCTGTTTCGAGGAAGGCGGAGCAATTGGAACCCACGCGGGCCGGGTATCACGTTCTGAGTGGACAGATTCTTCGGCGGCTTGGAAAGGAAAAAGAAGCGGCAACGTTCGCCCATTTTGTTGCGGACCGCTGGCCGGGGGCGGATCACAACGAGGCGGTGGAGCTCTGGAATGCTGTTCCAGCAGACCAGAGGCCGCAAAGCGATCCACTGTCTGACGCGGTCTCCAACGATACTATCAGCATGGATGGCCATATTGCGGCTGTTAAGTGCGGCGACAAAGAGGTACAGCCCGATGTGACTCTTGCGCACGAAGGAAAACTCTTCGTCTTCCACCTGAAGCAACCTTTCGGTGCCGGCTTCTCAGATACGCTCTGGTACGGTGAAGATCATTTCAGCCTGTGCCACCATCTGCAGGGAATGAGAGCAGTGATTCGATACAAAGCCCCAACCGATCCTGCGTACTCTGGAGATGTCTCAGAGATCGAGATTCGAGATGAACTCACTCCGCCCCCGACCAGATCGGCAGTGACGGATGTGCAGTAGCCCGCGCGTTGCTGCCTCGACAAGAGTGGCATTTAAGGAAGAGTCGGAATCTCGTCCGGCCGGGAAAATATTGGGACGGATCCGCACCGCCGGGCATTCTGTGCCTGGCAACGTGCGCCGGATCAGTCGCGCCAAGAGCACCAAACGCCGCTGCGGCGGCCCGCAAAGCTCGATCGACGACTTGTGGGCAAACGAAACATCACGCGAAGGGCCACTGCCGATCATGTTACGAAGCTACAGCGAAAATTCGAAAGCGTAAGGCGGCATATGCGGCCGCCCACCGAATTCCGGCCCCCGCAAAAGTAGAATCAATTCTTGCGGCCATCTGGACCAGCCGCCCTACGCGTTTGGACTTTGTGTTGCTTGCTATTGAAACCGCCGCTTAAGAAGTTGGGCTTCGATTCGCAAAGGCGCCGGGCTTCACGCGTTTCGGCGATCAAATGCATCGGCGCTCGATTCTCCCGGGGTCCCTCTTTCGGTGCGAAAGGATCGGCTGGGGCATGTCGATATCGCAATGACCATGAATTAAGCCAAGCAGCGTCGGCAGATCGACGATTCGGCGGCGGATCGAATCGGGGGCAGTTTTTGCGCCGAGTTTGCCTGCTGATGAAGCATCGTGTTAGAAATAAAGAAGTTCGTCACTGAATGCAAGGGCGCTTAACTCAGCGGTAGAGTGCCATCTTCACACGGTGGAAGTCATAGGTTCGAATCCTATAGCGCCCACCATCTTCTCGATACCTTACGAATCGCTATCGGATCATACTCCTTATTTTCAATAGTTTAAGGACGTGTGGTCCGCCCGGCGATCCGATAGCGAACACGTCTTCCAGCACTCTGCTAAGGAGCACCATTTCGCATCCAGAGACCGAACCGATTGTTCTCGCCAACTGAGCTTTCGCTGCCAGAAGTCAGTAAATAGAGGGCGACATTTGAGCACCTATTCCGGTTCGGGGATCTTGCCAGGTATCGCAGCGCAGTCGCTTACAGTGATTTGGAGCGCTTCGCTGCGGACCCACTTCGCCAGCCTCCAAGTTCTAGCGCCACGAACATACATCCTTCTCGCAATTCATCGGCAGCATTACGGTTTGCCATTGCGCGAGCCACCACCATTCCTCCGACACACAGAGCGGCTATAGCCTGCGCTCTAACCCGTCGATGACGACGATCGGCCATCGTACTGCGTTCCAAGACATCCACCATTGCATTGAACACAGTTTCAAAGGCCGCTTTTGCCCTTTCGCCGCTGCGAGAGACGTCAGTCGGCAATGCGACCATCGGACAAGAGTTTTCTACGTCTTCGAAATGCTGGCGGGAAAGGTAGGCTCGGACCACCTGAGGCCCGACATCACTTGAAGACAGGTCCACCTCGATGCCTTCCCAGCAGTTCTTCCATTCTGGATCCGTGAAGAAACAACCTAAAACCTCCGCGTATAGATCGCTCTTGCTCTTAAAGTAGCTATAGAAACCTCCACGCGTAAGGCCCGCGCCGGACATGATCTGATCGAGAGTGACACGCTCGAAGCCGTGCAAGTTGAAGAGCCCGCGTGCGCTGTGAATGATCTTTCTTCTAACTTCAGCGCTATGGCCAGCCGGATAAGGCATAAAGCCTCCTGTGTGCGATACACCGAACTATTCATGTGGCGCTCGTGGCGCGTCAAGCAAAACATGTTCTTGAACATATTTTAGATACATGTTCAGATGCACCGGGAATTAGGTCTGTTTCAGGAGCGCACAATGGTAAGGATGGAAAACGATTCTTGGCCCGGGGTTTCTACGCGCCGGCAGGTTTTTACTGGAATTGGGGTTGGTGTCTGCGGATTGCTCGCAGGCTTAAGGGTCTTCGGGCAGCCCGCAATGCAGGCCATGGAGAAAATCCCGAGCGCCGCAGCAAACCAGAAACGGACCTCGATTCACGAGGAAATCGACTTAAAGGCCACCCCAAAGCGAATCTATGAATTGCTTGTCGATTCAAAAGGGTTCGCTGCGCTGACAGGTGCGCCTGCCATGATCGATTCAAGCCCTGGAGGCGCATTTTCGATGTTTGGCGGTCTCATTGTCGGGCGAAATATAGAAATGATCCCGGACCAGAGAGTCGTGCAGGCTTGGCGTCCCACTCATTGGGACGCTGGCGTCTACTCGATTGTCAAATTTGAACTGAGACCGAACGGCCCTTCAACGACTGTTGTTCTGGACCATACAGGCTTCCCGGAAGGCGAGTTTGATCATCTGGAGTTCGGATGGCACAGCCACTATTGGGAACCACTCACAAAGTATTTCGCCTAGTCTCCTGGTGGCCTCCTGTGCCTGGTAGTCAGCACTGGTGGTCCGCAAACCTCGATCATCGGTGACATCCTTGTTGGGCGATTGTGGTTTCATATCCCTGCTGCACACGGATGCGCAATCCGGACTTCCGGCGAAAGAGGAACAGATGATTTCAGGCGCGCATGTAGTTCTTTACAGCAAAGACGCCGAGGCGGACCGCGCCTTTCTTCGCGACGTCCTGGCGTTAAAGTTCGTGGACGCGGGGCACGGCTGGCTCATTTTTGCCTTGCCCCCGGCCGAGATCGCTGTCCACCCCGCTGACCAGATCGGAACCCAGGAACTCTATTTCATGTGCGACGACTTAAAGGCCGAGATGGATTCCCTGGCACAACGGGGAGTTAACTGCTCCAATATTCACGAGGCGCGGTGGGGTTCCATCACCAGCATCCCGCTTCCCGGCGGAGGCAGTGTCGGTCTCTATCAGCCGAAACACCCCACAGCGTTAGGCTTGAAGTGAAATGCCTTTCCACTGAATCATCCGCTAGGGAAACGCTACAAAAATCCGATCACTCGGGCGAGTCCGCCTCAATTGACAAAAGCTGCCGGTGATTCTCGCGTGGGAGGAAAATTTCTCTGGTGCATGAGAACGCAGGATGGGCAGGAGGGCTGGAATGCTGGTGAATACCACGAGATTGTTCTGCACGAGAAGATCGTTTTCTTCATATACTTTTCCGACCCGCAGCGAAACAAGGTTGGGGTTGCAGAATACGGAGTTAAACATGAGGCCATAGACGATGCGGAGAACGTGGTTATTTTTGAGGATTTTGGAAACGGCCAGACTAAACTCACGTTTATTGGAAATGAAACCATGGAGAACGCAAAAACAGCGGGTAAGCAGAGTGCTGGAATGAGCAACCCGATAAAGTTGCCGCAGTTGTTGCGGGGCTTGCGCAGGCGAAATAAGAAGCTGCAGCTTTGATTCGCGACACTCGACCGTGGAGAAAGAGTGGAGAAAGAAATGAAAAGAATATCGTTTCTCGCTATCGTCCTGCTAGCATTCGCACTTCCCGCTCATGCCCAGGACGCGATGAAGAAGGATACAGCCGTCAAACCTGCCGATCCGGAATTGAAAGTCGTGCTCGATTCCTGGAATGAGATTGGCCACAAGCTGACGGTGATGGCCGAAGATTTTCCCGAGGACAAATATGACTTCAAGCCGACACCGGCGCAGCGCAGTTTCGCAGAGCAATTGCTGCATGCCGCAGGCTCAATGTATTACTTCACCAATCCTGTAATGGGTCAGAAGCCTCCCGCGGCAGAAGACCCGAAGCGCGACCAGTACAAAACAAAGGCCGATATCGTCGCATTCGTAAAGAAATCCGTTGCCGATGGAGCCGCTGCCATTCAGTCAAAGGGCGAGAAAGGCCTGATGCAGACGGTCGTATACGGTGATCAGAAGGCGCGCGTTCTCGACATCGCATACGGCCTTATCGAACATAGCGGTGAACACTACGGCCAGCTCGTTGTGTACTACCGCCTCGCAGGTCTTGTGCCGCCGGAGTCGCGGCCCAAGAAGTAAAGCTCAAGAGACCAGTTCCCCGTCCTTATCGCGCGCCATTTGCGCGAATGGGCGGGGATTTTGTTTTTTGGGACCCTTAGTATTCAATGTGCCGCTCGGCATATGGATATCTCTGCTTTGGTTCCGCTGCAAGATTTTGGCATCGGTCCGCCGCGCAGCCCGCCAGCAGCGGTTCGTTGAGCGTCAAACAGAGCACTTCCCAGCGCGAGCGTAGCCAGAAACACGCCTGTGATGCGGCGGAGGTCACCATCGCACTGAAAGTGTGGATGTGATAACAAGCATCGGGTCATGTGATCTCAAACAACAGGGAGCAGGCGTCTCAACCGTCTCCTTCTCACGAGTCAAAATGCGGGGCGCCGATCAAGCAAAGCCTTCAATCCTTGAACGTAAGCAAGACGATAGAGCGATTTGTCTCGCGTATGCGTGCCTCGGCCTCGGTAGGATCCGCTATATTTTCTTTACAAAGTCGTGTGATTTCAGTCACAGGGCGCTGTGATCAGCAGCCCGGCGCATTTTAGATCAATCTCGATACCATCCACCCATCTGGAACGCGACTAGAGGGTACTAACCTCAACAGGGCCCACTTTAGGAGTGCATTGCATGCGCTTCTGAAGTTCCACACTCGTGCCCGTCGCGAACCACCAAGAGCTTACATAGGAGCAGCATCAGATATGCCGCAACGAACTGATGGCACCATGAAGAGGATCGCCCTTTTGTTACCGACAATTGTTGGAACCTTTTGCGTACTGTTCTTCGCCGCGGTGTATCCGCCCCAAGCTGAGGCGGTTCCAAGCTATGCGCGGCAGACGGGGTTGCCGTGCAGTGGCTGCCACTACACTCCTCCGGAATTGAATCCGGCGGGGCGCAGATTCAAACTGACTGGCTACGTCGATCGCGGAGACGACACCAAGACTGTAAAAGCTGACGACGGCAAGAAGCGCGCCGCCCTCGATCTGCTCGCGTCACTGCCCTTGTCCGTCATGGTGGAGACTTCCTTCACCTCGCTCAAGACTGCGCAGCCGCAAACCCAGAATGGCAATTTCGAGTTTCCTCAGGATTTTTCGTTGTTCCTTTCGGGCGCATGGACGAGCAAAGTGGGCAGTTTTCTGCAAGTGACGTACGACACCCAGGACGACCACTTCACCAGCGACAACACGGATATCCGGTTCGCGGACAAGACGAAGCTGGGGGGCAAGGAACTGGTTTACGGCATCGATCTTAATAACAATCCCACCGTGGAGGATCTTTGGAACAGCACTCCGGCTTGGGGCTACCCGTGGATTGCAAGCGACAACGCTCCTACCCCCAACGCTAGTCCTTTCATCAACGGTGGCTTGGCCCAGGACGTAGCGGGACTCGGCGTATTTGGGATGTGGAACAACCATCTCTACCTTGACGCTGCCATCTATCGCTCAGAACACGTGGGCGGACCGCAGCCGAACCCCGGGGTGGGCGCGGGCTTCAATATCCGCGGCGTCGCTCCGTACTGGCGCCTGGCGTGGCAGGAGTTAACAGGAAAGACGCAGTATGAAATCGGAACCTATGGCATGCACCTGCGTTCGACCCCCAATGAAATCACCGATCCCACCGGAGCCAGCATTCCTACGGATTCGTACACGGACTGGGCAATCGACACCCAAATCGACCGCACCATCGTCAGAACGGACGTGCTTTCATTCCGGGCTACGTACATCCGGGAAAACAATGATCTGCTGAGCCTGCTGTTTCAGAACGGGCCATTGAGTCCGACTCCGCTGGTGTCGCAAGGTTCACACCATTTGAACACCGTCATGGCCAATGCCGAATATCACATCGGCAACAAGTACACGGGAACGGCCGGCTGGTTCAATACGACCGGCACATCCGATCTCAACTTTTATCCCTCGGGGACGGCGGTGACCGGTAATTTCAATGGCGACCCGCACAGTACTGGATACATTCTGAACCTGTCCTACTGGCCGTGGCAGAACCTGCAACTCGCGGCGCAATACACCGGCTATACGCGCTTCAATGGCGCTGCGATGAACTACGACGGGTTAGGCCGCAATGCAAGCTCAAACAATACGTTCTATCTGGACGCCAGGATCTTTTTCTAAAGTTAGGTTTCGTTTGTCCTGACAGCAAGCCAACCTTGGTTTGAAACGATTTCAAGGAGAAGAGAACAATGAAAAGCAAGTTCGCAACCAAGACATTCGCTGTCGTCGCGCTGATCGGTGGACTGTGCGCGGCGGCCTGGGCAGGTGATATCGAGGGCAGAGTCACTGGGATGAAAGGAAAGTCGGTTGTGTACGTTGACACGATCGCGGGAAAGACATTCCCGGCACCCAAAGATCATCCGGTTATCGATCAGAAAGGATTGATGTTCAATCCGCACATTGTCGTCGTGCAACAAGGTACGACAGTGGATTTCCTGAATAGCGACAACGTCGCCCACAACGTTTTCTGGACGGCGGTGGGCAGCGACAAAAAAGCTGGACACAATCTCGGCACGTGGCCGAAGGGCGAGAAGCGTTCCTTCACTTTCGATAAGCCAGGGGCAGTGCCACTACTCTGCAACGTTCATCCCGAAATGGCAGGCTACCTGATCGTCAGTCCGACGCCATATTTCGCCGAAAGCGACGACAGCGGCAACTACAAGATCAAAGACGTCCCCGACGGCAGCTACTCCCTGGTGGTGTGGCATGAAGGCGCGAAGAGTCAGTCGAAGGCAATCACGGTTGCCGGCGGTGGCAAGGCTGATTTCACGCTAACAAAGTAATCCCTGTTGCCGGGTAGCGGGCGAGGGAGCGGCACGCTTGGGGCGCCGCTCCCTGGTTCGTAAGGCGCTTTCCGAATGACGTTCAGAGGTACGGCTTTCAGGCAGCCACCATGCTGAAGCGATTCAAAAACAAAAAGGTTGATGGGGATTGGCTACACACAAACTTTCCCTGCATGATGGCATGCCCGGCCCACACGAATGCCGGTCGCTACGTCGGCCTGATTGCCGAAGGACGTTTTGAAGAAGCCTACCGGCTGGCGCGCGATCCAAATCCTCTGGCCAGCATCTGCGGAAGAGTTTGTGCGCATCCTTGCGAGACCGCCTGCCGTCGTGGCGAAATCGATAAGCCGATCTCGATCCGCGCCCTGAAGAGATTTCTCACCGAGCAATACGGCCCCGAATCGAAGCGACCGATCAACGTCAATGAAGGACGCGGCCAAAAGAAAATCCCTTTCAAGATCGCAGTGGTTGGAGGAGGTCCGGTTGGGCTTTCGGCAGCCCATGACTTGGCCTTAGCGGGCTATGCTGTCACGATTTTCGAAGCGGCGCCTGTTGCTGGCGGAATGTTGTACCTCGGAATTCCGGAATACAGACTGCCTCGTGATGTTGTCGAAGCACAGGTTCGCGAAATTCTCGAGACGGGCGACATCACGCTAAAGCTGAATCACGCAGCCGGACGTGACTTCACAATATCCGAACTTCGGCAGCAGGGATTCGATGCCGTGCTCATCGCGGTAGGCGCCCACCGCAGCCGCGATCTCAGCATCCCCGGTGTCGATCTTGATGGTGTGCACAAGGGCATCGACTTCCTGCTTAACGTCAACCTTGGTTACAAGTTCACGATCGGAAAGAAAGTGATCGTGATTGGTGGCGGAAACGTCGCCATGGACGTTGCCCGATCCGCGGCCCGTGAAGTCGTGCGCCAGCATGCCGGCGGCGTCGAGGACGTCGAACCCTCCGCTGAAAATGTCTCAGCGGTTGCGACCAAAGAGATGGTCGACATCTCGCTCTCCGCGCTGCGCATGGGCGCACGCGAAGTGAACCTCGTTTGCCTGGAGCGCCGCAACGAAATGCCAGCCGCTCTGGAGGAAATCGAGGAGGCCGAAGAAGAAGGCATCGTCATTCATCCCGGATTCGGACCGAAGCGAGTCATCGGAAAGGACGGAAAGGTTACAGCTCTCGAAACGCTCAAAACGAAATGGGTTTTTGATGAGAATCGTCGCTTCAATCCGGCGTTCTATGAGAACAGCGAGACCCAGATCGAGTGCGACACCATCATCATGGCGGTTGGCCAGGCGCCGCGCCTCGACTTCTTGACCCCCGAAGACAAAGTAGATATTTCCCCTCGTGGACTGATTGCGGTCAATCCACAGACGCTAATGACCTCGGCGCCCGGCATCTTTGCCGGCGGCGACTGTGTGTTTGGGCCCCGCTTGATTATCGATAGTGTTGGCGACGGCAAACGCGCAGCCGTAGGGATTGACGAGTACTTGCGCGGTGGCAAGCATCCGGAACCGGTCATCGAAGTCGAACTACTCGAACGACACTCCCTGCCACTCGGGTACCTCGATCTCAACCGTCAACCGGTTCCGATGCTGCCTCTTGAACGCCGCACCGGCGTGACGGAAGTGGAAGTTGGCTACGATGCCGCGTCGGCAATGGCCGAAGCGCAACGTTGCCTTCATTGCTGGGTCAACACCATCTTTGAGGGAACTCCGGAAGATGGCAGCTCGTGCATCCTCTGCGGTGGATGTGTGGATGTTTGTCCGGAGAAGTGCCTGGAACTCGTTTCGCTCGATCGCATCTCGTTTGAAACAGACACGATTCAGCACATCCGCGACAACCAGGAATGCTTCGGCGTCGAGTTCGACGAAGTGAAACCGGACGAACTCGGGATGGTAACGGGTGCGGCTATGTTGAAAGATGAGACTCGGTGCATTCGATGTGGTCTCTGCGCGATGCGCTGTCCGGTGAGCACCATCACGATGGAATCGTACAACCTTCTCCCTGCGGAGCCGACTGGTTTGATCTCGATCGCAGCGATCGGGGCAGGCTTGCAGAAGTAATAAGAGAAACTATGGCGGAAGAAAAAAAAGGTACTTTAAGCGACGAGTTAAATCGGCGGCAGTTTTTCACCAAACTTGGTTTGGGGTCTTTGAGCATTGCTGCGGTTGGCACCGCGGCCTTCTCCTATCAGTATCTCGAGCCGAACGTATTGTATGAGCCTTCGCCAATCGTGAATGCGGGAAAGCCGGATCGCTATCCTCTCGACTCCGTCACTCTCGATCTCAACAACGGAATCTACATCATTCACTCTTCGGAAGGGTATTTCTCCCTAAGCGCAGTTTGTACTCACCTGGGCTGCTTGACGGCGTGGAAGCAGGAACTGGGCATCATCGCCTGTCCCTGCCACGGCAGCAAATTCGAGACGAGCGGGAAAAAGATCGAAGGACCGGCGCCCAAGCCGCTTCCGTGGAAGCGCGTCTGGATTAACGACGACGGTGATCTCCTCGTTGATCGTTCAACAGACGTTCCGGCTCTGGCACGCGATTCATTTGTGAGGGTCTGATATGGCAAAAACTGTAGACCAATATTTCGATGACCTTCAGCAGACTCGGGTGTGGCGCTCAATCTTCCGCAGCGGCACCGGATCGAGCACCCTGAAGCGCGCGCTGGCCATTCAGCAGAACGTTTTCTTGCACCTGTTCTCGACCAAGGTCCGCGTACGCATGTTGAGCTTCAGCGCGACCTGGTATCTCGGCACTTTGACGCTCGGCACGTTTCTGATCCTCGTCACAACTGGAATTCCCCTGATGCTTTACTACCATCCTTCCGTGCCGCAGGCCTATGCGGATACCAAAGACCTGCAGTTTGTGGTCTCGTCCGGTATGTTCCTCCGCAATCTGCACCGCTGGTCCGCACACGCAATGGTCTTCCTGGTCTTCGCGCACATGTTCAAAGTCTTCTACCGTGGAGCCTACCGCACACCGCGTGAATTCAACTGGGTCATCGGGGTCGTTCTCCTTCTTATTACGCTGTTGCTCAGCTATACGGGATACCTGCTCCCGTGGGATCAGCTGGCGTATTGGGCGATCACGGTCGGATCGAACATCGCCTCCGCAGTTCCCCTCATCGGCGACAAGATTCACTTCCTCCTCCTGGGTGGACACGCGGTAAACGCGAATGCTCTGCTTCGCTTCTACGTTCTGCACTGCATGATCCTGCCACTTACCGCGATGTTTTTCGTCGCAATTCACTTCTGGCGAATCCGCAAAGACGGCGGCCTCTATAACCACGACTGCGAGCCGGCAGCGGTTCGCTACAGGAATGGCGGCCCCGCCCCAAAGGAGACGAATTAGCCATGGCTGACCCGAAAGATTTCATCGCTGGCGTCGATTCGAATGCGAAGAAGTCTCCCCGGCGCATCGTCTTTATCACGCGCCGCACGTCGGCCCATGTCAAAGCCGCCACGGAAGAGCAAATTCAGACGTTTCCCGAAGTGCTGTTCCGCGCTGCTGTCGCCGTTATGACTCTGGCGATCGTACTCGTCTGGATCGCGCTTCTATTCAACGCGCCACTCGAAGGACTTGCGGATCCATCACACACTCCGAATCCCGCTAAGGCCCCGTGGTACTTCCTCGGATTGCAGGAGATGTTGCACTACTTCCCGCCGGTCGTGGCGGGTGTTCTCGTCCCGGGATTGGTAGTAATGGCGCTGATCGTCATTCCGTACTTCAAGGTGAATATCGAGGCTGAGGGACTGTTTCTGAGAGATCGCAAGCGGCGGCTGCGGATCTTCTACCTCTTCGCGAGCGGACTCTCGCTTTTCCTGTTGATCTTCAGGGTTTACGCGGCGCTGGGCCCAACCTTGATCATGGCTGGCCTCATGCTGTTTGCAGCGCAGAGTTCGCCACAGTCGACCTCGAGACCCCAGCGCTACCTCGCAGCACGGCCTCTCTCTTACTGGGTGATGACCTGGTTCTTATTCGAGCTGGTGGTGCTCACCGCCATTGGCACTTTCTTCCGCGGACCGGGCTGGTCTTGGGTCTGGCCGTGGCAGGGTTCATAACGAGGATGCGGCGATCATGAAAGAAAAACTTGCGTCGCTCTGGCAGAAGTTATTCGGAGACAGCGTTCGGGCCTTCGGCGTGGTCAGCGTGATTTTCTTGGTATCGACGGCCATTGCACCGGCCAAGAACTTCTTCAGCGAGTGGCGCGATTATCAGCGCGGTTACTTGAAAACGATTCGCAACCGCAGCGACGCCAACACCCTGCAGCGGCATTTTAGCGGCGGTATCCAGCAAGTCTGGCTGCCGGAACTCGGCGTGGTTGACCGCTGCACCAGCTGCCACGTGGGACTCAAAGAAGCCAGCCTGAGCGATATCCCCACGCAGCCGTATCGCAAGCACCCGGCAATTCCACACAATCTCGATCAATTTGGCTGCACCACGTGCCATCGTGGCCAAGGTGCAGCGACTACGGTCTCCGACGCGCATAGCAGTACGCTCGCCTGGGAGCAGCCGCTCCTACCCGCCAGGTACATCGAGTCTTCCTGCGGGCAATGTCATCGCGGACAACTCCCCGGAACCCCTCAGCTCAATGAAGGACGGGCATTGCTGGCGCGGGAAGGCTGCCTGCACTGCCATACGGTGAAGTTGCCCGATGGCAGCACGCTGAAGGCAACTGACGATCCTCCGTCCCTGTCGCACATCGCCGACAAAACGTCGCGCGAGTGGATCTTTGCCTGGCTCAAAGACCCGCAGGCCTACGCGTCGACCTCAACAATGCCGAATTTCAAGTTGAGCGACGATGATGCGCGCGACGTCTCCGCATTCCTGATCGCCAATAGCACACCTCTTGCGGGAGACACAGCAACGGTTTCCGCCAAGTCGTCATCCGATCCCGCGGCTGGAGCGAGTTTGTATGGGGAGTCGTTCTGCGCCTCGTGTCACGCGGTTCAAAACGCTGCGGGCAACATGGTAGGCGGCGACGTGGGACCGGAGTTGACCCGTGTCGGAACCAAAGTAAAGCCAGAGTGGCTGCAGGCTTGGTTGCGGAATCCGCGAGTCTACCATCCGGAAACCGGCATGCCGCACTACCGGTTTAACGATGCTCAAATAGCAACGCTTGCGGGATTTCTTCAGAGCAAAGCCGACTCTGATTTTCTCGCCAGCGTTCACCTCGATGCGGCAACTCCTGAGCAGATCGCGCACGGCAAGCGTCTCGTCTCTGATTTTGGCTGCGCATCCTGCCATGAGATCGCAGGGATCAAGAAGCCCGAGAACTTCGCTCCCGAGCTAAGCCGCATCGGCAGCAAACCTGTCACGCAACTCATCTTCCTGCCCGGCATGCCGCAGACCTTGCCCGATTACATCGCGGGGAAGATCAAGAATCCGCGCGCATTCTCTCCGGGCCTGAAGATGCCGCAATACACCTTTGCGTCGCAGCAGATCGATGCACTCACCACTGCTTTACTATCACTGAATGAGCGTTCGTATTCGCTGCCACTATCCCTGCAAGTCCCGGGCAGGGTAGAAACGGATTATCAGCCCGCCGGAAAAGCGGGAAAACTGATGACAGATCTGGCCTGTTTCAGTTGCCATCGCATCAACGGGCACGGCGGAGACATGGCGCCGGACCTCACGTCGGAAGGCAGCTCAGTTCAGCGCGAATGGTTGGTGCAGTTTTTCAAAAACCCTGGGACGCTCCGTCCGGCTCTCATCCGTCGTATGCCTCGGTTCAATTTCACTGACAGCGAAGCCAACGAACTCACCGATTACATTATGACGGTTTATCAGAGCCCAAAAGTCGACCGCGACTCGATGCCGCTCGGAGGGTACCCACAAGGACAGATCGAGCTCGGCAAACAGCTCTTCTACGGAAAATATTCGTGTCAGGGCTGCCATATCGTAGATACGAAAACCGACAAAGGCTACATCGGGCCGACATTGACACATGTCGGATCCCGGCTGACAGCAGCATGGATTTATCAGTGGATGAAGAATCCGCAATCCTTGCGTTCTGGAACCGCCGAGCCAAATCGGTCCATGAGCGACGAAGATGCAGGTGCGCTCACCGCGTTTCTGATGTCGCAAAAAGGGGGAGAGAAATTCTCCGGCGGAGCAAAGGCCGCAAAAACGGGCTTGCATATTCAGGAGGTCGCAAAACGATGAGATTCTATATCGCCCTCCCTCTGGGATTTGTTCTGCTCGGAATTTCATGCTCACGCAAGGCGGCACCGACACCTACCCTCAAACCGACGGGTGTGGGCGCAGCGATTGTGGAATCGAGCGGCGGAAAACAGCTCGCTCAAACCGGAGCTCCTCTCCTGCAGCCAGTGGTCGTACAGGTCAACGACGAGCGGGGAAGCGCAGTGGAACGCGCACTGGTTGAGTTCTCTGCGGCGCCGGGGGTGATTCTTGACCCGCCGAGTGCACTTACTGACTCTAGCGGCCAGGCAACGACCAATGTTTCTCTCGGTGGAATGGCGGGACGGTATCAGATCACGGCGTCGACCTTCGACAAATCCCGCAAGAAGGTTGAACTCAAGCTGGAGGAAATCGCTCTCGGATATCAGCAAACGCTCGGCCGTCATCTGAACGATCAATACTGCGACCGCTGCCACAATTCCGAATCTACAGCCCAACGTGTCTCGAACTATGACAACCTGGAAGTGAAGCCGCATCCGTTCAGTGAAGGCGAGACTCTGAATAAGATGACCGACGCCGATTTGACAGCCATCATCACCAATGGCGGCCCTGCTCTGCAGAAATCCGCATTGATGCCAGCTTGGGGAAACACGCTCGGCAAGTCAGACATTCAGGCTTTGATCGCGTACATCCGCGCTGTTTCCGATCCTGCCCCCAGAGATGCGGGGCCGCTTTATTCGCCGACGCCTCATTAGACGATTCGACGTTGCTCACTCGAACCACCAGTTACGCATACAAGAGATCACTGTCCCGGAAAAGCGTTCGTTGGTGCTTTTCAAGTGATGAGTGAGCCGTGATCCATTTGTGATCCGTCAGCACTGCTTACCACGTCCACTGCTTTCACGGTGCCCGCCGTGCGACGCTATGTTGTTGAAACTACGTGTACCCCAAAATTCGCCCTATAGCGCCCACCGTCTTTTCAACAGCTTAGCTTTACTGGGCTCGGCTTCGCGTGATTGCAATCACCGTTTACTGATGCGCCACTGGGCAGGGCCCGCGGAATATGCCAGAATTTTGTGTATGACACCGTCCAGCCTCCCCATCCCCCACGAGCAACGCAAGATCGAGCAACTGCTCCTTCAGTTGGCTAAGAAGCAGCCTATTTCCGCAAAACCCGCACCGATTGCGTTGGGAAAATCCGCAACCGGGACAGAACATCCTCGCGTTTTCTTCTCGACATAGAAGTCACGGCTCGCGCCCCGCGATTCACTTCCCTATTTGCTACAAGTTTTGTCGCGACTGAGTCCGGCGCCTCGCACGTGGTCGGGATGGACTAATCGGTTGCCCATTCTCTTGGCCAATCGTAGTGTGATCGCGCGGCGCTTTGGCCAGAAATTTCCTCACGCACTGATAGCCGGTCCAATATCTTCCGTTCGGCGAAGTACCTTGCGCCAACTGCGCGATGAGTTGAGGGCTCTTGAAGTCTTCGATCCGATTCACGATTTAGCCAGCCCCGCAAAATCAGGCAGATGACATCTACCCGGCAGTCGTGGGAGCCTGAACATTTGAGGACCAGGCAATCAGGTCCGCATCTGGCCTTACCACAGTTGGGTCGCAGGTCGCACCCCAGGCTCAGTTTCCTCCGATGCGAAGCTAGACCGTTTCACGTATTCCATAGCTGGTGCAGAGCGTTTACGCTCAGTTTCTGGCGGTTCTTTTTACCGTGGAGCCTCGGAGACCTCGTCCGTTCTGGAGTGACTGCACACGGCGGCCCTTGCCGGGCCTTTGCAGTTTGACCGGCCTTGGAAGCCGTCCCTGGTGTCCGAGGCCACCACGTAGCAATGGGGGATTGCGATGATTCGGAAATTGAAGTCCGGGCAATATCGGCTATATTCACGCAAGAAAGATCCGAAGACGGGCAGAAGACGGAATTTGGGCACATTTCGCACTCGAAAGTCCGCCGAGTCACACGAGCGAGCGGTGCAATATTTCAAGCGTCACGCCTAATTTTTTCTCCTGGAAAGCTCCGATCGTGCGAGCCATGCGTCCATTGACGCGAGGTTCTTAACAACACTGATGGCGGATTAGCGGCCTACTGACCTCACAGTATTGTTTCGCCGTTGTCCGTTCAACTATTTTTGGCGCAGTGGACGTTGGCGGAATCAAGCGGGCTGTTGCGCGCACTTACAGCGATATAATTCGGCATCACACTCTCCAAACGTCAGCAGCACTGGCGTATTACCTCGTCCTCTCGATCTTTCCCGGGCTCATTCTTCTGTCAGCGATATTAGGCCTATTCCCGTTCCCAAATTCATTCGCTCAGGTGCTGTTTTACATGGGGCGCATTCTTCCCCCGGACGCAGTAGGAGTGGTGTATTCGGTTCTGGGAGATGTGCTCAAGTCACATCACGGAACATGGTTGTCGGTAGGAATGCTGGGAACGATCTGGGTCACATCTACGGCATTTGACGCGATGATTGAGGCTCTGAACATCGCTTACGATGCGACCGACGATCGCCCGTTTTGGAAGAGCCGGGTTCTCGCAATCGCCCTAGCCATCTGCATGGGAGGATTACTCTTTGCTGCACTGGCCGTGATGATGGTAGGTCCGCGTTTTGGAGCCTGGCTGGCCATTCATCTAAAGGTATCGATGGGCTTTGCCGCAGCCTGGCCGATTCTGCATTGGACTCTTGGTATCGGGCTCACCATACTGGCGGTCGAAATCATCTATTTTTTCGCTCCCCGCGTAAAACAGCGGTTTCTCGCAACGCTTCCGGGTGCAATTCTTTTTGTCGCAGTTTGGGTTGGCCTTTCATTTCTGCTGGGAGTGTACTTTCGCCATTTCGCGTCCTACAGCCGAACCTATGGCGCCCTCGGAGGCATGATCGCCTTCATGACATGGCTCTACTGGACGTCATTCGTTTTGCTATTGGGAGCGGAACTCAATTCCGAACTGGCTAAGTCAAGCGCGAAGGGCAGCCTGCTGCCAAAAGAGGATTTCGGCCCGGATCGCGATTCGACCGAGTCCTCCGACAAAGACCGCGCCGCCTGAGGGGTACGACATTCAAAATCGCGTGTGATACCGCCCGTCGACGGAGATACCGCCGAGCTGGTCGCGAGCCATGCTCACGGACCACCGCTTGTTGAACTGGTACTCCCCCTGCACAATCTCGCTTCCAGGTTGAGATACATCCGTCGAGAAAGAAAAGAGCAAACTTTTCGTGACTCTTTGCTGGATTGCCACTCGCGCGGATGGGTTCTGATTGTTGCCGCCAATCATGGGGTCGATCTGCAGGCTCGAAATTCCGGCGAGCTTTTGCACGCTTCCGCTGACCTGACTGAGCGCCTGAGAGGCGATCATGGAATCGGTGCTCTGGCTGGCAGCATTGGATTCTTGGGTGGTTTTGCCACGAGCGATCAGGTTGATGATATCCGCCGTCGCTAGCGGCGGGTCGGAAACGTACGACGTAGTAAGTTTGTCCAATGGCCCGCGAACCCCGAGCGTGAGGTTGTACTGATTCACAATCGTGGTTACTGAAACGTTCAAAACAGGGTGAGTTTCGTTTGGATTGTCGAAGGTGATGACACCCCTTTCCAGTTGATAGCGGACATTCCGATAGAACAGTTCGCCGGAGGTGAGATTCGTTCGTCCCGTAATGACAGGGTCCGCGGCGGTACCTCCCACTTGCAACGCCGCCTGGCCCGCAATGCTGATCTGAGAACTGTTGGCACTGAGGCTTTCTCTAGTCTGCACAGCAATCCCAAGCTTTACCGTATCAGCGAATCCGGGCTGGGATGGGGTCGCGGTTCCATTTGTAAATTGATCGGAGAACTTTGCCAGATCGAAATCAGGAGTAAACGACAGGCTGGCGATCGTAATTCGCCCTCCAATTTTCGAACTTTGAGCGTCTCCTGTAAAGGTAAGATCCGTGTCGAGCGATGAGCGCAATCCCTCGGGATACCGCAAGCGAATTCCCTTCCCTTGCAGCGCCAGGTTAAATTGCAGCTTCGGACGGTAGTCGATCACTCCGCCCAGCGAAACCCGGCCGCCTCCGACTTGTCCAGTGACCTTCGACACTTCCAGGCGATTGTTCGTGACATTGATTGTGCCGTTCAATTTGTCGACTCCAACGGGCGAGTCCGACTCGGTCATCGCGACATCCTTCAGCTGGAGTTGACCTTGGACCACAGGGTTTTCGGCCGACCCGGAGGAGTGCAGATCCAGAGCGACCACGCCGGAGCTCTGCAAATCGCTCGAGACCATGCGAAGGATTCGCATATCAATTGAACCTTGCGCCGAGAGTGTCGGCGCCTCTTTTCCACCCACCGGAATTCTCCCCTGGACATGGAGGGTCGTTCCAGTCCCTTGAATTTCCGCTGGCTGAAGAGTTGTAACAGAATCCTTGTAGTCAACTCGGATCGGCGTCGAGATTCCCAGCTCAAGGGACTGATAGCTCGCCCTGAATACCGGGATAGAAACATGGGCCTCCAGTTGTGATTTCTCTTTCAACGGGCCTTTGAGCGACACGTGCAGTTGCGCTTGCCCGGCAAATCCTTCGGGAACTCCCTTGGCGTAGGTTGCGAGTAGCACTTCCAGGGGAATTGTTCCTGTATCGATCGAGGCCTCCGTGTCGTAACCGTCATTGAGGGCCACCCGACCGTGAGCTTTCACCAGCGCCTCCGAAATCTTCGATTCGAAGTCGAGCGTGGCGCTGTGGTTTGCGACATTCAGCTCCGCCTTCATCCCTGAAATGGGCTTCTGTTGAATCTGAAGTTCGGGACATTGAACGACCGCATGCAAGCCTGGATCATCGATGCTGCCTTGGCCTTCCGCTGATGCGCTGATTGTGCCGGAGACGGGTAAACCTTTGGCTTGAAGTACCTGCAGCTTTTGCAGATTCAAGCCTGGGGCGTTGAACTGGATTTTGTACGCTTTCGAGGCGGGCGCATAAGAGAGGGTCGCATCCGCAGATCCTGCGGAAGTAACGACGTTAAGTTTTGAGGTAAGTGAACCGCTTGCGGTCTGAAATGCCAGTGTCAGCGCCCGGATTGGCTCGTCATAGATACGTCCGTTTGCGAGTTGTAGTCCGCCCGAGAGCACCGGTTGCTGCGCAGAACCTTCCAGCGCAATCTTGCCCGAGATATCACCGGAAACTGGGTACTGCTGATTCGCCATGCGCAACAGATCTGACAACGCGAGTTGCTGAAGGCTGAGATTCGCTTTGATTGGCCCGGATTGCTGATAGGTCCAGTTTCTCAATGACACGTCTCCGCTGAGACTCGCCTGACCTCTCCGCGTGTTAACCAGTGACGCGCTTCGAATCACGACTGAAGAGGGATCCGCTTGAACGTCTATTTTTGCGCTCGTCCATTCGGTGCCCTGAAAGCCGAGTTCTCGAGCGTTTAGCGTTGCGGAAATCACTGGCTTCTTCATCGATCCCCGAACCACGGCGTCAAGCACGGCAGAACCAGAAATGGCAGGCGGCGTAATTTGGCTCTGCGAAAACGAAGCGACTAAAGCCGCGATCTGGTGCAGATCTGCCGCGGTGCACTGCGCCCTGAGGTTTGAGTGGTTGCTGATTTCTCCATCTGCTGTGAGCGACGCAGAAGGAGTTTTGAGCGATGTTTTCTCCAAAACAAGCGATTGTCGCGAGCCATCGTAGCTGGCGTGAATCACTCCGTTAAGCGGGAGCTCTCCGGTCCCGGAATTGGTGGTGCGGCTTGCGACAGCCTGTACCGTCAGGTCTGATCGTGCGCGCAGGTTGGAGATGTTGCCCTTCCACCCAGCGGTGATGTCGCCGTTAAGCTTTCCCACAAGAGCGGTCCCTGCCAGATCTTGCTGGTGGAAGGCTCGTTGCAGATCCTGCAAAGCGAGGTTTTTCAACGAGGCCTGGACCCGATATTCCGGATTTCGATCGAGGCTCGTGATGCCGACATTGGCGCCTACGGCACCCCCTAAAACTTCAGCGGAAAAGTCTCTGACCTGCAGATTGGCGTGGGCCAACTGATAGTTTGCCCGGATCCGGTGTAGTTCCACCCTTCGCCCAGCAGATCGCGCCGCGAGAGCCTCGCTCAACAGCCTGCCGTCGATTGAGATACCTTGCAGAATCGACTGACCTTCAGAACCGGTGCGATAGTGCAGGCCGCCCTCGAGCAATAGATCGCCGGCAGGAGCAGTGTCGGGAACTATTTGCGCAGCATCCTGCGTGTGAATCCGAATTTGATAATTTCCATCAACCTGGGGGTTCGCATAATTCGACAAATCTGCGCGCAGCGTCATTGCTGACGACCCGACGCGAAATTCCGCCGATGCGACGCTGAAACGCTCCGGCGATGCGCTGAAAGCAACCTTCAAACTGTGTGGCAGTGGGGCATATTCGGAGTAACGCACCTCACCGCTCGAGTAGGAGAGGGTTCCCTCGTAGCGCTTGCTGAGTGGAACAAAGTGAATATCCGTCGAAAGGTTGTACAGACTGGCGTCCAACGGAACCTTTTGGTCTTTGTAGTCAACTTCGCCATCCGCGATTTGGACATACCCAACGGCCAGATCGAACGGGCTGGTTTGGCTGCTCGATTTGCTTAGTGGAGGTTGTGGAAGATTACTCTCTCCTGAACGATTTACCTGTACGTGAACGATCGGTCTCTCGACGATCAACTCCCGCAACGAAACCTGCTGATGCAACACCGAGACGATTTTCAGACCAACGGTAAGCTCGTCCGCATGGAGCAGAGGCGGTTGCCCTAGCGCTTCCGTTCCTCGCAGGGTGATGTTGTGCAGACGCACCGTTAGCGTGGAAAGATTGAAGTCAAGGGTTTCAACTTCCGCCTTTGCTCCTGTACTGGCAGTAACTTGCTCCGAGAGTTTGCGCAGTGCGAATTGCTCGAAGCTCTTACTCTTGAGATAGAGATATCCTGCAAATCCTGCCACGAGCAGGAATACCGCTAGCCCCACCACCGCCCAGCCGATTTTCCTCCGCAAGCTCACGCAGTCTCCTTAGAACGCCTGCCCGATCGTGATGAAATATTGGTTGGCGCTGATTCCCAGGACCGGATTCAGGTTTCTACCGAAATCGATGCGCAAGGGACCGATCGGTGTCGCGTAGCGCAAGCCGATGCCGACGGTGTTGCTGTAATTGTCCGCAAAGTTGCGAAAGCTAATAGTGCTGTAAACATTTCCACCGTCGTAGAACACTACCCCTCCAAGGGGCTTGAGAATTCCGAGCGGGAAGCGGGCCTCTGAATTGAGGATGAAAAGCTGTTTCCCTCCAACCGGCACAGTCACGTTCACGCATCCCGATTGTCCTTGCAGGACATTGCAAAACGGAACCAGCCGTTGCGGGCCTGCCTCATCGATCGGGAACCCGCGCAGCGATGTACCACCGCCGGAAAAGAATAGCTGGCTCGTCGGTACAAAACTCCCGGCGAAAGGCGAGGCCAATCCTATGCGGACAGAACTGGCAAACACGACCGAATGAACCGGTACGTACCGCGCGTACTGCATAAAGAACTTGGTGAAATTCGCACTGGAACCTAGAGCGGTCGGCGTGATTCCAAAGTTTACTGTCGCAAACTCGCCCCGGTGGGCGTCGAGCGGCTTGTCTCGAGTATCACGAATCAGGGTTGCCGAGAGAGTGGACAAGAGCACTTTCCGGTCCTGATCCAAGACCAACTCGGGCACCAGCAGATGAGACAGGCTTGTCTTGTTAAAGTCGTAGCGGAATTGCAACCTGGTGTTCGATTTCCGGCTGATCTGGCGCTCGACCTGGAATGTCAAATCTCCCAGGCCGGCTGTAAAGAGCGGATTCTCGCTGTTGCGTTCCAGTGAAAAAGTCGTTGAGGACTGCCAATTCGACCCGATGAAATGCGGCTGGGCGTATGTCGTCAATGCGCGCTGATCGAGCCGTGAGAACAAAAGTGATGCGCTTGCGGTCTCGCCGAGGCCTCGCATATTGCGTCTGGTAAATTCGATTGAGCCGCGCGGGCTCGCGAAGCTGGATTGGCTGGGCGCGATCTGGTTGCCGCCCAGGCCGATGCTTCCTCCACCTCCGGGAAGCGCTACAGTTCCGGTCGGCACATTTCCTCCGCGATGCGAGATTTCAAAGCCGAATCCGTAGGTCACTTCGTTGCGCTTCGATTCGTGCACTTTGACCAGCGCCTCCTCTTCCGCCTGGTCCGTGATTGGCTTCCGCGGGCCCACGCTCGACCAATCGAAGATGTTCAAATCGTAGAGGCGGCTTTCCGCTTCCAATAGCTGATCGCGGCGCATCGGGCTCTCAGGTTGGATTTTCGCAGTTCTCGCAATCAGGCCGGGGCGCGTCCGATTCTGGCCGAGATAGACGACGTCGCTGATCCTCACTGGTTGATGTTCTTCGATCGTGTAACTCACATTTACACGGTGCGGATCGTTCGCGACGGCCTGCTCCGTCGCCTTCACCTCCGCATTCAGGTATCCACGATTTAGGTACGTCGCCGAAATGCGATTGCGATCATCCGCCAGTTTCCGAGGCGAATAGGGTAAGCCGCTGCGCAGTTGAAAACCGACCGGGGCTGTCAATTGGTCATAGGAGACATTTTGATTCCCTGAAACTTTGACGTCTTGCACGATCGTCTGAGCGCCCTCTTCAATGGTGAAAGAGACATCGATCTTGGGATCATGCTCGGCTACCTGGAACGTAACTTTCACGTCTTCATAACCACGGTCTCGATAAAGAGCGGCGATATTGTCGCTGCTTTGGCGCAGCAACTTCTGGCTGAGTTTGCCGTGCGTCCAGATATGAGATCTGCTTACCGTAACTTGCGCCTTCAGGTCTTTCTCCGGGAACGCGGAATTTCCGTGGAAAGTAATTTGATCGACCTTGTGTTTTTTGCCACGGTCGATTTGATACTCGACCAGTATTTGTTCGGGCTGATTTTCAAGCCGTGTCGCCACCTGAACGTCATAGAATCCTTTTTTCTGGAAGTAATCGATCAGGTTGCGCTGCCCTTCATCTACCAGGTCGCGGTCGACGCTTCCTTCCGTAAATATCGGAATCAGTTTTTTCTTCTGACGCTCCGCGAGCAGAGGAATCGCCGAAAGTTTGGCGCCCAGGACGCGCACCACAACCACGGGGCCGATCTCCACCTTGAACGAAACGTCGACACGATTGGAGTCAGCGTGGTATTCAGGTGGGTTTTCGTGGATGTTTCCGGCGAGGCGGTGTTGGCCCTGCAGGGCTCTTCGCAGGAGATTCCTCGCCGAATTGATACGCTCTGATGTATAGGTCGTCCCAGCCTTCAACCGTCCCCGCGTCAGCCGCGCTCGTAAGGAGTGCAGAGAATTTAAGAGTCGTGCTGTCTCGCCACTGTCCGGGCCCTCGATCGTGACTTCGCCGATTCGAGCGCGTTTCCCCATCGTGATGTTAAAGTGCACGCTCACCAGTTCATGAGTGTCGTCAATCTGAGGTTCAGCGTGAACGGTAGCTTGAAAAAAGCCGTTCCTCTTCAGGAACCGTAGGAGCGCTGCTTCCGAGGCAGGGATTCTAGAAGGGTCGTAAGGATCCTCATCCGAAAGTTCTGCCACCTGGAGGAGCCTCGTGTAAGAGAAGTCTTTCGATGCGCCGTGGAAATCCACAACTCCGAGGTAATAGGCGGGCTCCAGGAGGAAGTTGATGCGAATACCTGAGACCTCCGGCACTATGTTGACTTCAACCGATTTGAAGCCGCCAGCGTCCTGCAGAGCCTTTGCGCTGGCCTGAACCTTCGAGTCGGAATACGGCTCGCCCGCTTTTTGCGATACATAGCCAAGCAAAGGGGCAAGGTCCCGGTGCGGATTGGCAATGAGCGATACCGCGCTGACCTTTTGCCCGTCGTAGGCGCTTTGAGGGCCTTGAGGCGCAAGTTGCGCCGATGTTCCAGCCGCAAGAAATAGAAAGATTCCCGTGATAAACCAATACATACGAAATGAAGAACTAAGAACGAGTCCACCCCATGCCGCCGGACGGAGTCGGTCCGGAAGCATCCATTCGCCTTCGCGCAGACCCGAGCCAGACGCTGACATGTGATGCTATTGATTCCACGCGAGTTGTCAGCCCAATCGACGGGTAAGCATCGAAGAATGATCAGCGTACAGAGACGGCGATGGCGTACGCATTCGGGATGACCCTTCCGAGATGATCGGACGCGGGCCTGAAGCGCTCACATCTGCCGAGAAGGATCTTCTCAAGTGGAGTCGAGTGTTTTTTCGCCGACCCACTCCCGGCCGCTGAATAACCCGCCGTTTTCTTGCAAAGCTCTCGACGACGCCTAAGGCGCCCCGGCCGTCGATGCTAGGATCATCTGGATGGAGAAGCCAATGGTCCAAGCCACGACAGCGGGATTCGCTGGCCGCACCGTGCTCGCATTCGAGAGCCGGCGCGCTCCGGAAATAGCCAGGCTGATCGAGAACTATGGTGGCCGCGCAATCGTCGCTCCGGCCACGAAAGAGGTCCCGGCCACCGATAGCACCGACCTTCCCCGTTTCGTTGCCGCTCTGCTCGATGGCAAGCTTGATCTCGTCATTTTTCTCACGGGAGTAGGCACCCGGGCTCTTGCCCGAGCCATTGAGCCCTTCTGCTCGCGCGAACAGTTCGTCTCAGGATTGAGCAAAACGTCAATTCTCGCCCGTGGGCCAAAGCCCGTTTCTGCCCTAAAAGAACTGGGCGTTCCGATCACATGGACCGTGCCCGAGCCCAATACCTGGCGCGAAATCCTCGAAACGATCGATGGAAATAAAGTGTCTTTGGCAGGGCGGACGGTCGCCGTGCAGGAACATGGCATTCCCAGCCCTCAACTCATCGAGGGGTTGCAAAAGCGAGGCGCCCATACACTCACAGTTCACGTCTACGATTGGGCTTTACCCGACGACCTGTCTCCTTTGACGGATGCCCTGAAAGTGCTGCAAGAAAACGGTGCGGGTGTCGTGCTGTTCACGGCCGCGGTTCAGGTGCATCACCTCATGCGGGTGGCAGAACAACAGGGCGCACGCGAAAGTGTGGTTGCCGCGCTAAACCGGACCACAGTGGCATCCATTGGCCCGGTGACGTCCGAAGCCCTCGCCGAGTACGGCGTGACGATTCACATGGAACCGACGCATCCAAAGATGGGATTTCTAGTAAAAGAAGCGTCAGAACAAGTTTAGAACTCGAAGACATCGCTCAGTGGCCGTCAGCATGGTTACAATGGATAGCACAGGCAGTAGTCGTTTGGGCGCGTAGCTCAGGGGATAGAGCATCTGCCTTCTAAGCAGAGGGTCGCAGGTTCGATTCCTGCCGCGCCCACCATTTCGATCAATAAATCCGCCGCTTCCGGCACATCGACAAATTTCCCGCGTCGCTCCGGATCTGGTAAGTTTCACTGCGCTTTTCCCGTACGCAGCTGCTTCAGAGAAAGAAAAACAAGGACCACACGCCTGTGCGGCAAGCGTCTCTCGGGGGAACTTGAGTGTAATCGCCTGCTTACAACAATTGACTGGCGAACCGAGCAAGCATACAAATTGCATGTCTGGAAAGAAAGACGGATGAAGAGCAACAGCAAGTATGTTTGATCACGATCCACCGAAGGAAAAGGCACCTGTCGACTCCACAGGTCTCAAAATTGTGGGCATCTTGGCGCCCGTGTTTTTTCTAATTACCTTCTTGAGAGATGCAGATGCGGGGTTGGCAGTTTGCATTGTCTTAGGAATGGTCATGCTCGCGATCAAAATTCGCTGGCGGTTGAGGAAACATCTCTGGTTTTGGGTGGTCATCGGTTTCATATTGGCGCTCCACGCCCCATTAATTCTTAGGTTCCAAGTACCTCAGGGAAATACGCCTACGCTTTTCTATACCATGCCGCTCGGAATCGTAGATTTTCTGATCATCTCGGGGGCTTTGGGGATTGCCGAAAAACTCTTCTTGAAGAATGCTTCTGCTGACGAAGACGACTGAAGTCAGTTGTTGAAATATCGCCATTTCACTCGTCACTGCCCTGCCGGGGGTTTTTGAGTGTAATCGCCTGATTACGGAAGTTACGCGTTTAAGGTCCTACGCTCCGCTTGACTCATCCCAATCGTGATTAGACTCAAGCGAGAGGTGACAAGCGATATCGAACCACCCCAAGAGGGCACCACGAGACGAGCAAGAGAGATTTCTGAAGGAGTGTTTGATGGAGGATTTGTGAAATTCAAAGTTGGCCAATTCGTGAAGATCGTCAGCAAGACAATCTCACGCATCGTGGAAGTAGTGGAAGTCAACCCGACAACTGTGTGCGTCCAAACGGACGATGGCTGTCGGCACCATTTCAGTAAAGACGGCAAACAGTGCAAGCCGGATGGCGAACCGTATGTCGAGCACGACTTTAGCTGGAAGTTGCCAGAACCGGATACGTACACATTTTGTCATGACGAAGTACGGAAGGTTCACCGCTTGGATTGCGATTGCGACGAGTGCTGGAAACATCGCGCAGGAGTGACGCGAAAACGCGACGGCGAGTTCATAGGCTACTACATCAAAGACTTCGCGGAGCTCACGGAACAGGAAATTTTCGACAAACTTCAGGAAGGTGAGAGGGCTCCCTGTAACTGGAATTACGGTGGAGAGGCGTATCACCGCTGGAGAATCGGTCTGCGCGCGCGAGGTTTCAAGTGGCGGGAAGAAGTGGTGAAACATTACTTGTAAAGGAGGGGGGCGAGGGCAAGGGTCAACTGGCGACAAATCGCGATAGCACTCAAAATCCCGTCTCAGGGCATTCAAAAACTCACTTTGCCGCTCAAAGCGTGAAATGGCCTACTTACAGCAGTTGACTGGGTAAGCGGTAAAATGCCCCTCATGCAGATACCGGGAGCCCTGCCTAGCGCCCTCAAAGTTTGGTGGGTCTCTCCGTCACCATTAGCCCTTTTGTTTGCGGGACGCATCCTTTGGGAAAAAACAATCTGGACGTGGTCACAGGGAACGCAGATGGTGGGATTCTTGCTCTGGCATATTCAACCGGGCTTTGCTGTCGTTGGCGCGCTGTGTTCCCTCCCTAGCTCTGTGGCTACTGATCGCCATTCCTTATGCGATTGTGCGTCGCCGGGACATTGAGCCTTGGGATTGGTTGATGATGTTTGCTTCGGTCATCGTCATCGCGGCTTCCCCGGTTTCCAAAAGCAGGACGGCCTGGTGCTCGCCGCCAGGCGCCTCTGCTTTTCCTGTCCCAGAGGCACTACGCTTCTCCCAGCCAACCTGTCGCATCAAAATGGCACCTAAAGCGTCGGTGTTTTGAATGCAAATCACTTTTGGTTGAGGAGCGACACTTATGGCAGATGATCCAAATAAGAGGCAGAACGAAGGCACCGGTTCCGGTGGGCAGGGTGGCACCCAGCAAGAACGTCATCCAAATGACCCGTCACAGAAACGCCCGTCAGAGCCAGGGCAGAACAAGTCCGACGACGAACAGAACCAGGGCGGACAGCGCCGCGCTTCCTAGCTAAAGTTGCAGTGAGGGCCCCAAGGCTGTGAGGCCCCGGGGCCCTCTTCTTCTATTGCACCGACAGCAGCAATAAGTTCGCGCCGCGTTCCAAGTCTGCCGCTTGCCTTAGCTGCCCCCACACTATGCCCGGTTGCCGCACGGCTCCTAAAACTGCAGGCCAACCGCACCGCTGAGAAATGCTGCGAGCGGAGACATTTTTCGGCATGCCGCGGCGAAAGTATTCATGAACTTCGGACTGCACACCTGGGTGTCAGTGAACTCAAAGGCTGTACCTAAATCCCTTAGCTTCAGATCCTCCACGAACTCGTGATCGCAAGGAAAGCCCCGCGGCGGGCGGGAAAGCCTGGTCGCGTCGTCCCAATTGAGAAACTTGCGCACGCTTCGCCACTCGTCGCATTGCGTCACGATGGCGTTGCGGACTCGCAGCAGCGTCGCCGGCTCTGGATGCCAGAGGCCGGAAGCGGCGAAACATCCCCCCGGCTCCAGATGAAGATAGAACCCCGGAGAGTGCACATCCTTTCCGCGATGAGAAAAGCGCATGGCGAGATGGGTCTTGTACGGCTTCTTGTCAGCAGAAAAGCGCGTGTCGCGATAGATGCGAAACAGCGAGCCTCGCGTGGTGCGCGGATCGGCTACCAGATATGGCGAGATATCGCGCAGCGGCCGCGCGAAATCGGAAATGAACTGCAAGGCAGGCTCAAGCGCATATTTCCGGTATTCATCCTTACGCGCGTGAAACCACTCTCGATTATTGTTCCGTTTGAGACGTGCAAGGAAGCGGAAGAGATCGGGGGTGAAATAGGCAGTCATCGGAACTCCACTACAAGAATCAGGCTATCGCCTTGCTGCATCGGTTTCAGCGTTTCGCTTTTCGATGCTCGCAGGATTCGGTGTTCAGGCAAGTGTCGGAGAGGCGAAGACGCTCGACCGGTATTCCACCGACGATATGGGATGCGACAATCTCTTCCACGTCAGCTTCTGTGACATGACCGTACCAGACCGCTTCGGGATAGACCACGATGTTCGGACCGTGTTCACACTGGTCGAGGCATCCGGCCTGATTGCCTCGAACGCGTCCTTTTAACCCGTGCTCCGCCAGTTTTTGCTTAAAGAGTTTCTGCAGCCGGGCTTCAGCCGCCGGATCGCAACACCCTCTCGGATGCCCCGCAGGACGCTGGTTCCCGCAGATGAAGATGTGTTTTTCAAATTTCGGCATCGTGATGCCCCTGCTGAAAAGTGTACCGCACCCGGCGCGTTGCTTCCCTTCGGGTAGCACGCTAGAATAATGCGTACACATCTTCTCCGCTCTGATTCCCAGTTATCTTTCGCGAAGCGTCATCGCGGGTAAGGAGTGTGCAGACCCGGGGCAGGAGAGTTACGCCTGCTTCATTACAAACGGAGCTGCTCGTGAACAAAGGCCGCACCGCGGTGATCGTTGGCGCCCAGTGGGGCGACGAGGGCAAAGGCAAAATCGTTGATGTGCTCTCGGAAAATTTTACGGTCGTAGCCCGCTACGCCGGCGGACATAATGCCGGCCACACCGTCATCATCGCGGGCAAAAAATTCGTCCTGCAACTGGTGCCCTGCGGCGTCTTGCGCGCGGGCTGCCGCAGCGTCATCGGCAACGGCGTCGTGCTCGACCCGTTTGCATTCCTCAAAGAAGTTGGCGCGCTCCGTGAAGCATTGGTAAAAGTCGACGGCAATCTCTTCGTTTCGAACCGGGCCCACGTCATTCTTCCCTACCATCGGATGATCGAACTGGCATCCGAAAATGCCCCGGGGCGGGTAAAAATCGGCACGACCTCCCGCGGTATTGGCCCCGCCTACGAAGACAAAATGGGGAGGCGCGGCCTAAGGGTGGCGGATCTGCTCGATCTGCAATTGCTGCGCAAGCACATCGAAAATGCGGTGCGCGAGAAAAACATGATCGCCCACGCGCTTTTCAACTCCGAACCGCTCGATGCCGACAGGATGTACACCGATTACGCACAAGCGGCCGAAAAAGTCGCCCCATTTGTATGCGACACCGCGGTCCTTTTGAATCAGGCTTTGTCCGCTGGAGAATCGATCCTTTTCGAAGGGGCGCAAGGTACGATGCTTGACATCGATCACGGCACCTATCCGTTCGTGACCTCATCCTCGGCCACTTCGGGCGGAGCGGCGATCGGAACCGGGGTCGCCCCAACAGCCATTAACACCGTTATCGGAATCACCAAGGCTTACTGCACCCGTGTTGGAGAGGGGCCGTTTCCGAGCGAGGAGCACGGCGCTGGCGGAGAGGAGATCCGCAAGCGCGGCAACGAATACGGAGCGGTTACCGGGCGTCCACGACGCACGGGTTGGCTTGACCTGCCGCTTCTGCGCTATTCAGGCATGATCAACGGCATCTCCTGGCTCGTGGTGACCAAGCTTGACGTGCTCGATAATCTTGCTGAGATTCCCGTCTGCGTTGGATACAAGATCGACGGCAAAGTGACGATGGATGCCCCGGCCCAGGCCAGCGGCTATGAAAAAATTGAATGCATCTATCAAAAAATACCGGGCTGGCAGACCTCGACCGAAGGCATAACAGAGTACGCCAAGCTGCCCCGCCAGGCCCGCGAATACTTGTCATTCCTGGAAAAGGAAACTGGCGCAAAAATCGGGATGATCTCGACCGGAGCCGACCGCGATCACACCATTCTGATCGATGAGTTTGCGTCAGGGTTGAAGAGGAACGCACAGAAGGCCTAGAATGTGCTCCCCGGGGGCGGGCTGAACCCGCCGATAGAACGGAGGAAGCGAACGATGGTGGTGTTGGCAGTCACCTGGATGGCAAAAGTTGGACATGAAACCGAAGTTGCTACGCTGTTTGAAAAACTGACTGAACAATCCCGCAAGGAGCCCGGTTGCGCAATGTACCAGGTGCACCGGCACAAGACCGAACCGCGCCGTTTCTTCATCTACGAACAGTACAAGGATGACGCGGCGCTGGAAGCTCACCGTGTCGCTCCTCATTTCCTGCAATTCGCGAAGAAGGATTTACCGAAGGTGGCTGATCGCGTGGAAGGACATCTGTTCGAACCGCTCGGCTGACTCTGACCGAGCCTCACTCAGCCTTGAAGCGTAAGGAAGCCCGTCACTTCTTGTCGATCATCAATTCCCCGCCAACCGCGTAGCTTTCTTTCGTGACCTCCTGAAAGGCGACCACAATCGCCTCCCGCCGTGCCCCCGCTTCTTCGACCATCACGTCGGTGATCCGCTTTGCGATCTTGCGTTTCTGATCCGCAGTGCGGCCGGCGAGCATCGTGATTTGAACAAGTGGCATAAGGAACCCCGGTCGTTCGTCGCCAGTCGTTTCGCCGTTCGCCATTTGTTGGCCTGACGAGAGAATTGCTGACGACAAACCAACTTAAAGACGAACGGCTACTTCGCCAATTCGTAGCCAGCGAAGAAAAAGCTCAATTCGAAGCGCGCAGTGTCTTCGGCGTCGGAACCGTGAATGGCGTTGAATTCGATATTGGTCGCCCACTTCTTGCGGATGGTCCCCTCGGCGGCATTGGCCGGATTCGTCGCCCCCATCAAAGTGCGCAGGTCGGCAATGGCATTCTCTTTCTCCAGAGCCAGCACTACGATCGGGCCGCTCGACATAAAGTCGGTGAGCGAATTGAAGAACGGACGGCTGGCGTGCACGGCGTAAAACTGCTCGGCCTGTTGCTTGGAGATTTGCAGCATCTTCATGGCGAGGATGCGGAAGCTGTTCTTTTCGAACTGTTCAATGATGTCGCCGACCGCATTCTTGCGGACAGCATCGGGCTTAACGATCGTCAGCGTGCGTTGCAGTGTCTTCATTCAGTCGTTCGTCCTTGGTCGTTGGTCGTTAGTGCTTCGGTATGGATACGGAGACAGCTCCCCTCGGCTGTCAGCGACAATGCGGCTGCCCACAAAAGCTCTGATTAGACGCTGACTCCCAGCGCCGACGCCAGCGTCTCTCCGATCGCCGCCGGCGACTTTGCCACTTTGATGCCGGCTGCCTCGAGCGCTTTGATCTTTTCGGCGGCAGTTCCCTTTCCGCCAGAGATGATCGCTCCAGCATGCCCCATGCGGCGCCCGGGAGGCGCCGTCTGGCCGGCGATGAATCCCACTACCGGCTTCTTCATATGAGTCTTCACAAACTCTGCCGCCGTCTCTTCCGCATTCCCGCCAATCTCGCCGATCATGATCACCGCTTCGGTCTCGGGATCGCGGTTGAATAAATCCAGGGCGTCGACGAAATTGGTGCCGATAATCGGGTCGCCGCCAATCCCGATCGCTGTCGATTGCCCGATGCCTCGCTGCGTCAACTGGTGCACCGCTTCATACGTCAGCGTCCCCGAGCGTGAAACGATGCCAACCGATCCTTCCTTATGAATGGACGCCGGCATGATGCCGATTTTGCATTTTCCGGGAGAGATGATTCCCGGGCAATTCGGTCCGATCAGCCGGGAACGCCTGTCCTGGAGAAATTCCCACGCCTTCACCATGTCGAGCGTAGGAATGCCCTCGGTGATGCAAACGATCAGATCAATCTCCGCATCCGCCGCCTCCATGATGGCGTCGGCCGCAAACGGCGGTGGAACGAAGATCACTGTCGCGTTGGCGCCGGTCGCGTCGGCAGCCTCGCGCACCGTGTTGAAAATCGGCCACCCCTCGTGCGTGGTCCCGCCCTTGCCCGGAGTTACCCCGCCAACGATCTGCGTGCCATACGCCGCGCTAGCCTTCGCATGAAACGTGCCTTCGCGTCCGGTTAGACCCTGAACCAGCACTCGCGTTTTTTTATCAACCAGGATTGCCATATGAATTCCTCACTTCTTTAGGTGGCAAGGGATGGGGATCAGTAAAAACCTGAACATCACTGCTGATCTCTAGCCCCTGGCGCTTGATCCCTGACTATCTCCACTCCGTCACGCCCAGCGTTCCGCGGGCGGCCGCGACAACTTTATCCGCCGCGTCTTTCATCGTGTCGGTCACCAGGAAGTTCAATCCCGAGTTCTGCAGGATCTTTTTCCCTTCGTCGACATTCGTTCCTTCCAGCCGCAGCACTACGGGCAATTTAATGTTCGTCTTGCGTGCTGCCTCCACCACACCGGTGGCCAGCGTATCGACGCGCAGGATACCTCCGAAAATGTTGATCAGCACCGCTTTGACATTCTTGTCACTCAGCAGAATCTCAAACGCATGGGCGACCTGCTCGGAATTGGCTCCCCCGCCCACGTCCAGGAAATTCGCTGGCATCCCGCCAGCGTACTTAATGATGTCCATGGTAGCCATCGCCAGCCCGGCTCCATTGACCATGCATCCCACATTGCCGTCGAGCTTGATGTAATTGAGGCTGTACTTCGACGCCTCGACTTCGAGCGGATCTTCTTCGGTGATGTCGCGGAACTCGCGCAAATCGGCGTGGCGGAAAAGCGCGTTATCGTCAAAGTTGATCTTGGCATCCAGCGCGAACAGCCTTCCATCGGTTGTGGTGATAAAAGGATTGATTTCCAGCAACGAAGAGTCGGTGTCCAGGAATGCCTTATACAGGCTGGTCAGAAACTGCACTGCCGGGTTGATTTGCTTCGCTCCCAACCCAAGCATGAACGCGATCTTGCGAGCCTGAAACGCCTCGAGCCCCATACCCGGATCGATATGCTGCTTCAGGATCGCATCCGGATTTTCAGCAGCGACTTGCTCAATATCCATTCCGCCGGCGGCGGAAGCCATAAAGACCGGCTTTCCTTCCGCACGATCGACCAGGATTCCGAGGTAAAGCTCCTTCTCGATCGGAAGCGTCTCTTCAATCAGCAAGCGGCGGACGATTCGCCCTTCCGGGCCAGTTTGATGCGTGACCAACTTCATCCCCAGCATTTTTCCCGCAAGGTCGCCGGCTTCATCCACTGACTTGGCGATCTTCACGCCCCCACCCTTACCGCGGCCTCCGGCGTGAATCTGCGCCTTGACGACAATCCCACTCGCGCCGGAGTTCAACAAGTCTCTTGCGATCGCCTCGGCTTCCTCGCGTGAGCCGGCCATCGAACCTCTGGGGACACTAACTCCGTACTTCTTAAGAATCGCTTTTGCCTGATACTCATGGATTTTCATAGATGAATGCTCATCGCTTAAGATCGGATGGACTTTGCTTGCAGCGTCGCACAGCGGGCAGCAAACCTCTGATTCTATAGAAGAAACAGAGAGTAGAGCAAACGAACATGGGGCGGAAAAACGGTAAAAATTCCAAAATGGAATCAACTACATCTTTGAGCCTTGCGTCACCGATCTCGAATCAAAAGACAGCCGATCATTCGCTCCGGTAAGGTGAGATGAAGATCATTTCTTTGAATGTCGCGCGACCACGTCTTTCGATCTATCAAGGCAGGACTGTAAGCACGGGAATCTTCAAGCAGCCCGTTGCGGGCCCGGTTGTGCTCCGAACTTTGAATCTCGATGGCGATCAGCAGGCCGACCTTAGCGTTCACGGGGGCCCTTATAAGGCTGTTTACGGCTATCCTTCCGAGCATTATCCCTTCTGGCGCGAGCAACTTCCCGGTTTGGAATTACCTTGGGGAATGTTCGGAGAGAACTTCACGACTGAAGGCCTTGCAGAGAGCGACCTTCATATCGGGGACCGATTGCAAATCGGCACTGCAATCCTGATGATCCGGCAGCCGCGAGTGCCGTGCTTCAAACTGGCAGCCAAGTTCAAACGTGATGACATTCTGCAACGTTTCCTGCTCAGCCGGCGCAGTGGTTTCTACTTTTCGGTCGAGCGGGAAGGCATAGTCGCGGCGGGCGACTCAATCACTTTTCTCAGCACAGAGTCTCAGGCCATCACGATCGCTGAAATGAACGTTCTTTTCGCTGATAACAAGTACGATCGGGAACTCCTGGGGAAGGCCATCTCGACCCCTGCTCTGCCGGAAAGCTGGCGCGAGTACTTCGAACAACGCCTGACCTCGCCGGACCCGGCTTGATCCAGACCACCGCTTTGCGGATGAGCGTCGATAATTCAGATACCGTACAATTCCGCCACCGATGATCCTGGACGTGCTCCATCGTCTTACGAATCACAGCCAGTCTCTCGCCCGTGACGAAGCCCGCGAGGTGATGGCGGAGGTCCTGGCCGGCAAGTGCTCAGACGCGCAAATCGCCGCGATGCTCGTTGCCCTGCGGATGAAAGGCGAAACCGTGGAGGAAATCGTCGGGTTTGCGGAGGCGATTCGCGCCGCGGCGGCCCCGCTCCCGATTGCACGCAATGTAAAGACCGCTGACGCATTAGCCGTCACTGGAACCGGGCGAGACGCTCTGGCCGAGGACGCGCCGGACGACTCCTCGCTGATCGATACCAGCGGCACCGGGGGCGACGCCAGCGGCACTTTTAATATTTCAACGGCGACCGCGCTGGTCACAGCCGGGGCCGGGGTGAGTGTCGCCAAGCATGGGAACCGCAACATCAGTTCGAAGTGCGGGTCGGCCGATGTGGTCGAGGCCCTCGGCATAAATATCCAGCTCTCGCCCCAGCGCGCTGCCCAGTGTTTGCGTGAAGTCGGTATCTGCTTTCTATATGCGCCCAATCTGCATCCGGCGATGAAACAGGTGCAAGGCGTGCGTCGTGAGTTGCGGATGCGTACGATGTTCAACCTGCTTGGCCCCCTGACGAATCCAGCGCGAGCGTCGGGACAGGTAGTAGGCGTGTATTCCGTGGAATTGGTTGAAAAGCTCGCCGAAGCACTCAGTATGCTTGGCCTGCGGCGCGCCCTAGTGGTACATGGCCTCGATGGCCTCGATGAAATTACGATCACTGGCAAAACCCGGATCGCCGAGGCGCGCGAGGGCTCGGTTCGATCGTATGAGGTCGAACCGGAAGAGTTCGGCATGGAACGGGCCAAGCTGGCGGATATTTCCGGCGGCGATGCCGCTCAGAATGCCGACATCATTCGCTCTATCGTAGGTGGAGAAAAATCGCCACGGCGGGATGTGGTTCTGCTGAATGCCGCTGCCGCGCTGGTTGCAGCCGGCCGTGCAGAGCACATTGCTGAGGCGGTGCCCATTGGCGCAAAGTCGATCGACTCAGGTGCGGCGGCGAAAAAACTTGAAGCGCTCGCTCGCTTCAGTTCAGAGGTGTGATCCCGCTAGGCATTCAGCCCACGTCCACCTTCTCCAGGTACTTCGCTACCTGCACGTCCCACCCCAACTCTCTATGCATAGACTCCTGTAGTTGTCCCGAAGCGTCCGGTTCGCCGTGGACGAGGTACGTCTTGGAAGGCTGATTGCGGAAGGTGCGCAGCCACTGCAACAACTCCGGTGGATCCGCATGATCGCTGAATTGCTCGAGCGCGGCGACCTGGGCCCGGACAGGAACGAAGTCGCCGTAGATCTTCACTTCGTCAGACTTGTTCTTGATCAGAAATCCCCGCGTGCCGGGCGCCTGAAACCCGATAAACAGGACAAGATTCTTCGGTTCGGGCAACCGCTGCGCAAGATGATGCAAGATACGGCCGCCGGTCACCATGCCACTCGACGAGATGATGATGCTTGGGCTTAGAACGGCGTTAATCCTTTTCGACTCTTCGGGCGTGGACGCGAAGGTGAAGCCCGGCCACTGCAGCGGCGAACCGTACCGGCGGATCATCTCTCGCGTTTCGTCGCTGTACTCTTCGTCATGTTTCAGGAATATCTCGACAGCCTTGATCGCCATCGGGCTGTCGCAGAACACCGGCAGCCGCGGAATCTGCCCAGATTCCATCAGATGTTTCAGGATGAATACGAATTTCTGCGTTCGCTCGATGGCGAAGGCCGGAACAACGACGCTCCCTCCTCGCTTGACTGTGGCGTTGATCATTGCGGCCAGTTCGGGCAGCGGATCTTCCTTGGGATGTTCCCGGTTGCCGTAAGTCGATTCCATCACCACAACATCGGCAGTCTCGCCTTCCTGGGGGCCGGAATGCACGACTTTTCCCGGCGCCACTTTGTGATCGAGTACGCGGCCGATGTCTCCGGTAAACAGCATTTTCTTCGTTCCGCCGCCAACACTGAGGGTGATCTCCGCCATGCACGATCCGAGAATATGTGCCGCACGGACGAACCGAAATGAGATCTCGGGCGACAGGCGCACATCGTCTCCCAGGTGCACAGGTTTGAAGTATTGCAACGAATTCTGCGCTTCTTCAAAGGCGTATAGAGGCAGCGCGGGGTCGTGCTTCGATTTCTTGGTTTTGTTATAGAACCGCGCATCTTCTTCCTGCAGATGTCCCGAATCGGGCAGGATGATGCCGCATAAGTCAATCGTTGGCAGCGTCGCATAAATCGGCCCCCGGAAACCGTCTTTAACGAGCCGGGGAATCCATCCGCAATGATCAAGGTGCGCATGGGTCAGGATGACAGCATCAATCTGGTTCGCCGCAATCGGCAGATTGTGCCAATTTCGCTCGCGCCAATCCTTCTGGCCTTGAAAGAGCCCACAATCTACAAGCACTTGAAAGCCACTTTTCCCGGTGGGATCCCCGGTGTTGATGAGATGTTTGGACCCCGTCACCGTTCCAGCCGCGCCTAAGAATTGGATGTAGGCCAACGTTCCTCCAAATTGCAGATTGTCGATTTTTCAAGGCTCAGAGGCGATTCGTCGAATTCCCCCAGCCCGTATGAACTGGATCGAAGCGTTTTGTAATCAAAAAATCCACCACGGCCCGCCACAGGGATTTTCAACGAGCAGCGCATTACTTTCCCAGATCCGACATCACGACTTTAAACGCGTTGTTGCTCACGTTGCTTTCGGGAACGCTTCCATCGTTAACAACGACTTCCTGCGGCGCTTCCGGGGTCCCGATGCGAAGCACCGCCTTGCTTTTCGCACGCACCTCCAGCCGCCTTGTGACGGCACCGCGTGCGGATTTCACGATCAGCGGCACTTCAGCCCCGGCGCTGCCGATGTTGTCGATCGTTACCGTGACGATAAACTCATTCTCGCCAACCTTGCGCGCAAACGCTGACTCAACCTTGAATTCCGGCAGACCCACGTCGCGATAAACCCAGTTATCAAAAAACCATCCGAGATCACGCTGCGTTTGGGCGGAGATCAAACGCGGCATGTACGACGGGTCGTTGTCATCAGCCGGACGGTAGGCCGCAAGGGCTTTCTTCAGCGCATCGTCACCTACCAGGTCGCGTAACATCCACCACACATACATCGCCTTGCTTCTGTAAAACTCTTCGTCCGCGGTCGCCACCAGCGACGACCTGGAGTCATCCGCCGGCTGACGGGAAGAAGGATTTTCGTCCTCACTTAACAAAGATCGATGGAGCGCCATGTAATCGAGCGCTGCCGGACGCCCCTTTTCCCGCTCCATGTATAAGGCCTGCGCGAAATGCGCCAGCCCTTCGCTGATCCAGGGACGCGGCGAATCAAACGATCCGTGAGCCAGTTGATGTGCCACCGCCAGCCCGGCTCGCAAAGAATCGGCATTCGTAAGCGGCGCGAAAAGAAAGGGACCGCTCTCGAAGGGCGCCGATTGGGAGTCGAGAAGATCGGCAATCCTTGCCTTCCGCCGCGAAGGTCCAAACCATTCTGCGATCAAAGGGGCCGTTTTTTCCGCGGCAGCGCCGTAAGCCTCGGCAGCAACGTTGTGACCCGGAAGGTTGAAAACCGTAATCGACGGGCGGTCTATGACTGAATAGTTGGCGAGGGCGAACGAAGGTGTTTGTGCAATATCGTCATAACTGCAACGTCCGGAGTTTCCCTGCTTCGAGTCGCCCTGGCTGCCTTTCCCCGTGCAAACCAGAAGTAAAGGCGTTTGATCTTCAACCAGTGCTGGATTCTCGATCGTCAACTCCATGCTCGCCCCACGCTCCCGCCGCTTCCACCGCGCGAGCGTCGCAAACAGGCTATCTCCTTCCGAGAGATTCGCCACTTCAGTCGCGATGGGATACCACGCCACGTACCCGGCACCGCGCACCGCGCTGAAGCTGGAAGAAATCTGATCCCAGTCCGTGTTTTTCGCGGCGTCTTCGGGGGTTCCGATGCGGGTGAGGCGAGTCGCGTCGGCCAGTATCAGTCCCTCGTACGCGATATTCAGCTCGATCGTTGTGCCGGGCGCGATCTCCTGCGGCAATGTCACCACCGCTTCCGAAAGAGCGCCGGTGTGATCGATATCTGAGGCGTAGGGCTGCCTGACAAACTGCACTATCTTTTCGCCGGCCCGCAGCGAACGCCATTCGAGCGACGAGGAGACCTGCAGGACCGCAATCTTCTGCGGAACCTGCGCGTCGTTGCGCAGTGTGACTGTGCCCCGGACTGCTAGACGGTGCTGTTCAGGGTCGACTTGCGCGGCCAGTTCGTAGCGCGTGATCGAAAACGACTCTCGATCCAACGAGAAGCATCTCACCGCCGGAACAAAAAGCACACACAACAGCCCAAGTCTCTTGAAGCTGAGTCCTGGAAAAGACAACCTCATTCGTGGTTGGATGCAGCCTCCATCGCGCGCCGCTGCCGGACGACCTCATACAAGACGACCGCAGCCGCGACCGAGACATTGAGCGACGAAACTTTCCCCAGCATGGGAATGGAAACCAGGAAGTCGCACTTCTTCTTGACCAGATCGTGCAAGCCCTTCCCTTCCGCTCCCAGCACCACGGCGCAGTCCATCTTGTAGTCGAGCGCGTCGTAGGTCTGTGAACCGTGCTCGTCGAGACCGACCGTCCAGACGTTTCGATCTTTCAATTCTTCGACGGTGCGGGCAATGTTGGTGACTTTTGCGATTGGCAAATGCTCGCTGGCTCCAGCCGACGCCTTGGTGACGGTTCCCGTGACGCCGGAGGCTCGCCGTTCCGGGATGATGACCCCATTGGCTCCGGCAGCGTCGGCTGTCCGCAGAATGGCTCCGAGATTATGCGGATCCTCTACGCCATCGAGCACGACGACGAGCGTATACGCGCCTCGCTTCGCCGCAATGACGTCGTCGAGGTCGCAGTACTGCTTCGCCGATGTGACCGCGACCACGCCCTGGTGCGCAACGTGGCCAGCCATCCGGTCGAGTTCTGAACGCTGGATAAAACGCACCGGAACACTCAATCTTCTGCAATCTTCAATCAAACGCTGCAGGCGCAAGTCATGCCGCTCCTTCGCCATGCCGACCCATTCAAAGGACCGGCCGCGCGCCTTGAGCGCTTCTGAAACGGCATTGATTCCATAGATAAAATGCATGAGGTATCAGTGTACCGCGCCCGGTAAAACGTAGCCGCAGGTGGGTAAACACTTATCTTTCTTCTCCGATTATGAATCGGCAAACTGGCACTCCGAAAAAGATGGTGGCGCAGATCCGCCGGGCGCTCAGCGACGGCGGCTCGCCCGAACGCGCTTCCGGCGTGCAGTGGTTCTTTAAGGAAGAAATCAAGTCTCGTGGGTGGAGAACAAGAGACGTACGCCGCGCGATACGGCGGGTGCGTAAGGAAATCCTTCACGAGCATGATCTCGCGTTCCTGGTCCGGGTTGCCGATGAGCTGTTTTCAGGACCTGTTCTGGAAGAAAAAATCGCCGGGATTTTTCTCCTCGAAGAGTTGGATGCCCAGTTTGGGGATGCTGAATTCCGCCTGTTTGAGCAATGGCTCGATCGCATCAGCACCTGGGCGGATCATGACGGACTCGTGCATTATCTGATCGCGCCGATGGTGGCTGCCAAGCCCGTCCGGGCCAAGGCGGTATTCCGCTGGGCCAAATCGAAAGATCATTGGCATCGCCGGGCGGCGTGCGTGGCGCTCATCCGCGGGGCACGCGCGAAACAATTCTTCCCGGAAATTGTTCGCCTTTCCAACTTGTTACTCACCGACGAACATGCCATGGTGCAGAAAGGTCTGGGATGGCTGCTGCGCGAGACAGCAAAATTTGATGCCCAACGAAACGTGCCGTATTTAATGAAGATTCGCGATCGCGCGCCACGGTTGGTGCTGCGGACCGCATGCGAGACCCTGAGTCCGGCGGTAAAGACTCAGGTTCTTCGCCGCACGACAAAATGAACCTTTCCCGGCCTGCACCCCTGCCCATCGAAGCGGCCGCTCATTCGCCCAATTCCTTTGTCTTGTTTACAATAGAGGTTTGCCCCATGGAGCTAGCTGCAATCCAGTCAGCGCTGCGCGAACGCAACATTGACGCGTGGCTTTTCTACGATCATCACCACCGCGATCCCATTGCGTATCGCGTGCTTGGCCTGCCCGCCAGCCTTATGGTGACGCGGCGCTGGTTCTATCTGGTTCCCGCAGACGGCGATCCAGTAAAGCTGGTCCACAAGATTGAAGCCGGGCATCTCGATTCCCTGCTTGGCAAGAAACATCAATATTCCGGCTGGCAGGAACTTTTCGACCAACTGAAGTCGATCCTCGCCAACCACCGCGATCTGGCCATGCAGTACTCGCCTAATAACAGCGTATTCACGATCTCACTTGTCGACGCTGGAACGGTCGACCTGCTGCGGGGATTGGGAAAGAATATCGTCAGTTCCGCCGACCTCGTGGCCCAGTTCGAATCCACCTGGAGCGACGAACAAATCCAATCACACTTCGCCGCGCGTGACTCCATCGACGACATCGTGGCCGAAGCATTCCAGGAGATTGGCCGGCGCGTCCGCAATGGCGGCACAAAAGAACATGAGATCCAGCAGTGGTTCATGGAGGCATTCCAGCGCCAGAACCTGCTGACCGATGATCCCCCGATCGTGGCCGTCAATGCGAATGCGGGCAATCCTCACTATGAACCGCATGCCAGTCATCCGGTTCCGATTCGCGAGGGCGACTTGGTCCTACTGGACGTCTGGGGCAAGAAGAACACGCCGAGCGCCGTTTATTACGACATCACATGGATGGGCTTCGTGGGTCCTTCTCCTTCAGACCGAATGCACCAGGTGTTCGAGATCGTCCGCGATGCCCGGGACGCCGGCGTAAAGACTGTTCTGGACGCTGTGAACTCCGGGAAGCGCCTTGCTGGCTGGCAAGTGGATCAAGCCACCCGAGGCCACATTCAGAAATCGGGTTACGGGCTATACTTCATCCATCGCACGGGACATTCCATTGGAACGGACGTCCATTCCAACGGTGCGAATATGGATGATCTCGAGATTCACGACGAGCGCCAGATCCTTCCTAACTCCTGCTTTTCAATCGAGCCTGGCATTTACCTTCCAGAGTTTGGTGTGCGCAGCGAAGTCAACATGTTGGTGCGGGCCAAGAAGGCCGAAGTGACCGGCAAAATTCAACGCGAGATTGTGACGATTTAGAAATGGCAAATTCGACTACCGAAAAAGCGAAACTTGAAACCTCCGAACCGGTGAGCATGATGTCGGTCGTCGCTCCCGCTTTGGGCTGGCTGATTCCTGGGGCGGGTCACATCATCCAGAGGCGCTGGATCCGCGGCGCATTACTCTTCGTTTCTATTGCTGCCTTATTTTTGCTGGGCCTCGCCATGCAGGGGCGAATCTATAAGGCGAACGGCGGGGACATCCTCGACATGCTCGGCTTCGTCGGCGATCTTGGAGCGGGTGCCTTCTACATCGTGACCCTGACCATGGACTGGGGCCAGGGCGCAATCGCTTTCGCCACCGCCGACTACGGAACCAAGTTCATGATCGTAGCCGGGCTGCTGAATTTCATCGCTGTAGCGGACGCATACCACATCGCAATTGGAAAAAAGCAATAAGGGTAGTTAGTCGGAGAAAAGTTTGACGATCACACTTTCACATTTCAGCGCGGCGCTGGTATTCGCGACGTTTGCTTCCATCGTTTTTGGCATCACCCACCGCGACACAACGCGTGAAATGGTGCGCTACGGCCTTTACTGCTTTGCCATGTTTCTGGGTGGAGTCATCGTCGCCGGCTGGGCGATGTGGCTGCTGCGAAGGTAACTGCCAGACGAATCGACTGCAGACCAATCTTGCGGCGAGTCTGAGCCCGAACTCTGAACTTGGGTCCCGCGTTACCCTTCCCACACAAACGCGTCAAACACACGCTTCATATCAAAATTTAGGCGTCGATAAAGCGCTACCGCTCTGGCGTTCGCTTCTGTGACCGTCAGCGAAAGCATCGAAAAACTACGCTTGCGCAAAGCCGATACCGTTGCGGCCAGCAGCGATTCCCCGATTCGACGGGAACGATACTCGGGGAGGATGCAGACCTGCGTGACATGACCTACATCATTTCGCACCCGCGAACACAGGATCAGTCCAATCAGGTTTCGTGCCTTGCGGTCTACGGCCACGAAGGACGAGCCGGCGTCAAAAACTCCGCATCCCGGGAAACGTACGATGTTATTCAGGAACCGCAAAGATCCGCTTAGCGCGTGATATTGATCGTTGATCAGCGCATCGACATGTCCCCGGTATGACGCTGTGATCACAGCCGCGGAGGCCTGGTAGTCGGCGTCAGTCCATGGCCGGATTTCAACCTCAGGATGAATCGGCGGTTTTTCCTTCCCGGCATTTTCGAGCGCCAGCACCATGAACAACCTTGGATGCCGCTGAAATCCGGTCTCCAGGAAAGGGCGTGAGACAGCGTTCGCCTCATGTGCCAGCAGTTGCGCTTCCACCCGATGGATTCCCGGAGACTGCTGCAGGGTTTCGATCACATGCGTCAACAACCGGATTTCTACCTGACGCGCATCCGGCAAGCGGCTCCCGTTTGCTACAAACAGATCGCCGATCACTCCCTTGCTGCCCTCGTAAACGAAAAACGAGTACCCAAAGACACGGCCGCGGTCAACCGCGGCATAGCCCGGAAGGATCTTGGTGTCGACGTAGCGCAGAATCATTTCCGCCGAGCCGGAGTAGTCCCACGACAAAAGCTTTGCCCACAACCGGGTTTCATCGTCGAGCAGGGGCCGAAGGTCGACGGCGGAAAAGTGCCTGAGGTCGAGAATCTCCAAACTGGGCTCCAGCGAAGGCCGGCGGCGCAAGCGGCGGAGTGGACGCCTCGCCCTGAGTCATCGCGCAGGGCAGCGCCCGCGGGTTCCGGCATCCGCAAGAATCCGAGTGTAGTGGGTCCGGCCTGACAGAGGCAAACGACGCGAATACCATGCGGCAACAGTCGGCACAGCGACAAAGATTTTTGCAGCTATGCCCTGTTCGCTTCGCGAAGCTGACGCTTTCGCGCGAAACTGCGCGCTGCCATTTCGAGTCCTGTTCGATCGATGGCAGCAAGGGCCTCCGCCTCCGGGGCGGTCAGGTTTTGACTTTGTGCAAATTCCAGCGGTGAGCTCAGGAAATTTTTTCGCAGCAGGTCGTCCACGTAAATCCCAGCCAATAACGCCTGAAGGCGGGCAGATGAGCCACGAGAAGAGCCCAGGACGCTGCCGCAGATGGGAACGGCGCTCGACCGGCGATCGCGCCCTCTGCGCATAGCAGCTCGCGCCAGTTGCAATTCGAGTAACAAGTCTGGCATTGGCGGATACGCGCCATCGCGTTCCAGGACGACTGTTAGCGGCTGCGGGGCCAACGCTGCAAGTTCTTCGAGCATTTCAAAAACGGCGTCTGGCACAGGATGCAGATGATCGTCCAGCCAGCGCTTGTCCGATCCGTTATCTGCGTGCAGCCACCGCCCGCCAGCGATGTGCACCGTCGCCACGCGTTCCAGAGGAAGGCTCCGTAACGTTTCGAGCGCGCTCGCTGCATTCCCCCCAAAATTGGTGGCATTTGTAAACAGGTTGTGCAGATCAAGCAGGAGAGGAGCATCCGCCGCCATCACTACAGAACTGAGCCACGCGGCTTCCGTGCAGGAGCTTGCCGGTGGAGCAATCAGCGTAGCGATATTCTCGACCATCGGAGTCACGCCGACAATGTCTCGGGCCCGAGCAATATTCGCCGCGGCATCCGCAGCCGTGTTCGCGGTTCGCGGAACAGCCGCCAGGTGGCCGATCTCATGTCCTCCGGCACGCACAAATGCGAGGTGCTCCGACCAGCTTTCGGGCTGCACTCGATCCACCAGGCGAGCCATCTTAGCCAAACGCTTTTCTTTGACTGGAGCCGAGGAAGCCAGTCCAGCGCTGGTTCCATGCAACTGGACCGGAATCTGCATCGCAAGAGTGCGCAGAGCCGCGACTTTCGTGCGCGGCGCATCGAACCAATCGTCAGCGATCACTTCGACGAGGTCAATCTGGTCCTGATGCGCGAAAATCCCCGCAGCCAGCTCCGTCCGCCAGCTCAATCCCACGCGGTCCTTAGATTGGCGTTTCATTTCAGCTTCCGCAACCTCCACAGCCGCCCCCGCAGCCACCTCCACCGCAGCCCCCGCCGCATCCGCCTCCTCCGCTCCCACAGCTGCTGACCGTTCCACAACTGCTGGTTGTGCCTCCAAGATTCGCCGGACTGGAGCTCAAAGGAAAGAGGGCTTTCACGTCCGGGAAACCACTCTGCGGCAGTGCGCCGGCACCAAAGACTCCAACCAGCCACGCGATCTCTTTGGTTCCCGCCCCTGGTCGGAGAAAAGGTCGCCGGCCCTTTAAATCGCTGAATAGTGCTTGAACATTGCGGATCAGCACCCGCCCCTTGACGGTTGGTCCGTGGAGTAAGAGCCTGGAGAGCAGGTACGGACCGAGAATTGTAAGAATAATCAAAAACAGAATATTGCTACGCCCGCGGGAAATAGCGATCGCAATTTTGATCAGCGATACCAGCACCAATCCGCAAGCGGCCGCGGCGACGAGAACGTGACGCATTCCGTTTCGCCATCGGTCCGGGATCAAGTCCAGTTCCGTCGCCTGCTTTTCATAGCCCGACGCGGCAGACCCGAGAGAGCAGTTCTTGAGCGCATCGTAAGCCGCCCGCGGCGTATGAAAAAAAGACAGCACTTCCTGCTCGATCGCAGGCTGCTCGGGTCTTGATTCAACATCCCCGCGCCGATGAACCAGGGAACCTTCCGCTTGTAGCCAGCCCCGGTCCAGGAGCACGATAATCGCGGTCCGAAAAGCCTCATTGATGCCCCCGCGTACAAAAGCGACAAAATAAGGATCGTCCAGGCGAACTTGCGGTGTCGGCCCGCGCTCCATCATGTCGCGCAACCAGGCCGTGAGCACGATAACCGCGGCGGTCAGCATGACATAGAAGAGCAGAAACTCAGGTCCCCGCAAGTCAAAAGGATTCATGCAGTCCTGCTTTCATTCTTTGAGGGCGGCGGCTCGCGCGTGCATTGCGCGCACGAGCTCCATCACAGCAGTAATGACGTGATTCGCATCTTCTGCTGGCAGCATCGCGGTCTCTCGCAGTCGGGAAAGCTTCTCCAGCGCGCTGGAAAATTTCGCAGGAGCAATTTGATCGGCCACTTCACGAAGTGCCTGCTTGGGCCTGAGCGTTTCCCCTCGCTCGAGGAACAACAAGAGTGCGGCGCTGGATCGTAGAGCCCCGGTCGAATCCGCCAGCATGGATAAAGTCGCCGGGCTGCCACTCTCGTGTGCGGCATGCGTCTCCCGCAAGCGCAGCAGCAGGTTCAGAAGCACCTGCCGCAGGCGACGCACTTCAGAGGCCCGCGATATGGAAACACCGGCAAACGGATCCGGTCCCAGCAGAACCGCGCGCCGGCGGAGAATATCTGCGAATTTCTGCGCGAACGCTTCGCAAGCTGCTGCGATCTCACCCTCTTCCAGAAACATCACCCGCAGCAGGATCGCTGCTTCCGCAGTCGCCAGATCGCTTCTCAGACGTTCGCCTTTTTCTGGCAAATAACGGCGCAGCACCAGAATCAGGTTGACATCCGACGACTTTCGCAACGCCCCTTCGGCCGCGCTTCCGAAAAGAACCGCCGCTTGCAGATCCTCAGCGAAAATCTGCTGCGCTCCAGCCAGGAAGCTGGTCAGCACTTCGCGCACATTCGCGGCCAGTCCGGCGGGAAAAGCAGGAGCCAAATCGGAACCGAGGGCTGTCATGATGACGCAGTGTACCTGAGCTTCGCGAAAATGTGTCGATGCCTAGTTTTCAAAGCGGGGTGATTCGAGTCACTCCGGTCGCCGATCTCAACGCGCACCCTTAAGCGTGTATAAACATCTCATTCTCAACCATTTGCAGCGTTCCAACCGGAACAGGTTCGTGCTCAACCTCACCGCGAACTGTGACCCCAATCACACCAAAAGCGAAGTCTTCAACACATAATCACATCCTCGCTGGACACCCGGAGTCAGAGTTACTCCTTGGCTGGGGGATCAAGTGGCAAAAGGACGCGTCTCAATTGTTGTGGAGCGCTGCAAGGCTTGCGGCTTCTGTGTGGAATTCTGTCCCACGCACGTGCTGGCGCTCTCTTCCGCCTTCAACTCGAAGGGATATCATCCGCCGCATGTGGTGCATCCGGAAAAGTGCAGCGGCTGTGACCTGTGCGGCATGTACTGCCCGGACTTTGCCATCTACGGGACCAAGCCCGCCGATCCCAAAGCCCCAAAGGACAGCGGAGGTGGGAAATGAAAGCCGATCCGCATGGAGTCCTGACCGGCACGCATTTTATTGATGGCGATCATGCCTGCTGCGAAGGCGCCCTGGCCGCAGGAGCAAGGTTTGCCGCGGGATATCCAATCACTCCATCGACTGAAGTGGTCGAGCGATTTGCGTCACGCGTCCCGACCGTCGGTGGCAGCTTCATTCAGATGGAAGACGAATTGGCAGCGTCCATCACCTTGCAGGGCGCGGTCTGGGGCGGAGCGAAGGCATTCACCGTGACTTCGGGCCCGGGCTTTTCGCTGATGATGGAGCACATTGGCTACGCCGCCATGACGGAGACGCCCTGTGTCTTCGTCGACGTGCAGCGCGGCGGGCCGTCCACCGGCCTCCCTACTCTCCCCGCACAGGCCGATATGATGCAGGCGCGCTGGGGATCGCATGGCGACTACGAGATCATCGCCCTATGCCCAAACTCCCCTCAGGAGTGCTTCGACCTGACGATCAAAGCGTTCAATTTTGCCGAAGAGTTTCGCGTCCCGGTGATGTTCATGATGGACGAGGTGGTCGGGCACATGACCGAGAAAGTCATCATTCCACCTGCCGACCAGATCGACGTCGTTCCGCGCAAACACACGCATAAGGCCGTTGACGATTACCTCCCTTACGGAACCAACGGCGACATGGTCCCGGAGATGGCGCATGCCGGCGAAGGCTACAAGTTTCACGTCACCGGGCTGACGCACGACGAACGAGGCTATCCCAACATGACACCGGCCACGCAGGACAGGCTGGTCAAACGCCTGCAGAATAAAATTCGCGCTGCTGCCGACCGGATCTGCCTGTGCGAAGAAGATCGCCTCGACAACGCTGAGGTCGTCGTTGTCTCTTATGGAATCACGTCACGCGTCGCTCAGAGAGCCATTGATCTCGCGCGCGAGCGCGGCCTGAAAGTCGGCAAGCTCCGCCTGATTACCGCATGGCCCTTCCCGGACAAAAAAATCGCAGAACTGGCCGCGCGCGTGAAAGCGTTCGTCGTCCCCGAACTCAACCTCGGACAGATGGTGCGCGAAGTCGAGCGTGCCGCCTCCGGAAAAGCTCGCACTGTCGCCGTCCCGCACGCCGGCGGGGGAGTCCACAATCCCGAGGAAATACTGAATGCCATCGTGGAGGCAAGCCAATGCTGAATGTTCTCGACGACACAGTCAACCCTGTGGAACCTTTTCTGCGCACCGACCGCATGCCCCACATCTGGTGCCCGGGATGCGGCATCGGCACCACCGTCAACTCCTTCGCCCGAGCTCTGATCGAGTCCAAAGTCGACCTGCAAACGCTTGCCCTGGTATCGGGTATCGGTTGCACCGGGCGCGTCGCCGGATACGTTAAGCTTGACTCGTTCCATACCACGCATGGGCGCGCCATTCCATTTGCCACCGGGCTGAAGCTGGCCAACCCGAAGCTGAATGTCGTTGTTTATTCCGGTGACGGCGACCTGTCGGCCATCGGCGGCAATCATCTCATCCACGCGGCGCGGCGCAACATCGACCTGAAAGTCATCTGCGTCAACAATCTGATCTATGCCATGACCGGCGGCCAGACCGCGCCGACCACTCCCGGCCATGCCACGACTTCGACCAATCCGTACGGCACTTTCGAACCAGCTTTCAACCTGCCGCACTTGGTGGAAGCGGCTGGCGCGGTGTACGTCGCCCGCTGGACGACGTTCCACGTGCGCCAGTTGGCGCGCTCGATCAGCGAGGCGTTCGCCAAAAAGGGATTCTCGTTCATCGAGGTCATCTCGCCCTGCCCCACGCTTTATCAGCGCCGTAACAAAATGGGCGACGGCCTCGACACGATGAAATATTACAAAGAGAAATCGAAAGTGAAGCACGGTGCGCCGACCAGCGAAGTTGGGCTCACCTTGAATGGCGAGATTGCTGTCGGGAAGTTCGTCGATCGCGATCGGCCGGACTATGGATCCATGATGCGCGCCCAGTACGTCGAATCGCTGGGCGAGCGTTACGTCGATGAGTCCCCGGCAGAGTGCGCTTGCGGCGAGGGCTAGCACTTGATCGATGATTTTCGATCGGTGATTGGCGATTGCGATCGCATAGGAGCATCGCTGCCTTTCGATCGCAAATCGGCAATCGAAAAATTTGGAGCGTTTCTATGCGTTTAACCGAGATTCGTATCGCAGGCTTCGGTGGCCAGGGAGTCATCCTTTCGGCCGTGATACTGGGCAAGGCTGCATCGATTTACGAGAACGGATTCGCCACCATGACCCAGAACTTCGGCCCCGAGGCACGTGGCGGTGCGTGCAGCGCCCAACTCGTGGTATCGGATTCGCCCGTTCTCTATCCCTACGTAACCCAGCCCGACATCATGGTGATCATGTCGCAAGAGGCATACAACCGCTTTGCGCATGAGCTGAAGCCCGGCGGCCTGTTGATCGTGGAAGAAGACCTGGTGCGCGTCTCGAATTTGAATCAGGATAAGCAGGTCTATAGCGTCCCCGCTACCCGCTTCGCCGAAGAACTGGGCAAGCGGATGGTGCTCAATTCGGTCATGGTCGGATTTTTCACTGCCGTCACGAAGCTGCTCAGCGCAGATGCCGTGCGCAAAGCAGTTGGAGATTCGGTCCCGCCAGCCTTCCGCGCCCTGAACTTGAAGGCGTTCGAAAAGGGATTCGAGTATGGCGGCCTCGCTTTGGCAACCGCTCCGCCGCGGCCTGAACTCGAAGCCCTCGCATTCTCCGAAGACTAGCCGGGAAGCGGGGCCTTGCTTTCCCTCTTGAACCGCGCGCCCATTCGTCGTAATCTTACGGCAGTTTTTCCCCTCGTAATTCCCCTCACGACCGCCTCCAGAGAGGTTGACTCATGCAATGGAAACAGAATGATCGTGGCGTCTTCGTGCCTGACACTCCATTCCGCTACGGTGGGACTCCACAGGGGCTCGCTCGCCTGCGGAAGGTTCTGGGAAGCAGATATCTTCTTGCCCAAGAGCGACGGCAGGTCAGCTCCGGAGTGCAGAAAGTCCCGACGGATCTAAGCCCGTGGGACCTCAATAATCTCGACCAGCATGTGACCGGCCGCAAAGAAGAATCCGTTCGAGTGCTGCTTGCCGTGGCGTTCTTGAGGAAGTTTGGGCTGGTAGACCGCGACGCCGCCGTGGGTTACAAGGGAGCGCAATTCCAGCGTGGAAAAGGAAGCACGGACTATCCCGCAGCCCACCGCTTTCCTTGCAATCCAACCATCAATCACTGGGGGCTGCCACACTATGCTCAATCGCAGCGGCTCAGGCACGCTCTCCGGCTCCCGTTAGAGAAGACCGACTATCTTCCAAAACTGGTCAACTACGCGGATCGCTTGTTCGAAGGCAATGGGGCGTGTGACGCTGTCTCTCAGGCCGTCGAATTTGTGTTGCACGAACAAGCGACCGAAAAAGAGGTCAACCTGAAGATGATCCGGCATGCGGCCCTTTCCATATTGTTCGCAGGCTACGCGACGGCGCTTCAGGACGCTTTGACCGTTGCGACCAGCGATCCGGGCATTGCAGCGATCGATCCTTCCCTTCTCCAGCACGTAAATCAGACGTGGTTTTCTTCGCCTGCAAGCGACGGTGGAACGGCGGAGAGCAGCATCGAGGTAGTTCAATTCGCGCTGGCCCACGCCCTTCAGCTCGGCAACAGCTCTGGGGAACCGGTGATGCTCGCGCCCTCAGCCATGACGCAGTACCTGGCCCGGCTCGAGGCGCTACACAAGGCCGGATGACGGTTCGCATCTAAAGACGCACGCGACTCATTCGGTAATAATCCGCTCCGCCCATTCGACCAACGACACGAACACGGACGGAGTTCCAAACTGCGCTCGCCATTCTTGCAAGTCTGTTTCCGAGACCCCACGGGCCCGGGAGCAGGCTCCTCAGGAAAACACCTTGATGTTTTTAGCCAGAACTTTCTGCTGCAACTCGGTCAACGGCGGCCAGCCCACTGCCTGAATGGCGGCCACGGTTACTTTGCGCATGAGATAGGTTGCTTCTCCCGTCAGGAAGATCTGCACTTCGTGGCCAGCGTCCGCGAGCGCGAGCCCGTGGACAAATGGAAACGACGCCCGGGTCGGATCGTCAGATCCCCAGGCGCTCTTGATCATGATTTTGAGCGTTTTGTGACCTGCCGATTCTTGCGCACGCGACGAATGGATCCCGAGCAGCCCCAGCCCCAGAATCTTCGGGAATTTTGACAAAACCTCTCGTCGAAACATTGAATCCTCCGGAAACCCTCAAGGTAAGTGCCGGAAGCATACATGGATTCGATTTGCCCGTAAATCAATCGTTGATTCCACCGCAACGCCGCACCGCGAGAGTTCACTGCTTTCCTGACACCCAAAAGTAGTCCACATTTTGCGGAGTGTAGTGGCCAAGCAAGGTCAGGCGGCGGCCAGTTGTCAGGTCCGTCAGATTCTTCTTCCATGCTGGTGAAACTACGACGAGATGTTCTTCAGCGGGAACATCCCCTTGCTCATAGCGCCCGACTTTCTGGTTGCGGTAGAACGCTAACCCATACTCCAGTTCGCGGGGCGCACCGCAGACCGCGATCGGCAGTTGATGTGTTTCAATGTTTGCGAGTTCCATCGCCAAAGGTCGAGCGGAAAGGGCGAGGTCAATCGATCGCGCGCCAAACCGGAGTACAAACGCCACGGCCAGTACTACCGGAATCAACGTAACGAAGCGCAACATACGCAATCCCAGCCGGCTGAGTAATGTGGCTGTAATCGCTCCCCATAACAAAAGTGCGATTACCAACGCAAGATAAAGTGGCCGGCCTGAAGGCAGATGATGCTGACCGACGATATAAGCGACCAGCAGCACCGGAACTACGGGAAGCGCAGCCACTAATCCGTGGACAACTGCGATCCACTTCGAGACGGACTCCTTTTGCGCCAGGTTGCGCCGCAGATAATCCGCCAACAGCACGGCCCCCGCCGGCACGGCGGGCAGGATGTAGCCGGGCAACTTCGATTGCGAGAGGGAAAAGAAGACCACCGGCACAACCAGCCAGCAGCAAGCGAACAGGCTGAACTGGAATTCGAGGTCTGGCTCTGAAGGAACGGACTTTCTTTCTGCCCACCAGGTCCGCACGGGTGCGATGACGGCGGCAATGACGAACACAATCCATGGCACCAGCGCCAATAACATGACCGGCAGGTAATACCAGAAAGGCTCAGGATGGTGATACAAATTCGTCGAGAAACGGGCGAGATTATGCTCCAGGATGAATTCGTGGAAGAACTGCGGATTCCTGACCTGTACTACGACGTACCAGGGCAATGCGATCGCCACAAAAAGCAGGATTCCAGGGAGCCATAGAGTCTTTAAGATGAGTCTCGGCTGGCGCGAGGCGATCGCGAACAGCGAGACAATGACTGCCGCAAGAAATGGCGCCACCGGCCCTTTCGCGAGCATTCCAAGTGCGATCAACGCGTAAAAAATCGCAAGAAAACTTCGACTACCGCTCTCGCGCCAGGCCCACCACGCCAACATCCCGAGCGCGAAGGTCGCGGCCAAGGGCATATCCATCGAAGCGGCGCGGCTGTAGCCAATCACTCCAGCACAGGAAGCCGTAATCAAGGCGGCGTCGACTTCCACACCGCCGCGAAATCGACGAAAAAACAGGTAGACGGCCACAACCAGTAGCGCTGCATCGAACGCCGCCGGAATGCGAGCTGCCACATCGCTTACTCCCAACGCCGAATACGCCAGCATCGCTTGCCAGTAATACAAAGGCGGCTTTTCTAGCCATGGCTGCCCGCCCAGAACTGGCGTCACCCAATCATGGCGATCGAGCATCTCGCGAGCTACCTGTGCATAGCGGGGCTCGTCCGCTCCAATCAGGCCAAATTGTCCAAGTCCGTAGAAAAAGAGGAAGGCACAGAAACCAGCGAGAAGCAGGATGTCAGTGCGAGTGCGGAAGGTCATGGAGGAAATTGCTGATTGTTGGATTGTTGATTGAAAAGATCAGGGCCTGGAGCGGAGAGATTTTCAATCAACAATCGACAATCATTCAATCAACAATTCATTGTACTGACGGTCCTCTGCGCAGGCGGAGCATCACCTGCCGGACGGCTTCCGCCAAAGGCCCGTCGAGCGAACATCCGCTCGCGCACTCGTGTCCTCCGCCGCCAAAGCTTTCCGCCACACGCGCCACATCAATCTTTCCTTTGCTGCGAAGGCTGACCCGGTATCGCCCGTCTGCCAATTCGCGGAAGAATGCCGCCACTTCGATGCCCGCGATGGAGAGGACGTAATTCACCAATCCTTCACAATCTTCTTCCTTCGCATCGGAACGTTCCATCTGCTTTTGCGTCACCCATACGTAGCCGATGTGACCTTCCACCTGCAGATTGCGTAGCGCTTCGCCCAACAAACGCAGCTTCGCGATCGAGTGGGCGAAATAAATTCCTCGGGCACAGTGCGCCGGGTCCGCTCCGGCGAGCACCAACTCTCGCGCCAACGCGAAAGTATTTTCATTCGTACCCTGAAACATGAATGAGCCGGTGTCAGTCATGAGCGCGGTGTACAGGCAGGTCGCGATCTCCGGCGAAAATTTCACACCTGCCTCGCGCGCCAGGCGAAATACCATCTCCGCCGTCGCTACGGCATGAGGATCAATCCAGTTCACGTCCGCGAACGGCCGACCGCTGACGTGATGATCAATGCTGATCAGAAACTGGTTCTCCAGCCCCTCCAGCCGTGTGCGGTGGATGCTGTCGCATTCGAGAATGATTGCCGCCTCATAGCCATGGGTCACCCGATTTGATTGGACGACCTGATCGGCAAAGGGGAGAGACCGGTAGATGCGCGGTACGCCATCGTGTAACACAACATCAGCATGCTTGCCCATCGCGCGCAGAACCTGGCAGCACGCGAGCGCCGACCCGATGGCGTCGCCATCAGGACGTGCGTGCGAGGTCAGCACAAAGCGTTCGCGCTGTCCGATCTGCCGCAGCACATCCTCAAGCATGTCGCTATGCTTTCTGTCCACCGGATTCCTTGTTCGATCCTTTGCGCGCCTTGATGCGCTTCTGGGCGCGCGCCAACAACTCCTCCACCCTCGCCTGCTCGCGTTCGGAACGATCTAACCGGAAGAATAATTCAGGCGCGCGACGCAACCGCAAACGGTCCGCCAGTTCGTGGCGAATGTAAGCTTTGGCCGCATCGAGTCCCTGCATGCTGCGCTCGGCTTCTTCGTCGTTGCCTTCAACGTCGACCAGGACCTGTGCGGACCGGCCATCCTCTGCGAGATGAACTCCAGTGACATTCACCAGGCCGATCCGAGGGTCGCCCAATTCTCCTTCGACCAGGGCCTCGATTTCTTCGCGCAACGCTTCGCCCAGACGCCCCCGATGATGCTTGGCCGCTCGCCTTTCCACAACGCACCTTTCAGATAAAACGCATGAGAATATCAGAAAATTAGACGCCGGTGTTGCGCTAAGGTACGCTCCCAGGCCGGCTTATTGTGACTTGGATCCACCAGGATGAGTTAAGTACGGAGGTAACAAGGCGTTAGCCAGACCCCGCCGGAGGCACGACCGAAACTACAGATACTCAATAAAGGAGTCTGCGATATCGGCGCCGTGATTGTTCGCGATGCGCGTTGCCGCCTGTTCGACCTTCTTCATCAATCCATCGAGATAATCGCGGGAGGAAGAAATGCTTACAATCCCGATGGTCGCCCGGTTCCACAACTCGCTCGCATCCATCTCGGCGACGGAAACGTTGAAGCTCGTCCGTAAACGATCCTTCAGGCTTCGCACGACCTGGCGGCGGTCTTTCAGAGACTGAGCAGCTTCGATGTGGAGTTCGAGAGTGAGGAAGGCGATCATTCAGGGGTCGGTGGCCAGCGGTCAGTGGTCGGAGAAAACACTGGCAACTGATCACTAGCCACTGACCACTGCCTTAGGCAATCACTTCGGCAGCGACGCGTTCCGTGGCAAACGCCTCAATCACGTCGCCGACCTTGATGTCGCCGTAGTTCGCGATCGAGATGCCGCACTCCATGCCGTTGTGCACTTCCTTGGCATCGTCTTTGAAGCGCCGCAGCGACCCGACCTTTCCTTTGAAGACGACCACGTTGTCACGGAGTAAGCGCACTTCGGAATCGCGCTTGATCAATCCGTCGGTCACGCGAGAGCCAGCCACTGTGCCGACCTTCGGGATTCGGAAGGTTTCCAGCACTTCGGCGCGGCCAAGATAGGTCTCTTTGAACGTCGGCTCGAGCAAGCCGCTCATGGCGCGCTTGATCTCATCCTGCAACTCGTAAATGATCGAGTGCAGACGGATATCGACTTCTTCCTGCTCGGCCAGTTCCTGCGCCTTGCGCTCCGGCCTCACGTTGAACCCGATGATAATCGCGTTCGACGCCGAGGCGAGCAGCACATCGGTCTCCGTGATTGCACCCACTCCCGATCGCAGCACCTTCAGCCGCACCTTATCATTCGAGAGCTTCGAGAGAAGATCGGTGAGCACTTCCACCGATCCGTGCACGTCGCCCTTGAGAATGATGTTGAGTTCCTTCGTTCCGGCCGTCTTGATCTGCTCGGCCAGGCCTTCGAGCGAAACACGGGAACTCTTGGCCAACGCGGCTTCGCGAGCTTTCTGCTCTCGGTACTCCGAAATGCCTCGCGCCTTATCGCGATCCGCGACGACCACAAACTGATCTCCTGCTTGGGGCAAGCCTTCCATGCCCAGGATCTCGACCGGCGTCGACGGCGGGGCGGATTCGAGAGCCGCTCCACGATCGTCGAACATCGCGCGCACTTTGCCGTAGACATTCCCCACGACGAAGTTGTCACTGGCGTTCAGCGTGCCGTTCTGCACCAGAACCGTCGCTACCGGACCTCGTCCACGATCGAGCTTTGCTTCGAGAACCACGCCGGAGGCGGCGCGCTCTGGAGTCGCTTTCAACTCCGCGAGATCGGCGACCAGGCAAATCATCTCCAGCAGCAGATTCAGATTCGTTTTCTTCTTCGCCGAGACGTCGACGAAAACGGTTTTGCCGCCCCAGTCTTCCGGCATCAGTCCACGATCAGCAAGCTGCTTCTTCACGCGATCGGGCATGGCCTCAGGCTTGTCGATCTTGTTCACCGCGACAATGATCGGGACTTCCGCTGCGTGGGCGTGATCGATCGCTTCAAGCGTCTGCGGCATAACCCCGTCGTCAGCCGCTACGACGAGCACCACAATGTCGGTTGCTTTCGCGCCGCGGGCACGCATGCGAGTGAACGCCTCATGGCCCGGCGTATCCAGAAATACGATCTCGCGGCCGAAGGCTGGCGACTCTGTATCGGTGATGCGGACTTTGTAGGCGCCGATGTGTTGCGTGATGCCGCCCGCTTCCCCTTCCGCTACGTTGGTGAGGCGGATCGCATCGAGCAGCGTCGTTTTTCCGTGATCGACGTGGCCCATGATCGTAACGACTGGAGGACGCGGCACCGCTTCCGCGGCGGCCTCCTCGCTCGATCCGGCAGCTGCGTCGATATCTTTCGCAGCTTGCTCCTCGAAGGTAATCACGTTCGTGTCGGCGCCAAAGAAGCGCGCCATCTCGCTCGCGAGTTCCGCATCCAGAGTCTGGTTGATCGTGGCAAACACGCCCCGACCCAGCAGGCGCGAAATGAGATCCTTCGCGCGAATGTCCAGCTTCTCAGCCAGATCCTTTACGCTGATTCCTTCTGTAATCGTGATGTTGCGCGTAATGGGCGCGGGTTCGTTCGACACCACCATGCGGGGCGGTGGAACGTAGCCCTTCATTGGCCCTTCTTTGACTCCGCGCGGAACATAACGCTGTCCGGGTCGCCGCGCAGGGGCACCTGGACGACTCCCCGGGCGCACCGGGCCCGGAGGCGGCAATCCTGGGCCGACGCCAATGGGCCGAGGACCGCTCGGCGCCTGGCGTGTGGGATGCATCGGACGCCGTTCTCCCGGACGCAGCGGCGGACGCGGCCCGCCCGCTCCCGGCGCTTGCGGACGCGGACGCTGGAAAATCGGCTGCCCGGGCACGGGTCTGCCTGGAATCGGACGTGCCGTTCCTGCAGATGGGCTGCTGCTTGACGCTGCAGGTGGCGCAGGTCGAGGCGGAGGCGCTTTGTAAACCGGACGCGGGCCCGTCTGCGGAACAATCATCCTCGGCGCGGGAGTCGCAGGGGCTGCGGGCGGAGCCGGCGGTGCAGGCTTTGGCGGAGCAATCGTCGCCGCTGGTGGAGCGGCGGCGATAACACTCGGCGGAGCTGGCGCCGAAACTGGAGGAGCTGGCGGCGGTACCAGGCGCACGGGCGCGGAAACTGCAGGCGCGCTTGCTGATACGGCAGGCTTCTCGACAACTGGAGGTGCCGGAGGCGCAGGCGGAGCCACTATTGGAGCAGTCGGCGCAACTTGCGGCGTTGCAGATGCAACCGGCGCTGCCGCGACAGGAGGCGCAACCGGACGTACCGGCGGAGGTGCTACAGGCGCTTTCGCAGCCGGTGGTGGCACGGCGACAGGCCGGGGAGCCGGAGCAGCAGCCGGACGCGGCGGCGGAGGCGCAGGGTGCGTCACTGCTTCCTTCTGCTGCGTGATGGCCTTCAGCACATCTCCCGGACGCGAGATGTGCGACAGATCAATCTTGGTCTTGATTTCTTCTTCGCCACGTAATGCGGGACGCGCTGACTTTGCCGCCGATGCCGGCGCTTCGGATCCACCTCGAATGTGGACCCGCACCTTTTCGGCTTCATGTTCTTCGAGCGAGCTGGAGTGAGTCTTCTTCTCCGTGACCCCGACAATGGGGAGCACATCAAGAATGGCTTTGCTTTTGACTTCCAGCTCTCTTGCGAGATCGTTGATTCGTACCTTACTCATCCGCCCTTTCTCTGTGCCCCGCGTTGTGCCTAGGTCTTCATCGCAGCCTCACGGAGTCAATTCCTGCACTTGCATGTCGCAGACAATGCATCGTGCAACTATTCGGTTGTTTCCGGAGACGCGCCTTCTTCCGACGGATCCCCTTGTTCTTCTTTCGTGGCGCCCTCTGATTCCGGGGCTGCCGCCGATGCTTGCTCTTCTGACGCCTCAGCCTCGCCGGCCGCACTCTCTTCGGTGGCGCCCGCTTCAGCTTCGTCGATTGCCGCGGGCACCTCGCCCGACTCCAGGCTGGCAAAGTAATTATTGACCGCAAGACTGATTTTTTCCACCGTCTTCGGCCCGATCCCCTCGATCGCCTCCAGCTGCTCTGGCGTCATATCGGCCAGTGACTCCACCGTGGTCACGCCCGCCGCAGTGAGCTTCTCAACCACGCCTTCACCCAGGCCCGGGACATTCTCCAGTGGAGTCGTGGTCTGCGGACTCATCGCCGCCATCTGCTGCTCGACTTCCTGCCGCTTCTCTTCCTCGCTCTTGATATCGATCTTCCATCCCAGCAATTTAGCCGCGAGACGGACGTTCTGCCCCTTCTTGCCGATGGCAAGCGACAGCTGGCTATCGTCGACCACCACTTCCAGGTGCTTGTCCGAGCTGTCAACGACCGTGACCCGGCTGACCTTCGCGGGCTGCAACGCTTTTTCAGCGAATGTGACCGCATCTTCGTGATACTCGATGATGTCGATCTTCTCCCCGCGCAGCTCGCGGATAATCGACTGCACCCGCATGCCCTTCATCCCGACGCAAGCGCCGACCGCGTCGACGTCCTTGTCCTTCGACATTACAGCGATCTTGGTGCGCTCGCCGGCCTCGCGGGCAATCGCCCGGATCACAACCGTGCCGTCGTAGATTTCGGGGACCTCGGTTTGGAACAGGTGCTGCACGAGCTCCGGCGCAGCTCGCGACACCACGACTCCCGGTCCCTTGCTGGCTCGCTCCACACGGGCAATCACCACCCGCACCCGCTCGCCCACCGCGAACGATTCCAACCGCGATTGCTCCTTGCGCGGCATGCGCGCTTCCGCCTTGCCGATATCGAAGATCACATCCGGACCCTCGACGCGCTTTACGGTCGCGTTCACGATCTCGGTGACGCGTCCGATGTACTCGTTGTAAACCGTGTCGCGCTCAGCCTCGCGAACCTTCTGGAAAATGACCTGCTTCGCGAGTTGTGCGGCGATGCGTCCTAAAATCCCTTCGGTCACTTTTGGGATCTGTAGCTCTCCGCCCACCTCCAGCGCGGGATCCACCTTGCGCGCATCTTCCAGCGCGACCTGCAGGTTCGGATCTTCGACCTGCTCGGGAGACTCCACAACCGTCTTCACCGCGAAGGCGCTGATTTTGCCGGTTTCCTTGTCGAGCTTGGCGCGGAGATTTTCCTGCGACTTGTAGTACTTGCGCGTGGCCATAACAATGGCGTCTTCCACCGCGCTGACCACAATCTGCGGATCAATCCCCTTTTCCCGGCTCAGTGCGTCGATCGTGTTGTAGAGCTCGCTAGCCATAAATCAGTTCTCAGTTGCCAGTGGTCGGTTGCCAGTTTGATTGGAACGAAAGCCAAAACTTTTGCTGACCACTCATCACGAACCGCTGAACACTTCTTCAAATCTCCGGCACCAGATTCGCCTTCTCCACGTTGGCGAATTCAATTTCCATCGTCTTTCCGGCGTCCGGGCCCATTTTGCGGCGCGACTTGTGCCCGGCGACACTTAAATCGAGCGTTAGAACATTGTTCTCAAACTTTTCCAGGCGCCCCTCAAAGTGCCGGTTGCCGTTCACCGGCTGCCGCGTCATCAGCTTGATGCGGCTCCCGACAAAGCGCGCAAAATCCGCCGCTTTCGTGAGCTTCCGGTCAAGTCCGGGCGACGAAACTTCCAGCGTGTACGAACCGCCGGGCATAGCATCTTCGACGTCGAGGATCGTGCCAAACTCGCGGCTGAAGTTCGCGCAGTCCTCGTGCGTGACTCCACTCAGCGCTTCTGCACCCGCTCCGGGCTTATCCAAAAAGACCCGCAGCATGCGCGCGCCGCCTCCGCCGAGAAACTCGACATCGACAACTTCAAGGCCGCTTGAGGCGGCGACCCGCTCCGCGATCTCGCGCACCCGTTCTACCGCAAGCGCCATAGAACCATTAAGTTACAGGCGATGGCCAGCACAACCGAGGGCTCCAACTAAAAAGTGGGCTTGCGCCCACTGGTGTGCTTCGCCAAATGCCGGTACACAGCAGTTCTCGAATAATTAATATACGCCCGGACCGGGAGAAAAGACAAACGGGCCGGATGTTCTATTGAATGAGTGTGAAGAAGCCCAGCGGCGTGTCTCGTTTAAGCATATCGCTACTGCGTCAGTCCGAAAACTCCGACGCCCGCCCTCGCTCCCACGTAAACCTTTCCGTTGATCACGGTGGGAACGATGAACTTATTGCCGCTGCCAAAGTGATCTCGCCCGCCAGACGCCTGGTTGCTGTCATAAAGTTCGCTGAGGTTCGTCGCGTCAAAGGCATACAAAACGGCTGGATCCGAATTGTCCGCTGCCCACAGGATGGCATTGTTCGTTCCATTCGCAGTAATGCTTGGCGTCGTCCCCGGGAACGGGAATGTGTGGCTAGTTTGAAAGGCGGGACTCGTGCCCAGTTTGGCGTTATGGACCGCGAACGCCTTGATACTGTCCCCGACAGCCCCGAAATAAACGAAACCATTGAAATATGCGGGCGTGGAATAGACTCCGCTGGCCAGAGCACCCTGGATTTCCTGATAAATGTTATTCGCGCTGGCATTAAACTTTCCCATGGAATCACGATCGACCACGTAGATGTTGGCATCTTTGCCGGCACCGACCGCCAGATGCCGCGTTTCACCCGAACTATCGGTGAGATCCGGCAAGATTAAAGCGCCCCCCGAACCTAAATCACTGTCAGTCGCGTTTTCCGACACCTGATTGGACATTTCGAAATAATCGACCACTTCGAGGGCTCTGTTTGCCGTCGAAATCCTTAAAAACGCGTTGCCGTAATCGTGCTGTGTTGGCAGTCCCTGCGCGTTCAATGTGGAGTCAAACGTTCCGTTGGCCGCTAGAGCAAAGATGTTTCCGCTTGCGTCGACAGCAGGCCCCGCACCGCTCATCCAGAAGGAACCCTCGTTGCCATTCGGGGTAATGTTCAATACGGATACTTGCGCGAGCGTATTCTCGTCGTACCCGATGATCCATCCGCTGTACGGGCGCATATCGCAGTGCGAGCCCCAACTTGTGTAAATCACACCGTTGAGCAAAAGCAGTCCTGGCCGTTCAAGCTGCTGACCCGGACTGAAAATCTCCTTCCCGCCGGAGCTGTTATCGCCGGTTCCTGGATACGATGCCTGAATCTGTTGCGGACCGCCGAACTCTTCGGCACCGGTTGTAACATCGAGCGCGTGCAAACGCTGATGGTAGTTGCCTGATCCGTCCTTCGACATCGCCACGACATAAATGGTTCCGTGCGCCCCGGCCGATGGATCGATTACCGGAGTAGACGTCACCCCAATTTCCGGCGTCACCTGATCGCAGCCGTGATCATCGCTCGGCGTCTCTCCGGCACCCAAGGCGGAAACTTTCCAAAGCTGGGCTCCGCTATCGGCATCGAAAGCGAAAACGCTGCCGTGCTCACTCGCCACAAAAAGCACGTTGTGGGTACCCTGGCTCGGGATCGCCAGGTTCGGTAAATACAGAGGCTGGGCGTCCGCCTTGCCGTCCACGGGAATGGTGAATAAAAGCCCAAATTTTCCCGAACCCACAGTCGAGGGCGTCAGAGTCGTCTCGCCGAGGTTCTGCCCCGAACGGGCATTGTCGTTGTGATACGTCGTCACAGTGCTCGTCGTCGATGGCGTGGGAAGAGGTGTGCCGATTCCTTTGACACTGCTCGAACTGCCGCTGCAGCTGACCAAATAGAATCCGATCGCAGCCAGCAACAACAAAGAGCCGGTCACTCCGAGGCGGCGATCGTCGTAGCCGAATCGCGACGGAGTGCGTTTCCCAGGTTCTCGCGCTTCCAGAGGGCCTCTGCTGGACATACTCTCATTTAGAGTAGTTTTCCGCGCAGGATGTTATCGCCGAAAATTGGTTCTAGGAGATTTGCCTGATCATCCGCCCCTCTCTACAATAAAATTTCACCCACACAGCTGGGCGGACTCCTGACAACATGATCCATTTCCCCGTCCCCGAAGCTCTTACTTTTGATGACGTCCTTCTTCTGCCCGCCCATTCCGACGTAATTCCGTCGACGGCCAGCACTCAGACGCAACTCACGCGCAATATCACGATCAACATCCCGATCGTCAGCGCTGCCATGGACACCGTCACCGAGTCGCACATGGCGATCGCGCTCGCCCAGCAGGGCGGCCTGGGGATCATCCATCGCAACCTCAGCATTGAGGATCAGGCAAACGAAGTCGACAAGGTAAAGCGCTCGGAGAGCGGGATGATCGTCGATCCCGTCACCATGCATCCCTCCGACCGCGTCAGCGACGCGCTCGAGGTCATGCGCAAGTACAAAATCTCGGGCGTGCCCATCACCGAAGACGGCAAGCTCGTCGGCATCCTCACCAATCGCGACCTGCGCTTCGAGTCCCGCTTCGACATTCCGATCGACAGCGTGATGACCAAGAAAAATCTGATTACGGTCCCAGTCGGAACAACGCTGGAAGATGCCGAAAAAATCCTTCATCAGCATCGCGTCGAAAAGCTTCTCGTCGTCGACGATAAGTACAACTTGAAGGGCTTAATCACCGTCAAGGACATCCAGAAGAAGTTGAAATATCCGAGCGCCGCCAAAGACTCTCAGGGACGCCTCCGGGTCGGCGCGGCCATCGGCGCAACCGGCGATTTCCTGGAGCGCGCCCAAGAACTGGCGGCGGCCAAGGTTGACGTTCTCGCCATCGACAGCGCGCACGGGCATTCCACGAAAGTTCTCGAAGCAGTCAAGCTGGTGAAATCCAAGCTCCCGCACGTCGATCTCCTTGCCGGCAACGTCGCGACCTTTGATGGCGCTTGCGAACTGGCTCGTGCCGGCGCTGATGGCATCAAAGTCGGCATCGGTCCCGGATCCATCTGCACCACGCGTGTGGTCACTGGCGCCGGCGTTCCGCAAATCACGGCGATTGCGGAGGCGTATCGCGCTACGAAGGATTCGGGCGTTCCCATCATTGCCGACGGCGGCGTCAAGTACTCCGGCGACATCACCAAGGCGCTCGCCGCTGGCGCCAGCGCGGTCATGATCGGATCGTTGTTCGCAGGCACGGACGAAAGCCCCGGTGAGCTGATCCTTTATCAAGGCCGCTCGTTCAAGTCCTACCGCGGCATGGGATCGCTGGGCGCAATGGCACAAGGATCCAGTGAACGCTATTTCCAGAGCGTCGATTCCGAATCCGCAGCGTCAAACTCCCAGCAGAATGGCGAATCCAACCGGCTCGATAAGCTGGTCCCCGAAGGCATCGAAGGCAGGGTCCCTTACCGCGGATCCGTGGCAATGATCGTCTATCAGATGGTCGGCGGGCTGAAGTCCGGGATGGGCTACTGCGGATGCTCCACCATTCCCGAACTGCTGAACAAGACACGTTTCGTACGCATCAGTGGTGCCGGACTGCGCGAGAGCCATGTCCACGATGTGATGATCACGCGCGAAGCGCCGAACTATGCAATTGAGTAACTAATTTTCGGAACGCCGTTGATCGCTCGTCGTCTAGTCGTTGGCCATTTTCAAACAGGCGGCCAACGACGAGCAGCGAGCGACCAGCGACGTCTTTTTCCTTGAACGAAGATCCTCATCATATTCTGAAGGCTTGGATCGCCGCGATCCTGTGGCTCATTGTGATCGCCATCGAATCCACTTCTTTGCTGTCTGCCCACAACACCAGCCGCTTTTTGTATCCGCTCCTGCGCTCGCTCTTCGGCCTCGAATGGGACCAGTTCGACCGCTGGCATTTCTTCATTCGCAAGGGCGGACACGTTTTCGGCTATGGCTTACTGAGCATCCTGCTGTTTCGTGCCTGGCGCGAAACTTTGCCCGCGGCTGGAAGCCCCACATGGACGTTCCGCTGGACCCGCATCGCCGTGCTTGGAACCGCCCTGGTCGCCTGCCTCGACGAGTGGCATCAGAGCTTTTTGCCGTCGCGCACCGGACGATGGGAGGACGTTGTGCTCGATACTTGCGCCGGAATCGCCGCCCAGATCCTTCTTCTCTGCTGGCTCCGCTGCTTCCACCGGACGCCCGTCGTAGAAACGTAGCTCAGCTACGTCTCAGCAGTGCGCAAGCAAGCCCTTCGCATCGGAAACCATCTCCAAGAACTCCCCTGTGCGATTGCCAATTTGGAACGGAGTCGCGATCTGATCCCCGGGTCGATGGTCAACCATCCTTCAGCGCTGCTAGACTGAATGGTTTGGCGAATCGACCCCGGCCGGATCCGGACCAGGGTTCTGCGAGACATTCATGCTGAAAGCCGGCGATATTGCGATTGTGAGCGGGGCGCGTACGCCCTTTGGCCGCTATTGCGGCAAGCTCAAGGATTACACCGCCCAGGAACTCGGCGCCGTCGCGGCTCAGGGCGCCATCGAACGTTCAGGGCTCGATCCCAAGGAATTCGATCACGTCGTTTTCGGAAACGCGCAACAGACGTCCGGCGACGCGCTGTACGGCGCGCGCCATGTCGGGCTTCGTGCCGGGCTCCCGATTGAGACCCCCGCTCTGACCGTCAACCGTCTCTGCGGCTCGGGTATGCAAGCCATCGTGAACGCCGCCCAGATGATTCAGACCGACGAAGCCAAAATCGTCCTTGCTGGCGGCATGGAAGCCATGTCCCAGGCCCCCTTCGTCATCCGCGGACGCGACGGCTTCACCCTCGCGCCCGGTGGCAAGCTCGAAGATTCGCTGATGGTGGCACTGCTCGACTCTTACTGCGGCTCCTACATGGCGAATACCGCCGAACTCTACGGCTCGCAACAAGGCATCACGCGCGCAATGCAGGACGAGTTCGCCCTGCGCTCGCAAAAGTGCGCCGACGACGCCTACAAAGCCGGACGCATACAAGAAGAGCTGGTCCCCGTGCCTCTCCGCAACCACAAGGGCGAGCCCACCGGAGAGTCACTCACTGAAGACGACCATCGCCGCCCGCAAACAACTATGGAAGGCCTCGCGAAGTTGAAACCCGCCTTCGGCAAGAGCGGCACCGTTACCGCTGGAAACGCCAGCGGCATCGTTGACGGAGCCGCAGCTGTCGTAGTCATGTCGATCGAGGAAGCCCGCAAGCGCCAGATCGAACCGCTGGGGCGGATCGTGGGATGGGGCGTCGCGGGAGTAGAGCCCAAGGTCATGGGCCGCGGCCCGGTCCCTGCATCGAAGATCGCGCTGCAAAAAGCCGGGCTGTCGCTTGACTATATCGACCTAATCGAAGTGAACGAAGCCTTCGCTGCGCAATATCTGGCGGTTGAAAAAGAATTGGGCCTCGATCGCGAAAAAGTAAACGTGAACGGCGGAGCCATCGCGCTCGGACATCCGCTCGGCGCCACCGGGACGCGGCTGGTAATCACGTTGCTTTACGAACTACGCCGCCGCAAGAAAAAGTACGGACTGGCGACAGCCTGCATCGGGGGCGGGCAAGGCATCGCGATGGTGGTGGAGAGCATGAATTGACATGACTGTAATGGGGCGCCTGAAACGTTCCTCTTTGTGCGCAGCCGTCGCAGTGATTGCGAGCGCCGTCGGAGGCCTTACGCTTGGTTTTATCTTGAACCAGTCTGGTTCCCGGCATTAGCGCCTTCGCCAGCGCACAATGATAAGGTTTTGAAGGATGAAGGAAGCAGGCATGGAAATCAGAAAAGTTGGCGTTCTCGGTTGTGGGTTGATGGGCTCCGGCATCGCTCAAGTCGCGGCAATGGCCGGATTCGACGTCAGGGTACTCGAAGTCGAACAGAGGTTCCTCGACAAAGGCTTCGCTGGAATCGACAAGTCGTTAGCTAAATTTGCCGAGCGCCCGGTCGAAAAAGGCGGCATTACCGGTCAACAGAAAGATGCGATCCGCGCGCGGCTGAAGGGCACGACCAACAAAAGCGACCTCGCCGATTGCGACATCGTCATCGAGGCCATCATCGAGAACGTAGAAGAGAAGAAAAAAATGTACGAGTCGCTCGATGGCATCGTGAAAAAAGACGCGATCTTCGCTTCCAATACCTCCTCTATATCAATCACCGAACTTCTGACCGCCGTCAAAAGGCCGGAGCGCTTCATCGGACTGCACTTCTTCAACCCCGTGCCGCTGATGAAGCTGGTTGAGGTCGTGCGCACCATCGCCACGGCTGACGAAGTTTACGATGCGGCCTACGAGTTCGCGAAAAAGCTTGGCAAGGTCCCGGTCCGCACCTCCGACAAAACCGGATTCATCGTGAACCGCCTTCTGGTCCCCTACCTGCTCGATGCGATCCGCGCCTACGAAGAGGGGGTCGGATCGATCGAAGATATCGACAGCGCGATGAAGCTTGGCTGCGGCTATCCCATGGGCCCATTCACGCTGCTCGATTTCGTGGGCCTCGACACGACCTACTACATCACGCACGTGATGTACGACGAGTTCAAAGAGGGCCGCTTCGCCTCGCCTCCGCTGCTGAAGCGGCTGGTGATGGCGGGCTGGTACGGGCGCAAGTCCGGACGCGGGTTTTACGATTACGCGGACCCGGAGAAGCCGAGGGCGCAGAAGCTTTAGCCACTGATTAATGTGGGTTTTGATTTCCGGATGTGGGCGTAGAACTGGAAGAACCTCCCTCTCCGTCGATTCCATAGAGGGATTCCGTGACTGTGTATTGGAGCAGGACGAGAAAAAAAGCAAAGACTGTGCACAAAAATGCAGCCGTGTACCACTGGTTGTGCGTCCTGGACTCAGTTCTTAGGAGCAGGACATTTGCAAGCGCAAGTGGTCCTAGAAAGAACAGCACGATGTGGACGACATAAAACCCGGGGCCGAAAAGTGCCCGACTTCGGACTGACCCGATCGCGACCAGGAAACCTATTTCAACGAGGAACGCAGCTAACACGAGAATCGAAACGAACTTGAGAATCGAACCAAGCCATTGAACTTTCGAAATGACTTTGGCGACAAATAGGCAGTACAGCATGCAACACGCTAATGCAACTGGCACAGATCCGATAATGCCGAAAAGCTCCATCCCGATGACATTGTAAGCTTACGTTCCAGGAGGAAGATTCCTTGGTGATCCGTGTAAATCCGCGGCAAGGATTTTGACCTTATGACCTACGAAAACATTCTCCTCGAAAAGAAAAACGCGGTCGCGTACGTCACCATCAACCGGCCGAAGGTGCTCAACGCCCTGAACATGGCCACGATGGAAGAACTGCGGGCCGCGTTTCACGACATCAAGAACGACAAGAACATCCGCGTTGTAATCTTCACCGGAGCGGGCGAAAAGGCGTTCATCGCCGGAGCCGATATCAACGAACTGGCGAAACACGACGCGGTCAGCGGGAAGGAATATACGCACCGCGGCCAGTCCGTTCTGAATTTGATCGAGAACCTGGGCAAGCCTGTGATCGCCTGCATCAACGGCTTCGCTCTCGGAGGCGGATGCGAGATCGCCATGGCCTGCACGATGCGCCTGGCAAGCGAGAATGCAAAGCTGGGTCAGCCCGAAGTGAAGCTTGGAATTATTCCTGGCTACGGCGGCTCGCAGCGTCTGCCGCGCCTGGTTGGCAAAGGCATTGCCATGCAGATGGTGCTGGCCGGAGAACCTATCACGGCGCAAGAAGCGCATCGCATCGGACTCGTGAATGAAGTGACGGCCCCGGCCGACTTGATCCCGCGAGCCGATGCGATCGCTGCGAAAATCGTCGCCAATGCTCCGCTCGCTGTTCAGTACGCGATGGAAGCGGTGAACAAAGGCATGGAAATGACGCTGGCCGAGGGCCTGTATCTTGAAGCAACGCTCTTCGGCGTAAGCTGCGCGACTGAGGATAAAACCGAAGGCACGAAAGCATTCCTCGAAAAGCGTCCGGCACAATTCAAAGGAAAATGAGTTCAGGAATCTTTAGAACGCCCTTGTCATCCTGAGCGCCTAAGCGAAGAGGAAAGTTAATCATCGGCAAGAAACTCAAAATCGAATCGCCGCCCGAACCTTCCATCCCTGCGCTTGAGGGCAGCCTCGACGCTTCGGGCAAGCGCTTTGCGATCGTGGTCTCCCGTTTCAACGCTTTTATCACCGAGCGCCTGCTGCAAAGCGCCTGCGACGGACTGTTGCGTTCTGGTGCCCGCAAAAAAGATATCGACGTCGTGCGCGTCCCCGGCGCCTTCGAAATCCCTCTGGCTGCACGCACCCTTGCCCTGACCAACAAATACGACGCCGTCATCTGCATTGGATGCCTGCTACGCGGCGACACCGCGCATTACGATGTCATCGTCAACGAAGTCACGCGCGGGATCGGACAGTCGACGCAGGAAACCGGCATCCCTCACGCGTTCGGCGTCCTCACCTGCGACACCCTGGAACAGGCGATCGACCGCGCCGGATTGAAAATGGGCAATAAAGGATTCGAAGCGGCGCTCGCCGCGATTGAAATGGCGTCGTTACAACAAGGGATCAGGCGCCAGGACTCAGGAACCGGCAAAGTCCATCAGCCTCACCCCGCGCGCCGCAAGAAACAACAAGCGAATACAAAATCTCGAGGAAAGAACCGCTCTCGCTGACGCTCGCATACAGTACACTGACCCCTGATCACGAATCACTGACCTTCACTTCCCCATGGGCACCCGCCGCAAATCCCGCGAACTCGTCCTGCAGATGCTCTTCCAATCGGATATGGGCAAGCAGGACGCCGATCACGTCCGCCGCACCTTCTGGGCTGAGCACAAATCGGCCAGCGATGATGTCCGCGGCTTTGCTGACGATCTTTTCCGGGTTGCGATGGATCGCGGCCCCGAGATCGACGGCCTTATCGAACGCCACGCCGAGCATTGGCGCATGGATCGTATGGCTGCCGTCGACCGCAATCTACTGCGCGCTGCCGTTGCAGAATTGCTTGCCTATCCTGAGACCCCGCGGGCCGTTGTCATCAATGAAGCGCTCGAAATCGCGCGCAAGTTCTCAACCCTGGAGTCCGTCCATTTCGTCAACGGCGTGCTCGACAGCGTGGGGAAAGAGCTGGAAAAACCTGCCTGATTTCCCATCGTAGAAACGTAGCTCTGCTGAGTCTCACTTTAAAGTGAGGAAAGTCTCCGCGTGAAACCTGCCTAAGGCTTCACCGCAATCAGGTTCAACGAGCAACTGATGGTCTGGGATGTACAGAACGGATTGAGGTAGTTGGGGAGTTCCGGAAACGTGGTCTGCACCGAGTCGCTTCCACCCAAGGCCGTCGTCACAGAGTGCAGCATTCCGTCGGTGCCAACAACGATGATCGTCCCGCTATCCGCCGACATTCCCGCTCGAATCGGCAGAGCATTGTTGGCGAGCGGTATGCCATTCGTGGCTCCGGTCAACAAATCGTGGACCAGCACGGTTGACCGGTCACTGGCCAGCACGTAAAGCAAGCCACCGTCAGGTGAAGCAAAGAAATCAATAGGCCGGATGCTTCCCTGGCTCAAATTCAACTGCTGCAGGGAATGAGTGATATGCATCGGGCAGATCGACGTGGCCGGCGTCGCAATCGTGGCAGCGGGGATGCCCGTCACAGTTGATGTTATGTAATCGATCGCGCCACCCTGCTCCAGGGCAACCAGGTGTGTTCCATCGGCGAGTTGCTTGAACGAAATGGGGGCCGCCGTCAGTGGAATGACTTGAGGTACAAGGCCCGGCGCCGGACCGGTAGCCACCGCGCCATCGCACATGTCATAAACAGTGAACGCGGCCCCGCCCCCTCCCAGCGACGACTCCACCACATACACAAATGCTCCATTCGTCGAAAAGGTGATCGCATTCACCGTCGTTCCGGCTGCCAGCGGGATGGTCTGCAGCGCCTGCAAAGGCGAGTAAACGTACAAATTCGGCGCGCCCGTCGCGTCAAACCCGAAGATGAACGCCTTCAACCCATCCGGCGAGAAGGCCGCCGTGCTTGCACCCTGAATGCTGTATGCCGTCACCGAAGAACTGCTAATCGCGCTGGTGTTCACCACAAATACCTGGTTCGGATTGAGGGTGGTATCCGAAAAAATCGCCTCGCTCCCATTCTCGGAAACCGCGAGCACCTTCCCTGTCACATTTCCCAGCCCCGAAAACGGACTGGTTGCCGTCCCCAAATTTGCGGGATTGATCGCTGCTGCCCCTATCTCGCTTCCCATGTACGCTTTGTCGCCGCCGGGATCGAAAAGAATCGATGTTGGCGATGACGGAAGCGGAATTTCCCCTCCCGCTACCGGTTTCGCAGCGTTCACGTTATAGAGAGAGGTCGAGCAATTCAAAGTATTTGCGTACGCGCAGTCCGAACTGGTAGCCAGCACCGAAGGCGCAGTGGGGGCGCCGGTGACAATTCCTGAAACCGCCCCGGGTCCAACAGGCGCGGTTTGCGGCGGGATTAACGGCGCGGACGCGTACACCGGTACTGGAATGAACTGCCGGCAGCTCGATAACTGAAAAAACTCCGTACACGCATTGGGAGCTGGCGCTGAAAGTATCGCCGGCGCCTCCGGATATCCGATGTTGCAACTCGGCGGAGAACACGACGCAGCGACCGACGCAGATCCCGGCAATGGCGTTGCGACGGAGCATGAAAGTTGACACGACGACCCAGTTTGCAGGACTGCTGGTTGCGACGACGTCCACGTCAGCGGAATCTTGCTCAGCAACACCAGGGTGTTCGCTCCCGGCAGTGAGGAATTGCCCATCACGTCTGTCACAATTGCAGTCACGTTTTGGGCGGTCCCTTTGTTCGTCACGAACGTAGTCTGGTCCGTCTGCTGCGAGCCCGCCGCTCCTACCTCCAGCGTGATGTTCTGGATCGGGCACGTCTCAAAAAAGTTCAGCACCGGCGACGTCTGGTTGCTTCCATTGACGACTTGCTGGTACTGAGGCTGCTGGAACACGTTGCTCGTCACGCCGCTGGCTGTGGCATAAATCTGGGTAATCCCGGGAGTGGTCGCCTTCGCCGTGGCCTGATTGGTCGCGACGTTATAGGTGAAATTGGTGACAATCGGGCTTACGGTAACCACGGCGCTGTTATTGGCGCTCCAGGTGAAGGGTCCCACCGACGTCGTGATGTCCGTGCCCTGGCTGAACGCCTGCGCCTGCACGGTCATGGATTGACCCTGCGAAAGGCATGGCTCCTGCAATGTCTGGTTTGCCGGGAGGATGCCCTTCACTACAATATTGTCGATCGGCGCATGTACAAAGACGTACGTCGGAGGACTGTGCACTCCGAGTGCGGACGCAGTCACCTGGGCAACTCCCAGGGTACCGGGTGTACAGATCGTGTACGTGCTATCCCATTGGCCGGCACAGGCAATGCCCGTGGGCGAGATCGTCAGAGTTGACGAGTCCGTGGTTTCCCAGGTGAATCCTACGTTGACATTATTATTCGTGCCGTTTTGCGCCGTAGCGGAAAATGTGATCTCTCCGCCTACCTGCAGCGATACACTGGTGCCGGGAGTCACCGAGATGCGGCTCGCGTAAGGAGATGTTCCCGGCGGCTTATGGCCCCCGCAGCCGCTAATACCGAAGAAAAACAGGATGACTGCAGCCCACCCACAACATTTCGAATGCAACCTGCCCATGCACCCTCGTCAAGCCTGAACTCAGCCGTCGCGGCAACATGCCACGTGCTGTTCTAAATGAACTGGAAAACCTGTAGTGTAGAGGCTGCCGCCCGAATCAGCAAGTTGCGGCGCTTTGCGGGCGTGAAGTTGAGCACAGCGACGCGGGGAGCCCGCAGCTGAAATCCCGACCGCACTTTGCGAGGGATCTCTCGACGATAAAAACGCCGCCCCATTGTTATGCGGTCCTTCATTATGAAATTATTGAGTCTCGCCATCGGGAACGCGGCATCGGCAATCGACCCTGCGCCACCACGCGCCCCGTCACCGTGGGATGCAAAAACATAAGTTGACGATGTTTCTTGGCACTTGCTATATTTAAAAGGTTCCGCGAGTTCATCCAGGCTTGTAGTGTGCTGTGGGTTTAAGTGTGTTCGCTGAACTCACAGAGAAGCTGTTGAGAAACACGTTTCCGGAATGGCGTTGTGATCCGGAAACTTTTCCTCGCTGAAACGTACCTGCGGCGCTTTCCGCCCAATGCGGAAAGACATGCGGGGCAAGGCTGACGAAACGGAATGCCCCCGGAATTTGGGCCGGGCGTCACCGTCGCTAGCGAAAGTCTTGATCGGGAATCCAGCATCTCTCCGGCATTTGTGCGGTGAGAAGTAATGGTCGGCCTTTTGTTTGGCTGGTCATGCCTGACGGTGCGCGCTTGCGCCAGTGTGCGATGCGCGCAATACGCGACCGCGATCGAGCGGTCAAGGAGCGGCAGAGAGTGCCTACTTTTAATCAGTTGGTAGCCAGTGGCCGGAAGCGGCCTCGTTATAAGACGGCCAGCCCTGCCCTGCAGGGATGCCCGCAAAAGCGCGGTGTTTGTACCCGCGTTTACACGCAGACCCCGAAGAAGCCGAACTCGGCGCTCCGTAAGGTTGCTCGCGTGCGATTGACGAATGGAATTGAAGTGACCACCTATATTCCCGGGGTCGGCCACAACCTGCAGGAGCACTCGATTGTGCTCATTCGCGGAGGTCGCGTGAAAGATCTGCCCGGCGTCCGCTACCACGTGATTCGTGGAACCCTGGACGCTGTCGGCGTAGCCAATCGCCAGCAGGGGCGGTCGAAGTACGGCGCCAAGAGAGCGAAGAAGGGATAAGCGCTAGTTTCGAGGTTTCAACGTTTCAAGGTGAGGTCACCCCCGGAAACGTCGAAACTTTTGAACTTTGAAACCTGGAGTTTTATGCCTCGAAAAGGACATATCGCAAAGCGGACGGTGCCGGCCGACGCGGTTTACGGCTCGGACCTGGTAACCAAGTTCATCAACTCCATGATGTGGCAGGGCAAGCGCTCCACCGCCGAGGGCATTTTCTACGAAGCCCTCACCAAGCTGGAGTCGAAGGGCGGCGATGAGGCCATCAAGTTGTTCAAGAAGGCCGTTGAGAACGCCAAGCCGCTGCTCGAAGTAAAGACGCGCCGTGTCGGTGGCGCGAACTACCAGGTTCCGGTGGAAGTAAACGCGGACCGCCGCACTTCCCTGGCGATCCGCTGGATCATCAGCTATGCCCGCGCCCGCGGCGAAAAAGGCATGGTCGATAAGTTGAGCAATGAGCTGCTGGACGCGGCTAACAGCCGTGGCGCAGCCATCAAGAAGAAAGAAGACGTTCACCGCATGGCTGAAGCCAACAAGGCTTTCGCGCACTATCGGTGGTAGAGGTTGAGCTGGAAGCTGACGGCGGATTGCTGACAGCTGATTTTATGGAGCCCAGAAAGAGTTAGGTCGTGCCCAGAACAGTCCCATTAGAGCGTTGCAGAAACATCGGCATCATGGCTCACATCGATGCCGGCAAGACCACTACGACCGAGCGCATCCTGTTCTATACGGGCAGGACGCATCGCATCGGAGAGGTCCACGAAGGCACCGCCACCATGGACTGGATGGAGCAGGAGCAGGAGCGCGGCATTACCATCACGTCCGCGGCCACGACCTGCACCTGGCGCGACATTCGCATCAACATCATCGATACCCCGGGCCACGTCGATTTCACCGCCGAAGTCGAACGCTCCCTGCGCGTGCTCGACGGCGCCGTCGCCGTGTTTGACGCGGTTCACGGCGTACAGCCGCAGTCAGAAAAAGTTTGGCGTCAGGCCGATAAATACGGCGTCCCGCGCATCTGCTTCATTAACAAGATCGACAAGATGGGTGCCGATTTTGAGCATGCCGTCGATACCATCCGCAAGCGCCTCAGTGCCAAGCCCGTCGCGATTCAGATTCCCATCGGACAAGAAGCGAAATTCGTCGGCGTCGTCGACCTGATCGCCATGAAGGCGATTATCTGGAAAGACGAAACCATGGGTGCGGAGTACGTCACCGAAGAAATTCCCGCCGATCTGAAAAAGAAAGCCGAAGCCTTCCACGCCCAGCTGGTTGAGAGCGTAGCCGAGAACGACGACGACATTCTGCATAAGTTCCTTGAAGGCGAAGAAATTACCGCCGACGAACTGCGGAAATCGCTGCGCAAGTCGACCATCGCACTGAAGGTATTCCCCGTCGTCGTTGGAACGTCATTCAAAAACAAGGGCGTGCAGCCGCTGCTCGATGCGGTGGTCGACTACCTGCCCTCGCCGCTTGATGTGGGCGAAACACACGGGAAGAACCCCAATACTGGGCAGGAAGAAACCCGCAAGCCCGACGATAAAGAACCTTTTTCCGCTCTGGCATTCAAAATCATGGCCGATCCATTCGTCGGCCAGCTCACCTTCATCCGCGTCTACTCCGGACAACTGAAGACCGGCGACTCCGTACTCAACGTGCGCACCGGCAAGACCGAGCGCATCGGGCGCCTGATGAAGATGCACGCCAACAAGCGCGAGGAAATCAACGAGATTCTGGCGGGCGATATCTGTGCCGCAGTCGGATTGAAAAACGTCTCCACCGGCGACACGATCTGCAACGAAGACCACCCGATCGCCCTTGAATCTATCGAATTTGCCGCGCCAGTGATCTCCGTCGCCGTCGAGCCCAAGACCAAGGCCGATCAGGAAAAGATGGGCATGGCGCTCGGCAAGCTGGCCCAGGAAGATCCCACCTTTAAAGTTCACACCGACCCCGACAGCGGACAAACCATCATCAGCGGCATGGGCGAATTGCACCTGGAAATCATCGTCGACCGCATGATGCGTGAATACAAGGTCGAGGCCAACGTCGGCAAGCCCCAGGTGGCATATCGCGAGACCATCCGCAAGCACTCGGAAGCCGAAGGCAAGTACATCCGGCAGACCGGCGGGCGCGGCCAGTACGGTCACGCCAAGATTTATCTCGATCCTCAACCACCGGGGACCGGCTACGAGTTTGTGAACGAGATTGTGGGCGGATCGGTACCGAAGGAATTCATCAAGCCCATCGATCAGGGCATTCAGGAAGCGCTCGAAGGCGGAGTGCTGGCCGGATATCCCATGGTCGACGTGAAGGCGACGCTTTTCGACGGCAGCTACCACGATGTCGATTCGAACGAAATGGCGTTCAAGATTGCCGGGTCGATGGCATTCAAAGAGGCGGCGCGGAAGGCTTCTCCGGTTCTTCTCGAGCCTGTGATGGCGGTCGAAGTGGTCACCCCGGAAGATTACGCCGGAACGATCATGGGCGACCTGAGTTCGCGCCGCGGCCGCATCGAAGGCATGGAGCATCGCGCCGGATCGCAGGTGATCAAGGCGATCGTTCCGCTCGCGGAAATGTTCGGATACGCGACCCACATGCGTTCATCTACGCAGGGCCGCGCGGAATACTCCATGCACTTTGCGCGCTATGAGGAGGCTCCCCGCTCAGTTGCAGAGGAGATCATCGCTAAAGTGCAGGGAACCACGAAATAAATTTGAAAGGGCACGGCTTTAGCCGTGCCGAAACAGGCAATCATAGATTCGGGGCTTTAGCCCCTGAGGAACGGAAATGGCGAAAGAGAAATTTGAACGGAATAAGCCGCACTGCAACGTAGGGACGATCGGACACATCGATCACGGCAAGACGACGTTGACGGCGGCGATCACCAAGGTGTTGTCCAAGCACAA